>Ga0228536_1000020_pt1 | contig 454764 bp, 370 predicted proteins | sample SJ1Smetagenome_FD_168611 | JGI IMG/M metagenome (GOLD analysis project Ga0228536, IMG submission 168611) | Enriched culture of PCE-dechlorinating microbial communities from Ithaca, New York, USA - SJ1.S | ecosystem: Engineered > Modeled > Simulated communities (microbial... > Unclassified... | reverse complement strand
AATAAAAAACGATGTATTGTTGTTACCGTTTTTGCTGCACCATTGTTACCATTTTTGTCGTACTATTGTTACCATTATTGCTGCACTGTGATTACCGATTTTGCTGTATTTCTAATTTCTTGTTACACCGGAATATTCATTTTCATTAATTGAATTGAAATATAAATCACTTAATTCATAAAATTCTTTTTCTTTTTGTTCATATTCAACAATCATATCTTGAAATTCGTCAAATATATTTTGATTCGGAAATTCTATTTCATCATAAAGTATGTTCCATATTTCATTTTCATCGTATAAATTAGGCTCATCTAAAATACTTTTAAGTTTATTGATACTTTCAACAGGATCATCATTTTCTTCTTCATATTCAAATTGTTCAATGTAAGCATCTAAATCATCTAGTTTGCGAATGAACTCTTGATATTGATTTATTAAAACTGTTTTTTTAAAATCTAGTATATCAAATTTCTCAGATATTAGTTTGTATTTAATATTAGTATAAGTTTCTTTCAATGATTTATAATTTTTATCTCTATTCTTTATCAAAGGGTATTCTTTATGTATATAATCTAAATATTTAAAGTATTTATCTTCAGCTAACAAATTGTCTTGATTTGTGCTTATTTGCAATAATTCATCTTCTTTTTGAGTTAATAGTCTAAGTTTATCTTCAATTTCATTTTCAATATCTTTTAATTCCAGACTGTTATAACTGTTATATTTAATATTATATATAAGATTACTATAAACGTCTTTGAGTTCTTTCCCTTTACTATAAATCTTTGACAATATTGTAACGTAGGCTTCAGCTAAACTATCTAACTGATTCAAATGCTCAATCATAATATTATGATTTTTCTCTTCTATTGAAGAATTAATAATCATAATGGTAAAAACCATTATAGTTATTACTGCTATTATTATTATTAGTAAGATTGCTCCCCCACTCATTGTCTAAAATTTATGATTTTTGTCAAATGCAATTCTTAAATAAAATAACTTACCTGTCAAGTTTTTATACTCTTGTTCTGTCAATGATGTTATATATTTCGATGTCAAGTTTTAGTAATTATGTCGATGGTTTTGTATTTTTTAACTATTTTGCTTGAGAGACTAAATTCAAGTTATTATACAACTTCATAGTTACGCAAATTTGATAAAAAAATTTCATTCGGGGTCAAAAAATTCATTTTTTTCTTGACGGCAGATTCAACCAGCAAGTGCGAAATTAAGTAAAATGTTTGAAAAACTCATTTTTAGGAGAATTACATTTCTGGACAGATTTAAACTTTTCGAATGATGCGAGAAGCCAATATTTTTTGTAATTTTATCGCGTCCAACAAAACGATGGACAAACGTTGTAGCATTAATAAAAAAAGGAACGGAATTGTAAGAAAATAAATCTTGACACAGTTTGATTTACACTACCTGTTCTGTTGAGAACTAAATTTTGTGATGTATCCATCTAACCTTTTATTGCATGTTTAAAAGAATAATTTTCCCGCTGTTTTTATTGTTTCCGCTTGCAATTTTTCCCCAAACCATACAGTTGGACAGTTGCCAGAAAAAGGCAAGAGAACATTATCCGTTGTTGAAGCGGTATGATTTGATTGCAAAGACTGCGGAATATACGCTTTCGAATGCCAACAAAGCCTATCTTCCGCAATTCGGCATATTAGCCAAAGCAACCTATCAATCGGATGTTACGGCCATTCCCGAAGCATTAGGACAGGTTTTGTCGCAATTGAGCGGTCAGCCTTTTTCTTTACCGGCCTTGAGCAAAGATCAATATCAGGCAGTGGTGGAAGTGAATCAGCTTGTGTGGGACGGCGGAATGGTGAACGCTCAGAAAGAAGCGGTGAAAGCGTCATCCGAAGCCGAAAAGCAAAAGCTGGAAGTGGATTTGTATGCTCTGAAGGAAAGAGTGAACAACCTCTATTTCGGTATCATGCTGATAAAGGAACAGTTGAAATTGAATCGCATATTGCAGGATGAACTTGCCAATAATTATAACCGAATGGAAGCATATTTGAAAAACGGTGTTGTTCAATCCTCCGACCTGGATGCCGTGAAAGTAGAACAAATCAATGCCATGCAGTCGGAAACCGATTTGAGGAGCACCCTGAAGTCGTATTGCCAAATGTTGTCGATTTTTACGGGAATGCAAGTGGATGAAAACACGACATTGGAAAAGCCATTGCTTCCCGTTTTCGAAGGGAATTTGGAGAACAGGCGTCCCGAATTGTCGTTGCTTGATGCACAGAAAAATTTGCTTGAAAGCCAACGGAAAACCATTCTTGCAGGAAATCTTCCTAAAATCGGTTTGTTTGTACAGGGTGGTTATGGACGACCCGGACTCAATTTTTTCGACAATAGATTTACGCCTTTTTATATTGCCGGAGTAAGACTTTCGTGGAATTTTGGCGGATTGTACACTCAAAAAAACGATCTGGCTAAAATCGATATCAATCAGAAAGAAGTCGAAACGCAAAAGGAAACGTTTCTATTCAACAATTCGCTGCTTACCACTCAGCAACAAAACGAAATCGATAAACTCACGGAAACCATGAAAAATGACGATACTATTATTGCACTTCGGAGCAATATCAAAAAAGCTGCCGAGTCGAAACTTGAAAACGGAGTCATCGTCGTCTCCGATTTGTTGCGGGAAATCAATGCCGAAAATTTGGCAAGGCAAACCCGCTCACTTCACGAAATTCAGCTCTATATGGCAGCATATCAATTAAAAAATACAATTAACAACTGAAAATACAAGACTGAAAAATATGAAATCGAATAATCGGCATTCCATCAGCACTTTTCTCTTTTTCTTTTTCATATCCATTGGATTAACTTCGTGTCACAAACTGTTGAATAACAATGAATATGATGCTTCCGGAACTTTTGAAACAACGGAAGTGATTGTTTCGTCGGAAGCAAACGGCAAAATTATGTCTTTCGATGTGGTTGAAGGTCAAAACCTGACGGAGAATCAGGTCGTGGGATACGTTGACAGTACGCAACTCTATTTATCCAAATTGCACCTTTTAGCATCCCAAAAATCTTTGCAAAGCACACTTCCCGACATTCGAAAACAAATCGGAGCATTGCAGCAGCAAATTGAAACTGCACGAAAAGAGCAGCGCCGCGTTGAAAATCTGGTGAAAGCAAATGCCGCAAGCCAAAAACAATTGGACGACGTCAACGGACAAGTTTTGGTTCTCGAAAAACAACTCGAAGCTGCCCAATCGAATCTCGAATCGACAAGCAATAGCATTTTGAACCAGAATCAGGCACTGAAAATTCAAATTGAACAAATAGAAGATCAATTGCAGAAATGCAAAATCAAAAGCCCACTTTCCGGAACAGTACTTGTAAAATATGCCGAAAAGGGCGAATTGACCGGGGCCGGAAAACCATTGTTCAAAGTAGGCGATTTGCAACAGATGATTTTGAGGGCTTATGTTACGGCCGATCAGGTTACAAAACTTAAAATCGGACAGGAAGCAAAAGTTTATGTAGATTATGGCAAAGAAGACCGCAAAGAATATGATGGAACGGTAAGTTGGATTTCCGGAGAATCGGAGTTTACGCCTAAAACCATTCAAACTCGTGATGAAAGGGCGAATTTGGTATATGCCGTAAAAATCAACGTAAAAAACGACGGTCTGCTTAAAATCGGGCAGTATGCCGACGTGAAATTCCACAATTGAGGCCTCAATCGAATGGTTCTTTCAACGAAAATGGATTTATGACAAATATTCAAGAAAGCGAATGGGCCGTAAAATGCGAAAAGCTTTCAAAAACCTATAAGCCGGATATTCAGGCGTTGAAAAACATTGACCTGAAAGTTTCGCCGCATCAGATATTCGGAATAATCGGTCCGGATGGGGCAGGGAAAACGACCTTGTTTCGAATCCTCACCACGTTGATTCTTGCCGACGAAGGAAAAGCTGAAGTTATGGGCTGCGATGTGGTGACAGAATACGAAAAAATCCGTCGGAACATTGGTTATATGCCGGGTCGTTTTTCGCTTTATCAGGACTTGACCGTAGAAGAAAATTTGAAGTTTTTTGCTTCGGTATTTGGAACGACGATCGAAGAAAATTACGACTTGATCAAAAGCATTTATCAACAGATAGAACCATTTAAAAACCGACGGGCAGGTCAACTTTCGGGAGGAATGAAGCAAAAGCTGGCATTAAGTTGTGCGCTGATTCACAAGCCTAAACTTTTGATTCTGGATGAACCGACTACCGGTGTGGATCCTGTCTCTCGAAAAGAGTTTTGGGAAATGCTGCGACAGCTGAAAGAAGAAGGAATCACCATACTTGTTTCTACTGCATATATGGACGAAGCAAGCCTCTGCGACGCCATTGCATTGATTTTGGATGGTGAATTTCTGAAAATTGATACACCTGAAAATATTGTTCGTCAGTTTGAGCCGACACTTTATTCGATTCGAAGCTTGCAACGTTCAAAATTATTGACTGATTTACGGAGTTTGCCAGCCATTGACAGCTGCTACGCTTTTGGCGAAAGCACTCATGCGACGGTTATCCATAATCAGATTTCGCCGGAAGCGTTGAAGAAATATTTATCCGAAAAAGGACACACCGATTTGGAAGTTGTGCCCATCGCCCCAACGGTGGAAGATTGCTTTATGGAACTTTCGAAACAAATGCATCAAAACTGACAGTCGAATGGAAAATGTGATTGAAGTAAATAATTTGACGAAAAAGTTTGGCAGTTTCACGGCAGTGGATCATATTTCTTTTGAAGTAAAACAAGGAGAGATATTCGGCTTTCTCGGGGCAAACGGAGCGGGCAAAACCACCGCCATGCGAATGCTCTGCGGTTTGTTGCCACCTACTTCGGGAAAGGGACTTGTTGCCGGTTATGATATTAACACTCAATCGGAACAGGTGAAACGAAACATCGGCTACATGAGCCAAAAATTTGCGTTGTATGAGGATTTGAAAGTTTGGGAAAATATTCGACTTTACGGAGGTATCTATGGAGTTCCCGAACCGCAGATTGTCAGCAAGACAAATGATTTGCTGAAGCGGCTTGGTTTCGAAAACGAACGTAATACGCTGGTAAACTCACTTCCATTGGGTTGGAAGCAGAAACTTGCTTTTTCGGTAGCTATTTTTCACGAACCGAAAATCGTTTTTCTGGATGAACCGACCGGTGGCGTTGATCCCATCACACGAAGGAAATTTTGGGAACTGATTTACGAGGCTACGGACAGAGGCATCACCGTTTTTGTTACGACGCATTATATGGACGAAGCAGAATATTGCGACAGGGTTTCGATGATGGTCGATGGACACATTGAAGCGCTCGATACGCCTAAAAATTTGAAACAAATGTTTCACGCCGATACGATGAACGAAGTGTTTCAAAAACTTGCACGAAAAGCTCAACGAAGCGACAGCTAAAAAAATCGGCAAAAAAATGAATTCGACAAATAAAAACGAGCATACTCATCCAACTCCGACGAACGGCCAATGGAAAACTTTTGGTTCGTTTGTTCAGAAAGAATTTTATCACATCACGCGTGATCAAACGACGCTCGCTTTGTTGTTAATCTTGCCCGTTTTGTTGATGATTTTGTTTGGTTTTTCCATTAATACGGAAGTAAAGAATTCACAGATTGCCATTTACGATCCTTCCAACGACGTGGCAACGCGCGGAATTATCGAAAAAATAAAGGCAAGCGACTATTTTACGGTTGTAAGGATGTTGAATAATCCTGCCGAAATCGAGAAGCAGTTTTTAAAAGATGACTTGAAAATGGTCGTCATTTTCAGCGACCATTTTTATGAAAACATGCAGCGAACGGGAAAAGCTCAAATCGAGCTGCTGACCGATGGAACCGATCCCAATTCGGCAATGACGGTCGTTTCGTATGCATCCAATATCATTGCTCTTTATCAGCAAGATTTGTTCAAAATTCAACAAATTCCTTTCGAAATTACTCCTTCGGTAAAATTGATGTACAATCCGGAGCTGAAAGGACCTTACTTTTTTGTGCCGGGTATTTTGGGGATGATTTTGATGATTATCTGCTCGATGATGACCTCCATTTCCATCGCTCGCGAAAAGGAATTTGGTACGATGGAAGTTTTACTGGTTTCGCCGTTCAAACCGATGTCCATCATCCTTTCCAAAACCATTCCCTACTTTGTGATTTCGCTTATCAATCTTGCTACCATGTTGCTGCTGTCGGTCTTTATGCTGAAAGTACCCATTGCCGGAAGTCTGTTTTGGCTTGTGACATTTTCCATCCTTTTTATTTTCCTTTCACTTTCGTTGGGGTTGCTTGTTTCAAGCATCGCCAATTCGCAACTCCAAGCTTTGCTGTTTTCGGGAATGGTACTTGTAATTCCGGTCGTGATGTTGTCGGGAATGATTTTCCCGATAGAAAATATGCCGGCATTTTTTCAATGGTTTTCCAAACTCATCCCTGCCACGTGGTACATTTCGGGAGTAAAAAAGATCATGATCAAAGGGCTGGGATTTACATCCATTTTGCCTGAACTCGGTGTGTTGATCTCCATGACTATCCTCTTGATCGGAATCAGTTGGAAAACGTTCAAATATCGTTTGGAGTAAAAGAGAAGTAGATATTTTGTTTTCTCTAAAATGTAAAATGAATGAAAACCTGCCGCAAGGATGAATAAAAGGAACAAAAACATAAAAGATATTGTCAATCCCAATCAACTGTTGTCACGTTTCAATCCGAGAGGTTTTGGGGCACTTAAATTTTTACTCGAAAAGGAGTTTAAGCAGATTTTAAGGAACAAATTTTTGATTCGGGTAATCATTTTTTTACCGTTGATTGCATTATCTTTATTGCCGATGGTTGCCAATTTTGAAATAAAAAACAATAATTTGGCCGTCATCGACAACGATCATTCTCCTTCGTCGTCATTATTCATTCGGAAAATAGTTTCTTCAGGTCATTTTCACCTGGTTTCAGTACGACAAAACTATAATGATGTCCTAAACGATATCGAACAGGATCGAGCAGACGTGATTCTTGAAATTCCGGCTTTTTTCGAAAAAGACTTAATGACCACCTATTCCGCTCAGGTGAATGTTACTGCGAATGCCGTAAATGCCGTTAAAGGAGCGTTGGGGAGTGGTTACCTGATGCAAATCATTCATAATTTCTCGAATGATTTGCGCAGTCGATTCATGGCGGGGAATTCAAAAATACAGACACCTGCTTTTGAAATCGTGCCGCGATACGATTTCAATCCGTATCTCGAGTATAAATTCAGCATGATTCCGGCAATTATCATGATGATTTTGGGGATGATTTCGGGTTTTCTGCCGGCGCTGAATATCGTTGGTGAAAAAGAAAAGGGAACCATCGAACAGATGAATGTTACGCCCGTCGGTCGATTCCCGGTCATTTTGTCGAAACTGATACCTTATTGGATCATTGGATTCATAGTACTGACAATTTGTTTTATTGTAGTCTGGATTATTTATGACATGGTGTCGGTAGGAGGTTACTTGGAAATTTATCTGTTTGCTACGGTTTTTGTGCTTGCTTTTTCGGGTCTGGGACTCATTATTTCAAACTACGCCAATACGATTCAGCAGGCGATGTATCTGATGTTTTTCTTTGTCATCAATTTTATTTTCCTAAGCGGACTTTATACCCCCATTTCGAGCACACCGGAATGGGTGCAGACGATGAGCCTTTTCAGTCCGCTGCGGTATATGATTGAAGCCTTGCGTTCCATCTATCTCAAAGGAAGCCACTTCGGCGATTTATGGACTAAATTTGCGGCATTGGTCGGTTTTGCAGTCTTCTTCAACCTCTGGGCAATACTCAGCTACCGAAAAAAAGCATAAGCATCTGTTTTCCCTCTGACTCAAAAGTCGTAAAATAATTATTTGAGAAAATGTTCACTAACGTTTCGCACTTCAGAAAGGGCTGAAAATAAAGGAGAAAAAAGAGATAAAGATGAAAAACCGTTATCCGATGCAGGAAGCGTCAGCCATCAGCACGCTATAGATAAAGCCAAAGACGAATTTCAGAAGTACCGACTCAAAACGTTGTCTCCCGTAGAAAAGCCTACCTTGCAAACATCAAAGCTGTTCAGAAAAAGATGGAGAACGGAGGAAAAGAAAATGAACAAAATTGAACAGTTTATCCAACAGTTCCCGGTTTTATGAAAGGATATATGTATATATTGGAATGTGCCGATGGCAGCTATTACACGGGCAGCACCAACAATTTGGAACGGCGGTTGCAACAACACCAAAATGGCGAGGGGGCCAATTATACCAAAAAACACTTACCTGCTAAGTTGGTATATTTTGAAGAATTTCAACGTATCGACGATGCATTTTATCGCGAGAAGCAGGTACAGGGATGGAGCCGAAAAAAGAAAGAAGCATTGATTAACGGTTACTTCGACAAGCTCAGCAACCTGTCGAAGAATTACGCACAATACCCGAGAAAGGAATCGGTGATTTCGACAAGCTCAATCACCGGAAAAAATACAAGCTCAGACACCGGAGAAAAGGAATCGGTAATTTCGACAAGCTCAATCACCGATGGAAAGACAAGCTCAGGCAGCGCGACAAAATGAAACGGTGATTTCGACAGGCTCAATCACCGATAAACAGACAGGCTCGCCTTCGACAAGCTCAGGCGGCGCAACAGGATCAGGCGGAGAAAATACCGCGGTGTCTGAGCTTGTCGAAGACACCACTTTTAACTTTTCTCCAACCTCCACTTATTCGTGCCATAATTGCCGTAGTGAGTTCACACAAAAAAAAACGCCTCGAACTTATTCCGGTTCTTGGCGCTTTTTTATTAGATAGCGACAAAGAAATTACACGTTCAACGATACGCGTTTGAAAGCAACAACTTCCAAATCTTTGTCGTATTTCTTCAAAAGTTCACCTATCGTTAATTTACTGTCTTTTACGTATTCTTGCTGCAACAGTGTTGACTCTTTGTAGAATTTCTGCAAAGCACCTTCGGCAATACGGTCGATAAGATTTTCAGGCTTACCCGATTCGCGCGCTTTTTCGCGAGCAATTTCGAGTTCCTTTTCCTTCACTTCCGCAGGAATTCCTTCGGGTGTTACAGAAATAGGATTCATGGCTGCCACTTGCATAGCTATATCCTTAGCCAACTGCGCATCCACTTCCGGCTTGTTGAATCCCACAATGGTTGCCAGTTTGTTGCCCATGTGAATGTACGAAACAACATAAGGAGCCGTGATCTGTTCGTAAAATCCTAGCTGCATTTTTTCACCTGTAGCACCTACTTTATCTGTGATTAATTGGGCAACCGTGCCGTTCGACAATTCTATCGCCAACAATTGATCCAGCGTTTCGGGTTTGTGTTTTAGTGCAGCATCCAAAATTTGCTGAGTAAGTGCAACAAATTCGGCATTTTTTGCAACGAAATCGGTCTCGCACTGCAAAGCCACGATTGCCGCAAATGAGCCGTCGGTGCCGGCTAGTACACAACCTTCCGATGCTTCGCGATCTTCGCGTTTGGCGGCAACTGCCTGTCCTTTTTTACGAATGATTTCCATTGCCTTATCGAAGTCTCCGTCAGCTTCGTTCAATGCATTTTTGCAATCCATCATTCCTGCACCGGTCATTTTGCGCAGGTGCTGGATTTCTGCCATAGTAACTGCCATATCTCTATTTCCTTGTATTTTTTTAAAATTGATTATTCTTCTTCGTCTTTAGCAAACTTGCTAACTACTGAAGCATTAATTGCATCTTTGTCTTCTTTTTTGATGCGTTCTTTTTTGGCAACTTTCGACTTGCGTTCTCTGCGTGGAGCTGCATTTTCTTCGTCCTGTTCTTCGGCAGCTGCCGCATCTGCTTTTTCGATCTTGCGTTCTTCGAGACCTTCCTTAATTGCGTCGCAGATATATCCCAAAATCAGATCGATGGCTTTTGAGGCATCGTCGTTGGCAGGAATAACAAAATCGACTTCCGAAGGATCGGAATTGGTATCAACGATACCGAATACCGGAATTCCCAAACGATTGGCTTCTTTCACGGCAATGCGTTCTTTCATCACGTCAACCACAAATAGAGCGGCCGGAAGACGTGTGAGATCCTGAATAGATCCCAACATTTTTTCGAGCTTGGCCCTCTGGCGTGTTACTTGCAGTTTTTCGCGCTTCGAGAGGGTATCAAATGTCCCGTCCTTCATCATTCTGTCGATGTTGCTCATCTTCTTCACAGCCTTGCGAATGGTAGGAAAGTTCGTGAGCATTCCGCCGGGCCAGCGTTCGATAACGTAGGGCATGTTGATGATTTTGGCTTTTTCCTCAACAACGGCTTTTGCCTGTTTTTTGGTTGCGACGAAAAGAATTTTTTTACCTGATTTTGCAATTTGTTTCAGTGCGGCGGCGGCTTCTTCGGCTTTGGCTATCGTTTTGTAAAGGTCGATAATGTGGATTCCGTTACGCTCCATGAAGATATAGGGAGCCATTGCCGGATTCCATTTTCTTTTTAGGTGGCCGAAATGAGCTCCGGCTTCGAGAAGTTGGTCAAATTCTAATTTTGCCATGTTTGTGTTTTGATTTTTTAGTCGTTTACATTCTTTTTCTAAATCGAACCGCCCGGTAAATTATGCAAACCGATGATATTTTCGTTTCCATAACGTCCTTGCGGTTTAGATACTAAACGTCATTGAGCCCGGATGTCGTAAAAGGCGAAAAAGTCGTTTCCAATATCAACGTTTCGAGAATTGGAATCTCTTTCTGGCTTTCGGACGTCCCGGTTTTTTACGTTCAACCACACGCGGATCTCGGGTCATGAATCCTTCGGCTCTGAGTGCCGGTTTATCTTCCGGATTGATTTTAACCAAAGCGCGTGCAATTGCCAGCCTTGCCGCTTCTGCCTGCCCTTTGTAACCGCCACCCTGCAAATTCACCTTGATATCGTATTTTTCGGCAACATTCAGTTTGTTGAGAGGTTGTTTTACGATATATTGAAGAATGGTGGAAGGAAAATAATTCTCGATATCGCGTTTGTTAATCACAATCTTACCGCTGCCTTCGCTTACGAACACGCGGGCCACAGCAGCTTTGCGTCTTCCGATTGCATTTATTACTTCCATCTGTTGTTATTTAAGAGTATTAATATCTATTTTTCTGGGTGTTTGAGCCTGATGAGGATGCTCGCTTCCGGCATAAACATACATGTTGTTGAGCAATGTGTCGGCTAGCTTGTTTTTTGGGAGCATGCCTTTTACTACTTTTCTGAAAAGTTTGTCGGGACTTTTCTTCATCAAGTCCGCCGGACTGTATTCTCTCTGACCTCCGGGATAACCCGAAAAGCGCAAATATGTGCGATCAGTCCACTTGTTTCCGGTCAATTCTACCTTGTCGGCATTTACAATAATTACATTGTCGCCGCAATCAACATGAGGCGTGAAGCTTGGTTTGTATTTACCTCTTAGCAATTTTGCTACTTTCGAAGCCAAACGTCCCAACGATTGCCCGGTTGCATCTACAACAACCCATTCTTTCTGAGCCGTTTCCTTATTTACAGAAATGGTTTTATAACTTAACGTATCCACTTTTGTTAGTTTTTTAATTTGTTAAAAATTAAGCTGATTCTCATTCGCTTCCATTTTGTCTTGCTAAGGGACATAATAGGCAAATAAAAAGCTAAAAATCAAACTTTTAAGTATATTATTGAAATAATCGGACTGCAAAGTTACGATATTTCAGAAAATTAGCAAAGAAACTTTCTGAATTTTATCGTGTTATTCTTATTATTTATCTGCAGGGAATTCGCCAAACCCACCCGGAAACGATTCTCGAAGGATCAAAAAACTTTGATTTCGTCGTAGAAAGGAGCTTTCCCTATAAGAATATGAAAGCCAAAATAAAATCCCCTGAAAGAGGAATGATCAAGGGGTATGCTGTAGCCAAATTGCATCCGTCCCAAATTAAAAAATGACAATCCGAGCGAAGGTCTTACATTTTTGGCGGATACCGACAATTCGCTTACAAGATAATGTTTCCACGTCTGATTGAGATGTAGCTCAGGGGTCATCTTCAAATTCCCACCTTGCTCATGCACATATGTTCCGACTCCCACATTGAGAGGTCCGTTGGCATTATTCGTATTATTGCTGTTCAACCGATATTCGGCGCCCAGATAACCGCTGTGAATGCCTGCCTTGTCATATCCGATATTCAGGGCAAAGCGGTGTTGCGAGAAACTGCCGAAGCAGATCGTCATCAGAAAAATGAATGTCGATAATTGCTTTTTCATTCGATGTTTTCTTGAGCAGCAAAGATAGCATATTTTGCCTCATGTTGGGCAATCGAACAGAAGAACGCCAAGAGTTGTTTTCGTTAAGCAATGACTCTAATATGCCGGTGAACGGCTCTCTACGGCTTTTACTTGAAACCAAACAAGGACGAAAAGAAGAAAAACTGCATTGAAGATCAAGGCCAATCCAAAACTGTGAATATCGCTCAGCCAGCCCAAAAATACAGGGCCAAGCACAAATCCCAAATCGGAGATGGCACGATACGTGCCCATGCCGATACTGTAATTTTCTCGCGGAATTATGTCGGCCACATAAGCCGAAGAAATGGTCCCGCACATGCCGATCCCTACTCCCATGACAATGCAGCTTAACAGCAAAAACCGAACACTGTCAACTGCCGTCAACATCAGAAGAGATATCACCAGAATATAACCGCCGATGGTTATGAATCCCTTTCGTCCTGTGCGATCGGAATATTTTCCACTCACAAAAATGGAAACAAGTTGAACAAGGGCTACTACTGTCAGAGCAAACCCGATTTGGGCTTCGTTCGAGTTGAGACGATCGGATGCAAGCAACGGCAAAATCTGATTTTGAGCTCCCTGTCGGGTAACAAAAACTCCAAACGTGATCAAAGAGATGAGAATGAAATCGGTATTTCGCAACAAGGCTTTCACCGGTTTGTTTGATTTGCTTCGCGCCGCCTTTAAAGCAGGTTTAACGATTGACGGCCGCGATTCGGGAAGGCTGAAATAAGCCCAAAAACTTGCGATAACTCCCATAGCGGCAAAGGCATAAAAAGGAGCCTGCAAGCCAAAGTATTGAGCGATAAACCCGCCCATTGTGGGGCCAAGTCCCGCTCCCAGCAACACACAACCCTGATAAAAACTCATCAACCTGCCCCGATTTTCATCTGTGCTGACATCTGCCAGCATTACCATTGCGGCGGTAGTGTACATAGCCGATCCTATTCCCTGCACAAAACGAAAAGCAAGAAAGATCCAGTACGTATCGGAAATGGCGCAACCGATAGATCCCAGCGACAAAATAAGGGGACCAACGATTAATACCGGTCGGCGACCAATTTTGTCGGTCAATCTGCCTGCAGGAATATCTACCAACATTCGGGCAATGCCGAAAACCGTGATCAACATTCCGATCATCGTCATGTTTACGCCAAACGTTCGTGCATATTGTGGAAGTATCGGGCTTACCAATCCGATCCCCATCATCATGATGATAACCTCGATACAAAGGATAATGAGTGTTTTATTGCTTCTTAGTTGTCGAAATATTCGTTGGAAAATCATATAACCTATTTTTCGTATACTCCCGCATCAGTCTAAAATAAATTTCAGAGCAGGAAACTCTTGGATGCGGGTTCATAAAAAAAAGAAAAGCGCACATTCACGGCGCTTTTTTAGTGACTCCGACAGGATTCAAACCTGTAACCTTCTGATCCGTAGTCAGATGCTCTATTCAGTTAAGCTACGGAGCCAATAATTGGATTTTATGAATGCAAAGGTACGATTTTTTATGATATTTGCAAAAAAATAATTTCCAAAAATTTTTTATCGATGAGAGCTCAACTACATTTTTCTTTCATTACACAATCGAAACAGTATCGCCCTCTCCAGAAAACTCTCCATGGTCGTCGTTCTGTTCTGAAAAGGGAAACTAAAAGAGGATAGGATTAAATTAAGAATAGAGATATTTACTCCGAAAAAACAGGGGAAAATTCCCCTGTTTTTACAATATCTACCTACTTATTTGTTTGACATCTATACAGTCACTTATTTCTGTCTTTTAATTTATATCTTACGATCTGAATACCCAAAATTATGTATATGATAATTCCGCAATTAAATATATAGAATACCCATTTCTCGTCTAAGAAACTAAACAAAAAATTAAAATACAAAATAAGAAAACAAATAAATGAAATTCCTAACAATAATATGACATCGTTTTTTTTCATGAGTTTAACACATTAGCACACTTATCAATCCCCAACATGCTGCAAAGCCAATACATGCTCCGAGCGTTAACGGAATAAATGCAGCAGCCACACCGCCAGCCACGGCCATTTCTACACCACACCAAGCCCGTGCACTGGCTCTTGTTTCTGTGCCTGCATATACATTTACAAATAATATTTCATTTTTTTTCGAAATCAATTTTAGCATCTAATATTGGTTCCCCAGTATCATCTTTCAACGTATATAATTCTCCGTTTTTAATTATACCATGTCCGTATCTTTCTTTACCGACACCATATCATCTTTCAGTGTAAACTCTTCCATATCGATCAGAAAACGAAGGACAGCGATCACTTTATCACTGTTGGCATCGGAAACGGAATCTACAAGATCGTTCAATCTGCAAGGAGATTGTTCCTCTAAGGAGACTTTTAGCTTTTTTTTTATCTGATGAAATTCGTAATTCGATAATCCGGTTTCATTCTTTTTCAAACATACGTCGCAATGGCCGCAATCCTTGGGATCGGGTTCGTCGAAATAAATCAGCAACATGCGGCTGCGGCAGACGAAATCCTTCTCTGCATATTCGATCATTGCCTTAATACGGTTCTCGAAACGAGCTTTCCGCTCTTCATACACCGATTTGGGTATTTTCACAAAACGGGTTTCTTCACGCGATTGCGAAAACACGATAAAGGGTGTTTTCTTTTGTGGCACATAGCGAATAAATCGCATCCTGGCCAATTGCGAAAGCATTTCGTAAACATCCTGACGAGTAGTCCCGCTTTGCAAGGCAAGCAGGGTTTCGTCGATATACACCTCATCCGAAAACAAACCCGTGTAATTGCGCAGCAGAGCATGAACAAGCTCATCCAGCCGTTTGTCGAGATTCAAACCGTACAACTCGTCACGCAGAACGAGAAATCTTACCCGCGAACGAGCATCCACTTCTTCTGTATATTCAATATAACCCGACAATTCGAGAATCTTAAGTGCATGATGGGCTTGCAAAATCGGGAAACGGAATCGTTGGCAGAAGTCCTGCAAATCGAAATCGTACACACTCAAAAATCCCGATCCGACGGCTATCTGGTAGTAGTTGCCCAACGCTTCATAAACGCGCAAGATGAAGTTACGATCGGGGAAAGTATCCGAAATACGTTTCTTCAGCTTTATCGAATCGGCTTTATTATACAATATGGTAGCGTACGAGCGTTTGCCGTCACGCCCGGCACGGCCGGCTTCCTGGTAATATTCTTCGATGGAATTGGGCAAATCGACATGAATCACCGATCGCACATCCGGCTTATCGATTCCCATTCCGAAAGCGTTGGTGGAGACAATCACACGACATTCGTCGTTTTTCCAGGCATTTTGGCGAGAGGTCTTTTCCTCATGCGTTAGTCCGGCATGAAAAAAACTCGCAGAAATTCCGGCTTTTTTAAGAACCGTCGCAATTTCTTTCGTTTCGCTTCGACTGCGCACGTAAACGATAGATGTTCCGGGTACGGATTGGAGAATATGAACAAGTTCGGCGATCTTATTTTCGGTTTGTCGCACGACATACGACAAATTTTCACGCTCGAAACTCATTCGAAAAACGTTCTTTTCCTTGAAGTGCAGCTTGTCCTGAATATCGTCCACCACTTCACGTGTAGCAGTGGCAGTAAGTGCCAGAACGGGCACATCGGGAAGAAGCTCACGAATTTCGGCAATTTTAAGGTACGAAGGGCGAAAATCGTAGCCCCACTGCGATATGCAATGCGACTCGTCCACGACAAGCAGACTGACATTCATTGCTTTCAGTTTGGTCAGAAAAATGTCGGAGCCTAATCTTTCGGGCGAAACATATAAGAATTTGTAATCGCCAAAAATACAATTTTCGAGATTGGTAATAATTTCTTCTCGCGACATTCCCGAATATACGGCCAATGCCTTGATGCCACGCTCGCGAAGATTGTCCACCTGATCTTTCATCAGTGCGATGAGGGGTGTTACCACCAGACACAGGCCGGGCATTGCCATTGCAGGCACCTGAAAGGTAAGCGATTTGCCTCCACCGGTCGGCATCAGCCCGAGCGTGTCTCTTTGCTCCCAAACCGATTGAATGATTTCTTTCTGAAGAGGACGAAACGATTCGTACCCCCAGTACTTTTTCAATATTTCATCAAACAAACCCGCCTGCATAAGGTGTTCTCCGATTTTGTTTATTCCGACAGGCGCATATCTTTCACCATCAGTTGAGTAAAGATATTGCTACCATGCGTATTCTCCTCGATATTGTAGCATATATCTATGGGATGCTTTTCTTTGAATAATCTGAAATAGAAATCTTGTCCGAAAGCAATCCCCTGCAACGGTCGGGTGACAGATGAATCTACAATCTCCATCTTGATATGATGCAGTTCTTTCCCAACAAGTTTGCTCCCACCGGCATCCACCACATTGCGTGTAAGAAAAACAGGATTTTCGTTTTCGGGACCAAAAGGACTAAACATTGACAGGTCGCTCACAAACTTGGGAGTGATTTTACACAACTGTATTTCGGCATCAATCAGGATCTGTGGCTGCATCATCCCGGGTTTTACCTCGTCAAACGAAATGGCATTGAAACGGCGTTTGAATTCTTCCAGATTTTCTTCTTTCAGCGTCAAACCGGCAGCGTATGTATGTCCGCCAAAGTTTAACAGCAAATCGCGGCATGCTTCAATAGCCTTATACATGTCGAATCCGGGCACAGAACGCGCCGATCCCGAAATCATTCCGTTAGATTTGGTCAGTACGATGGCAGGGCGAAAATATTTCTCTGTAAGCCGCGAGGCTACAATTCCCACAATTCCCTTGTGCCAGTTTTCATCATAAATAACAATACTGTTGTTGTATTTCAAATCGATTTGCGAATCGATGAATTCGACGGCTTCGTCGGTAATCTTTTTATCGAGCTCGCGACGATCTTCGTTGTATTTGTCGATGTTCTTGCTTTTGATGCGTGCCGACTCAATATCGTTGGCCAAGAGCAAATCAACTGCCTCCTTGCCATTCATCATTCGTCCCGATGCATTGATGCGCGGCCCAATTTTAAATACGATATCGCTTACGGTAAGCCTTTTGTGATTGAGCCCGCAAATTTCGATAATACCCCGCAATCCGTAGCTCGGATTGGAATTTAATTGCTTCAAACCGTAATACATCAACACCCGATTTTCGCCCGTAATGGGCACAATGTCTGAAGCGATACTTACCGCTACCAGATCGAGCAAAGGTTCTAAATCCGAAAACGGGAAACCGTTGCGAGCGGCAAGCGCTTGCACCAGCTTGAATCCCACACCACATCCCGATAACTCGTCGTAGGGATAGGTGGAATCGAGACGCTTGGCATCGACAACTGCCACTGCCTCCGGAAGTTGATCATCGGGCATGTGATGATCGCAAATAATAAAATCGATGCCTTTTTCTTTGGCGTACGCCACTTTTGAGACGGCCTTGATGCCGCAATCGAGAGAAATGATGAGTTTCACGCCCGTCGAGACTGCATAATCGATTCCTTGAAACGATATGCCATACCCTTCATCGTACCGGTCAGGAATGTAATAATCAATATTGTTTGTAATCTTTCGCAAGAACTTATAAACCAGCGATACCGCCGTGGTGCCATCTACATCATAATCGCCATAAATCAATATTCTCTCTTTGTCACCCAACGCTTTCTCGATACGCTTTACGGCAATTTCCATATCGGGCATCAGGAAAGGATCGTGCAAATCGCTGAGACTCGGATGAAGAAACTTCTCGGCTTTTTCTTTCGTAGTTAAGCCTCTGCGAACGAGCAACTCGGCTAGTACCGGATCTATATTTAACTCTTGCGCTATTTCATTTTTCCTGGTTTTTTGGTCGTTTGAAAGGGTTACGTAATTCCATCTGTAAATCATTTATAACGTTTTTTTTCTTTTCTCTCATCAACGGAATAAAAATTCCGATATATAAAAACCGACTTCTCGGATCGTTTGCTCAAGCTACTGACCGACATCGATTTATGGTATATTCCGCCGAAAAATCGCTTTTCGGCAATTCAACATGTAAAGGTAATACTATTTTTTCAGTGAATATCTATTTCGATTTTTTTTCATGCAACTTTTTTCATGCAACATCAGGGCATCATTTGCCGATCTCGTTTACCGACAACAGCCATAAACGCGAACTTCACCGCAGTATCGCTTGTCGGCGATTGTATAAGCCATACCCCACACCAAAGGATTCATTGTTATTTTCTGCTTATTTGTACCTTTGCACAAAATATTCATGTATTTATGGAAATTGCAGCATTGGTGTCCGGCGGAGTGGACAGCTCGGTGGTGGTTTATCGACTGAAAGAGATGGGCTACGACCCGACCATTTTTTATATACAAATAGGCATGCAGGACGAGGAAGGGTTCATCGACTGCCCTTCGGAAGAAGATATCGAAATTGTTTCGTACATCGCAAAAAAATACGGATGCAGATTTGAAGTAGTTTCGCTACACGAAGAATATTGGAACAGCGTGGTAAAATATACCATCGACTCGGTCAAACGAGGATTGACTCCGAATCCCGACATGATGTGCAACAAGCTTATCAAGTTTGGTGTTTTTGAGCAGAAGTGGGGACATCAATTCGACAAAATAGCTACCGGACATTATGCAACTACCACCGAACTGGACGGGCTAACCTGGCTATCGACAGCCAAGGATCATGTGAAAGATCAAACCTATTTTCTGGGACAAATCAGTTATATGCAAGTTTCGAAACTGATGTTTCCGATTGGCGATCTGCTAAAGTCGGAGGTGCGCGAAATAGCTGACGAACAAAAACTTCCTTCGGCACACCGGAAAGACAGTCAGGGAATTTGTTTCTTGGGCAAGATCAACTACAACGATTTTATCGCCCGCTATTTGGGGAAAAAGGAAGGACTTATCGTGGAATTCGAAACCGGCAATATTCTGGGCAAACATCAAGGGTACTGGTTTCATACCATCGGACAGCGCAAAGGGCTCGGACTGAGTGGAGGGCCATGGTTTGTGATCAAAAAAGATGTCAATCGGAATATTGTGTATGTATCGAAGGGTTACGATACGAAATATCAATATGGAGACGTTATTAATCTTCAAGGGTTCGATTTCATCACAAAAGATGTTTGGGGCGATTTCGAGGGTGAAAAGGATATTACGTTCAAGATTCGCCACACTCCCGAATTCACGCGGGGCAAAATATCAAAGACAGGCGATCTCTACCGCATACAGTCAGCAGAGCCCGTACAGGGAATTGCTTCAGGACAGTTCGGAGTGGTGTATGACGAGACGCAACATCTCTGTTTGGGCAGTGGCATGATTATTTGAGGCACTTCCCTCAACTAATTTGAATTATACGTTTGTTTTAGGATTATCATTGCAAGGTATGGAAATATTACAAAACATACGTTTCGTGGATATTATCGAAATATTGGGAACATTCGCTTTTGCCATAAGCGGCATCCGATTGGCATCGGCCAAACAATTCGATTTGTTCGGAGCTTTTGTGGTAGGTTTTGTCACGGCCATAGGTGGAGGAACGGTGCGCGATATTTTTCTCGATGTAACGCCATTTTGGATGCTCAATACCGTATATCTGTGGTGTTCGTTGGCCGCACTCATATTCGTAATGATTTTTCGAAAGCATTTGGTGAGTCTCAACAACACATTCTTCTTGTTCGACAGTATCGGTTTGGGTCTTTTCGTTGTGGTCGGAGTCGAAAAAACCATTTTTATGGATTTCGAACCCTGGGTAGCAATAACGATGGGTGTCATCACCGGCACAGTGGGAGGCATACTACGCGATATCTTCATCAACGAAATACCGCTTGTATTCCGAAAAGACATTTACGCACTCGCCTGCGTGGCCGGCGGGGTAGTCTTTACCGTGATGTATTCTGTGAATGCAAATATGTTTCTCACCGAAACGATGACCGCCGCTACCGTAATAGCAATCCGGCTGCTTGCCGTGAAATTTCATTGGCACATGCCAATAGTCAAAGGAGAATAGTGTATTTTCGTTGCCTCACTTTAAAGAGATTATCCATGCGCTCCAATTTCCCATTAAAGGTTTTGAAGGACAATTGAAAATCAAAACGACAGGATATTAAAAAAGGATTTTGTGTGCTACAAAATCCTTTTTAATTGATTTACGAAACGAAGATCGCATTATTTCTTCTCAATGCCAAGCAATTCGACTTCGAAAATGAGTGTAGAGAAAGGCTTGATAGTGCCTCTATCTTGCGAACCGTAAGCAAGGTTGTAGGGAACATAAATTCTCCATTTCGAACCAACAGGCATCAACTTCAGAGCTTCTGTCCATCCGGGGATTACCTGAGTAACTCCGAAAACGGCAGGTTCGCCTCGCTGCACACTGCTGTCAAACACGGTTCCGTTGATCAACGTTCCGTGATAGTTCACCTTCACACGGTCGGTATCTGTAGGTATCTGTCCGGTTCCGGCTCTCAAAATTTCGTATTGCAATCCACTGGGAAGTGTTACTACACCCGGTCGTTTGCTATTTTCGGCCAAATATTTTTCACCTGCGGCAATCGAATCTTTGTATTGCTCTTTCAACTGAGCCTCTTGTTTTTCAGCCTGTTTTTTCTGTGCTTTTTCTATTTCAGCCTGTACATACGAATTTGCATCCATTTTCGAGATAGCAAGTTTTTCGTTTTTCAACGTGTTGACCAATCCGGCAAGGAGTTGATCGGTGTTGATTTTTTTGGTGGTATCGTCTGCAAAAACCATTTGATTGAACTGCGGCAACATCTGTTGAGAGATTTGCTGGCCGATTCCCAATCCCTGAATGTAGGCCGATTTTTCTTTTCCGCTTTCCAGCGCTTCTTTCAATCCTTTTACGAATTCCTGCAATTTGGGAGCATTTACCTTATTGAGAGAATCGATTTTGGCATTCATTTCTTTCTGAAGATTTTGTTTTTCAATAGAATCGGTTGCAGCCGAAATCCTCATCTGGTATTCGTATTCGATATTTGACGTTCCCTCAATTACTCCGCTTTGTTCGAGAAATTGCATCAATCCCTGATCGGCAAGACTAACACCATAAGCATACGAGATGCTGTCAACCGGATTGTTCAAAGAGGCCTTTGGAACTCCCGAGTTGCAAGAAACCGCCATTGAGCCTGCAATGACAATAACACTCAGTGCAAATAAATTTTGTTTTTTCATTTTTTGTCTGTTTAAATGTATAAATAATCTATTGTTTTTCTTTCGTTTATGCTTCGATACTTAGCAACTCGACATCGAAAATGAGGGTGGAATTGGGTTCGATATCTTTGCCGGCACCGCGTTCGCCGTATGCGAGCTCCGACGGAATATACAGCCGCCATTTCGACCCCACCGGCATCATTTGCAAGGCTTCCACCCACCCCTGTATCACCTGATTGACACCGAAGATGGCCGGTTGTCCCCGCTGAACCGAACTGTCGAAAACAGTTCCATCGAGAAGAGTGCCGTGATAGTGACATTTCACTTTATCGGTAGCTTTGGGTTTTTCGCCCGAACCTTCTTTCAGAATTTCGTATTGCAATCCGCTCGAGAGAGAAATTACCTTTTCGCGTTTGGCGTTCTCGGCAAGAAATTCGCGCCCGGCTTTCAAATTGTTCGTAAGCATTTCTTTCTGCTTCTTCTCAAAATATGCACGTATGACTTGATCGGCCTCCTGTGGCGACATCGCCGGCGATGCTCCGTTTACCATCATTTCTTTGAATGCCTGTGCAAACGATTCCACATCGATATCCGTGAGTCCTGATTGTAAAAGGCTCGAAGCCATACTCATTCCCAGTGCATAACTTAATTTGTCCATCTGTTTTTTTGTTTCATTTTAGCCTCTATTGCTTTGTCATTCTTCACGATAGTGACGAAGCAAAAAAATGTTGGCACAAAATTAGCATTAAAATACGAAACTTTAGCTTTTTCCACCGTAAAAAACTATTTTTGTTTTCGTTGCAGTACAAAATTCTTTATTTTAATAAATTGGAGGAAGGAATTTATGAAAAAGAAATTGGTCGTTCTTACCGGCGCCGGAATGAGTGCCGAAAGCGGAATATCTACCTTTCGCGATTCGGGAGGACTGTGGGAACAGCACAACGTGGAAGATGTGGCAACGCCCGAAGGCTTTGCCCGAAATCCTAAACTTGTTCTTGATTTCTACAATGCCCGGCGCAGGGAATTGATTGCAGCCGAACCCAACGCAGGACATCGGGGATTAGCCGAACTCGAGAAATATTTCGATGTAAGCATTATCACACAAAACATCGACAATCTGCACGAACGTGCCGGCAGCAGCCACGTTATCCATCTGCATGGAGAATTGATGAATGCACGATCGACGGGTGACCCCTCGCTTGTGTACACATTATCGCCCGACCATCCCGATATAAAACCGGGCGATCTGTGCGAAAAAGGCTTCCAATTGCGACCCGATGTAATTTGGTTTGGCGAACCCGTACCCATGATAAACGAAGCGGAACGAATCACGAAACAAGCCGATATTTTCGTCATCATTGGCACATCTATGAATGTTTATCCGGCAGCGGGATTGCTCGACGTGGTGCGCAAAAACGTACCCGTCTATCTGATCGACCCCAAAGACGTCTATACCCGTCGTTACGACATCCATCATATCAAAAAAGGTGCATCTGAAGGGGTGAAAGAATTGACTAAACTTCTTGTCGAAGGAATAACGCAAAATTGAAATTCGAACATCAAATTCGTATCATTCAAATCATTGTTGCTCATCTTTTTTTGCTAAGTTTGTGTCGTTATTTTTATCTACAAATATGAAATTTTGCCCACAAAACTACCGAATACCTGACGTTCGCATGCAGCCTTTTATTGATGCCGACGAGATTTGGAATTACCTTCTCCACACGCCCTCATCTCCCGAAACGGTTGAACAGGTCATCCAAAAATCGCTCGCCAAAAACCGCCTTTCGCTCGAAGAAGTGGCCATACTCATCAAAGCTGATGACGAAAAATCGATTCAGGCTATCAAAGATGGAGCAAGAGCGCTGAAAAATACCATATATGGCAATCGCATTGTCCTCTTTGCCCCGTTGTATGTGGGCAACAAATGTTCCAATAATTGCCTGTATTGCGGATTTCGTTCGTCGAACATCGAGCAGATACGAAAAACGTTATCGGATGAGGAGCTGATTCGCGAAATAGAAGCGCTCGAAGATAACGGACAAAAGCGGCTGATCCTGGTTTTTGGCGAACATGCCGAATATAGTGCTGAATACATTGCCCACACAGTGCGAATCGCTTATGGGGTGAAAAAAGGAAATGGCGAAATACGTCGTGTAAACATTAATGCAGCTCCGCTCGATATTGAAGGTTTTCGCATTGTGAAACAGGCAGGCATCGGCACATATCAGATTTTTCAGGAAACATACCATCGTGAAGCCTACAAAAAATATCATGTGGCAGGACGAAAATCGGACTACGATTATCGGCTGACTTCCCTCGACAGAGCGCAGGAAGCAGGCATCGACGACGTAGGCATCGGTGCATTGTTCGGACTCTACGACTGGCGTTTTGAAGTGATGAGTCTTGTTCGTCATGCCAATCATCTGGAAACCTGTTACAATGTAGGCCCTCACACCATTTCTTTCCCACGCATCAAAGATGCTTCGACATTGAATATAGATGATCGCTATTTTGTTTCCGACGAAGATTTTGCGCGACTGATTGCCATTCTTCGATTGGCTGTTCCCTATACCGGCATGATTTTGACAGCTCGCGAACCCGAATCGCTCCGAAACGAGCTGATACAGTATGGTGTTTCGCAAATCGACGGTGGCACCAAAATCGAGTTGGGTGGTTATATAGAAAAGGAATTCAATCACGAACTCAACAAAGCCCAATTTCGCATCAACGACGATCGTTCGCTCAACGAGGTTGTGGATGAGTTGCTGCAGCAAGGCATGTTGCCTTCGTTTTGCACGTCGTGCTACCGAATGGGACGAACGGGCGAACACTTCATGGAATTTTCCGTTCCGGGATTCATCAAGCGATATTGCACCCCCAACGCCATGCTCACGCTGGCCGAATATCTGGAAGATTACGCTCCGGCTGAAACAGCCCGGAAAGGGTGGCAGGTGATCGAAAAAAACCTCGACGATTTGGATGAGAAAATGAGAAACTCTGTGTCTGAAAAATTGGGCAGGGTGAAAAAAGGCGAACGCGATTTGCATTATTAGCCAAAATGAACAACAGCAGTCCACATATCGGCATTTTCGGCAGACGAAACACCGGAAAAAGTTCACTCATTAATCTGCTTACGGGCCAGGACATTGCAATTGTTTCGGAGCAGGCAGGAACAACAACCGATCCGGTAAAGAAATCGGTAGAAATTTTCGGTATAGGACCTGTCGTACTCATCGATACTGCAGGAATGGACGACGATAGTGCATTAGGAGAAAAACGTCTCCGAAAAACGATGGATACCCTGAAACACATTGATGCCGCCTTGTTGCTTTTCACCGACAACCAATTCGGTGAGTTCGAAATCGATTTCATCCATCGCTTCCAAGCGTACGACATTCCCTATATCATTGTCCATACCAAAAACGACTTGGCATCACTTAGCGAGGAAACGAAGAAAACCGTGGGCAAGTTTTCTTCAGCAAATCTAATCGATATCAACACCTTCGCGCATGAAAGTGCCGTCCGACTGATAGAAAGCCTGAAGGCCATACCGGGAGAACATTCTTTCCGAACGCCATCGTTGCTCAGTGGGTTGGTAGAGGCTAAAGACTTGGTACTGCTCATCACACCTATCGACAGTGAAGCTCCCGAAGGGAGAATGATTTTGCCTCAGAACATGGCAATCCGCAGTGTTCTCGATGAAAATTGCATGGCTATGGTGATAAAGGATACCGAAATCGACGACTTTTTCAAATTTAACCTCCGTCCGACGCTGGTGGTAACGGACAGTCAGGTTTTTGACAGAGTTGCGCGCAGTATTCCCGATGAGATTCCGTTGACGAGTTTCAGCATCCTCATGGCGAGGATGAAGGGAGATTTTGAAGCCTATTTGCGTGGAACGCAAAAAATTTCGGAACTTGCCGACGGTGACTATATTTTGATCATGGAAAGTTGCACGCACCAAACGAGTTGCGACGATATTGGCCGTATAAAAATACCCAAACTGCTTCGGAGTTTTACGGGAAAAGATCTGCATTTTTCGTTTCTTTCCGGATTGTCCGAGCCCGACCGAGATATGAGCCAATATGCCCTCGTGGTTCAATGCGGCGGGTGCATGATCACGCGCAAGCAATTGGCAAATCGTCTGAAACCGGCCATCGAAAAGGGAATTCCCGTTACCAACTACGGGATGACATTGGCCTGGGTTAACGGAATTTTTGAACGAGCAACACGCATTTTTCGGCAGAAATAGCAAGATAAAACGGTTTCATTCATTTTTACCCTTCGAATGTTATCGTCATTTTCCGCCGGGTTTATTCCGAAATTTGCATGGGAGTTGAGTGGGAGTTGCATGGGAGTTGCATGGGAGTTGCCTCGGAGTTGCCTCGGAGCTATGTCGGAGTTATATCGGATTTTCATCAGCGTTACGTTGGAGTTTAATGGGAGTTGTTCCCGTGCAGGATCCGTAATTTTTTCTGCTTCGTTGACTAAAAGATCGAAACGATTTATTATTTCGAAAGGTATGATGGAAAGAAATTTTTTACAGCATGAGCGGAAAAACTAAAATCACCGTTTTTCCATAATTTTACGGAGCAAAGGGAAAAATTGATCACAGCGCAAAGAAAAAAGATTGCGCATTCGCAACAGAACCAAGTTACAAAATTTCTATAATAAAAAAACGAAAAAGCAATGTCGGTTCAATCCATCTTGCAACAAACCGAATTTTCGAAAAGCAACATTGTCGAACTGCTGTCATCCGAAGGAGAAGAAAAACAACAACTGTTTGACACTGCATCGCGCATCAAATTGGACAACGTAGGCAATAGGGTGTATCTGCGGGGATTGATCGAATGGTCGAATATTTGCCGAAAAGATTGTTACTATTGCGGCATTCGCCGATCAAACCATCGGGTTCACCGCTACTCACTTTCAGAAGACGAAACGATGGACGCCATCCGCTTTGCTTACGAAAAAGGATTCGGATCGATTGCCATTCAGTCGGGGGAACTCCAAAGCCGCTCGTTTATCGAAAAAATAGACCGAATCTTGACGAAAACGAGCGAAATGACTCAAGGACGTTTGGGCATAACGCTTTCGTGCGGGGAACAAGCGGAAGAGGTCTATCGGCATTGGTTTGATCTCGGCGCGACGCGCTACCTGCTCCGTATCGAAACATCATCGGAACAACTGTATCGCAAGTTGCATCCCGATGATGAGGATCACCGCCATGCTACACGGCTGGAAGCATTGGAATCGTTGAAAAAAATCGGGTATCAGTTGGGAACGGGCGTCATGATCGGACTTCCCTTTCAATCGGTTGAAGATTTGGCGGACGATTTGCTTTTCATGAAACGAACGGATATCGACATGTGTGGCATGGGCCCTTATGTGGAGCATCACGAAACGCCCCTGTATGCTTACAGAAATTTGCTTTTGCCCTTGTCCGATCGGCTCTCATTGAGTTTGAAAATGATCGCTGTACTCCGAGTGCTGATGCCCGATATCAACATTGCAGCCACCACTGCGCTGCAATCTATCGAAAAAAATGCCCGTATGAAGGCGATTGCGATTGGCGCTAATGTATTGATGCCCAACATTACACCGAAACGCTTCCGCGACGACTATTTCCTGTACGAAAACAAACCGCTTTCATCACAAAGCGACGAAGAGGAATTGCGGTTTCTCGAGAACCAATTGCGAATAATCGGGCACGAAATCGGTTTCTTTCGGCAGGGAAATTCGCTGCACTACCAGCCGCAAAGATGAAATATCACAAGACCGCTTGAAGAATATCTGCTTTCTACACTTTTTCGGGCGAATGTTTGTATTTGAAAAGAAATGCGAACAAAATGGTTACGACGAGGGCATATCCCGCAAAAATAAACCAAACGCTTGCCCAATCACCTACAAGCAACGATTTGCTTTGACTTCCCACCGTCACATTCTGCCACTGACAATATTGATTCACTACCCATTGCGCACCCAAAGTTCCTACCGTTGCGCCAATGCCATTGGTCATCAGCATGAAGAGTCCTTGTGCACTCGACCGGATGGAAGGATCGGTCTCCTTGTCCACGAAAAGCGATCCCGAAATGTTGAAAAAATCGAATGCAATTCCGTAAACGATCATCGAAAGAATCAGCAGCCATACACCACTGCCGGGATCGCCTACGCCGAACAATCCGAAACGCAGCACCCAGGCACACATCGACATGAGCATTACCGTTTTGATCCCATATCGTTTGAGGAAAAAAGGAATGAGTAGAATGCAAAGCGTTTCGGAAATTTGTGAAAGCGAAATGAGCATATTGGAATGCCGGACGCCAAATGTGTTTACAAATTGAGGGACAGCTTCGAAAGAGGCAATAAAAGGATTGGCGAAGCCGTTCGTGATTTGCAGCGAAACCCCCAACAGCATCGAGAATATGAAAAATATAGCCATCTGTTTTTGGCGAAACAACCTGAAAGCGTTCAATCCCAGTGCCTCAATCAACGACTTCTTTTCGGTAACCGTGCCGGTTTTGCATTCGGGCAATGTGAAAGCATAAATTGCCAGCACAACGCCTATACATGCACTCACGACAAACTGCATGGCGGAAGTTTGAAATCCCAACAAATCGGTAGCCCACATCGAGCAAATGAACCCGATAGTGCCAAAAACGCGAATCGGAGGGAATGACTTGACGGTATCGAGTCCGTACTGCGTCAGCACATTGTAGGCCACAGAGTTCGATAACGCGATAGTAGGCATGTAGAATGCCACACTCAGCGTATATAAACCGAATAAAACGGAAAATGAGACCGAAGTTCCTGCATTGAGCCCGTAGATACCCGCTGCAAGCATAAACACAGCTGCCAACCCGTGAGAGATTCCCAATAATTTTTGAGCCTGAACCCAACGGTCGGCTATAATACCCATCAAGGCGGGCATGAAAATCGATACGATTCCCTGCACGGAATAAAACAGGCCGATATTTGCACCCAGTCCCGCAGGACCGAGATATCGCGACATGGATGTCAGGTAAGCTCCCCAAACAGCAAATTGGAGAAAATTCATCAGTATGAGCCGAGTTTTTATGTTCATGATCGTACGGAATATTTTGGTGTTACAAGTTGCTTTTTTATCTGCGGATCCAGGGCGCGGGATCGAGCTTGGTGGTTTTGTGCCAAAGCTGAAAGTGCATGTTGGCAATTCCCGTATCCGGATCGGTGAAAATATCGCCCAGCGACTGTCCTGCCTTCACGTTATCTCCCTGTCTCACGTCGAGTCGTTGAATATTGGCATAGAAAGTGTAATAGTCGCCATGCCGGACAATGACGCAGTTGTTTGAACCCGGGAAAGAGAAGACTTTCGAAACTTCGCCATCGAACACTGAACGGATTTTAGCACCCGGTTGAGCCTGAATATCGATTCCGTTGCTGTTGATGCTGACATTCCACTCGCTGTTTTTGTTGATTCCGAAGTTGGAGACGATTGAAGCCGTTCCGGTAACGGGCATTGGCAGGCGACCTTTGTTTTGCGAAAAGTTTTTCGATAAATTAAAGGTTTCTGCCGAGGCAACATACACGTCTTTCGTCGGCTGCGCGGGAGTTTTGGCATTTTCATCGCGAACAGGTTCCTGCGTTTTGGAAGTTGATTTACTTTTGCTTTTCGAGGCAGGCGAAACGGATTTTTGTTTTTGAGCTTCCTGTTGTCGGTTTAGTTCTGCCAGACGCTGACGTTCGGCTTCTTCGGCACGACGTCGAGCTTCGGCCTCTCGTTCCTGACGAGCCACTTCTTCCGCTATCAACTGTTCGATGCGGGCATTCAACTTAGCAGCCTGCTGTCGTTTCTGCTGCAGTGTTTTTTGTAGTTCCTGCTGTTTTCCTTTAGCTTGAGCCATCTCGCTCTCGCGGGCTTTTTCCTCGTCCGTCAATTTTTTTTGCTCATTTTGCAAATCAATCAATGTCTTTTGTTTTTCGGCTTTCGCCAGAGCCAATTCATTCTTTTTAATTTTCAAAGCTTCGTTTTTCGCTTTTATTTCTTCGGCCTGTTCTTTACGCCATCTCGAATAATTACGGAGATATTGCATCCTACGGAGCGACTCTCCGATTGATTTTCCGGAAAGCACAAAAAAAAGAGTGTTGTTTGTCCGGTTGGTTTTGAGCATGCTTTTCACCGCCTTGGCATAACTGTCTTGATTCTTTTTTAAATCAACCTCAAGTCGGGCTACTTCTTTTTCGATCCGTTGTATTTCGCCGTCAAGTGTAGAAATGGCGTCCTTCTGCACGTCTATCAATTCTTTGCGGGCACTGATTTGCTTGTTGATGAGCTGGATGCGCTGCAAGAGCGTAGTGGTTTGTTTTTTTACATCAAGAAACAATTTGTTTGTATTCTGAATCTCCTGTTGCAGAATTTCGCGTTGTTTTTGAAGGACATCAATCTGATTTGTTTGCGACATGAGTCGAAGCACGCACAATCCGAAACACAATATGAGTATGATTCGTTTCATAAAAGATTGGCCGTTGTGATCATTTTGAGAATATCTGACAACGCAACTGCAGAATATCCTTTGGGAACATCCTTCGAAAGAACGAGAGGCTGATCGAGCACAACATCCGAAAAAGACAATACCGAATTTATTTTTTTGTCGGCATAAGCAGCTTCGATCTGCATCAGATACGGAAAAGCCTTGTCTTTGACCCATGTGAACTCGTCATAACTCCACTTTATCGAAAACCGGTAGGATTCGTTTGTAAGCAAAGCAACCGTGATATTGTCGTTTGCATTGAGCATGAATTGTTGACTTAATCCGGAAAAGGCATCATTCGCTTGTAGTTTGCAAAAGTCTTCGGAGTAGGAAATGTTGAATCGGGAAAAGTTTTCGAAGGAAACCTGTTTTGCATTCGTCGTAAACAATCGGTTGGTCAGGAGAGATTCAAGGGTATTATAATCGAATCCGAAAGGATAATTATCCTTCAGGTCAACAAGAGATTCTTTTACGAAGCGTTTGTTCATTCTGTCCAAAACCACAACAGTGTCGGTATCGACATAGATACGCACCATCTCGATCCCGAAAAGAGGCTGTATGGATAATTGCAACTGTCGGCCTTTCACAATCTTCAAGTTTGCTTTCGATGATACGGATCGTGAGCCGGAAGTTAAGGATAAGTTCAGCTTGGACGAAAAGGACGAAAACTGCAGCTCCCTGGAAAGGACATCTGCATAAAGCGAAGAAGCGGTTTTTTCTTCGAGAGGCGATGTGGCTGAGATAATGTGCTTCTTGGGTTTGCAAGATGAAAATCCGATCATCACCAACAAAAAAAAGACCGTTGCCGTCAGAAAAGATTTTCTCATTTGTTTTTGATATTTGTATTCGGTTCGACTAATTTTCCTGTTCTTATTTTTTCGTCGAGGGTTTTAGAATCGCTCCCCAATTCCTTTGCTTTTTTCCATTGTTCCAAAGCCTTTTCGGGCTCTCCGGTTTTGAACAGAATATCGCCATAATGCTCTAAAATTTCGGCCGAAGGTTCATTTTCGGAATATTTTACTGCATTTTCGATATAAATTTTAGCCATAGTGTAAGCACCCTGTTCATACAGAATCCACGCATAAGTATCGAGGTAGGTAGGGTTTGTAGGCTCGGCCTTCACGGTGATGCTGCTCATTTGCTCGGCTTTGTCCAGATCTCTTTTTTCCAATGACAAATAATAACTGTAATTGTTTAAAACGGGGAGATTTTGCGGATTGAGCTTTAGCGATTTCTCGTAACTTTCGAAAGCAGCCTGATTATTTCCCAAGAAATGGTACAGATCTCCAATTTGTCCGTAAAAATCGGCTTCCACAAGCGGATTTTCGATTTTGGCATTTTTCAAACCGTCTTGAAACACTTTCAACGCCTCTTCGTATTTCCCTTGCTGGTACTTGGCACCTCCCAAATAAAAATAAAACTGCCATGCATCCGGGATAAACTGAAGTGCTTGTTCGGTGATTTGTACCACCTTGTCGAGACTATCGGGCAATGCCGCACGAATCATTTGTTCATATCCGGCAGGATCGTCGGGATTGGCAGCCGTATATATTTCGAACTGCTTCATGGCTTCCGATTTATTGTCCTGAGCCATGAGTACGGTTCCGTAAATCATATTCAGTTTTGCATTATGAGGGTGCTGCTCGAAAAGTATTTCGAAGAGAGGATTCACCGACTTTATATCCCCTTTGTTTTGCTGTATAACGGCAATATAACGAGAGAGCAACTCCAACTTGTTGTCCACATCCATATCGGGATTGGTAATGGCCGAAAGCAGTGCTTTTTCGGATGCCTGCTTGTCGCCGATTTTGTCGTAATAGTTTGCCATCGAAAGTATCAACGATGGGAAATTGGGATTGATCGACTTTGCTTTATTATAATATTCAATGGCCCTGTCGGGTTGATCATCCTGCATATAAAGATCACCCATCAAAATCAGATAACGAGGATCGTCCGGATTTTCATTGATAATCTGTTCGATTTCCTTAAATGCTTTTTCTTTTTGATTTAGCATAGAATACAGCTGAAACTTGTATAAAGTGATATTATCCGTTATACCGACCGCTTTTTCGAGATTGTTCAGTGCACTGATAGCTTTCTTCAGTTCGCCATTGTCGGCATAAGCCTGAGCAAGCTGCATGTTCAGGTCTATTTTTTCGGGATACTTCTGCAATAAAAATTCGAGTACATCGATCACTTGCTGCTTTTGCCCCATTTCCTTGCTTAAGGCAGCAAGCAGCATATTATAATAAAAATTTTCGGGGTCGTAGCTGACGGCTTTTTTATACAAGTCGAGGGCACGAGACTTTTCGTCGAGCACATTATAGAAAGTTCCGAGCTCTACAAGCACATTGGCGTTGGTAGAATCGATTGCATAGCAGTGCCGGAAAAAATCGAATGCTTCGGCATACTTTTCCTGCGTTTTTGCATTGAGGCCTTCAAAAAAATAATAATCGAATTTGCGTTGGGCTTTTTCGTCGAGAAACGTATCTTCACTCGATATCGCCGATTTGTCGGTCTGTGCAACGATAGATTGGGTAACGACCGGGCACAAAACCATAAAAATAAAAACATGAAGAAAATAACGAGAGAAAAGATACTGTGCGTGATATTTATTCATTGATTGTGGAATATGATGATAATAGTAATCGTAGAAATTTCAACTTTTTCCCGTATGCCCGAATCCTCCCGAGCCACGCTCGGTCTCCTCCAACTGATCAACCGGAAGCCATTCGACGCGAGCATGCTGAGCAATAACCATCTGACAAATTCGCTCGCCATCATTCACGACGAAATCCTGATCGGAAAGGTTGATCAGAATGACACAAATTTCGCCGCGATAATCGGCATCAATCGTACCTGGAGAGTTTAAAACACTTATGCCGTGTTTGATGGCGAGGCCGCTTCGAGGTCTGATTTGAGCTTCGTACTTCTCGGGCAATTGAATGAAAAGTCCGGTTGGAATTAAAATTCGTTGCAGAGGTTTCAACGTTACGGGGGCATCAAGATTGGCTCGCAAATCCATTCCTGCCGAACAGGAAGTGGCATATTCGGGATAAGGATGTTTGGATCGATTTACGATTTTAACCTGCATATTATAGGGATGAACAGAGATTAGCAATCTCTTTGTTTAATATGCGAAATTATGAATTTCCTTTTAATTATCGACAGATTTGATGAAAATTATGGAAAAAAGCACATTATGGCCGCAGTTTAATCATCGTAAACAGAAAAAGATTATCTTTGTATGTGATGAGTAAACAGGATGACATATTGGCAAATCTCAGAAAAACTCTTTCGGAGGAAGGTGTAGATTCATTTCATATTCTGGAAGAACTTATCCCGATTGAAGAGCAAATCGAATATTTTAGATACTTCGAAAAAATACGTCTTGAAAACGAGCCTTTTGAGCGAGATCACGAAATTTCGCTACTGTTTTCGCCCGACGTATCGATCGAACGAAAAAAACTCAGTCTCTGCAAATTGGCATCTGTTCCCGACATAGGTGCTTACCGATCCATCGAAACCTATCACAGCAGTCCGTTAGAGCCTGAACTGAAAAACTGGTCGGCAATGGCATTGGTCAGCAGCAGAATTGTACTTAGCTCGGATTTGTCAGGGCATCAACAAATATACATTTCGTCGGGACTGGGAGGTCATGACAAGAAGCTCCGATTTTTCGCGCTTTTTGCAACCGCAGACCGTAAGCCGTTTACGGACTTGCAGAAAGAAATTGTGGAAAGAGAATTTCGATTTCAGCTTGAAATGTCGGATATCGAAATCGAAAAATTCGAAATACACGACAATTATTTTACCCTGCTCATCCTTTTTCCGTTCGAAATTGACGTAAAATCAATTCTCAATGCGGCTATCAGCGAATGCAACCAATATGGTAACTTTCTTGATGAAAGATATCTTTTCACGAATTTGAAGATATTGTCAGAACAAGAAATTGAGCGTTTGCTTTCAAAATAAACATCACCTTTTATTCCGAAAGTATGCCTTTTTTTTCTCGACTCAGAGTCTTTCTTGTTACGGGAATAATCATGTTTACTTTGGATTGTGCCGTTCTACGCGCACAAAGCATACCATTTGTCCCTCCCTCCTACAACTACGGAAGCAACACATATAATGCCGGCAGTCAGAACTGGTCGGTGGCCCAAGGCAAAGACGGCGTGATTTATATCGCCAACAACGACGGGCTGCTCTCCTTCGACGGCGTCAACTGGAAACTGCATCTTCTGCCTTTTAACCGGGGTGCTAAATCGGTGTATGTCGATCAGTATGCCGAAAAGGAAAGAATTTATGTAGGTTCATTCGAAGAATTCGGATACTTCGAAAAAAATACTGCAAATCAGCTCGAATATCATTCTCTGAAAGCACTTCTCAAAAATTACACCTTTCACAACGACGAAATTTGGACGATTCACAAACTCGGCGACGAGATATTTTTTCAGTCGTTTTCCTCCTATTTCGTTTTCGACGAAACAAAACGCACCCTAACGGCATACAATCCCGATCCCGGCCCCCTATTTTTCTTTCGTGCAGGAAACAGCCTATACGGTCAATTCATCGGAGACTCTTTTTCGCAATACGATGGAAAGGGATTCAGGCCATTACTCGCTCGCAACGATTTGAGAAACGACATGATAGCGGGAGTAGTTCCGACAACCTCCGGCATGCTGCTTTTCCTCACAAAAAGAGGAATTCTGTCTTATGATTCCGGATCAAGCCGGTTGACCACGTGGAACGAAAGAGTGGATAATTTACTGAAAAATGCAACGATCAATCGTGTATTATCCCTCACCGATTCAACATTCGTGATCGGAACACTCGAAAACGGACTCTATGCCTTTCATTTGGACGGTTCTCTGTTGTGGCATTTGAACAAAAGCAACGGGCTATACAATAATACAGTACTGGGACTTTTTGGCGATAGGGAAGGCAATGTATGGGCTGCTCTCGACAACGGTATCTCTTATATCCAGCCCAATTCACCTTTCTGGTTTTATGAACCCACATCCATTCAAATCGGTTTGGTGGAAGATATGCTTATTGATCGTGGAAATTTATACCTTGCAACCAATCAGGGAGTGTATAAATACAGCGAAAATCAAATTCGACCTATTCCGGGATTTGAAGTACAGTCGTGGTTTATCCGGAAATTTGACAACCAAATATTCGTAGGACACAATCGTGGCACTTCCCTATTGGAGAACGATCGCAACATTCCGATCAGCGAATCGTTTTCGGGTGGTATGGACATGGAAAACATCCGTCTGAACGGCAAGGATATACTATTGCAATCCACTTATTCGCCATTGCAAGTTTACGACAACCATAACGGACGATGGCAATTCAGTCATCGTATCACCGGATTTGCCGATCTCATCAATAACGTAGAAGTTGACCACGAGGGCAACATTTGGGCAGGACACATGTACAAAGGATTCTACCGACTTCGTGTCGATCGCGATATTCGCAACATTGTAGAACAAGAATATTACACAGCCCTCGACTCGGCACAACGTTTTCGGACCCCTTTAAAAATCATGAAACTGAGAGGACGAATCGTTTTTTCGGATTTCCACAAATTCTACACCTACGACGATATCAAACGACAAATCGTTCCTTTCGAACAGCTAAATGAAGACCTTTCGGACATGGCCGATACCTATAAAATGATTTCGGTGAGCGATACCTCGTTTTGGCTTGTCAGAGAAAACGAATATACACTCATCAACTATGAGCAGGGAACCTATATTGTTCGTGAAAAAATTCCTTTCGGCATATTAAACAACCCGCCGAACAAAGGAAGAGGCAATGTGTATGTGGATGAAAACGGCTTATCGTATTTTTTTCTGAATGGCGGAATCGGGAAATATCTCGCCAAAAAAGAAACACGGCCGCCTTGGAAAAAACTTTTGCTGGCAGGCGTCTCCATCTCTAATCGAAAAAAGATGGAAATGAAATTCATTCCTGTGAACAAGAAAAATTTTATCCCCTATTCCGAGAACAATCTGACATTTCAGTTTCAATACCCCAACTTTTCGAAAGAAAAAATTTATGTGGAATGCTTTCTCGACGGATATGACTCCGGATGGATGCAAATTGACAACAACACGTTGACCGTAAACTACACAAATCTTCCCGCAGGCGACTATGTGCTAAAAGCTCGAGCCGTAGATGAATTACAAAACGAACTGTCGAACTTGACATTCTCCTTCCAGATAAAAACTCCCTGGTATCGTTCGAGCTGGATTATCGTAGGATATATTTTACTATTGATTGCATTCCTGTCATTTGTCACGCAAAGTTATCTAAACAAAGAAATCGACAAAAAAAACAAGCTTTTCCAACAACAGGAAAAAGAACGTCTGGCCCAACTCGAGCATCAGGAAAAACTGATTACTCAACTTAAAAATGAACAACTCGAAGCAGATCTGATGCACAAAAGTAAAGAATTGGCCAATGCTTCGATGCTCATCATCAATCACGAGGAATTGCTAAAAGACCTAAAGGAAATGATACAACAGTTTGTGCGGGAGGGAAAAATACAACGAGCACAAGGCACCGATTTGATTAGGCTGATCGATCACAACCTCACCGACGAAGATCAATGGGAACAGTTTCAACATAACTTCGACCTAATTCACGAAAACTTTTTCAGAAAGCTGAAAGAAAAATATCCGGCTCTCACACCTGCCGATTTGAGGCTGAGTGCCCTTCTCCGTCTAAACTATTCGTCGAAAGAAATAGCACAAATGCTCCATCTCACTCCGCGAGGAGTGGAGGCCGCAAGGTATAGATTACGCAAAAAATTAGCACTCGAAAGCGAGGAAAATTTGATCGAATTTATGATTAATTTCAAATAAATTGCCCTTTTTACAGTAATCCGCACACTTATTCAATATGCTATTTATCAAGAGATTAATATCTATAAACGTAGGATTGAAGTACCCATTCAAAACATGTTATAAAACATAACGTATTTTTAAAGCGGGTCAATATTTGCACGGGTATCAAACTTCACATTCCTTTACACCGTTTAAAATTTTAAAAAGAATTGACCCATGAAATTAAAATTGAATTTTATTTTGACTTTGCTTCTGGTTCCTCTGTTTGCGTTTAGCCAACAATTGAACGTAACAGGAACGGTAACAGAAAAATCGACCGGCGATCCTGCAATAGGCGTCAGTGTGTTAGTGAAAGGTACGACCAACGGTACCGTCACCGATATTAATGGAAAATACAATCTAAGCAATGTTCCCGGCAATGCCACATTGGTTTTCAGCTATATCGGCATGACAACCGTTGAAGAACCGGTGAATGGACGCACAACCATCAACGTTAGCCTGTCGGAAGACGTACAGGCATTGGAGGAAGTTGTTGTGATCGGGTATGGAACAGCATCCAGAAGAGATTTAACGGGGTCTATCGTAAAAGTGTCCTCGAAAGAATTGGCAGGAAAACCCAATATCAATCCCATTGCATCCTTGCAGGGAAAAGTAAGTGGATTGAGCGTTGTAAACAGTGGACAACCCGGATCTGAACCGGATATAAGAATTCGAGGAACGGTAAGTTTGAATCAAACTAAACCGTTATACATTGTTGATGGTATTTTTAATGATAACATTAACTTTGTGAACCCGTCAGACATCGAATCGATGGAAGTTTTAAAAGACCCTTCATCTCTTGCTATTTTTGGTGTTAGAGGTGCTAATGGCGTTATAATTGTTACGACTAAAAAAGGGCAACAAGGTAAAGTTAATGTAAATGTTAGTTCATCTGTAGGGGTAAAGAATATCACTTCAACACCTGAAATGACAGATAGAACAGGTTTCATTACCTTGTATGACGAACAAAGAGCAAATCAGGGTGCGGCGCCTTATACCGAATATGATTTATTTCAGGGAAATACTAATTGGATTGATGAAATCAAACAAAAAAATGCATTAGTCAATATCAACAACATCAGTATAAGCAGCGGAAACGACAAGAATAAGCTTTATCTCGGATTAGGCTACATGACCGAACAAGGTTTGATTAAACACGAATTATATAATAAATTCACTGCTTCGGTAAACGATGAGATCAACCTCTCAAAAGATTTAAAAATTGGTGTCGGGATCAATGCATCCAAAGCTAATCTTCCTCAACTCCATAATTTTATCTCTGCACTCAATGCTACACCTATCGTAGAACCCTTTAACTCTGCAGAGGGTGTATATAATAAGCTTCCGGATCAAATCGGAGGTCCTCAAATCGGGAATCCACTCTTGTTTGTTGAAGGTACAAAAAAAACAAGTCTTGCCGAGGAAAATCGCATTTTAGGAAATGCCTTCTTAGAATACTCATTCCTCAAAAATTTCACATTCAAGATGAGCTACTTTGCCGATCTTGGATTCAATAATGGAACAAATTACACACCTCTGCTTAAAGTTTACAATGCAGAATCTAATCAAGTTGTCAATTGGAATTCCAAATCGTCCGTTTCACAATACAAAAATGAATATGCCAAATATCAACAAGATTATTTATTAACTTATAAAAATCAATTTGGAGATCACGGGTTGACCCTTTTAGCAGGATTTACGACTTATTACGAAAATTACAGCCAAATTAGTGGAAGTATTTCGCAATATGCCGGAGGAGATCCTATACCCAATGATAAAAGATGGTGGTATCTGAATGTTTATCCCTACGGAGACCCTGAATCACAGACCAACAGTTCGAGTCAATGGGAACGTTCTACGATGTCAACTCTTTTCAGAGCACTCTATAATTACAAGGGAAAATACAACCTGAATGCATCATTTCGTCGTGACGGTTCTTCAGAAATCTCTCCGAGCAACCGTTATCAAAATTTCTGGGCATTGGGAGGTGCTTGGTACGTTTCTGAGGAAGGGTTTATGAACGATCAGGATTTTATCAACAATTTAAAGATAAAAGCTTCAATCGGACAGTTGGGTAATCAATATACGGCAGTGCACTATCCATATTATCCAAACTACAAAGAAGGATCAACTGCCGTGTTCGGGAATAATTTGGTGCCTGCTTACGTTCTTGCCTACAAAAACAATCCTAATTTGAAATGGGAAACCGTTGATGCATACGAAGGCGGATTTGAAATAGATGTATTGAATAACAGACTACATTTTGAAGCAAATTATTACGATAAACGGACAAAAGATTTGCTGACTATGGTCAATGACGGAGCTAATGATTTTTACATGAATGCCGGTTCGGTTAAAAGTTCCGGATTCGAATTTCTATCTTCTTGGAATCAAAATGTGAATGAAGATCTTAGTTATTCAATCTCGGGAAACTTGACCACGATGAAAAGCAAAGTATTAAGTGTATGGAAAGATGGGTATAAATATTATTCGGGGAACTCACTAACAGAAGCCGGGCTTCCGATAGCTTATTTCTACGGTTATGTAGTTGATGGAATCGTTCAATCCTATGCCGATAAATTAGCAAGTCCGGTAAATACTTTAGGTGATTACGGCCCGGGCGATTTGAAGTTCAAAGATATCTCGGGTCCTGACGGCGTACCTGACGGAAAAATCACTTCTGACGACCGTACCATGATCGGAAATCCTACGCCAGATTTCACGTATGGATTTTCTGCAACATTGAATTACAAAGATTTTGATCTATCTGTCGATTTTCAAGGTGTTTATGGGAATGAAATTTGGCGTGCATGGGGAAACGGATCCACTTATTCGGTATTTAATTATCGAAAAGATCGATTGAAAAGATGGACAACAGCCGGATCTTCGAATTGGGAACCACGTGTAGGAAATGATGCCATTAACAATCTACCTTCCACGTATATGATCGAAGACGGGAGCTATTTCAGACTTCGCAACGTCCAATTGGGTTATAATATTCCCAAGAAAATTCTTTCAAACACGGGAATCAGCTCGTTGAGGCTCTACTTAAGTGGGCAAAACCTGTTTACTTGGAAAAACAACTCAGGGTTTACTCCCGAAGCCGGAGGATCAGCAATTTCTTTTGGAATTGACAATGGAGGGTATCCGGTACCGGCCATTACTTCTTTCGGAATTAACATCACATTATAACTAAATTAATTTTAGAATAGTTATGAAAAAAAATAAATATATAATATTAAGCTTGTTAGCAACAATCGCAATTTTCGCAAGTTGCTCAGATTTTTTAGATCGCAAGCCACTTGGTACTGCGACCGAAGGCGATTTAAACGTCGGAGGTGTTGAAGGAAAAGTATTCGGTCTGTATGGTGATTTTCGACTGGAAGGTGTTACCGGCCTTCCGATGGTTTTCATGCACGTAATGCGCAGCGACGACGCCATTAAAGGCAGTACCCCTACAGATGGAGCAGCATACGAGCAAATGGCTGACTATTTCAAATACGACAAATCGGATGGATGGTTAAATTTGGGTTATTGGAATGACCATTATAAATTGATTTACGACTGCAATGACATATTGCATGAAATAGACTCATTACAATTATCCGCTCCCGGTGATTTGATCAATGAAGCAGAGGCCAGATTTTTCAGAGCTTACTCTTATTTCGATCTTGTGAGAACTTATGGAGAAGTTCCTCTGATTGATTTCAAAATTTATAATATCGGGGACGCAAATATTCAAAAATCGCCTATAGATGATATTTATGCATTAATCGACGAAGATTTGCAATTCGCCGCAGCCAATTTGCCGATGTCATGGAATGATACTTATACCGGAAGAGCAACGAGTGGTGCAGCGAATACTTTATGGGCTAAGACTAAACTTTACCGAAAAGATTGGGCAGGAGCCTTAACGTTGTGTAATATTGTAATAAATTCGGGTCAATACGAATTATTATCTTCCTACGATAAATTTTTTACTGAAGAAGGAGAGAATTCGAGCGAATCGATTCTGGAAGTTCAAAATTATGTAAACGCTAACGGAAGTGTAGTTTATACGAATAATTATTGCGGTTCGCAAGGAGTACGTGGAAGTGGCGATTGGGATTTAGGATGGGGCTGGAATGTGCCGAGTCAAGCATTAGTTGATTCCTATGAATCAGGCGATCCACGTAAAACAACGACAATTCTTTATTCAGGAGGTTCTGACGGTTATGGACTTACGGTACCTGCTACTTTAGGAACCATTCAGCCTTATTGGAATCGAAAAGTTTATTCGAATCCCGCTCGAAGGGCAGCTACGGGAATAAGATACGCCAACTGGTTGAATATTCGTATTTTACGTTATGCTGATGTACTTTTGATGGCTGCGGAGGCAGCTAATGAACTTCGGACTACGAACGACCCGGATGCCAATTCGAATATTGCATTGACAAATCTCGAAATAATCAGATCAAGAGCAAGAGGCACAGCAAATGTACTTCCCGAAATTACCACAACTGACAAAGCTTTATTGAGAGAAGCCATTAAAAGGGAAAGAAGAGCAGAATTCGGAATGGAACATGAAAGGTTCTTCGACTTGGTTCGTTGGGGAGACGCACCAACAGTGTTGGGGGCAAATGGTTATACCGAGAAATGTAGATACTATCCTATCCCACAATCGATCATCGATAAGGCTCAAGGAATATTGACTCAGAATCCCGATTGGATTTAATTTATAGTAACTTCGAAAAACAAAACGATATGAAAAAAATATCTAAATTTATAGTTCTGCTTCTGATATCATCTTTTTTTATAGCATGTCAGAGTATGGATCATCCCGTTCTTGGAGATTATCCACAAGATGCAAATCCGGCGGGAGGCCCACTAAAATTTTATGTTGCTTTTGATGGCACTAGCGATGATGTATTAAAGAATGCAGTTGACAGCATTCGCGCAAACTTTGCAACAATGAACACAACCACTCCTATCGATGGAGTTTCGGGCAAGGCCATTGAAGGGGGCGTAGGTAAATTTGTTACCTACGCAAAACCAAACGATTTTGCAGTTTACGCCAACAGTTTTACAATCTCGTTTTGGGAAAAACATGATGGCCAAACAAAAAACAACGCTTTGACGAACGGGCCTGAATATCCATTCAGCTTTGTCTCGCCCGCATCTTATCATTGGTCAAGCAGTAACTTTTTCTTATTGTTTGAAGGCAATAATACCGCATGTGCCGTTAAGTTTGTAATCGCATCTGGCGTCAATAGCAGTGGAGCTTCAACAGCAGACACATGGCTGACATGGGAAGGCCCAAATTCAATTCCAGGATTGTTGGATAATCAATGGCATCATTGCGTTTTTGTATATGATGAAACCACTTCGGGCTTAACATTTTATCTGGATAACAAAGTTATAGGAACGAAAACTTGGGCTGGTCATGGTGCATTAGGACTGGCAAATGATAAAATTAATTCTGTTCGAATCGGATGTGGCCCTCAAGGAAATGCAAGTGATGTCAGCGACAATTGGCTGGCTTCTACATGGAAAGGCGGTTTGGATCAATTCAGAATGTATGCCACAGCTCTTACGCCTGAGGAAATAGCGGAATTGTATTCTGCCCGAAAATAGATCTTAATTACAGAAAAGGGTATTTTCTACCCTTTTCTGTAATTATTTTCCAGATCGATAATACCTCCTTTTTGAAAGCGGAGCGAGTATGATTATGCTTTTGCAAGCGAAACACAAAAGTACAATTTTCATCAAGTGTCTAAAATTGCCTTAGAACATAATATAGTTTTTCTATTTGCCTTGTTGACTATTTTCAGCTGCAGCAAAGATGAAAATGGTTCCAATTCGACCGAATCAATCATTAATACTCAAATAGAATCGGCCTTCATAAATGAAATTCCAATTATCAATGGGCAAATAAAATATGGACTTCCGACTGATTCAGTGATATTTCATCTTCATTTTGCAACTGACATTGATACAAAAAAAATAAAGAAAGATAAGATTCGGATAGATAATGGCATTGACACATCATACCTTGTTTTGAATGAAGATTCAAAAAGAGTTTTATCCATTAAAATAGGAAAACGGCTCGATGATTACTCTACTTACACTCTTTCGATTTCATCCGGAAGAAACTTAGGAGTTAATTTGATAAAAGATTATCAATTTTCATTTATCACCGAGTTGGATAATACACCTAAATTTCCCATTATATCCAACGACAGTCTGTTGACATTGGTTCAGAAACAAACTTTCCGTTACTTTTGGGATTACAGTCATCCTGTTTCAGGTTTGGCAAGAGAACGAATCGGCTCAGGAGAAACCGTAACAATCGGAGGCTCAGGATTTGGAGTGATGGCAATGCTTGTAGCCATTGAAAGAGGGTTTATCACCCGCCGACAGGGATTTGACAGAATATCGACCATTGTAAATTTTCTGAATACAAAAGCCGATCGTTTTCACGGAGCGTTTCCTCATTGGCTGAATGGAACAACCGGAAAAGTGCAGCCTTTCGGCGATAGAGATAACGGAGCCGATTTGGTTGAAACAGCTTTCATGATGCAGGGATTGTTAACGGCTCAACAGTATTTTAGCAACGGAAATCGGGAAGAGAAAAATCTCTGCGATACCATTCAAAAAATATGGGAAGACGTAGAATGGACATGGTTCCAGCAAAACGAACAACAAAAATTGTATTGGCATTGGTCTCCCAATTATGAATGGGCCATAAACATGCCCATTACCGGATGGAATGAATCATTGATTGTCTATATTTTGGCTGCTTCTTCTCCAACTTATCCCATCAAAAAATCAGTTTACGACAACGGTTGGGCTCGGAATGGCGATATTCGAAACGGAAAAATGTTTTACGATGTTCAACTTCCACTTGGGGAAGATCAAGGAGGCCCTCTTTTCTTTGCTCATTACTCATTTCTGGGACTTGATCCGCGAAATCTGTCTGACGCTTACGCAAACTATTGGACACAAAACACCGCTCATTCCAAAATTAATTATCTCTATTGTGTTGCAAATCCGTTAGGGAATTTTGGTTATGGTCCCGATTGCTGGGGATTAACCGCAAGCGATTCGCCTACAGGATATCGCGCATCTTCGCCGAACAACGACAACGGAACGATAGCTCCGACAGCGGCACTGTCGTCGATGCCATACACACCGGATGAAAGCATGCGTGCTTTGCGTTATTTCTATTATGTGCTCGGCGATAAAATCTGGAGCGATTACGGATTTATGGATTCTTTCAACCTGAACAAAAAATGGTTTTCAAATTCCTATCTTGCAATTGATGAGGGTCCAATCATCATAATGATTGAAAATTACCGGTCGCAACTGCTCTGGAACTTATTCATGCAAAGTGAAGATGTACAGCGAGGATTGAAAAAGCTGGAATTTAGTTTTTAAATTTAATTGAAAATAGAATGCTTCGATAGCTCGAAAAAGAATAAATCATTTTTGAAGATGAGAAAAATACAATTTTCGAAAAAAATGGAAGGAACACTGTTCTTATTTTTCCTGATTTCAATTCAAATCCTGGCGGTAGAGCCTTTGTATGACTATATTTTCTTTGATAATAGCAATATGACGGGTCGTTACTACTATTCGCAAGTGACCTATCAATCGCCTTCGTGGATAAAAAATGCTCAAAACAAGCTACTCGTGAATTCGAACGAATTTTATTCGGCCGGTAATTCACTCGAATTGCAATTTACTTCTTCCAAAAATGGAAATTGGTCGGCAGAGGTTCAATATCGTCCCGTTCGAGGCAATGATTTTTTCAAAAATGTCGCTTTTCTTTCCTTTCAAATGAAAAATCCAGACAATATTTCTCCGGAAATTATGCCAAAAGTGGGGATTCGATTGCACGACCAATCGTTTACTCGATTTCTTCCATTGAAAAACTATTTTTTTAGACAAGGAAACAACGGATGGTATCAGGTGTTGATTCCTTTGAAAGATTTAGGATTGGAAAACATAGATAATGAAAACATCAATCACTTGGAAGCGGTTGTTTTCGAACAGAATGAGTCTGACAATCAAAATCATACACTATTTTTTGACGATATTGAATTATTGCCTGAAACAACAAGGAATTCCCGTCCTTTAAAAATACCCGATTTAAAGGGAATCGAGGCTTTTGAAAAGCATATTGACTTATGGTGGAAAGCAGAGAATATTGAAAACATAAAATATATTCGAATTTATCGTTCTTTCGATGGGGAGACTTTTACACCCATCGCCATTCAACGTCCTCTAATGAACCGTTATACCGATTTTTTGGGTGAAATCGGTAAAAAGGCTTATTACCGCATTTCTTCCGTCGATTATTCTTTGCACGAAACTTCACTGTCCAACATTTTAACTGCCGAAACGAAACCATTGACCGATGATGAATTTCTGAACATGGTGGAAGAAGCTCATTTTCGGTATTATTGGGATGGGGCCGAGCCAAATAGTGGATTGGCGCGTGAAAATATTCCCGGACGTTCGGACATGATTGCAACCGGAGCATCAGGGTTTGGGGTTATGGCCATGCTTGTTGCAATGGAGAGAGGATTTATTTCGCGGGAAGAAGGCATCGATCGATTTCTGAAAATTACTGATTTTCTGCAAAAAACGGATAAGTATCACGGCGCAGTTTCCCATTTTATGGACGGGACAACTGCCAAAACTATCCCTTATTTCGGACAGAAAGATAACGGAGGAGATTTGGTGGAAACGGCTTTTTTAACGCAGGGTTTGCTGGCCGCACATCAATTTTTTGACAGAAATACGACTGAAGAAAAAACTATCAGGGAAAGAATCGACACGTTTTGGCGAAACATTGAATGGAGTTGGTATAAACAAACCAAAGACAGTCCTTTTCTTTACTGGCACTGGTCACCCGATCAGGGTTGGATTATCAATCATCCCCTCATCGGCTGGAACGAAACAATGATCACATATTTGCTTGCCATCATATCGCCAACTCATTCCATTGAACCGGACATGTATTATTCGGGCTGGGCAAGCCAAAGTCAGCGAGCACAAGACTATCGGAGAGGTTGGGGTGGAACAGATGCAGGTTCGATGTACACCAATGGAAATATCTACTACGGATTGCCACTAAAAGTAGGCGTGTCCAATGGCGGCCCGCTTTTTTTTATACATTATTCTTATTTGGGATTGAATCCCCACGATTTTACCGATAAATACACCAATTATTTCGAAAACAACAAAACCATTGCCCAAATCAACTATCGGTACTGTGTGGAAAATCCCGGGAAATATGTTGGCTACGGAGAAAACTGTTGGGGAATTACGGCAAGCGATTTTGCATGGAGGTATCATGCCAATGAACCGGTCATTTCAAGGGATAACGGAACCATCGCACCAACTGGAGCTTTGGCTTCTTTTCCGTATACCCCTTCGCAATCAATGCAGGCTTTGAGAAACTATTACGATCATTATGGCCATTTTTTATGGGGTGAATATGGATTTAGGGATGCCTTTAATTTGACCGAAAACTGGTGTTCTACAATTTTCATGGGATTGAATCAGTCTCCCGTTACCGTGATGATCGAGAATTATCGCAGCGGTTTTGTATGGGACTTGTTCATGAGTCATCCCGACGTACAACGGGGAATAAGGAAAATTAATAACATCGAACATTAATAACAATGAAAAAAAATCATCTCGAATATTCGAACTCCATTTTTGTTTTACTGATTGTTTGCGTTGTCTCTTTATCGTCATGTAACGAAAATAATTCAAAAGGAAAAACATCTTCACAAGTAGCTGATCGTCCGACCGATTTCGCTTCCGACGACGAATTTCTCGATTTTATCCAGCAAACTCATCTCAATTATATGTGGGAGGGAGCCGAAAAAACTTCAGGGTTGGCTTGCGAGCGCATTCATCTGGATGGCGTCTATCCCGAAAACGATGCCGATGTGGTAACAACGGGCGGAAGCGGTTTCGGAATAGCCGGTCTCATTGTAGGTATCGACCGCGGGTTTATTCCTCGATCGGAAGGTGTAGCACGACTTCACAAAATCGTCGATTATTTGGCAAAAGCCGATCGCTTTCATGGAATGTGGCCACATTGGATATATGGACCCACAGGAAAAGTGAAACCGTTTGGCACAAAAGACAATGGAGGTGATTTGGTAGAAAGTGCTTTTTTGATGCAAGGCTTGCTTTGCGTTCGCGAGTACTTCAACAACGGCAATGATGAAGAAAAAACGCTTGCCTCCAAAATCGATACACTCTGGCGTCAGATGGAATGGGATTGGTATCTCAACGGCAAAGATGTTTTATATTGGCACTGGAGTCCCGAATATCAATGGGAAATGAATTTTCCACTCGAAGGATACAACGAGTGTCTCATCGCGTATATTTTGGCTGCTTCATCGCCTACACATACCATTCCGGCTTCAGCTTACCACAACGGATGGGCACGCAAAGGTAATATAGTAAGCGATAAAATCGCCTATGGCCTGCCGTTGATTTTAAAACACAACGGTGCAGAAGATTATGGAGGTCCGCTGTTTTGGGCACATTACTCCTACATTGGGTTGAATCCGAAAGGATTAAAAGACAACTATGCCGATTATTGGCAGCTCAACCGTAATCAAACGCTTATCAATTACCGATATTGTGTCGATAATCCGAAAGGATACAAAGGTTATGGCGAATCTTGCTGGGGACTGACTGCAAGTTATTCCGTGAACGGATATGCAGCGCATGCACCGATGAAAAAAGATTTGGGAGTCATTACGCCAACCGCGGCGTTGTCGAGTTTCCCTTACACACCGGATGAGTCGATGAAAGCGCTTCACCATTTTTATTTCGCGCTGGGTGATCGAATTTGGGGAAAATATGGCTTTTACGATGCCTTCAGCCTTCAAGATCGTTGGTATCCACAACGCTATTTGGCTATCGATCAATTAACGATTGCACCGATGATCGAAAATTATCGAAGCGGTTTGCTTTGGAAACTATTTATGCAAGCTCCCGAAATTCAGGAAGGATTAAAAAAACTCGGATTTACATATACCCTATCATAAAACGAAATTTTTTGAACATGAAAAATTTGAAGTACATTATTTTAGTTTTGAGCTTAACAATTATTTCGAGTTGCAATCAGAAAGATACGAACTCGGAACCATATCCCGGAAAATGGAAAAGTTTCAGCGGAGACAAGCGCATTGAACAACGGGTAGATTCCGTGTTGAAATTGATGACTTTAGAAGAGAAAATCGGTCAAATGACACAGTTTTCGGCCAACTGGTCTATCACGGGACCAGTCATGTCCGACGACTTCAAACCCTTTCTTTACAAAGGTTTGATTGGGAGTATTTTTAATGCTACCTCAGTGGAAGGCATTCGTAAACTGCAACAGATAGCTGTGGACTCTACCCGTTTGGGTATTCCGATCCTCTTCGGACAAGATGTAATTCACGGTTATAAAACAATATTTCCGATTCCGCTGGGCGAAGCCTGTTCGTGGGATTTGGCAATGATGGAAAAAACGGCACGAATAGCGGCCATCGAAGCCGCTTCGGACGGCATCAATTGGACGTTTGCACCTATGGTTGACATTTCGCGTGATGCCCGTTGGGGACGTGTGATGGAAGGAGCCGGCGAAGATCCCTATTTGGGAAGCCGGATCGCCGAAGTCCGTGTAAAAGGTTTTCAAGGAAAAGGTGGATGGCAATCGTTATCGGATGTGACTACACTGTTGGCTTGCGGAAAACATTTTGCCGCCTATGGTGCCGCCGAATCGGGTAGAGACTATAATACGGCTGAACTTTCGGAACATACCCTACGCAATGTATATTTGCCGCCTTATCAGGCGGCATTGGAAGCCGGTGTGGGCACTTTCATGGCTTCGTTCAACGAAGTGAACGGTATCCCCGCCACAGCCAGTCGTTGGCTTTTGACCGATATCCTTCGTCGCGAATGGGGCTTTCGCGGTTTTGTTGTTAGCGATTATACCGGTATCAACGAGTTGGTTCCACACGGCGTAGCAAAAGACGAAAAGCAGGCTGCCGAACTTGCAGTGAATGCCGGAGTAGATATGGATATGACCGGTGCCACTTACATTAAATATCTTTCGGAGCTCGTCAAAGAAGGCAAAGTATCGGAAAAAACCATCGATAATGCCGCGCGCAGCATTCTCGAAATGAAATTTTTGCTGGGTCTCTTTGACGATCCATACCGATATCTGGACGAAAATCGGGCAAAAGCAAATACCGAAAAGCCCGAATTTATTGAAACGGCACGAAAAGCAGTAGCTGCGTCGCTAGTTTTACTTAAAAACGACAATGATCTTCTTCCGATAAAAAAAGATCGTGCTGCCCGCCTCGCTCTCATCGGACCACTTATGAATGATTCTATCAATCTGAATGGCGAATGGGCTGGATTGGGCGACCGAAACAAAAGCGTTTCGATTCTCAAAGGGATGACCGAAGCATACAAAGGCACCAATGTGAAATTAAATTATGCTCAGGGCTGCACGATCACCGAATCGAATCCCGCAAGCATCGCTCAAGCAGTATCTGTTGCACGCAATTCCGATGTGGTGCTGGTAGCCGTAGGCGAAGATTTCAACTGGTCGGGCGAAGCAGCTAGTAGAAGTGATATTCGGCTACCCGAAGCACAACGACAATTATTGAAAGCATTAAAAGAAACAGGTAAGCCCATTGCTCTGATCGTATTGAGTGGGCGTCCGCTCGATTTGTCGTGGGAAGACTCACAATTTGACGCTATCCTCCAAGCCTGGTTTCCCGGAAGAGAAGGCGGGCACGGAATTGCCGACGTAATCTCAGGTGAATACAATCCGTCGGGACGTTTGGTGATGTCTTTCCCACGCAATGTCGGACAAATACCCATTTATTATAATCATAAGAATACCGGTCGCCCTGTTGATCTTGCCCATCCCGATGTGGATTACAAATCAAGTTTTCTGGACGTTTCAACCACTCCGCTTTATCCTTTCGGTTATGGGTTGAGCTATACAACTTATACCATCAGTAATGCCCAAATCGATAAATCAACCATGAAGGCGAAAAACGACAAAATCACGGTTTCGGCAACCGTTCAAAACACCGGTTCGATGGATGGCGAAATGGTGGCACAACTTTATGTGCGCGATTTGGTAGGAAGCGTAACGCGACCGGTAAAGGAATTGAAAGGATTCCAGAAAGTAGCATTGAAAGTCGGGGAAAGCAAATCGATCACGTTTGAACTTTCGTCTGAGGATTTGGCTTTTTATGGCATCGACATGAAAAAAATCACTGAGCCTGGCGACTTCAAGTTGTGGGTAGCACAAAATTCGGCCGACAATTCCAACGAACTTTCATTTTCCGTTATAGAATAATTAAAATGAATAAAAATAAAACCGTCTCCGCATTGGTCATTGCTTGCATTATCAGTATTCTCGATATCGGACTTCGGGCACAACAAACCAGACCGACGACCTATTGCAATCCGCTCGATGTAGATTATACCTATATGATCTATAATTCCGATCGAGATATTTCTTACCGATCGGGAGCCGATCCTGCAGTAGTGGAATTTCGAGGCGAATATTACATGTTTGTAACCCGATCGATGGGATATTGGCATTCGTATGATTTACATAACTGGAATTTTATCAAACCCGAGAAATGGTATTTCCAGGGGAGCAATGCCCCTGCCGCTCACAATTACAAAGATTCGGTGCTATACGTAACCGGAGATCCTTCCGGATCGATGAGCATTCTCTACACCGACAATCCGAAAAAAGGCGATTGGAAAGCCGTTCCAGCCATTCTGCACAATTTGCAAGATCCTGATTTGTTTATCGACGACGATGGCTCAGCATACATGTTTTGGGGATCATCCAATCTTTATCCGATTCGTGGAATGCGATTGGACAAAAATCATCGATTTCTGCCGGTAGGGAATCCGGATTCTTTGTTCAATAAGAATATGGAACTGCATGGCTGGGAACGTTTTGGTGAAAACAACAGTGATACCATACCGGGCTACATCGAAGGCCCGTGGCTCACCAAACACAATGGCAAATATTACATGCAATACGCAGCACCTGGAACTGAATTCAACGTTTATGCCGATGGTGTGTATACGGCCGATCACCCGATGGGGCCTTACACATACGCACCGAATAATCCGATCAGTTTTAAACCTGGAGGTTTTATGAATGGAGCGGGACATGGAAGCACGGTGCTTGGGCCGCAATACACATATTGGCATTTTGCATCGATGGCTTTATCCTACAATGTCAACTGGGAAAGACGTCTATGCATGTTCCCGCTCTTTTTTGATGGCGACGGACTCATGTGGACAGACGCTTCTTATGGCGACTATCCACATTTTGCTCCGTCGGAACCAGGCAAAAAAGGTGAATTTTCCGGATGGATGTTGCTTTCGTATAAAAAACCAGTCAAAGTATCTTCTGCTGTAGCAGATCACACAGCACAAAAGTTGACGGACGAGAACGTGAAAACCTTTTGGCTTGCCGAAAGCAACGATAATTCGCAGTGGGTTGAAATCGATTTGTTGCGTTCATGCACGATGAAAAGCATTCAGATCAATTATTTCGATTATCAATCCGATCTTTATGGTCGTATAGACGGATTACGCCATCGATATACTGTGGAAGGTTCGCTCGACGGTAAAACATGGCAAACTTTGATCGACAAAAGCAACAGCTACAGAGACGCTCCCAACGATTATGAAGAACTAGCCATCCCGCAACGAGTGCGTTACGTTCGTTACAAACACATTGAAGCACCGACACCGCATCTGGCGATTTCCGACATTCGTATTTTCGGAACTGGCGATGGCGAAAAACCCCAAAAAGTAAGCGGATTCAAAGTGGAAAGAAAGGACGACCGTCGTGATGCCCTTTTAACGTGGAAGGCTCAGGAAAATACTCAGGGATACAATATTAGATGGGGAATCGCACCGGATAAATTGTATAACTCATGGCTGGTTTACGACGACAATCAGTTGATGATGCGTTCGTTTACAAAAGATCAACAATACTATTTCACGATCGAAGCATTTAACGAAAACGGAATCTCTGAACAAAGCATACCCATTCACGTCAAATAAATGACGTCACTATTATGAAAGAATAAAAGAGTGGCCGGCGGTCACTCTTTGTTATTTTTGCGAAATGAAGGTCCGGATTTTTTATCGGAACGAAACGTTTTCTTTTCGTTTGCCCCCTTTCTTTCTTTTTTTTCAAATCGTGGTGTGTTCGATGGAGAGTTTTCGTTGAACTTGCGTGCCGGTTTAAAATCCCGTTTGGGGCGAAATTCGTTTTTCCCCTGCTCATCTTCCGACAATCTCTCTCTCCGTTTGAAAGGTTTCCGTTCAAACGACGGATTGTCGCCGCGATCGCGATTTTTATCTCCATTCACACTTTTGTGAGGTCTATCCTCATTCTTAGCAGAGAAACGTTTACCCCGATTGGACGAAAAGTCTTTTCCTTTGAAATCCTCATAAGGTTTTCGCCGTGGCACATCGACGGATTTCCGTCCTCTACGTTCGCGACGAATGGCATTTTCGGGACGTTCGTCGCGATCATGCTCCTCGCGCTTGCCCGAGAATATTTCGAATTCGCGCATTTCGCATTCCAGTTGCCCGTTGAAAAGGAAAAAGCGCTTTGTGGGTTTTAATCCGATTTTATCAAAAAGTTCTTTCCGATAGCTCAGTATATAAGCGTCATATCCCACAAATACGTGCTTCAGCCGCTCGCCAATGGTGGCATATAGGGTTTCGATATCGTCCACCTTGATGCGTTCGCCGTAGGGAGGATTTGTCATCAGTACGCCGGGAGGCTGTGGCGCTTCGCTATATTGCTGTATCGGTTTCACCGAAAGATCGATATATTTCTTCAACCCGGCATTTTTTATGTTTTTTTCGGCAACGGCAATCGCTTTCGGCGAAATATCGGAACCAATGATGCGAAATTGGAAATCGCGTGCACCGGAGTCATCGTTATAAATCTCGCTGAAAAGCTCTTCGTCGAAATCGCTCCATTTTTCGAAAGCAAAATGTTGGCGATGAATTCCGGGAGGAATACCCAGAGCTATCATTGCAGCTTCGATGAGCAATGTTCCGGACCCGCACATCGGATCGATAAAAGTGCTTTCGCCCCGCCAACCCGATTTCAGAATCATACCGGCAGCCAGCACTTCGTTGAGTGGAGCTTCGGTTTGCGCTACACGATAACCGCGCTTGTGCAAAGATTCGCCCGAACTATCGAGCGACAACGTACATTTGTTGTGCGAAACGTGAATATTAAATACCAAATCGGGATTGGTTACACTTACTGAAGGACGTTTGCCATATTTTTCGGTAAACCAGTCGGCAATGGCATCTTTGGTACGATAGGCGACAAACATGGAATGGGTGAAAATATGCGAATTTACGACGGCATCGATCGAAAAAGTTTGATCGAGTGTGAGATATTGATCCCAATCAACCGATTTTAAAGACTGATAAACTTCATCGGCATCGCGTGCCGTGAACTGAAAAATCGGTTTGAGAATATGAAGCGCCGTACGGCAATGGATGTTTGCTTTGTAGAGGAGGGCCTTATCGCCGGTGAAAGATACCATTCGAGTGCCGATTTCTACATTTTCTGCACCCAGCGAAAGGAGTTCTTCTGCGAGTACGTCTTCGAGTTCGGCCATCGTTTTGGCGATAATCGGGAATTGTTCGGATTTATTCATTCTGAATGTTTCGAGAAATAGGCCGTAAAGATACATGATAATTTTCAATCAACCCATAGACCGGAGGTTTTAATGTTGTGATGATGTGAGAAATAATTCATTCAACATTCACAAGTCTCATTAGCCCACATCCTCATCAGATCGCATATGCTTTAAATGAGCCGGAAGAAAGTTTGGCCGTCTCCATCAGGAAAACTACCCAGTTTCCTTTGTATGAAGTATGGGAGATGCTTTTCGTCTATAATCCGCGAATTACAAGAAGTTCTGTTTATAGAACATTTTGTAGAAACCATGTCAATCGGGTTCCACCGGCAGGAAAGGGAAAAAGCCGAAAAGTTTAAGGACCATGAACCGGGCTGTCTTCACGTGGATGTGACCTGTTTACCTGCGTTCGCTTGATAGAAGACATGGCGGAGTGAGAAAAGAACAAGGCTTAAAAACCCCTTTTCGGGCCGTCTAAAAACCTGTGGTTAGCAAAGCCGAACCATGGTTTATGCTAAAACCTGAAATTTTTAAACAAAATCCTCTCATATTTAAAAACAAAATTTTATGTTTGCAATCGAATAAAAGTCCAAGTTTTCATCAACAACCTTGTGAAACTTGACAGGTAATGGATAAATATTTCCACACCGAAGATAACCGGAAGTGGGTATTTACCGAAACGGTTGAAGAAAACGGAAGCCGGAAAACCTTTACTTTAAGGAAACCGGCTGACATTCCAATCACCCGCCATTTGAAAATCAAAATGGATGCAAATCCATTTGATGCCAAGAGGTATGAATATTTTGAAAAAAGGCAGTCTGCAAGACTGCGGTTTGCTCTCACGTAACGTGTAACTTTATCGGACAGAGGCTTGTAAAAGTCAACGAACCGGTTTAATTTCGTGAGAATTAAATTTTGTAACACTTGAGCCGTATGCGGGGAAACTCGCACGTACAGTTCTTAAAGGGGAAAGCGGGAGGTAACCCCGCTGACCTACGTAATACAAGTCAAGAAGAAAAGATTCAGCCGCCTTTAAAGCAGAGGTTGCATTAGCAGCAATTAAAGAACGGGAGATCCTATCTGAATTAAGTGCCCGTTATGGTATTCACCCCACTGTAATAGATCAGGGAACCAAGTTATGAATTTAAAACTACGGAACAATGAAAGCAAGTAAATTATTATTAGGTTTTTTTATAAGTGCATTCGCAATGCTTTCTCTCTTTACTTCATGTACTGATAATGAGTTTGAATCTTACAATGAAGTACTTGTAATTGCATCAGAAATAGTTGTAAAAAGTGATGGAAATGCATATTGGGTAAAAAGAAATGGAAGTGACACATGGGAAATGATGCATGCAGAGATTGCAAATTTCCACCATGAAAGAGGGAACGAATATGTAGTTGAAGTGAGCGTAAAAAAAATTAAGGATCCAGGACCAGACCAATCTAATCACTATTATACTCTTATAAAAATCATATCAAAAGAAAAAAAGGATTCGGAAGTTCCTCTTTTTACAACAGATTTTTCATTTTTTCAATGATCGTAGTCCGGCTGTAATTTATGTTGTCTTCTTTTAATCCTTTCCTGATGTAGTTGACAATTTGGTATGCCATTATTCCGAGCCAAATATGTGGCTCTATGTATTTGGACGTATTTTTAAATCGGTTTTTAAACATCTGAATACGGCCTCCACGTCTCTTGTCATGTTGTACACATCCCATACCTCTGAGTAGGAATGGCGACCGGACTTTGGTGGGGGCCTTAGTATCTGTCGGATTTTGGGCGGCATCAGAAATAATGTGTTGATATTATGAATAATATTCTCTATTCTATTACTTGGTTAGCAATCTCTTTGATTCCTCCGTTTATTGTATATTTCGTAACACGTAAGTCTAAAGGAAGACAAACATCGAATAAAACTACGAAAATATATCTGTTGATATTTATTTTTGCTATAATATCATCAACTTTGATTTATTCATTGTTTGATACTCTTTATTTATCTTTAATCATACTGTTTATATTGGGAGTATTGGCTCTAATCTATCTAATTCATAATCAGAATAGTATTAAAGATGAACATTGTGAGAGTAAAGATAAGGAATAGAGGGGGTATTGGTAGATACTGGTTCCCGCATCGATCCTCATCCCCTCAGACCTGCTAGCGAAGGCACCCATTTCAAGTATCTTTTCCTTGACCAGGTTCTTGCGTACCTTGACTCACATGATCACCGGCTGCTTGCGCAGGAATTGGGTATAGCCCCTTTCTGTTATATCTTTGGCGGAAAGAGTTCCGACAGAAAGGGGAATCCGGTTTCCCCGGAAATGGAGTCCGGTCACTGAGTGAAGATGCCAAAAGGATAATTGAGCCGGAAAAACATCCGGGAGAGGTTGAAACGGAGCGTCACATATTAACTATGGGTCTCTGTGTTGAAGATTGTTTTTACTTTGGAACGGGCTTCCTTTTGTATTTCTTGTCCGATAGTAGGCAATGATTCGGATTTCATGTAAGCCGTATTGTTTTCTATAACAGTTAGTGTATCGGATATCTTGATCAATTGATTAAGATCATGAGAAGAAATAAGAATAAAAGCATCCCTTTTTTTCCACTCATTCAATAATTCTGAAAGGATAGCTGACGACGTGATATCCAGTCCGTTTTCGACAATTTCCCGAATGTGGAAGAAGTCCTTATTTTCGGATCGAGAGCCACGGGAAATTATCGTGAGGGATCGGATATCGATTTGGCTATAATCGGTTCGAACATCACTTTCGACGAAATATTGGAGATTTCATCTCGAATCGACGATCTGGGATTGCTTTACAACGTGGATGTATTGAATTACGATCAACAAAAGGGAACTTCAATAGGCAATGAAATAGACAAATACGGAAAAACCTTTTATCGAAAAAAAACCAATCGGATCGCCATATCACGTTAATCTTGATTCTTTTGACTCGTCGTTAAATGAATCAAATGTCGTTATCGCACAAGTGAGGGCATCATTGTTTTCTTCTCCTGAATGCGAGTCAAAAAAATTATCATTAAACCTTCAAGATGCCTCCAACTCGATGGGTAACGACATACTTGCAATGGCTAAACCCAATCGGTTAATTCTTTGCCGAATCGGTGCGAGCTTATACGAAATCAGAACCGATAACCTACCGAGAAAGAACCGCGAATAAAAGCCCACGGACCATCGATCCTGATATTGGCAGAATGTTCGTCTACGCTTACCTCGCTTTTAATCATTGGAATATCTTCCAGCCCATCTTCAATGTCCTGCTTTAGTGTTTGTTGATCCTCAGGCGAAATAGTTTCGTCCGTTATGCCCGTAAAATCACCCGAACTTTTCCCGCCATGAACGCCCAGAATAGACCAATCCAGGACAATGTTCTTTTTGGAGCCCACCAACCACTGACATCCCAAAAGGATTCCACCACTATGGGTATTGAGTGAGCCATCCACATCAATAGTGCGTTCGTCATCATTGTCATCGGTAAAAGTTGTCGAAAGTTGATAAAGCGTAAATCGTTCGTATCGGTAATAGGGCGCTATATAAAATCCGCCCCCATAGCCCGAAGCCAAATAAAAACGAACTTCGGGAGTAAACGAAAATGTTCCCAATCGAATGCTTTTTGCAGACTCATCATCGGTGAATTGCCCGATATAGGGCACTCCGCCCTTTGGCATGACATTGCAACTCAAAAGCACACTAACTCTTTTACTGAGGATTCGTTCGGCATAAAAGGAATAATTTCTAACGGCCGCTCCCAACAAATTGAACTTAACGATAGTTTGGCCATCCAAAAGACCGTAAGACAAATAATCGGGTTTGAGTGACGTGCTGTTCTGCGAAAACAGGGAAAACGACAGAAATATCGTTAGCCCCAGGACAATACTTCTTTTCATAAGGCCTCGAATTTAGTTTTAATCCGAAGCAAATTTATATAATTTTTCTCAATAAAAAAATAAATTAGTATTTTTTATCGCATAGAGTAGAAATAAGTATGATATTTAATAATTAACGTATTACAGACACTTCTTTCGTCGAACTTGGGGGAAATTTCAAACCAGAATTTTATGTTTATTATAGTTTTATTTTTATTTTTTTTGCTCCCGACTCATTGTTAAAAGCATCCAGAGCCGTCACCACGTAAGTGTATTTCTTCTTTCCTCCTTCGTAAGGAAACAAGTAGAAATTATCAGGGGTCACTTTCACGATATTTTCGGCCCGACGGATATCGACTTTTTCTCCATCGCGAAAGCGATAAACGACATAATTCTTAGCCTTTTCGGGATTGGTGGGGTCATTATCACGATCCCAAGCCAAAAAGTGCATGTCTTCGGTGTAAATTTCCTTCAGGTTTTTCACTTTTTTGGGTTTTCCGTCGAACATGTGTGTATAAGCCGGCAACAGCGCTTTGGCTCGATGTATTTCGGTTTTCAACAAACTTGTTACCTCATCGGCATTATCCAATATCAAATATCCATACCAATAGCAATTCCCGTTTACAAACGACATTTCACGCGATTGACGAATTTTGGTTGGTAATTCGTTTTTGTCCATGCTTCGCTTTAAGTCCTGCCCGATGTATAATTGTTTGCCACTGTTGTTTGCATTCCACCAATGAAGCAAAGTGGTATAATCGGCCGCCCGATGTCCAATTTCCCAATAAAGTTGGGGCATGTTGTAGTCGATCCATCCTTTTTCTGCCCAAAGTTTGACGTCAGCATAAAGATCGTCGTAATTCTGTAAGCCGTTGGTTTCGCTTCCCGAACCGTCGGGGGTACTTTTTTTGTTGCGGTAAATTCCAAACGGACTTACGCCAAATCGCACCCAAGGCTTAGTGGCGGCAATCGCATATTTTATTTCTTGAATCAATAAATTCACATTGTTCCTGCGCCAATCATCGCGCTGAGTAGCCGAAAATCCTTGCTTGGCCGCATACATCGAGAAACTTCGATCGTCCGGAAACGGCTGTCCGGCAATAGGATATGGATAAAAGTAGTCATCCATGTGAATGGCATCTACATTATAGCGCGAAACGATGTCGCGCACAACATCGCAGATGAAAGCCCTATTTTCGGGCAAACCCGGATCGAAAAACAATTGCGTGCCATATTGAACAAATCGTTCGGGATATTTCCAATAAATATGATTGGCCGCAAGTTGTGTGCTCATGCTCGTTTTCACACGATAAGGATTAAGCCATGCATGAAGCTCCATCCCTCGCTTGTGGCACTCTTCGATCATCACGGCAAGAGGGTCGAAAGAAGGATCGTCGGGTGCTTGTCCCTGACGTCCGGTAAGGAATCGGCTCCACGGCTCGAGATTCGATTTGTAGAACGCATCGGCCTCCGGTCGCACCTGAAAAATTACGGCATTGATACCGGCCTCATCCAGTTTGCGAACCATATCGGCGATATATTGCTTGATGGCCGCGCTGTTCATCTGTTGATATCGAGTCTGGCCTACTGTTTGAATCCACGCGCCTCGAAATTCTCTTTTGGGAGTTGGATCGGCCACACGAACGAGAGTGGGCTTTTTTGACCCGCAAGCGGAGACAAAAGCCAGGAAACCGAAGATAACGACAAATCTAAAAACGGTACGTATTGAATTCATTGCAATGAAATTACGATTAAACGGGAGTGAAAATAGGATGCTCGTCATCCAGCAAATGCTCGGGCGTATATTGCTGAGGATAGATTACCACTCTATTATAATTGGGAAAATTATTCTCGAGACGTGTTGGCAAATCGTCTAAAATGGAGAGATAAGATATATAGCCAGGATGAGCAGATACCACGATAAGCAAATCATCCGGCTTTATAAAACTCTTGCATTCCAGCGGCTCGGTCCAATCGGTAAATGTCTGAAAAGTAAACAAATTTTTAATGTTTTTCTGGTTCGATATTATTTTGTGCGTATCGGGGTGTCCGAGGTGAAGAACAGGTGCCGAAAGTTCTTGTGATAAAGTTGCGATTTTATTGACCCACACTTCAAACCCGTATTCTCTTTCGGCAAGCGGTGGGGAAATTACGAGAATCCGATTATGGGTTATTAACGGTTTTTCCAAATGACAAATAAACAAGTTTTTATCGAGCTTCTTTATTGTCGTTTCTACTTTGTCTCCAATCCATCTTTCGAACAGTCCCATCTTACCCGGCCAACCCATAAACACAATATCGGCCATTGTTTCGCGAGCTGTTCGCACAATGCCGTCAGGAATATTATGATCAATTGTTGTAATGATGTCCACTTTTAATTCGGCCGCAATTGCCGAATTAACCGATTCCTGCAATTCTCTTCTAAAATTGATGATATTTTTTTCGGCTTCGATATTATTAGACACAACTCCGAGTAACGAAATGGGATTTTCCGACTTTTTATCCTTGATAAAAAAAGCAAAATCGATTAAATGCCCTATATTGGGAGGATTGGCAATGGAAACCAATATTTTCTCCTGCGCAAATGTCCCCATAAATGATTTCGTAAGCTGACCATTATTTTGTTGCAATGCAATCTCGCGAGCCGCTTTTTGTGTTACTACCGAAGACACGACACATGTTAGCAAAATCAAGATAATGGTTCCGTTGAGTATGTAATCATCCAATATTCCGGCATGAAAACCCGTAATAATAATAGCCAGGGTGGCTGCAGCATGAGAGCTGCTCAGTCCGAAAATCAGGTTACGCTGGGAGGCCGAATAATGAAATATTTTTTGAGTAAAAAAAGCTGCGACATACTTGCCGATAAGCGCCACCAATGTTAATACCAGAGCCACTTTGATTGTGTTCCATCCATCCATTACAACACTCAGATTCACGATCATGCCTACCGAAATAAGAAAGATAGGGATGAACAATGCATTGCCGAAAAAATCGATTCGATTCATCAAAGCAGAAGAGTGAGGTATAAGTTGATTCAATGCAAGACCGGCAGCAAACGCTCCGATAATGGCCTCCAAACCTCCCATTTCAGCCAAAAAGCCACAAAGAAAAAGTATGAAAAGAACGAAAATATAATGAGAATATTTATCGTCTCCGATTTTTTGAAAAAACCATCGGGCAAGCTTCGGAATGAATAAAAAAACAATTACCGAGAAAACCGCGAGTGAAACAATCAATCGCAGCCAAAAAGAAAATGGTAACCCGCTCTGTCCTCCGGTGGTGACAATTGTCAGAATAATTAAAACTACGACATCCGTAAAAATAGTTCCTCCAACGGTGATGGCAACCGCCTGATTTTTGGAAACTCCCATCCGACTAACGATAGGATAGGACAATAACGTATGTGTGGAAAACATGCTGGCCGTGAGAAAACTGGTCAAAGACTCGTATCCCAACCCAAATCTGCATACCGGATAGCCGATCAAAAGGGGAAACATAAAAGTTAGCGCCCCAAAAAGAAGACTTTTGTTTTGATGTATTCTGAAATCGTTAAAATCCAACTCCAATCCTGCCGTAAACATGATATACATCAGGCCGATAGTCGAAAACATCTGCATAGTTGCATCGTTGGATATTAAATTTAATCCGAATGGGCCGATAATGATACCCGCGAAAATCAATCCGATAATACTCGGTACGCGTATCCGGTTTAAAATGATGGTTACCAACAAAACAATGGTCAACAAAACCAGAAACACAATAACAGGATTGGATAATGGTAATGAAAATTCATGCGAAAAACTGCTTAGTAATATTCCTCCCATATCCAATCAAAATTTGTGGCGATTATAATCTATAGAAGTATAAAAGGAAAATCTGCTTAACATGTTCACAAAAATAATTATTTTTTTGTTTTCATCCCGAAAGATGCTTCTTTAAAAGTCATCAAAACAGACAAAAACAGACAAAAACAAAATTGCCTCCTTTATTCAACTTTGGAATTGACCGAATAATCAGCTCTAAACCGTATTTGATAAAAAATCATTACTTTTGCAAGTTATTTTCGCAGCTTATGAATTCCAATCAAATCGAAATAAAAGGTGCACGCGTCAACAACCTCAAAAATATTGACGTAAACATCCCTCGCAATACACTCACCGTTATTACCGGCCTTTCGGGTTCCGGAAAATCTTCCCTCGCTTTCGATACTCTTTATGCAGAAGGTCAACGACGCTATGTAGAAAGTCTCTCGGCTTATGCTCGCCAGTTTCTCGGACGAATGAACAAACCCGAATGCGATTATATTCACGGCATTCCGCCGGCAATTGCCATCGAACAAAAAGTTACCACCCGAAACCCACGATCTACCGTAGGCACCTCAACGGAGATTTACGAATATCTCAGACTCCTTTTTGCACGCATCGGAAAAACGATTTCACCGGTTTCCGGTGTCGAAGTCAAAAGACATTTCGTTTCCGATGTTGTGGACAAAATGCTCGAATATCGCCCTGGAACGCGAATGGCAGTTCTCTCGCCCATTCAGTTGCACAACAACCGAACGCTTGCCGAACAACTCGAAATCCTGATGAAAGAAGGATTTTCGCGCGTAGATGTCGGAGAACAGTTTTATCGTATTGACGAGCTTCTCGCGCAAAAGGAATTACCTCCCAAAGAAGATATTTTATTGGTTATCGATCGACTTTCGTGCTCATCGGACAAAGCAACCGTCAACCGGCTTTCCGATTCGGTGGAAACTGCATTTCTTGAAGGCAATGGTGAATGTGTAGTCCGATTTTGGACCGAAAACGGCATCGAATCGTTCGTCTTTTCCAATCGCTTCGAAGCGGATGGCATGACGTTCGAAGAGCCTACCGATTTGATGTTCAATTTCAACAGCCCGATCGGGGCCTGCCCCAAGTGTGAAGGCTTTGGTAAAGTAATCGGCATCGACGAAAATCTGGTGATTCCCGACAAAAGCCTTTCGGTTCAGGAAGAATGCGTGCAATGCTGGAAAGGCGAAAAAATGAGCGAGTGGCAGAAAGAATTCGTCCGCAATGCCTACAAGGCCGATTTTCCGATTCACAGGGCATATTATGACCTCACCGATAGCGAAAAGGACATCCTGTGGAATGGTCGGCACGACTTGGGCATCTATGGCATCAACGATTTTTTCGAAATGCTCGAGCAGAATCTTTACAAGATACAATATCGCGTCATGCTGGCCCGCTATCGGGGGAAAACCGATTGCCCCGTGTGCAAAGGTTCGCGACTTAAGCCCGAAGCGCTTTACGTGAAAGTGGGCGGTCATTCCATTGCCGATTTGGTACTCATGCCGGTAACCGAACTAAAGGAATTTTTCAACCATCTCGAATTGAGTGATACCGACAAAGCTATTGCGGAACGATTGCTGACAGAAATTCACAATCGTCTGCAGTTTTTAATCGACGTAGGATTAGGTTACCTCACGCTCAATCGTCTTTCCAATACCCTGTCGGGTGGCGAAAGTCAACGCATCAATTTGGCTTCGTCACTTGGCAGCAGCCTCGTGGGATCACTCTATATTCTCGACGAGCCGAGCATCGGATTGCACTCACGTGATACTCATCTGCTGATCAACGTATTGCGCGATTTGCAACAATTGGGCAATACCGTAGTCGTTGTTGAGCACGACGAAGAAATCATTCGCGCAGCCGATTACATCATTGATATCGGGCCCCGAGCCGGACGATTGGGGGGTGAAATAATGTATCAGGGAAAAGTATCGGAAATCGAACGAAACACCGACAGCTACACCGTGAAATATCTGACCGGTGAAGAGCAAATCGAAGTGCCACACAATCGTCGCAAATGGAACAACTACATCGAAGTGCGTGGCGCACGTCAAAACAATTTGAAAAATATTACCGTTAAATTTCCACTGAATGTAATGACCGTCGTTACCGGCGTCAGCGGTTCGGGAAAATCGTCGCTCGTAAACGATGTGTTATATAATGCCTTGCAATATCATTACAAGGGGACATCGCTCGAAAATGTAGAATTTAACGGAATCGGCGGCGATTTGAGGCTAATTAAAAATGTTGAATACGTCGATCAAAATCCCATCGGACGTTCTTCACGGTCGAATCCCGTAACTTATATCAAAGCCTACGACGAAATCCGAAAACTGTTCGCTGCACAGCCTCTTGCAAAACAGATGAATTTTTCGCCGGCCTATTTTTCTTTCAACGTCGAAGGCGGGCGGTGCGAAGAATGCAAAGGAGAAGGCACTATTACCGTAGAAATGCAGTTCATGGCCGATATCAAGCTCGAATGTGAATCGTGCCACGGAAAACGATTTTCGCAGGAAGTGCTCGATGTGGAATATCATGGCGTTAACATCTACGATGTGCTGGAAATGACCGTAAATCAGGCTATCGAATTTTTTGGCGCACAAAAAGGGGCTACCGAAAAGAAAATCGTAAAACGATTGAAACCGCTGCAAGATGTCGGACTCGGATATATTAAGCTGGGACAATCGTCGTCAACTTTATCGGGTGGCGAAAATCAGCGTGTGAAACTTGCATATTACCTCGGGGAAGAAAAAAGTGAGGCAACTCTATTTATCTTCGATGAACCGACAACCGGCTTGCACTTTCACGACATAAAAACGCTGCTTCGCGCTTTCAATGCACTTATCGAACGTGGCCATACCGTACTCGTCATCGAACACAACATGGAAGTGATCAAATGTGCCGACCATATCATCGACATCGGCCCCGAAGGCGGAAAGGCCGGAGGTTATATCGTTTGTGAGGGAACACCCGAAAGAGTTGCCTCCTGCCCCGAATCATATACCGGTCAGTTTCTCAAAGAGAAACTGTCGATAAAATGATCGGGGAAACACAATCCACGACCAAGTAAATTAAGATAGCTTCGGGAAATCCTTGTCAAAAACTAAACGTATTGGAGCCCGATTCGAAATCCGATAGCGAAAATAAACCTGCGCCCAATACCACAAAAAACAGAATAAAATAAAGAACCAAGATAATGGCGGACCACAGCAGTGATGCTTTTGCCCAACTCACCTTATTCGGATTATGGTTGCCTTCGCTGAATGCCCAAATAAACAGAAAAACAATATTGACAACCGGAACGAGCATAATCAGGTAAGTGATGATCCAATCCTTCACTTTCATTACCGGAGCACTGTTCGACTCCTTTCCTCCTTCAGAATTCGAATTAACGGGTTGTTGGTACGCCGGTGCTGCCGTAGTTTCCTGCACTGTATTTGTCGCGGGATAACCCTGCTCTGCAAACAGAGATTGCAGCTCGGCCACCTCGTCGGCACGCATCCATTGTGTCATGCCCTGCGTCCACACAAGCGTTTCCTTGCGGATATGTTCATTTCGAAGCTCTTCGGGGGTGTAGGTTCCCTTTTGTTTGCCATCGATGTCGATATAAAAGTAATGATTCATAATACGTTATATTAATTGTTATTTATATTGAGCAGGAGTAATCGTTATATCGTGAACGACATTTTGTAGGGAATCCCTATAAAAATATCGAAGCGTAACATCATTATCCCGGAATATGCGCAAATCGGGACTTGATGCCACTTGTGAACGAATATTTTCAGAAATAGTCTGTTTCAGTTCATTGAAAAGCGAATCGGCATTCGTGGTATTCAAAATAGTATAATAATAACAAAATTCGTTATCCTTTGTCACAGAAGCGCTGTCAAAACGCGTGAAGCGATCGAGCATCACCGGCGTTGAACCATTCAGGTTCGAAGCCATTTCGTTCAACTTATGGTTAAGCTCCCTGTTTTTGGAAGTACATCCCCAAAAAGAAATGAAATATGGCAGGGATACGAGGGAAAAAAGCAATAATAATCTTTTCATAAGAATGCGAATAAGCTTACAAATTTAAAAAAGTTTTAAAAGCCAAAGAGGAAATATTCGGATTATTTTTCAAGGTTCTTTTTGAAATAGTGTGGGTAGATAAAAATAAAGGTTACTTCATAAATTACAGATGGCTCGCTTATTTCAATATTTATTACTCAAATTCCGCTCTTCCTTTTCCATTATCCTTATCAATTCTCAATTCCCCTCATAAACTGTCCCCTTAAGATAAGAGGACAAGTGCTGCCGCCAGGCAGTGCAGGGGTTATGATATTTCTTCATTTCTAACTTCTTTTCCTCTCTCACACTCATCCATTCTCCCTTATTTTCCCGACCTCATCTCATCATCGGGGCACCCGATCTGCGCAGAGAGCGTGCCACAAGGCAAAAGACAAGCTGTTTGAGCCGCCGTCAGGCGGAGAGTTATTTGTCTTTTAGCGAACAAGCAGCTATCGGGTCGATGATGAGATGCAGTCTTGATCTTTTTTGCATACTTTTTTGCATCAAGGCAAAAAAGCATGTGGGGTTTGGGGCAACGCCCCAAGGAGTCGATTGATAATGCACAATGGATAATTTCCCGATTCAATGATTCTCTGTAATTCGCAACTTGTAATTCCAATTTCTCTACTTCTCTACTTCTTCCAAATATCAATTGTTCGAATGGGACCATCGCCGTATTTGCGCCGTATTTGCGCCGTACTTCGCTCTTGTTGACCTTGTACAAACTCCAAAAAGAAAATTTTTCAAACTTGAAGCTGAAAAACAGTAAGTTGTTGCTTTCTACCATCTCACCTCCGGATCTAATAGATTTCGGTAACCGGCAACGAGCCCTTTCCATTTAGATTGACCAATATTGATGTGATGACACGTATTTTTACCGGTAACTCTTTATTGCCTGTAAATTGATTCACAAGCATTTAAAAAACATTGGCAGGATGTCTCACGACATTCTGCCAAACTTGTTAACCTTAAATCTAATACTATTATGAAAAAACCACGATGCAAATATAAAAAAGAAATAAAAACGCAGCAAATAATTTCAATAAAAAATAAATTTTTTTCGAAATATATCATTTTGTAAGTTGCGTGGCTAAATTGCAGGCAAACCCATACCCGTAATTTTACGATATAAATCGAGAGCATAAACATCGGTCATACCGGAAACATAATCCACCATGGCCTGAATTTTTCCATACAGTGATGAGGCAGCGGTTTCGTATTGTTCCGGTATGCGGTCAAGCAAAATACGCGAGTAGGCATGATTCGGAGTGAGTGCAGCATCGATAAATTTTTCAAGCAAAAAGCCGATGATTCGATATCCGGCAATTTCGACGTCCAATACCTCTTTCGATCGGTAGATGGACGAGACGGCAAATTGCGAACATTCGGCATAAGCCTCTTTGGTTTTTGATGAGATCCGCTTAATAAGAGAGCCTTCGAATTCGCCGGATAGCAATAAATGTTCATTTTCGAGAAAAACATCCACACACTCATTCACCAATTCGCCGATAACGCTTGCCCGCAAATATGCAATCTGCTCGTTGACGTCGCTCACGCGAGCCAGCGTCTGCATTCGCCTTTCTTTGCGAGGCTCGTCAAAAAAATTCAGAAACAATTCGATCGCCTTCTCGGTAGTTACCAAATGCAGTTTGTGGGCATCCTCGATGTCCATCACCTGATAACAAATATCGTCGGCCGCTTCCACCAGAAAAACCAACGGGAAACGTGCAAATTTAAGCGGCTGTTCATTCACTGTTGCAATGCCAAGATCGCCGGCAATAGTGCTATAATCGGATTCTTCGGAAGCAAAAAAACCGAATTTGTTTTTTCCGCCACTCAGTTCCGACGAAAAAGGATATTTAACTATGGATGCTATGGTAGAATAAGTGAGGGCAAATCCCCCTTCTCGCCGTCCTCTGAACTGATGAATAAGCAAACGCAAAGCATTGGCATTGCCTTCGAAACACGTGAAATCCGACCAACGGCCACCTTCCTTTTCGATTTGCGCTTGCAATGACTTTCCTTTTCCCTCCGAGAAAAATGTGGATATCGCCTGCTCTCCCGAATGGCCAAAGGGAGGGTTTCCCAAATCGTGAGCCAAACAGGCAGCCGAAACAATCGAAGCAATTTCTTCGAAATGTGCAGGCGAATCGGGATATCTTCGGCGCAATTCTCGACCTACAATTTCGCCCAACGAACGTCCTACGCTCGAAACCTCCAAACTGTGCGTCAATCTGTTGTGCACAAAAATACTACCCGGCAAGGGGAAAACCTGTGTTTTGTTTTGAAGGCGACGAAATGGCGACGAGAAAATCAATCGATCATAATCGCGCTGATATTCCGTGCGATCATGTGTCTTTTCGTCGTGGTACGATTCCATGCCGAAACGCTTGGTGGACAATAGCTGCTCCCAATTCATCGTGTTGTTTTCTTCATTGTCGCAAATATACGACATTTAATTGGTGAATAATACTTTCGAAACAGCTTTCTATCTACTTGTTTAGCCGCTGCGTTATTTAAACTAATTATAAATAATTGATCAAACAAGGAATGATTCTCGGAAAAAATATGCAACTTTGCATTTCCAAATAACAAAAGAGATTAACCACACATAAATCATATATAATAGATGCGTCTTTCCGAACTACATACGGGAGAAACAGCATACATTCTGAAGGTTAATGGGAATGGTGCATTCCGAAAGCGTCTGCAGGAAATGGGATTTGTTCGTGGGCAAGAAGTCAAGGCGATTCTTAATGCCCCACTCAAAGATCCTATCAAATACGAAATCATGGATTATGAGGTTTCGCTTCGCAGAAGCGAAGCGGTCATGATCGAAATAACCATGCTCCGGGAGGAAGTTGAGCAAAAGAAAAAACAATGGCAATCGGATGCGGAAATCCATATGGACGAAAGCTTTATATCCCGCACCGGCGAATCATCCGAATCGATTGTGCAGGAAAATCGGCAGCATAAAGTGCCCAAAAACATTAAAGTTGCCCTGGTAGGCAATCCCAACAGCGGAAAAACGTCTATCTTCAATTTGGCCTCGGGGGCACACGAACATGTGGGCAACTATAGCGGAGTAACGGTAGATGCCAAAGAGGGCACACTGCACCATCAGGGATATACTTTCACATTGGTAGATTTGCCGGGAACGTATTCGCTTGCCGGCTACACCCCCGAAGAATTGTATGTGAGAAGATATATCGTGGAAGAACAACCCGACATTGTCATCAATGTAGTAGCTGCATCGGCAATCGAACGAAGTCTGTATCTCACCACCGAATTGATCGATATGGAAGTGCCAATGGTGATTGCGCTCAACATGTACGACGAACTCGAACAAAGTGGTCGGAAATTCGACTACAGGTCGCTGGCCACAATGATCGGGACACCAATCATTCCCACCGTTGGTAAAAAGGGACTTGGAATTCCTCAACTGCTCAACGAAGTAATTCGTTTTTTTGCCTCAACCCAACAGCAAAATGCATCTCATCCCCACATCCCCTACGGAAGAGTATTGGAACGTGCCATCGAAATTATGGAACGAGAGTTTCAGCACATCGATATCACTCCTTTCAGACTTCCCTTGCGATATATTTGCATCAAACTGCTTGAGGGAGATAGCGAAATCGAACGCATCATCCGCCAATTACCCAATCATCAGAATATTTTCGCACGTCGCGATAAGGAACGCGCCTATATAGAGAAATTACTGCATGAGGATGCCGAATCGGCATTCACCAATGCCCGATACGGATTTATTGCCGGAGGCCTTGAGGAAACTTTGAGCGAAAGGCGTTATTTTTCGGAAACTACCCGCAAAATCGATGCGATTGTTACGAATAAATACTTGGGATTTCCGCTGTTTTTCCTCTTTATGTGGATCATGTTCGAGGCCACATTCAAACTGGGAGAATATCCAATGCAGGGAATCGAATGGCTGGTGGAAATAATCGGCAATTTCGTGCGAACGAGTATGGCGGACGGACCATTGAAAGATCTCATTGTGGACGGAATTATCGGCGGTGTTGGGGGCGTAATCGTTTTCCTTCCGAATATTGTGATTCTCTATCTTTTTATCGCTTTCATGGAAGATTCGGGCTACATGTCTCGTGCTTCCTTCATCATGGATAAAGTGATGCACAAAATGGGACTGCACGGCAAATCGTTCATCCCGCTCATCATGGGCTTTGGATGCAATGTGCCGGCCATTATGTCCACACGAACCATCGAGAGTCGAAGCAGCCGAATGATCACAATGCTCATCGTGCCTTTCATGTCATGCAGCGCACGTTTGCCGGTATATCTGGTTTTCGTCGGAATATTTTTCAGTAAATACGCGAGTCTTGTTCTTTTAGGATTATACGTTACGGGGATTTTGCTGGCTGTTTTATCGGCACGTCTTTTCCGAAAAACGCTTTTCACGGAAGAGGATACGCCATTTGTAATGGAACTTCCTCCCTACCGAATGCCAACGCTCAAATCCATTATCATCCACATGTGGGACAGGTCGAACCAATATCTTAAAAAAATGGGGGGGCCTATTCTTCTTGCTTCAATCGTTATCTGGTTTCTGGGTTATTTTCCACGAAACATGCAGCGCGAGGCAGCTTTCGATCTACAGATTGAAACAGTAAAAAGAAGTTTTACTCAAAACCGCATCGATGAACAGGCTAAAAACACGATGATTGCCGATATCGAACATATCCGAATGACCCAACACCAGGAGAATTCGCTCATCGGACAAATCGGCAAATTTATCGAACCGGTTATGCGCCCATTGGGATTCGATTGGAAAATTTCGGTAAGTCTGCTTTCCGGAATGGCAGCCAAAGAGATTGTCGTGAGCACGTTAGGCGTTCTTTACGCCGGCAACGATGATAATCAGACTTCATTGCAACAGCGGTTAAAGGCCGAAACATATCCCGACGGTAGTCCCGTTTTCACCCCATTGGTAGTGATCGGATTTCTGCTCTTCGTGCTCATTTATTTTCCGTGCATCGCAACCATTGCCGCTATCAAAGAAGAATCGGGTTCGTGGAAATGGGCTGCATTCAGCATTTTCTATTCCACAGGCTTGGCTTGGATGGTGGCCCTGCTGGTGCATCAAATCGGATTGCTTGTGGCGTCATAAACTTTCAGAAAAAAAAATTGTTTTAGTAGCATGGATATACAGTTGATTATTGTTTTCATTATCGGCATAGCCGTTGCAGTAAAATTGGGATACGAAATCTATAAATTTTTCTTCGTAAAAAAAGACTCCCCCTATTGCAACGGATGCACCATGTGCAAAATACCTGATACAAAGACGAAAGCATAAAACTCCGGCTTCACGTCTGTTTATCGCATCAACTTCGTCAATACTTCGATATTTTTATCGGAATCAGGTTTTTTGCCTTCTACCGTGTATAAATAAGCAATGCGCGAGGCATATTTTTCGTAAACTTTGTGTTTCACGATTTTCAAAGTCGAATTCACCATGCCGTTATGCTCGGTAAAAGGTTCTTCCAAAACGGCAAAGGCCGACGGAATCCAGCGTTCGGGAAAAATTCCACCGAATTTTCCATCCTTCAGATATTGGTCTGTTTCATTTTCGATAATCCGCGCAGCTTCAATCGGATCATGCGTAATCTTCTTCAATTGCTCGACGTTGGGAACAACAAGCGCCGTAGTATAAGGACTTTGATTGTTATAAAGCACAATCTGCTCTATATATGGCGATTGAGCCATAATGGATTCTTCGATACCCTCCGGCGAAAACTTCTCGCCATCACTCCCGATCAGCAGCGATTTGGTGCGTCCAAGTACAAACAGGAAGCCGTCTTCATCCAGATATCCCATATCACCCGTTCGCAACCATCCATTCACAATCGTTTCTTTGGTAGCTTCGGGATTTTTCCAGTAGCCTTTCATTACGTTTCCCCCGCGAATGACAATTTCGCCTCGCTCCCCGATAGGAAGTTCATGAAAATCATCGTCCACTATTTTGATATCCATGTGCGGCACGGGTTTGCCCGATGATCCCATTTTGTGCTCGTACGGCGTGTTCGACGAAATCACAGGAGTAGCTTCCGACAAACCATATCCCTGATACATGGGAATGCCGATGGCATAAAAAAAACGCTGCAATTCGATATCGAGCAAAGCACCGCCTCCGATGAAGAAATCTATATTGCCGGCAAACGATGCGCGCACTTTCGAGAAGATGAGCTTGTCATAGAACTTAAGCATCGGTTTTTGCCAAAAAGGCGCTCCTTCGCCCTTATTATATCCTTCCTTGTTGTATGCGTAAGCAAGTTTCAAAGCTCTTCTGAAAAGCTTTTCGGTGGTTGCTCCTTTTTTTTGGATTCCTGCTTCGATACTTTTTCTGAAATTGGCAGCCAATGAAGGCACACTCAAAAGGATGTGCGGGTTGACAGCCTGAAGACTTTTCGGAACATTTCGAAGCACTTCCATAGCCGTTTTCCCCATCGCAACCGATGCTACTGAAGCTCCACTTTTCATAAAAATATAAATTCCAGCTGTATGGCCGAAAGAGTGATCCCATGGCAGGATGAGCAATGTCCGGTAATACGAAGGGATCCCGTGCAGCAGTTCCAACGACTGCTCCACATTGCAGGTATAATTGCCGTGCGACAGCATGATACCTTTCGGATTTGCGGTGGTGCCCGAAGTATAGGAAATATTGGCCAGCGTGTCTGAGGTTACCAACTTTGCACGCTCCCTAACTATATTCGGATTTTCCCGAAGATGTTCTCTTCCGACCTTAACCACCTCATCGAAGAAAATCTCGTCCGATTCCAATTTATCGACGGGATCGAGAAGAATATACCGTTTCACGGTTTGGAGCTTGTCTTTCAAAGGACGCAATTTCGCAATCTGCTGATCGGAAGCAAGCACCATACAACATTCCGAATGATTGATACGAAAAGTGATATCCTGTTCCGTTTCGAGTTTCACCGAAAGAGGTACGCTTGTTGCAGCAGCCGAAAGTATTCCCAATTCGCCGATCACCCAATTATTTTTTCCTTCCGAAATCAATGCCACACGATCCTCCGGTTGCAAACCCATCGAAATAAGTCCGGCAGCAAAAAGCCGTACCTTCTCATGCACCTCGCTGTAGGTCATCGAGGTATAATCTACGCCCTTGCGCGCTTCATACAAATAAGGATTATTTCCGTATTTGGCAACGGCCTCATCGAACATTTGCAAAATCGTTTGGCTCATAATTTTTGGAAAAATGATATTCGACAAAACTACAATTTTTTTTGAAATTATATCACGACAGCAAACATTCGAATTTTATTCTTCACATTTTTTGTTGGTAAACCTTTTGAACTCGGCGTCTGTTATTCTTATCTTTGCAGTCTGTTATTATGAATATTGTAAGGAAAATCCGGCAAGACAACACCAATGATCCTCACCTTTTAGGCAAAGGCGACATCAAAAAACTACTTGTTCAATACTCGTTTCCGGCCATTTTGGGAATGGTCATTACTTCCCTCTATCATATTGTTGACAGTATATTTATAGGACACGGCATTGGAGCACTTGCATTATCGGGGCTTGCCGTAACTTTTCCTATAATGAACATTCTCGCTGCCTTTTCAACCCTCATCGGAGTGGGTGGAGCCACGCTTACCTCAATTCGACTCGGAGAGAGGGATGAAGAGGGAGCGCGAAGTATTTTGGGTCATGTGACAATCCTGAATGCTGCAAACTCAATATTGTTGTGTAGCATCACATACATTTTTCTCGATCCAATCCTCACCTTGTTTGGGGCTAACGATCTGTTGCTACCCTATGCTCGCGACTTCATGTCGGTATATTTGATTGGAACTCCGGTTGTTTTTGTGTTTATTGCGCTCAACAACATAATGCGAGTAACCGGATATCCACAAAAAGCAATGCTTTCGTCATTTATAACAGTCATCGTGAATATTATTCTTGCACCTATATTCATATTCGTTCTAGGGTGGGGTATGAAAGGCACGGCTTTAGCCACTGTCCTATCACAACTAGTAGGGCTGATATGGGTTTTATCGCATTTTCTCAATAAAAAAAGCTTCATTCATTACACCAAACAATCTCATAAACTTTCTATCAAGACTATTTCGGCGATGCTTGCCATCGGACTTTCTCCGTTTCTCATCAATCTCACATCGAGCCTCATTGTTTCCATAATCAATATCGAATTGATGAGATACGGCGGAGAGATGGCAGTTGGAGCTTATGGAATCATCAATCGCGCCATCACATTGTTTATCATGATTGTTATTGGACTGACGATGGGTATGCAACCTCTGGTGGGGTATAACTTTGGCGCCGGCAAGATGGATCGCGTCTTTCGTACGCTAAAATATGCAGCCATAGGCGGCGCGGCCATCACTACGACAGGATTTCTGCTTTCCCAAATTATTCCGGCATATATAGTCCGATTATTTACCACCGATGAAGAATTACTAATGATTTCTACTCGCGGACTACAAATTATCACAGCCGTATTTCCGTTAGTTGGAGCACAAGTGGTTATCACCAATTTTTTTCAATCTGTAGGAAAAGCAAAAATTTCGGTATTTCTTTCCCTTACCCGACAATTGATATTCTTATTGCCATTCCTGCTTCTGCTCCCACCCGTTTTTGGGTTGGATGGTGTTTTCGGTAGTCTTCCCGCCGCTGACGTCGTGGCATTTGTAGTCACATTCTTTACATTTATCTATCAGACAAAGAAAATGGAAAAAGAATATGGCATCAAGGTATTGAGCAAAACAAAAGCCGACAAAAAATCGGATGATAAGACGTGACAATCAATCGATGCATCATAAAAAAACCTCCCGGAAAAATCAGGAAGGCATTGATATGTGCGGCTGAAGGGACTCGAACCCCCACGACTTTCGTCACCAGATCCTAAGTCTGGCGCGGCTACCAATTACGCCACAGCCGCAAATGCAGATACAAAGTTAACACTTTATTTTATTCGACCTTAAATATCGAGCAAATTCTACAAAAAAACATTATCGCTCCCTTCATTTATTTTCATCATCCAAATGAAAACTACGCGTTATAACCTTTTCGATCACAGCAGGATAGAATTCATATTCGAGTTTATGAACCTTTTCGGCAACTTCGTGATAAGTATCCTCCGGCGACAGCAAACACGTCGCCTGAAATATGATATCGCCCTCGTCGTAATTTTCATTTATATAATGTATGGTGATACCTGATTCTGTTTCACCCGATTCTATCACGGCCCGGTGCACCCGATCTCCGTACATACCTTTTCCGCCGTGTTTCGGCAAAAGAGCCGGATGAATATTCACAATTTTGTGAGGAAAAGCATCGAGCAGCAAAGGAGGAATTTTCAACATAAATCCGGCCAAAACGATGAAATCGATATTATATCGTCTGAGAAGTTCCAACACCGAACAACCCTTTTCGAATTCCGACTTGGAGAAAGAAAACGATTCGATTCCAAAAGCTTTTGCCCGTTCGTGAACATAAGCATGTGGATTGTTTGATACTACCACTCCAACTTCGATCGAAGGGTGATTCTTAAAATACCGAATAATATTTTCGGCATTTGACCCGTTTCCCGAAGCAAAAATAGCTATTCTAACCATTGAAAAAAGTCGTTTTATGCACAAAAAAATCAAAAATGTGCATTTTTGGCGAATTTAGTGGACAAAAATTTGTGCATTTCCAGAAAATTTGACTTACTTTGCACTCACAAAATTAAGCATAAATTTTTAATTCATTAATTAATAACAAAATTATGTCTGAAGTATCACAAAGAGTAAAATCGATCATCGTCGACAAATTAGGTGTTGAAGAGTCAGAAGTAACTGAAAATGCAAGCTTCACCAACGATCTTGGAGCAGATTCTCTTGACACTGTGGAATTAATTATGGAATTCGAAAAAGAATTCAACATCTCAATTCCCGACGATCAAGCAGAAAAAATTTCTACCGTCGGCGATGCAATCGCTTACGTAGAACAACATGCGAAATAATCCATTCGATACATGTTTATGGAATTAAAGAGAGTAGTGGTAACGGGTCTGGGAGCCGTTACCCCACTTGGCAACGACGTGGAAACAACGTGGGAAAATGCCATAGCGGGGAAGAGCGGAGCCGGACCTATTACTCAGTTTGACGCATCGCTATTCAAAACCCAGTTCGCCTGCGAAGTGAAAAACTTCGATCCAAGCGAGTTATTCGACCGAAAGGAAGCGAGAAAATACGACCGTTACTCACAATTAGCCATCAAAGCAGCAAAAGAAGCGATGGAAGATTCGGAACTCGATCTCGAAAATGAAGATAAAGATCGTATCGGCGTTATTTTTTCGGCGGGAATAGGTGGAATAAAAACATTCGAAGAAGAAGTTGGAGCATATTATCTCGATAAAGAAAGAGGTCCTCGTTTTAACCCGTTTTTCATTCCGAAAATGATAGCAGATATAGCCGCAGGGCATATTTCTATGATTTACGGACTGAGGGGGCCAAATTACGCCACTGTATCGGCTTGTGCTTCATCAACAAATGCAATAGCAGATGCCTGCAATCTCATCCGTTTAGGAAAAGCGAATGTTATCGTTTCCGGTGGAGCCGAAGCGACAATCAGTCCATCGGCGGTGGGCGGTTTTGGAGCCATGCACGCGCTATCCACCCGAAATGAATCTCCACAAACCGCATCTCGGCCATTCAGTGCCAGTCGCGATGGTTTTGTAATAGGCGAAGGAGGAGCCTGCCTTATTCTCGAAGAACTTAATCATGCACTGGCTCGAGGAGCACACATATACGCCGAAATCGCAGGGAGTGGTATGTCGGCTGACGCCTACCATCTCACGGCATCACACCCCGAAGGGTTGGGAGCGAAGCTTGTTATGCGAAATGCGCTGCAAGATGCAGAAATGCGGCCGGAAGACATTGACTACATCAATGTACATGGCACTTCGACGCCCGTTGGAGATATCTCGGAGGTCAAAGCTATCCTTGATGTTTTTGGAGAACATGCTTATAAACTAAATATTAGTTCAACAAAATCGATGACAGGTCACTTGCTCGGAGCAGCAGGAGCTATCGAAGCATTATTGACAATTCTTGCCATTCGCAATCAAATAGTTCCCCCGACCATCAATCACGAAGAAGGAGACAATGATCCCGAAATCGATTATAATCTTAATTTCACATTCAACAAAGCTCAAAAAAGAAAGATAAGAGCTGCGTTATCTAATACTTTTGGCTTTGGAGGGCACAATGCAAGTGTGATCCTCAAGCAATACGAATAAAACAAAGTGTTAAGACGAACAATCAAAAGAATAAAGGTTCTTCCCTATAAAAAGAAAGAACCTTATCTTAGTTTTAGCAAAGTACTCGGCTTCTGTCCGGACCGAATCGAATTATATCAGGAAGCCGTGACTCACCGCTCGTCATCTGTTAGATCTTCCAAAGGACGTTGGGTTAACAACGAACGTCTCGAATTTCTGGGCGACGCGATTTTGGATGCAATCGTGGCGGATATTCTATATAAGGAATTCGAATACAAAAAAGAAGGCTTCTTGACGAGTATGCGTTCGAGAATTGTGCAACGCGAAACTTTGAATAAACTTGCGGTAGAGCTCGGATTGGACAAGTTGATCGTTTCATCGACACGAAACTTGGCACACAATACCAATATTTATGGAGATGCGCTCGAAGCTATCATCGGTGCAATTTATCTTGATCAAGGGTATCGGGTGGCTAAAAGTTTTGTGTTCGAAACCATGATCAAGCAACACCTAACAATGGAAAAAGTTATCAAACGCGAAGTAGATTTCAAGTCGCGATTGATTGAATGGGGACAGAAAAACAAAATCGAAGTGAGCTTCAATCTCGTTGATTCTTTTTATGATGAACAGAATAACCCGATTTTCAAATCGACTGCCGTTGTGGGAGGTCTTGAAATTGGTAACGGTACAGGCTATTCGAAAAAAGAATCTCACCAGTTGGCGGCGAAAGAGGCAATCCAAAAAATGCGCGAAGATCGATCCTTACAGCAAACTATTCTGGATAGTACCCGTAATTATCAAATACAAGGTAACAACCCATCAGGAAGTACCAACGAACCAAATTTCGACGAACTACAGGAAGAACAATACGCCGAAGAAAATATGTAATAACAACATCATCACGAAATAAAGAAAAACGTTTCAAACGCATATATCCATTTACGGTATGCATTATTTGAAACGTTTTTTGATGCAGTTTCAAATGCCAAAAGAAATCCCCATGCGTTGACCCTGCAGCACGAGTGGCGTATCGGGAGACACCAATCGAAGTTTTCCCGCGACATCTTTTAGCGCAACATCGGTAATTTTGTTATCGATTTTGGAAACCATCCTGCCAAATTTGCGCTCATATATCAAATCGGCAGCATGACCACCCAACAATGTTCCCAAATTGCGGTCGTAGGACGTGGGTGAACCTCCCCTCTGTATATATCCGAGCACCGTTTCACGTGTTTCGAACCCTGTTACCTCCTCTATTTTCCGTGCAAAATATAATGCGGGACGCTCTTTGCCGGGCACTTCTATGCCTTCGGCAACGGCAACAATGGAATATGCCTTGCCTGCTTCCATTCGTTGATTTATTTTCTCGATGACAACCTTCATATTGTAACCTAATTCGGGAAGCAAAATAATATCTGCTCCACCGGCCATTCCGGCGTAAAGAGTAATCCATCCTGCATGATGACCCATCAGTTCGATCACCATCACTCGACGATGAGAACTTGCCGTAGAATGCAATCTGTCGATAGCTTCGGTGGCAATACTTACTGCCGAATCGAAACCAAACGTAACATCTGTTCCATACACATCATTATCGATGGTTTTAGGGACTCCGATTACATTCAATCCTATTTCCGAAAGCATCCATGAAGTACGTTGAGTTCCGTTTCCGCCTATACAGACAAGACAATCCAAACCCAACTCGTGGTATGCGTTTTTGATTTGCTGACGGTCTTTTTCGTCGGGAGACGAAACAAGTTTTCTGAAAGTTTTCTCTCGCGTTGTACCTAATATGGTTCCGCCTAAATTTAAAATTCCCGACAACGATTTATCACTCAAGGAAACAAAGTCTTTTTCGAGCAAACCGGTAAATCCGTTCAAAATGCCAATCACTTCCATATCATAATGATTGATGGCTGTTTTCCCAACACCACGAATAGTGGCATTGATACCGGGCGCGTCTCCTCCCGAAGTGAGAATTCCTATTTTCATCCAAATGTATTTAATGAGTTATCGGATACAAAGAAAACAAAAATGTATTGAAACGACTGAAGATTTCAACAATTATTTTTTTTCAGGCTTTTGTGTTATTTTCTGAAAAACATAAAAGGCAGCTCTATCCGAAGCACCCGGATCTCCCAAAATCTGACGCATTTCGGCATAGTTTTGAAGCATTGTGTTGCGGTATTGTTGAACATTGAGAAGGCGATGAAGTTCTTGGCGGATATCTGTCTCGGTGAAACGGACGGCAAACAATTCCTTAACAACTTCACGACCACAAATCAGATTGACGAGTGAAATAAAGGGAGTGTGAAGTACATGTTTAAATCCCCAATACGCGAGTTGAGGGACAGGTGTTCGATAACATACAATCTGTGGCACATTAAGCAGAGCTGTTTCAAGCGTGGCAGTACCCGACGTCACCAATGCTGCTTCGGATTGAGCAAGAATTCTGTATGTCTGACCAAATAAAACTTTCACCGGTTGATTTTCGATAAAAGTGTCGTAAAAAGTCGATTCTATTCCGGGCGCTCCGGCAATCAAAAACTGATAGCCCTCGAAACTTTTTACCGCTCTAAGCATCATCGGCAGATTGCCGGAAATCTCCTGTTTGCGACTTCCCGCCAACAACGCAATAATGGGCTTGCTCTCGAGCCGATTAGCCTCAATAAATTCGGCAAATGTTTCGTTCTGATGATCACGCCTGGCAATCGCATCTACCGTGGGATTGCCCACATAATGTACGCAGTAATTATGTTTGCGAAAAAAGTCCACTTCAAAAGGCAGTATGCAAAGCATTTCATCGACATATTTTTTGAAAGACTTCACACGATACTCTTTCCAAGCCCAAACCTTAGGTGATATATAATAATGAACCGGTATTCGCAAGTGATCGTGAACATACTTGGCAATTTTCAGATTAAATCCCGGATAATCGACAAGAATCACTACATCGGGACGAAATTCGGCAATATCTTTCTTGCACAATTCCATGTTTTTCATAATAACCGGAAGGTGTGTGATCACGGGAATAAAGCCCATATAAGCCAATTCGCGATAATGCTTCACCAGCACGCCACCCTGAACCTGCATCAAATCGCCTCCAAAAAACCGAAAATCGGCATTTGCATCAAGATTTTTAAGCGATTTCATCAGATTGGATGCATGCAAATCGCCCGATGCCTCACCGGCTATCAAATAGTATTTCATCCTTTAGTTATACTGAATATCTGTAAAAGTACTACCACTGCCATTTTTTTAATTCGGGAATGAAATCGTGAGCTGTCATATCTATTTTGACAGGTACTACCGCAGCATAACCATTTGCCAGTGCCCACTCATCAGAATTATCGTTATCTTCTTCCCAGTTTTCAAAATTTCCTGTCATCCAGAACACATCGCGGCCTGAGCCGTCTTTACTTTTAAAATACTCATTTACCCATTTGCCCTGTGTTTGCGAAGTAATTTTTATTCCTTTCACGTTGCCTGCAGGGACATTTACGTTAAGACAAATACCTGAAGGAAGTCCTTCTATAAGTACTCTCTGTGCAATTTTTCGAGCAATTTCGCCGGCCTTAGAAAAATCGGAATCGGGTTGAAACTCGCAAAGTGAAACGGCAATGGAAGGTACCTGGAAAACACATCCTTCGATTGCAGCACCTACAGTGCCGGAATACAGAACACTGATACCGGCATTCGAGCCGTGATTGATACCCGATACCACCAAATCGGGTTTTCGATCCAGAAATTCGTTGAGCGCAAGCTTAACACAGTCAACCGGTGTGCCGGTACAAATATATGCTTTCAAATCTTCCTCCTGTTTCACTAATCGGCAACGCAAAGCTGTACTTACGGTGATGGCACTCGACATTCCCGACTGCGATTTATCGGGTGAAAAAACTACGATTTCGCCTAAGCCTTTCAATGAATCGACGAGCGATTGAATTCCTTTTGCATGATAACCGTCGTCATTCGTCACAAGGATGAGCGGTTTTCGGGTTTCAGTCATTAATTTATCGTTTAGATTGTATAAGCAACAAAAATAACAAAAATCGTTCATTCGCTCGTTATCTTCGTTACACACAAAACGAGTTATTGCGAAAACTTAACCATAATTTAACAAGAAATGGTTATCTTTACGCGTTCTAAATAAGTATTGTTGTTATGAAAAGATTAAGCATTCTCATTTGTGCCGTAGCACTCGGTTTTTTTGCAATGGGGCAAACGCCCAAACCGGTAAAAAACGTGATCGTCATGATTCCTGATGGCACTTCCATCGGAGTATATTCTGCCGCTCGATGGTATAAGTTTTATACCCAAAACAATGGAAGTCTCAATATCGATCCGTTCGTTTCGGGTACTGTCACCACTTTTTCGTCAAATGCTCCTATTGGGGATTCGGCTCCTACAGGTTCGGCTTATGCGACAGGTATTCTGCAGCAGAGTGGCAACATCGCCATTCATCCCGAAGTGAGCAAAAACGACTTATATCCGGTTGATCCGGAACGACAATTTCAACCGGCTGCAACTATTCTCGAAGCCTCGAAAATAGAAAAAGGAAAAGCCGTCGGGTTGGTGGTTACCTGCGAATTTCCGCATGCTACTCCTGCAGATTTTTCTGCACATTACTATGATCGTGGCAATTACAATGCAATTGCGCCACAAATAGCTTATCAAAATCTTGATGTAATGTTTGGCGGCGGTACAGGAATTTTGACTGACGACATCAAACAGCATTTTGCCGATAATGGCACTACACTCATCCAAGACGATAAAGATGCACTATTGAATTATCAAGGCAATGGCAAAATATGGGCACTTTTCGGCAAAAAAGCGCTGCCCTACGACATCGATCGAAATCCCGAAAAAATTCCCTCTCTTTCCGAAATGACGGGAAAAGCGCTCGAGGTACTTTCGAAAAACGAAAATGGATTTTTCCTTATGGTCGAGGGCAGTCAGGTGGATTGGGCCGCACACGCCAACGATCCGATCGCCATTATTACCGAATTCCTTGCTTTTGATGAAGCTGTGGGTAAAGTGATGGATTTTGCAAAGCAAAATGGAGAAACGGCCGTTGTCGTATTATCCGATCATGGCAACAGCGGGTTCACAATCGGAAGCTCACGCTGTCCGGGATACGACAAATTATCGATTGACAAGTTATTTTCTGCGGTTACAAAATATAAATTATCGGCTAACGGTTTGGAATCGATTCTTGTAAACACCAAACCGGCAAACATCAAATCGGAATTCAAGAAATACACCGATATCGATCTCACGGACGAAGAAGTGGAAACATTGCTATCGTCGAAAAACTACAAAGAAAGTGATTATACCAAAGTTGGCTCGAGTGAAAACATGGTTCGTCATATCGTGGACATTCTCGTGTCCCGTACCTGTTTCGGGTTTACGACCGGAGGACACACGGGGGAAGAAGTACTTCTTTCGAGTTATCATCCGCAGGGAGACATCCTGAAAGGGCATGTGATGAATATCGACGTAAACAAATATCTACAGCAAGTAAGCGGATTGGACAAACCATTATCGGAGCTTACTGATCAGCTCTTTGCAAAGCACACAGACGTATTCGCAGGCATGAAAGTTTCGATAGACAAAACGAACCCATCTTTTCCGATTCTGAAAGTAACCAAGGGGAAGAATACACTCGAGATAAAAGCATTTTCGTCGGTTGCCAAACTCAATGGTAAGCCACTCGACTTGGGATCTGTTGCGGTTTATATCGATAAAAACGATACATTTTATCTCCCGAAAGATCTATCAAACAAACTATAAGACGAGAAGCTGTTTCAACAAACATGTCTCATCATAAAGGCTGTCTCAAACGGGCAGCCTTTTTTTAATTCGATATGAAGAACCACTATGTTAATTACATGTAGAACAAATAATGAGGATACCACTCCGAATAGTACCAAGCTTTACCGAAAATAAGGCTCAGAGACGGTTTGTTCTCTTCTCGAAAAATGGTCAACCATCGTTACCGCTAAAAGAGAATTATTCCTACTCTTTCGAAATATTGCCCTGAAACGAAATCGGTTGACGGTTTGGATCGGTAACATCGAGTTTTGCGGAACCATTGTCCCAGATATCGAAATTCAGCAAAATCTCTCGATCGGTATCCTTTGTTTTGATTTCAACCATCCAATTTCCGTTTTTCTTCCCTTCTTTTACCCGATAATCGAATTTGGTACTGGTGAAATTGATGCCGCCCTGACTCGGATCCATCGGAGCTACATATGCTCGTCCGTAATAGGGCAAATATGCCTTAACCGTATCCTGCGAGACTTTCACGGAATAAAACGGACTTAAATAAATGGATCTATACCCCATCGGATAGGCATAAGTGGCATTAAACGTGAAATTGAAATTCTGAATTTGCTGTCTGATTTTGGCAGCGTCCGCCTCTTTTTGAGCAGCATTTTGTGTGCTCCCGCAATTTGCAAGAAAGCCTGCAAATAAAGCAATTGCAGCTATCATCAAATTAAATCTCCTCCTCATAGCAATCCCCTCCTTTATGTTGTCTTTTATATGCGTAAAACGCTTGACATGAGAATTTTGTTTAGAAAGGAGAAAATTCGGTAAAGCAGGTTACGAGATAGTAGTATATCAAAATCAAAAGAAGTATAAAAAAAGAATAGATCTCGCGATTGGAAGTAGTTATGGAATAGAGATGCGAGAGGATCAACGATTCGAATGCAAGCACGATGTATATCCAACAAATCGATTGTGCACCATATACAACAAGTAATGCTAATGAGATGCCGATAATGGTAAAAACAAAAGATATGGATTTTTGGGTAATAACCTTGTCATGTCGGATATATTTGAAATCCATGATTAAAAATGCAAGCAAGAAAATCAGACTTGTACCGATAAATCCCCATTGCGGCAAAGTAAATGCAGGAATAGTATGGAAATCGAATTGGGCAAAATAAAGAAAAGGATCAATAAATCCCTGCAAATTGTCGCCAAAAACAAAAAAAGCAAATACAATCCAATATACCAAAATCAATCCCCAAAGCGAGGCAAGAAACATTCGGAAATTGAATCCGCCCATTCGAGAATATCCTATCCACCATATCGGGATAAATACCAGCGAATAAATTTGAAATACACTTGCCACAGCAAGAAGTACGCTACCCTGAAAAACAAAATTTTGAGAATTGGTGCGTTGGTGCGTTTCCAACAGCGAAAAAAATGCCCACAAGACAAAAATAGTGCTGATATAATCGGGTGTCATCACCAAAAAAACCGGATGTATGCTGAAAAGAATCAACGGGAAAACAAAAGGCAATGCCGTACGCATCCGAATAATGCCGAAATGGAGATTGATTTGCGAAATAAAACCCGCAATCAGAAAGACACTCACCGTAGATGCAATCAACGAAACCCACTCATTCGCGAAATAAGGAGCCAAATAAGGCCATATAAATCCGGTTTCTTTGAAATGATAAGTCGGAATGCCTTTCTGCGAAAAAAGCAAAAAACGAAAGAAAAGTGTTGCAATGGAAGCGACGAGTACCGTAAAACGAGCTTCGACAACGTAAGTCTTGAAATTTTTCTCAAATGTGCTCATATCTACTCAAATCCAAACCTATATCCTTGCGATAATATTTTTTTTCGAAATCGATAACAGCCGCATTCGCGTAAGAAGTGGCAAGCGCCTGCTGCATCGTATCACCCAATGATGTAACGGCAAGCACACGCCCTCCGGACGTTACGATATTTTCGCCTTCCCGTTTCGTGCCTGCATGAAAGACAATGCTGCCCGCAACTTTATCCAATCCGGTAATCACTTTTCCTTTTTCGTAGGAATCGGGATAACCGCCCGAAGCCAAAATGACTGTCGTAGCCCATCGGGGATCGATGTCCAGTGAACAGCGATCGAGCGTTTCGGTGGCTACGCCCTGCAAGAGCACCAATAAATCCGATTTAATTCTCGGGGTCACCACTTCCGTCTCCGGATCGCCCATGCGACAGTTATATTCGATGACGTAGGGTTCACCTTTGACATTGATCAGGCCCAAAAAGATAAATCCTTTGTAATCGATTTTCTCGGCCTGTAATCCTCGAATCGTAGGGATAATAATGCGTTGCTCCACTTTTTGCATAAATGCTTCGTCGGCAAAAACAACCGGCGAAACAGCACCCATGCCTCCGGTGTTGGGACCGGTATCTCCTTCGCCAATTCGTTTGTAATCCTTGGCTACAGGCAAAATTTTATACGATTTGCCATCCGTCAGCACAAAAACAGAGCATTCGATTCCCGAAAGAAATTCCTCGATCACCACCTTATGACCGGCATCGCCAAATTTGCCGGTAAGCATTTCCCACAACAGCCGTTTGGCCTCGTTGAGATCATCGATAATCAAAACGCCCTTACCGGCAGCCAAACCATCGGCTTTGAGAACGTAGGGCGACGACAACGATTCGAGAAAACGATTGCCATCTTCGATATTTTCGAGGGTAACTGAGCGATGACGAGCGGTGGGAATGCCATGACGCGCCATAAACTCCTTGGCAAAATCTTTGCTCCCTTCCAATTGCGCCCCTTTTTTTGAAGGACCGATCACCGCAATGTGACAAATATCTTCATCTTTGGCAAAATAGTCGTAAATTCCGTGAACCAAAGGATCTTCAGGACCGACAACTACCATATCGAGATCGTTTTCGAGCGAAAACTTTTTGATGGCTGCAAAATCTGTAACCGAAATCGGAACATTCTGTCCCACCAAAGCCGTACCGGCATTACCCGGTGCAATATAGAGGTGCGTAAGCTCCCTGCTCTGCCTGATTTTCCACGCAAGTGCGTGCTCTCTTCCTCCCGAACCCAAAAGCAATACGTTCATATCAATCGAATGTGGTTGTTGAGTTAAAAAAAACGAGTACAAAACTACGAAAAATAACCCGAAAAAGGATATTTTCGAACAAAGAACTTAGCATTGAAAATTATCATTTACATTTGCAAAAAAATAAAACCATAAAACAGTTATGCCTGCAAACAGAATCACTTCTCTCTTTCGAATAAAATATCCGATCATTCAGGGCGGAATGGTGTGGTGCAGCGGCTGGAAACTTGCTTCGGCCGTAAGCAATGCCGGAGGCTTGGGATTAATCGGTGCGGGATCGATGCATCCCGAAACGCTCAGAGAACATATAGGCAAATGCAAAAATGCTACCGACAAGCCTTTCGGCGTAAATATCCCGCTGATGTATCCCGAAATCGAAAAAATAATCGAGATCGTCATCGACGAAAAAGTTCCCATTGTTTTCACCTCTGCCGGGAATCCAAAAACATGGACAGCAAAGCTGAAATCGGAAGGAATAATTGTTACGCATGTAGTTTCGAGCAGCCTTTTTGCAAAGAAGTGCGCCGAAGCGGGAGTCGATGCCATCGTAGCCGAAGGGTTCGAAGCCGGCGGACATAACGGACGCGAAGAAACCACCACCATGACACTTGTTCCGCAAGTGCGTTCGGCAGTTGATTTGCCGCTTATCGCGGCCGGAGGCATCGGTTCGGGCGCCTCCATGGCGGCAGCATTTGCTCTCGGTGCCGAAGGAGTGCAGGTAGGGACACGTTTTGCGCTCACCGTCGAGAGTTCGGCAAGTGAAGCATTCAAACAAAAATGTATATCGATAGGCGAAGGAGACACGATGCTTGCACTCAAAAAAATTGCCCCTACCCGATTGATCCGAAACGAATTTTTCGAAAAGGTAAAGGAAATGGAGGATCGCGGAGCTTCGAGGGAAGAACTGCAAGCCCTGTTGGGACAAGGACGGGCAAAAAAAGGCATCTTCGAAGGCGATCTCGTTGAAGGTGAACTGGAAATCGGACAGATCGCTTCGAGCATTCGCCAAATTGTGCCGGCAGCCCAAGTGGTAAGTGAGATGATTGACGAATTTAATCGAACTATCGAAAGACTCAAAGAGCTGTCATTCTGAAAAATAATCGTTCTACCTAACAATTCATACAACACGATGAAAAGTATCTGCAAATCTTTCATTTGGGCAACAGTTCTGTTGCTGGCTACTGCAAACATAAATGCGCAACAGACAAAACAATTTACCCTCGAAGAATTAATTCCCGGAGGAAAAGATTTTTATAACTTTTATCCTCGCCTCCCGATACAATATCAATGGCAAGGCGACAAGCTGATTTCCGTCAAAAACGATTCGGTATGGGTGACGGAAAATCTCCAAAATCCGGATAAACAAACATTCCTTTTCTCTTACGATTATCTTCAGCAGACACTTCCCAAAGAGCAACAGGGAGAGATATACCAAGTGAACTTTCCCGAAACGCAGGAGCTTGTTATCTTCTACGGATCGAAAGGCATTGGACTGTATGGCCTGAAAGACAAAAAGGCGGTCGGTTTTTTTGCCTTTCCCGAAAAGAGCGAAAATCATCAACTTTCACCTCTCAACACGCTTCTGGCCTATACGATCGACAACAATCTATATGTGCTCGATCGTGCCGGCAAACAAACTGCCGTCTCCAACGAAACCAACAAGGGCATCGTTTACGGCCAAGCCGTACATCGCAACGAATTTGGCATCGACGGAGGCATTTTCTGGTCGCCAAAAGGCAACAAACTTGCCTTCTATCGCATGGACGAAACAATGGTTACCGATTACCCGCTGGTGGATATTTCGGCACGTATCGCCCAACTCAAAAACATCAAATATCCGATGGCCGGCATGACGAGCCACGAAGTTTCCATCGGCGTTTTCGACCCAAATACCCAAACCATCGTATATCTGAAAACGCGCGGCCCGAAAGATCACTATCTGACAAATGTGGCGTGGAGTCCCGACGAGCAATTCATCTATGTGGCGGAACTCAATCGCGAACAAAACCATCTGCAACTCAACCGTTACAATGCAACGACAGGCGATTTTGACAAAACGCTTTTCGAGGAAACGGATCCGCGATATGTGGAACCACAACATCCGGTGATGTTTGTTGCGAATCATCCTAACCGTTTCGTATGGCAAAGCCGACGCGACGGATACAATCACCTCTACCTCTACGACATCTCGGGCAAACTGCTCAAACAACTCACTCATGGCGAATGGGAAGTTACCGAAGTAACGGGCTTTGATGCAAAAGGTGAAAATCTTTTTTTCGAATCTACATACCCCGCGCCGATGGATCGCCATTTATTCGTCATCAATCTGAACAGCGGTAAAATGCAACAATTGACGGCAGAATCGGGAATGCACAGCGGCACAATCAGCATTTCGGGGCAATATCTTCTCGACCGGTTTTCGTCAAACAACAATCCCGGAAAGATTTACTTGATCAACATGAGAAACAAAAAGACAACATTGCTGAGTGCAGCAAAAAATCCTTTTCAAGATTACAATATCCCTACGGTAGAGTCCGGAACAATAAAAGCGGCCGACGACAAAACCGACCTATATTACCGTCTTGTCAAGCCTTACGATTTCGATCCGTCGAAAAAATATCCCACCATTATTTATGTGTATGGCGGACCTCATTCGCAAATGGTTCAAAACAGATGGCGATTCGGATCGGGCGGATGGGAAATGTATATGGCACAACGGGGTTATCTGGTTTTTGTGATGGACAATAGGGGCACTTCATACCGCGGAGACGAATTCGAAAAAGCAACTTTCAGGCATTTGGGCGTAGAAGAAGCCAAAGATCAGATGAAAGGGGTGGAATTTCTGAAATCGCTGCCTTATGTGGATGCCAATCGCATGGGCATTCACGGCTGGAGTTTCGGAGGATTCATGACGATCAACATGTTGCTGCGCAACCCCGATGTGTTCAAGGCCGGTGTAGCCGGCGGACCGGTGATCGATTGGAAATATTACGAAGTGATGTATGGCGAACGCTATATGGACACGCCGCAAGAAAATCCGGACGGATATCGCGAAAGCAGTCTGCTCAACAAAGCCGATCAGCTGAAATCGCGTCTCTTGATTATTCACGGAAACGAAGATCCCACCGTTGTTTGGCAAAACAGCCTGCAGTTTCTGAAATCATGTATCCAAAACGGCACGCATCCCGATTATTTTGTCTATCCCGGTCACGGGCACAACATGATGGGACACGACCGCGTTCATCTGCACGAACATATTACTCGATATTTTGACGATTTTTGCAAGTAAAAATTCAAATGCTAAGAGGAAAAAATGTAATTTTGGGATGACGGAAAAACTTCCAATCGATCGAACAAAAGGGACAAAAAACGGCTTAAATTTTATTCGAACCAAATACGGCGCAAGTACGGCGCAAATACGACGGAAACCCTGCACGAAGAATACCTGAAAAATAGCAGGAAAAAGTACGAAAAAATTTGGAGCAGAATTACAAGATGATGAATGAATGCAATCCCCCCGACTCATTCAAGTTTAGCGATAATGGAACTTGGATGCAAAACGAAAAGCCCATTGCTGACGAACCTTTTTATCGAGTTGCAAGCAAAAGAAAAATTCCCGGAGAAAAATCGGGAAAGTTGAGCCACACATTAAAGCGTTTAAAACTAAAAGAAAATTTAAAAATTCATGTACCTTCGAAAAAGAAGTTGCTTTATAATTACGAAATGAGCAAAATGAATAATTGTTTCTGCTTACCAACCCATTCGCCAGAGCCGAGGCCATTCTCATCTTCATCGGCATATTTTTGCTGATTTATGGTGCAGCAGAACTGTATATGGCATGTGAATTAAGTAAAAAACCGACAATCAAATCGAAATAGAATAAGGAGAAAAGACAATAATCAAAAAAAGACAAACCATGATAACGAACAAAATAATAGGAAAAATAAGAATCTCGGGCTTCATTAAGGCCGCTCTTATGCTGAGCTTAGTCGTCGGGGTTTCTTTAACCGGCTGCAAAACTGTCAGAAAAGCAGAAAGCTCGACACAACAACCGCCTCAAGTAAAACTGGTGAAAAACAATGCCGAAGAAGAAAAAGACTCGGTGGAATACGAACTGATCGTACTCGATCCGAAATTCGAAGCATGGCTGGCTACCCAACCTCCCGCCAATTTTTACTCGCAGCAGTATTACGAAACCTGGAACCAACAGTACGTGACCGAATGGAATCACCGCCATAACAACCCGTTGCGCTACGGTAGTTTCTACGAAACGTATATCGACTATGATCCCCATATCGATTATGGTCTCGAACTCAATTACCGCTTGTATTCCTATTTTCGGTTTATCGAAGACGAATATGGCATCGTCCTCGTACCGCGAGGCCGATAATGGAAGTTGACATTGATTCTTCGGATTTAGGATTTAATACGCATCGATTATGACAACTGGCATAAGGTTCAAAAAAGGCGCATCCTGTTCAGATCAATTAAAAGTATTGATTTTAGACGATGAAAAACCTTTTACGGAAGAACTGAATGAGTTTTTTCAGAATAAGGATTATAAATCGTTTGAAGCAAATACGTAGGATGATGCACAGGAAAATTCTGAGAAACGGAGAAAATTTATTTGTTGATACCGGATGTTCGTCTGCCTCAGATTAACGGACTCGATGTATTAAAAAAGGTAAGAACCGACTATCCAACAATTGAAGTCATCATTGTTTCGGCACATGGTGATAAGGAGACCGTCATTGCAGCCTTGTAGCTTCCATGCAATAAACTATCGACGAAGTGGGTGGATTGGTGCCATTGGGCACAAGTTGCGGCGAGATTGTGAAAGTCACTATTCTCGACTTGTCCTTATCACTACAACCCGCTAATGTGAGCGCAAAGGAAAAGAAATACAGAGCGAAAATTGCTTTGCCCGCAGAACTAAAAATAATTCTGTTCATGATCATGCATAATTTTAGTATTTATGAATTCAGATTGACCGGAGAAATTTTCCACTCATTCGAATTTACCCACAGGGCAACTTGTATGCAACACAAAATACAGAGAAAAAACTCTTGTAGTTTCCATCAGAAGTTTGCGAACATGCGTTATCAGTTTATCGAACGTGAGTTTTCCGCCGACCGTATGAAAGCCGATTTTCTCCGCTGCTTTGCTAATCCCCTGCATCGACACGCCTTCCCGCCCCATAAAACAGTTGTCGCGCAAATGTTCCAAAGCGTATTGCTTGCCGTAATGCTCGACAATCATGCACAAGCATGCCGAACCGCAGTCCATCGCGTCGGGTTGTTTGGTGAAGGGGAAGGACATATTTATAATTCGTTTATTCTTTAAAGGTCGTATTGTTTTTATATAAATTTGTCAATTATCAGATTTTTAGAATCTCTTGATCTCGGCATCGCCGGCATTGGTCCCCTTATATTTGCTTTTTGCCATATTAAAATTGTAGCGGACAGTCAACTCCACTTCACGAGTATCATTGCGATTCGTTTGTAATAACTGCATTTTTTGGTTATACAGCAAATTTCTGTCTTTCATCCCATAAAACAAGTCCTGTCCTTTTAACTCTATACGAAGTTGGCCGTTGAGAAAAGAGCGGGTTAGCCCCATGTTAACAATAAATCTATTCCTTGCCAAATAAATGTTTTGATAATTACCTTTTGTTTGAAAATATCCATCTAATGTTAACAAATATTTTGAAGGTAAACGAAAAGAGTTGTCAAGTGAAACAAAAGTCAAGGGTTTATTTAAGGTAATTGACTGATTATTGGTAATTACAGTAAGCCATTGTTTTAGCAATCCAATATTTAATTGTGGCGACCAGATACCAAAAGTTGGAGACACATTAAAAGAAGCAGTAAAAGTGGGCAATTCTTCCAAATTCTTGTACGCAATTACGGAAACTGCAGGATTTACTTCCAGTTGTTCTGTCCAGGAAATAATGGCATCCCTTTCGTTTTGGTAGCTAACCACGAGTTGTAGAAATTTCCATGCTCCGGTCATCGTAAGGTCACGAATGACAGAAGGCTTCAGAAAAGGATTTCCCGTTTGCAGCGTGAAACGATTTCCATAATAAACATTTCCACTTAACTGGCGATATGTAGGACGTTGTGTTTTGGCAGTATAGCTCAATTGCAGATTTACGTTGTTCAGTTGAGTACCAAACGAAAAGTTAGGAAACCACTGGTCGTATTTCCGACTTTGGTCATCCATCCGTTCTTCGTTGCTGAAATATTCGGAGTTTACATTTTCGTAACGCAATCCGGCCCCGATATTTCCGAAGGAAAACTTTCGCGAATATTCGGCGAAAAAACTGCTGTTGCGTTCCTTGATGGTTGTGCTGGATGAGGGCACAATATTTTGTTCGGTTTGATATTCATCTTTTCGGTGCGTATCGATATATTCGTTGCCCAACGAAAATCGTCCGCCCAAAATCGGGTAGCTTAGCATCAATTTCTCGGCAATCATCCGGTTTTCTACCTTATTCCCAGAATTGATTTGCCGGTCTTCAAATTCCTGACTGGTTTCAGTTGTTATGGATTCCGAATGTTGCTTGTTGGTATAGAAATCTGTGTTAAAATCAACTCCCAAATCGCCAAAACTGCCGCTGTAGTAGGCATTCAACCGATGTGCCGGTGTGTGATGCGTGTTCTTCTCCTCTTCGCTGTTCCATTGATCATAAAAAATATTGTCTGCATATACCGTGCTATTCATCGTCATCGAATTTCTATCTTCCGGATAATCCATAAGCGTATATTTCAAGCCGGCAGCATGTTTCGGCGAAATTTCATAATTCACCCCAACAATGCCGGTTAACGACTTGGTTAAACCATCTGTGTAGAGCGCATTATTCTGAGTCCAAAGAGTATCGACAAAAGTTTTTTGCCAACGTTTGCTATCCTGAAAATAAGCATTTCGGCTGAATTTGAATGTTCCGAACAAGTCCCAGCCATTGTTTCGATAGTTAACGTTCAGTTGTTCGGTCAAATCGGTGTTTTGCGATTGGAAATAACTCGAGCGCAGGTCGAAACCGAAACCGTCTCCTGCTTTGCGCGCGGTATTGATACGAATGACGGCTTTCACGGTGGCATCGTAGCGAGCACCGGGATTGACGACGATTTCCACGTCTTTGATATCCGCCGAATTCAGGTTGTCCAACTCGGAAACATCCCGCATCTCGCGGTTGTTAATATAGATTTTGGCCTCGCCTTTTCCGAAAACCGAAAAAACACCATCGTCGCCGGTGAGCAGGGGAAGTCGTTTGAGCACATCGTTGGCAGTCCCTGCCTTGCTGAGTACCGAATTTTGTACCGTCGCTACCAAAGCATCGTTTTTAAGTTGAATTTTCGGCAGATTTCCCTGAACCACCACTTCACCCAAAACCGTATTTTCGGCTTTCAGCACGACGGTTTGTCCCGATGTGGCCGGAACAACTTGCGTTTCGTAGCCGATGAAGGAAATCTTTAGGAAAGCATTCCCGATATCATTCGCGGTTAGTGAAAATTCTCCGTTTTTATCGGTTATGGTTCCTGTCACAAGCACGCTGTCGGGAAGAGCGTACAACGCTACATTTGCAAATTCGATGGGTTGATTATTCGTGTCGGCTACTCTTCCCTGTATTTGTGAAAAAACAGGCAAAAGAGAACTCATGGAGATAAACAAAAGGAATAGCTTCTTTTTCATTGTTGGTGTCTTATTTATAAAAATCTTCTTGCGAGGATATCCAATTATATGGATTGCAAATTCCTTCCGAAGTGTGGCAAAAACACGCTCAAGTGTCAGAAAGGAACGGCATTTTGGTGTGTTGTCTTTTCCATACGCTTCGAATTTTTTTCAGGTTTATATGGGGTCAAAGTTGGGGCTTTTATTTGGGACCCTTTCTAATAAACGTCTAATATTTGTCTAACCAATCTAACCAAAACAGCTGAATTATGAAAATTTAACTGAAAAATGAGGCGTTCAAATTTTAAGACCGGGAAAATTTTCCGCTCGTTCGAGTTCAGCGTTAGCATAACGTGGAGCAAAATAAACTGCCGACTTTTCATGCATAAGTGATGAAACTTGTGCTAACGGAATGAATGTCCTGTTATTTTTTGTAATATTTTTCTCCAAAATAATAAGGCGCCATATTGCTTTCCCTTATCAATAAATGTTCTTTTTCACCCTTCACAACACCGGCCGTAAAAGAACATCTCACACCGGACGTATTTTCCACGCCTTCGGCAAAAATTTTCCCGTCGTCGTAGGTGTAGTTCAATATTCGTATAATATTTCCGTTCGTAACTTTAAAAGCCACGAGCTTCTCTGAAAATTGCAGGGTAGTTCCTTCCTTTTCATTGACCCATTCTGTGTTTGCAATCTCATTCGACTCCACCACATCAATTTCTTCGTCGCATTTGCAACAGGAAATGAAACCAATAAGGACAAAAGATAACAGAAACAAAACCAGATTCTTTTTCATAATATTTTCATTTTTATTGTTTCACAAAACATTCACCTGTTTCAGACGGTATGCAAATCGTATTATTGGGATTCATAATCAACTCGATTGTTTGACTGTTGATGTTGCATACTATTTTTTCTCCATTAATTTTATAACTTCCAACCCATCTATATTCTCTTGTTATGTCGTTTAAATCTTCCACAGTGCGTGTGATAACATCTTTTGGCGGAAACTTTAAAACTTCGTAACCTACCAAAGGTCCCGACATAGCATAATATGGCCTTTTCCATACAGTATTTACCAAAATATTATCCTCAATATCAGGCTCATCTTCAGAATGTGAACACGAAGAGAAGGCTATTAAAGCCGAAAATGTCAACAAAATAATAAAGTTCTTTTTCATATTTGTAAAATTTTAGATTGAATATATTTTATATGAAACTATTTAGTACATGACAAAAATTATATAGCGATATAATTATTTGATAATCAATAAAATAATTATCATTTTATTTGGTAAAGACCTTGAAATTCTGTATCTTTATAGCTGACTAACAATCGGTTATAATGAAAACAAAAGATTCCAAGGTCTCGTACAAAAGTAGTGATTTAACCTCAGTTTTGGTTGAACACTTCGGTAAAAGTTTAAACTTAGCCCGAATAAAGTTTATTAGCCTGTTTATTTGCGCCCTTTGTAAGGTTCAAGTCGTTTGTTTTGAAAAGCTCGCCTGTGGCTTCGAAAATAGCTGCGACAGCAACTCTTCATTGCGACGAATACAGCGTTTTATGGCGGATTACAAGCTTGACAAAGACTTGATTGCCAAATTGATATTTGCACTTCTACCGCATGATCCACCGTACTCGATTGCTATGGACAGAACGAACCGGAAGTTTGGAGAAACAAATATCAATATTTTGCTCTTGGCCATTGTATATAAAGGGGTTGCCTTTCCCATTATATTCAAACTAATGCCTAAACGAGGTAACTCTCATACAAAAGAGAGAATTGAAATCGTGAATCATTATATTCGATTGTTTGGGAAACAAACCATTCAATACTTAGTGGCAGACCGTGAATTCGTTGGTGAACATTGGATTGACTATCTGAATTTTAACCGCATTGAATATCACATTCGTATTCGAGATAACTTCTGGGTTACGAATCCAAAAACCGGAAAACGGTTTAAGGCAACATGGCTCTTTAGTGATTTAAAATTGAATGAAACAAGATTCTTACATTCGATTTATAACATTCATAATCAGTTGTGTTACTTGTCTGCTTCAAAAATAAAAAACAAAGAAGGTAAACCGGAATTTCAGATAATCGTTTCATTTTGTAAACCTGAAATTGCGCAAAAAATATATAAAGAACGCTGGCAAATTGAAACTGCATTTAGGGCAATGAAAACAAGTGGATTCAATTTAGAAGACACTCATTTAACCGATATTGAAAGAATTGAAAAACTCGTCGCTATAGTAACAATTGCTTTTTGCCGGGCTTATTTAGTCGGGATTTATTTACATGAAAATCATAAAGCCTATCAGAATTCTAAACAACGGAAGAATGGCAAAAAGTTATTTCAAATATGGTCTTAACTTTATCGCAACAGTGCTTTTAAATGCCGGTTTCCAATCAAATATCGATATCTTTAAATTTTTGTCATGTAGTTAGATGCTTCATACAAAAAATTATTTATGCGTTCATATTGCATGACAATAAAGTGTTCGAAACGACTATTTGATCGGCATTTGTTTTTAAGATTAAATAGTCATCGACCTCTTGATATTCGGACCTCCCTTAAAATCGCGTCCAACATTTTTTTGTCAATATAATTGATCATTTCTTCATTTTTTTGCTCTATCAAGATGTTGTTTTTAAAACGGAATTTGGTTGTTACGGCAATCTTGTCATAGTTTAACAATTCGGTATAATAGAGTACTTCGATCAGATTGTTTTGATCATCCACATAGATTTCCTTATTCGTTGGAGTTCCAAACTTCTTCAGGAATGAATCTTTGTCCATTCCCAGCTCATCGAAATTGGCAAACATGCTTGTTTTATTGCTATTGCCGTAACCATAAAAGTCCGAAGTGGTTGAACAAGAAGCGAACAACAGCAAACATACAATAACAGGCAACGTCTTTTTGATATAAAAGACAGCTCTTTTTTCTCGAATTCTAAGCATAGATGTATTCATTGTTATATTCTCCCAATGGTTTATGATCATTTTTGAAGTAAAAAAATATTCATGTTAATTTTTGCCGGAAGATCTTCAGCTTAGATAATGCATAAGCTGGAAAAACTTCGTTACTAATCATTTCTTCATTATTTTAAAATTTTTATTTTTTCTTACTAAATACGAGATACTTATTATGCCTAATATAACACTTAGAATAATGCCATAATGCAATAGATTAAACAAATATCCCACAACAAGAAAGAAAAGACTCAGAGAAAACAGAATAGAAAAGACGATGTATATTTTTTTATCGGTTTTTATTTTTAATCCAAATATCGATCCTATTAGAGCTGGGACTGTAAAGGCAAACAACGAAATTCCACTTTTTATAAGTTCTGAGTTATTTCTGAAAAGTCCAAATAAGATCAAACTGATTACTATCGTAAAATTGACTGTATATGCCAATAAAAACTTCTTTTTATTCATAAGGTAAAGATAATTTAATGGATTAATATCGCGATTTATTCAGCACATAACTTGAGATAGTCCCCAAAAGATAATTCCTGCTGCGGCTCAAACAAGTTGTCGGTGCATGTTGTCTTTTCCATACGATTCGAAATTTTTTCATGTGAATATCGATCCAAAGATGGGTCATTTTTTTGAAACCCTTTCTAACAAACGTCTAATATTTGTCTAACCAATCTAACCAAAACAGCTAAATTATGAAAATTTAACTAATGATTAATATCTTTCCCATTTCAAAACAGGGAAAAAATTCAATTAATCCATCATACATGAAACGCTTTTCGGTTTTTTCTTCCTATTTTTGCATTACAAGATGCTTCATCATGAAACGGAATATACTGATCCTGTTTTCCGCAGCAGCCATTGCTCTACTGATCGTTTCACAAATCGTATGGGTGCTACAATTGGTGGAAGGCGACAAACAGAGTTGAAGCAAACCCTTGAAAGTATTGTGGCGTTTTGTCTCTCGAGGCAAGTTTCGGGAAATCTGGACAACCTAAATTTCGAGATGAAACCTGCTGATCCCGGCACAATTCCTCAAAATGCCGTCATCAAAGGTTCGTTCGATACCAAAGAATATTCTTCGGATAAAAATCTGGGCAATTTTTTGGTAGGTGTATTTGCCGAAGACCTTTTACAGGAAAACAAGATTCCGCTCGAACCTATCGACTCGCTTTTCAGAAAAGAATTTGCGTTCTATCCCGAAATTGCCGCCTATTCCATGAGCATCGAAAAAAACGATTCGACGATGCGCGACAGGTACGTGGGACAACATGCACGGACTGTTTTAAAGGACACTGCCAACGGTGTGAATATACTAATTCCGATAGGGAAAACCGGAAGGTATCGATACCATGCGCAGGTAGTGTTTCGACCAACCATTTTCACGCAACGTCTGCGTTCGGCAGTAGCCTTTTCGGCCATTGCTATCATTCTGATTTCCATTCTATTGATTTATCAATTAGCCGGCTTAAAACGGCAAGCCAACGAATTGGAGGCGCACAAACACGCAGTAACCGGCATCGTTCACGACCTGAAATCGCCACTTGCGTATGTATATACGCTGTTGAGCGTTTTTGAAAAAAACGAACCGGGCGATCAGAAGAAAGAAATGTTTTCAAGGGCGAAAGCTCGTGTAAAATATTTGTCGAATAAGATTGAGGTTCTTTTATCGGCAATGAAGAGCAAGGATCAGTCCCTTCGGATATGTCGCGAGCCATATAATTTTACCTCGCGGTGCAGAGAAATCATGGAAGAACTTCGCGTGATTTACAACGGAAAAGACATTGCGTATAGCATTGAACCTCAGGAAGAGGTTATACTTTCGGCAGATCCGGTGTATTTCGATGCCTGCGTGCGAAATCTGCTGGACAATGCCGTGAAGTATTCGGGCGACAAACCATACATAAGAATTTCGGCCGTTGGCGACGACAGGTATATCTATCTTTCTTTTGCCGACAACGGGAAGGGAATAGCAAAAAAGGATCAAAAAAAGATATTTCGCGAATTCTATTGCGCCGATAAAAGTTCATCGTTGAAAAATCACGGTATAGGTCTTGCCTTTACCCGCCGGATCGTTCAGGCACATTCCGGGAAAATAGCCGTAGAAAGCAGTGTGGGCGAAGGAAGTGTTTTCACCATCCTTCTTCCCAAAAAAATCTCAGAGAAATATGGAACAGACAAAAGTATTATTGGTTGATGACGACACCGATTTGGGTAACCTGATCAGCATGATACTTACGGCCGACGGCTATCGAGTGCATTATCAGAACTCGTTGGCGGGAATCGAGGGCATTATTCGGGAATTCAAGCCTTCCATCGCCGTGCTGGATGTTGAAGTGGGCGAAGACGACGGTATTGAAAAAGCCAAGGAAATGATTCAAACCCATCCGTCGTTGCCGATCTTGTTCATTTCTTCGCATACCGATATGGATAGTATCCGCCGCGGCATTGGTAGCGGTGGTGTTCATTATTTTCGCAAACCGTTCGATATACAGGAACTGAAAATATATATCGATCGCTTCACTCATCCCGAAAGAGAGAAAGAAACTTTCGCCGGGATCGGTTGTTATTCGCTGAATTTAAACACCCACGAGCTGCTTTACAGACATAATCTCGTAAAACAGCTTAGTCCGTTGGAGTATAATGTGTTGCTTCTATTGCTGCAAAACAAAAACGAGGTGGTAAGTAATGAAACCCTATCGGAGAAAATATGGAACAAAACCTATCCGGAAACAGAAGCATCGATAAACAACCTCATTTCGAAGTTGCGAAAACTTTTTGAAATCGATCACGATATCGAAGTTCAAAATGTTAAAGGCATCGGCTACAGACTAAACATTAAACAGAGCGATTAGAAATGCACCTGCACACGGCAGAGTTTGCAATCCGGGCGATAATGCTGTAAATCGGAAATTGAATCCTCGCAAATAATTGAATCGAATTTGTTGAAGTGTATTTAAAATGATTGCAATTGGATTACAAACATGATATTGATTTCTCTCCCTTTACTATTTAAACGTTATTTAAACCTTTTTATCGTGTTAAAAAAGCATTTTTTTTGCGCCATGCGAAAAATTTTCTCATCTTTGCAAATGAAATGTAGAAATTGACGGCGGAAAGTTTTACGGTGTGTATCTTAAATTAAGAATGGAAACAAAACAAATGCGGTTGAAAAATCATGTAAATCCAATCTTAACGGGCAAGAAAAGCTAAACAAGTCAATTAAAATCATCAATTAAGCGAAGAACGTTATTCATTCGTAAAAACAAAACAGATTTCGTTTCATTTAAATCACATACGGGGGCAAATAAAAAAAAGCCCCGATAACAGGCATACGAGGCTTTTTCACTACGAAACAAAGCTATGCGTTAGGCAGTCGCGGAAGTTTGAGCAGACATCGCGACTGCTTCCTTTTTATCAGAACCTGTTTCGTCCGACACTTTACGATTGGCAGTGCGTGTAATGCGACTCTTGACGAGTAAACGATAGGAAATCATCCATTCGTTCAATTCGTTTATGAGTTCATCATAAATGGCAGGAGTGCCACTTTCCACGGCAGCCAATTCGATTCGCCAGAAAAGCATGGTTGTCGCTTTCTGACGGCGTGGATATTCGTCTGTGGACTTGTTGGGGCGTTGCCCCAAACCCCACATACTTTTTTGCCTTGATGCAAAAAAGATCAAGACTGCATCTCCTCATCGACCCGCTTGCTGCTTGTTCGCTAAAAGACAAATAACTCGCCGCCTTGCGGCGGCTCAAACAGCTTGTCTTTTGCCTGACGGCACGCTCTCGGCGCAGATCGGGTACCCCGATGATGAGATGAGGTCAGGAAAATAATGGAGAATTGAGAAGTGAAGAAGTCAGAAGTCAGAAGTGGAGGAATATCATAACCCCTGTGCTGCCTGGCGGCAGCACTTGTCCCCTTATCTTAAGGGGACAGCTAGGGTAAACGTGATCCCAAAACTACTCCCCTCTTAAGATAAGAGGGGTATCGCCGAAGACGGGGAGGTGTTATGAATTAATTGACAATTGACAAATAATAATGGATAATATAGGAGAAGTGGGGAAGTTGGAAGTGGAGGAATATCATAACCCCTGTGCTGCCTGGCGGCAGCACTTGTCCCCTTAAGATAAGGGGACAGTTATATAGCAAGTGCGATCCGACTCCCCTCTTAAGATAAGAGGGGTACCGCCGAAGGCGGGGGGAGGTGTTATGATGTAAAGGAGAATTGAAGAATTGACAAGAATATAGAGAAATGGGAAGTAGAGAAATAAGAATTTTAAACTACGAATTTTCGTTTTGTTTATTCGCTTTTTGCCGGTGTGGATATTCATTTGTACAACGGCATGAGTTCTGCCTTTCAGGCAGCAATGGTAGGGACGTCTTTGTCCGCAGGTCGTGACCTGCGGTTATGAAGGGTATTGCCTTTCAGGCAAAAGTTAGCCGGTGAATTGAAGGCTTCCACAGCGATGAATATTTCTGTATTCCAGGATGTTTCCCGGCTTGAAAAGCCGAATTTTCATAACCGCAGAATTCATTCTGCGGCATGAATCGGCAGCTCTCACCCTGCCTGGAAGGCAGAACTTTTATTTGCCACGAAGGCGCAAAGACGCGAAGTTGGCTTCGTCCTCAGAATATCATAATTGAGAATTTAAGAAAGAAGGGGGGAAGTTAGAAATGGGAATTTTAAATTACGAATTTTCGTTTTGTTTGTTCGCTTTTCGCCGGCGAAGATATTTATCAATGCAGCGACAATAGTTCTGCCTTTCAGGCAGCAATGGTAGGAACGTCTTTGTCCGCAGGTCGGTGACCTGCGGTTATGAAGGTTTTTGCCTTTCAGGCAAAAGTAAGACGGTGAATTAAAACTTCGACCGTGATGGATATTTCTGTGTTCGAGGGTGTTTTTGGGTTTTAAAATTTTTCTTTTCTTTTCAGCATAATTTCGTATTATTCTCTTCTAAATAAGCTGATTTAACCATAATAAACTCCATTTTTCGACAGTTAGGGCTGAAAATATGCCGTTCGAAAAAAAAATGAGCGGCCTCTGTGCAACACAAAAGGAGAAAATTCGAAAAAACAGGCCTTTTGTGCATACACAAAACAACAAAATCGATGGAATTATACCATTTGTTGAAACACAAATGCCATTCCTGAAAAATATTTTGAGGATGAGATATTCACAAATGCCGTTCATCGAAATAAAACCATGAAATGCAAACGATTTTTATTTTAATGGATTTATCCGGTTCCCTTTTCCAAATTTTCAACGTTACGCGTGTAAATTGAAAATTATCGTGTAAATTTGCAAGCAAGTATGCAATACGATTTATTTCCATCGGAAGGTTTTTCGTTTTTCAGTCTCGGCAGCGGCAGTTGCGGCAACAGCTATTATTTGGGCAACAGCCGCTACGGAATGCTCATCGATGCCGGCATCGGGCCACGCATCATAAAAAAACGTCTCGCCGAATACGGAATAGATTTTTCGAGCATTCGGGCGCTGCTCATCACACACGACCATTACGACCATATCCAATCGGCCGGCTATCTGGGCGAGAAGCTACATATCCCCGTTTATGCCACACGCGAAGTGCATAAAGGGATAGCCAATTGTCCGATGGTGAAAAATACGCTCAACGGATCGCGAAGATATATCGAAAAAGGCAACTCTTTCACCATCGAGGATTTTCGTATTACGGCTTTCGAAGTGCCGCATGACAGTACCGACAATGTGGGATACTTTTTCGAATTCGGCAATCACACGCTCACGTTGGCAACCGATGTGGGCCGCATTACCGACGAAGTGGCCTGCTATGCCAAACAGGCACATCATCTGGTAATCGAAAGCAACTATGATGAAACGATGTTGCAAAACGGATCTTATCCCTATCCGCTGAAACAACGCATCCGCTCCGGATCGGGACACCTGAGCAACCGACAGGTTTCAGAGTTCGTATCGGAACATTTCTCTTCGCATCTGCGCACTATCCTGCTCTGTCATCTCAGTGGAGACAACAACAACCCCGAAATCGCATTCGACACGATGCAGCAACATCTGTTGCAAAAGGGCATTGTCGTGGGCAAAGATGTAGGATTGCAAATCTTGAAAAGAAATACCCTCTCGTCGAAAATCGATTTTTAACCCCTCTGTATGATGTTACCGGCTCCCATTCTGTTGTTTGTTTACAATCGTCCCACCCATACGCTGAAAACGCTGAATGCGCTCAGGCAAAACAAACTGAGTGACCAAAGCGAACTCTTCATTTTTTCGGACGGATACAAAAGCGAAGCGGACAAAGCCGAAGTTGAAAAGGTTCGTACGCTGATTCGGTCGGTGGAAGGATTCAAAGCCGTTCACATCATCGAAAATCCGCATAATCTGGGTTTGGCCAAAAACATCATCGGAGGCGTTACCCAAATTGTCAACGAATACGGTAAAGTAATCGTCCTCGAAGACGATCTGGTTACAGCCCCCTATTTCCTGACTTTCATGAACGAAGGGTTGGAACAATTCGAACACGAGGAAAAAATCGGACATATTCACGGACATTGTTTTCCGCTGACCAATCTTCCCGACGCTTTCCTGATCAAATGGACCGGGAGCTGGGGATGGGCAACCTGGCAAAGAGCCTGGAGCCGTTTCAATGCCGACGGACGAGCACTGCTCGACGAAATCGAGCGACGCAAGCTGTCGAAAACGTTCGACTTCAACGGCAATTATCCTTTCACACGCATGCTGCGCCGGCAGGTGAACGGCGAAAACGACTCGTGGGCAATTCGCTGGAATGCATCGCTGTTTTTGGCCGACATGCTGTCGCTTAACGCCGGAAAATCACTCATACAAAACACAGGATTTGACGGGAGCGGCATCCACAGTGGAAGCGACGATATTTATGCCACAGAACTCTACACCCGAAGATTGTCAATCGACATCGGCCAAATTGAAGAAAATATCGAAGCCCGCAAAGCTTTCGAACGTTATTATGGCCGCACAAACTCTTTCGCAGCAAAAGCAATCAGAAGGCTTCGCCGAATCCGGAAACAAATCAAGATATGAAAGTCCTCATCGTCAGCACATCCGATTTGCAGGGAGGTGCAGCCATTGCCGCCTATCGGCTGCTCAATGCTCTCACCAAAGCAGGAATAGACGCCCGCATGGCGGTACGCGACAAGCAATCGGCCAACAACCTTGTAGTGAAAATTGGAAGCGACCGTCGCAACAAATTGAATTTTTATCGCGAACGTGCCGATATCTTTATCCGAAACCGATTCTCGCGTCAAACGCTCTTCGATGTCTCCATTGCCAATACCGGCATCTCGATAACCGATTTGCCCGAATTTCGCGACGCCGATGTCGTCCATCTTCACTGGATCAATCAGGGCATGCTTTCCCTCCACGAAATTGGCAAAATTATTGCCTCCGGCAAAAAAATTGTATGGACCATGCACGACATGTGGCCTTTCACGGGCATTTGCCATCATGCAGGAAGCTGCAGCAACTACAAAAAAGCGTGCGGATCGTGTCCCTACCTCGGTTCGCATTCGTCACGCGACTTGTCGCGCCAGGTGTTTCTTCAAAAACAGGCAACTTATGCCAAAGGGAAGATAACGTTTGTAGCCTGCAGCCATTGGCTACAGTCGCTGGCCGAGAAAAGTCCGCTCACAAAAGGACACAACGTGGTGTCGATTCCCAATCCGATCGATACCGATATTTACCGCCCGAAGGACAAAATTGCAGCACGCAACAAACTGAATTTGCCAATCGATAAAAAAATTGTGCTTTTCGCTGCCGTAAAGGCATCGGACAAACGAAAAGGCACCGATTATCTGATCGAAGCGAGTCGCTTGATGGCACAACGGAACAACGATATTCATTTTCTGATAGCCGGCAATCGATCTGAAGAAATCGAGCAGCAACTTGCGCTGCCGGCACACAGCACAGGCTATGTTTCACCCGAAAACATGCCCGACGTTTATAATGCCGCCGATGTGTTCGTTACGCCCTCGTTGCAGGAGAACCTGCCCAACACCATCATGGAAGCCATGTCCTGCGGAACACCGTGTGTGGGATTCGAAATAGGGGGCATTCCCGAAATGATCGATCACAAGCAAAACGGCTACGTAGCCCGATACAAGGTGGCCGAAGACTTGGCCGAAGGTTTGTGCCGAATACTCGAATCGGACGAGACGGAAACACTTTCGGCCAATGCTCGCGAGAAAGCTCTCTCGTCCTACTCCGAAAATATCGTGGTACAAAACTATCTCGAACTCTACGGCAGCCTATGAAAAAACTTTCCGTCATCACGGTTACTTACAATGCCGAGCGCACAATCCAACGCACGTTGCGGAGCGTTCACGAACAAATCTGTTCGCACATTGAACACATCATTGTCGATGGGAAATCGACAGACGCAACCGTGGAACTGATTCGCGGCTACGAACGCCCATCGCTGAAATGGATCAGTGAACCCGACCGGGGGCTTTACGATGCGATGAACAAAGCTACCGCAATGGCTTCGGGAGATTATCTCTGTTTTCTGAACGCCGGCGACACGTTTCATTCGCCCGACACCGTGCAACAGATGCTGAACTCGTTCGGCGAAAACGATTTTCCCGATATTCTCTATGGCGAAACTGCCATCGTGGACGAAAACGGAAATTTTCTTCACATGCGCCGACTCCGAGCGCCGGAAACGCTCACCTGGAAAAGCTTTAAACAGGGAATGCTCGTTTGTCATCAGGCATTCATCGTCAGGCGGGAACTTTTCGAACCCTACGATTTATCCTACCGATTTTCTTCCGATTTCGACTGGTGCATCCGCATGACAACAAAAGCAAAACATATCCACAACACGCATCTCACCCTTATCAACTACCTGAACGAAGGAATGACCACCGCCAATCGCAAGGCTTCGCTCAAAGAACGATACGAAATCATGTCGAAATACTACGGACCCGTGTCCACATTTTTGCATCATGTGTGGTTTGTGGTGCGTGCACTTATCAATCCCGAGAAATAGAGCTCATCGAATGAAAAGAAGAAAACTAAAAGTAGAAGAACTTCACCGCATCAGTATAGAAACCTTTCGCGAAGCGAAAAAAATTCCGCTCGTGGTGGTACTCGACAATGTGCGGAGTCAAAACAACATCGGATCGGTATTTCGCACCGCCGATGCCTTCCGGGTGGAGGAAATCGTTTTGTGCGGTATTACGGCAACGCCACCCAATGCGGAGATTCACAAAACGGCGTTGGGAGCCGAAAATTCGGTCGCATGGCACTATGCGGAACACACGCAGGATGTCGTTGCAGAGCTGAAAGCGAAGGGTTATGCCGTCTTTTCGGTGGAACAAACCGAAAACAGTGTGATGCTCGACGAGTTTTCGTTCGATAAGGGTGCGAAATATGCGATAGTCTTGGGGCACGAAGTACACGGTGTGCAGCAGTCAGTAATCGATGCCTCCGATGGCTGCATCGAAATTCCGCAATATGGCACGAAGCATTCGCTCAACGTGTCGGTTTCGGCAGGCATTGTGATGTGGAATTTCTTTAAGGCTTTGACAAAATAAGATCGTACAATTATTCAAATTTGTTTCGAAAGTAGCGCTGGCTTACGAACGGCATTCGTTTTGCGCCCAAGAAAAAAACAATGGGTAATTGATTGATTTGATGATTTATCGATTTACTGATGAATTCCGATAATCTGAGGACTTCCCGTCTTTGCGCCTTCGTAGCGAATAAATGTTCTGCCTTTCAGGCAGGGTGAGAGCTGCCGATTCATGCCGCAGAATGAATTCTGCGGTTATGAAAATTCGGCTTTTCAAGCCGGGAAACATCCTGGAATACAAAAATATTCATCGCAGTGGAAGCCTTCAATTCACCGGCTAACTTTTGCCTGAAAGGCAGAACCACTGCAGTTGCACAAATGAATATCGATGCCGGCGAAAAGCGAAAATCCGACTTCCTGTCTTTGCGCCTTCGTGGCAAATAAAAGTCCTGCCTTCCAGGCAGGTTTCTGGCGACGATTCATGCCGCAGAATGAATTCTGCGGTTATGAAAATTCGGCTTTTCAAGCCAAAAACATTCTGAAAAACGATGTGTCGCCTTCCTTCGACAATAAGGCTGCCTTTGCCTGAAAGGCAATAACCTTCATAACCGCAGGTCACGACCTGCGGACGAAGACGTCCCTACCATTGCTGCCTGAAAGGCAGAACATCCGAATTAAGAATAATCAACTACAGACCGGTTTGTAATGAATACGTGTATACAAATCTTGGGAATATCTCAAAAAAGACTATCTTTGCCTGAAAGGCAGAACATAAAACATAATCGATCAATGAGCTATACCAAACTTTTATATCATATCGTGTTTCGTACCAAATACGGCAAAAATACCATCCCCGAACAATACGAAAAAGAATTATATGCCTATATGATGGGAATTATTAAAAACAAAAAATCGTCCCTTTATCGGATAGGAGGGACATCAAATCATATTCATTTATTGGTCGATATTCACCCTGCTTTTTCTTTGTCCGATTTTATGAAAAGTTTGAAAGAATATTCAAGTAAATGGCTATCGATTAATCAAAATTTTCCTGACTTTGAAGGGTGGGCAGTTAGTTATGCGGCATTTACTTATAACTTAAATGACAAACAAACCATTATCAATTACATTAATAATCAAAAAGAACATCATAAAAAAGTTAGTTTTGAAGAAGAGTATCGTCAGTTGTTAATTGATAATGGGATCGATATCGATGAGAAATTTTTTTTGAAGGATGATTAGTTCTGCCTTTCAGGCAGGTTTCTGGCGCCGATTCATACCGCAGAATGAATTCTGCGGTTATGAAAATTCGGCTTTTCAAGCCGGAAAACATTCTGAAAAACGATGTGTCGCCTTCCTTCGACAATAAGGCTGCTTTTGCCTGAAAGGCAATAACTTTCATAACCTCAGGTCACCGACCTGCGGACGAAGACGTCCCTACTATTGCTGCCTGAAAGGCAGAACTACTGCAGTTGCACAAATGAATATCGATGCCGGCAGAAAGCGAACATCCAACTTCGCGTCTTTGCGCCTTCGTGGCGAATAAATGTTCTGCCTTTCAGGCAGGGTGAGAGCTGACGATTCATGCCGCAGAATAAATTCTGCGGTTATGAAAATTCGGCTTTTCAAGCCAAAAACACCCTCGAATACAGAAATATCCATCACAGTCGAAGTTTTCAATTCGCCGACTAACCTTTGCCTGAAAGGCAATAACCTTCATCACCGCAGGCCACGACCTGCGGACAAAGACGTTCCTACCATTGCTGCCTGAAAGGCAGAATTACTGCAGTTGCACAGACAAATATCCATGCCGACGAAAAGCGAAAATCCGACTTCCTGTCTTTGCGCCTTCATGGCGAATAAATGGTCTGCCTTTCAGGCAGGGTGAGAGCAGCCGATTCATGCCGCAGACTAAATTCTGCGGTTATGAAAATTCGGCTTTTCAAGCCGGGAAACATCCTGGAATACAGAAATATTCATCGCAGTGGAAGCCTTCAATTCACCGGCTAATTTTTGCCTGAAGAGCAATAACCTTCATAACCGCAGGTCATGACCTGCGGACAAAGACGTTCCTACCATTGCTACCTGAAAGGCAGAACCACTACAGTTACACAGATGAATATCCATGCCGGCGAAAAAACGAAAATCCGACTTCCTGTCTTTGCGCCTTCATGGCGAATAAAAGTTCTGCCTTTCAGGCAGGGTGAGAGCTGCCGATTCACCCCGCAGAATAAATTCTACGGTTATGAAAATTCGGCTTTTCAAGCCAAAAAACATTCTGAAAAACGATGTGTCGCCTTCCTTCGACAATAAGGCTGCCTTTGCCTGAAAGGCAATAACCTTCATAACCGCAGGTCACCGACCTGCGGACGAAGACGTCCCTGCAATCTCTCTGCCTGAAAGGCAGAACTCTTGCCGTTGTACAAATGAATATCCATACCGGCAAAAAAAGAACAAACAAAACGAAAATTCGTAATTTAAAATTCCCACTTCCGACTTCCCCACTTCTTTCCTGATAGCGCAGGTTTATACGCTGTATTTTTTACTCAGCTTCAAACGGGGACATGAACTTCAGTCTTCGAACTGCAGCAACTCCACTTTTTCGCCATCGAAAACGGCATAAGAAAAATAGCGAATCCAATCGCCCAAAATAATCACCCGCGTATGGGGTCCGATAGGCAAATCGAGCAGAATATGCCGGTGGCCGAATACAAAATAATCGATATCGGGCATTTCTACGATTTTTTGCTTTGCAAACAACACCAAATGTTCTTTGTCTTCACCCAGATATTCCTGAACGCCTCCGTTTTCGCGACTGCTATTCGACCATTTATATGCCAAGGGCACAGTGAGCGTGGGATGCACGGCTGCAAAACACTTTATCAGAAACTTGTTGTGAAACAATGCCCTCAAAAAGCGGAATGAGAGCGAATCATCCCCCAATCCGTCGCCATGAGCAAGGTAAAATTTCCTGGTGCCGAGCGTAGTAACGAAAGGTTCGAAATGCAAAATCATCCCGCACTCACGGGTAAGATAATCGCCGAGCCAAATATCGTGATTTCCGATAAAAAAATGGACTTCCACCCCACTGTCCGACACTTCGGCCAACTTGCCCAGCACACGCGTAAATCCCTTCGGAACGACGTACTTATATTCGAACCAATAGTCGAACATGTCGCCCAGCAGATAAATGGCTTTGGCATCGCTTTTGGCCATATCGAGCCATCGACAAAGCTTGCGCTCCGTTTCGAAGGAATCGGCATGCGATTTCGATCCCAAATGTGCATCGGAAAGAAAGTAGATTTTTTGCTGCGCCATGCGTCAATCCGATCAAATTACTTCACAAAAGCCCCAATTCGAGCATGGCTTCTTCGCTCATCATCGATTTGTCCCATGGCGGATCGAACGTCAGATTGACATTCACACTTTTCACCCCCTTGACGGATTCGACTTTCATCTGAACATCCATAAGGATGTAATCGGCAGCCGGACAACTGGGCGAAGTGAACGTCATTTCGATATTCACATTGAACTCGTCGTCGATATCGATGTCGTAAATCATTCCCAGATCAAATATATTTACAGGGATTTCCGGATCGTAAACCGTGCGAAGCATCATCACGATCTCATCCTGTATTCTTTGAAGTTCATCGTTCATAGTAAGATGTTTTTTCTGTTTAAACCGAAATTAGCCGATTTTGTTTGTTTTCCGACTGTCGAAATTGCCTTTTTAAGAAATGTCGCTTTCCGAACGACCTTGATCACAGCGACCCTTCGTCGGCAAAACTGTAATAGGATTGAGCGCACAGAATCAGATGATCGAGCAGCACAATATCCATCACTTGGGCAGCCTCCTTGAGTTTGCGGGTAATCTGAATATCCTGCTGACTGGGTTTGTTGTTTCCCGAAGGATGGTTGTGAGCCAGGATGATGCCCGTAGCATATCGATTGATCGCTTCGCGAAGGATGAGCCGGACGTCAACAACGGTTCCCGTTATGCCGCCCTTGCTTACCTGAATTGGCGAAATGACCGAATTGGAACGATCGAGCAGCAAAGCCCAAGTTTCTTCGTGAGAAAGGTCGGCAAAAATAGGAAAAAGTATTTCGAAGGCATCATGCGAGGAAGTAATTTTTTTTCGTTCCGCCACACCCGACTCTTTTCGCCGTCGGCCCAATTCGAGCGCAGCAATCAACGTAACAGCCTTTGTTTCGCCAATTCCGCGAAAATCGTTAACCAAATCGTGCACGGTGAACCGGGCCAATTTATTCAGATCGTTGTCGGCTTTCTGCAACACCCGCCGGCTCAATTCCACCGCCGTTTCGTTGCTGTTTCCGGAGCGGAACAATATGGCCAGCAACTCGGCATCCGATAAAGCGGAAACGCCCTTCATCAACATTTTTTCGCGGGGGCGATCCTCTTCAGCCCATTCTTTGATGGTTAGTTTGTTTGTTTCAGCCATTGCGTCATGAAATAGAATTTTGAGGCCGACAAAGTTAAACGAAAAAAAGACATCCCCGAAAGGAAATGTCTTTTTTCGAAAACTATTTCGTCGATTGTTTCCGAAGCATCACTTCGCACGTTCCACGTAGGCACCTGTACGGGTATCTACCTTGATTTTTTCGCCCGTTTCGATGAAGAGCGGGACGCGAACTTCAGCACCGGTTTCCAGCGTTGCAGGCTTAAGCGTATTCGTTGCCGTATCGCCTTTGATGCCGGGTTCGGTATAGGTAACTTCGAGGATGACATGAGGGGGCATTTCGGCGGTAAGAATCGTTCCGCTTTCGGCATGTATTTGCACTTCCACGATATCGCCTTCTTTCAAAAATTCCACACCGTCGATTTGTTCGGCCGGGATAGAAACCTGTTCGAACGTTTCGGAATTCATGAAGTTATATCCCATATCATCTCTATACAGGTATTGAAACGGACGGCGTTCGATGCGAACTTCATCCACTTTAACTCCCGCATTAAACGTTTTATCGAGAATACGCCCGGTTGTAACGTTTTTGAGTTTGGTACGGACGAAAGCCGGACCCTTACCGGGTTTTACATGAAGAAATTCGACGATGAAGTAGTACTGACCCTCCAATTCGAGACACATTCCGTTTCTGAAATCAGCTGTTGTTGCCATAAAAATTTTTATATGATTCGTTGTAATTTTTAGAGCGCAAAAGTAATTATTTAATCCGAAGTTTCAAAACAATTTGCAAGTCAATACATTGTTCTTAAAACGGAAGCCCAACGCAAATGACAAAGATTCCGAAGCATGTATTACCCGGCACGGAAGCTATGGCTATCAACGTTGGTGCATTTTTACCCCAAATCGATCTCACAACACATGCATCGCTTCCAGGACAAGTTTGGTCACAAACAGTGCGAAGATGATCCACATCGTGACGGATATTTGTTGGAACTTCCCACTCAGGAACTTGAGCAACACAAACGAGAGCATGCCAAACACGATACCCTGCGCAATACTAAACGCAAAAGGCATCATCACGATGGTAAGGAATGCCGGAATAGATTCCGAGAAATCGCCAAAATTGATATTTACGACCGACGTAATCATAAACAAACCCACCAAGATGAGTGCAGGAGCAGTAGCCGAAGCAGGAATCATCAGAAACAGCGGAGCCAAAAACAGAGCTATAGCAAACATGGCAGCCGTAGATACCGACGTAAGTCCCGTTCTCCCTCCCGATGCAACGCCCGAAGCGCTTTCCACATAAGATGTTACGGTGCTGGTGCCCAAAACGGCACCGAAAGTAGTTCCCAGCGCATCGGCAAACAATGCCTTTTTTATCTGAGGGAACGTGCCGTTTTCGTCTAATATGCCGGCTTTGGAGGCGACACCCAATAACGTTCCGATCGTATCGAAAAGATTGACGAACAAAAACGTGAATACTACAATCAGCATGTCGAGCGTAAAAATATGACTCCATTCAAATTTCAAAAAGATGGGCGAAATATCCGGTGGTGTCGAAACCAAGCCGCCTTGGGGCATCTGCACCAATCCGAGTATAGCAGCGAAAATGGTAGAAACCACAATACCGATGAGAATTGAGCCCGGTACCTCTCTATAGAGCAAAACACCCGTAACAATCAGTCCGAGCAGCGCAACCCAGATATGAGGATTGGCCATATCGCCAAGAGAAACCATCGTATTGGGATTGGACACAATGATACCGGCATTTTTCATACCGATGAGAGCAATAAACAGTCCGATACCCACGGGGATGGCATCCTTAATGGATTTGGGAATGCTGTTAACGATCATCTCCCGCACATTGAAAAAAGTAAGTGCAATAAAAATAATGCCTTCGATGAAAACTGCCGTCAATGCCATTTGCCACGAATAGCCCAAACCGAGCACAACCGAAAAAGCAAAGAAGCTGTTCAGCCCCATTCCCGGAGCTTGAGCAATGGGCAGATTGGGAATAAAAGCCATGAAAAGTGTTCCCAAAATAGAAGCCAGGCAGGTAGCCGTAAAAAGAGCAGCCCTATCCATTCCGGCTTCTGCCAATATGCCCGGATTGACTGCCAGAATATACGACATGGTGAGAAACGTGATAATTCCGGCAACAATCTCACGGCGAACCGTCGTGTCGTTTTGTTTGAGTTTGAAAATCTTATCGAACATTGTTAATGAGTGATGGGTGATGGGTGATGGGTGATGGGTGATTGGCGATAAATAAAACGATTTCTTCCATTAAAAATTCCACTTTGCAGCCAGCGTGGGTAAAGCCCTAAATCTGCTTTCCGTAAATTTGTTCACGAAATTGTAACTGAGTTCGATTTCGCTTCCCGCAGAAAAGTGAGAAGTCAGGTTATACCAAATTTGAGGTTCACTCAACAGAATCAATCGTTTGCCCGTAAGGTCTCCCTCGCCCGTCAAATTTTTATTTTCCGTCCACAAATCCATAAATCCGCCAAGCGATAGTTTGTTTTTCAACAAATTGGCCGTCCATGTAACCGTCCATTGCACGTCATGACTGTTCTTCGGGAATGCATTGAGCTTGTAGGCAACGTAAGTGCCCATGAAAAAATTACCCAACCGAAACGGGTAACCGAAACCGGCCAGATAGGAACTCGGAATCGAATAGCTTGCCGATGTTCCCCGCACCAATCCCAATCCGCCATTGTATTCGATATGAGGACGAAGCGGAAAATTCCCGATAATAAATTCACGCGCTATTTCTCCGTAAACCAAGCCAATGTTGCGTTTATCGAAATTGAAATCGAAATCGACAAACATAAAAGTGGTTCCCCACCGGTCGGGTTTGAACATCTCGAACGTTCCCGTCAGATAATTGACCGGCGCTACATCATTGCCACACAGCGTATGACGAGGGTCGAAATGTAACTGCAGATTTTGAGCATTCGTGCCTCCGATAACCAACAGAAGCGACACTGACAGGATCATTTTTCGCGTCATAAATAAGAGAATTTGTGTTAAATTGATTCGGAAGGCACAAAGATAGTAAAAATGGGAAAAACTATGAAAGTTTTTTGACTTCCCTTCTCTTGAAAAAAATCGAAACACCGTCCTTCGGAATAAAAGGGACATCAAAAAATGCCTCCAGTTCATTTTAAAAGAAGTGGGAAGTAAGAAGTAAGAAGTGAAGAAGTGAGAAGTAAAAGAAGTGAAGAAGTTGGAAGTCAGAAAGATCATAACCCCTGCACTGCCTGGCGGCAGCGCTTGTCCCCTTATCTTAAGGGGACTGTTAAGATGGGTGTGATCCCAAAACGACTCCCCTCTTAAGATAAGAGGGGTACCGCCGAAGGCGGGGGGGTGTTATGATGTAATGAATAATGTATAATTGATAATTGACAATTTAAGAAAGAAGTGGGGAAGTTAGAAATAGGGATTGAAAATTACGAGTTTTCGTTTTGTTTGTTCTTTTTTCGCCGGTGTGGATATTCGTTTATTCAACTGCAGTAGTTCTGCCTTTCAGGCAGTATCCGGTTGTTGTATCTTCGTCCGTAGGTCGGCGACCTGCGGTTATGGAGATTATTGCCTTTCAGGCAAAGGTGAGCCGATGAATTGAAAACTTTTTTGGCTTGAAAAGCCGGATTTTCATAACCGCAGAATTCATTCTGCGGCATGAATCGTCGTCGGAAACCTGCCTGAAAGGCAGTACTTTTATTCGCCACGAAGACGCAAAGACAGGAAGTCCTCAGATTATCGGAATTCATCAGTAAATCGATAAATCATCAAATCAATCAATTGTACATTGTGCATTATCCATTGACTCTTGGGGCGTTGCCCCAAACCCCACATTCTTTTTTGCCTTGATGCAAAAAAGTATGCAAAAAAAATCAAGACTGCATCTCCTCATCGACCCGATGATGAGATGAGGTCGGGAAAATAAGGGATAATTGATAATTTAAGAAAGAAATGAAGAAGTCGGAAGTCAGAAAGATCATAACCCCTGTGCTGCCTGACGGCAGTGCTTGTCCCCTTATCTTAAGGGGACAGTTATATGGCAAGTGTGACCTGACTCCCCTCTTAAGATAAGAGGGGTACCGCCGAAGGCGGGGGGTGTTATGAATTAATGGAGAATTGAGAATTTAAGAAGTTAGAAATAAGAATTTTAAATTACGAATTTCCATTTTATTTGTTCTTTCTGCCGGCATGGATATTCGTCTGTGCCTTAACTAATAACAAACGACACAGGTAGATACCTGCGCAAGCAGTTGAACTTTCCAACTTTACAAACTTTCAACTAAATAACCAATCTCCAACCGCTGTTGACCAAAAAAAGCAGTCCCGTCCTGTCAGGCAACATTTTGGACGGGAACTGCCAATTAAATAGTACGCGGCAAAACAGCCGCAAGGTTTCAATCCACTATACCCGATTCAACTTAGAGCGATGCAGGTAGGGTGTACACACTGCCGGAATTGTACATTCCGTCGGCTGATGAGAGATAGAGCCAGCAGTGGATGTCGTTGCCCTGCCAGATTTCGGGCAAAGTTATCACGGCAGAGCCTTCCTTGCGCGTAGCAACCTCCATGAACGGAATAGTCATCGACAAGCTTGCATTGAAACAGACAATGTTCACTTTGTCGTCGTCAGCTCCGAGTCGCGACTGAAACCCGAGGGTAGTATCCCACGAAAAATCGAGACTGTTGGGTGAGTCTGCGGCAACTTTTGCGGTAACCCCGACTACCGACTGTAATGTTCCCGAAGCGATGGGCACCTTACTGAAGTCGATCGAGAATTCGGGATATTCGCCCGTGATGGCTCCACTTATCGCTTTTCCCACTATTTTCGAGAATGCGCGACTGTCCTTATGTCCCATCGTTATTACCTGCCGCAGTGGAGCAAGTTCTTTGTTGACGATACCAAACTTCAACCGAAGGGCCTGCTGTTTGGGCGTATTCGGGTTGAACGGTTTGCGATACAACCTCATCACATTGTTCCCATCTTTGTCGATTGCGGCAACTGCCGTGCCGTGACGCCCGGTGATGGTACCGAACGTGCTTGAATGAAAATAAGCCATAAAATAGTTGTGTCCTGTCCGTTTTGTTATACATCGAGATTTCATAGACCACGGACTGAACAGTATTATCAGCCGATGAAACTCGTTTATCTTTCCCCCCGCTTTTTTGAAAAAGTTCCGAGTGGGAGTTGACTGGGAGTTGACTGGGAGTTGCCTTGGAGTTGCGTCGAAGTTGGGTTTGTCCATTCTTCCGTTTTTGATAACCTAAGCAATCTTTGTCCTTTGTCAAGTATTTAACTGAATATTGTTTTTTTTCGTCAAGATTGACTAATTTTTTTAAGTTAACAGCTTAGCCGGTAGTTTTCAGCCAGGAGGTTGGGGAAATGGTGTCATTATGGAGTTGAAAAGTTAAAAGTACGAATTTCAATCCTGTTGGTTTATTTTCGCCGGCGAAGGTATTCCGCAGTGCAGCGACCATAGTTCTGCCTTTCAGGCAGCATATATTTTGTTGTATCTTTTCCGCAGGTCGGTGACCTGCGGTTATGAAGGTTATTGCCTTTCAGGCAAAAGTGAGCCGGTGAATTGAAAACTTTTTGGCTTGAAAAGCCGAATTTTCATAACCGCAGAATTTATTCTGCGGCATGAATCCCCGTCAGAAACCTGCCTGAAAGGCAGAACTTTTATTTGCCACGAAGGCGCAAAGACGCGAAGTTGGCTACGTCCTCAGAATATCATAACCCCTGCACTGCCTGGCGGCAGTGCTTGTCCCCTTATCTTAAGGGGACAGTTTAGATGGGTGTGATCCCAAAACGACTCCCCTCTTAAGATAAGAGGGGTACCGCCGAAGGCGGGGAGGTGTTATGAATTAATTGACAATTGACAAATAATAATGGATAATATAGGAGAAGTGAAGAAGTGAGAAGTTGGAAGTAAGAAAGATCATAACCCCTGTGCTGCCTGACGGCAGCGCTTGTCCCCTTATCTTAAGGGGACAGTTTAGGTGAGGATACCATAATTACTCCCCTCTTAAGATAAGAGGGGTACCGCCGAAGGCGGGGGGGTGTTATGATGTAATGGAGAATTGAGAATTTAAGAAGTTAGAAGTGGGAATTTTAAATTACGAATTTTCGTTTTGTTTGTTCTTTTTTTTGCCGGTGTGGATATTTGTCTGTGCAACTGCAGTAGTTCTGCCTTTCAGGCAGCAATGGTAGGGACGTCTTTGTCCGCAGGTCGTGACCTGCGGTTATGAAGGTTATTGCCTTTCAGGCAAAAGTGAGCCGGTGAATTGAAAACTTCGACTGTGATGGATATTTCTGTATTCGAGGGTGTTTTTGGCTTGAAAAGCCGAATTTTCATAACCGCAGAATTCATTCTGCGGCATGAGTCCCCGTCGGAAACCTGCCTGAAAGGCAAAACTTTTATTTGCCACGAAGGCGCAAAGACGCGAAGTTGGCTTCGTCCTCAGAATATCATAACCCCTGCACTGCCTGAAGGCAGTGCTTGTCCCCTTATCTTAAGGGGACGGTTTATGGCAAGTGCGATCCGACTCCCCTCTTAAGATAAGAGGGGTACCGCCGAAGGCGGGGGGTGTTATGAATTAATGGATAATTGAGAATTGATAATTGATAATTTAAGAAAGAAGTGAAGAAGTTAGAAGTCAGGAATATCATAACCCCTGCACTGCCCGGCGGCAGTGTTTGTCCCCTTATCTTAAGGGGACGGTTTATGGCAAGTGCGATCCGACAGGGGTAGTTATGATGAGAGGTCGGAAACAGAAAAATTTCGATATTATTTTCGATAATATTGACTAATTTTACCTCTCGTCAGTTAATAGTTTAATGAAGGGGGCATAACCAATTATTGTTTTACTAAAACGAAAGGAATGGATAAAAACGAACAATCGATCCGATTAAACGATGTAAAAGACGAAGAGTGGCTTAAAATCGTAACCGAATTAACCAAATGGGTGGGGATGAAATTAAGGTTCAAAACCCAATATGGCGCTCATTCGGACTACAACCTGGGTGGCAATCCGACGGCTTATTATGTGGATGGAGCCGTGGAGAAGTTATTCACCGGCGAATGGGAATGGAAGCAAGAAAAATATACACTGCTCGAGCAACTGCAGGTCATCGCAGGGAGTATGATGTCTGAAAATGTCCGAAAAGCGTCATCTGCAAAAATAAAAATGGTGCCTACCGAAACGGAAGAATTGATCAATCTTGCGGATCGCGAGGATTATTGGGAGGAAGAAGAGGAGGAAAAGGAAGAAAAAACAGATTGTTCGACGAAGCTCTCGCGGCATGCAGCGAGGGCGATGAGGAGTTGTCGTTGTATGTTATGGCCCTTCAAGCATCACAAAACATGGACGAAATCTGTACGCTGTTGGCGTGGGACAAACGCAAGGTATATGTCGTACAGCGGAAATTGCACCGAAAAATATGCAATTATATCAAACAAAGGAATGAATAAAACGTAAATGGAATATGAAAAATGAAGAAAAAAGTCTTGTCGATCGATTCATCGATTTATCCCTCGAAGCTTTTGAAGATCATGAAGACGAATTTTTCGAAATAGAAAATATTGATAAAAACACCTATTTGACGGAACGCCTCAATCATATCAAACGGATGAGATTGAAATCGATTTCAACCGTTAAAAAGAATCAACACGAAAAGCAGCTCCATATGGCAAAAGAACAGATAAAACAAATTTTGGAATCAGGCGACAACGTGAAGATCGGAAAACTCTCACAACTGTTCGGTTCGAACTATGCTCCGGCCTTGTATCGTAATCTGGATAAGCTGGACAAACACGATATTGAGGAAATGTTTCACGATAAGAATATTCTCGATATTATTGAAGGTTTGGAGAAACCGGATAAGGAATAGTAAATTTGGAGAATGGAGATTGGAGATTGGAGATTTTCATTTCTGACTTCTTTATTTCTCCCCTAAGCAGCGGAAGTTTGCAAACTTGTGCTGAAAACAACCGCAGTATAAACTGCCCATTGTTTTACGTCCAAGTTGCAATCATTAATCTTGAACGAATAGTGAAAAGGATTGCCTCCCAGGCAGGTTTCTGACGACAATTCATGCCGAACTCAAATCTAAGATATGACGAATGACAGTATAAAAATAGTTTGTAAACTGAAATGATAAATTATAAAGGAAAGGTAGCCGCTCGGCGGCTTTACGAAGAATTTGGGCTGAGTTCTTCTCACGATTTTGAGGTGGAAGATTTGGTGCATGCCCGCGACATTATTTATGAAGAGAAGGCCCTACCCCATTCCGACGGCAGGATTGTGTTCGGGAAATCAAAAGCGATGATTTCCATCAATTCCGAAATTCAATATGCCGGTCGAAAGCGGTTTACCATCGCTCACGAATTGGGGCATTACGAAATGCATCGGGGGAGTAAACTTCCGGAGGATACTCCACTTACACTGGATTATTTCAAACATGGCAGTCAGGAATACGAAGCCAACGAGTTTGCTACGGAACTATTGATGCCGGAGCACGAATTTCGGAGCTTTGTGCAGGATAGGGCTTTTTCGCCTGAACTATTGCGCGAAATTGCTGCCTATTTCAATACGAGCATCACTTCTTCTGCATTTCGCTACCTGCAAATAGGGACCCACCCTCTTTTCCTGTTTTATTCGCGCAATCGCAATCTGGTGTATTGGAAAAATTCGCCCAATTATTATCTCACAGTGAAGGATATAATCCGACTTCCGGTTCCGGACGATTCGGTCGCTATGGAGTTTTACGCTCATCAGACGATTTATTCCCAAGAGGAATCGGCTCAAGAAATTGTGAAGTCCACCTGGTTCGAAACTCGCGGGTATGATGATAATGTTCCTTTTTACGAGTATGCTATCGTTACGAAGAATTATAATACGGTGCTGAGTGTGGTTTGGGAAGATTGAGGTTGGAGAAATAATGGATAATGGATAATGGATAATTGAGAATTTAAGAAAGAAGTGAAGAAGTCGGAAGTGAGAAGTGAAGAAGTTGGAAGGAAGAAGTAAGAAATGGAAATTTCAAATTACGAATGGATTGAAGTTAACTCACAACTATTAGCTTGCAACCGAGCTGATAGTTTTTCGAATAAAAAGATATAAACCATTAAGACATTAAGGATATTAAGAGTTCTGCCTTTCAGGCAGGGATTGCAGGGGGCGTCTTTGTCCGCAGGTCGCATACTTATTGCCTTTCAGGCAAAAGTGAGCCGGTGAATTGAAAATTTTTTTGGCTTGAAAAGCTGAATTTTCACAAGGAATTACAAGTTACCAATTTCGAATTACGAATGCGATCATCTGCACTTTTCAATCTGCGACTATCTACGTGAACCTATCTATTTTTTTCTCGCAGATCAACGCTGATCTTTTTCTCGCTGATTCACGCTGATTTATTTTCTGCGCCCATCTGCGATTTCAATCTGCGAATATTTGCGTGAACTGTTTTTTCTGAATTTTCTCACCCACGCCCAAATATTCCCCAAAACTACTCCCCTCTTAAGATAAGAGGGGTACCGCCGAAGGCGGGGAGGTGTTATGAATTAATTGATAATGGATAATGGATAATTGACAATTGAGAATTAAGAAAGAAATGGAGGAGTTGGAAGTGAAGAAATATCATAACCCCTGCACTGCCTGACGGCAGCGCTTGCCCCCTTATCTTAAGGGGACGGTTATATGGCAATTGAGAATCACCATAAGGAGAGGACACCGACCACCGAATGCTATTTTTTTGTAGTTTTGCATTTTCGAAAGTACACCATCATGGCTGAAGATTTCAAAGATAGCAACAATCGCCGGTGGCTGGCTGCCTATGTGAAGATGCACCACGAGAAAAAGGTGCGCGACCGGTTGACGGAGCTGGAAATCGAAAACTTCCTCCCGGTGCAGAAAGAGGTGCGTCAGTGGAGCGACCGCAGGAAGAAGATAGAGCGGGTACTCATCCCCATGATGATCTTCGTCTATGTGAACCCCGATGAGCAACGCACCGTCATCACCCTTCCTTCGGTATTGCGCTACATGGTACTCCGCGGCGAACATACCCCCACTGTCATCCCTGCAGCACAGATGGAGCAGTTCCGCTTTATGGTAGATTATTCCGAGAACCCCGTCAACTTCGACATCCGCCCGCTCCGTCCCGGTGAAAAGGTACGCGTGATCAAAGGATCGCTTACCGGCCTGGAAGGCGAGCTCGTTACCATCGACGGCAAGTCGAGTATCGTCATCCGTATCGAACAACTCGGCTGTGCCACGGTAGAGATGCACAGCTCCATGGTGGAGCCGATAGGATAAATTTTTGCATCGATGTCAAAAATAATTTATAATGTATAATTAAGAATTGATAATTAACAAGAAATAGAGAAATGGGAAGTAGAGAAATAAGGGATAATTGAGAATTTAAGAAAGAAGTAAAGAAGTTAGAAGTCAGAAAGATCATAACCCCTGCACTGCCTGGCGGCAGCACTTGTCCCCTTATCTTAAGGGGACGGTTATATGGCAAGTGTGATCCAACTCCCCTCTTAAGATAAGAGGGGTACCGCCGAAGGCGGGGAGGTGTTATGATGTAATGGAGAATTGATAATTAAAGAAGTAAAGAGAAATTTAGAAGTTAGAAACGGGAATTATAAATTGAGAATTGCCAATTACAAAGAAGTTGAGTTCAAAAATTGTGAGCTTATAGCTGCTTGTTCGCTAAAAGACAAATAACTCACCGCCTTGCGGCGGCTCAAACAGCTTGTCTTTTGCCTGACGGCACGCTCTCTGCGCAGATCGGGTGCCCCGATGAGGAGATGAGGTCGGGAAAATAAAGGATAATTGATAATTGACAATTGAGAATTTAAGAAAGAAGTAAAGAAGTTAGAATTCAGAAAGATCATAACCCCTGCACTGCCTGGCGGCAGTGCTTGTCCCCTTATCTTAAGGGGACGGTTATATGGCAAGTGTGATCCAACTCCCCTCTTAAGATAAGAGGGGTACCGCCGAAGGCGGGGAGGTGTTATGATGTAATGGAGAATTGATAATTAAAGAAGTAAAGAGAAATTTAGAAGTTAGAAATGGGAATTATAAATTGAGAATTGCTAATTACAAAGAAGTTGAGTTCAAAATTGTGAGCTTGTAGTTGTAGCGGCTTGTTCGCTAAAAGACAAATAACTCGCCGCCTTGCGGCGGATCAAACAGCTTGTCGTTTGCCTAACGGCACGCTCTCTGCGCAGATCGGGTGTCCCGATGAAGAGATGAGGTCGGGATAGTAATGGTGAATGGTTAATGAGAAAAGAAATGAGGGAGGAAACGGGTTATCCGTAATTCATGAGGCAACCTCAATTTTTATCTACCCACACTATTTCACATAGAGCCATAATTTGCCATATTTGTCCCCCGATGCGGGTATCCTTTTACGGGGAATACCCGGGCTAAACGATAACGGCAGTAGCTTTCCATTCATCATCACGGCAAAAGGAAAGCATTCGGTTCAATTGAAAAAGCCGGGATACTATACAGCACGCCTGCATAACGGCAAGAGCCGGTGCCGATTACCGGCCACCGTCGCGAGAACTTTGGCAAAGGATTTGTGCATAGGTGCAATGCCATCAAAACCCTTTCGGAGAAGTACCCGGAGGTCGTTTTTGTTTACTCCATGCACCTCAATCCCAACGTGCGCAAGCCCATCCGGGAGATTTTCGGCGAGAAAGCCGTATCGGACACCCACGGTGGCGAAAGAAACATCTTCTTTCTCGAGCCGTCGGAATATTTTCCTTTTGTATATCTGACGGAACAAAGTACGCCGGTGCTTACCGACAGTGGCGGCATTCGGGAGGGAGCTCCCGTACCGGTGATGCGCGACACCACCGAGCGTCCCGAGGCGGTCGATGCCGGCACGGTAAAGCCGGTCGGCACCCACTACGATTTGATTGTAAAGGAAGTCTCCCTGCTGTCGGACGATAAAGCTTACGACAGTTCCATGGCGCAGGCCGGTAACCCCTACGGCGACGGGCAGGCGTGTGAGCGGATTCTTGAACTCCTTGTTGACAGATAAGGTCGCCCTGCATCCCAACGGAGGAGAGATTCTCAACGGCCGGGCGCAGCGGTGAGAGCCAGCCCCTGAGCCGGCCCGTGCGACGGGTTCTCACCCGGGAGGTTCTTTCTCTATCCGGCATGGGCGACGGATGCCTCCTTCGCCGGCACCCGTGACGACGGCAGTGGCTTTTGCTCCTTTTTGTGTTTAATGAACTATTCACCGTAAGCGTATTTCCTTTCTGCAGTTTTAATGAAAAAAAAGAGGAATTTATCGTTTTTTTGTTTTAATTTTGTAGCTGGAAAAAAGGGACTGCCTCACACACATATGTGACAGGTAGTCACGAAGTGTGCTTGCACCTTTCATTCTGCAAACTGCTTGCTGCACATATAGAATTACATACAAGCTTAATACAGTTCGATGGCACAAGCTAATAAACCCTCCGCAGATGGGCTGTCATGAGAACTGTTTATAGAATAGATTTTTAGAATATGGATATTCTCAAACTTATAGGTAGAGAAAAGGAACTGTTCAATGAAGACATTCAACAAAACGAGAAAGCGCTATCTGAGATAGTAAGCTCATCTCGTTTTTTGGTTATTGGAGGTGCGGGCTCAATTGGACAGGCAGTAACCAAAGAAATTTTCAAGCGTAATCCCGAGAAACTTCATGTGATAGATATCAGCGAAAACAACATGGTGGAACTGGTGCGCGACATTCGCAGTTCTTTTGGATATATTGACGGAGATTTTCAAACATACGCATTGGATATTGGCTCCATCGAATACGATGCTTTCTGGAACAAAGATGGTGAATATGATTACGTACTCAACCTTTCGGCTTTAAAACACGTACGCAGTGAAAAAGACCCTTTCACCATGATGCGGATGATCGATGTGAATATCTTTAACACCGAAAAAACAATACGCCAATCCATTGAAAAAGGCGTAAAAAAGTACTTTTGTGTCTCAACTGACAAGGCTGCCAATCCGGCCAATATGATGGGCGCTTCCAAGCGCATCATGGAGATGTTTCTGATGAAATACAGCGAACAGATAACCATCTCTACAGCCCGCTTTGCCAACGTCGCTTTTTCTGACGGGTCGCTTCTGCATGGTTTTAATCAACGGATACAGAAACGTCAGCCTATTGTAGCTCCAAATGATGTGAAAAGATATTTTGTCACTCCTAAAGAATCAGGTGAACTTTGTCTTATGTCCACCATTTTTGGAGAAAACAGAGATATTTTCTTTCCCAAATTAAGCGAAAGTCTTCATCTGATCACTTTTTCAGATATCGCAGTCAGATATCTGAATCATACAGGCTATGAACCCTATTTGTGTGAGAGTGAAGAAGAAGCCAGAGAATTGGTTCACACACTCCCTGAAAAAGGACAATGGCCATGTCTCTTTACAAAAAGTGATACAACCGGAGAAAAAGATTTTGAAGAGTTTTTTACCGATAATGAAGTACTCGATCTGGAGCGTTTCCAAAATCTGGGTATTATCAAAAACGAGGCTCTATATGATGAAAAGCTGATACAGCATTTCACGGATACAATAAACGAGTTTAAACATAAAAAAAACTGGACTAAAAATCAATTGGTCGAGTTGTTTTTTGAAATGATACCCAATTTTGACTATATCGAAAAGGGAAAATATCTGGATGAAAAAATGTAATTAAGATTGTGGAAATATATAGCGACATCGTCAAATTTATTCATGAGTTATACGGTACCGATGATATGGTTCCGCTTCATGTTCCCACATTCAGGGGTAACGAAAAAAAATACCTGAACGAATGTATTGATACCACATTTGTATCCAGTGTCGGAAAGTTTGTCGACCGATTTGAAGAAATGATGGTAGATTATACCGGAGCACAAAAAGCGGTTGTTTGTGTGAATGGTACCAATGCACTGCATATGGCATTGCTCTTGGTAGGGGTTGAAAGAAACGACGAAGTGATAACCCAGGCTCTGACATTTATCGCTACTTGTAACGCTATCAGTTACATTGGCGCATATCCTGTTTTTGTTGATGTAGATAAAGACACCATGGGTTTGTCGCCCGATGCAATGGAAGCCTGGTTAAAAGAAAATGCCGAAATTAAAGGAGATGCCTGTTTCAACAAACGAACCGGAAGGAGAATTAAAGCCTGTGTCCCGATGCATACATTTGGTCACCCCGTTCATCTGGATAAACTGGTTGAAGTCTGTAGCCGGTATCATTTAGAATTGATTGAAGACGCGGCCGAAAGCCTTGGCAGTTTTTACAAAGGAAAACATACCGGTACGTTCGGTAAAATTGGCGCAATCAGTTTTAACGGAAACAAAACAATCACCACGGGAGGTGGAGGAATGTTATTGTTTCAGGATGAAGCATTGGGAAAACTCGCGAAGCATCTGACAACACAGGCCAAAGTACCTCATCGTTGGGAATTTGTGCATGACCATATTGGTTATAATTATCGTATGCCGAATATCAATGCGGCATTGGGCTGTGCTCAATTAGAACAGATCGATGGTATATTAGCCAATAAGCGTGAAACAGCAGAAAAATATAAAGTCTTTTTCAAAGATAAAGAAAATATAAACTTCTTCTCTGAACCCGAAGGTTCAACGTCTAATTACTGGTTAAATGCGATTCTTCTGAACGATAAGGAAGAACAAATAAAATTTTTGGAGTACACCAACAATCATTCAGTAATGACCCGGCCTATTTGGGAATTGATGAACAGATTGCCCATGTTCAAAGATTGTGAAACAGACGGATTGCAAACCACGCTGTGGTTTGCAGACAGGGTAGTAAACCTCCCAAGTAGTGTACGACTGAATGGATAGCAAGAAACTTATACTTGTTGGCGGAGGCGGGCATTGTAAATCTGTGATTGATGTTGCAGAGAGTGCCGGATATCAGATCAAGGGTATTTTAGATGTACCTGAAAATGTGGGAAATAAGGTGCTCGGTTATTCGATCATTGGTACAGATGATCAAATCATCAATTATGTCGATAACGCCGTCTTTATCGTTACCGTCGGTCACATCAGAGATGCAGCCCTGCGTATCAAATTACATCAAAAAATAGCCGATGCGGGAGGCAAACTCGCTATAATTGTAGCTTCTACCGCACATGTTTCCAGGTATGCGCATATTGGAGAAGGAACCGTTGTTATGCACCAGGCTGTGGTGAATGCAGATGCAAGCATTGGCCGTGGATGCATTATCAATACATTTGCCAATATTGAACATGATACCATAATCGGCGATTACTGTCATATATCTACCGGAGCAATGGTCAATGGTAACTGCATAGTGGGCAGCGAAACATTTCTGGGCAGCCAGTCCGTAATGATCAATGGTATTGAAATTACGGACGGATGTGTTGTCGGTGCAGGCTCATTGGTTCGAACGAATCTCATGCAAAAAGGAGTTTATTACGGAAATCCGGCAACACTCAAAATTAAATTGCAGTAAGAAGATGTATCCACAACATGTTATAATTATTGCCGAGGCAGGTGTAAATCATAACGGAAATATTGAAAATGCCTTCCGCTTGGTTGATGCAGCTGCTGATGCCGGGGTGGATTACATCAAGTTCCAAACATTCAAAGCGGATCAATTGGTTTCAGCTTCCGCAAAGAAAGCCGATTATCAAATCGAGAATACAAGGAACTCCGCCGAGACTCAGCTCCAGATGCTGAAAAAGTTAGAGTTATCCCGGGAACAGCATGAAGAGTTAATTGCTTATTGTCAGGAAAAGAAAGTTCAATTCTTTTCAACGGCTTTCGATCTTGATTCTCTGGAATATCTCCACAAAATCGGATTACAGATGGTGAAAATTCCTTCCGGGGAAATCACCAACTTACCCTATCTACGAAAAGCTGCTACTCTTTTCCGAAAAGTGATTCTTTCCACCGGGATGGCGACCGTATCGGAAATAAAAGATGCTGTTTCAGTTTTCACAAATGCAGGAGTTCATAAAGAAAATATCACTATACTGCATTGCAATACGGAATATCCAACACCCATAGAAGATGTCAATTTAAAGGCGATGCTTCATATTCAGCATGAATTTGGTACTAAGGTTGGTTATTCCGATCACACGTTGGGAATTGAAGTCCCCATTGCTGCTGTTGCTTTGGGTGCTACTATGATCGAAAAACATTTTACTTTGGATAAAAGTATGGAAGGACCCGATCATAAAGCATCGTTGGAACCCTGTGAATTGAAAGCAATGGTTTCCGCAATCCGGAATATTGAAAAGGCATTATCTGGAAGCGGACTTAAGGAAGTTTCGCCTTCAGAACAAAAGAATATCGCAATCGCCCGAAAAAGCATTGTTGCAATAAAGAAAATACATCAAGGCGAAATTTTCTCCGAAGAAAATATTGGTGTGAAGCGGCCCGGAACAGGGGTATCACCCATGCAATGGGACGAAGTGATTGGAAAGTCAGCGGTGCGTGATTTTGAGGAAGACGAACTAATAACGATTGAATAATGAAAATCTGCATTGCAACAGGTACCAGAGCTGAGTACGGATTACTAAAACCCCTGATTGAAAAGATCAGTGCCGATGATGATTTCATTTTACAACTCCTCGTTACGGGCGCCCATTTGTCCCCTGAATTTGGTCTTACCTATCGACAGATTGAATCTGATGGGTATAGAATCGATGTAAAAGTGGAAATGCTGCTTTCGTCAGACACAGCGGAGGGAATTACCAAATCTATGGGATTGGGGATGATTGGTTATGCCGATGCATTCAAACAATTATCTCCCGATTTACTGGTTATTTTGGGTGACCGGTATGAGATGCTGGCTGCAGCATCCACAGCTCTTATTTTTCGTATACCCATTGCGCACATTCATGGAGGTGAATTGACGGAAGGCGCATACGACGATGCTATCCGTCACGCCATTACCAAAATGAGTGCGCTGCACTTCACCTCTACTGAGGCCTACCGTCAACGAGTTATACAGCTTGGAGAGCAGCCTGAAAGAGTTTATAACGTAGGTGCCATTGGTTTGGATAACTTCCGATCTTTACAACTTCTTTCCAGAGATGAATTAGAGAAAGAATTAAATATCACATTTAATCGGTTTAATTATTTGGTGGGATTCCATCCGGAGACATTATCCCATCAATCTGTTGAAGTACAATTCAATGAATTGCTTCAAGCTATTGATATGCAAACCGATAGTTTTTTTATTTTTACTAAATCCAATGCCGATACTAACGGCCGCATCATCAACCAAATGATGGAAACCTATGTAAATAAACACCCGGAGAAATCCGTACTATTTGCGTCTTTAGGTACGTTACGTTATCTTTCTGTGATGACTCAAGTCACGGCTGTTTTAGGTAACAGCTCTAGTGGTATTGTTGAAGCTCCATCAATTCCAACAGCCACGATAAATATCGGAGACAGACAAAAAGGAAGGATTCAAGCAGAAAGTATTATCAATTGCAATGCTAATAAAGAAGAAATTGTCGGTGCTTTCCAAAAAGTAAAGAGTGAAGAGTTCAGGAAGAAAATCGAGAATGTTATTAATCCTTATGGAAATGGCACAGCTTCAAACCAAATCATGAAAATATTCAAGACCCTTTCACCTGAAAGACTAAGCCGCAAAACATTTTACGATATACGATGATGATAGATTTTCAACGATATATTTTGTCTGACTCGGCCACAATCAAAGATGCATTGATTGCATTAGACAGAAACTCAGACGATATTCTTACATTAATTATCGTCAGTCAGGAAGGGAAAATGGTGGGCTCTCTTACAGACGGAGATGTGCGTCGCGGACTGATCCAAGGAAAACAATTGACAGATAGTGTGAAAGATATTATGCATACTTCCTTTAGATTTATTTCGGATGAAAAAAAGGAGGTATCACTCATCAAAGAATACAAGGAGAGGGGTATCAAACTGCTTCCGTATCTTAGTAAAGAGGGTAAAATTGAGAAAGTATATGCATTGAATAAGATTTCATCTATACTTCCTATTGATGCGGTGATCATGGCGGGTGGCAAAGGTGAGCGATTGCGACCTTTGACATTAACCACACCTAAACCATTATTGAAGGTAGGAGATAAATGCATTATTGACTATAACGTAGATGCACTGATAAGTTATGGATTGGAAAATATCAATGTTACGGTTAATTATTTAGGTGAACAATTAGAAGAGCATTATAAGGAAAGAAGGCAACATGTTCAGGTAAAATGCGTTCGGGAACCAAAATTCCTGGGTACTATGGGTTCCGTGAAATTTGTGGATTCATTTGTTAACGACACCGTTTTGGTGATGAATTCCGACCTGTTCACCAATATTGATTACGAAGATTTTTATTTGCATTTTCTGGAAAACGATGCCGATATGTCAGTCGCCGCGGTCCCATATTCCGTGAATGTACCCTACGGCATTTTTGAATTGGCAGGAAGAGATATTCAGGGTGTTAAGGAGAAACCTACTTACAATTACTATGCGAATGCCGGGATATATTTAATTAAGAAAAAATTATTGGATCTTGTTCCTGATAATGTTTTTTATAATGCAACTGACTTTATGGAAATGCTTATCGCAAAAAATCATAAAGTTATCAGATATCCTTTAACCGGTTATTGGATTGATATTGGCAAACCGGAAGATTATCAGAAAGCACAGGAATTGGTAAAACATTTATAAATAAATATGAAGATATTATACATTATTCCTGCTAGAGGAGGAAGCAAGGGAATTCCACATAAAAATATAAAACCTTTAAATGGTAAACCTTTAATATATTATACTATTGATGTGGCTCGACAACTGACTTCTGACGAAAATATTTGTGTTTCTTCGGATGATGAAGAAATTATTCAAGCTGTAGAAGATTATGGTTTAAAGGTTTCATTCAAACGCCCGGATCATTTAGCTACAGATACAGCCACAACCAATGATGTTTTACTTCATGCATTAAATTTCTATCAATCTAAAGGTATAAATTATGAAGTCATTATTTTGCTGCAACCGACATCACCCCTGAGAACTGCTCAGCATGTAAGAGAAGCGATGGATTTATATGATAATAAAATAGATATGGTGGTTTCGGTAAAAAAATCTCATGCTGCTTCAGTACTATGTTCTGAAAATGATAACGGTTATCTTGAATTTTGTTTTAATAAATCTGGTTCAAGAAGACAAGACTTTTCGTCATATTACGAGTATAATGGGGCAATTTATATAATTAATGTTGAACGGTTAAAAGAAAAAGGTTTACATGGTTTGACAAGTAAAAAGAAATATATAATGGATGATAAGTCTTCAATTGATATTGATAATCATATTGATTGGTTTCTCGCAGAGGTAATTATGAATTATGAATGTTAAAGGAAAAAATGCAAGATTAATTGAGAATCATTTAATTTATTTTAATGCATAGCAATGAAAAAGATATTTAGTGTTTCTTTTGTTATATTTATTTTTATTTCTTGTTTAACGGATATAAAAGAAACACCAATTGATATTTTACAAATCGATCTAAATAAAACTATAATTCATATTAAAGATAGTCTAATAGACACTATTAACCAGACAAGGACTCCTAGAATTGAAATTGAAAAGTCATACATATTTGAATTCAAAATTGGTGATTATATGTATGCTTATGGCGATTTAATGAAAGTTAACGATAATGAATTGCTAGTTGTAACTACACGAGCAAAAGAATTACATGATTTTAAAGTATCTAATTTAGCTATTTCTTCGAGTTATGATGATGGTAAATCATGGACGGAACCACAAGAAATAACGCATAATAATTTAAAAGAACATTTAATGCTTTCACATCCTAGTTTAGTGAAATTAAATGATTTTGGACATTTGATGCTTTTCTTTTTAGTAAAATATAGTGTAGAATCAATCGATATAATGTACAAAGAATCATTTGATTATGGTAAAACATGGGGGGATGATAAGATAGTCTTCGATAAGAATCAAGGATATCAAATTCTAAACAATAATAGAGTAATATATGAAAATGGAAGGATAATAATTCCTTTAAGTATACCTTCAAACAAGGATGGGATATATAGGAATTATGAAGAACTTTCGGTTTTCTATTACTATTCTGATGATTTAGGGATTACATGGGTGAAATCCCCTAAATTAGAATCAACATATTCCCTTTTGGAACCCGGTATTGTTCCTCTCTCTTCGAGTGAATATTTAATGAATATCAGAACGAACAAGGGTAGAATTTTATTTGCAAGGACACGAAACAAAGGATTAAATTGGACTTTTGAACCTTCTAGTATAAAATCACCATCTTCCCCACAAAAAATTATTAAAATACCAAATTCTAAAGATTTGTTGATGATATGGAATTTCACTGATCAAAACTATACAGCAACAACAGGTAATAGAAATCCGTTATCACTAGCGATGAGTCATGATAATGGGTACAACTGGAATTATTTATTTGACATTGAAAAATATAATCCGGAAATTGACAAAATTAAATATAATTATAGTTACCCTTCGATTTACATAGATAATGAAAAAACTATTTATATAACTTATTTTGAAATATATAGTGGATCATCCTTGAAATTAGCAAAAATAAAAAATCTTATCAATTGAAAGAAATCTTTGAAATTAGTTATGTTAGAAAAATATCTTAAGATAGTTAATATTTTCCAGTTTATTCTAAATTTAATTATAGTGATTGTTAAACTTCCATCACATATAAAAAACAGGAAAATAGTAAAATTAAATAACAAAGGCACACTCAATATTATAGGTAATGGCCCTTCTTTAAAAGATGATTATTTAAAGTTAATATCTGAAAAAAATTCTGAAAGTGATTACATGGCTGTAAACTCATTTGCAGTTACCGATATGTATGAAATAATTAAACCAAGTTACTATGTAATATGCGACCCTGCTTTTTTTTCTGATGAAGTGATAGATAAATTTAGTGCGCTCCAAAATAATGTTTTTACAGCCATAAATGAAAAAACTAAATGGAATTTAACCCTGTTTATACATCCTAATGGACAAAAGCATTCTCCTTTTATATCAACTATGAATAATAAAAATGTTTCAATACATTTTATAAATAACATACCAATAATCGATGGAAGTCAAAAATTTAATAATTTCTTATTTAAATATCAACTTGCAAATCCTTTATTTCAAAATGTTTTAGTTGCAGCTATTTATATTGGAATTCAACTAAAATATTCAACAATTAATATTTGGGGAGCTGACCATTCATGGCATGAAGATTTTATACTGGGGAAAGATAATATAATTTACACACCAGATAAGCATTTTTATGATACTGAAGTAAATTTTACACCACATATTAATGCTGAGGGTAAACCGATTAAAGTATATGAAGAATTCACTAGTTTAGCAAGAGTTTTCAAAATTTATATATCATTGCAATTATATTCAGAATATGTAAATTGTAAAATTATTAATAGAAGTACCAAAACATGGATTGATGCTTTTGAAAGAAATTAGTAAATTGCTTAAATTTTTAATACAATCCATATTACATTCTTGTGCATGAAGATTAAAAAATAAATTTAGAGTCCACTTTAAAAAGTCGATGACTTTAATTTTGTTGTTTTTAATTCTGTTTTTTGTTGATAAAACGCGCTTAAAATCCATTGTTATCAGACAAAAAAATCGTATATTGTATCCCGTTAAAGATCAAGAAATCATGTTCAAGAAGACACCGGAAAATCCACAATTTGACTTGTTTTCCACGCCTTCCACCCAAATGAGAAAGCGTGAAGCCAAAAAATATGATGATCCCCACGGGTGGCATAATCTGTTTTATGCAAATGTGACCTCCAAGATAGACGAAACCGTTTTTTCTCCTCTGTTCAAAGAAGGTAATATGGGTGCTCCAAACGCTTCCATACGGGTGATTATCGCCATGTCCATTATCAAGGAAGGCTTCGGCTGCAGTGATGAAGAGCTGTTTGAAAAATGCCAATTCGATCTGCTGGTGCGTAAAGCTTTGGGCCTTTTCTCCCTGAGTGATCCGGTACCCTCTATCGATACCTATTATTTACTGAGAAGACGCATTTGCAAATACGAAAACCGGCATGGCGTCAACCTGCCGGAAAAGAGCTTCGAACAGCTCACCGGAGACCAACTGTCCCGTTTCAAGATATCCGGTAAATCGGTGCGTATGGACAGTAAGCCCATTGGCAGCAACATCGCCGGGTATTCGCGTTTCGAGATTATTCACAACACTTTTCGTCAGTTTATCGAAGGTCCGGGCGAGAGCGGCCTCCTTCTTTTGAACCCCAAGCTCAGAAACCGGGTAGTTCTTTTTTTGGAAGAAGATGCCGGGGAAATGATATACCGATTAAACAGTGAAACCATCGGTGAGAAAATCTCTTCCCTTGGCCGGCTCATTTATCAGGTCCTAAAACGCCTTTCAGAAACCACTGCCGGCTACGACCTTCTTCACCGTGTCTTCCACGAACAATATGAAGTCGTCAAGGGACAAGCCATTCTTCGACCCAAGGAGGATATCGCGGCCAAAAGCGTTCAAAACCACAATGACCCCGATGCCGATTATCGGGAAAAAGGAGGTCAAAAGGTAAAGGGTTACAGTGTGAACATCACCGAGACCTGTGATGATACGGATGAACAGAAAGACAAACCCAACCTGATCGTAAACGTTCAGGTGAAAGGTGCAAGTGCGGCTGACAACGACTACCTAAAGGAAGCCGTTACCCATATCCGGGAGAAGGTAAGCCCCGATAATACAATAGAGAAAGTCTATGCCGATGGAGCATACCAATCGAAGGATAACAGGGAGTTTGCCGAGAAGAATTCGATTGAACTTATAACGAGCGGATTACAGGGAAGGCAATCCAAATACGATCTGGAAATAAAGGATGAAGAACTGGTTGTCACCCATATCGAAACCGGTGAGATTATCCCTGCATACAAGACGGGAAATAAATGGAGGATTGCCACCGAGGGTAAGAGCAAGTACCGGTATTTTACCGAAGAACAGACAGCAACAGCCGAACTAAGGCGTAAACCGGCTGCCATTCCTCAAGAGGAACAGAACAAAAGAAACAACGTGGAGGCAACCATCTTTCAGTATTGTTTTCATACAAGGAACAACAAAACACGATACAGAGGTTTACTCAAACACAAATTGTTTTCTTTCGCCCGATGTTTATGGATAAATCATGTCCGTCTTGGAAATTATCCGGTAACAATAGGTCAAAGAGCGTATGAAAATGGTTTGATGACCGATTTTCGCTATATAAAGAGCTCCATTATGGAGAAACTTTTCTTCTTTATTGTTTTTTTACTTCCTCGTTCAATAAAAACCGGAAAGGTAAAATCAACAAACTTATTTTTTAAACTTCAAATTGCCACTAATTAAAGTGGACTCAATTTATAAATTAAATAGTCAATAATGCTTTAAATGGATTTATAGGTATAGGCGTTTAGGCCGCCCAATAAATTAATAATGGCTACCTTTCTAGCATGAATGAAAGAACTCAATTTAAAGGAGTGAACTCAATTAAATTCAATAAAGCATTTTCGACAGATGACGATTGTTATCGGTACTTGGCTGAGATCAAGTGGAACGAAACAGAATTCCATTGTAAAAAATGTGGCCATACAAAATACTGCAAAGGCGTTAAGCCATTTTCAAGACGATGTATGAAATGTAAATATGATGAAAGTCCAACAGCCGGGACTCAGTTTGATAAATGCAAATTTCCATTACTACTGGCTTTTCACATAGCATTCAAAATAAGTACAAAGAAGAAAGGAATGTCCTCGTTGGAATTATCCCGAGAGTTTGAACTTCGCCAGAAGACTTGTTGGGAATTCAAATGAAAAATCCAACAAGCTATGCAAAGTAGTAAATTGCATCCAATCAACGGGATAGTTCATGTAGATGAATTCTATATCGGCGGACCGGAAGAAGGAAAACCGGGTCGAAGCAAAGGGGATAAAAAACTTGTCATTGTTGCCTTAGAAATAGTCAAAGGCGGAGTTGGACGTGCTTCCGCTCAAGTTATCAGCGATGCTTCGAATACTTCGTTTAAACCATTTTTTGAAACATACATTAGCAAGGATGCAAAAATCGTTACTGATGTATGGAAAGGATATATTCCTCTAAAAAAAGATTACCCAAATATGGAACAAATGAAATCTGAAAAGGGCAAAAATTTTCCGGATCTCCATTTCCACATTATGAATATAAAGGGATGGCTAAGAGGAATTCACCAACATTGCAGTGAAGAACGACTTCAAGGATACCTTGATGAGTTCCATTTTAGGCACAATAGACGTTCAAATATGGAGACAATCTTTGATGTACTCATAAGAAGTATGGTTTATTCTAAGCCTATTCGTTTACAATCAGCTAATTAACATGGGATGCCTAAACGCCTATACCTATGGATTTAAAAAGAAAACTAAAATATAAATTCTTAGATATAATAAAAAATCGAAAAAAAGGATTTGAATTTCTTCTATATAATATCTCCGGAAATGTTTTTACATTCATATTGAATTTCTCGCTACCTTTTTTTTTAACAGCTGATGGATATGGTTACTTTGCACTAATTTTCTCTATTTTTAATCTTGGTGCTGCTTTTTTCACATTTGGATTTGATGCTACTATTATTAAATTTTCAATTGAAAAAAGTACACGAGGTATTTTATTGAAAAATTGTTTCATAGCTTGGATTATTTTAACGCTCATATCACTAATATTCTTAATTTTATTTTCATATTTAATTACAAAGCTTGATATATTTGAAATATCATTTTTCTCACTAATACAAGTATTATTTGCTTCATCTTTGATTTCTTTTCAAAGAATAGTTTTGTCTTATTACATAGGGACAGAAGAAATTAAGAAATATGGATTAATTTTTTTATTTAATAAAATTATTCAGTTTTTACTTTTCTTATTAACCTCTATCTATGCTAATAATATATTAATATTATCATTATTTCCTAAATTATTATTAATTCAAAGTGTTTTGGTTTTATTTGTTGTCCTATTTATAGAACGAAATAAAATATTAAATATTCATTCCTCAAAATCAGAAGTTCATAGATTAATAAAATTTACTCTCCCGCTATCAATCAACACGTTCGGTAACTTTGGGTATAGCTATGGTTTTAATGTAATTGTATCACCTTTTTTAAGTTTGAGTCAATTGGGTATTTTAAATATTTTCAATCAATTATCAAGTATTGCATCTATGACAATAAATGCCCTAAATAATGGATATTTACCACTTTTTTATAGAGAATTAGCATCAAAAAGTAAAAACGCAATCAGTTTTTATTTTAAATACATTGCTCAAAATTCTATTCCTATTATAATAGTAGTTTTTAGTATTGGAATAATATATAAATATTTGTCATTTGAAACTGATAGCGACTATAGTTTCATAACTCTTTTGATTTATTGTATTGGAATATTTCTATATTCGTTTAAATCAATAGGAAGTGGAATTTTAATTATGAGAGGTGAAACAATGAGAATTTCTCTGATAACTGTTATTACATCAAGTTTTAATATATTAATAGCAATCGTAATAACTCAACATTTTAATTTTTTTGGCTGTGTAATTAGTCTAAGCTTAGGATATATAATCCAGGTTTTAGCTTTTAATTACATAAGTCTTAAATTATATTTTACTGAAAAATAATAAATAATTAAGAAGAAAATAAATATCAATATTGGTTATTAATTAATTATGCGAATCAGTAGTTGAAACTGATGGCGAGTTTATATAGTTAAAGTATTTAAAATCAATAAAATAAATACGCTGAGTATTTGCTCAATCCGCTGATAATCATTAATTTAGAAGAATAAAACCCATTATTTTTCAAGTATGATTCCCAGCGAGAAAGAGTTTAAACTGATACAGATTTATATGTATATATGTGATTTATACGACCGGGAATTGAAATATTATTGCCAAAGATACAGCAATAATTCCAATCCCGCTTTCACAGACCGGGAAATAATGACAATTTACCTGTTTGCAGGACACTGTCAAAAGTATTTCCGGATCAAGGATATATACAATTTTGCATCAGAATATCTTTCCTCATGGTTTCCCAAATTACCTTCATACCAGACCTTTAATCTCAGATTAAACCGTCTTAATGAAGCTTTTCGGGTATTATCCACAAGATTGATATCTTCATTCATGCCGGCTGATTGCAACAAGGGCATATCCCTTGTCGATTCCCTTCCCATAATAACTTGTGCGGATAGGAACAGGCAAGGAAAAGTGGCCCGGGAAATAACCGCCAAGGGATATTGCTCAACAAAGAACATGTATTATTACGGGTTGAAACTTCATGCGCTGACCCTGCGCAGGGAGGGAACAATCCCCTTTCCGAAATCCTTGATGGCCACTCCTGCCGAAGATAATGATCTGACAGTTTTTAAACAGGCTTGGGGTGATTATATCTCCGATACCGTAATTTTTGGAGACAAGATATACTCCGATTTTTAATACTTCAACGATGATAAAAAACAAAACCGGAATATTGAAATGTATACTCCTGTCAAGGCAATTAAGGGACAATCCGAACAGGAAAGGCAGCGCCAAAAAGCTTATAACGACTTGTTCTCTACGGCTGTTTCCAAAATCAGGCAACCCATAGAGTCATTCTTCAACCGGCTGAACGAAAAAACAACTATTCAAAGAGCACAAAAAGTAAGATCCACTAAAGGTTTACTTGTTCATACGATGGGCAAAATTGCCATCGCTTTCATTTATCTAATTTTTTAAATACTGATTCGCATGAATAATAGAATTTTTTTAGTTATATATTTTCTTTTATTATGTGCCATAAATGCCATTGCGCAAAATAGAAAAGATTTCAAAGTATTTAATGCCTTATTATTTAAGCAGACCCCAGATTTATCTCAATATGGATTTTCAAAAATAAACATAATTTATGAAGATGCCGTGATTTCTACTGACTACCGTAAAAATAAGGGTGACTTTAGATGGCGATTTGTTGATATTGAAAAAGTAGCACGTGAATCAAGTAGATCAAAAAGAAATGAAAACGTTCCCACTGTTTTAGATGTCGAATATTGGGGACATATGTTATACAATGCTAAAACAAAAAAAGTAGCTGAAGATGTTTTTCTTCAATTAATTAGATTGTATAGAGCAAATGACCCGAACTCATTAGTTTCGGTATTTCATTATGGGGCTATATCAGAAGATATTTATAATGCCTCAAATGTGGTTTATCCATGTTATTATACACATGGAATGAATAGAGATGAATGGATTGCTATGGTGAAAAATGGCATAGCAGCTATTAAAAAACGCAATAAGAATTTACCAATTTATGTATTTATTTGGCCGCAATATAACCCAATACCAAGTAAGAATGATTTAGGTTACAAATTTGTTGAACCTGATTTTTGGCGACTTCAACTGGAAACCTTGTATTCGATGTGTGATGGAGTCATAATTTGGTCTCATTACCGTGATGAAAATGGGAAAAATATTTATTTTAATAAGAATATGCCTTGGTTTCAGGAGACTGTGAAATTTATGAAAAAATACGGCATCGAATAATTTAAATTGCACTTCATATAATTTTTTTGAATGTATCATATAATTTTCATAATATTGTTATTATTTGCAACTCTAGAATTATTATCAAAGCAAAAAAAAAAGAATGCTACTCTGTTATTTTTATTATTGCTATTTTTGGTAATTTTTAGATATGGGCAAGGCAGTGACTACTTTAGTTATATTTATTTATTCACTAGTTCAGCAGATACTTTTGAAACATATATCAAAACTCATGATTTAAACTACATTACTCGAGAGATCGGATTTTCGGCGATATCTTATCTCTGGATAAAAATATTACACCTATCGCCTGAAACGCTTTCAGCACTATTCTCAGCAATTTCTTTTTTTTTAGTATGGCTTTTTATAAAAAAATACAGTGTAAGACCAGTTATAAGTCTATTTTTGTTCTATTGCACATTTTATCTTATCTATCCATTTAGTGGAATAAGACAAGCTGTTTGTCTTGGTTTTTTTATTTTTTATATGCTCCCTTTACTCAACGAAAGGAAATATATAAAATATTTTTTGTTGTGTATTTTGCTTTTTACGATACATTATTCGAGCATTATACTTTTCATAATACCTGTGGTTAATTTGGTGAAAAATTATAAACCCTATCAGGTTTATATTATTGCAATTGTCTCCCTTATCTCTGGTATTGCTATAAATCAATTTTTATTTTCTTTTTTCTCTTCATTGGATACGATAGGAAGCAAAGTGGGTGCATACACCCAAGAAAATTCATTTAATGTTTTAAGTTTATTATTGAGGGTTATGTTATTTATACCAATAATGTTAACGTATAAGATTTATGAAAGAAATTCGATGCGAGACTTATTTCTTAAGATATATATTCTAGGGTTTTTTTTATATCTCATATTTATGACAAGTTCATTAATATCTTCAAGAATAAACGTATTCATGAGATATGTTGAAATAATATTAATAGTTGATCTTATAGTTTACGTCTTTAAGAATAATTACAGTAAAGTTTTAGGCTATACTTTTATTGTTACCATTATGACAGTTTTATATGTAAAAAATATAAATTCCTTTATTGATCAAGGACCTTATTATGATCAAGTTGATTTTTACAATTATCCTTATGTTTCAATATTCAATAAAAGAAAAATTATTGAAATACGTTATATTCCTCCATATTATCAGGAGTATGTAATTTATGATTGAAAAACTTCTCCAAATAAACTCCGTTGTTAATTCCGGTTCCACCGGCCGTATTGCGGAAGAAATCGGACAAATAGCCATTGCGGCTGGTTGGGAGAGTTATATTGCCTACGGCAGACACGCCCGTACAAGTCAATCGAAATTGATAAAGATTGGAAGTGATTGGGATATTAGGATGCATGGCTTGCAAACGCGGTTGTTTGACAGACATGGGCTCGCTTCAATAGCTGCAACCAGGGAGTTTGTGGAGCAAATAAAAAAGATAAAGCCGGATATCATACATCTGCATAACATACATGGTTACTACATCAACATCGAAATACTTTTTCGATATTTAAAGGACGCAAATATTCCTGTTGTATGGACTTTTCATGACTGCTGGCCGATGACCGGGCATTGTGCTCATTTTACATTTGTTGGATGTGAAAAATGGAAAACGCAGTGTTTCAGTTGTCCGCAAAAAAAAGATTATCCTAGCAGCTATTTCTTAGACAGATCAAAGCAAAACCATAAGCAGAAGAGGAAATTGTTCACATCAGTAAATGATATGACAATAGTTTCTGTTTCCAATTGGTTAGCCGATATTGTAAAACAATCATACTTAAAAGATTATCCTACTCTGGTTATAAATAACGGTATCGATGTGAATGTCTTTTCACCTCAAAGTAGAGATAGCATTAGGTTAAAGTATGGATTGGCCGACAAATTTATTCTGCTTGGAGTGGCAACAGAATGGGGGAGAAGAAAAGGATTGCATGATTTCATTGAACTAAGTAAAATACTGAAGGATGATGAAATAATAGTACTTGTCGGCCTAAAAGAAGATCAAATTAAGATACTTCCGGAGAATATCATTGGGATTTCTCGCACCGAGAGTACACAAGAATTGGCAGAGTTTTATTCGTCTGCGAATGTTTTTGTTAATCCTACTTGGGAGGATAATTTCCCGACAACTAATCTGGAAGCAATGGCATGTGGAACACCGGTAGTAACCTATCGCACCGGAGGAAGTCCGGAAGCATTGACACCAAAAACTGGATTTGTTGTAGAACAAGGCGATTTGGCAAGTATAAGAAAAGCCATCGATACGGTTAAGAGCAAAGGGAAAGCTTTTTATTCCGCAGCATGCAGAGAAAGAACCACAAAAATGTTCAACAAAAACGATCGCTATGCAGAATATCTCCAATTATATGAACAAATGCTGTCCGAAAGATAATAAACTTGACAAGTGACGCGTAACAAGTAACAAGTGATATGTAACGCATCACAGATCACGCATCAACGTATTAACAAATCAACGAATCAACAAATCAACATGACTACATTTTCCAATAAAATTCTCCTTATTACCGGCGGCACGGGTTCATTCGGTAATGCCGTATTGAAACGCTTTCTCGATACCGATATCAAAGAAATTCGCATTTTCAGTCGCGACGAGAAGAAGCAGGACGATATGCGGCATCAATATCAGAACCCTAAAATCAAATTCTATATCGGCGATGTGCGCGACAAGCGTTCGGTGGACGATGTGATGATCGGGGTTGATTATATCTTTCATGCCGCAGCATTGAAGCAAGTGCCTTCCTGCGAATTTTTCCCCATTCAGGCGGTGAGAACCAACATCATGGGTACGCAAAACGTGCTGGATTCGGCAGCGGAACACGGAGTTAAACGTGTGGTGGTGCTGAGTACCGACAAAGCGGCGTATCCGATCAATGCAATGGGTATGAGCAAGGCGCTGATGGAAAAAACGGCGGTGGCCAAAGCACGCGCGTTGGGCGACAAGGAGCCGGTGATCTGCTGTACGCGCTACGGCAACGTCATGGCCAGTCGCGGTTCGGTGATTCCGCTGTGGATAGATCAAATCAAAAACGGAAAACCGATCACCATCACCGATCCGAATATGACGCGCTTTATGATGACGCTCGACGATGCGGTGGATTTGGTGTTGTATGCTTTTGAAAACGGGGTGAATGGCGATTTGTTCGTCCAAAAAGCACCGGCGGCTACACTGCTGGTGTTGGCTACAGCACTGAAAGAGCTGTATCGTGCTGATAACGAAATCAAAATTATCGGCACCCGTCACGGCGAAAAACTGTACGAAACGCTGGTAACCCGAGAAGAAATGTTTCGGGCGCAAGACAAAGGAAATTATTACCGTATCCCCATAGATGACCGCGATTTGAATTACGATAAATATTTTGTGGAAGGCGTGGAGGATATAACGAAAGTGGAAGAATATCATTCGCACAATACCCATCGGTTGGATGTGGGAGAGATGAAAAAGATGTTGATGAAGTTGGAGGAAGTGAGGGGGGACGTTGATGCGTGACGAGTGGTAAATTGTTTATTTGTTTATTCGTTTATTCGTTGATACGTAACAAATCAACACATAAACAGTAAGTAAAATCGTCAAATCAACAATAAAAATATGGATTTCGTCTATTCTTTTGAGAAATTGAATGTTTGGCAGGAAGCACGTACATTAGTAAAAGAAATTTATATATTGACAGAATTGTTTCCTATTACAGAAAAATATGGATTGAGTAATCAAATACAGAGAGCTTCAGTATCTGTAGTTTCAAACATTGCGGAAGGGGTTAGCCGATTTTCGCCAAAAGAACAAATCCGCTTTATCGAAGTTGCTTATGGTTCATTGACCGAAGTCTATTGTCAATTAATCATAGCAATGGATTTAAAGTATATCGACGAGGCAAAATTAGAATTGCTGAAACCTTCTATCTTAAAAATTTCCAATCAATTGAATGCATTGAAAAAGAGCATTCTAAAACGAAATGAAGATTAAGTTTCCGCACAAATCAACGAATCAACGAAAATGAATATCCTGATTACCGGCGCGAAGGGGTTTCTCGGGAAAAACCTGATAGCCGAACTGAATAATATCAAAGAGGGTAAAGCGAAGAGTTACAATCTGACTTCGGATTTGAACCTGTTGTCATATGATATGGATACTGATCCGACATTGTTGGATGATTATTGCCGGAAGGCCGATTTTGTGTTTCATCTGGCGGGGGTGAATCGACCGAAAGAGCAATCGGAGTTTATGAAAGGAAACTTTGGTTTTACCTCGGTGTTGCTGGATACATTGAAAAAACATGACAACAACTGCCCCGTGATGTTGTCTTCTTCTATTCAGGCGGAACTGGATAATCCGTATGGTGTTTCGAAGAAGGCAGGGGAAGATTTGCTGTTTGCGTATGGTCGTGAGACAGGTGCAGCGGTATTGATCTACCGTTTCCCGAACGTGTTTGGCAAGTGGTGTCGTCCTAACTACAACAGCGCGGTGGCTACCTTCTGCCACAACATCGCGCACGGTTTGCCCATTCAGGTGAACGACCGGAGCGTGATGTTGACGCTGGTCTATATCGATGATGTGGTGAAAGAGCTGATCGCGGCCTTAGAAGGTCATCCGAATAAAGAGGGTGATTTTTGCAGGGTGCCCACCGAGCATCGAATCACACTGGGTGAGATTGTCGATCTGATCTATTCCTTTAAAAAGAGCAGGCAAAACCTGCAGGTGCCTGATCTGTCGGATGCTTTCACGAAGAAACTCTATTCAACCTACCTGAGCTATTTGCCGGAGGATCAATTCTCCTATCCTCTCAAAATGAATGTAGATGAAAGGGGCTCCTTTACTGAGTTTCTGAAATCGCCCGATCGGGGACAAGTTTCGGTAAATATTTCCAAACCGGGTATTACCAAAGGAAACCACTGGCATCACACGAAGAACGAAAAATTTCTGGTAGTTTACGGCAAAGGGGTCATTCGTTTCCGGAAAATAGACGAAAAGGAAGTCTATGAGTATTATGTTTCGGGCGACCGGTTGGAGGTGGTGGATATTCCGGTGGGATATACGCACAACATTGAGAATTTGGGCGAAACGGACATGGTAACTATCATGTGGGCAAATGAGGCGTTTGACCCCGACAGGCCTGATACGTTCTTTTTGGAAGTGTGACGCGTAACGAGTGACGCGTTACTGATCACGCGTTACGCGTTACGAATTATTAAATAAACAAAGCAACTTATCAACAATGAAACGTCTTAAAGTACTCACCGTCGTAGGAACACGCCCGGAAATCATTCGTCTTTCGCGCGTCATGGCCAAACTGGACGAGTCGGAAGCCATTGAACATGTAACCGTACATACGGGGCAAAACTACGATTACGAACTTAACGAAATATTTTACAACGATTTGGAGATTCGCAAACCGGACTACTTCTTGAATGCGGCAGGAAAGAATGCAACCGAAACGGCGGGACAAATTCTCATCAACATCGATCCGGTACTGGAAAAAGAACATCCCGACGCCTTTCTGGTATTGGGCGACACTAACTCGTGCCTTTGCGCTATTGCAGCCAAGAAACGGCACATTCCCATTTTCCACATGGAAGCAGGTAACCGGTGTTTTGATCAGCGCGTTCCCGAAGAAAGCAACCGCAAAATCGTGGATCACATTGCGGATATCAATCTTACATACAGCTCCATTGCACGGGAATACCTGTTGCGTGAAGGACTGCCAGCCGACCGGATCATCAAAACAGGCAGTCCGATGTATGAGGTGCTGATGCATTATCTGCCGAAAATTCAACAATCTCCTATTTTGGAGCAATTGGGACTTGAAAAAGAAAAATATTTTGTGGTTTCGGCGCACCGGGAAGAAAACATCAATTCGGAAAAGAATTTCTTTCATCTGGTGGAAATTCTCAATTTGATTGCGGAACACTATGGTTTTCCCGTGATTGTTTCCACTCATCCGCGAACGCGAAAAATGATTGAAGAAAAGCAGGTACGTTTTCATCCGTTGGTACAGCTGATGAAACCGATGGGCTTTAGCGATTACAATTGGTTGCAGATAAATGCGTATGCCGTGTTGTCCGACAGCGGAACCATATCGGAAGAATCGTCCATTTTGAATTTCCGGGCACTGAATATCCGCGAAGCGCATGAACGCCCCGAAGCGATGGAAGAGGCATCGGTGATGATGGTGGGGCTGAATCCCGAACGCGTGATGCAAGGGCTGGTAGAGCTGCAATATCAAATTACGGGTACCAATCAAATCAACGCATCAACGCATCAACGCATCAACGATCTTACAAATCAACAAATAAACGAATCAACGAATAAACAAAGCTTCCGCCCGGTAGCCGATTACTCCATGCCCAACGTGAGCGATAAAGTGGTTCGGATCATTATATCATATACCGATTATGTCAAAAGAGTTGTGTGGAGTGAATAAAAAAATATTGATTCATAGCCTCGTCTTTAGTCCTGATAGTGTCTCTACCGCTTATCTCTATAACGATATTGCGTTGAGATTTAAGAATGCAGGATATGAAGTTGTTGTGCTGACTACCAGACCTCATTATAATGTGGTGGAAAGTGAATTGAAGAAGCAACCTTTAAAAAAAAAGCTGTTCGGGTTATATTATGAGAGCGACTTTCAGGGAATTAAGGTAAAGCATGTTTATCAGAAGAAATACAAAAGTACCATTCACAGGTTGTTGGGATTTGTGTACTGGCACCTGGTCTCTTTTATCCTTGCCCTGTGTGAAAAGAAAGTTGATCTGATTATGTCTCCGTCGCCTCCACTGACCATAGGTTTCCTGAATGTACTTATCGCAAAACTGAAGGGTGCAAAGGTTATTTATAACGTGCAGGAAATATACCCTGACTTGCTAATTGAAGAGGGTGGATTGAAATCGGGATTGACTATTTCTTTCCTGAAGTGGATGGAAAAAATCGTCTATCATCATTCTGACGCAGTAACCACCATCGATCAAATTTTTTACGAAACAATAGAATCTCGTTTTAAGGACAAGACAAAGTTGCATATTATTCCCAATTTTGTAGATACGGAAATATATAAACCACTTCCGAAAGAGAATTTGGAATTAAGCAAGGATTTATTCCCCGATACGGAGTCTGTAAAGATGATGTATGCTGGGAATATTGGTCATGCGCAGGATTGGGATACATTGATTGCCCTGGCAGATGAATTGAAGAATGATCCGGTTGAGTTTTTCGTCATAGGAGAAGGAGCTGAGAAAGAAAGACTTTTGCGGGAGAAAGAGAATAGGAAGCTGGAGAAATTGCATATTATTCCTTATCAGCCGAGAGAATTGATGCCCTCACTGCTTACCTATTCAGATGTGCAATTTATCTTTATGGCTCTCCAGACAGAAGGTCATGGATTTCCTTCCAAGGTTTACACGATAATGGCTTGTGCTAAACCGTTGATTGTTTGCTCCGGGGATAATACACCGATCATTAACTTTCTGAGGGACAAAAATTGCGCATTTCTTTTGACAAACAAAGATTTGCAAACCAATGTGACAGAAATGACTAAGATTTTAAGAAATACACCTTTGTCTGAATTTGAGAGAATGGGGAAGAATGGATATGTAAATATTGTCAACAATTATTCCAAGGAAAAAGTGACTTGGGAGTATGTTGATTTGGTAAAAAGCTTATTAGATAAAAAAATGTCCTGACAAAACAGCCATTTTGCCAGGACACAACCAAATATGACAGTTAACTATTCTTTTTACCGTCACTGGTTTTGGGAGTAGAACGGTAATGCGTTCTGACTTTCGTACCATCATCTCTGGTATGCTCATGAACGTATACTTTCTTTTTACCTTCGTCAGTTTGTGCCATATTTTCACACCTCCTTTCCCGCACTTTTAGTGGCAATATTTCAGTTGCCGCTTTATTTAAAATATAATACTTACTAATTCTTCTATTCGTTATATAATCAGAAACATTAATTTACGTGAATCTTCTATTATATTTGCAAAATGTGTGCCAAAGGAGTATTGTTTTGAAGAAAGTTATTAACTATTTAGTACCACATTATTAAAGAAAAATGAATGTTCAAATAGAAATTGCATTAATAATACTTTCTGCTTTATTAACAGGAGGCTTTATTATATTTTTTGTTGAAAATCGCCAAATCGAAAAGGATGTGATTGATAGATACCGTTCTATAATGGATCCCTATTATCATAAACTGAGCAATTATTTGAAGTTAGTGTTTTTCATTAATAATTCTCTGATATATAAGGAATCAGACATTAAGAATGTTGAAAAATTCAAATCGTATATAGAAAAGTTAGCAAAAACTGGTAAAGAAGTATTTCTTACTTCAAATATAGTATCATATAAAGAGTCTAAAGAATTAGATCTATTGAATGAATCAATTAATGCTGTTTGGTGGTTGTATTATGAAGGTGGGGTAGATAAATATATAGATTTTGATAATGATGTTTCCAAAGCTCTTAGTACTTATATATTGGATGCTATAATAGAAATTTCCCCGTCATTCAAAGGGATTCGAATTGATGAAAATTTAATACCCTTTGTTTCTGGTGAGTTTTATGTTAATCTTTGGAAGCCTGTCAAAGGAATTACATTTGATTTTGAAGATTGGAAAAAAAATGCAACTCAAATAAGCGTTTATTATTTTTCAGTATAGCTTTTGTTATGATAATAATGATATGCACTATGTTGTTTTATCCAATATTGAAATGTATTTATTTAATTACGATTCCAACAATGCTTTGTTGTGTTACTTTTATGTTCCTACTTTTTTAGACTAAATAATCTAATGAAATTGAGTCAGAGTGTTTTTTGAATCATTCTAATGACCGAGATAGTAAATATCATTAAAAAGAAGTGATGATGAAAAGATCTTTGAACTGCGTATAAGTTGAAAGTTTTTGAATAATAACTCTTTGCAACATCACAGTAAAGTTTTTTATGAGAATTATGAAACGAATATTAATCACCGGCATTAACGGCTTTGTTGGATCGAATTTGACAAAGGAATGGAGAGGACGACATACACTTTATGGCTTGGATATTAATCAAATGCCTAAAGAAGGTGTGAGTAAAATATTTTTATGGGAAGAGTTAAACGAAATTCCATCGGTAGATACCATCGTTCACCTGGCAGGCAAAGCGCATGATACGAAAAATAAAAGTGAAGCGGCGGAATATTTTGCCGTGAATACGGGATTGACACAAAAAATTTTCGATTATTTTCTGGAGTCGAGTGTAAAGAAGTTCATCTTCTTCAGTTCGGTGAAAGCGGCGGCAGATAGCGTACCGGGAGATGTGCTGACAGAGGAAGTGGTGCCTGCGCCGGTGGGGCCTTACGGAGAATCGAAGATTAGGGCGGAAGAATACATAAAAGCCAAGATGCAAGAACCAAGAGCAAAGGATAAAAAGATATATATTTTGCGCCCGTGCATGATTCACGGACCGGGAAACAAGGGAAATCTGAATCTGCTGTATAACGTGGTAAGCAAAGGGATTCCCTGGCCGTTGGGTGCCTATGAAAACAGGCGTTCGTTTTGTTCAATCGACAATATCTCCTTCGTGGTGGAGCAGCTGATCGTGAAGGAAAATATTGAGAGTGGTATTTACCACGTGGGTGATGATGAGCCATTGTCGACCAACGAACTCATCAGGCTGATCAGCGAATCGGTCGGAAAAAAGTCGCACATCTGGAAACTGCCGAAAGGTTTCATGGGTGCTGCTGCTTCACTGGGTGGAGCGCTTAAGTTGCCGCTCAACAAGGAACGGCTGCGGAAACTTACCGAAAACTACGTGGTGAGCAACGAAAAAATAAAACGGGCGCTGGGTATTGAAAAAATGCCGGTGTCGGCCAAAGAGGGGATGCGAAAAACGCTGGATAGTTTCAGTTAAAGGGTAACATGGGGGTAATAACAATCTATTTGATCGTCTTGGTTTTGCTGCTTGCAGCAGAACTTTTTTATTTCCGGATCGCGGATCGGTTCAACATCATCGACAAACCGAACGAGCGGAGCTCGCACAACTACATCACCATACGAGGTGGCGGCATTATCTGGTGGGTGGCGGCGTTGCTGTTCCTGTTGTTTCATTTCTCCCCAACTTCGCTCTGGTTCTTTGCCGGCATCACGCTGATCGCGGGCGTTAGCTTTTGGGATGATGTGCAGGGGCTGCGACAGAAGGTGCGTCTGCTCTTCCACCTGCTGGCAATGAGCTGCGCTTTTTACCTGGCAGATGTCTTTGGAGCATACCCCTGGTGGGCCATCGTGATAGGATACGTGGTGTTTATCGGGATTGTGAATGCCTATAACTTTATGGATGGCATCAATGGTATCACCGGATTATACAGTATCGCGGTACTGGCATCGCTGCAATATGTGAACATGGAGTACGGTAACTTTGTGCATCCTGACCTGATCCGGTTCCCAATGATTGCATCCGTCGTGTTCCTCTTCTTCAACTTCCGGAAAAGAGCCCGATGCTTTGCCGGTGATGTGGGGAGCGTGGCCATCGCCTTCTGGATTGTAACGCTGCTACTGTTGCTAATCCTCAAAACGGAGAACCTGATATGGCTGGGCTTCCTGATGGTGTACGGGGTGGATACGGTGATGACCATCTTTCATCGCATTTATTTGAAACAACATATCATGGAGGCGCACCGGCTCCATTTTTACCAGATACTGGCGAACGAGAAGAAGATGCCACACCGGCTGGTGAGTGTGATCTATTTCACGGTGCAGCTACTCTGCTCGGCGTTAATCATCCTGCTCTATCCGGTGATGGGATGGGGCATCTTCGTGATCCTGCTGCTGATTTTAATGGGACTGTATATGATGAAATTCCCGTTGATGAACGCAAAAAAGAGTGTGAACTATGCTGATTGAGATGACGATTTACCGGATAAAGTAACGGAACGGGCGAAGGCGAGCGACCGTCTCCGCATGAACTACAACCTGCACGATTCGCCGGAGGCCAAAGGGCAACGATTGCTCAACGCCCTTGAGGCGGGTACCGTATTGCCCATTGACCGTCATCGGGAGACTGCTGAAACGTACATCGTGTTGAGAGGAGTTATTCGTGTGTTGTTTTACAACGATCGGAAAGAATTGACGAATACGTTCGATCTCGATTCAAAGAAGAAAACCTACGGCATCCATATCCCGAAAGGTCAATGGCACACGCTTGAGGTGTTGGAAAGCGGCACTGTCAATTTCGAAGTGAAGGATGGGCCGTATGCTACCCGCAACCGGAAGATATCCTGATACCGGTGCCATTGTCGTACCAATCGATATTTGCCGAAAGGATATTCTCGATAATATGGCACTGACCTGGGAGGTGACTCAGTTAGAGTCGCCTGACAGAGACATGCTCTGCATGGATATGTATGCCTCCATTTTGAGTAAGCTGTTCTCGTTGCAGTTGGAAGCCCGCAATTGGACGAAATGACCAACAGATGGATTGAAAGCAGCATAGAAATAAATGTGTTCTGGATGCATGTTTCGACGGTTGAAAACACCCAATGGGAAAATTTTGCGGAACTGAAAGCCGTTTACCCGAAAACGGACTATATAGGCAATGACCGTTATGTATTCAACATCAAAGGTAACAAATACAGGATTGTAACCATGATTCGGCATTGTTAATAAAGTATAGCTAAATCATTATTCCATTTAAACATTAATTGTTATGTATCATAAGATCATTTACACTTCTAAGCGGGAAAAGTGTATCAGGAGTTCGTTTACATTCTAATCAAGGGAATGTATCATAGGTTCGTTTACACAACCTCATGAGGTTGGCCGACTGTTAGGACAGTCAAAATATCAGGAGTTCATTTACACGTTGTTTATTTTGGAAGAAACATCGGGAAAGGGAAAATATGATAAACGATCTTATGATATTTATCAAGTATGGCATTCGCATGCTGGAGGATGCGGCTGAAGCGCTGGGGGCTGAATACAAAGGACAGAAATGCGGCACATTTGGAGAATTTGCCTGCTTGTCGTTCAACGGCAACAAGATGATTACCACGTCCGGTGGCGGAGCGCTGGTGTGCCGCACCGAAGAGGAGGCAAAGCGGACGAAGTTTTTCGCCACACAGGCAAGGGACAACGCGCCACACTATCAGCATTCGCACATTGGCTACAATTATTGGATGAGCAACATCTGCGCGGGCATCGGACGCGGACAGATGTATGTGCTGGAAGAGCACATTGCCCGAAGGAGAGCAATTAATCAGCTGTACCGAAAGCTCCTGCACGATCTGCCCGGAATTACCTTTCATACCAATCCTAACAGCGATTTTAATTCGAATTACTGGCTGACGTGCATCGTCATCGATCCACAAGAAGCCGGGTTCACTCGGGAAGAGTTGCGTTTGAAAATGGAAGAAGAAAATATTGAAACGCGTCCGTTGTGGAAGCCGATGCACCTGCAGCCAGTGTTTGCCGATTGTCCCTATTACGGTGACAATACGGAGGGACGGTTGTTCGACAACGGGCTCTGTCTGCCTTCGGGACCTACCCTCACCGACAAGGATATCGAACGCGTTGCCGGCGTCATCAGAGAGATGTACTAATTATCATTCGCCAACCTCCATTCATCATCCAACAATCACCTGATAATCGTAATTTTTGTCCAGTAATTTAACCATGTTTGATGTAAACGATTTTATTGAAAATCTACGAAATGGGGAACTATGGATTGCATATCTCTTATTATTTGTTCCAATAATTTATTCTCGCATTAAAAAAGATTACAACAAGAATACACGGCAAAAGTCTTTACCTTTTTGGTATGCAGGTATTATACTTATCATTTTGATATTTAATAGCATAAAACTATTTTCCATAAAATATACCTGGTTGTCGATTTCTGCTTCAACTCTTGTTTTTGCTTACATTTATCTGGTTAATTCTACCTTGAAGGTTTCTTACGAATATTATTTAATAAAGTCGCTGGAAAAGAAATTGCTAACTCGGGATATAGATGATTATGCCGACTTTTATGTTAATAATAGAAAGTTATTTATTTCTCAATTAGGCAAATACAGATATGGATTGATGTGCCTTCATTTTATGCATAATCAGGGTATCTATCCTTTATGTTTCGATATAATGGATGATATTCAGAAGTTGCAACTTACCGATGAAGAAAAACGCGTCTTTCTGATTCAGCAGTTTAATATCTATTGCGACACGCAAGCCGTTAGATCTTGGGAAAATAAATATGATTCCATTAAACATTTACTGAAAGAGGAGGATAAACTTTATGTTGAATCGATAGTGGCATACCAAAAACTGAATTTAGATTTATCGGAAGAGTTGAATCAAAAACTACTTGCAACCACCTCGAATGCATTGTATAAACAGATAGCGGAAAATAATCTGGCAGTAATTGCAGAAAACAGATCTGAAAATATTGATTGGTCCGATTATTCCCAAAAATCTTTCGCTACAAGTCGACAAATTAAATCTAATATAGATACGGCATCGATTAATTTGATATTTAATTTTTTGCATTCGGGCAACACTGAAAAAGCGGAAGAATTGTACCAAAATTATGTTAAATCGTTGCCGGCATTTACAACAGATCAACGTATTCACATAGCAAATGTTCAACTAATATATTATAGGCAAAAAGGCGATACCGAGAGTCTGGAAAAAGTGATCGGAACACTTTTTGATGAATACCATAGGGCTTCAAAGTCAAGAAGATATCCCTTTTTGATCAGCTTATTACGTATTTGCTTCAATCATGATATTTTATTTGAAGAGGTTTTGTCGGAAGTTGAAAGGAAATTGGATGACATATTGGAAACCGATTTTTCTCTGATACAGTGGGTCACGAATGAAATTTCGGGAATTGCAAGTTCGCGTTACGGACCTCAGAATGAGAAAAGAATTATTGCCTTGATGGATAAATGCATCAAAAAACTTGATACTGTGGATATTGATGATGAGATAGCAAAATTGCAAAATGAAAATGTGGTTAAGAAAAGATCGTACATTAAGTTTAAAGCCAAGATAGCAACGTTAAACCTGACTATACCGAGTTTTGAACAATACATAAAACAGCTATCTGAAAAACTCAAGATACTTGATCAACTGATCCTTTTTGATGAAAGGCATTCCCTTGCAATGAATTTATTGGATTCATTGTTTTTAAAATTGGATGAGGTCACATGTGCTATGGGCGTTATTATTAATACATATAGGATCGCTACACAGTCGGAAACCTTCATCCGGCTTTATGAAGAAGGGCATCGTTTGATTGCAAAAATTCTACCTATCATGAATAAAGCTGAAAATGCACTTATGATTGCTGAATATCATTTGCGTTTGGCTCACTATTACTGTTGCCTGAACAACAGACAAGAAGGGTATAAACATTTTCTGAAATTCAAAGAAAGGGGTATCAATCTTTTGAATTTTGCCGACTGGCTCCAGGAATGGTATGACAGACTGGAGCGTTATTTCTCGAATGAGTCATTTTCTAACCGCTAAATTCATCCTCCGTTTGGTGTATGATATTAATTTTTGTTTTATATTTGTAAAAGATTAGAGAAGCGCAAATGAAAAAGTTAATTGGAGAGTACCTGTCGAACAGGGTATTGTCGCGTTTTTCGATACTGATTCTCGACGTAATCATGATTGTTTCCTCGTGCCTGCTGACGTATTTCTTGCGTTACGGCTTCGACGGATTCAGTACGAACGTGCGCATGGAGGGGTTTTGGATTACCCTGATGCTGGTGGTATTCAACATGATCTTCTTTATGGTATTTCGCACCTTCAGCGGAATTTTGCGTTTCTCGGCTTTTACCGACTTGCTGAAGATCGTTTATTCGCTTACGTTGGGTTACGGTCTGTCGTATATTCTGCTGAAAACGTTCTCGTTTCGTCATCCTTCATTCGGCATTTCGGAAACGCTGTTTTTCTCTACTTATGTGCTCAACCTGATGTTGATGGTGTTTTCGCGGATTTGCATCAAGGAGTTTTACGAATACGTGACACATCAGTCTAAAGCATTACAGAATGTGTTTGTTTACGGCACGAAAGAGGGGGGCATAAGCATCGCTCGCTCGCTGAACGGCAATCCCGAATTTAATTACCGCGTTGCGGGGTTTATTTCTGACGAAGTGCCGATGATAGGGAAAACGCTGATGGGGGTGAATGTGTATGCCAACGACGACAGGATGTTTGACGTGATGGAGAAAAAGGGGGTGGATACGGTGATTGTGTCGCCTCAAAAAATTGAGGAGGTGATGAACTCGCCGCTGCTCGACCGGTTTTTCGAAAGGAACATTGCGTTGCTGACCACGCCGCCGCTGAGCGATTTGACGGGGGAACTGACGAGGAAGTCGCAGTTGCGGGAGATCGAGATAGAGGATTTGCTGCCGCGCAAACCGATACGGATAAATATGCAGCACATTGCTTCGCACATTGAGGGGAAGCGGGTGATGGTGACGGGTGCGGCGGGATCCATCGGCAGCGAGATTGTGCGACAGGTGGCGGTTTTTAATCCGTACACGATTGTTTTGGTGGATCAGGCCGAGACGCCGTTGCACGATATGCGGCTGGAGATGAAGGAGAAATGGTGTGAGGTGGATACGCAGATTTTTGTGGCGGATGTGGCGAATGGTTCGCGGATGAAACGGATTTTTGAGGAGACACGCCCGCAGTATATTTTTCATGCGGCGGCTTACAAACATGTGCCGATGATGGAGGAGAACGTGTCGGAATCGATTCAGACGAACGTGTTGGGGACGAAGATCGTGGCCGACCTGGCTGTGGAATACGGTGTGGAAAAGTTTGTGATGATTTCGACGGACAAGGCGGTGAACCCGTCGAACGTGATGGGGTGCTCGAAGCGGATTTGCGAGATTTATATTCAGTCGCTGGCCAAGTACCTGCAGCGGCAGGGAGGACAACGGGTGCAATTCATTACCACGCGCTTCGGCAATGTGCTGGGGTCGAACGGTTCGGTGATTCCGCTGTTTAAAGAGCAAATACGCAACGGGGGGCCGGTGACGGTGACGCATCCGGAAATCATCCGTTATTTCATGACGATTTCCGAGGCGTGCCAGCTGGTGCTGGAAGCGGGCTCGATGGGCAAAGGCGGCGAGATTTACGTGTTTGACATGGGCAAGCCGGTGAAAATTGTGGATCTGGCCAAGAAGATGATCGGGCTTTCGGGGCACAAAGAGGTACAAATACGGTTCACGGGGCTGCGGCCGGGTGAGAAGCTGTATGAGGAGTTGCTGAACGTGGAGGAGTATACCAAACCGACGCACCACGAAAAAATTATGATTGCCGAAGTGCGGGAGTACGAATATGAAGTGGTGAAGAAGGAGATTGAGGAGCTGATTCAACTGTCGTATGAATATGACGACATGAAGACGGTGCGCAAGATGAAGGAGATTGTTCCGGAGTTTCACAGCCTGAATTCGCCTTACGCTTCGCTTGACAACGTGCCTTTTACTGCTACCTCTGACGCAGCTGCTACTTATCCTTCAAACGCTTCCCCGAAAACAACTTGGGGAGATGCCGCAACATAACATACGCTACACCTGTTGCCGGTACCAACGAAGCTGCACACGACGCAACCCACTCCTAAAACCCTTAAATCTCAACCCAACCATCCCCACTCCACCAATCCTTAAATCTCATCTCGATCTAAGCCCGGCCTTCCCGTCCACCCCGGATACTCCGGTGATTTCCACTCTGTCAATCCTTAAATCTAACCCCAACCTTCCCAACTACCAACTAGTAGCGCTTAAATCTCCACCCAACCTCCTACATCCAAGCGGCAAATCATTATCCCTCATCTTCATTCAGAAGTTGCAACTTATCAATGAAAAGACGCCGAAAACTAAACATTTCTGTTTATATTTCATATCTTTGCCTAAAGAGTGAAAATATGAATAATCGCATTGAACTCATAAAAAAGAGATTCGCTGTTATCAATGACGAATAAAAATTTTCCTACAACGAAACGGTATGCGTTTGAGCGAATTTGAAATAGAAACCATCAAGGAACTTGCGGAGAAGCATTTCGGCGAGGGTACAACTGTTTATCTTTTCGGTTCGAGAACGGACGAAAATAAAAAAGGAGGAGACATCGACCTGTTCATAAGTAATGAAGATGAAAAGAGATTGAATATCGAGGCAAAAGTGCAATTTCTGGCAGAACTGAAGACAAAAATCGGGGACCGGAAAATAGATGTGGTTTTCGACAATGACTTTACACGGCAAAAAGAAAATTTTTATAGATCGATCATTCGAGATCGAGTAAAATTGTGATGAACTTTCAATTCGCACAAATATGCAAAAACTATCGGAGAAACGGGACAAACTGACAGAAGCGGTTCAGCTGTGCACGATTCACAGCGAACGTATGAGTTTTGCCCGGGGAAAAATAAAAATGCATTTTCCTCTCGATAAGGAAAAATACGAACATTTACAACCCGAAGAATTGAGTTATTTCGATCAGCTGATCTTTCGGTTTTCAAAACTTCAGGATAGTATGGGAGGGAAGCTGTTTCCCGCAATTCTCGAGAATCTGGGTGAAGATGTGCGGGAATTACCTTTTATCGACAGACTTGCAAAACTTGAAGAATTGAATGTGATACCGAATGCCGACGAATGGATGGTGCTTCGCGAAACGAGGAATATCGTTACCCACGAATATCCTTTTGTAACCGATGAGGTGATAGAAGGACTGAATCTTTTGGGGAAGCATTGTATGTTGATCCTCGATATTTGGCTTGATGTGAGGAACTTCATCGAAACCCGTTTCGGATGTTAATCGGCGAGAAAGAAAAAATACATCTCACGCAGATATTCGCAGATTGAATACGCAGATGGACGCATTCGTAATTCTCATTTTTCCAATTCTTCATTTCCGACATCATAACACCTCCCCGCCTTCGGCGGTACTCCTCTTATCTTAAGAGGAGAGTTGTTGTGGGGAATATTTGGGTGTCGGGAAGGGAAATTCAGAAAAAGTATTTCACGCAGATGGGCGCAGATTGGAAACGCAGATATTCGCAGATAAAAACACAGAGGGGCGTGGAAAAAAACGTGTGATATGGTTCATAATTTTTGTTGAAGGTTAAAAATCATCTTTCAGATTTATTCCGTAATTATTTCGGTACGCTGTACCTTTAAAATTTATTGGTGCGATTCTGCTACAAATAGGACGGTGCTACGCACCTGAAATCGATGTGAGAATGTGAATAATGTGCCCATGAAATGCAATAGAGGATATTTTAAAAGACGATTGACGGATGGAGCTGCGTAGCAGCGATAATATTTGTAGAAAAAGAAAATGTAATAACACAATCCGGAGCTGCAGCGCAGCGTAATCTATCAAATGAATGCAATATGTTCATGAAATTCAATGGAAGAGAATTTTAAAGATTATTTCACGCAGATAGGCGCAGATTGAAATACGCAGATGGGCACAGAAAAAAAATCAGCGTAAATCTGCGAGAGAAAATTCAGAAAAAAATAGTTCACGCAGATAGGCGCATTCGTAATTCTCATTTTTCCAATTCTTCATTTCTGACATCATAACACCTCCCCGCCTTCGGCGGTACTCCTCTTATCTTAAGAGGAGAGTTGTTGTGGGGAATATTTGGGTGTCGGGAAGGGAAATTCAGAAAAAGTATTTCACGCAGATGGACGCAGAAAGTCAGCGGAAATCAGCGAGAAAAATTAAAGGAGTAATCGCGCGATAAAATAAAGTCATAACAAATCGGTTTTTGCCGGGCCTTTAAGAGAAATTTATAATGCTTATCTTTGCATAAAGCTATATGCCAATCCGATAGAGAAGAACGAAAAATTCTTCATTACGAACATGGACTACAATGAAAGACAGAAGCGAAATAGTAAAACAAATTAAAGAAACGCTGCAGAGGGTGGCTCCCACAGCGCAGAGTTTTGTGTACGGAAGTCAGGCCCGAGGAGATTTCAGGCCGGACAGCGATATCGACTTGCTGATTATTGTTGATGAAGATCGGCTATCGATAAAAGAAGAGCAGGAAATTACCATACCGCTTTATGAGATAGAAATGGAAACAGGTGTTCCTATCAGCGCAATGATTGTTTTGAAAAAGAACTGGGAAAAAAGACCGTTTAAAACACCTTTCCAAATCAACATTATGAATGAAGGCATCGTTTTATGAAGTTCGGTATGCATTACGTTAAAACCGAAAAGATTTCTATTAATCAGGCATCCATCTATTATACTCTTTTTGAAAAAAGGCACAGTGGTGATTACGATGATTTTATTTATTTCGATCATGAAATGACGCAAGAATTAATCGCATTAACGAAAGAATTTACTTCAACGATTAAAGAAATGGTTACTAAATCACGAGAATAAATATCAGCAAGAAAGAAAAAATACATCTCACGCAGATGGACGCAGAGAAAAAATCTGCGTAAATCGGCGAGAGAAAAATTCAGAAAAAAGATGGGTTCACGCAGATGGACGCAGATGTTGAACGCAGATATTCGCAGATAAAAACACAGAGAGGTGCGGAAAATTAACGTTATCAGCGAGAAATAAATCGGCGTTAATCTGCGAGAGAAAAAGATCAGAAAAAATAGTTCACGCAGATATTCGCAGATTGAAATACGCAGATGGACGCAGAGAAAAATCAGCGTTGATCTGCGAGAAAAGAAATAGATGGGTTCACGCAGATAGGCGCAGATGGAAACCGCAGAGGGGCGCATTCGTAATTCTCATTTTTCCAATTCTTCATTTCCGACATCATAACACCTCCCCGCCTTCGGCGGTACTCCTCTTACCTTACGTGAAATCTTTTCAGCCATTCATCTCCGTAGCCTCGAACCCTACCCTCTTCACGGTTTTGACGATATCTTCGGGCATGAGCGATTCGGTTTCGACAGTGAGAATCTTGTCGGGATTATCGAGATCGACGTTCCATGAGGCAATACCCTCCTTTTGATTGAGAGAGGGAGTAACTTTTGCCAGACAATTTGAACAATTGATGTTTGTTTTAAATCTTAGGGTTTTCATTTTGCTATATTTTTTTAAAAATTCTGTTTCGTTTGACCGAACGACACGATATCCTCTCGGGAATAACTTCTGTTTGTAAAATCAGATGCGTTTCGATTTTAGTCGAAGGCTGTTGGACACAACACTCACCGAGCTGAGAGCCATAGCAGCTCCGGCAATCATCGGATTGAGCAAAAATCCGTTTACGGGATAGAGCAAGCCGGCAGCAATCGGAATGCCGATAACATTGTAAATAAACGCCCAGAAGAGGTTTTGACGAATGGTCTTGACCGTTTCGGCCGACAAACGGATTGCTTTCGGAATTTTGGTAAGATCGTTTGAAATAATGGTCATTTTGGCCACATCCATAGCGATATCGCTACCCTTGCCCATCGCAATGCTCACATCTGCCTGCGCCAGCGCCGCGCTATCGTTGATGCCGTCACCCACCATCGCTACCTTTTTGCCCTGCAGCTGAAGCTCTTTTACCAATTGCAATTTTTGCTCGGGGAGTAGATTCCCTTTCACGTTTGCGATGCCCAGTTGTTTGCCGAGTTCGGCGGCTACTCGTTCGTTATCGCCCGTAAAGATAGCCACTTCAATGCCCATCTTATGCAATTGAGCTACGGCTTCTATCGAGGTCGGTTTCACCTTATCGGTAATGGAAATCGCGCAAAGCGCTTTTTCGGACGAAGCAAAAACAGAAACAGTATGGGCAGAAGCAAGTTCCTCATCGATTCTCGATTGCAAATCGGGAGGTATGAGGACGTGTTGCGACCGAATATACGCAACACTCCCAACAAAATATCGCTCACCGCCGCCGTAAACACCTTCGATCCCTTTCCCACTTTGATGTTCAACCGAGACATCGTTGAGCAGGGAGGCATCCTCTTTCATGGCGGCAACCACGGCTTCAGCCAATGGATGCTCGGAACGTGATTCGATACTGTACAAAATATCGCGATGAATGCTCGTAGCGTCGGAAGTCCATATCATATCGGCAACACGCGGCTTACCCTCGGTAATGGTTCCCGTTTTGTCGAGAGCCACAACATCCACATCTTTCGCTTGCTCGAGACTTTCGGCATCTTTAATCAAAATACCTTCGTCGGCAGCTTTGCCGATGGCCACCATGATGGCAGTAGGCGTAGCCAGACCCAGTGCGCAGGGACAGGCAATCACCAGCACGGTTACCAGCGAAAGCAGTCCGTAAACGAACCCATTGTTGCCTCCGAACATCAACCACGCAACAAAACTGATAATGGCAATACCCATGACCACCGGCACAAAAACAGCGGCAATTCGATCCACCAAGGCTTGAACGGGAGCTTTGCTTCCCTGTGCCTGGTCCACCGTTTGAATGATGTGGGCGAGCAAGGTATCTTTACCTACCTTTTGTGCACGAAACGAAAAGCTCCCTTTCTGATTGATCGTTCCGGCAAACACCACGGCACCGGGAAGTTTTTCGACCGGCACAGGTTCACCACTGATCATGCTTTCGTCCACAAACGAATTTCCTTCGACGACAACACCATCGACGGCGATTTTTTCTCCGGGCTTCACCAACACCATATCATCTATCATCACATCCGCAATGCCTGTCTCTACCGGTTTGCCGTCGCGCATGACGGTAACCGTTGAAGGTTGCAATCCCATCAGTTTGCGAATGGCATCCGAGGTATTTCCCTTAGCTCGATCTTCCAGCAATTTTCCTAAAAGAATAAACGCGACGATAACCCCCGAAGCTTCGAAATAGACATGAGCTTCGAGACCCTGTTTTTCCCAAAACTGAGGAAACAGCGTATTGAAAACGCTGAAAAGATAGGAAATGCCCGTACTGAGGGCCACGAGTGTGTCCATGTTGGCCGAACGATGTTTTGCCTGCCTCCACGCACCTATGAAAAAGCGCCGACCGAAAACGAACAAAATGGGAGTCGCCAATATCCACATGATATAATTTGCGTAGGGAATATGCATGAAAAACATGCCGATCAGCACCAGCGGAATCGAAAGGCTGATTGCCCAGACTGTTTGCCTGCGAAGTTTGCGATAGTTTTCGGCATGTAGATGCTCTACATTTTCGAAGGATGATTCGGCTTCATCGATCAACAAATCGTAACCGATATCCTGCAGAGCGGTTTTCATCGCTCGCGGAGTCACTATATCAGGTAGATATTCGATATTGCCCTTTCCATTTCCGTAGTTTACGGAAGCATCCAAAACACCGGGAACGTACAACAAAATGTTTTGTGTGCTCGATGCGCAAGAAGCGCACGTCATGTTGAGCACCGGATAAGTTGCATGTCGGGAAAGCACCTCACCTCCCGCCCGGCGAATCCGCGATACGAGCCCTTGAACGATTTCGGCAGCATCATCGACATACTTTTCGGAAACGGAAAACGAGAGTTTCGAATTTTTTTCGTCTATGTGTAAAGATTCGATTCCGTTCACTTCCTGTAGATTATTTCGAGAGAAATCGGGAAGTTTAAGCAACTTTATTTGAAAGGTTTTAACGTCTTCATTCATAACACAGAAAAAACAAATATAGGTGTACGAGGTTCATATTCTCGCGTTAAAACACCCTAAAAGAAAAAAATACCGTATTTTTGCAGGTGAAGTAAACCATGCCGGCAACAACGATCGGCAAGATAAACAGAAAATTGAAACATAAATCTACCTTTAAAAAAAACCGAAAAGAAAATGGGAAAAATATTATGGATGCTGACCGGCTTTCTTTTAATTGCCTGTAATCAAAATCACGATAAAAAAACAGCTCAAAAAGATTACGAACACATTTCGACCACTACAGGAGAATGGCAACTTGTTTGGGATGAAGAATTCGATTATATCGGCTTGCCCGACTCCGCAAAATGGAGCTACGACACCGAAGGAAACCAATGGGGATGGGGCAACAACGAAGCACAGCACTACACAGCTAACGATTCGGGCAACGCGTTCGTAGAAAACGGCGTGCTTACTATCACCGCACGCATCGACAGTATGGGTGGGAAACGCTATACATCGGCGCGACTGATCACAAAAGGGAAGGGCGATTGGTTATACGGAAGATTCGAGATTCGAGCCAAACTCCCTACCGGCAGAGGCACCTGGCCTGCCATCTGGATGCTGCCAACCGATTGGGAATACGGAGCGTGGCCTAACAGCGGCGAAATCGACATCATGGAAAACGTAGGGTACGACCCCGATACGATTGTGGGTTCGGCACACACAAAGAGCTACAACCATGTTGCCGGCACACAGAAAAATGCGAAGCTATATGTCCCGACATGCCATACCGATTATCACGTATATGCACTGGAATGGGAACCCGAAGAATATCGTCTGTATGTGGACGACACGTGTTATTTCACATTTCAAAACGAACATGGGAGTTATGCCGAATGGCCATTCGACAAGAGGTTTCATTTGATTTTGAATTTGGCTGTCGGGGGAAATTGGGGTGGGCAAAAAGGGATTGACGAATCGCTGTTTCCTCATCATTTCTACATCGACTATGTAAGGGTTTACGCCAAAAAAGCAAACTGAAACTATTCATAACTATATACATATGAATATCTGATCCATAAATAGGATCCACGTAAGACTTATCCTGAGGAATCGGGACAGAATGACGATTGTTACGTTTTTGTTAAGTTTTCGTTTCCGGAATAAATTTGTCTCCTATGTTAAAAATTATTTTGTATTTTTGCGACGGAATTTGAAATGGTTGGTCATTCAATTGTAAATTAACCATATAATTTTTATGGATACAATCTACCTCATTATCGTTCTGGTATTACTACTTCTGGCAGTTCTCGATTTGACCGTGGGGGTCGCAAACGATGCCGTCAATTTTCTAAACTCAAGTATTGGTTCTAAAGCTGCCCCGTTGTGGGTTATTTTATCGGTTGCATCATTAGGTGTACTGCTTGGAACACTCTTTTCGAGCGGGATGATGGAAATTGCCCGTAATGGGGTTTTCCGCCCCGAGATGTTCACTTTTCACGACGTGATGATCCTTTTTCTGGCCGTAATGATAACCGATGTCATGCTGCTGGATATTTTCAATTCGCTCGGATTGCCGACATCGACGACAGTCTCGCTCATTTTTGAACTATTGGGGTCAGCCGTAGGAGTTTCTCTTTTCATAATCTGGCAAACCAACGGCGGCAATCTCGCAGATTACATCAATACGGCCAAAGCACTCGCCATGATTACGGCCATATTGGTTTCGGTGGCCATCGCCTTCGTAACCGGAAGCCTGATTATGTATTTCTCGCGAATCATATTTTCATTCAATTACCAAAAACCGTTCAAGTATTTTGGAGCGTTATGGGGAGGTTTTGCACTTACAGCCATCACCTATTTCGCAGTGTTTAAGGGATTGAAAGGAAGCAGCATTATCACTCCCGAATTTATGGAATACCTCAACAACAACATGACGCAGGCGTTGTTGATCACTTTTGCAGGATGGACAATCGTTATGGCGATTCTTCAGCATTTATTTAGAGTAAACATATTGCGAATCATAGTATTGGCAGGCACAATGGCACTGGCATTGGCTTTTGCGAGCAACGATCTGGTAAATTTCATCGGGGTGTTTATGGCGGGGTTAAGTTCGTTTCAGATTGGGCAAAGCTTTCTCTCTCAAGGAGGCGATCTCAACAATCTGTATATGGAAGGACTGAATGCACCGGTGATAGCGGATTGGCGATATATGCTGACAGCAGGCGTTATCATGATTTTGGCTTTATGGTTTTCGAAAAAGTCGCGAACTGTTACCGAAACCGAGGTCAACCTGGCGCGGCAAGATGCCGGGATGGAACGGTTTTCTTCTTCACCGGTTGCACGTTCGGTGGTGCGTTCTGCGGTAAGCATTAATTCTACGCTGAAAAAAATTATTCCCACGGGAGTGCAGAAAGCACTAAACGAAAGATTTATTCCCTACGAACGTGAAGAAAAAAATGCTTCATTCGATTTGGTCAGAGCCTCTGTAAATCTTACTATTTCTGCCCTGCTAATATCATTGGGAACTTCTCTGAAATTGCCATTATCCACAACTTATGTCACATTTATGGTGGCTATGGGAACCTCTCTTGCCGACAGGGCTTGGGGTAGAGAAAGTGCCGTCTATCGCATTAACGGCGTTCTAACGGTGATCGGCGGGTGGTTTATTACGGCTATAGTCGCATTTTCCGTATCGTTTATCATCGCCTTAATCCTTTCTTGGGGTGGAAATATTGCTATTTTCGCATTCCTCGTATTACTCTTTTTCATCTTACTCCAATCATCAAATTTTCACAAGCGGCGAAAGGAGAAAGAACAAACAAATGCGACCCTGCTCAATGACGAAAACGAAATCATTAAGGCTTGTACGTCTGATGTCCGGAATACAATGGAACGAATGCTCGATATTTATCAGAAAAATATCGACGGATTGCTGAATGAAGATAGAAAATTGTTGAAGACGATCTCGAAGGAAGCAGACGAGTTATATAATCTGTACAAGGACAAGCGAACATACGAAGTGGTTCCGACGATACAACGCATCGCCCTCGAGGAAATGGATATCGAGCAGGAATATGTGCAGATTATCGACTATACCTACGAAATAACAAAAGCATTAAAGTCTATCACATCCGAAAGTTTCAAGCATATCGACAATAATCACACCGGATTTAACGAACAGCAGGCCGAAGACTTGCAACGCATGAGCAAAAATGTATCGGACATGTATAATGCTTTTATCAATATGATGGAACGACATGACTATTCGTCGTTCGACACATTACTGAAATATCGAGACATTATGCTCGACCTTTACGCAAAACTAACCAAACGTCAAATAAAACGAGTAAAAAACATGGAATCGGGAACGCGTACAAGTATTCTGTTTCTGAATATTTTGAACGAAACGAAAAACATTGTATTGCAATCCATCAACATGATGCGCGCTCAACGTGATATGATATTAACCAACAACCAGAAAAACACGCAGTACCTGTAATGCAGTAGTGTGATAAGGATGTGCCATTGCTTTTCTCAAAAGCCTCGCTGCCGCATCGCTTCGAAAGTAAGAATAGCAGTAGAAACCGAAACATTAAGCGAATCGATTTTCCCCCGCATGGGAATCTTGATTCGCTTTTTTGCATGCCGCAACCAAAAATCGGTCAATCCGTCGGCTTCGGTTCCCATCACAATGGCAGAAGGACCTCTGAAATCGACCGTTTGATAAAACTCGGAAGCCTGCAGCTCGGCGGCAAAAGAAACAATATGATGTCTCTCGAGCCAATCGAAAGCCTCCTGAGAGGAGCATACGGCGGTTTGCACGCTAAAAACGGTACCGACACTCGATCGGATAACATTGGAATTATACAAATCGGTTTGCGGATCGCAAACAATCACAGCATCCACTGCGGCAGCATCGGCCGTGCGGAGGATAGCTCCAAGATTACCCGGCTTTTCTACAGATTCGAGTACAATTACGAAAGGATTTTCGCTCACGCGGAGTTGTTCTATAGAATGGAGTTTAGGCTTTGCCAGAGCAATAATTCCGTCCGAATTTTCGCGATAAGCAATTTTTTCGAATACGGCTTGCGAAATATCAAAAATTCGTCTATCGTCGATGCCGGCTAACACATCGGGGTACTCGGTTTTGGCAAACATATCCCGAAACACATACACAGCCTCTACTTGATAACCGCCGGCACAAGCCAACGACAATTCTCGAGCACCTTCAATAACGAACAATTGTTGCTCTTTTCGCTCTTTGCTTTTCGAAAGTTTAACAACATTCTTGATAGCCGGATTTTGAAGGCTGGAAATATGCATGCAATATGAAAATTACTCTCGAAGAGAAGTTTTTTGCAAAAGAAAATCATCAATAACTTTCTTGAACGTTTCCTTAGGCAGTGCGCCCATGGCCATCTGAGGATCGCCTTTTTGCGGAATGAAAATAAAGGTGGGTATGCTCTGAATCCCGAAAACGGAAGCCAATTCGGGTTCTTTATCCACATCAATCTTGTAAACATAGATCGCTTCGCCGTATTCCTTGGCCAAATCGGCAAGAATGGGTGCAGTTATGCGACAGGGACCGCACCACGTAGCGTAAAAATCCACAATCGCGGGCTTGTCGCCGTTGTATTTCCACACTTCGGTATTTTCTTCGTAATTGAAAACCTTGGTCAGAAATTCGGACCTTGTGAGCTCGATGGGTTTAGCCGGAGCATTTTTTTCGGGAGGATCCGCCGAAAAAATGGGACATGTAAAAATAAGTGCGACAAACAACAAGAGATTTTTCTTCATGTTTAATACAATTTGTAAGTGATGATTTTTAAAATGATTCAAAATAAGATGACGTAAAAGTAATTGCGTTCATATTTATCTTCACGCATCAGAATTCGGTTCTATCCTTATACGAGATACTTCCCGGTTTCATAATTCCGAATTCTTTGGCCTGCATATTTTCAATCTTCATCTTCCATATTTTCACGTTGTTGACTGCGGGAACAGAATAGGAAAATGTTCTTTCGGTATATTGTTTCATAATGATGTCGAGGGCTTTTTCTTTTTCGGCGAAATCGTTTTCAAACTCAATCTTTCCTTCGCAAATCACGCTACCGGCCCGCATCCTATAGCTGCAAGCCACATCGGGATGTTGAAAAATCAATTCGGGATCGGAACAAAAAGTGATGCAGGCATGCGGATTTTTTTCGAGAATAGAAATGGACCTCCCTTCCTGCGCCGAGTGCAAATATATAGTCCCGTCCTCATATCCGAAATTCATCGGCAATACATAAGGAAAGCCATCTTCATCGGCCATTCCCACGAAACATAATTTACATGATCGCAGGATAGTTTCTACTCGTTCGAGTTCTTCTATAGAGAATGTTTTCATCTGCTGATTCGATAACAGGAGAACAAACATAGCAAAAAAAAATACATCCTGAAATAAAAAAAGGAAAATCCGTGAAGATTTTCCCTCATTTACCCCGAAAAAGGTGCGAAGCTTTTTCTTATTTTACTTTATCGACAATGGCTTTGAATGCTTCGGGATGATTCATGGCCAAATCGGCAAGGACTTTGCGGTTGATTTCGATTTCGTTTTTGTGCAACGCTCCCATCAAACGCGAATAGGACATTCCGTTGGCACGAGCACCCGCATTTATACGCTGTATCCACAAAGCGCGGAAGTTGCGTTTTTTGTTTTTACGATCGCGATAGGCATAGGTCAACCCCTTTTCCCAGGTATTTTTGGCCACTGTCCATACGTTTTTGCGAGCGCCGATGTATCCTTTTGTTAGTTTTAAAACTTTTTTTCTGCGGTTGCGCGAAGCAACATGATTCACTGATCTTGGCATAATGTTTTCTTGTTTTGAATGATAGCGTCGCTGTCAGAAAATTGCGATCTTTGGTGCATACATTCGGTTAATAAATCGTTAATAATGAAAGTGTTTACTTCAACCCAAGTAGAAACTTCACGCTCCGTTCGTCTGTTTTGTGAACAAGACCTGTTTGGGTAAGATTACGTTTCTGCTTTTTGGTTTTTTTAGTCAGAATGTGACTTTTGTAAGCATGCTTTCTTTTGATTTTTCCTGTTCCGGTAAGGGCGAACCTCTTTTTGGCACCGGAATTAGTCTTAATTTTTGGCATTTTGCTATTGTCTAATGATGATTAATTTATTTTTCTCCGTTCAAACGAAAAAGTGTGCAAAGGTAACGATTTTATTTCGATTGCCAAAACGAGATAAGATTTTACCGACAAAAAAGCCGAAAATGGATTCGGCTTTGTCTTGTTAGTGGATAATCCAAGCTCATTCATCACTTTCAGATTCTTTTTCCTTGTCTTTTTTTGCAGATGCAGCGCTCTTTTTGGGAGCCAGCATAATTGACATGCGTTTACCTTCGAGGATGGGCATTTGTTCTACTTTCGCGTAGTCTTCCAAATCGTTGGCAAATTTTAATAAAAGTACTTCTCCCTGTTCCTTAAACAAGATTGAACGACCTTTAAAAAATACGAAGGCTTTCACTTTTGCACCTTCGCTCAAAAAATTTTGAGCATGTTTCAACTTAAAGTTGTAATCGTGATCATCGGTTTGCGGGCCAAAGCGAATTTCTTTTACAACAACCTTCACCGATTTGGCTTTCTGTTCTTTGAGTTTCTTCTTCTGCTGATAAACAAATTTCTGATAATCGACGATGCGACATACAGGCGGATTCGCCGTTGGGGATATTTCCACCAAATCGAGCTCCTGTTCCTGAGCCATTCTCAAAGCCTCTCGCGTGGGATAAATTCCCTGTTCTACATTGTCTCCTACTAAACGGACTTCGGGTACTCGGATGCGTTCATTGATCCGATATAGGTCTTTTGAATCTTTGGAGTTGTAATTCATTCAGCTCTTGTTTGTTTCGCTATTTTAGATATTTTTATTTTGAATGGTTTAATTCGTTCGCTCCCAGTTCATCATTTCTTTGACTTCCTGAGTGACATTTTGTGCAAAAGTAAGTAATTTTATTGAACCTAAATCAATTCCGCCTTGTTTTCTCACGGATACTTCTTCATTTTCCGCTTCTTTTTCTCCCACAACGAGCAAATAAGGAATGCGTTTAAGCTCATTATCGCGAATCTTGCGGCCGACTTTTTCGTTACGATCGTCCACTTCGGCGCGAATTTCATGTTTTTTCAACGTCTTCACTACGTGTTGTGCATATTCATTGTGTTTTTCGCTAACGGGCAAAACCACCGCCTGCGTAGGCGCGAGCCATAACGGAAATTTACCTGCAGTATGCTCAATGAGCACGGCCACGAATCGTTCCATCGAACCGAATGGTGCACGGTGAATCATTACGGGACGGTGTTTTTGGTTGTCCGCGCCGGTGTATTCCAGTTCGAAACGTTCGGGCAAATTATAATCCACCTGAATAGTCCCCAACTGCCAACGGCGGCCAAGCGCATCTTTTACCATAAAATCGAGCTTTGGTCCGTAAAAAGCGGCTTCGCCGAGTACTACTTTGGCTTTCAATCCTTTTTCGGCACAAGCTTCCACAATAGCTGCTTCTGCTTTTTCCCAATTCTCTTCGCTACCGATGTATTTGTCCTTGTCGTTGGGATCGCGAAGGGATATTTGTGCTTCGAAGTTTTCGAAGTTGAGAGCTTTGAAAAGGATGAAGATGATGTCCATTACTTTCAGAAACTCCCCTTTCACCTGATCAGGGGTACAGAAGATATGGGCATCGTCCTGCGTAAAACCGCGCACGCGGGTAAGTCCGTGGAGTTCGCCGCTTTGTTCGTAACGATAAACCGTACCGAATTCGGCAAGCCTGAGCGGAAGTTCCTTGTAAGAGCGGGGAAAAGCTTTGTATATTTCGCAGTGGTGCGGACAGTTCATCGGTTTGAGCAAAAATTCTTCCCCTTCTTCAGGGGTATGGATAGGTTGAAATGAATCCTTTCCATATTTTGCATAGTGTCCCGAAGTTACATACAGTTGTTTTGCTCCGATGTGTGGCGTAATTACCTGCTGATAGTCGAATTCGTTTTGGATTTTTTTCAAGAAATCTTCTAATCGCAGACGCAATTGTGTTCCCTTGGGCAACCATAAAGGTAAACCGGCTCCCACATTGGACGAAAAGGCAAACAATTCGAGTTCCTTGCCAATTTTGCGATGGTCGCGTTTCTTGGCCTCTTCGAGCATAACCAGATACTCGTCGAGCATTTTTTTCTTCGGGAAAGTGATGCCGTAAAGACGTGTCAATTGCGGCCGTTTCTCGTCGCCACGCCAATAGGCACCTGCCGCACTCAGTATTTTTACGGCTTTGATATACGAAGTGTTGGGCAAATGCGGACCCCTGCAAAGATCGGTGAAACTGCCCTGAGTGTAGGTGGTGATGGTTCCGTCCTGCAATTCGTTGATCAGCTCCACTTTGTAGTTTTCGTTGCGTTCCGAAAACATTTTAACGGCATCGGCCTTACTGATGCTTTGGCGGCGAATTTCTTCTTTTGCAGCACTCAACTCCAACATTTTCTTTTCGATAGCCGGAAAATCGGATTCCTTGATAACGACACCTTCGCCCGGATCGACATCGTAATAAAATCCGTTTTCGATAGCAGGGCCGATGCCGAATTTGATACCCGGATACAGCTCTTGCAACGCTTCGGCCATGAGGTGAGCCGACGAGTGCCAGTAGGCATGACGACCTTCTTCGTCTTCCCATTTCAGCAACTTCACAGTTGCATCGTGTTCGATAGGCCGCGTCAAATCCCATGTTTCGCCATTCACACTTGCGGCAAGCACTTCCTGTGCAAGTCGCGGACTGATACTTTCGGCTATTTCTAACGACGTGATTCCTTCCTTGTATTCACGAACCGATCCGTCGGGAAAAGTAATCTTAATCATATTTTTCATTCTTCGAACCCTGACGATTGCCATTGAGCAGTATGTTGTGCACAAAAGGTCGGGTTACTGTTTGTTCCTTAATTGTTTTTTGGGAATGCAAATGTAATGATTTTGTGATTTATAGAAAGCAGATTTGGAAATAAAATTCGAAAATCGTCAGGCGAAGAAGGGTTAAGAAAAGTTTACCAGGTAAAAACAAAATTCTATTAGGAATTTTTAACTTTTATTCATTCTACCACTCACTCTAAATAGATAATTTTGCGTCCGTATGAAAAAAAACATCCTCACATTCCTCGCCGTCTTGCTTGCTTCTCTAATCGCCTACGGCGGTTCGGGAGTGAACATTTTTTTCTATTGCTGTGACGATTGTCGTGCGGAAGGTGTTGAGGCCGTAATCGGTGACACATGCTGCGAACTGCACCATCATCATCATTTGAACGGATTGATTACGCATTTCGACGAGCATAGCTGCACCCCACATCTTGCGAGTAGCCCTGATGAGTGTGGCGTGGAAAGAATTTCGGTCCTTTGGGAATCAACTTCAACCAATAATCCAGGTGTAGAGCCTCTTTCCTTCTATCTGGCACATTCTCTCTCTGCCCTGATACCTTCATCGAAACTCTTATCGGATGTTACACCTTTGATCGGTTCCGTAGATCCGGCTACTCAAAAACCTCCTCACCAAAGCAAAGCAGAATATTTCTCGCTGCTGACTACACTGATTATTTGATGAATAAAACAACTTGTCTGACTTTTCGGGCAAGTAAAAATTCTACACATTTTTATTGATGTGTATTTCTTATTTATTATTCATCAGATCAATTAGTTATGAAAAATATTATATTTATACTGTTTTCATTTGTTGCAGCCCTACCCATAACTGCTTCGGACAAAGTACACGGACATGTGTATGACGAAAAAAGACAGCCCGTCATTGGGGCGAATATCTATTGGGAAAAATCGAAAAAGGGAACCGTTTCCGATAATAACGGCTATTTCGAAATCGATAAATCAGATCAACAGGAGCATTTGGTTGTAACTTATGCCGGTTATGTTCCACAACACATTCATATTGAAGGTGTCGATGAGCAAATTGAAATTATTCTGAAAGAAGATTCCCGATTGCTCGATGAGGTGGTTATCACCAAACGAACTCCCGGCACAGTTACGCAACGTTCGTCCATCTTGCAGACACAGAAGATAACGATGGGCGAAATCCGAAGAGATGCCTGCTGCAATCTGGGAGAGAGCTTTACGACTAATCCCTCGGTCGATGTGGCTTACAACGATGCGGCCACCGGCGCAAAACAAATCAAACTTCTCGGACTTGCAGGCACCTACGTACAAATGTTAACCGAAAATTATCCGAATTTTCGCGGAGCATCCTCCTCTTTCGGCATGGATTACGTTCCCGGTCCGTGGATGGAAGGGATTTACATCTCGAAGGGTACTTCATCGGTGAAGAATGGCTACGAAGCATTGGCAGGTCAGATAGACGTGGAATACAAAAAGCCTCAAACCATGGACAAATTTTCTATGAACCTCTTCGCCAACGATGCAAAGCGCATCGAAGCAAATGCCGACGCGAGCATCCTGATCAACGATTATCTGCACACGGCTCTCTTTGCCCATTATTCTAATGATACACAGGCTCACGATCGCAACAACGATGGGTTTCTTGATTACCCGAAAACCGAACAGGTCAACCTGATGAACCGATGGAATCATCAAACCGGCAATTATGCGTCGCAATATGGGATAAAATACATTCACGAAAATCGTACCGGCGGTCAGGATACCCAACATCACGACTTTCCCGATCCTTATCTCATCTCACTGAAAACCAACAGAGGCGAATTCTACACCAAACAAGCGTATTCCGTTGTGAACGAGAACAATTTGATGACCAGTACTGCCCTTATAGCATCGGGATCGGTTCACGATCAGAAATCGATATACGACACCACGCGTTACGACGTCAATCAAAAAAATCTCTATCTGAGTCTCATTTTCGAAAAAGAATTTTCGCACGCACATGCCTTAAGTGCGGGATTAAGCGTCAACCACGACGGCTTCGATGAAATGCTGCGCATGGCTTCGTACGATCGCAACGAAACCGTAACAGGGGCATACGCCCAATATACTTATAATCTAAACGATCAACTCATTTTGTTGGGTGGTATTCGGGCCGACTACAGCAGCCAATACGGATTTTTTGTTACGCCAAGATTTCATGTAAAATTCACGCCCACCGACCAAGTACACATAAGAGGATCCATCGGAAAAGGATTTCGCACAGCTCATGTACTCGCCGAAAACAATTACCTGCTGGCCAGTTCGCGGAGAATAAACATTGCTGATGATCTTGATCAGGAAGAAGCTTGGAATACAGGGTTCAATGCCACGCTTTATATCCCGATCTCCGACAATCAACTGACGATCACCGGAGAATGGTATTATACTCGTTTTCTGCAGCAAGTGGTTGTGGATGTGGACAGCGATCCGCATGCCATCAGTTTCTACAACCTCGATGAGGGGAAATCATATTCGCAGAGCGCTCAAATTGAGTTGAGTTATCCTTTTTTCGAAGGGTTCACACTCACGGCTGCTTATCGCTACACCCGATCAAAATCGGACTATCGAAACATCGAAACGGGCGAAAGCAGATTCCTTTCCAAACCATTAATGAACGATTACAAGGGACTGATCACGGCATCGTACCAAACTCCGCTCAAGAAGTGGCAATTCGATGCGACAGCCCAGCTCAACGGCGGAGGACGAATGCCCACTCCGGATGCAACCACACCTTTGTGGAAGGATCGATACGATTCGTTTACAGTAGTAAATGCCCAAATTACCAAGTTCTTTCGGAACTGGTCGGTATATCTCGGAGCGGAAAATTTGTTTGATTTCCGACAGGAAAATCCGATCGTCGATGCCGTTGATCCGCGAGGCGAAAATTTTGACGCTACTATGGTGTGGGGACCTGTGCATGGACGAAAAATCTATGCCGGATTTCGCATGAACGTACCTCGATTTTGACAAAATTCATCACTAAACATCTCAAAAACCCTATTTAAAACAAACTGTGATATGAAAAAAATGAGCGTTTTATTCCTGATTTTGGTCCTGACAACAGGCATCGGATGGGCACAGACTCCCAAAAAGCAAACCAACAAAGAAGTAGTAAAAGTGAAACTCGATGACATGTGCGACCATTGCGTAAAAAAGATCGATAGCAACATTGCTTTCGAAAAAGGTGTAACTGCGTTGGATTATGACCGACCCAACAATACCGTAAACGTTACCTATCGCACAGATAAAACCGATACAACGAAACTTCGCAAGGCTTTCGAGAAGGTGAAACTGAATGTGCTTTCGATAGAAAAAGTACCTTTGCAATAAGGATGATGCTCCCATTTATCGAAAAAACCTCTCGGAAATTCCGGGAGGTTTTTTCGTATGTGAAAGTAAATATCATCGCATTCATTGCATCCGTTTGATGATGCTGTAAGACTGCACGATACCCAGCTCACCTGCCTTGCGCAAATCGTCGAGGCCTTGCCGGGTTTCGCCGATGGATAATCGCGCCAAGCCGCGATTGAAATAGGCTTCCGCAAAATTCGGCTCACGTTTGATAGCTTCGGTATAATCGTTTATGGCAGCCCGATAATCCTTTTCGATACTGAATATTTCGGCTCGATTGTAATAAGCGAAATAGAAATCGGGATTCATTCCGATAATCGTTTCGTAATCTTTCAGAATGGCGTCGTATTCGATTTTTTGTTTCGATACCTCCGGTAATTTCGGCAAATTCTGGGCAGCTATGGGTTTGTTACGAGCAGGTAACTGTATATCCAACGGCGAATCGGAGCTTTCCAGCTTGGTCTGCTTCAATTCGGGATCGAATTCGAGCTGTTTGGAATGAACGACCGCTCTTGCAAAGTATGAAAGCATCAAATTAGGATTTAATTGGATAGATTTATTAATATCCCGAAGAGCATTGGCGTAGTCCTGAACGAGCATATAATCCATGGCACGTCCAAAATAGAATGAAGCGTCCTCGGGATGCTGTTCTATTTGTTTCGAGTAGTTGTTTATCGAGCGGAAGTGCGTCTGAATTTGTTGCTCATTGAGCGCCGATTCATTGTTGGTAATGCGAAGTTTCCACGTCAAACCGAGTTCACGATTTGCCTGATCAAGTTCCTTAGAAAAGTAAACGGGGCGTTGCACTTCATACGATTTCTCATAATAGGTCAGCACGAACTTTGGTTCAAGCTCCACGCGAGTATTCATGTTTTGTACTTTTCCACGACTTTGGTTCTGATATTTTTCTTTTTGTTCGCTTTCCTTATCGGCTACGACAAGCAAATTGAATTTTTCGATGTCGTTATCCGATGTTTCACGCGTTTGTTTTTGTGCCAATTCATCTTTCGGTTTATTAGGATCTACCCGATCCAGATCCTTTTGCAGTTTTTCCTGTTCGTTTCGAGCCAAATAGAAATCGCCTTCAGCACCTTTCAGATCACCCATACGTCGTTTCAACTCCGATCGGGTGTAATATCCCTGAAAAAAATCGGGATGTTTTTCCAATACAATATTCAAATCGGCTAATGCTGCAGGATAATTATTGATTTCGATGTAAAGCATCGCACGATTGAGCACGGCGATTGTGTTATCGGGTTCGAGCTCGAGCACCTTATTGAAATCTTCGATGGCACGATTGTTGTCAGCCACTTGTGCTCGCAGCAATCCGCGATTGAAACGGGCAATCAGGTTGTTGGGATCGGTTTCGATCACGCGGTCGTAATCGGCCATTGCCCCACGAAGATCATTCAAATGGTATTTAACCAATCCGCGATTAATATAATTTCCCTGGTTGTATGGATCCAAACGAATGGCTTCATCCAAATCGGCGAGAGCTTTGTTGTAATCTTTCAGTTGAAAATAGAGCAATCCTCTGGCAGAAAAGGATTGTGGCATATATGGATCGATTTCGATAGCTTTATTGTAGTCGGCCAATGCTTTTGTTGTATCCTTTGTTTCGAGATACATTTGAGCGCGGGTCAAATATCCGGGAACGTAATCGGGAAATCTTTTGAGCAATACCTCGAAAAATTTTTCGGCTGTTTCATACTGTTTCATTTGAATATTGACGATCCCCATATTCACCAATGTCAATTGATCTTCGGGATAAAATTCGAGGCTCCGTTGATAATCCATTGCAGCCAGCTCGTATTTTTCCTGATTTTGGCGGGCAGCACCCCGCAGTTGATAAGCTGCAGTCCAATACGGATTTCGTTCAAGACACAAAGTGCAATCGTCTTCGGCTCCCTTGAAATCGTCGAGCATGAATTTTGCAACTGCACGATAGTAATAAGCATCAGCCAGATAGGGCTTTGCATTAATCACCTGATTGAAATATTGGATAGCCAACACGTAATCCTCGAAATAGAGCGCATTTCGGCCGATCATCATCACTCTTTCGGTGTTGATTTGTGCCGGCAGTGTTATCGAGCCGAGGAGGATCGAAAAAATAAGAATAAATTTCTTCATGATGTTATTGTTGTTTCGCGCTCAGATTTTTTAATATCAGTAAGATAGTATGTGACTTGAAAAAGTTTAAAAGACATCGGAATTTATTGGATATTTTCGAGTATTCGTTTCCCATTTACCGTCTGACGTAAGGATAAACGCACTACGCTTTCGGGCAAAAGCGATTCGACTAATTCTGGCCATTCGATGAAACAGAGATTGCCACTGTAGAAGTAGTCTTCATAACCAAAATCGAAAACTTCTTCTAACTTTTTGATGCGATAGAAATCGAAATGATAAATTGATATTCCATTTTTATCCCGATATTCATTGATAATGGCAAATGTAGGGCTGGTCACCGGTTCGTGAACGCCCAATTCCTCACATACGGCTTTAATAAAGGTGGTTTTGCCGGCTCCCATATCGCCGTAAAAGGCAAAAACGTTTTGATTGTCAATTTCTGCCAAAAATTGTCGTGCAGCTTGATGAATTTCTGATAAATCGTTTATTTCTATATACATAATTTTATTTTGGAGACAAGGTGATAAGGGGGACGATCATTTCTTGGAGCGAAACGCCGCCGTGCTGAAATGTGTTGCCGTAATGTGAAACATATTGATTGAATTTATTTTGAAAAACGAAAAAATTATTGCCTGTAGCAAAAATAAAGCGTGAACTTAAGTTTGACGAAGGCAGACCGAACTTTTCAGGAAAAAATGACTCGATAACTTTTGCTGTGTCGTAGGTCAGGTTTTTCCCTGTTTTGTATCTCAGATTCGAATTTATATCTTTGTCACTCAAAATCTTAAGTGGGTTTTTAACCCGAATGGTGCCATGATCGGTTGTCAGAATTACCTTGTAACCATTTTCGGAAATTTTCCGAAATAGTGGAGACAAAGGCGAATGTAAAAACCACGATTGGGTGAGCGAACGATAAGCAGCTTCGTCGGATGCCAATTCGCGAATCATGTCCGATTCTGATCGTGCATGCGATAGCATATCCAAAAAGTTGTAAACCAAAACGTTCAAATCCTTACGTGCCATTTCGGGGAGCACCCGAAGTAAGTGCTCGCCTTCCTGAATGGTGCTAATTTTGTAATATGAAAATGATTCGTCCCGGCGATGACGTTCCAATTGTTTCCGCAGTAAAAATTCCTCATTGGCGTTTTTGCTCTCCGGCTTCGCCTCATCCACCCAATATTCGGGAAAGTTGTCGGCGGTTTGTTTTGGTGTCAACCCAGCCATCATGGCATTGCGGGCATATTGCGTTGCCGTAGGCAAAATGCTGAAAAACGTATTATCGACGTAGGAAAACCATTCCGAAACAATGTCTTTTACGGCATACCACTGGTCGAGTCTAAAATTGTCGATTAAAATGAAAAAGACTTTTTCCTTGTTGTCAAGAAGCGGAAAAACAACTTTCGGGAAAACGTCGAAACTTAGCATTGGGCGTTCGTCTTTTCCCGAAAACCATTTTTCGTAATTTCGACGAATAAATTTGGCAAATTCGTTGTTGGCTTCCATCATTTGCGATTGAAGCATTTCAAGCATTGGACTATGTGTTAGCGACAACTCCATCTCCCAGTATACTAATTTTTTATATACATAGGTCCATTCTTCCGCCGTTTGGCAACAATTTATTTCGTCGTTCAATTGGAGATATTCCTCGCGAAAATTTGTGATATTGGCTTCGCGAATAATTTCATTCTTATCGAAGTGTTTTTTGATGGTGATGAGCAACTGGTTGGGATTGAGCGGTTTGATGAGGTAATCGGCGATTTTTTTACCGATAGCTTTTTCCATGATGCCTTCGTCTTCGCTTTTGGTAACCATCACCACCGGAACATCAGGGCGTATGATGCTGATTTGCGAAAGGGTTTCCAAACCCGAAATTCCCGGCATGTGTTCATCAAGGAAAATCATATCGAAATGCTCATTACGACAAAGATCGATGGCATCTTGTCCGTTATTCACGCTTTCAAGTTCATAGCCTTTTTCTTGCAAAAAAAGCATGTAGGGTTTCATCAACTCTATTTCGTCGTCAACCCACAGAAAGCGCGTCTTTTTCATTGATTATTCCTTATTCACTTACAATCAGAAAATTGAGCAAATGTATGTATTTCTATGTTTACATACAATCATTTTTTAGTTTTTTAGTAGTCGTAAAAACTCGCGTTTGCTTTGTAGAAGCCTGAATTAAAAAATTTGACGACGAATTTTTATTATTTCACTTAAACCACTAACTTTGTGAACAACATCTACGAAATCTTTCAATCTGTTCATAATGAAAAAAACCTTGATTCTTGTCGCAAGTGCAACAATGTTCCTAATAGCCGGATGCACCGGTCAGTCAGACAAAATTTTCAACGGAAAAAATTTGTCGAATTGGAATTTCGTTTTGGAAAACGATTCCATTCCGCCGGAGGAGGTATTCTTTGTTAAAGACAATTCCATTCTCATTACCGGAATCCCTATCGGTTATATGTATACCAAAAGAAAATATTCGGATTTCACGTTCGAGACTGAGTGGCGATGGCTCGACGAAGCAGGTAATAGCGGTATATTCCTGCTTATCGAGTCTCCGGACAATCCGTTTCCGCGAGCAATCGAATGTCAACTCAAGGCAGGGAATGCGGGGGACTTTGTGCTGCTCAATCATTCGCAACTTGCCGAATATGTTATGCCCGAAGGAGCAATCGAAAGACCAAAATTTCCGGTTATTCCCAAAAAAAACAATTCTAACGAAAAACCCGTCGGCGAATGGAATAAAGCAAAAATCACCATAAAAGAAGGACACATATCAGTTTATATCAATGACATGCTTCAGAACGAGGGTACAAGTCCGGTAACCGAAGGTCATATAGGTTTGCAAAGCGAAGGATATGGCGTTCAATTCAGAAACATTTCGGTCAGCGAATAACATCGCAACAATAAAAAACCACAAAAAAACATATTCTTATGTCACTTTCACTCAAATCTCAACAATTTATCGATCAGGAAGAACGATTCGGAGCACACAATTATCATCCGCTTCCGATAGTGTTGTCGCGAGGGGAAGGCCCTTACGTGTGGGATGTGGACGAGAAACGATATTTCGATTTTCTGTCGGCATATTCGGCTGTAAACCAGGGACATTGTCATCCAAAAATTGTAAAAGCTCTCACCGAGCAGGCGCAAACGCTATGCTTAACCTCACGAGCGTTCTACAACGATTGTTTGGGACCGTTTGAAGAATATATGCACGACTATTTCGGCTATGATAAGGTGTTGCCAATGAATTCCGGAGCAGAGGCTGTGGAAACTGCGCTTAAACTCACCCGTAAATGGGGCTATCTGAAAAAGGGAATTCCGGACGGAGAAGCCATCATTATCGGGTGTGAAGGTAATTTTCATGGCCGTACGATCACCATTATTTCGATTTCAACCGATCCTGAGGCTTATAAGGATTATGGCCCATATACGCCCGGTATCGAGGTGATTCCATACAACGACGCCGAAGCGCTCGCAAAAGTTCTAAAAGAAAAAGGCGATAAAGTCGCAGGTTTCCTGGTTGAGCCTATCCAAGGTGAAGCCGGTGTGGTAGTTCCAGACAATGGTTATCTGAAAACTTGCTACGACTTATGCAAGCAATATAATGTACTTTTTGTTGCCGATGAGGTGCAGACAGGTATTGCCCGCACGGGAAAAATGCTTGCCTGCGAACATGAAGACGTACGCCCCGATATTTTGATTTTGGGCAAAGCCATCTCGGGAGGCGTTTTGCCTGTTTCGGCAGTGTTGGCTGACGATGAAATCATGCTCACTATCAAACCCGGGCAGCACGGATCGACCTATGGCGGATTTCCGCTTGCTTGCAAAGTGGCAACTGCTGCTCTGGAAGTGGTGCGCGAGGAAAATCTTTGTGAAAAAGCCGAATATCTCGGCAAAATTTTTCGCGACGAAATGAGCCGAATGCAAAGCCCATTCATCAAAATTGTGAGAGGAAAAGGATTGCTCAATGCCATTGTTGTAGAGCCACATAATGGCAAACAGGCATGGGATGTCTGCTTAAAAATGGCTGAATTGGGTGTGCTGGCCAAGCCTACGCACGATCACATCATTCGTTTTGCTCCACCGCTGGTGATTTCGGAGGACGAATTGAGAGAAGCTATCGGGATTATTCAGCAAGCCATTCGGATGTTGGAATAGTGATGGGATGGTGGAGAAATAGTAAAAAGTATAAAGTAAAAAGTTGAAGGTCGGACTTTACGAACTTTCAAGCTTTACAAACTTAATAAACCCTTATGCAAACTACCTCAAAAGTGCTGATGGTGAGGCCTGCGCGCTTTGCATATAATGAAGAAACGGCACGTAACAATTATTTTCAACAGCGGACGGATACCGAAAATGTGAACGAGTCTGCAATTTCCGAATTCGATGCATTTGTAAAATTATTGCGTGGCAATGATGTAGATGTAACCGTTGTGCAGGATACGATAGAACCGTGGACACCCGATTCGGTATTTCCCAACAACTGGTTTTCGTCGCATTTGGGCGGCGAGCTCGTGCTTTATCCGATGTTTGCCGAGAATCGTCGTCTCGAACGAAAACCGCATGTGATGGACGTGTTGCTGCATAAGATGAATCATCGAAAAATTGTGGATCTTACGCATTGGGAAAAGCAGGGGGAATTTCTGGAAGGAACGGGGAGTATGATTTTCGATCGCGAAAAACGAATTGCTTATTGTTGTCGATCGCCCAGAACATCCGAAAAAGTATTGGCAGATTTTTGCTCGCGCATGAATTTCGATGCCGTGGTGTTTGATGCTGTGGACAAGAAGGGCAACCCCATCTATCATACCAATGTGATGATGGAAGTGGGCACGCAGGTGGCTGTGGTTTGTTTGGAATCACTTCGGAACGACGACGAACGCGAAAAACTTGTTGCAAGACTCATTTCAACCGGAAAGATTATCGTAGAGATCTCTTTGGAGCAGGTAGAGTATTTTGCCGGGAACATGCTCGAACTGAAAAGCAGGAACGGCCAACCTCTAATGATCATGTCTGCCACAGCACGAAAATCACTTTCGATTGAGCAGGAATCAACCCTCGCAACCTATTCAAAAATCGTGTCGCCGGAACTTTCGACTATAGAAGCCAATGGCGGCGGATCAGCTCGCTGCATGATTGCCGAAATTTTTGTGTAGAATTTTCCCCACAAAATAAAAATTGTAACATATTTTTCTTTCCTTTGCGATGAACCAAATAAATTCATTTTTTTAATAAAATCTTTATTATGAGTTTAGGAACTGAATTAAAGCAATTTCTGCTTCGTGGCAACGTTGTAGATATGGCTGTGGGCATCGTTATCGGTGCAGCTTTCGGAAAAATCGTCACTTCTTTTGTGAACGATATCCTGATGCCGCCTATTGCATTACTATTAGGCAATACGCAGTTTGATCAGCTGAAACTTGTGCTGCGCGAGGCAGTTGTTTCGGGGGATAAGATAACTCACGAAGCCATAACCTGGAATTATGGATCTTTTATCCAAACTGTAGTCGATTTTTTGATTGTGGGTACTGCCATCTTTTTTGTCATTAAGGCAATGAATCGGCTGAGCAGTAAAAAACCTGAAGCTCCTGCCGCTCCTCCTGCTCCTTCGAAAGAAGAACAGTTGCTCACCGAAATTCGCGATTTGCTGAAAAAAGAATAGGAAACGTTAGTTATGAGTTTCTGATTATCATCGATTTTGCAGCCAAATCGAAGGTATTTTTATTGCATTTCGGTCAGGTATTTCCAGAAACGTTTTGGCATGTGCTGACGCTGAAGTTTCGGATTGAATCGCTCCTTAATAGCGATTGTTTCGAAATATTCTTTCCATAGATCCTGATAGTAGATTTCCGTTTCGGATAATTTTTCGTTTTCAAGTTTTCTCGATTTAAAACTCTTAAGGTCTTGAAGTGAAAATGTGACTTCCTGCAAGCTGTGAGTATCATAATACAATCCGAAATTTCTTGCGGTGTCGTATATAATCCAAGGTTGGTCAGGATAACGCGATCGAAAATGTGGCGCAACAAGGGCTAAAACGTTATATTGCGCCGAGATGGGTGCAAAAAAGATTCCATCTTTTGTCTTTTGAAACCGAACGAACTGTCTGATTTTTTCGGCTTCACCGTTCACTTTCCAGGCGATTTCCTTTACGCGCAATACATCGCTGTCGCCAAAATTCATTTCGAATCCGTGTTGGTTGTCGATTATCTTTCGGAAATAGCCAAAAAGCAGCATTTCTGTTTCAGGAAGTTCTGAAAGCCAAACAAGCAATACCATGTTTTGTGCACTTTTTGACAGTTTTCTTTCCAAAGCTGTCCAAACTCGCTGCGATTTTTTCTCGTCGGTTTCGATGTGATGCCATTCGTCTATGAAAAGAGGCCGTTGATCGGCATCTGATAAAATTGCATCGGGAAACGTCTTATGCTCGTAGGCATAAAAGATGCATGAAAGGATTCCGTCGAATGTATGGTCGTAAATGAAAAGTGTCATTATTTGTCGGAATGGATGAAAGCAGAAGCGGCGGACAAATTATTCTCCCCAATCGATGGAGTACTGCAAAAGATCGGCCGCCGCTTTTGTTTGTTTTTGAGTGACTTTCCGGCGAACATACTGAGGCGTTAATTCGTTGACCGTTTGCATGGACAATTCGCGACACACAATAAAATATTGAGCCCGCTTCATCACCACACCCATCTTTTTGAGTTGAGAAGACGACAATCTGCCAAATTTGCGTGAAGCAACAATCAGCTTGGCCGATTTGACGCCAATACCCGGAACGCGCAGGATTATTTCGTAGGGAGCTTCGTTGACATCTACCGGAAAAAATTCGGGATGGCGAAGCGCCCATCCCAATTTGGGATCGACATCCAAATCGAGATCGGGATGTGTGTCATCGACTATTTCGTCGGCCTTGAAATCATAAAACCGCATCAACCAATCGGCTTGATAAAGTCGGTTTTCGCGCACAAGGGGCGGAGTGGCAAGCACAGGTAATCGCGAATCGTTGGTGTTGACGGGGATATATCCCGAATAATAAACTCGCTTGAAAGAAGGCCTTTTGTATAAAGCGGAAGCGAGGGTAAGAATTTGCTTATCTGTGTCGTTAGTAGCACCGATAATCATTTGCGTGCTTTGACCTGCAGGCACGAAAGACGGTGCATGGCGAAATTTTTTACGATCTTCGGCACTTTCGAGCATCCCCTGCTGAATGTAGCGCATGGGGGCAAAAACACTTTCGAAATCTTTTTCGGGAGCGAGTAGTTTCAAGTTGGCTTCCGATGGAATTTCGAGGTTTACACTCATGCGGTCGGCATACATTCCGGCTTTTACAACCAGTTCACGACTTGCGCCCGGAATGCTTTTCATGTGGATATAACCATTGAAGCGATAAACTTCGCGCAACGTTTTCACTACGCGCAGCATTTGTTCCATCGTGTAATCGGGATTCCGCATCACGCCGGAACTTAGAAACAATCCTTCAACATAGTTTCGCCGATAAAATTCGATGGTGAGTTGGGCGAGCTCGTCGGCTGTGAAAGCCGTACGTTTCACGTCGTTGCTGCGTCGATTGGCACAATAGGCGCAATCGTAAATGCAATGATTGGTGAGCAGAATTTTGAGTAAAGAAACACAGCGCCCGTCAGACGTAAAGCTGTGGCATATTCCCCAGCCCGAAGTCGTCCCGAGTTGACTTCGAGAATTGCCGCGGGTAGTTCCACTTGAGGCGCATGAAACGTCGTACTTGGCCGCACCTGCAAGGATTTTGAGTTTTTCGAGCGTTTTTTCGTTCACAGTGTGCAAATTGAATAACCTGACAGGAATGTTGATATGCAAAGGAACAAAATCAAATGGAATATTGCGAAAATAAAATCTTAAAAAACAATAGATATTTGATAATACGCATATTCATCTATTGATTCGCATAAAAAGCAGTATGATCAAAAAAACTACTTATTTTTGTAACCAAACTTGGCTACGAGGTGTCCTATATCTGAAATTCGATTATTTACTTTAAAACATTTTTAAGAACATGGATGATAATTTTATTGGTCTGGTAGCCATTTTATCAGCAGTAACCTTGCCCATCGTGGCCGGCCTCATTCTTGGATATCAGTTCATCGCATCACGACATCGTGAACGAATGGGATTGATAAATCAAGGAATCATTCCCCCCGAAACATCGAAAAAGAAATCGGCCCCCGATCGATTGATTTCTCTTCGGAATGGTATCGTGCTCGTTTCACTGGGTATTGGGATCGTTGCCGGCATTTTGATTATCGAAAATCTCGTATTGGACAAAAAAGGTGAATCCTCCGTGATGGCATCTGCCATCCTCATATTTTTGGGTATTGGATATCTCGCATACTTTTTCCTTTCGCAGAAAATCGAAAAGAGAGATATTCAAGAAGAGGCTCAACAGGATTAATCCTTGACGATGGACGAAAGACAACGGATACAGCAAGTGCTCTCCGGCAATACTTCCGCATTCACCTATTTTGTCGAAACCTATCAAGACATGGCTTTCACGATAGCCTACCGGATATGCGACAACATGCAGGATGCGGAAGATGTCGTGCAGGAAAGTTTTGTAAAGGCTTACCGCAATCTGCATGCTTATCGTGGCGACGGCAAATTCTCCACGTGGCTGTATCGCATTGTTTACAACGTGGCCGTGACACATGCAAAATCGCGCCTCCGGCTCAGTGAGCACGAAAAAGAAATCGATGATGCTTCGCTTTTTTCGCAAACCGATTTGCAACTGTCGCCGGAAGCGATCGACGAGCAAAGAGAAATAGTGGCACACGTTCTCGACCTCATGCCCAAAGACGATGCACTGATTCTGACGCTCTATTACATGGAGGACAATTCGGTGAAAGAAATAGCCAACATCATCGGCCTCAACGAACCGAACGTGAAGGTAAAACTTCACCGTGCACGAAAGCTTTTCAAAGAAAAATTCATAGCCTGCTACGGCAAAACCGAAAAGGAACTTCAATTACAACAATAACGTTATGCAAAAAAATATCGACAAAGAGGATGCACTCATCCGCTCATTGCTTCAGACCAACCGGAAACAGGCCCCCGAGAATCTGAAATATCGTATCCTGCACCAGATCGAGTCCGAAAAGGCGATGACATCCGGCCAGCCATTGCCTGCGAAAGCACAACGAAATGTGGTTCGCGAATTCGTTACCATTTTCGGCATCATGTACGCAGCGCTGGCACTCTTAATCGGCGCAGCCTACCTGACCGGAGGAAGCGCTCTCGTTCAATCGCCTCAATTCTTCTGGACAATCCTCCTCGTGGCATTTATCTTTAGCATGATTTGGCTCATTACCGGCCTCGATGCTTTCCTTCACGAACGCTATCGCAATCGTTCACACCCATCGGCTCATTAAGTTGCAACAGCGCTACAATTTCTATTCCCCACCCTTATTCCACGCGTTTTTTATTCGTTCATCAGCGTTTCGCGTGCTTTTGCCAGCATTTCAGGAGATCCGGGTTGGGGATAGCCCATGTTCAGTCGTTTGAAGTTTTCGATGATGATATCGCCTACGGCAACACGTGCAAAAAACTTTTTGTCGGCCGGAATCACGTACCACGGAGCATAATCGGTTGACGTATTTTCGAGCATCTCTTCGTAAGCATGCTGATATTCTTTCCATTGAGCGCGCGCCTTCAAGTCTGCAGAACTAAACTTCCAGTTCTTGTCGGGGTCGTCCAGGCGGTCCAAGAAGCGCTGCTTCTGCTCGTCCTTTGACAGATGCAAAAAGAATTTGACAATCACCATTCCATTATCAACCCAATGCTTTTCGATGGCGTTAATCGATTTGTATCTTCTTTCCCAGAAATCCTTATCTATTTTGTCAACAGAATCAAAGCCGGGAATGCGTTCATTGAGAATCCATTCGGGATTGACTTTAGTGGCCAGCGCATTTTCGTAATGCGAGCGATTAAAAATTTCGATCATGCCTCGTTCGGGCAAAGCCAGATAGTGCCGCCACATGTAATCGTGCTCCAATTCGTTTTTCGATGGCGTCTTAAAACTGTGTACGCGACATCCTTGCGGATTGATGCCCGACATCACATGTCGGATAACGCCGTCTTTGCCTGCAGCATCGGGTGCTTGCAAAATGATGAGCATCGAATGACTGTTATCCGCATAAAACATCTCCTGATACTTGTTCAGGTCGTTGATGTTTCTTTTGATCTCCTCTTTGGCCGTCTTTTTGGTGTAACCCCCATCCTCACTTGTGGAGTAATCTTTCAGATCGACTTTTGCTCCGGGATTGACTCGTAATTTGTTGTAATCTATGTTCATGAATTTTGATTTTCGTTTTAATTTACTTTTTAGAAGTAACAAAAATAATTATTTAATCGAAATTTCCAAGCAATTGTGTCGGGTTTGTGTAATCACCAAAAGATACCTTTTATTTTCGTCAGCACACGAGTTAAACGGGCAGTTGAAAAGTGTAGAAAAAGTCAAAATCTCATTCGACCCAAATACGGCGCAAGTACGGCGCAAATACGACGGAAACATAATTTGTCACAGGCTTCATCGAAAAGATCTATCAAGAGGATTTATTTTTATATTTTTCGGCATATTCGGTAGGGGAAATTCCGTAAAACTCTTTAAAGGAATTCGAAAAATGAGATAAGTTGGAAAATCCCACGGCGTAAGCCACTTCGGATACTTGAACTTTTTGATTGGCCAATAGTTCGGCAGCCTGTTTGATGCGAATGGTTTTGATAAAATCGCTGGGAGATTGATTTGTGAGTTCTTTTAATTTACGGTATAAATGCACGCGACTTATCCCGATGTTTTCGGCCAGAAATTCGACATTCAGATTGGGATTTGAAATGTTTTCGTTAATTAGTTTCACTACTTTTTCTAACAGTTGCCGATCTGCCGATTGTAAAGGTTCCGGCGAAAGCATATCTTTAATCACCTTATCGTCAAGAGGTTTTATTTCTATGCGATTTCGGTTTTCGATCAAATTCAGGCTTTGTTTTATCAACAGGTCAATGTTAAAGGGTTTTACGATATAGGCATCAGCACCCACGTCGAGGCCTTCAGCCTTATCGGAATCGGTTGATTTAGCCGTGAGCAGAATTACCGGAATGTGGTTGACATCGGCATTCGATTTAATTTTTTTGCACAAGGCAATGCCATCCATTTCGGGCATCATGATATCGCTGATGACAAGATCGGGATGATTGTCCCGAATAACCTTCCAAGCCTCTTTTCCATTATTTTTTTCTTCAACTCTGAAATAGACAGACAATTCGTTTTTCAGATAATTGCGAATTTCGTCGTCATCTTCCACAATTAGAACTCGATATTTTGTTTTAGGCTTGATTTTTTTGCCATTAAGTAAAGTCGGTTCGTCTGAAAGCAAGAGGACTTGCTCTCCCGATTTATGCACGTTAGCGGCTTCAGTTGAAACTTTAGATGGCTCGATCTCCTTTGAGGAAAGATGTTCATTACCCAAAGGCAATCGAATGATAATTTCAGCACCTTTATCGTCTTTTTTGTTTCGGGCAGTGATTGTACCATGCAGTAGACCCATTATCGAACGCGACAGGTGTAGCCCTATGCCGGTTCCCGCATTTTTACCGGTATAATTGTTTTCGCTTTGATAGAAGCGATCGAAAATTTTTTCCGTATCATTTTCATCAATTCCGGCGCCCGAATCAGATATCGTGATTTCGAGATAATCTTTGGTATGAAACTCTTCTTTTTTAGAGTCATGCACCGATTTCAGAGAAACGACGACGCTTCCGTTATCCGGTGTAAACTTGAACGCATTGGACAAAACATTCATCATGACCTTGTCAAAATTATCGATATCGATCCATGCATTCAGTTGCGTCTCCTGATGAAGAAATTTGAACTCGATGTTGCGTTTTTGAGCCGTATATTCGAAAGTTTTCATCAAATCTTCGATAAAACCCACGATATCGGTTTGGCGAAACTTCATCACCATTTGTCCTTTCTCGATCTTGCGTATGTCCATCATCTGATTGATGAGTCGAAGAATGCGATTAGCATTTCGGTACATAATCTGATAAATGTATTTTTTTTGTACATCCGTTTCCGAGGTCATTAATTTTTCGAGTGGACTAATGATGAGGCTCATGGGGGTCCTGATATCGTGAGAAATGTTGGTAAAATATTGAAGTTTGGCTTCGTTAATTTCCTCGATATGCTGTTGACGAACGAGCTCGTGCCGATATTTGATACGATCATAAATATATTTGACGACTCCTGCAATGATTAACAAGAATAGCAGGATATAGGCCGTGATGGCTTGCCGGGAAAGATACCACGGAGGAGATATGATAAGAATAATTTCTTTTATCGGCGAATATGTATCGTGGACGGAAGCCATAATTTTCAGCCGATATTTGCCATAATTGACATTAGTGAAATGAATTTTATTGACACCCGGTTCGGTATGAATCCACTCGTTGTTGTTGAATCCTTCCAATTGATATCGATAAGAAATTTGTTCGGGAATGCCGTAATCGAAAGTCGAAAATTCCAAATTAAAAATATTGTCGTTGTAATCCAAATAAAGGGTATCCAAGTCGGATATAAAATATAAAGGTTCGCCTTTTTCACTTTTATTGTTACAAAAAACTGTTTTATCCCCGATATTTAATGCAATCAGGTATAATTGAAGTTCTTCCCGTTTTTCTTTTATTTGCGACGGATTGAAAAACGTAATGCCATTGATGCCCCCGAAATAAATTTCGCCGCTATGGCTTTTATGGAAAACCCCTCTCGAAAATTCGTTACCCTGCAGGCCGTCGGAATTGTAATAGTTGATGAAGATATTTTCTTTAACATTATATTTCGAGAGACCGTTATGAGTACTCAGCCACACGTTATCTTGTTCGTCCTCGATGATGCCACAGATGACATTGCTCGGCAATCCATCTTCGAGAGTATATTTGTTGAGCAGGGTTTGATTCTTCCCATTCAACACATAAAGTCCTTCGGTAGTACCGATCCAGATATTTCCTTTTTTGTCCTGTGTTATGGTATAGATAACTGCGTTTGACAATTCGGAGGCGATATTGCTTTGAATGATTGAATTTTTCGTGTCAATGACGGAGTAACCTTTATAAGTCCCAACCCAAATTCTACCCTCTTTGTCCATAAACAACGAAGACACCCATTCGTTAGAAATCGAATTCATACCGTAATGCCTGATATAGGTTCGCGAGTATGTATCGAACACATAAAGTCCTCCGCCGTGAGTTGCTATCCACAAATTACCGCGATCGTCCTTGATAAGAAAGTTGATTTTGATCGACCAATTGTTGGACTGAATATTGGGAGGAATATCATTGTAGTAAGTGCAGCTGCCCGTATTTTTGTCGAAAAAAGCCAATCCTTGCGAAAAAGATCCCAACCAAATTTCGCCCTTATCCATTTCGACAATGGCCGATACGGTATTGGGAACAGACCCGGACAGATTGGTAAATGCGTGATGAATGGATTTTTTTGTATTGTTTTCAAGCTGATACAGGCCATCGTTATCTGTACCAACCCATAGGGTGTTTTGTCGATCGGTATATATGGATGCAATGCTGCTTGAACCGATCAAGTTCCGGCTGAAAGATTTATGGCCGATGTAATTGAATTGGTAGGGATTGTTTCTTACCAGGAAAACCCCTTTTTGAAAAAGCCCGAACCACATATTCCCCGCCTTATCTCGCAAAATGGAATGAACTTTTGTTTTCGAGAAATCAAAGGGGGAGGAATTAATCTCTATGTTTTCCAGTTGTCGCGTTTTATCGTTTAATTTTCTGAGTCCTTGCCCGTCGGTGCCGACAAGCAGCATGTTTTGTTTACGGTCAAAAAATAAGCTTTTTACCGGTAATGATGTGTTGCCTGCCGCATCTTTTAGTGGAACGAAAGAAAAGTGCTGTCGATCGAATACGTAGAGCCCTCCGGAAAGTGTGCCCACAAAAATATTCTTGTTGTCGTCTTCGGTGATAGCGGATATTTCATTATTTCCGATTTTCCGATTTCGTACGTTAAAAGCATGCATTTGTCCGGTTGAAGCATCATACAGATAGAGACCGAAATTTTCGGTACCAATCCAATATCTCCCGTCACTATCCTGAAAAATAAAAGTCAGGTGAGCGGTAGGCAAGTTTGAATTTATTTCAGAAACAGTGCTAAAAATTTTGCCATTCTCATTTGATATTTTTAAAACCCCCTCACCCGATGTACTTAACCAGATAGAGCCATCATTGCTTTCGGTGATAGATGTAATATGTGTATAAATGCGTTTGTCGGATGAAAATAATTTAACTTCTTTAAACTTGTTGGTTTTACGGTCGAACTGCTGCAACCCGTTTATGCAACCCACCCAAAAACGGTCTTTTGAATCTTCAAACAAGCATCTTACATAATTACTTTTGAGCGATGTTGTGTCTTTGAGGTTATTTTTGTAAACCGTAAATTTAATGCCGTCGAACTTATTCAATCCATCTTCTGTCGCAACCCATATATAATTTCGTTTGTCCTGATAAATATAATTGATCAAGCTGTTGGATAGATCTTTATCGGTGGAATAAAAGATTCCTATCTGGCTGTATGCTTCAAACACAATACATCCAAATAAAATATAAACGAGTAAAAATTGTTTTTTCATGTCACCCTTACCAACAGAAATATTGACAAAAATACATGATAATTTTCGATTTACACACAACTTATTTATACATATCCCGATATATTAGTAGCTACTCGATGTCAATTCGTAGAATACCAGAACACAGAAAACAAATTTTCAGCTTGTTGACAAGAATAACAAAGAAAAATCGGTGCATCGAATCTTCGAAGCCGGATGATATGCTAAACGCCAACAAATCACACCTATTTCACCGATTGAATGTATTATACAATATAGTGCTTTCTAATTGACCCTCAATCCGCAACTATTATACAACATTTTGTAACAAAATATTCAGTTGATGTAACATACAGAAAAATAAATGAAATATTTAAGCAAATGACATTATTCTGCTTCCTTTAAATTTGTTCGGTAATTTTCATTTACATATAATCAAAATAAATACTAAAACTTTTTTTTAATATATATTTGGTATGAAAGACATCAAAAAAGCATTAACAAAATTGGGGTTTTTGGTATTAGCACTAATTATCCCGGAGTATGTATTTTCTCAAAGTTTTGAGATTAGTGGAACGGTTACCGATGAAAACAACGAAACTTTAATAGGGGTAAACGTTATTGAAGTTGGAACTACTAATGGCACGGTAACGGATGTAAATGGAAGATACAACCTTGTTGTATCTCCAAACTCGTCAATTACATTTTCTTACATTGGTTTTAAAACAAAAACCGTTAAAATTGGCAACCAGAGAGTCATTAATGTGGTAATGGAATCCGATGTTTTGGGATTGGAAGAAGTCGTAGTGATTGGGTATGGACAGATGAGAAGAAGCGACTTGACAGGTTCTGTCGTATCGGTAGGCAGTGAAGCGATACAACAATCCATCTCAACCTCAATCGATCAAGTACTACAGGGTCGTGCAGCAGGAGTACAAGTACAGCAAAATTCAGGCATTCCGGGGTCAAGTTCGACCATTCGTATTCGAGGAGTCAATTCGTTGAATGCATCCAACGAGCCAATCTATGTTGTAGATGGAGTAATCATTGAAGGAGGATCATCGAGCGCATCGAATGTTAACACTAATCCCTTGGCAACAATCAATCCTGCAGACATTCTATCTGTTGATATTCTCAAAGATGCGTCGGCGACTGCTATCTACGGATCGCGGGGTTCGAATGGCGTTATTCTTATTACCACTAGAAAAGGACAAAAAGGAGAAGCCACTATTGGATATAACGGGTATGTGGGCTGGCAGCAAATTCCAACGAAAATTGATGTGTTGAATTTGCAAGAATATGCTACCCATAGAAATACGTTAGCCGACTTGGGACTAATAAGTTATAACAATAATTATGTTCGTCCCGATTTATTGGGAAAAGGGACGGATTGGCAAGAGGAATTGTTCAATACGGCATTGATGCATAATCACAATCTTTATGTTTCGGGAGGAACAGAAAAAAACACATACAATTTGAGCGGAGGATTTGCCAATCAAGACGGAATAGCTGCGGGTTCAGGATTTGAAAGATGGAATTTAACGGGGACATTCGACTCGCAAGTAAAAAGTTATTTAAAAGCGGGAGTAACTTTTGCTTTTTCGAATACCTCTCAGAAATTAACCGTTTCGGATCAATCATTGGTTATCACCGCACTTAAAACGCCACCAGACGTTCCTGTACGTAATCCTGACGGATCGTTTGCTGCTTCGAATGAACAGTTTATGCCAACCAATCCTATGGCTATGGCCATGTTGATTGACAACAACAATAAGACCTACGATTTACGATCGAATACTTATTTGGAATTGACGCCGATAAAAAATTTGACCTTCCGTACCGAATATTCGTTCAATAATAATTTGTTCAATACCTATCGCTTTCAACCAACTTATTATTTATCGGAAACACAATTCAGGGACGATAACGAAGGGACCTATTCTAAGCAAAACAATTTGTTTTGGAGTTGGCGAAATATTTTGACCTACGATGCTATTTTTGGATTGCACAAAGTAAATGCCATGTATGGACATGAAATGCAAAAATCCTCGTGGGAATATCTAAATGGTTCGCGTACCGGATTTCCTACCAATGGAGCTACAGATCTTACGCTGGGTGATGCGACCACTGCTGCCAACAACGGATATACAGGTGCAAATGCACTTCTTTCGGATTTTGGGCGAGTTTTTTATTCTTACGCAGATAAATATATGTTGACGAGCACCCTACGTTACGATCGCTCTTCGAAGTTCGCTTCTAAAAATCGTGCCGGATGGTTTCCATCAGCAGCTTTGGCTTGGAGGATCACAGAAGAAGATTTTATGAAAAACGCGACAACGATTGACAACTTGAAACTTAGATTGGGCTGGGGGCTCGTGGGCAACCAAAACATTCCCGACAATTATGCATGGCTGGCTACATACGCTACATCAACCACCAATTGGGGTTCCGGATTAATAGCCGCCAATACACCCAATGAAGACTTGACATGGGAATCAACCAGCTCGAGTAATATCGGTGTAGATTTGAGTTTGTTTAAGGGCAGAATAGAATTTATAGCCGATGCTTACTACAAGAAAACAAACAACCTTTTGCTGCAAGCATCTCTACCCGCCTACGTAGGGACTTCCGGGCAAGGCTCAAGCAGTCGGCCATGGGTGAATTTGGGATCATTAGAAAATAAAGGATTCGAATTTACACTGAATACGGTAAACATCGATCGCAAACAATTTCAATGGCGCAGCAATGTTGTATTTACGTTGAACAGAAACAAAGTTTTATCCATTAATACACAAACCGGAGAAGATGTTCGCTCGATTGAAGACTCGAGTTGGGGAGCAACCGGTTATACGATCATCAACCGCACAGTTGTCGGACAGCCCATCGGGCAGTTTTATGGCTATCAGATAATTGGACGTTTCGAAAAAGCAACCGATTTTTATTATAAAGATGAAAATGGGAACGTAAAACCCATGCCGGTCATGAGTGGATTGACCATAGATGAGCAAAACGGACTGTGGATTGGGGATTATATCTATAAGGATCAAAACAAAGATGGCATTATTGACCAAAAAGACCGCACTTTCATAGGTAATCCCGAACCAAAATTTACGTACGGCATTGGCAACACTTTCCTGATTGGGAATGTAGATCTTACCATTTTTCTGACAGGAGTTTACGGAAATGATGTAGTCAACTATGCACGACGATATATGGGAAATCCGCGTCGTAATATTTCAAACCTATTCAGTTATGCCGTGAATTATGCCCAAACGGATTTGATAGATCCCAACGGCCCCAATGATTACAGAAACGTGAAAATTGTAGGTGGCGACCGGAATATGTGTCGTTTGCCTTTATCCACAGCTACATCCGATTACGATTTTGCCTTCAGCGACCGTTTTATTGAAGATGGTTCATATCTACGAATTCAGAATATATCGTTAGGTTATACTTTCCCGAGAAAATTAATCAGCAGCACAGGCCTTTCGGATTTAAAAGTTTTTGCAAATATTCAGAATGCTTATACTTTCACGAAATACACCGGATACGATCCCGAAGTTGGAATCTCCTACAGTGGTGGTAATCAGTTAATGGGTGTAGACAACGGAAGATATCCGTCTCCAAGAATCTATACGATAGGACTCAATGTTTCTTTCTAAACTTTTTAAAACGATCTAATATGAAAACAAAAAATATAATATTTTCATTCGTCGTAACTTTAGCACTTTCACTTGCCGCGTGCAACGATTTTTTGGATATCAAGCCCAACAATCTGATAACGGGAAGCAGTTTGACGGCCGATAATTTACCTTCACTTACTGCTCCGCTTTATAACAGAGTTTGGTTCGATTTCAACGATAAATTTTATTTTGGATTGGGAGACGGAATGTCTTACAACTTATATGCTCCCTATTCCGATTATGTATATCCCTTTGCAGACTTGTCGGTAACCGGTTTGACAGGACCATTGGTAAGCGCATGGGCTTCACTATATGTCGTCATTCAACAATCTAACAAAGTTATCAAAAGTATTAATGAAAGTTCTGCCAGCCAGGAAGTAAAGAATCAATACATAGCCGAAGCAAGATTTATGCGTGGTACGGCATATTGGTATCTTGCTTCATTATGGGGAAACGTGATTATTACTGAAGATCCTTCGCCGTTGACAACCAACCCTATCGTAAATTCCAATACTCAAAAAGATGCCTTTGAATTTGCTATTCGCGATATGGAATTTGCTGCTAAATATTTACCCGAAACAGTAGGACAAGCTGGGCGGGTAAATCGTTACAGTGCTTTTGGAATGTTATCGCGCTTTTATTTGGCTTATTCAGGTTTTGTTGCTTCTAACTATGGTGAAAATCCAAATGTAGGAACAAGAGATGAAAATTATTTGAATCTGGCAAAACAAGCAGCTAAAAAAGTAATCGAAGAAAGTTCTTTTGCGTTGATGGATAATTATCCGGATTTGTTCAAAATCGAATATAACAACAATTCGGAGTCGATGTTCGCCTTTCAGTGGGTCCCCGGACTCAATAGCAGTACCGGATACGGGGTTATTAACACACATCAGGCCTATTTTGCTTACAGTTCCGAAATCACCGGTGATGATGCTGCATGGGGCGACTGGACACGATGCCCGTATGACATGATCAAGGAATACGAAAAAAATGATACCATTCGCCGTAAAGCTACATGGATGGGTTATGGAGATCATTATCCCGAAATCAATAAGGCTAATGGAGGCATCACCTACAACCGAAATGTTTCCGGAAACAGCTCCACAACCCTGAATGTCAAAAAAGGCGTTACCGGCTCAAGCAAAGACAATCCTGCTATCGGGAGGATGAATTCTGCTTTAGATAATTACATGCTCCGGTTGGCAGAAGTTTATCTCAATTATGCCGAAGCTATTCTGGGTAATGCGACAAGCACTTCAGATGATACGGCATTGAAATATTTCAACGACGTTCGAAAACGCGCCGGCCTGCCGGCAAAAACAAGTATTACGTGGGAAGATATCCGTCACGAACGCCGGGTTGAATTTTGCATGGAAGGACGCTATTGGTATGATCTGTTAAGCCGTGCTTACTATCAACAACAGGAAGTAATCAACTACATCAAAAATCAAAATCGTGGAACCATAACTCCCTATTTGTTTAGTGCTCCCAATAACCTCAGTATAGATCCGGAAACTGATCCCGGAAACAGAGCGGTAGGTGAGGTTACTCCGGCTATATTTTTGCTTCCATATCCCGAATCTGAATTAATTCAAAATCCCAAACTTGCCGATCCTCCAGTTCCCTACACATTTACGGAGGATAGGATAACAGACTTGTTCGATTAATAACCATCAAAAAGTATATTCCGATGAAAAATAAAAGTTATAAAAATCTTATAAAGACATGTCTATTTTTAGGATTGATTGCGATTACCCTTTCGCTAAATTCATGTGAAGACAGCGATGATAAAGCAAATTCAATCCCTGTAAAGATAACTAAGGTTTATCTTGAAGATGCTCAATCTGCGGTACCTGACAGAGAAGTTACATTTGCGCGTTTAGGACAAACCATTCGTCTCGAAGGTTCTGGCTTTACCGGCGTAAAAAAAGTATATATCAATGGATACGATAATTATTTTAATCCTGTATTTGTAACTGATAATTCGATGTGGATCACGATATCTCAAGACGTGCCTACACTTGAAGCTCCGGAGGAAGTTCGCAATACCATTCGGATAGAAAAAAGCGCTACCAACTTTTTTGTTTACTCATTCGAAATTAGGGCTTCGGCGCCTGCAGTTACAGAAATTTCGCATACCATGCCAACTCCCGGTGACCAAATAATTATCTATGGTACAGGTTTACAGGGCATTACGAGTGTAACTTTCCCCGGTAATGTAGTAGTAACCGATGGAATCATTTCTGATAATGAAAAAGGAGAATATTGTATTGTTACAGTTCCTGAAGGTGTTTCCGGTGATGGTGGATCTCTTTTGGTTATTGGTGCAAATGGAGGAGCTTATTCTCCGGCATGTTTCAATTTCAAAAATGGAGTATTTCATGATTTTGACAACGTAAACAATTATTCGTGGGCATCGGGCATTGACGACGCCGGCACGCCCCTTACCGAATTGATTCCGACTAATGGAGTCGGGCCCAAATCACAAGGTGGATATCAGTGTTTTAATAAAGATGGAAAATCAATCGCTGCAAATGCCGATATTCGTTACTGGACAAACAGCAGCAATTGGCCTTCGGCTCTCTTGTCCGTGATTCCGGCAAGCACTCCGACTTCCGATTGTGGCGTACAAATGGATATTTATGTTGAAGGTGAATGGAATTCGGGGGTTATAAGAATGGTTATGGCCGATGGCTACGGAACAGATAGATACTGCATGATTTACCGACCATGGTATGTAAACGAAAAAATTATTCAATTTGAAAATCCCGGCTGCTGGTTTACTATTACCTTGCCATTTAGCCTCAGCGAAGATTATAATGGAAAAACTTTTGGTGACGTTGTAACCTCGATGGCGAATGCCAGCTATAAACAGTCAGGTCCGTGGTTCCATAATATTGGGGTGGCCGATGTGTTTGATCCGGTTGCCACAAATGTTAAAATCTACTTTGATAATCTACGTGTGGTTCCTCTGAATACGCCAACATACAGTGATTTTCCCGATGAAGAAGATTAACCATTAAATGATTGAAATTATGAAATCAATAATAAAAAAAACAAATTACATTTTGCTGCAACTCGTCCTTCTGTTCGCCATGATCGGTAATTTGGTTTCGTGCTACGACGATAAAATGGAATGGGGACGCGATCCATATTACGGAGAAGTATCTATGTCCGAATTGCCTTTGCCATTGCAAGAGAAAATTTCACGATATGATGTTTTGAAATCTTACACCGATATGATTCTGGGAATTGGAATTGATTTAGATTTATACATGGAAAATGAAACTTATCGGAATATTGTCAATCAGAATTTTGATGAAATTACGGTAGGATATCACATGAAACACGGAGCAATGGTTAATTCCAACGGTCAATTGAATTTTACAAAAGTTGATGGCTTAATCGATAAATTGAAAGAAGCAAATCTAAGTGTTTTTGGTCATACGCTCGTATGGCACCAAAATCAGAATGCCAGTTATCTCAACAGTTTAATTGCTCCGCAAATCATTCCTTCTCCGGGCGAAAGTCAGTTGGATGTTAGTGCTTTGTTAGATGGTTCGTTCACGGGATGGAACAGAAATAATTCTGCAGGAATAACCGTTGTTCAAGGAGCAGGATTGAACAACGGACCGGCTGTTCGCTTTGAAACCACCACAGCCGGAAATGAATGGGATACGCAATTGACAAGTCCTGAAATCCCGGCAGTGGTGGGACATGCCTACGAAATTTCTTTTTGGATTCGCTCTGAAGCACCCGGACAGGGAAGAATGTCGTTTGAGGGTATGATAAATAATTACCCATGGGTAAATGGTGGTGCGCTTTTTAATACATCCGCTTCTTGGACGCAGATTACTTATAAAGAAGTGTGGAGCGATTCGGAAAATAAAAATGTTCCATTTACGGCTGTAGCCAATGCCATAAAAATTGCTTTCGACATGGGAAAGGTGCCGGGGGTTTATTATGTCGATATCAATTCCATCAGCGTGATTGATTTGGATGCTGCTCCTGCGGAAGTTAATTATGTTAATAATGGCGGTTTTGAAACAGGCGATTTAACCGGATGGTCGGCATCAAACTCCGGTGCCGGAATTGAAATTTCGAATTCAGAAAAATTTTCAGGTTCTTATTCAGTCAAATTGACTTCAAGCTCCACTTCTAAAAATGCTTGGGACTTGCAGCTAGAAAGTGATCAGATCACTCTTGATCCTTCCAAAACGTATACTTTTTCATTTTATGTGAAATCGGATGTGGCTGGAAAAGGTCGCGTTTCATTTCCGGGTGGAGTTGATGGGAATCAATATCCTTGGATGAACTGGACAGGAAGCGGAGCTAGTGAAGCTTTTACAACTGTTGCCGGAGTATGGACTCTGATTTCTGTGGAATTAAGCAACACTTCAAATGTGAAATTAAGTTTCGATATGGGTTATTTGCCGGATGTTACTTATTATATCGACGAAATTAAAATTGTTGAAAAAACACTTACTCGAAGCTCGATCACATTTCGTTCCGGTCCCATCATTGTTGATAAAACCGATGAAGAAAAAGCACAAATTATTGGCGAAGCAATGGAAAACTGGATTTCGCAAATGGTTGATCATTATAAAAATGACGTTCATGCTTGGGATGTTGTTAATGAATCCATGAACGATGCCGGTCAACTTCGCAGTGGAAAGAATGTAACTGAACCGGCAGCAGATGAATTTTATTGGCAGGACTATTTGGGCAAGGACTATGCTGTAACGGCATTCAAATTGGCTCGACAATATGGCAAACCTACCGACAAATTATTTATTAACGATTATGGTTTGGAAAATTCTTTGGCCAAATGTGACGGATTGATTGATTATGTAACCTATATCGAAAGCAAAGGAGCACAAGTTGACGGAATTGGCACCCAGATGCATCTCTCACTCTCTTCCGATACAACAAAAATTGCCCAAATGTTCCAGAAGCTGGCAGCTACCGGCAAATTAATCAAAATCTCAGAAATGGATATTCGCATTGGCACCGCTTCGCCAACTCCTGAACAGTATGCACAGCAAGCTGCCTTATATCGGTATGTGATAGAAGCGTATAAAAAATTTATTCCTGAACCACAATGGTATGGAATAACAGTTTGGTGCGTTTCGGATCATCCCGATGAACATGTCAATTGGTTGCCCAACGATGCACCCTGCCTCTGGGATAAGGATTACCAAAGAAAACATGCTTACAAAGGCTTCGCCGATGGATTAGCGGGTAGAGATGTGAGTGCCGATTTTACAGGCGAACTGCAGTATTAATGTGTTGAAAATTAATGTGTATTATTTATTATTTCTAATTAGAAAAAAAAATGAAAAACAAAAATGTGTCGATTAAAGTAAAAGGATGGTTATTCGCAATACTGTGGATAATATCCTTAAGTGTGTTTGCTCAAAACATCACGGTAAGAGGGACGGTAACCGATGAAAACAACGAGCCGGTTATCGGGGCAACCGTCATCGTTTCGGGAGACCCTTCTCATGGAACTATCACAGACATAGACGGGAAATACATTCTACCGAATGTCCCTGCCGACGGATCGCTCGAATTCAGATTTGTAGGAATGAAAAACCTTGTAGTTCCTGTCAATGGTAAAACCACTTTGAATGTTGTCATGGAGTCGGATGTGCAGGCATTAGAAGAATTAGTGGTAATAGGCTATGGAACGCAGCGAAAAGAAGCCGTGACCGGTTCGGTAGCTTCTGTAAGAGGAGATGTTCTTCAAGAAATGCCTTCTTCCAATATTACTCAGGCCTTGCAAGGACGAATACCCGGCGTGGAAATGGCTCAAACTTCTTCTAAACCCGGGGCAGCTATGCAAATTCGTATTCGTGGGACTCGTTCGTTGAATGCAAGCAACGATCCTTTGGTTGTTTTGGATGGAATACCATTCGCCGGATCAATCGGGGATATTAATCCAAACGATATTAAGAGTATCGATATCTTAAAAGATGCCTCTGCAACGGCGATTTACGGTTCACGTGGAGCCAATGGCGTAATTTTAGTTACAATAAATAAAGGAACCGTAGGACAAAAAGCTCAAATATCATACAATGGATATTATGGGGCCAAAGATATTTTTGCCAAATACCCTATGATGGACGGTCCCGAATTTGTGGCTTTACGTAAGGCAGCAGGAAAATTTCAGAATGCAAAAGACGAATCGGACGATGTCAATACCGATTGGCAGGATCTTTTTTATAAAACAGGCATGGTAACCGATCATAACTTGGCAATTTTAGGCGGAACTAAACAAGGGAACTATAATTTTAGCGCAGATTACTACCAGGAAGAGGCTGTAATTCCGGGACAAAACTATAATCGAATTACATTGCGAGGCGCACTCGAACAAGGAATAGGAAATTATTTACGCTTCGGCATTACCACCAACAACAATTATTCTGTAAACAATGGAAGCAGCTTGGGGCTGTATGGTGTTTTAAGTCTTTCTCCAATAGCCAATCCTTATAATGAAGATGGCACGTGGAAAAGAACAGTCATGATGCCTTTGGATGAACAATGGGTTTATTCAAGAGAAATTATCGAAAATTTAGGTGATAAGTGGAAAGACCAGAGCAAAGCATTTGGCTCATATAACACATTGTATGGTGAAGCAAAGATTCCGGGTGTTGAAGGGTTAAAGTATCGCCTCAATATCGGTTTGAATTATAGAAACACAAATGGAGGCAGCTATACAGGCGAAGGAGTATTCAGTTCGGTACCTACCACTCCATCTACAGCTTCAATCAGCAATTCGTTAACTACCAGTTGGGTCGTAGAAAACTTATTGACTTACGACCGCACGTTTGCCGAAAAACATCAGTTAAACATAATGGGAATGTATTCGGCTGAAGAGACAAGTTACAACAGTTCTTATATTTCTGCAAAAGATATTCCTGCGGATCATTTCCAATTTTATAATTTGGGTAGAGCTCAAGGTGAAATTACGATTAATCCAAACAACCAGAACTATTATCAAAGCGGATTAAAGTCATGGATGGGGCGAATTATGTATAATTATGATAATCGTTATATGTTAACCGCTGTTTTGCGTTCTGATGGTTCTTCCCGATTAGCTCCGGGACATCAATGGCATACTTATCCGGCAATATCGCTTGGATGGAACATTAAAAACGAATCGTTTATGGAAAATATTTCTTCCATAAATATGCTAAAACTGCGTGCCGGTTATGGACAGACTTCCAACCAAGCAGTTAATCCGTATGCAACACTGGGATTATTGAGCACAAGACCTTACAATTTTGGGAACACCTATTCCACAGGATACTACGTTTCAGAGCTCCCAAATCAAAATTTAGGCTGGGAATATTCTGAAACATGGAATTATGGAGTGGATTTCACTTTACTTAATAATCGGCTTTCAGGTTCGTTGGAATATTATGTAACCAATACAAAAGATATTCTGTTAAGGGTGAATTTGCCTAATACCTCCGGTGTCGGCAGCTATATGGCGAATATAGGCGAATCTCAAAACAAAGGCTGGGAACTGTCTCTTAATGGAACCATATTGGAAAATTTGAATGGATGGACATGGGAAGCAGGAGTAAACTTCTATGGCAATAAAAACAAATTGGTTGCCCTGTCATCCGGACAAACACGTGATGAAGCTAACTGGTGGTTTGTCGGCTATCCGATTAATTGTATTTATGATTACGAAAAGATCGGCCTTTGGAATAAAACCGATGAGGATTATCAATATCTTTCAATACTCGAACCAGGTGGAAATGAAGGTATGATAAAAGTAAAATACACAGGCGATTATGATGATAACGGAAAACCCGTTAGACAAATTGGGCCGGATGACCGACAGATTATGGGTGTTGATCCCGATTTTCAGGGCGGTTTTAATACGCGCGTTGCTTATAAAGGATTCGACCTGAACGTAGTGGGGGCTTTTAAAAGTGGAGGAATCCTTATCAGTACCCTCTATTCGTCGGCAGGATATTTGAATATGATGACAGGCCGTAGAGGAAATGTGCAGGTAGATTATTGGACACCCGAAAACACCGATGCCAAATATCCTAATCCGGCTGGTGTGTTATCAGGTGATAATCCAAAATACGGCACTACACTGGGTTACTTTGATGCTTCTTATTTAAAGATACGCAATATTTCTTTGGGATACAATTTCATGCAAGATTGGGTAAAAAAAGCCGGCATCAATCAATTAAGGGTTTATTGCAGCGTTCAAAATCCATTTGTATTTTTCTCGCCCTACCATAGTGAGTCCGGTATGGATCCTGAAACCAATTCCTATGGTAATGAAAATGTTGCGGTTACAGGTACATATCAATCACGTCTGTTAACGATAGGAACGAATACTCCTTCTACTCGTAATTACTTGATTGGAATTAATTTATCATTCTAAAACATGAAAATAATGAAAAAAATAGATTTTAAATTCATAATAGGAACAATCCTAATAGCCTTGACTGCATGTTCCGATATCTTAGAAGAACAACCTCGCAGTATTTACGAACCCGGCTTTTTCAAAAGTGAAAAAGGAGTAATGGGGGGAATAACATCCTTATATGCCCATCTCCGATATATCTATGGTCAAGCCTATTATTATAATACTTGTCTCACGGGTACGGACGAGGCAACCTACGCGCAGAGTGCTGATGCAAATTTTAAAGATATGGATCTTTCAGGAGTAGGTTCTATTACTGCAAGCAGTAGCCGTGCCGATGTGTTGTGGGGAGCTGCTTTCTCTAATATCAATACGGCTAATGGAATTATCGAAAATGCTACTGCCGTTGGAACTATTTCCGATGCCCTGATAGCAGAAGCGAAATTTTTCAGAGCTTTCGATTACTTTATGCTGGTTCAGACTTTTGGCGGTGTTCCTTTGGATTTGGGCAGTGGCATATTAAAATTTAATACTACACCTTCACGAACCTCTGTACGCAATACCGTGCCGGAAGTTTATACCCAAGCAATATTCCCTGATTTAATAACAGCCGTTAACGATCTGCCGGATAATCCGAGAGTCACCGGAGGAGTTACAAAGACTGTAGCAAGACTTTATTTGGCAAAAGCTTATTTAACTTATGCATGGTGGTTGGAGAATCCTAATAATATTCCAACTTATCCTGCTTGTGATCGCGTTAATCCGGATGGACACAATGCCCAATGGTATTTTCAACAGGCTTATGACATTGCCGCAACGGCTATCGAAAATCCCGGTCCTTATGGTTTGCAATCTACTTATTATGATGTAAACCTTGCACAGAATGATCGGAACAACGAAATACTGCTTTATGCCGATCATACCGAGAAAAGTGAATATTACAATGGTGGAAGTCTTACCTATGGTAGTGGAGGCGCGCCGGATAATTTTGCCGGATGGATGATGACATGGAATTATACCGTAATTACCAGCGCCACCTTACCCGACTGGTCTAAAACCATCAATTCCGTTCAACGTGAAGCGGTTCAGGCATTGGGCCGTCCATGGACAAGAATGTGTCCTACTATTAACGTGATTACACAAACTTTTGCCGATAAAACCAATGATTCACGATACGATGGAACTTTTACAACAGTTTATCGGGGAAACTGGAACAAAAATCCAAACAATGCCAACATACCATTTGTATATAACGGGAACAATATTACGGTGAATCCCGGCGGAGCTATATTGACTTTTCTAAACGAAGAACCTCAGACTGACATAGACTACAGTAACTCAACCTATAAAAGTAATATTGGTGCCGGAGTTTTACCTGGTAGAGCAGATTATGTAATTTCTCCCAGGGGTATCAGCCGAATCGTTTACCCTGGTTTATGGAAATTGGGCCCTTATCGAACCGATAATGGCAATGGTTTAGGTCAACCGAATGCCGGGAGTACTCGTCCATTTAATATTGCCAAGTTTTCCGAATTCTTCTTTATTGCAGCCGAAGCCGCTGTAAAAGGGGCAACAACCAGAACTATTGCCGGATCTTATGCCAATAATGGTACGGCTCGCGGCTTGATCAATGTGATTCGCGCTCGTGCAGGTAAATGGCGCTGGGACAACAATGGAAATGTGGCAAAAGTTCAGGATAATAGTGCCGCTATGATAGCTGCAACCCCGGCCACAATTGATATTAATTACATTTTAGCGGAACGTTCCCGCGAATACTATGGCGAAGGCTATCGTTGGTATGACTTGGTGCGTACACAGAAATGGGAAGACCTGGCTTCGAGTTACGAAATTTGTGGGAGCAACTACGGAGATCACACACCTAAAACTTATACTCGAACGATTGAGAAGTATCATTACCTGAGGCCTATACCTCAAGGGCAATTGGATGCAATGGAAATGACGCCGGAGGAGAAAAAGGCTTATCAAAATCCGGGATATTGATGATAAAGATTATGAAATTCTAATCGAAGAGATTGGTTGTTCTTATAGTTAGCAACCAATCTCTTAATCTATTATAATTTGAGTGCTATTAATGAAGTTAAAAATCGAATAAATTGGATTTTCGGTGATAAACAATGTTTTTATAGAATTAATGCGAAAACATTTTTGAAAAGTTTTTATAAAACCGAATAAAATGAAAAGCAAATTAATTTACATTGGATTTTTAGTGATAATCGCTTTGAGTGGGAAAGCCCAAAATGCACCGGACTTGGTGTGTTTTTTAGGGGGAGATGATGTTTTTGCTTTGACGACTAAAAACGAGGCAACATTTTCTATTTTGTCGGATTCTGCCGATTTTGTGGCAATACAACTTGCCTTAGCGAATTTGCAGAACGATTTTTTGGCAGTTGCCTGTAAAAAGCCGGCCCTAACGTACAATACAAAAACAAAATCTGTTAAACTCATTGTGGGTACGATTGGCAAGAGCAAATTCATCGACCAACTTGCCAACAAAAACATTATAAATAAAACCGATTTATTGGGCAAACATGAAAAATTCATCATTCAAACCGTAAAGCATCCCTTTGAAGGAATAGACGAAGCATTGGTTATTGCCGGCAGCGACAAACGAGGAACGGTTTATGGAATTTACGAACTTTCCCGACAAATAGGCGTTTCGCCTTGGTATTACTGGGCAGATGTACCTGTTCGGAAATCCGAAAATATTTATATCAAACGTGGGGTTTATTCTGCCGGCGAACCGGCGGTTGCCTATCGCGGTATTTTTCTTAATGACGAAGAACCTGCTTTGGGTGGTTGGACAAGAGCTACGTTTGGTGGTTTTAATCACAATTTTTATGAAAAGGTTTTTGAACTCATTCTTCGTTTGAAAGGAAATTTTCTTTGGCCTGCCATGTGGGGAAAGGCTTTTTATGACGATGATCCTCAAAACGCGGTGCTTGCCGACGAGATGGGGGTTGTGATCGGCACTTCTCACCACGAACCGATGGCGCGTGCTCATGTGGAATGGAGTAGATACGGAAAAGGAGAATGGAATTATCAGACGAATAAAAAAGTTCTGAAACAATTCTGGACAGAAGGTTTTAAACGAGCTTACGGAACAGAATGCCTGATTACTGTCGGTATGCGTGGTGATGGCGATGAACCGATGAGCGAAGAAAGTAATATAAAATTGCTCGAAAAAATCATTTCCGACCAACGCAGCATTATTTCCGAAATATCCGGGAAGGATGCTGCTGAAACGCCCCAAGTTTGGGCACTATACAAGGAAGTTCAGGACTATTACGACAAGGGGATGCGCGTTCCGGATGATGTAACCTTGCTGCTCTGCGACGACAATTGGGGAAATGTAAGAAAGCTGCCGTTACCGGATGCTCCGAAGCGAAAAGGCGGTTATGGAATGTATTATCATTTCGATTATGTAGGCGGGCCGAGAAATTATAAATGGATCAATGTCAGTCAAGTACAACGTATTTGGGAACAAATGAGTCTCACCTATCAGCATGGAGTCGATAAACTCTGGATAGTTAACGTCGGCGATTTGAAACCGATGGAATATCCGATTTCGTTCTTTCTGGATATGGCATGGAATCCCAACCAATTTACTGCCGATAATTTGCGGGAACATACCGAAAAATGGTGTGCTGAGCAGTTTGGAGAAAAATATGCCAAAGAATCGGCTCGGCTGATTGATACTTACACAAAATACAATCACCGCATTACGCCGGAGTTGTTGAACGATACGATTTACAGTCTGGAAAATTACAATGAGTTTCAGCAGGTAACTTCGGACTATGTGAAATTGGCTTTGGATGCATTCAGACTTTACCAACAAATTCCTGACGAAACAAAAGATGCTTTTGACGAACTGGTTTTGTTTCCCATCAATGCTTGCAGCAATTTATACGAAATGTATTTTGCCGTTGCCAAAAACAAACAATTGGCCAAACAAAATAATCCCGAAGCGAATATTTGGGCTGATGAAGTAAAGAAATGTTTCGAACGCGATTCGCTGCTTACCCTGCATTACAACACTGAAATTGCAGGTGGAAAATGGAAGCACATGATGGACCAAATTCGTATCGGATATACCTATTGGCAGGAGCCAAAGCAGCGTATAATGCCTGAAGTAAAATATGTAACAACTTCAGCCGACGAAAAAAACAAAAAATTTGTTGAAAGTGACGGTTATATTTCCATTGAAGCCGAACATTTCAATCGTGCGAAAGGAAACGAGCGAATAGAATGGAAAGTGATTCCGAATTTGGGAAAAACATTATCGGGTGTAACTACTTTTCCGCAAAACGAATATCCAACACCGGAAGACAGCATTTATCTGGAATATGACGTCATTACCCGGTCAACAGGAAATTTTCCGATACACGTATTGGTTTCGCCAACGCTTAATTTCAACAACAACAAAGGATTAAGATATGGCATTTCGGTTGATAATCAGGAAGAAAAGATTGTAAACATGAATGGAAAATACGATACGAAACTCCTGGAAAAATGGCAGGCGCAACGCATCAATGAAACCATTACGACGCATGTGTTTCAGTCAGCCGGAAAGCATACCATCCGATTTAGAGTATTGGAACCGGGAATCGTATTGCAAAAAATAATCATTGATACGGGTAACTTGAAAAAGAGTTATCTAGGAGCTCCTGAAAGCAAACGAATGGTGGATTGAAATATTTTTATGGTAAAATTTCAAATTAAAACAAATGAGTAGAAAAATCATAACTATTTTTTCATTTTTTGTGCTGTTATCTTTTAACCTTCAGGCAGAAGACGGGCACGATTTGTGGTTGCGGGGAAAAGGAACGAATTCCGTGAATGTGATTTGCTCCAAAAAATCACCAACGCTCAGCATTGCAATGCAGGAATTGCGGCAAGGATGGCAAGGAAAAGCAAATGAAAAAATAGAACTTGTCGTTAAATCCGATAAGGCAATTAAGGGTGATGGCTTTAGAATCGGCAAAAACAGAATTCAAGCCAATACAGACATTGGGATTCTTTACGGAGTTTACGAATTAATGCGCCGGCAGCAAACAGGAGAGAACATTTACGAAGAAGTTTGCAATCCTTCTTACGAAAGGCGAATACTCAATCATTGGGACAATCTCGACGGAACCATTGAACGCGGTTATGCCGGCAGTTCGATATTTTGGAGAAAAGGCAAAGATTCATTAACAGTTACAGACACGGATAAGCAGTTATGGCAGGAATATGCCCGTGCCAATGCGTCAATAGGAATAAATGGGTCGGTACTCAACAATGTAAATGCTTCGCCTGCGATATTGACAGCCGATTATTTGAAAAAGACAAAAGAAATTGCCGATGTTCTGCGACCGTATGGCATTAGAACCTATTTGTCGGTGAATTTTGCTTCACCCCAAGTGATAGGAGGTTTAAAAACTTCTGATCCGCTGAATTCGGAAGTTGCCCAATGGTGGAAAAATAAAGTAAAAGAAATTTACAGTCTGATTCCCGATTTTGGGGGATTTTTGGTAAAGGCCAACAGCGAAGGACAACCCGGTCCGCAGGATTTTGGCCGCACACATGCCGATGGAGCAAACATGCTTGCAGATGCACTCTCCCCATTTGGTGGAATGGTAATGTGGCGTGCATTTGTATATAATCCTTCCGATGAAGACAGAGCGAAACAGGCTTATTCGGAATTTATGCCGTTGGATGGTCAGTTTCGCGATAATGTGATTATTCAGGTGAAAAACGGACCAATCGATTTTCAGCCGCGAGAACCTTTCAGTCCACTTTTCGGAGCGATGAAAAAAACTTCCGTCATGCCCGAACTTCAAATCACGCAGGAATATCTGGGACAATCGGTTCATCTGGTATACTTGGCGACGATGTGGGAGGAATTTCTAAAAAGTGACACCTATCAGGAAGGCAAAGGCAGTACAGTGGCTCGTTGTACCGACGGAAGTCTTTTCCCGCAAAAGCATACAGCAATCGCCGGAGTTTCGAATATCGGTTCAGACGTCAACTGGTGCGGTCATCCTTTTGCACAATCCAACTGGTATGCTTTCGGAAGATTGGCATGGAACAATTCCTTATCGAGTGAACAAATTGCCGACGAATGGATTAAGTTGACTTTTGCTGATTATTCCGGCAAAATCGATACTCAAAATTCCATTTTTTCCGCCGATTGGCAGGTCAATTTTTTGCAGCCTGTCAAGCAAATGATGTTGAACAGTCGTGAAGCTGCCATCAATTATATGATGCCATTAGGGTTACACCACCTTTTTGCTGCTGATCACCATTACGGACCCGGTCCGTGGTGGGCACCCACAGGCGTCAGAAAAGATTGGACGCCGCCCTATTATCATAAAGCCGATTCGATTGGAATTGGGTTTGACCGAACTGCAACCGGCAGCAATGCCGTGAGTCAGTACCAAGAACCACTTCAGTCGATGTTTTCCAATTCACAAACCTGTCCCGATATTTATTTGCTGTGGTTTCACCATTTGCCTTGGAATTTTATAATGAAAGATGGACAAACACTTTGGGCCGAATTATGCTATCGTTACGATAAAGGTGTCCGGCTGGTTAGAGAATTTCAGAAAACGTGGGATCAAGTGCAGCGATATGTGGACGCAGAAAGATTTTCGCAAGTTCAAACTAAACTTCGAGAACAATGTATGAACGCACAAGTGTGGAAAGATGCCTGTTTGCTTTATTTCCGGCAGTTCAGCAAAATGCCTTTTCCAAACGATATGGAACGCCCGGTGAATAATTTGGAAGATTTGATAAAAAAGGATGAGCAAAGCAGAAAAATAAAATAGAAAGAGCATGAAAATAAAACTTTTTACAGCTAAGAAATTTTGGTTGAGCATTTCAATTTTATTGTTTACGCTGCCGAATTTTGCCCAACTTCGTTTACCTAAACTGGTGAGCGACGGAATGATTTTGCAGCGGGATGTAAAGCTCAACATTTGGGGATGGGCAAAAAGTAACGAAGCGATTACGATTGATTTTAAGGGAAAAACATATCACACGGTAGCCAATGCTGCAGGCGAATGGAAAATCATATTGCCGGAGCAAAAAGCCGGCGGACCTTTTGAAATGCAAGTGAAAAGCGGAAAGGAAAAAATTACGCTTCACGATATTTTGATTGGTGACGTTTGGTTTGCGTCAGGACAATCGAACATGGAACTGCCGATGCGGCGCGTAGCTCCGATTTATGAAGATGAAATCAAAACGTCGAAATGTACTTTTATACGCCAATTTTTTGTCCCGCAACGATACAATTTCAAGCAGCCGGAAAAAGATTTATCAACCGGTCAATGGATATCCGCCGATCCCGAAACAGTGCTCGATTTTTCGGCCGTAGCTTATTTTTTTGCCAGAAATATTTACGAAAAATATAAAATACCTGTCGGCATTATCAATGCGAGTTTGGGTGGATCGCCCATTCAGTCGTGGATGAGCGAAGAGGCTTTAAAGGAATTTCCTTCCTATTATCAGGAAGCCCAACGATTCAAAAACGACGATCTCATTCGTGAAATCGAACAAAAAGACAACGAACGAATAGCAGAATGGTATCGCAATCTTCGACAAAACGACGAAGGATTTCAAAAAGATTTGCCGTGGTTTGTGCCCAATATCGATACTTCTGATTGGTTAACAATGAATATTCCGGGTTATTGGTCGAATAAATATCCCGAAATTCAAAATGGGTCGGTTTGGTTTCGCAAAAAAGTGGAAATACCTTCTCGTTTGGCCGGGAAACCGGCAAAACTGATTTTGGGAAGAATTGTTGATGCCGATTCGGTTTATTTGAACGGAAAATTTGTAGGAACAACAAGTTATCAATATCCACCACGTCGATATGAAGTTCCGGCAAATTTACTGAGAGAAGGTGAAAACGAAATCGTGGTAAGGGTTATCAGCAACATGGGGAAAGGTGGATTCGTTCCCGATAAACTGTATGCCTTAATTATCGACAACGATACGATCGATTTAAGCGGCGAATGGAAAATGAAGCAGGGAGCCAAAATGCAGCCACTCGCCGGCCAAACTTTCGTGCGCTGGGAGCCGGTAGGTTTGCACAATGCAATGGTAGCTCCGGTTACCCCTTATCGTATCAAAGGTTTTCTGTGGTATCAAGGAGAAGCGAATGCCGACAAACCTTACGAATATCGTCTGTTGCTTCCGAAACTCATTGAAAACTGGAGAGTTGAATGGAATCAGGGAGAGTTACTTTTCCTGTTTGTGCAATTACCCAATTACGGACCGCCTGTTAGTGAACCATCAGAAAGCAACTGGGCTGTTCTGCGCGAATCGCAGCTGATGACGTTGAAGAAAGTGCCAAAAACAGGGATGGCAGTCGCTATTGATTTGGGCGAGTGGAACGACATTCACCCGTTGAGAAAAAAGGACGTTGGCGACAGATTAGCACTCCTGGCTCAAAAAATTGCTTATGGCGAAAAAAACTTAGTAAGTTCAGGCCCTCTATACACTTCGATGGAAGTGAAAGGCAATGTGATTTGGATTGATTTCACGGAAATCGGTAGCGGATTAATAGCTAAAGGAAATTTACCACTCAAAGAATTTGCTATTGCCGGAGCCAACAAAAAATTCGTTTGGGCAAATGCCGAAATTGTGGGGAACAGCGTGAAAGTTTGGAGCGACAAAATTGAAAAACCGGTGGCAATGAGATATGCATGGGCAGATAATCCTGAAAATGCCAATCTTTACAACAAGGAAAATTTGCCCGCTTCACCTTTCAGAACAGATAAATGGTAAAATTTTGAAAATTATTAATTAACCACATAAAATATAAGTGATGAATTTAACTACACAAAAAGTGCCTTGGTACGAAAAGGTAGGATACAGTATGGGCGACGGGGCGGCCAATCTGGTTTTTCAGATGACAATGATGTTTCAGTTGTTTTTTTATACCGATGTGTTCGGTATAAAAGCTACTGCAGCCGGAATGATTTTACTGATAGCCCGTGTTTTTGATGCGTTTGTCGATCCGATCGTGGGCATTTTGTCCGATCGCACCAACACCCGATGGGGAAAATACCGTCCCTGGATATTATGGACAGCGTTACCTTTTGCCGTGTTTTTTATTTTGGCCTTTTCTACGCCGGATCTCTCGGAACGCGGAAAAATTTTATATGCGGGCATCACGTATGTTCTGTTGATGTCGATTTATTCCTTCAACAATACGCCCTATTCTTCGTTAGGCGGTGTAATGACCGGCGATATCAAAGAACGCACGAGCATTTCCACTTATCGTTTTGTTACTGCTACTATAGCTACTTTTATTGTTCAGGGATTGACTTTGCCTCTTGTGACAAAATTCGGTCAGGGCGATCCCCAAAAAGGCTGGCTGTTAACCGTTTCTCTTTTTGCAGCCATTGTGGTTGTTCTGTTTGTAATCACGTTTTTTACCACAAAAGAACGGATTGAGCCGCCGGTAAATCAGAAAACTTCCATCAAGCAGGATTTAAAAGATATTCTTCGTAACAGGCCGTGGAAAGCCATGTTTGTGCTTACCCTCTTTTTATTTATCACCTTAGCCATGTGGGGAAGCAGCATGTCCTATTATTTTAATTATGTGGTGGATAAAGATGCTCTTTTTGTGTTCCTTAGCAAGGTGGGTTTAATCAGTGAAGCAGGAGAAAGCTATGGTGCAGGACATCAGTTTTTGGATGCTTTCGGATTGATAGCACATGATAACAGCGATGTTTTTGCGGTAGGGTTTAGTCTGTTTAATATGATCGGACAAATCATAACGTTACTGGGCGTGATCTTGTTATCCCGTTTTCTTTCCAATATTTTTGGTAAGCGGAACGTGTTTATTGTCTGTTTGGCGCTAACTGCAGTGTTTACTTCGCTTTTTTATGTAGTTTCTCCTACAAATATTGAATCGATTTTTGTAATTAATATCCTAAAGAGCCTTGCTTATGCACCAACTATCCCTCTGCTTTGGGCGATGATGGGGGATGTGGCCGATCATTCCGAATGGGTGAATCACCGTCGCGCAACGGGTTTTGTTTTTGCCGGAATCGTTTTCGCTTTGAAAGCAGGACTTGGTGTTGGAGGCGCCATTTGCGGTTCCATTATTGATGCATTTGGATTTGTACCCAATCAAATTCAAACTGATTCTGCTGTTTTTGGGATTAAACTTTCAGCCAGTCTTATTCCTGCATCAACTTTCTTTATCGGCGTGTGCGCTTTATTTTTCTATCCGATTTCCAAAAAATTAAACGAACGTATTCAGGCAGAATTAGAAGAAAGAAGAAAAAATAATTAATAAACATACTAAATATCTTTTTTATGAAATTGAAATCGTATTATTTTGTAATTTCCTTTATGGTTATAGCTTTATTTGCAAACTGTAAAGCTGAGGAAAGTAAATCGGAAAAAGCTTTGCAAGAAGCGTTAAAAGGGAAATTTTTAATTGGAGTCGCCATGAATGCCGATCAAATTACCGGAAAAGATACAGCCGGAGTAAGATTAATCAAGGAGCATTTCAATTCGATTACTCCCGAAAATTGCATGAAAAGCGAAGTATTGCAACCCGAGGAAGGGAAATTCGATTTCGCTTTGGCGGATCAATACGTTGATTTTGGCCAAAAAAACAATATGTTTATCGTTGGCCATACGCTTATTTGGCATTCTCAGGCCCCGAAATGGTTTTTTGTGGATAAGAACGGAAAGGATGTTTCGCGTGAAGTGCTGATCGAACGAATGAAAAACCATATTACTACCGTTGTTGGTCGATACAAGGGTCGAGTACACGGTTGGGATGTGGTAAATGAAGCTATAGAAGATGACGGTTCTTTCAGAAAAAGTAAATTCTATCAGATTATCGGGGAAGATTTTATCCGGCTGGCTTTTGAGTTTGCTCATGAGGCCGATCCCGAAGCAGAACTTTACTATAACGATTATTCCATGTCTAAAGAGGGAAAACGCGATGCAGTTGTCAAAATGGTAAGAAATCTTCAATCGCAAGGAGTAAAAATTGACGGAATCGGCATGCAGGGACATATGACGATGGATTTTCCTACGCTGGAGGAAGAAGAGAAAAGTATTGTCGCATTTTCCGAAACAGGTGTTAAAGTGATGATTACCGAATTGGATTTAACTGTGCTGCCTTCACCCGGTACCAAAGTTTCTGCAGATGTTGCTTTAAGTTATGAATATCAAAAACAATTGAACCCTTATCTCAACGGTTTGCCGGATTCGGTAGCTCAAGCAGCACACGATCGCTACGCGGAGTTTTTCAGATTGTTTTTGAAACATGCCGACAAAATCGACAGAGTAACCATGTGGGGACTCACGGACGAAGACAGCTGGAGAAATAACTGGCCTGTTCCGGGTCGGACGGATTATCCGTTGTTATTCGATCGCAATTATCAACCAAAACCGATTGTAGAAACAATAATCAAAGAAGCAAACCAATAAACAAAATATAGGAGAATAAAAAATGGCAAAAATGAGATATTTGGTAAAAGACATATTCACGGCCGATCCCTCGGCACACGTATTCAACGGTAAAATTTATATTTATCCTTCTCACGATATTGATGCCGGAATTCCGGAAAACGATAATGGCGATCATTTCGACATGCGCGATTATCATGTTTTTTCAATGGATTCCATTGACGGAGAAGTTTCGGATCACGGTGTTGCACTCGACATTAAGAATATTCCGTGGGCCGGACGACAATTATGGGCTCCCGATGCAGCATATAAAAACAGAAAATACTACCTTTACTTTCCATTAAAGGATAAAACGGATATTTTTCGAATTGGTGTAGCGACAAGTGATAAACCCGAAGGTCCGTTTGTTCCACAAAGCGATCCCATAAAAGGAAGTTACAGTATCGATCCGGCCGTGTTCGATAACGGCGACGGCAACTTTTACATGTATTTCGGCGGATTGTGGGGAGGACAATTACAACGTTATCGCAACAATAAAGCCATTGAGTGCGGTCACGAACCCAAAGACGATGAGCCTGCCTTGTGTGCAAAAGTTGTAAAACTGAGCGACGATATGCTTAACTTTGCTGAAGAACCTCGCGATGTGGTTATTTTGGACGAGAAGGGCGAACCGTTGAAGGCAGGTGACCATAAGCGCCGATTTTTTGAGGCTTCCTGGATGCATAAATACAACGGGAAGTACTATTTTTCCTATTCTACCGGAAATACACATCTGTTGTGTTATGCAATCGGAGACAATCCTTACGGGCCATTTACATACAAAGGAGTTATTCTGACACCCGTTGTTGGATGGACCACGCACCACTCCATTGTAGAATTTCAAGGGAAATGGTATTTGTTTCACCACGATAGCGTACCTTCGGGAGGGAAAACATGGCTTAGGAGTATGAAAGTCGTAGAATTGGAATACAATAAAGACGGCACCATTAAAACCATTAATGGAGGGAGGGATGATTTTTAGCCACTAGTTGATTGTGTTACAACGCGTTTTTTAGAGTGCTCGAAACGAATTCCTGATTTTAATGCACAATTTTTAATATTTTTGTTGTGAAAAGGACAAATTATCTGACGTATTTTATTATTATTTTTTCGCTTGCTTTTTTCCGATGCAGCAAGCCTGTAGAGCCTTATTTGAACACGAAGTTGTCGTTTGAAGAACGAGCAACCGATTTGCTTTCGCGTCTGACATTGGAAGAAAAGGTGAGTTTGATGCTCTACGATTCGCCGGCAATCGAGCGATTGGGAATTCCGGCTTACAATTGGTGGAACGAATGCCTGCACGGCGTGGCACGTTCGGGATTGGCAACCGTCTTTCCGCAAGCAATCGGGATGGCTGCCATGTGGGATACCGACGAAATGTTCGATATCGCCACAGCGATTTCCGACGAAGCGCGGGCCAAACATCACGACTACGCGGCAAAAGGGAAACGGGGCATTTATCAGGGGTTGACGTTCTGGACACCCAACATCAACATTTTTCGCGATCCGCGTTGGGGAAGAGGCATGGAAACGTATGGCGAAGATCCCTTCCTGACTGCCGAAATGGCTATTCCATTCATCAAAGGTTTGCAGGGCAACGATCCGAAATACCTGAAGCTGGTGGCTACGGCGAAACATTTTGTGGTACACAGTGGACCGGAAGCTGTTCGTCATTCTTTTGATGTGTATCCCAACGAATACGATATGGCCGAAACCTATCTACCTCATTTCAAAAGATCTATCGAAGAAGCCAACGTTTACTCGGTGATGTGTGCCTATCAGCGTCTGAACGGTGAACCTTGCTGCGGCAGCAAGTATGTGGAGGACATTCTGCGCAACAAATGGGGATTGAAGGGATACATTGTGTCGGATTGTGGTGCGATCAGCGATTTTTACGAGCCGGACAAGCATCATGTTGTGAACACTCCGGAAGAAGCTGCCGCAATGGCCGTGAAAGCCGGTACGGATTTGAATTGTGGCGACACTTACAAACATTTGGTGGATGCCGTAAAGAAGAATTTGATTACCGAATCGGAAATTGATGTTTCAGTCAAAAGATTGTTGTTGGCAAGGATGAAACTCGGAATGTTTGATCCCGACAAAGAAGTAAAATATGCACAAATTCCCATCAGTGTAGTAGATTGCGAGAGACATCGGTTGCTGGCTTTGGAAGCCGCACGCAAATCGATGGTATTGCTCAAAAACGAAAACGGAATTTTGCCTTTTTCGAAAGGAGTTAAAAGAGTGGCTGTCATCGGTCCGAATGCCGATAATGAAGAAATTTTGTTGGGTAACTACAACGGCTATCCCTCCCACCCCATTTCGCCATTGCAGGGAATAAAAGATAAGCTTCCGAATGCAGAAGTGAAATACGCTCCGGGATGCAGATTGGCCGAAGGGATGCCCTTTTTGAGCCCCATTCCCGAAAACTATTTTTACGTAGATAAAAAACTGGAAACAAAAGGATTAAAAGCAGAGTATTTCGATAATGTCAATTGCGAAGGTTCTCCCAAACACATTCGTGTGGACAAAAATATTGATTTCGCTTGGTGGACAACTGCACCATTTCCCGATATAAAATACGACCAATTTTCGGTTCGTTGGAAAGGCTTCCTTGTCCCACCCGTAAGCGGGAATTATATCATCGGAGGTGAAGCTTTCAGCGGATTTAAACTGATATTGGAAGGGAAAGTATTAAACTTCGGACAAAGCGAACATCATTCCAAAAAAGGTTATGAACCGGTAAAGCTGGAAAAAGGAAAACCTTATGAAATTGAACTGGAATATGTGCAAAACAACACCGAATATCCTCACGTACAAATGTTGTGGGACGTGCAAGAAAGGGATATGAAAAATGAAGCCTTAAATTTGGCAAAAAATTCCGATTTGGTGGTACTCTGCATGGGGTTAAGTCCGTCGCTGGAAGGAGAAGAGATGAACGTGAATATCGATGGATTCTACAAAGGTGACCGAACCGACATCAAATTACCGCAAGTTCAAACCGAATTGATGCAGGAAATTGTAAAACTGGGGAAACCGACGGTGCTGGTTCTACTCAACGGAAGTGCGTTGGCTGTTAATTGGGAGAACGAAAACATTCCCGCCATTGTCGAAGCATGGTATCCGGGTCAAGCGGGTGGAACAGCGATTGCCGACGTGATTTTTGGCGATTACAATCCGGCAGGACGGTTACCGGTTACTTTCTATAAAGACATTCACCAAATTCCGACTTTAGAAAACTATGACATGAAAGGAAAAACGTATCGTTATTTCGAAGGCGATCCGTTGTACGAATTTGGTTACGGATTGAGTTATACAACGTTTAATTACCGTTTAAAGAGCATTCCGACGTCGGTTAAATCGGGAGAAAATATTCCCGTTTCGGTGGAAGTAACTAATTCGGGAAAAAGAGACGGAGAGGAAGTGGTTCAACTGTATGTTTCTTTGCCCGACAGCAAATTCCGGAAGCCGATTCGGTCATTACAGGGATTTCGACGAATTTATTTGAAAGCCGGCGAAACCAAAACGGTTGATTTTCTGCTCAAACCCCATCAGTTTGCTGCACGCAACGAAGAAAATATCCTACTCGTAGAGGCCGGTAAAGTATTGATTTCTGTCGGTGGAAAGCAACCCGATGAAAAATCTATTGCTTCAGCGAAGGTCGTTCAAAAAAGTGTTGAGGTAACCGGCAATAAATTTTATGTAAACGAATAATTTTGATTGATTCGATATGGAAAAAACGTGGAGATGGTTTGGCAAAAAAGATCCGATAACGCTCGACATGCTGCGACAAATTGGAGTGGAAGGAATTGTAACGTCGCTTTATGATGTTCCAAACAATGAAGTTTGGCAAACGGAAGATATTCTTGATTTGAAAAAATTTATTGAAGCAGCCGGGTTGCGTTGGTCTGTGGTGGAAAGTGTGCCGGTTTCGGAATCGATAAAATATGGAGGAAAAGACAGGGATTTGTTGATTGAAAATTACAAACAAACGCTCAAAAATTTGGGCAAAGCAGGCATTACGACGGTTTGTTACAATTTTATGCCGGTGATAGACTGGGTACGAACCGATTTGCATAAAACATTGCCTGATGGCACCCAAACGCTCTATTTTGATAAAATCAGGTTTGCCTATTTCGATTGTAAGATTTTGAAGAGGAAAGAGGCCGAAAAGGATTATTCTCAGGAAGAAATGCAGCAAGTGAACGAGCTGGAAAACGTTATCACCGAAGCCGAAAAAGCCGAATTGATCGACACCATTATCGTCAAAACGCAGGGATTTATCAATCGAAGCATGGTGCACGGCAATGAAGATCCGGTGGAGGCCTTTAAAAATCTGCTTCGGTTATATGAAGATGTCGATAAAGGAAAACTCCGTGAAAATTTGAAATATTTTCTGCAGCAGGTGATTCCCGTGGCAGAAAAATACGGCATGCGATTGTGCATTCATCCCGATGATCCGCCATTTCCCGTATTCGGTTTGCCGCGCATTGTAAGCAATGAAGACGATATCCGATGGATTTTGGACGCCGTGGAAAGTCCGGCCAACGGTTTCACGTTCTGTGCCGGTTCGTTGAGTGCCGGGATTCAGAATGACGTAGTCGATTTGGCCAAAAAATTTGCCAAAAAATCTTTTTTCGTACATTTGCGAAGTACGGAAATTGCGGAAACTGGCAATTTTATCGAAGCATCCCATCTTGGAGGAAGGGCTAATCTGATTGAAGTGATTCGGATTTTCGAAAAAGAAAACCCCGCTGTTCCCATGCGTGTCGATCACGGAAAACTCATGCTCGATGATGTTGCAAAAAATTACAATCCGGGCTATTCCTTTTTGGGGCGGATGTTTGCGTTGGCGCAGGTGGAAGGCATGATGGCCGTCGTTCGCAATGAAATCAAATCAAATCTCATGAACTGAAACAACATTAAAACTAAAAAAATATCATGTATTTATTAGGATATGACATAGGCAGTTCGTCCGTCAAAGCCTGTTTGGTAGAAGCTGAAAGCGGGAAAATAGTTGCCGCCGATTTTTCTCCGAAAGCCGAAATGCCGATTCATGCAGCCTATCCCGGTTGGGCAGAACAAAACCCGGAGATGTGGTGGGAAAACTTGAAAACGGCGCATCGTTCGGTGATGGAAAAATCGGGAGTAAAAGCGGAAGAGATCAAAGCCATCGGCATCTCTTGGCAAATGCACGGACTGGTTCCGGTGGACAAAAACCGTCAAGTGCTGCGACCGTCGATCATCTGGTGCGACAGTCGGGCCGTCGCTTACGGCGAAAAAGCCTTTAATGCGATTGGCAAGGAAAGAGCATTGTCGCATTTGCTCAATTCTCCGGGGAACTTCACAGCATCAAAGCTGGCATGGGTAAAGGAAAATGAACCTGAAACTTACCGTAAAATCGACAAGATTATGCTACCGGGCGATTACATCGCCATGAAACTGACCGATTCCATCGGAATAACGGTTGAAGGCCTGTCGGAAGGAATCTTTTGGGATTTCAAGGAAAACCGGCTTTCGGAAGATGTGATGCAATATTTCGGATTCGACAAATCCCTCATTCCCGATATTGTTCCCACATTCGGAATTCAAGGAACTGTTTCGGCCTCGGCAACCGCTGAATTAGGACTGAAAGAAGGTACGCCGGTAAGTTATCGCGCCGGCGATCAACCCAACAATGCAGTTTCGCTCAACGTATTCAATCCGGGAGAAATTGCCTCAACGGCGGGAACTTCCGGTGTAGTTTATGGCGTGTTGGGTGAAATAAATTACGACCCGCTTTCGCGCGTAAACACTTTTGCGCATGTCAACCATTCTCCCGAAAAACCGCGATTGGGCGTTTTGTTGTGCATTAACGGTACGGGAATTTTGAATTCGTGGATCAAGCGAAACATGATTCGCGAGGGACTTTCATACGACGATATGAATCGTCTGGCCACACAATCTGCCATCGGAGCAAAAGGCTTGTCGGTGATTCCTTTCGGAAACGGCGCCGAACGCATTCTCGAAAACAAAAACATCGGATGTTCGTTTCACGGCATCAATTTCAATATTCATTCCATTGCCGATGTAGTGAGAGCTTCGCAGGAAGGCATCGTTTTTTCGTTCAAATACGGTATGGAAATCATGGAGAGTATGGGGATGAACATCAAAGTGATTCGTGCAGGCAATGCCAACATGTTTCTCAGTCCGGTTTTCAGGGAAACTCTCGCAAGCATTGCCGGTGCAACCATCGAACTCTACGATACCGACGGAGCGGCCGGAGCGGCCAAAGCGGCCGGAATAGGTGTCGGCATTTATGCTTCACACAACGAAGCATTCGCCTCTCTTAAAAAGATCATGACCATCGAACCCGATGCAAAAAATCAATCGCAGTACGAAACTGCTTATCAAGAGTGGAAAACAAATCTGAATTTACTCAATAATTAACATCAACTCAATTAAAAAATGGAAAACAAGAAAGAATTTTTCCCTGAAATCGGGAAAATCAAATTTGAAGGAAAAGAAAGTAAAAATCCGTTGGCATTTCGGTATTACGATGCCGAAAAAGTTGTTTACGGACGCAAAATGAAAGACTGGTTCAAATTCTCGATGGCCTACTGGCATACGATGTGTGCAGAAAGCAGTGATCCCTTTGGCGGACCGACGAAAAGTTTTCCGTGGAATCGGGAAGCAGATCCCATCGAAAGGGCAAAAAACAAGATGGATGCCGCTTTCGAATTTATGCAAAAAATCGGAATCGAATATTTCTGCTTTCACGACATTGACTTGGTGGACGAAGGAAATTCGCTCGAGGAGTACGAATCCAACCTGAAACAGATGGTGTCATACGCCAAGGAGAAGATGGCTCAAACCGGGATCAAACTCTTATGGGGAACGGCCAACGTATTCGGTCATAAGCGTTATATGAACGGAGCAGCCACCAATCCCAATTTCGACAGTGTTGCCTACGCTGCCACGCAGATCAAAAATGCGCTGGATGCCACCATCGCGCTGGGAGGCGAAAATTACGTGTTCTGGGGAGGCAGAGAAGGCTACATGAGCCTGTTGAACACCGAGATGAAACGCGAAAAACAACATCTGGCCATGATGTTGACCAAAGCGCGTGATTATGCCCGTTCGAAGGGTTTCAAAGGGACTTTCCTCATCGAACCCAAACCCATGGAGCCGACCAAACACCAGTACGATGTGGATGCTGAAACGGTTATCGGTTTTCTGCGCGCCAATGGTTTGGACAAGGATTTCAAACTGAATATCGAGGTCAATCATGCCACACTGGCCGGCCACACCTTCGAGCACGAATTGCAATGTGCTGCCGATGCCGGCATGCTCGGATCGATTGATGCCAATCGGGGCGATTACCAAAACGGCTGGGACACCGATCAATTCCCCATTGACGTTTACGAACTAACGCAAGCCATGATGGTCATCCTGAGAAATGGCGGCTTGCAGGGTGGAGGTACGAATTTCGATGCCAAAACGCGTCGCAATTCCACCGATTTGGATGACATCTTCATTGCGCACATAGCGGGGATGGATGTTTTTGCACGGGCATTGGAAGCTGCCGCCGCCATACTCGAAAAATCGCCCTATCTGCAGATGCTCAAAGAGCGCTACGCTTCTTTCGACAGCGGAAAAGGGAAAGCGTTCGAAGAAGGAAAACTTTCGTTGGAAGATCTGCGCGCTTATGCGCTTTCGTTGGGCAGAGAACCCGCACAAATCAGCGGGAAACAGGAACTTTACGAAGCTATCGTAAACATGTATATATAACAAGGTGAAACATTGCGGATTCTCGGTCGGTTGCTTGAAAAACCGGCCGGGTTTCTTTTATTACGGGTAAAAAATGACAAAACAATACAACGCATCATACATTTTCGCGATAACGCTGGTAGCGACGTTAGGCGGACTGCTTTTCGGATACGACACCGCCGTCATCTCGGGAGCCGAAAAATCCCTTCAGGCATTTCTGATCGAGCCGTTGGGATTAAACGCGCTGGTTCACGGTGCCACAGTATCGAGCGCCTTGATCGGATGTATCATTGGAGGGATATTGTCCGGTTTTTTTTCCAACCGATTGGGGCGCCGCAATACCCTGCTTCTGGCATCCGTCCTGTTTTTTGTATCGGCTTTGGGATCGGGATATCCCGAAACCTTTTTCTTCCCTTGGGGAGAACCTTCGGTCGGTTTACTGATCACTTTCAATATCTACCGCATTTTGGGCGGTATCGGAGTAGGGTTGGCATCGGCCGTTTCGCCTATGTATATCAGCGAGATTTCTCCGGCCGCTATTCGCGGGCGTTTGGTATCGTTCAATCAGTTTGCCATCATTTTCGGCATGCTGGTTGTTTATTTCGTGAACTGGGAAATAGCCCGAGGTCAGTCGATAGAATGGATCAATGCCATCGGTTGGCGGCGCATGTTTGCTTCGGAAACCATACCTGCAGCTTTGTTCGGGATATTGCTGTTGTTTGTACCGGAAACACCCCGCTATCTGGCGCTGGTGCATCAGGACGAAAAAGCTTTGGCGGTATTGAAGAAAATAAACGGGAGAGAAGAAACTGCCCGTCGGATACTGGACGAGATAAAACAAACGGTCGACCATTCGATCAAGGCCAGTGTATTTTCTTACGGTAAGAAGGTCATCATCATCGGAATCCTGCTGTCGGTATTCCAGCAGTTTGTCGGCATCAACGTGGCCTTGTATTACGCCCCGCGTATTTTCGAGAGCATGGGCGCCGCCAAAGATGCCTCCATGCTGCAAACCATCATCATGGGCTTTGTGAATGTCGTTTTTACGGCGGTAGCGATCGTTACGGTGGACAAATGGGGCAGGAAGCCTTTGTTGATGACCGGATCGATAGGGATGGCCATAGGCATGTTTGCAATCTCGACATTGGCGTTCAACAACATCATCGGTATCAGCACGCTGGTATTCATCATCATCTATACGGCATCGTTCATGATGTCGTGGGGACCGATCTGTTGGGTGTTGATTTCCGAAATCTTCCCTAACAAAATACGGGGAAAAGCGGTAGCCATTGCCGTCGCATTCCAATGGTTTGCCAATTACCTGATATCGTCCACCTATCCGGCCATGATGGAGTTCAGTTCGGGCTTTACATATGCCTTCTATGGCGCGATGTCCGTTTTGTCGGCCCTGTTTGTATGGAAAATGGTTCCGGAAACAAAGCGAAAATCGCTGGAAGAGATGGAAGGATTGTGGAAGAAGGAATAAGTTTCATGAATATCAACAACAATTATATTATTCGCGAGATAACTCCGTTGTCAGATAAGGACTGCTTTTATATAGCCGATCGGCGAAAATCGGAGTTCACATATCCCTTGCATTCACATGCCGAGTACGAATTGAATTATATCGAAAATGCGCCGGGAGTCCGACGCATCGTGGGCGATTCGGTAGAAACGATTGGAAATTATGATTTAACACTCATTTCAGGAGCCGATTTGGAACATGTATGGGAACAATATAAATGCGAATCGAAAGATATCAGGGAGATAACGATTCAGTTTTCACCGGATTTGTTTTTTGGAAGTTTTTTGGGAAAAAATCAGTTTGACAGCATTCGTCGCATGCTCGAAAAAGCACAAACAGGCATCAGCTTTCCTATGGAAGCCATTATGAAAGTGTATCCTCTTTTGGATACATTATCTTCTGAAAAGGAAGGTTTTTATGCCGTTATCAAATTTTTGACCATACTCTATGAACTTTCGCTTTTCGATAATATTCATATACTTTCCAGTTCATCATTTGCTCATTCGGACGAAGGAAGCGACAGCCGTCGGGTTTTGAAGATACGTCAATACATTAATACCCATTACAAAGAACCTATCCGATTGGAGGAATTAGCCGAATTAGTCGGCATGACACCTGTGGCCTTAAGTCGTTTTTTTAAAGTGCGTTCGGGTAAAACCATCTCAGATTATTTAATCGATATTCGGTTGGGATTTGCAGCCAGGTTGTTAGCCGATACAACGAATTCGATTTCCGAAATTTGTTACGATTGCGGATTCAATAACTTGTCGAATTTCAACAGAATTTTCAAGAAAAAGAAAGGATGTACCCCAAAAGAATTTAGAGAAAATTTTAGAAAGACGAAACAAATCTTTTAACTATTCTATTAAAATAGTATCATTTAATGCTAAAAGATATGCAAAAAAATATCTTTTAGCATTTTATTTTTGCATGAGTGAAATCAGTAATATCTTTTATTTATTATTAGGCGACAGAAATTAAGTATTACCTGAAACATCATTCGTATCATATTAATTCATAACAAGAACATTTATTTATGAGAAACATTTGTAGAAAATTTTTTATTTTGATTGCACCGGCTCTATTACTGAGCCTGCAACTCGCGGCTCAACAGCGAACCATCACAGGTTCTGTGGTTGATGCCAGGGACAATTCTGCTATGATTGGCGTAACGGTAATGGAAAAAAACACCTCAAACGGTACCGTTACGGATCTCGATGGAAAATTCACACTGAGACTTACCACCCAAAACCCGGTTTTAGTCTTTTCGAGCGTTGGTTACAAAACCAAAGAAGTTAGCGTGGGGAACAGGTCTTCGTTTAATATAAGTTTGGAAGAGGACGTAGAACTGCTTGATGAAGTGGTAGTAGTGGGATATGGAACGATGAGAAAAAGCGACCTCTCAGGTGCATCTGTTTCAATCGGCGAGGATGCCATAAAAAAATCTGTTATTACTAATTTAGACCAAGCTTTACAGGGTCGAGTAGCAGGCGTGAATGCCGTCCTAACGTCGGGTGCTCCCGGATCGTCATCAGCCATAAGAGTCAGAGGACAAGCGACCATTAATGCCAATGCAGAGCCACTTTATGTTATCGATGGAGTTATTGTTCAGGGTGGGGGAAATAGTGGAGCCTCGTTTGGATTAGGCGATGCATTGGGGAATGGACCTGTATCGACAATCTCACCACTTTCAACCATTAATCCCGCAGATATTTTGTCGATGGAAATTTTAAAAGATGCTTCCGCTACTGCCATTTATGGAGCGCAAGGAGCAAACGGCGTAGTCTTGATTACCACAAAGAGAGGGAGAGCTGGAGAAGCAAAATTCAATTATGAAGGATCTTTCGGCATCCAGCGACAAGCGAGTAGAATTGAAATGATGAATTTAAAAGAGTTTGCCGAATTCAGCAATTCAGTTGCTCAAGAGAGTAACTCGAAAGACTCTCGACCTGAATTTCTTGATCCAAGCCTGCTTGGAGCAGGAACAAATTGGCAAGATGCCATTTTTAGACACGCACCTATGAATCAGCATCAGATTTCAGCTCAAGGTGGGACTGATAATGTTACTTATTATGTTTCTGGATCTTTTATGAATCAAGACGGAACTATTATTGGTACACACTTTAATAGATATTCTTTTCGAACTAATTTGGATGCAAAACTAAAAAAATGGTTGAAATTGGGAGTCAACATTATGTATTCGAATACTGACGAAAGATTAGGACTGGCTGATAGTGATGAAGGTATCGTGAATTATTCGCTTCTAACTCCACCAGACATACCTATTTACGATTTGGACGGAAATTATGCAAGCGTAGTGAGAGAAGGGTATACAAGAATCAACCCAATCGCAATGGCGTTAGATGAAGACATCCTTTTAGGCAGAAACAAACTTAACGGAAGTATTTTTGCTGAAGTAACGCCTTTCAAAAATCTGACCTGGCACAGCGAATTAGGATATGATATCGGAAACACAAGAGCCGAACAATTCGAGCCTGCGGTGACATATGGGAATTGGAGTCGTAACGTCAATATGAGTTCAATACAAAGAAACTATAATTTCTTTTGGCAGTTAAAAAATTATTTAACATATACGGGGTCGAAAGATAAACATAATTACTCCGTGATGCTTGGACAAGAGTTATGGGAATCAAGTTGGGAATATGAAGGAGTACGTGCTACTAATTTGCCTTCAAACGATATTCATAATCCTAGTTTAGGTTCAGATCCTCAGATTAATTCTGGTTTCGGGAGTAGCGCGATGGCTTCATTCTTTGGGCGTGGGACATACAACTATGGCGATAAATATATGGGAACCTATACTTACCGAAAAGATGGATCATCTAATTTTGGGCCTAAAAATAGATGGGCAGGGTTTCATGCGTTTGCCGTTTCGTGGCGTTTTACAAACGAAGAATTTTTCGAACCTCTATTAGGAATTTTTGACAACGGAAAAATTCGACTAGGATGGGGGCAAACCGGCAATTCCAATATAGGAGGCTATCGATGGGGTGCGTCCATATCTAAGATGCCATCAGGGCTGGGTCTTGGATACAGACAATCCAACATTGCCAATCCATACATTAAATGGGAAACTCAAGAACAGTGGAATTTAGGTCTTGATTTATCTTTATTAAATAGAAAAATAGATTTTGTAGTAGATGCATACGATAAAACTTCGTCTGATATGCTTATGCAACTCCAACTTCCATCATATATGGGTACAAGAGGCAATGCCTCGTCTGCCTTAGCTTCACCGTATGGAAACTATGGAACAATCAATAATAAAGGAATCGAATTTACATTGACGACCCACAATCTGACGAAAGATTTCATCTGGGATACCGATTTTCAAATGTCGTTCAACAAAAATAAATTAGTTGCACTCGATGGCACTGAATCGGCTCACATAGAGGGTTATGGCCAATGGAGTGATGTTGTCACTGTTACAAACATAGGTGACCCATTATATAATTTTTACGGATACAAAGTCGCAGGAGTTTACAAAGACTTGGAAGATTTGCAAAATTCACCAAAGCCGGAAAAATATCCAACTGATGGCGTATTCAATCGCTATAACACTACATGGGTTGGGGATTTGAAATTTGAAGACATAAGCGGACCCGACGGAAAACCAGATGGGATTATTGACACTTACGACCGCACCAACATCGGTTCACCCTGGCCAAAATTTACTTTCGGGTTGACTAATACGATGCAATACAAAAATTTTGATTTGTCTATTTTCCTCAGTGGATCATATGGCAATAAAGTATTCAATTATATGGATATGCACTTGTCAGGGATGACGAGTGTTTGGGACAACCAATTGAAAAAAGTAACCAAAAGAGCTCAGCTCGAACCTATAGATCCCAATAAAACTTATCCCACAGTGATTAATGGAGTGACTGTGAATAATTGGTTTGACGATATTACCAATGTAAAAGTATCGAATCCAAATACTCGAATTCCTCGTGCTATTTATAATGATCCCAATGATAATAATCGTATCAGCGACAGATATATTGAAGATGGGTCATATTTGCGTATCAAAAACATAGCCTTTGGATATAATTTACCTGCGACATTTGTACGTAAAATGAAAATAGATAATCTCAGGATCTATGCTAATATTCAAAACCTATACACTTTTACCAAATATAGCGGGTACGATCCTGAAATTGGGGCAAGCACAGCAAGTGCAAACGTTTTTGGGCTGGATAACGGTCGTTATCCATCACCTCAAGTCTACACATTTGGATTGAGTTTATCTTTTTAATAATAGAAAAAATGAAAATAATTAAGGAAATTAAAAATACCATAAAAGGCCTTGCTTTCGCAGTCCTTGTTATATCATTCTTGTCTTCCTGTGAAGATTTTCTTAATCGACCAACAGAAGATAATTACACCGTTGACAGTTTCTATAAAACCGATCAGCAATGTTTTCAAGCGGTGAATCCGGTATATAATTCACCATGGTATGATTTTCAACGTGGGTTCTTTAAGGTCGGAGAAGTACTATCTGGTAATTATTATTGGGGGTCATCACCTTATTTAACTTTTACTATCAATTCCACCGATGCAGATTTAGTAAATATGTCGGCTTCCTTATGGTCTGTCAATGGGTATTGCAACAGCATTTTGGAAAATATAGACATGAAAGCAGGCCCTGCTGTAAGTGAAGCTACTAAAAAGACCGTAAAGGGGGAAGCTCTTGTATGGAAAGCTATGGCTTATTTTTATTTGGTGCGCACATTCGGTGCCGTTCCGATTGTTCACAGCAATTCGGCCATGATTGCCGAGGGCAATTATAACAACGTTTACAAAGCCACTATCCCAAATGTTTATGATTACATTATCATGACTCTCGAGAAAGCTATAGAATGGTTACCCGAAAAAAATCAACCGGGACGTATTGATAAATATTCTGCATATGGATTGTTGTCAAAAGTTTATTTAACCAAATCAGGTTATGGGATGGAAGGTTCTCGCAGACAAGAGGATTTGGATAATGCCGCTTTGTATGCCGGTAAAGTAATCGAAGAAAGTGGACGAAATTTATTGCCCAAATACTCAGATATATTCCGTTTGAAAAATAATTTCAGTGAAGAAAGCCTAATAGCCTGGCATTGGGTAGTATCCAATCAATGGACATCTCAAAACACCTTGCAATCAGATTTAGGAATTCAGGGTTTTGATGAATATGGAGCTACATGGGGTGGATATAATGGACCATCAGTAGATCTGCAAGATGCTTTTAGTGAAAATGCACTTAGTTTAACTCGAAATAATGTAGATGATAGGAGAAAAGCTACAATGATGATGTATGGCGATAAATATGATTATTTCTGGGTTGACAAAGGGGGGTTCGACTACACTGAATTTGCAGTTAACAGTATGGAATATCAAAGTGCAGTTGGGGCAAACGAAGTAAAACATCTGGTAGGTAACGATAACGATCACGTTATTGGAACCGGCACTCACATGGCTCGTATGGCAACGAGTCTTAGTACACATTTGCTTCGACTTGCAGATGTATATTTGATTTATGCAGAAGCAGTTTTAGGAAATAGTTCTTCTACTTCAGACCCTAAGGCCTTAAAAGCTTTTAATGATGTCAGAAAAAGATCGGTAAAAGGCTACGAGCCCAAGTCATCCATTACTTGGGACGATATCTGGAAAGAACGTCGCCTCGAACTTGCTTGTGAAGGCGACAGATGGTATGATTATGTACGTTGGCATTATTACGAACCACAAAAGGCTATAGCCGAGCTTAAAGCACAGCGAAGGAGTTATTATGTTGGTCTTGGTACTTATTATAAATCAGGCAATTTTGATCCTGCAGTTACTTACTATGATCAAAATCCAAATATTCCAAACATCACGGATGCACACTTTCAACTTCCTTTTCCAGATACTGATTTAACCATGAATCCTAATCTGCTGAAAGATCCTGTTGAATTCGATTTTGGATCCATAAGTTATTGATTCTTAAAACAATTGAATTAAAAAATATGAAAAATAAACTTTATATAAAAGACTACAACAATTTGCTGATAGTTATATTCGCGACGTTGGTTTGCATGGGATGGGTGTCTTGCGATGATAATCCGGATAAGTATGAGAGTACAGATGGCATTCCGGATATATACTATGTGCGAGTTCCGAATCCTGAATCAGCTGACTCTCTATTAGTTAAAGCTTATATGAACAATACAATAGTATTGGTAGGTGACAACTTGACGAGCATCAAGGAGATGTGGTTTAATGACAAAAAAGCCATCTTAAATTCCAGTTTTATTACTAGGAACACTTTGTTTGTGAATGTCCCGAACGAAATTCCTTCGGTCGTTACGAACAAGATCTACATGATAACTAAAAGTAATGACACAATTGCATACGATTTTGGTGTTCAAGTTCCAAATCCTTCAGTAGCAAGCATTTCTTGCGAATACGCCCATGATGGGGAAATTGCAACGCTCTATGGCGATTATTTTATCGACGATCCAAATGTTCCGCTCACTGTTAACATGCCAGGGAATGTTCCTGTAACTGAAATATTAAGTATAGAAAAAACAAAAATTGTATTTAAAATCCCAGAAGGATCACAAAAAGGATATATCAATGTCAAATCCATTTATGGAACGGGGCGATCGAAATTTCAATTCAGGGATGACAGAGGTATTATTCTCGATTGGGACAACAAAAACGCATCGGGAGGATGGCGCTCAGGAAAAATTGCCAACAGCAATCCTGAAGGTATTAGTGGAAATTATGTTTACTTTTCAGGAAACATGAAAGGGGATTTATCCACGTGGGATGAAGATAATTTTTCATTTAATCTTTGGGGAATTTCAAACGGGCGTCCTGAAGGAGATTTATTCTCTATTCCAATAGACTCGGCACAATTAAAGTTTGAAATCAATGTTACGCAAAGTTGGTCGGCTGGCGCACTGCAAATGATTTTTACTCCATGGTCAACCAAAGACACCAATGGTTATATAGCGGATGGAGTCACCCCGAGGGGGTTGTGGCGGCCTTGGGAATCAAGTGGTTCTTATCAGACTGATGGATGGATAACTGTATCATTCCCACTCAAAGACTTCAAATATGACCATACCGGAAAAGCGCTTCAAGTAGCAGGGCCAGGGAATTATGGAGGCTTAACTTTCTTTGTTTATCACGGAGGAATTGCGGGTACAGACTGTACACCATATATTTGTATTGACAACATTAGGGTGGTTCCAATTGAATAATTAATCCATAAATCTTGAAAAAATGCAAACACATAAAAATAAATGGTATTCATGGCTGATAATTTTTATATTGATTATCAATGGAGGTTTATATACCGGATGCGATAATGAAGAAGCCGTCGACACTTCGATAGTTTTAAAAGCATTTGGTCCATCACCTGCCTTAAGAGGTGGTGAACTCAGGTTCATAGGGAGCAATCTCGATAAAGTTACAGCTGTAGTTTTTCAGGGCCTGACATCTGGAGAAACAGTAGAAGTTAGTGAAATTGAAGTTGTCAACGAAAGAGAAATTCGGGTTACCATTCCTCAGAATGCTGGTCCGGGTAAAGTAATCTTAAAAACACCACAAGGAGATATTCAAACATTAACTCCTCTCACATTTTCAGAACCTATATCCATAAGCAGTATTACTCCCACTACTTTAAGAGCCGGTCAAATACTTACTGTGAAAGGCGACTACCTGAATTTGATTAAAAAAGTAATCTTTGTTGACAATGTTGAGGTGGAATCAAAAGATTTTGTATCTCAGTCCCGAGATCAACTGCAAGTAAGGGTTCCGGATGAAGCTCAAACAGGAAAAATCATTTTATCGAACGGAGAAGAAATACCTATTGAAATCTACTCTAACGAAGTAATCAATATTATTTTACCTACATTCACAGAATTTTCTCCTGTTACTGTGAAACCGGGAAATAACATCAATATTACAGGTACAAATCTGGACTTGGTAGCGGGTGTTAAGTTTGGCGGAGATAAAATAGTAGATGAGGTTATTTTAAATGCCGATTCCACACAAATTACAGTAAATGTACCACTGGAAGCCCAGGACGATACCCTAAAATTGATTACCAAATCGGGTCTCGAAGTAAAAGGAAACAAGAAACTGATTACCGTAATGCCTTCAAATCTCGGGGTCGATCCAAGAACAGTTAAAAATGGCCACACTTTAACTATCAAAGGTAAAGATTTGGATTTGGTTGCAAGCATAAAATTTGGTGATATAGAGGGGCAAATTAATGCCAAATCAGAAACAGAAATCTCTGTAATAGTGCCGGAAACAGCCAATTCAAAAGTGGCAACTCTTGTTACTTTCTCCACTAAAACGATCGATACGCCTGAATTTAATTATGTAAACCCAACAATTACCGCTTTATCGCCAAATTCATTAATGGCTGGAAGTGAATTAACCGTTACAGGAAGTGACTTGGATTTGATAAGAAAAGTGATATTCCCATCTGCAGCTAAGACCGTGAATGTTGAACCAAGTTCATCTACCTCATTTGTTGTTAATGTTCCAACTGATGCAACAAGTGGCATTGTAAAATTTGTTACAGTGAATGGAACCGAAATTTCATCTCCAAGTGAACTCACGGTAACCGAAGCCGATATTCCGGTTATAACGAGCATCCCCGCAAGTGCAAAACCTGGTCAATTGCTGGTTATTCAAGGAACAAAATTAAATTTGGTTGAATCGGTTATTTTCCAGAATAATGTGAAAGCAACCCAATTTGGAACTCGTTCGGCAACCTTGCTGGAGGTTTATGTACCTGAAAATGCCGCAAAAGGTGCAGTAACTTTAAAGTTGATCACTTTTGCAGGTAAAGAAGTTTCTGTTCCAATAACTATAAGTGGAACCGATCCTATTACCGATCCAAGTTATGTGTTTTTTGATTTTGACGGGAAAAATTCGTGGTGGGGAAGTTACGGAAAAGTAGAAAATGATCCTGCTCTATCGTTGAGTGGAAACTATTTCCGAATCAATCAGGATTTGCCATCCGGTTGGGTTGATTTCTTCTGGAGAAATAGCCAGAATGATCTAAAAGTTACTGGGGTAACAGTTGATGAGTGGGCTATAAAAATGGATGTCAATGTTTTGGGCGGAACGACGATGGCATTTAAATTTCGTCTCAAAGGTACCGATGGGGATTTCTGGGCTATCATTCCCGGAATGGAAAATAGAGGTGGTTGGTACACAGTAACTATTCCTTTAACGGATTTCAAAGATAATGACGGATATGGAACAAACATTTTACCAAACGTTCAAAACATTACACAAGATTTCGGACTGGCTACGGCAGGAGATGCAGGATTTGTGAATATGTGTATCGATAATGTTCGTTTTGAAAAAATAAGGTAAAAAAATAGATTGTTGGAGAGGGTGTCAAAAAAATTAATGAGTATTGATTTTTACGACATCCTCTTTTTATGGTTTTTTCTCATATTTTATTAAGCTTGGGATATTGCGCCACTTCGAAATTTGTACTCATGAATCATCGATTTGTTATTTTGTTTTTATTTTTACTATCATTGTTTTCCTGTAAGAAATCAGGGAATGGCATTATTGAAACATTTTCTCCGGAATTAATTTCATCTACCCCGACAAATAATGAGACAGATGTTTCAATTTATACAAAGGAAATTGTTCTGATTTTTGATGTTAATGTAACATTAAAAGTTCCTTACAATATCACCTTAAATGGAAATGTATTAACTGATATTAGGCCGGGAATTCAAAAAAATTTGCAGATTTTTTTACCGGAATTGAAAGAAGGGACGACTTACGAGCTAATAATTCCAGCGAATACAATTAAAGGGCCAACAGGAGCATTTATTTCTACAGAAATTAGGTTGACTTTTACTACTTACACACCGCCTGCAAGAACTTTTTCTCCTGAAGCACAAAATGTTATGAACTTTTTAAAGCAGACCTACGGAATAAAAACCATTTCAGGAACAATGGCAAACGTCAACTGGAACACGGATGAGGCCGATTGGGTTTATGCTCAAACGGAGAAATATCCTGCACTGAATTGTTTTGATTTTATTCATTTTGTTTTTTCCCCATCCAACTGGATTGATTATAGCAATACAAGTGTAGTGGAAAATTGGTGGAAAGCCGGAGGACTTGTAGCTGCCATGTGGCATTGGAATGTACCTGCAAACAGTGGCATTTCAGATCAATATGCATTCTATTACGGGAGTAAATCCGATCAAACTCTTTTTGATGTCAGTAAAATTTCGGACGAAAATTCCGAAGAATATCGATTAATGATAAAAGACATCGATATCATATCCGGTTATCTTAATGTTTTGAAATCAAAAGGCATTCCAGTAATTTGGCGTCCTTTGCATGAAGCTGCCGGCGGATGGTTTTGGTGGGGAGCAAAAGGAGCCGCACCCTTCAAATCGCTTTGGAAACTCATGTTCGAAAGGATGACCCATTATCATCATCTGGATAATTTGATTTGGGTGTGGACTTCCGAAGGGAATGATGCCGACTGGTATCCCGGTGACGAATATGTGGATATCGTGGGACGAGATTTGTACCCAACAACGAATATTCATGATTCACAATTGACGGAATTCAATAAAGTTAAAGCTATCATATCAAACAGAAAAATGATTGCCCTTTCGGAATGTGGAGGCATTCCAGATCCTGATTCGATGTTCCAAAAAGGTGATACCTGGCTTTGGTTCATGCCTTGGTATGGCAGTCATACAAGAGATGATTCTCAAAATGGGGCTGCCTATTGGCAAACGGTGCTGAATAATTCACACGTTATAACTCGTGATCAAATGCCTGACTTAAAATAATTTGCAAATATGAAAAAATATCGCTTTTTGATAAGTGTGATGATGTCATTTATTGTTATCAATGGCTTTTCACAACAATCAGATATAAAAAACATAAATCTGAATAAGAGAATAAAAACTTTAACCCCCGAAACCCAAAATCTTCTCAAAAATCTGAAAGTCATTTCAGAAAAAGGATTCATGTTTGGTCATCAGGACGATCCATTGTATGGAATTGGCTGGGAAGGCGATGATGGACGTTCGGATGTGAAAAGTGTTGTTGGCGATTATCCTGCCGTGATGGGATTCGATTTGGGAAGAATAGAATTGGGGAGCGAAAAAAACATTGACAACGTTTCTTTCGAAAAAATCCGACAGGAAATCATTCGTCAATACCAACGTGGCGGAATGATTACAATGAGTTGGCATGTGAACAACCCTCTTACTGATGGTGATTCGTGGGATGTAAAAAATGAAGAAAATGCTGTTGCCAGCGTTCTTCCCGGTGGACAAAATCACAATAAATTTTTGCGTTGGCTACAAAGTGCTGCCGATTTTTTCAATTCGTTGAAAACCGAGGACGGGACAAAGATACCGATTGTTTTCCGTCCCTGGCACGAACATACCGGAAGCTGGTTCTGGTGGGGCAAAGACCTTTGTGCGACCGAAGAATATAAGCAACTTTGGAAGATGACGGTCGAATTTTTTCGGGGAAAAGGAGTGAATAACTTGCTTTATGCTTATTCTCCGGATATTCAAGGGCCCGGACAGATTTATATGGAACGTTATCCGGGCGACGAATATGTCGATATTTTGGGCCTCGACGGTTATCACCGCGACAACGAAGCCGGAATCGAATCCTTTCAAAATTCGCTAAATACCATTCTTTCATTTATGACCGACGAGGGGAAAAAGCGAAATAAACCCATTGCTTTAACCGAAACCGGGCTGGAATCCATCCCAATTGCCAATTGGTGGACAGGCGTTTTACTGCCCATAGTTGATAAATATCCAATTAGTTACGTCATGGTTTGGCGAAATGCAAGGGAAAGAGAAAATCATTATTATGCACCCTACCCCGGTCAAAAATCAGCTGCAGATTTTATAAAGTTTTATCATTCTCCGAAAACGCTTTTTTGTAAAGATATTCCGAATTTATACAAATAAATTGAAGTAAATAGTTATGAACCCATTTCAAAACCGAGTAAAAAAATTGTTTGAAAATCAGGAAAAATTGATTACCAAAACAAATATGCCCGTTGAAGAGAGCAACGGATGGTTTCAACGTTACAAAAATCCCATTCTTACCGCAGCTCATGTCCCTGTTGCATGGCGATACGATTTGAATGAAAAGACCAATCCTTTTCTGTTGGAAAGAATTGGGATGAACGCTGTAATGAATTCCGGTGCTATCAAATGGCACGATAAATATCTTTTGGTAGGAAGAGTGGAAGGTGTGGACAGAAAATCGTTTTTTGCCGTTGCCGAAAGTCCTAACGGAATTGATCATTTCAGATTTTGGGAAGAACCGATTACCATGCCCGAAACTGATGAACCGGCAACAAACATTTACGACATGCGCCTTACAGCCCACGAAGATGGTTGGATCTACGGTATTTTTTGTGCAGAGAGAAAAGACAAAAATAATCCCGATTTGTCTGCAGCTACTGCAAGTGCAGGAATTGCCCGTACAAAGGATTTGAAGAATTGGGAACGCTTACCCGATCTCCAATCAAAAAGTCAGCAGCGCAATGTGGTGCTGCATCCCGAATTTGTAGATGGAAAATATGCTTTTTATACTCGTCCGCAGGACAGTTTCATTGATGCCGGATCAGGAGGAGGAATTGGCTGGGCATTGGTTGATAACATAGAAAAAGCCATCATAACCGAAGAGAAAATAATCGACCGGCGTTATTATCACACCATCAAGGAAATGAAAAACGGCGAAGGACCGGCACCGATAAAAACATCAAAAGGTTGGTTACACCTGGCTCACGGAGTAAGAGGTTGCGCTGCCGGCTTGCGTTATGTTTTGTATCTATATATGACTTCACTCGAAGATCCGTCGCAATTGACTGCAACTCCCGGAGGATATTTTATGGCTCCTCAGGGAGAAGAACGCATTGGCGATGTATCCAATGTATTATTCAGTAACGGCTGGATTGCCGATGACGACGGGAGAGTGTTCATTTATTATGCATCTTCCGATACACGCATGCATGTGGCGACCACTACCATCGACAGGCTTGTGGATTATTGTCTCAACACACCGTCTGACGGATTTTATTCGTATGTTTCCGTATTAAAAATTAAAGATTTAATTCTCAAAAACAAATCAATCGGCTTTTAATCGAATAGTTTTGTTTAACTTAGCATCAGATATAGCAGACAAACTTTCGACACTATTTTTCTAATATCGTAATATACTCAATCAAATGAAAATGAGCAAATCAATCTTATTGTTTATTCTTGTTTCCTTTATTACAAGTTGTCAAAAATCAAATTCAGAACCGGCAACTGAAAAAAATTGGGCAACTGCCACAGAAATGAATCAACGGCTGGGACGGGGGATAAACATCGGCAACACCTTCGAAGCCGATCAATCGTGGCAATCGCCTTTCGATGCAGACGATTTTCGAAAAATTGCCGAACTGGGATTTACGCATGTTCGCGTTCCGATCAAATGGGAAAGAGACGACCGCAGTATGAGTACGTCTCCATACACCATTTATCCTGAATTTCTGAATACGATAAAATCGGTTGTGGATGCTGCTTTGGAAAATAAATTGCACATTATTATAAACATGCACCACCACAACGACTTAATGGCCGATCCGCAAGAACAAAAAGCTCGATTTCTGGCTCAATGGAAACAGATTTCGGAATATTTCAAGGATTATCCCGACAGTTTGGTGTTTGAAATATTAAATGAACCACACGACAAACTTACCGCCGGACTTTGGAACGACTATTACAGAGATGCGTTGAGAGTAATTCGTGAAACGAATCCGCAACGTTGTGTATTGCTGGGCGTTGCCGAATGGGGAGGCACTTCGGCATTGAAGTCGCTTACCATTGTGCCGAATGATAATCATTTGATTCTCACCATACATTACTACAATCCTTTTCAGTTCACGCATCAGGGAGCTGAATGGGTAGAAGGTTCCGATGCCTGGCTGGGGACAAAATGGAACGACACGCAAGCAGATCGGCAAGCGGTAATGAATGAATTTCAGGCAGCCATTGCTTTGTCAAGATCAAAAAATATTCCCATACATATCGGTGAATTTGGAGCTTATTCAAAAGCCGATATGGATTCGCGAGTAAAATGGACGCGCTTCCTTTCCCGATGGTTCGAACAGCAAGGATTTAGCTGGGCCTACTGGGAATGGAATTCCGGATTTGGTATTTACGACCCGCAAACAAAAACATATCGAACTCAATTGGTCGATGCTCTTACAAAAGATACCATGCCTGCTGTACAAAGCGTAAATTAGAGCAACAAAAACAACTATTATTGATTTATTTTTTTAGCATTAAACAAAAGAATGACTACAGAAAAAATCGGGTTAAGGGAAAAGATTGGTTATGGTTTTGGTGATGCAGCCTCTTCCATGTTTTGGAAGATTTTCGGAATGTATTCGCTGTTTTTCTATACGGATGTTTTCGGAATAACGGCTGCAGCTGCCGGAACGATGTTCCTGGTGGCACGTTTGTGGGATTCTTTTTTCGATGTATTCGTGGGCATAATGAGCGACCGTACCAAAACCCGCTGGGGAAAATATCGCCCATACTTGCTTTGGTTTGCTATTCCTTTTGCCGTGATGGGTGTTATCACTTTTTACACTCCCGATTTCGGACAAACCGGAAAGCTGATTTACGCTTACGTTACCTATTCACTGATGATGATTGTGTATTCGCTGATTAATGTGCCTTATGCGTCCTTGTTGGGTTCGATAACTTCAAATCCGATTGAACGCAATTCACTTTCTTCCTACCGAATGTCGTTTGCATTTATCGGCAGTTTTGTAACGTTTATGCTGTTGCAACCGTTGGTCGATTTTTATGCCGGACATTTTGGAGGGGAAAACATTATAAAAACAACAGAAAATTCAATTAGCACCAACCCTACGGGATGGGTTTTAGGCGTTGGTACAATCGGCGTTGTGTGTGTCGTTTTGTTTTTACTGTGCTTTAATTGGACAAAAGAACGCGTAACGCAAATTGAAAGCGAAGAAAATGTTTCCGTCAAACAGGATTTGAAAAATCTGTTTCACAATTCTCCGTGGTGGATTCTCATTGGAACAGGACTGGCCGCTTTGCTTTTCAATGCCATACGTGATAGTGTGGCGATTTACTATTTTCGTGATTATGTTCAGGTGAATTACCGAATGTCCGGTACAGGATGGGATATGACGACTATCTATTTCCTTGTCGGACAGGCAGCCAATTTGATTGGAGTGATGGCAGCACCCGCTGTTTCTGCTAAATATGGCAAGAAACGAACGTACATGATTTCCATTTTGATGGCGGGAATTTTGAGTATGGGATTTTATTTTGTTCCAAATAATGTTCCGCTGATTCTTGTTTTGCAATTTTTTACTTCTATTTTCGCAGGATATGTGTTGCCGCTGCTTTGGTCGATGTTTGCCGATATTGTCGATCATCAGGAACTGACTACGGGACGACGTGCTACGGGATTGATTTTCTCGTCTTCTTCCATGTCTCAAAAATTGGGCTGGGCATTGGGAGCAGCTTTAAGTGGTTGGATTTTGGCAATTTTCAATTATAATCCGCAGGCTGCACAACAAGCTGTAGAAACCATTTTCGGAGAGCGACTTATGATAAGCATCTTCCCTGCATTTTGCTGTTTGTTGGCATTTGTAGGAATGTTGTTTTATCCGCTTTCCGACAAAAAAGTAAAAGAAATAATCGAACAACTCGACCAGAAAAGAGCAAAATCGACAATTCAATAAAACCGGATTTTTCAGTCAAAACGTTGTAAATATTTGATTTAGAAATGACAAATTATTCAAAACAACCGGCAAACAAGGATATTTCTTTTAATCTAATAAAATTAAAGGAGGAAGTTTACGACGAATTAACGCAAGATATTCTTCCGTTTTGGACAAAAAAAATGAAAGATTCCAAAAACGGAGGTTATTTCGGACAAATGACCGGCAAAAATCAGTTGGTCAAAAATGCGCCACGAGGAGGAATTTTGAATGCACGCATTTTGTGGACATTTTCTTGCGCAGCATTTCATTTGAAAAACGAAGCATATCTGAAGGAAGCTGAACATGCAAAGGAATATATTTTCAACCATTTTTTTGATGAAGAATTTGGAGGGACTTATTGGATGCTGAATGCAGATGGTTCGCCTGCCGACACCAAAAAACAGATTTACAGTCAAGCATTTTTCATTTATGCATTGGTCGAATTTTATCGTGCGAGTGGCAATGAAACAGCTTTGGAAAAGGCAAAAGAACTTTTTTCGTTGATAGAAAAATACAGTTTTGATAAGGACAAAAACGGCTATTTCGAAGCATACAGTCGCGATTGGATTTTGCTCGACGACGTACGTTTGAGCGAAAAAGATGCCAACGAAAAAAAGACGATGAACACGCATTTGCACTTGCTCGAAGCTTACACTCATTTATTTCGGGTTTGGAAAAATCCTTTGTTGGAAAAGCAACTGAAAAATTTGATAAATCTTTTTCTCGAAAAAATTATCAATTCCGAAACATATCATTTGAATCTTTTTTTCGATGAAAATTGGGTGTGCAAATCGTCCATTCAATCGTTCGGACACGATATTGAAGCCTCCTGGTTGTTGGACGAAGCCGGAATGGTTTTGGGTGATGCGGAAACACTGAAAAAAGTGAGAAATACCGTTCTTCGCGTAGCAGATGCTGCAGCAGAAGGACTTCGTGAAGACGGAGGGCTGATGAACGAAAAAAACGTTGAGACAAATCACCTCGATACAAATTGCGATTGGTGGCCGCAAGCAGAAGCTGTGGTCGGATTTTTCAATGCATATCAACTATCGAAAAAAGAATCTTACCTCGAAAAAGCGATCCATTCCTGGAATTTTATCAAAGAAAACCTGATTGACAACGAAAATGGCGAATGGTACTGGTCGGTTTCGAAGGACGGATATAAAGATATACTGAACGACAAAGCCGGATTTTGGAAATGTCCTTACCACAACAGCCGAATGTGCCTGGAACTGATCAATCGAATTAAATGACAATTTCAATTAAAAGTGTTACCTAAAATGATGAAATATCGCAAACAAATATTGACATTGATTTTTTCTTTTTTCTTGATGAGCTGTTTCGCAGCGCCAAAAAATTCGCCGGTTGCTCTTAATGGACAATTGAAAGTTTCAGGAACGCAACTTTGCAATGAAAAAGAAGAACCGGTGATACTTCGTGGCGTGAGTTTGGGTTGGCACAACCTTTGGCCACGATTCTACAACAAAAAAGCAGTGAAATGGCTTGCCAACGATTGGCATTGCAGTGTCATTCGCGCAGCAATGGGAGTTCAAATTGAAAATAACTATCGTGAAAATCCACAATTTGCATTGCAATGCATTACTCCGGTGATTGAAGGAGCTATTGAAAATGGCATTTATGTAATTATCGATTTTCATGCACACCACAAATATTTGAATGAAGCAAAGTCTTTTTTCAAGAAAATGTCCACCAAATACGGGAAATATCCAAACGTTATTTACGAAATCTGGAATGAACCCGATTATTTTGAATGGCCGGAAGTAAAAACCTATGCGGAAGAAGTGATTGGAGTGATTCGCGAAAATGATCCGAATAACATTATTTTGGTAGGAAACCCTCATTGGGATCAGGATTTGCATTTGGTTGCCGAAGATCCGATTCAGAATGCAACAAACATTATGTACACCATGCATTTTTATGCTGCAACTCACGATAAATGGTTGCGCGATCGTACCGATGCCGCCATTGCAAAAGGTATTCCTGTTTTTGTCTCGGAATGTGGAGCATCGGAGGCGAATGGCGACGGACGTTTGGGAACAGAAGAATGGAAAACGTATGTGGAATGGATGGAAAGCCGAAAACTGAGCTGGGTTGCATGGTCAGTTTCCGACAAAAACGAAACTTGTTCAATGCTTTTGCCTAACGCTTCTTCCTATGGAAAATGGAACGGCAATCTGCTCAAACCTTGGGGAAAACTTGCACGACAAAGCATTATCGATAATAATCATAAAAAATAATTAATATGAAAATCAAAATTTTACCATTACTGCTCCTATTAATGCTGACCAATTCACTCGGAGCAAAAATTTTGTTGCCCGAAATCATGAGCGATAACATGGTTTTGCAACAGAACACTAAAGTCAATCTCTGGGGAAAGTCCGATTCGGGAAAAACTGTCGAAATTCGCCCTTCATGGACTTCCGAAATTACCAAAGTGAAGGTCGATGCAAAAGGAAATTGGATCGCTTCCGTTGCTACACCTGCAGCAAGTTTTACTCCATATACCATTTCCTTTTCAGATGGCGAAAAACTTACGTTGAAAAATATTCTTATTGGTGAGGTTTGGCTTGCTTCCGGGCAGAGTAATATGGAAATGCCGTTGAATGGCTTCTGGAACAATCCGATTTTCAAAGCTAACGAAACTATTGCGATGGCAGGACAAAACAAAGGAATGCGTTTTGTTACCATTCCTAAAACGGCAGCAATGACGCCTCAGGAAACCGTTAAAGGAACTTGGAAAGAATGCAATTCGGAAAATGCTCCGTGGTTTAGCGCCACGGCATATCATTTCGCCCAAATGCTTTATCGGACATTAAACGTTCCGGTAGGAATAATTGTTTCCAGTTGGGGAGGAACGAGAGTAGAAGGATGGATTAATCGTGAGATTCTCGAGACCTATCCTGATATTGATTTGAGCGAAAAGGCCATTAACGAACTCAACCCCATGGCTCGACCCATGCTTATGTACAATGCCATGATACATCCGTTAATCCACTATACGATAAAGGGATTTATCTGGTATCAAGGTGAATCAAATGTGGGGAAACATGATGTATATGCCGAGCGACTTGCCAACATGGTCAATTTGTGGCGAAAAGATTGGGGATTGGGCGATTTGCCTTTTTATTACGTCGAAATAGCGCCGTGGATTTATGGCGATGGCGAGACCGGCACTTCGGGAGCTTTGTTGCGCGAAGCTCAATTCAAGGCTCAATCATTGATTCCGAACAGCGGAATGATTTCTACCAACGATTTGGTAGAAGAATACGAAAAAAACAACATTCATCCACGAAACAAAATCGATGTGGGCAAACGACTGGCTTTTATGGCTCTTTCACAAACTTATGGACTGAAAGGAATTGCTTCGCACGGCCCGGAATATAAATCGATGGAAATAAAAGACGGAAAAATTTACCTTTCCTTCAATTATGCCGAAGATGGTTTCAGCCGGTCAGTGGATATAAAAGGTTTTGAAATTGCCGGAGAAGACCACATTTTTTATCCTGCAAAAGTGGAAGTCGATTTAAACAATCGCATTTTGATTGTTTCCAATGAAAATATATCAAAACCCGTAGCAGTGAGATATTGCTTTAAAAATTTCCAAATCGGTAATCTTTACAACACACGCGAATTGCCTATAGTTCCCTTCAGAACGGACAATTTCGAAAAATAAAATTGTTGAAAAATGAAAAAAATATTTATTTCCGTCGTTAGTTTAATTTTGGTAATGAATGCAAATGTGGACGCTCAAAAAACCGTCCCCTTGTATCAGAATCCAAAAGCAACCGTGGAAGCACGTGTAAGCGACTTGCTTTCGCGAATGACACTCGACGAAAAAATCGGGCAAATGAATCAGTTTGTAGGCATTGAACATATTAAAGCTGCCGAAGCTAATCTTACGGCTGAACAACTAAAAAACAATACTGCAAGCGCTTTTTATCCCGGTTTTTCGACCACTGATTTGGAAAACCTGACAAAAGAAGGTCTGGTTGGTTCGTTTCTTCATGTTTTAACTATTCAGGAAGCCAATTATCTTCAGTCGCTGGCTATGCAAAGCCGATTGAAAATTCCCGTCATTTTTGGTATCGACGCCATTCACGGAAATGCCAATGCACCCGACAATACTGTGTATCCGACAAATATCGGTTTGGCTTCATCATTCGATACGGAAATGGCATACAAAATTGCCCGACAAACAGCAAAGGAAATGCGATCGATGAATATGCACTGGACGTTCAATCCAAATGTAGAAGTTGCCCGTGATCCGCGTTGGGGTCGTGTTGGCGAAACTTTCGGTGAAGATCCTTATCTGGTCACCCAAATGGGCATTCAAACAGTCAAAGGTTATCAAGGCGATTTAAACAGTGAGAACGACGTTTTAGCCTGCATTAAACATTTCGTTGCCGGAAGCGAACCGATCAATGGAACCAATGGCTCACCGGCCGATCTTTCGGAACGGACATTACGCGAAGTTTTTTTCCCTTCTTTCAAAGCCGGTGTTGATGCCGGAGCTATGTCGGCGATGATGTCGCACAACGAACTTAACGGCATTCCCTGCCACAGCAACGAGTGGCTGATGACCGATGTGCTGAGGAAAGAATGGGGATTCAAAGGTTTTATCGTGAGCGATTGGATGGATATCGAACATTTGTACGACTTACATGCAACGGCCGAAAATCTGAAGGAGGCTTTTTATCAATCCATTATGGCCGGAATGGATATGCACATGCACGGCATTCACTGGAACGAACTGGTTTCGGAACTGGTGAAAGAAGGGCGCATTCCCGAATCGCGAATCGATGAATCGGTACGAAAAATCCTGACGATAAAATTTCGTTTGGGGCTTTTCGAGCATCCTTATGCCGACGAAAAAACAACGATGAAAATCCGATTAAATCCCGAACACCGACAAACTGCTCTTGAGGCCGCACGCAACAGTATCGTTTTACTGAAAAACGACGGAATTCTTCCTTTGACGGAAAAATATAAAAATGTGCTCGTAACCGGTATCAATGCCAACGATATGAATATTCTCGGCGACTGGAGTGCAGTTCAAAAAGATGAAAATGTAATCACCGTTTTGGAAGGACTAAAAATGGTATCGCCAAATACACATTTCGAATTTGTCGATCAAGGTTGGGATCCACGAAACATGTCCCCCGAAAAAGTAAACGAAGCCGATGAAAAAGCCAAGTCCGCCGATTTGAATATCGTAGTTGCCGGAGAATATATGATGCGTTTCCGCTGGACAGAACGAACCGGAGGTGAAGATACCGACCGTTCGGATATCGATTTGGTTGGTTTGCAAAACGAACTGATCGAAAAAGTGGCGGCATCGGGAAAGCCAACGATTTTGATTTTGATTACCGGTCGTCCGTTGGGGGTAGAAAAAGCAGTTGGGAAAGTGAATGCACTTATTCAGGCTTGGGAACCGGGAATGTATGGAGGCGAGGCAATAGCCGAGATTCTTTATGGAAAAATCAATCCTTCGGCAAAACTTCCCATAACTATTCCTCGAAGCGTCGGTCAGATACAAATGATTTACAATCACAAACCTTCGCAATACTTTCATCCGTATGTGGTAACTTCCAGTGAACCTTTATATCCATTCGGATTCGGATTGTCGTTCACCACCTACAAATATGATAATCTCCAACTTTCCGGTTCGGAAATTTCGAAAGACGAAAACCTTGAAGTAAGTGTGGATGTTACCAATACCGGAAAAATGGATGGTACAGAAATTGTGCAACTTTACCTTCGCGATAAGTTCAGTTCCGTAACACGGCCGATAAAGGAATTGAAGGATTTTGCCCGTGTAACGCTGAAAACCGGTGAAACCAAAACCGTACATTTTACTGTTTCTCCCGACAAACTCACTTTTTTGGATAAAAATCTGAAGCCGGTGGTTGAAAACGGAGAATTTATCGTAATGGTCGGTTCTTCGTCCCGAGAGGAAGATTTACTGAAACAAAGTTTTTACGTGAAAGAATAGAAATCGAAATGAAAAAAAACTGGCTCATTTTTCTTTTAAGCATTTCGTGCTTAGAAGCATATACTCAAAACACTTCGAACGTACGTTTTAATTCGCTCGGGTTTGTGCCTCAGCAAAAGAAAGAAGCAACGATTATCAAAAAATGCGACTCTTTTGTTGTAAAAGATGCGGCAACTCATGAAATGGTTTTTGCCGGCAAAACACGAAGCCCCATTTTTCAGCAAGATGTGAATCAAGAGGCATGGATTGCCAATTTCTCGGCGTTTACAAATCGCGGGAATTATTATATCGAACTTCCGGACGGTGAAAAATCGGCAGTGTTTCTGGTTAATGAAAATGTATATCATGAGCCGTTCAAAACCGTCATGCGGGGTTTTTACCTGTGGCGATGCGGCACTGACGTTCATGGCAAGCACAATGGAGAAATATTTTCACATGCAGCGTGCCATTTGGATGATGGGTATGATGATTATCTTGGCAACAAGGGATTTAAACGTGACGGGACAGGCGGCTGGCACGATGCAGGTGATTACGGCAAATATGTTGTAAATGCCGGAATCACCCTCGGCATCCTGTTTATGGCATGGGAACATTTTCAACCGGATATCGAAAAAATTTCGTTGGACATTCCGGACACAGCTCCCAAATTACCTGATTATTTAAAGGAATTGAAGTGGGAAACGGATTGGATTTTGAAAATGCAATATCCCGATGGCAGTGGCCGTGTATCGCATAAGCTTACCCGTGTCGAGTTTGCACCTTTTATCATGCCGGAGGAAGATAAGGAAAAAAGATATTTTACCGAATGGAGTTCTGCCGCAACGGCTGATTTTGTAGCTATTACGGCAATGGCTGCCCGAATTTTCGCTCCATTTGATAAGGCCTTTAGTGAAAAATGTTTGAAAGCTGCCCGTCTGAGTTATCAATATCTGAAAGCGCATCCCGAAAATAAACCTTTTGTTCATGGGGATTTTAAAACAGGTGGTTATCAAACTTCTGATGAAGACGACCGACTTTGGGCTGCTGCCGAAATGTGGCAAACAACCGGCGAAGAGGAATTTTTGAGAGATTTCGAAAAACGAGCCTCAAAAATGAATTGTCAAATTGACGAGGATTGGGATTGGGGAAATGTTTCCAATTTAGGTATGTTCACTTATTCCTTGTGTGAAAGAAAAGGTAAAAACAAAAATGTTGAACAAACCATTCGACAAAATATTATTGCAGTTGCTCAAAAAATAGTGAATAACGCTCAAAAAGATATTTACCGTCGTCCGCTAAAGCGATATTACTGGGGCTGCAACGGAACAGTAGCCAGACAAACCATCAATCTCTTTGTTGCGGATTGTCTCAATTACGATAAAGTTTATAAAGAAACCGCATCGGATGCCGTTGCACACTTGTTCGGACGAAACTACTACAACCGGTCCTATGTTACCGGAATTGGAATAAATCCACCGATGCACCCACATGATAGACGTTCTGGCGCAGACAAAAATAGAGCTCCGTGGCCAGGCTATTTGGTTGGCGGAGGACATACGGCTACCGACTGGGTTGATGAACAAAACGATTACGCTCGTAATGAAATTGCTATTAACTGGCAAGCGCCGCTGGTTTTTGCATTGGGATGGATGTTGAAATGATTTTTTTTTTCGATGTCCTTTCGGAATCACTATAATTGACAAAAAATAATCTGTTGACGGCATATATATAAAATATCATTCTATTAATTATGAGAAACTTATATTTTATTATTATCATTTTTCTTTCGTTCGTTCTATTTAGCTCTTCATGTGCTTCCAAATCATTCCAAACGATAGAAAACGGAATTATCCTTTCCATAAAAGAAAAGGATAGCATCCCTGCACAAAAAATCAAGATAGAGGTTGTTAACGATAGAATTTTACATGTACTGGCGACGGCCGATAAAAATTTTTCGCAGGAAAAGAGTTTGATCACCGTTCCCAATCTCCAATATACGGATAAATTTACAGTAAGAGAAACGGACAAAGAGGTAGTTTTATCGACTGATTCATTGAGGGTAACCATAAATAAATCAACGGGAGAAATCGCTTTCTTTGATAAACAGAACAATCCGATTCTTCTCGAAAATAAGGGAGGAGGAAAAACATTTACACCCATCGAAGTGGAGGGGACAAAAGGATATACGCTACGTCAGGTTTTCGAATCGCGAAACGACGAAGCTTTTTACGGATTGGGACAACATCAGTCGGACGAATTCAATTACAAAGGCAAGAACGAATCTCTCTTTCAGTATAATACAAAAGTTTCTGTTCCAATGATTGTTTCCAACAAAAATTACGGAATTTTGTGGGACAACTATTCATTGAGCAAATTTGGCGACATTCGCGATTATGGACAACTCAACCAGTTTAAACTTTACGACAAAACCGGGAAAAAAGGCGGACTGACGGCAACTTATGCCAATAAAGAAAAAACAATATCAAGAATCGAATCTGCGATTGATTATGAAAACCTTTCGTTGATAAAAAATTTTCCGGACAATTTCGATTTATCCGATGCGACGGTAGTTTGGGAAGGACAAATTGAATCTCCCGAAAGTGGAATCTATCGATTCATGCTTCATTATGCCGGTTACACCAAAGTATTTTTGAACAATGAACCTGTAGTAAAAGAACGCTGGCGTGCAGCATGGAATCCGAACGATTACAAATTTTCTTACAACTTCATAGCCGGGCAAAAAATACCGATTCGCATCGAATGGAAACCTGACGGCAATATTTCGTATTTATCTCTCAAAGCACTTAGTCCGGTTGATGACGCAGAACAGAAAAAACTTTCGCTTTGGAGCGAAATGGGCAACGAAATAAATTATTTTTTCATCTACGGAAAAGATATGGACGATGTGATAAGCGGCTACAGAACCGTTACAGGCAAATCGCAAGTGATGCCTCAATGGGCTATGGGCTTCTGGCAAAGTCGCGAAAGATATAAAACCCAACACGAACTATTGGAAACGCTCGCAAAATTTCGTGAAAAACATATTCCCATCGATAACATTGTTCAGGACTGGTCTTATTGGCCTGTTGATGCCTGGGGTAGTCACGATTTCGACAAACAGCGCTTTCCCGACCCAAAAGGTATGGTGGATTCGGTACATGCCATGAATGCAAAGATTATGATTTCGGTTTGGCCCAAATTCTATATTACTACCGAACATTACAAACAGTTTGATGAGCATGGTTGGATGTACCGGCAAGCCGTAAAGGACAGCATTCGCGATTGGATTTATCCCGGCTATATTGGTTCGTTCTATGATGCTTACGCCGAAGGAGCACGCAAATTGTTTTGGAAACAGCTTGAGCAAAAACTATATCCTCTCGGGTTTGATGCCTGGTGGATGGATGCTTCCGAACCAAATATCCAAGACAATACCGATATGAATTATCGAAAAAAATTGTGTGGACCGACTGCATTGGGACCATCCACCAAATATTTCAACGCGTATGCGTTGATGAATGCCGAAGCCATATATGATGGACAGCGTGGTGTTGACCCCAATCGGCGGGTATTCCTTCTCACCCGATCAGGATTTGCGGGATTGCAACGCTATTCCACTGCCGTTTGGAGTGGCGACATCGGAACTCGTTGGGAAGACATGAAAGCCCAAATTTCGGCCGGACTGAATTTTTCGTTAAGTGGAATACCTTATTGGACAATGGATATCGGCGGATTTAGCGTCGAAAAAAGATACGAAAACGGACAACGAATTTTTGATAAAACAGGCGAAGAAAATGCCGATCTGAAAGAATGGCGCGAACTCAACACCCGATGGTATCAATTTGGAGCTTTCGTCCCATTGTTTCGCGCTCACGGTCAGTTTCCATTTCGAGAGCCATTCAACATTGCGCCTGAAGATCATCCCGCCTACAAATCGATCCTCTATTATGATCGGTTGAGGTATCGACTTATGCCTTACATTTATTCGCTTGCGGGAATGACCTTTTTCAATGATTATACCATCATGCGTGCTTTGGTAATGGATTTTACCGATGATGCGAATGTAACCAATATTGGTGACCAGTATATGTTTGGAACGGCTTTCATGGCTTGTCCTGTTTATGAATACGGAGCACGAACCCGAAAAGTATATTTTCCGAATTGTGCAGGGTGGTACGACCTGTATTCCGGCACTTTCATCGACGCAAAGCAGTGGAAAACGGTAGATGCTCCTTACGAAAGAATGCCCATCTTCGTTCGCGCAGGCAGTATCGTTCCTTTTGGCCCCGAGATAGAATATTACAATCAAAAATTGCCTGACGAAATCACGCTTTATGTTTACGACGGACAGAATGGTTCGTTTACCCTGTATGAAGACGAAGCGGTAAACTACAATTACGAGAAGGGGAAATTCAGCATGATTCCTTTCTCTTTCGATAATTCCACAAAAACACTTACGATTGGAGAACGAAAGGGATCTTACGACGGGATGCTGCAAAATAGAAAATTTAACGTTATTTTTGTACAACAAAATTCTCCAAAACCTCTGGATTTAGAAACCAAAGGAATTGAAGTGAAATACACAGGGGAAAAAGTAACCATAAAATTATAGCAATGAAAAAAATCGGAATCTATCTCTTTGCATCACTCCTAACACTGGCATGGAATGTTTCCGGACAAGAAAATGGGAGAAAGGTCAGCAGTTTCAACGAAGGATGGAAATTCCATTTGGGAGACGTTGCAGCGGCCTCACAGCCATCGTTCGACGACTCCGATTGGAGAAACCTCACTCTACCTCACGACTGGGCTATTGAGGGCTCCTTCAGCATAGATAATCCTTCGGGAGCCGGAGGAGGAGCACTACCGGGTGGTGTAGGCTGGTATCGAAAAACTTTTCGAGTAGATCCATCGACAAAAGGCAAAAAGTTGCTTGTCGGATTTGATGGTGTGTACATGAATTCAGACGTCTGGATCAATGGACATCATCTGGGGTTTCGTCCCTACGGATACATTTCGTTTCAATATGACCTCACGCCTCATCTCCGTTTCGATGGCGAGAATGTGATTGCAGTCAGGGTCGATAACAGCAAACAGCCCAACTCGCGATGGTATTCCGGTTGTGGCATTTATCGAAATGTATGGCTTACGGAAACCGCTCCCGTGCATGTAGATAATTGGGGAACGTATGTTACTACTCCAAATGTGTCAGCCGATAAAGCTACGGTGAACATCGTTACCACCATACGAAACGAAAAATCTTCTCCGGCAAATATTTTGTTGAAAACATCAATTATCGATCAATCGGGCAAGATTTTGGCTACGGCTCAATCGCCAAAAACAATTAAAGAAAGCGATATTGCCAAAGAGGAACAACAATTAGTGCTTGACAATCCTCGGCGCTGGAGCATTGAAGATCCGTATTTGTACAAAATATGCACCGAGATTGTAGAAAAGGAAAAAACAATCGACACCTACACTACCCCACTCGGGGTCAGAACGTTTGTTTTCGATCCTGACAAAGGGTTTTCGCTCAACGGACAACCCGTGAAGATAAAAGGTGTGTGCATGCATCACGATTTGGGCTGTCTGGGTGCAGCGGTCAATAAACGCGCTATCGAACGGCAATTGCAAATTTTGAAGGGTATGGGAGTAAACGGCATTCGGACCTCACACAATCCGCCTGCACCCGAATTGTTGCAATTGTGCGACAGCATGGGGTTTATCGTAATGGACGAAACTTTCGACATGTGGAGAAAGAAAAAAACCACCTACGACTATGCCCAATATTTTGACGAATGGCACGAACGCGACCTTACCGATCACATTTTGCGTGACCGAAATCACCCGTCGGTATTCATGTGGAGCATCGGCAATGAGGTGATGGAACAATGGACGGATGCCAATGCCGACACGTTGGATATTCAACAGGCCAATTTAATACTCAATCTGAAAAGAGATCCTGCTTCGCTCCGATCGGATTCGATGAGCGTAAACGCACTATTGACAAAAAAACTCGCCAACATCGTCAGGAATCTTGACCCGACACGTCCCATTACCTCCGGCAATAATGAACCCAGCCCTCAAAATCATCTTTTCAAATCGGGAGCCATCGATCTGATCGGATTCAACTATCACCTCTCCGATTTCGATAATGTAAAAGTTCATTTTCCCGGAAAGCCGTTCATCGCAACCGAAACTACTTCGGCCTTGGCAACACGCGGATATTACAGAATGCCAAGCGATTCTGTCTATATCTGGCCATCGCGATGGGATTTGCCTTTCTCCGATCCATCCTATGCATGTTCGTCCTACGACAACTGTCATGTTCCCTGGGGTTCGACACACGAAGAGACTTGGCGAAAAGTGAACGACAATCCGTTCGTCAGCGGAATGTATATTTGGACAGGATTCGACTATATGGGCGAACCGACACCATATTGGTTTCCGGCTCGCAGTTCCTATTTTGGCGTGGTGGATTTGGCCGGGTTTCCGAAAGATGCCTACTATTTCTATCAATCGGTTTGGACCGACAAAACCATGTTGCACGTTTTTCCCCACTGGAATTGGGAAGAAGGGCAGCTTATCGACATTTGGGCTTATTACAACAATGCCGATGAAGCCGAACTTTTCTTGAACGGTATTTCACAAGGAGTTCAAAAAAAAGCACCAAACGAGTTCCATGTCGTATGGCGATTGACTTATCAACCCGGAACGATTCGGGTAGTTACCCGCAAAAACGGGAGAGAAGTACTTTCGCAGGAAATTAAGACGGCAGGAGAACCCTATCAGATCAGACTTACACCCGACCGCAAAGAGATAGCAGCGGACGGTACAGACTTGTCATTCGTTACGGTGGAAATTTTGGATCGTGATGGGAATTTATGTCCGAATGCCGAAAACCAAATCTATTTCGAAATATCAGGCAATGGAAAAATTGCAGGCGTCGATAACGGAAGTCCCATCAGCATGGAAAGTTTCAAGGCACCTCAACGAAAAGCATTCTATGGCAAATGTCTGGTTGTGATTCAAAGCGATAAAACCGCCGACAAGATTCGCCTGACTGCTACCTCCAATGGTCTGAAAAGCGGTTCCACAATTATTGTATCACAGTAACTTCAGGAATATTGATATATCTTCCTTTCCGATAAAATCGCCGTTTACTGTTTTTAACGGCGATTTTTTTTGTAACCATGCAGTCTCTCCTGTTATCTATTAATCCGCATTACAGAGAGATATTGATAAATTTAAACATCTCCCCTTTGTGTGGATAAAGAATCATTTTATACTTATTTGTTATTAGTACCGATTCCCAAAACCCATATATTTTGGTATTGCAGGTGGAATAGTCGGAAACTACTTTTGTAGCCGATTATCACTTAAACAATTTGCAAATATATGAGAAGAATATTACTAATGATGATATGTCTGTCAATGTCCATTCATGTGGCGATGGCACAAACAGGAATTATTGAAGGAATGGTTACGACCAAAGACGGCAATCCTGCCGAATTTGTAAATATATGGTTAGTTGGAACTACAAAGGGTACGACCGTAAATTCGAAGGGTTATTTCCGTCTCGATGATATAAAACCCGGCAATTACGTTTTGCGAGCGTCTTTCGTAGGACTGGAAACACAGACAAAAGAAGTGAAAGTAAAGGCCAGGGAAATCATAAAAACGTCGTTCGTTTTGACTGAGACCGGTCAGGAATTAAAAGAAGTTATAGTTACAGCCAATCCATCGAAATATGTAGCCGATTATCCGTCAATTTCACTTCGCTTAAAAACGCCTGTATTAAATATTCCTCAAAATATTCAGATCGTTACGAAACAAGTGCTCCGGGATCAGCAGATATTTGATATACTGGAAGGTGTTACTCGAAATGTGAGTGGTGCACGCAGAATGGAACATTGGGACAATTATGCCCTTATTTTTATGCGTGGTTCGCAGATAGCTGCTTATCGTAATGGCATGAATGTAACAATGTCATGGAGTCCTCAACCGGAAGATATGGGCATGGTTGAACGAATTGAATTTGTCAAAGGTCCGGCGGGATTCATGCTTTCGAATGGAGAACCGAGCGGATTCTATAATGTGGTGACGAAAAAACCGACAGGAATCACAAAAGGTGAGGCATCGATGACTGTCGGAAGTTTTAATACTTATCGCACAACACTCGACTTGGATGGTAAACTCGATCGTTCGGGCAAATTATTATATCGATTAAATATTCTTGGACAGGCAAAAGGCTCTCAACGCCCCTATGAGTTTAACAACAGATTTTCGATTGCTCCGGTAATCAAATATCAGTTCGACAACAAAACATCCATAACGGCGGAATACACATACAATTACAATCAAACTTCGCCCATTGGAAGCAATTATTCTTTTTCGGCAAAAGGATATGCTGATCTACCGGTCGATTTTACTACAGCCGAACCAAACATATCGCCTACAAAATTGAATGAACATTCAGCATTTGTCACCTTGATGCACAATTTGGACGATAATTGGAATTTTACCGGACAATTTGCTTATATTCTTTCACGGCAGGAAGGACAAAGTTTGTGGCCCACAGGATTCTCTGCAGATAAGGATACTCTTTATCGAGCAGCTTCCATTTGGGATTATTTGGGAGAAAGTAAAGTTGGTCAGTTCTTTATAAATGGTGATCTGAAAACAGGAGCATTGAGACACAGAGTACTCACGGGAATCGACATGAGTGATAAAGCATATTTTCACGACTGGGCTCAGAGCGGATCATTTGGGAAATTAAACATCTATTCACCCGTATATGGTCAGGTGCCGGCCTCGAGCTATCCGGAATATGACCGTAGGTTAAATATACATCAGCGAGGAGTAAATTATGAAGAGTCGTATGTCGGCTACTATTTACAGGACGAAATAGCGATGCTCAACGATCGGCTTCGAGTAACATTGGCCGGCCGATATACCACAGCAACCAATACAGACCCTTATTCGGGGAAAATTGATGCAAGCAGATTTACTCCTCGGGCCGGATTGAGTCTTTCAATAGATAAAAATTTATCCATTTATGCCGTATATGATCAATCATTTGTACCTCAAGCCGGATCGGATTACTATGGAAATAGCTTTAAACCTGTTACGGGATCGAATAAAGAAATAGGCGTAAAATATGATTGGTTTGACAGCAGTTGGGTATCGTCACTATCTCTTTATCAGATTGTGAAAAACAATGTTCTCACTGCCGATCCCGAACATACTTATTTTTCGGTACAATTAGGACAAACTACTACAAAAGGAATCGAATTCGACCTACGTGGACAGATCACGCAACAACTGAACATGATGGCAAATTATGCTTACACTGATGGCAAAGTAACAAAAGATACGGATCCGAACAAAGTGGGCATCGCTACACCCGGATCTACTAAACACATTGCAAATGCATGGCTAACATATCGTTTTAGGGACAGCAGCTTCAAAGGACTTGGGATTTCGTTGGGAACACAATACCAGGCGGGAAGGACGGCATGGTATGTTTTCGATGGAACCAGTCAATTACTTCCCGATTATTTCAGGCTGGATGCAGCAATTTCCTATCAGGCTCACAGATTTTTGATCGCTCTCAACATCAATAATATAACCAATCGATATCTTTATTCCGGGGCATATTACTCATATAGCGATTTTTATTATTGGCAATCTGAACCTAAAATGAATTCTCGCTTAAATATTACTTATAAGTTTTAACGGGAAATGGGCATGAAAAGATTTTTTTATCAAATACACTTATGGCTCGGGCTTGTATCCGGGCTATTGGTGTTCCTTATATCCATTACGGGGGCACTTTATGCTTTTCAGGAAGAGATATCCGGATTAGGGAAATATCACAAAGTTGAGGTGCTTGATGTGCCAAAATTACCTCCGTCGCAATTGCAGTCTGTAGCCGAAAGAGTTCTTCCGGGAAAAACACTTCATTCCGTCAAATACAATGGGAAAGGAAAATCGGCAGAAGCTATTTTCTATGGGTATAATCCCAATTATTATTATATTGTTTATCTCGATCCTTATAGCGGAAAGGTGCTAAAAGTGAAGGATATGAACAAAGATTTCTTTCGATTTATACTAATGGGCCATTTTTATCTCTGGTTACCGCCACAAATCGGACAACCATTAGTAGCAGGATCAACTTTGATTTTTCTCATTGTCTTAATTTCAGGAATTATTGTCTGGCTACCGAAACGATTTTCTCAACTAAAAAAAAGGCTTACGCTAAAGTGGGGTAAAAAAGTGAAATGGCAACGCGTGAATTACGATTTGCACGTTGTTGGAGGAATTTATGCTTCCATTTTTGGATGTGTGTTTGCAGTCAGTGGTTTGGTTTGGGGATATCCTTGGTTTGCCGAGGCAGTTTATAAATTTGCAGGAGGGGACAAAAGTCTCACGTACAGCGATGCAGCGCCCAAAAACAATTTATCGTCATCATCGACTATTGGTGAATCCATCGACAAAATATGGCTTTTGATGCGGACAGAATATCCCAATGCCGCCTCCATAGAAATTTATCCTCCTCGAAACGATTCCACATTGATTGCTGCAAATGCCACACAAGCAGACGGGAAATATTGGAAAACTGATTATAGATACTTCGATTGCAACACCCTTACCGAGGTGAGCGTCGGCAACCTGTATGGTCGTTTTGCAGATGCCGACACGGCAGACAAGTTAATGCGCATGAATTATGAAATTCATACCGGTGCAATATTAGGCCTTCCGGGAAAAATAATTGCCTTTTTCGCGAGCATTTTTATCGCGGGTCTTCCGATAACCGGATTCGTCATCTGGTGGAGAAAAAGAGGGAAAAAGGAAAAAAGAAACCCTGTTTTAACTTGACAGGTCTGCATTTTCCTCATTATTCTTTAGCAGAATATACTCGATAAATAAGGATTTGCTTTATTTTTCCTACCTCTCAGCATCTCGCGTTTCCCCGGAGGACCCGGAAGCCTCTCAACGACAAATCCCGCAGTTTGCAATGTTCGTCTCACCTCACCTTTGGCGCAATATGTGGTGAAGATGGCATCACAAGAACAGAGAGAGAAGATCTTTTCGAAAATCTCCAATGTCCACATTTTCGGCTGTTTATCGGGAGCAAAAGCATCGTAAAAAATCACATCAAATTCTGTTTGTGGATCAAATTGTGCAGGTTGCGAAAAGTCGAAACAATGCTTGACGAGTGTAAATTGGGATGTTATTTCAATTGGAGTTTCCCAAGGTGAGGAATGAAGCAGCGTAAATGTATCGGAATGTTGAGGCGCAATCAGCGACGGATAGTTCAAAGCCGACACTTTCTCGCGGGAGAGTGGATATCTTTCGACCGTATGATAAATGATTTTTATTCCTCTCGATTCGGTTTCGAGCAACGAAAGAAAGGCATTCAAACCTGTCCCGAACCCTACTTCAAGCAAATGAATTTGGCCTTTCTCGCAAGCTCGCAATCCTGCTTCGATATATACATGCAACGATTCTTGCAGGGCTCCGTGAGTTGAATGATAATGTTCGTCGAGAGTCGGTACATAAAGTGTATGCGATCCATCTTCCGTAATTTCGATTTTGAGTTCTTCCATTTGCAACAAAAATATGAAATCTTTGTTAGTATTTCGCATATAAGTAGAATTTCTTACTTTTGTTAAAAAAAATAATGAAGACAAATCAAATTGCCGTATGGACTATACTTTCTTTAGCTTTATTTGTGGGGTGTAAATCGGACAAAAAAAGCGATCAGAAGGTGCTTTCTGTAACAATTGAGCCACAGCGATTTTTCCTCGAAAAAATTGTTGGCAACAGCTATCGAATCAATACGGTCGTACCTCCCGGTGCAAGTCCCGAAACGTATGAACCAACTCCGGCCATGATGCTTGATTTGGCTGAAAGCGAAATGTATTTCAAGGTGGGTTATCTCGGATTTGAAAATGCGTGGGCAGCCGATCTGGCAAAAAACAATCCTAAAATGACAATCGTCGATTGTTCGCGAGGAATTGATTTGATTATGGGTGAGCACGATCATGGTTCGGACGAGAAAGACATTCATCGCTCGCCGGCACCCGATCCCCACGTATGGTCTTCACCAAAAGCAGCAAAAATATTTGCCGGAAATATGTATCGAGCTCTCGTGTTTGCAAATCCAGACAGCACCCGGTTTTATAAAACCAACTTCGAAAAGCTCGAAAAAATTATTGACGAAACGGACAGTATTGTTTCCGGATTGCTTCGCACTGCACCTTCACGCAGTTTTATCATTTATCATCCCGCATTGAGCTATTTGGCGCGCGATTACGATCTCATTCAGCACAGCATCGAGTTCGAAGGCAAAAATCCGTCGCCATCGCAAATGAAATCGCTTGTGGATGTTGCTAAAAGCGAACAGGTGAAAGTAGTTTTCATTCAAAAAGGATTCGACCGGAAGAATGCCGAAGTTGTGGCTCGGGAAGTAGGAGCCAAAGTATTCGAAATAAATCCGCTTGGCTATGAGTGGGATAAGGAAACGATTCGCATCGCCGAAATATTGGCAGGGAAAAGAGATGAATAAACTGATTGAAATAGAGAATTTGACCGTTGGTTACGAGAATAAACCCAACGTGATACACGACGTTAACCTTACGGTGTATGATCGCGATTTTTTAGGAATCATCGGTCCAAACGGAGGTGGAAAGACAACTTTGCTTAAAGCTATACTTGGTTTGGTAAAACCATCATCCGGATCTATCAAGTTTTATGAAAACGGAAAACAGGTAAGTTCGATTAATATCGGTTATTTGCCACAAATCAATCAAATCGATCGGAAGTTCCCTATAACCGTGCAGGATGTCATCCTGTCGGGGCTGACCCCTTCGGGTCGAATCGTTAAGCGCTATACAGCAGCCGATAAGCAAAAAGCGCATCACACAGCCGAACAGTTAGGCATAGACGATTTGCTGAAACGCCCTATCGGTGAATTGTCCGGAGGACAATTGCAGCGCGTATTGCTTGGAAGGGCTATTGTGGACAATCCCAAACTGATTGTCTTGGATGAACCGAACTCGTATGTAGATAAACTCTTCGAAACCAATTTCTACAAACTGTTGGGAGAAATCAACCAGGACATATCCATCGTGCTTGTTTCGCACGATATTGGCACCATCATTTCTCTTGTAAAAAACATTGCCTGCGTCAACGGCGATTTGCATTATCATTCGGGAGCCGATATTTCACCGGATTGGTTACAAAAAGCGTATGACTCCTGTCCAATTGAAATTCTCGGACATGGATCGCTGCCCCATCGGGTATTGCTTGAGCACGATCATGATGAGTCCCGTCACGATTGATGTGGAAAATAGCAATTAAAATTCGAACCCGAACTGCAAAAATGCGGCCAAAACATTTTTAAGTCCGCTGTTTTTCCCCGATGGATGTATGATATATTGGATATCCGGTTGCAAATAAAAATATCTCAATAAAGGTTTGTGCCAGGTGATTTCGATAGCAGTTTCGCTATCGTTGGCATGTGCAAGATGAGCATGTGCAATGGCAATGCCAAGTTCATCGTCGTGAGCCTTGCACAAAAATCCCGTGAAGTTCATTCCCGCTCCCAGATAGAAATCGTTAGCACTTATTTCTGAAGGACTGTAGCCGATCTGCAAAAAACCATTTATTTTTTTATTGTTCAACTGCCAGATCTGTTGATCGATGATGCCATACAACCCCCATGTGTTGGTATCGAGCGAATCGGGAAGGTTACTGAAAGTGCGTTCAATGATGTGGTTGTGTGCAAAAATGCCCAGTTTGTACGTCCCTGGCCGTTGCTTGAATGGCGAAAGATACTGTAGCTCACTTACGCCCAAGATGCCGTCTCCATTTTTGAACTGCCACTTGATATTATACGGGTTCTTTCCGAAATCGGTTGGAGTGCCATCATATACTCCATTGAGCCAGATGAAACGATCCGATATTTGCCATTTTGCAGTAATACCGAGAGACGTGAGCGGAAAAATTGGTGCGTGTAGATTCAGCGAAAAAGTGGGTGGGATGCCAAAAGAACTATTCAAAAAAAGTCCGCCGTTTTCGGTATTGGCAAATTCAGCATTCATATCTTGTAATCCGACGGTCAATTCCACTTTTTCTAAACGACGCCTATACCATAATTCCTGCAAATAAGTGTGGTTCCCTGCTTCGATGTTCGAGGCTATTTGCAAATCGCCAAACAGATTTTCCGAAGGCGTTTTTCCATGTGTATTGGCTGCATTGATAAAAAACACACCATGTTTCCACAAACCGGCTTTTTCGGTATCAAAAGTGAGGTTGAGGTTGGCAAAACCCAAATAGTTGTAACCCGTTTTTATTCCGCCCGACAAATTGAACACATTTTCACCGATATAGCTTGCAGTAAATAGGAAAGGCGAAGCCTGTTTTGTAGAATCGTTATCTGCTTGCAATGAAACTGCTATTACCAACCACAGAAAAATCAAATTTTCCCTCATAAGCGACTTAACTTTTTAACCGTCGCAAAATTATCATTCAATTAGGAGGTGCAAAATAGCAAGAAGTAACTAAAAATAGGAGTAAAAATCACTATTATTGATGAGACCTATCGTCGATAGACACCATCGGTTGCTCTGTATAATTAACGATTCCGGATTTATAACAACGGCTATTTCATCTATTAAGAATAGTAAAAGCAGAAAAACTGCCGTTTTTTCAATTGGCCTTTCTCGAATAAAGAGAATTAAGCATGCACCACATCGAAAAGTGCGATTTTGTCTTCGTCGTAAGTCATCCCGCGTCCGACCTGCAACATATCCATGTCGTTGTAATGGCCTGCTGATGCATAGCGATAAAGATCGGAATCAATGTCAAGGATGTCAGAATGGATTCCCGAAATTGAAGAACAAAAATCGCCCGAATTTCATTCGAACCAAGTACGACGCAAGTACGACCCAAATACGACGGAAACATGAATTGAAGAATGCATGACAAATGGCCAAAAAACACCGAATATTTTCTTTTGACATAACGAAAACTATCCGGTCCGTGGATGTTATATTTTTTTCGTGTAATTATTGCAATAATAGCGATTGTTTCTGAAAAAGCTGATTGTGTATATTTCGAAAACGAATGACGTAAACGGAAACTATGTCTGCAACATAAAATTTCATATTCCGGAGAAAAAATTTCACCGATTTATATATAAATTGACATTAATCATGTATATTTGTGGACATAGTCAAATGATGTTATTTCTAATTTAAATTGATGAAGATGAATACATTTCGAAAAATGACTATAGTCCTTTCTCTGTTCACGGGACTATCCTTAGGCTTAACTGCACAGAAAACCGTTTTGAAAACCAATGCTCCATATTGGTTGACCGCAACACCAAATTTGGGAGCGGAATTTGCAGTGGCCGACAAGGTGAGTGTGGAATTATCGGTAGGATTCAATCCGTTTAAATTCGGAGACGATAAACAATTGAAACATTGGGTTGTATGGCCGGAAGCACGCTATTGGCTTGATGAAACGTTCAACGGTCATTTTTTCGGAGTGCATGGCGTTGGCGGACAATTTAATATGGGAGGTTTGGATATTCCGATTGGGAAACTGGAAAACCTGAAAGATCGGCGTTATGACGGATCGGCCATCGGCATAGGCGTAAGTTATGGATATCATTGGATCTTGAATGACCGATGGGGAGTGGAGGCCACGCTTGGTTTAGGATATGCCCGGTTTAACTATGACGTGTATTCGTTGGGTGAAAATGCTTCCAAAACCGGGGAAAACCGGAAAAATTACTTTGGTCCAACAAAGGGTGCCGTTTCTGTTATATACGTCATCAACTAATTTAGGATTAAACGCGCTTTTTTTCATGCGAAACAAACGCATTTTTCTTGCCTTGCCAATCAATCTTGTTGATGAAATAGCTACCGCTTTTCGAAATGGTGATCGTCGTAATATTTCGAGAACGAATGTCCCCAACGGAAGCCGCGTTTCCGAAATTCTTCGACAACCGGATGTCCGGTGAAAAATGTGCCGTTGACGGTGGTATCTCTAACAGCACCGGCAGGTTCGTTGGGTCGATTCCCGATTTTCCGGCGAAGCGGGTTAAATCGAGGATTGATATCGACAGCCAAGCCTTGAGCGTGTTTGGAATATGAAACATTGCGATAACAAAAACTGTACGAATTGTTATCTTCCATCGAAAGACTGTCATCCCAATTGTAGCGCACAATCGGGAGGGCTTTTTCTACTACAAAATTATGCGATAACATGAAATCGAACATTTCCGAAAGATCATCGGCTATGTGGCGATGCGTAAGGATTTGTCCCTGATGAATACGACCATCGGTAGAAACGTAGTGTACTGTGATAAGTTTTAGTTTATCGATTATGTATTCCGGAGCGGATGAGCCGGAAATGGCTTCAGCAAACGAATAATCGCTATCGATGATGGTATCCGGCACAGATTGCGATTGACCGGAATCCGTTCTCTCTATTTTTTCGCTTTCGCTAACAGATTGCTTCATGCTATGGTTACAAGCCACCCCTATCATCAAAAAAACGAGTAACAAAAACTTCAATTTTTTCATCTCACGGAGATTCTGAATATTGACGAAATCAAGATAAGTCAGTCGTCAACTCAATTCGAGTCCAAATTCGTCCGACAGTTTTTGCAGTGCGGGATTCTCGTCAACCATCGCATCGAAAATTTCGCGTTGCGAAAGAGGTTTCTTGATATCAGAAGTTTCGGCAATGGAAAGGATCATCGTAATATCATCGTTTCCCAATTTTTCACGCAAAAACGAGAGAATGCGCAAGCTGTTGTCCTCGAGAAACTGTTTGCTGATTTCGTTACTCACCTTCACTTCGAACAAAGATTCGTTCAGCATTTGTGGTTTATAGAGGTTCATGGCGTTTTGAAGCAATTTCTCCTCAGTCAATCCCGCAGTAAAGGCATTCCATGCATCAATCAACTCTTTTTCGGAATATTGATCGGAGCGACCGGTTTTCGTGGCAGGTGTCAAATTGGATGCAGCATTTTGGTGCGCATCTTTTTTCCCGCGAAGCGACGAAATAGATACACCGATGCCATCGAGCGAAGAGCTCGCTTTCTTGACAGGTTCTTTGGCCGATCTTGTGGTTCGCGAATTAGTTTCATTCCGCCAGCCATCAGATTGATAAGACTCGGTTGAAGCCACATCAGGTTCATGTAAAACATTCTCTGTACCTTCCGAAACTTTTGAAGGAGATTGTGCAGCGGGTTCCGAGCCGTTTTTCGGATCGGAGGCAAGCGTTCGCGAAGAAAGTTCTACAGGTTTAAGTGCGTTTTTTGTTTGCTGCGAACTTACCGGTGCCGAATTATCCGACAACTGACACAAACGGATAAAAGCCAATTCGAGCATCAATCTTTTGTTTTTGCTCAACCGATAATTCAAATCGCAATCATTGGCAATTTCGATAGCTTGATACAGAAATTCGTTGCTGCACCGCTTTGCAGTCTCGATATAACGATCGCGGATCGAGGCCCCTACTTCGAACAATTTTGCCGTCTGCGCATCTTTACATACCAACAAATCACGAAAATGCGAAGTTATTCCGGTTATGACGTATTGCCCTTCGAAACCATGATTGAGAATGTCGTTGAGAATAAGCAAACAATCTACAACACTTCCTGAAAGTATAGCATCGGTTAGCCGGAAATAGTATTCATAGTCGAGCACATTCAAATTTTCGATTACGGCCCGGTAAGTGATGTTTCCCGAGGTGTAGCTCACCACCTGATCGAAAATAGACAATGCGTCGCGCATACCTCCGTCAGCCTTTTGAGCAATCACGTTGAGAGCTTCGGGTTCAGCATTCACGCCCTCCCGATCGGCAATGTATTGAAGCTGGCGAACAATATCGGCAACAGTAATTCGGTTGAAATCGTAAACCTGACAACGCGAAAGAATAGTGGGGATAATTTTATGCTTTTCGGTGGTTGCCAATATAAAAATGGCATGAGCAGGAGGTTCTTCAAGCGTTTTCAGAAACGAGTTGAAAGCAGCCGTCGAAAGCATGTGCACCTCATCGATAATATAAACGTTGTATTTTCCTATTTGAGGCGGAATGCGCACCTGATCGATCAGCTGACGAATATCGTCAACGGAATTGTTGGACGCAGCATCCAATTCATGAATGTTGTAAGATCGCTGTTCGTTGAAGGCCACACACGATTCACATTCGTTGCAAGCCTCGTTGTCAGCCGTTCGATGAAAACAATTAATCGTTTTGGCAAATATGCGGGCACACGTAGTTTTCCCTACACCGCGAGGGCCACAAAACAAATAAGCATGTGCCAACTTATTCGAAGCAATGGCATTTTTGAGCGTCGTTGTCAGCGCCTCCTGTCCTACAACCGATCGGAAAGTGGATGGGCGATATTTTCGTGCCGATACGATATATTTGTCCATTTGTGCGAATATTTCTTGTAAAACACAAATGTACAAAATTTATCGGTTTTATCTCGAGTCCGATTTAAATCGAAACTATCCGTTTTTTTTTATACCTTTACCACAGAAAACCGAACCGAAGATGAAAACCCATTATATCATACTTTTGATTGTCTGTTTTGTTTCGGCTTGTTCTTCGAGCAAGAAGACACAATCGGAAACCGCTTCAGAAGATTGGAAAACCTACGCACAAACTCTTGCCAAAGACACCTTTTTATTACCCGAAATACCGGATACGATGACGGAGTCAAACGAACGAGCCCTATTTTTGTGTATGCACTATTGGGATCGTTTCGATTTCACGAACGAAAAGCTCATCGACCGGCCCGACATCACCGAGCAGGCTTTCGTCGATTACATCAATGTGCTAAGTTATGTTCCCGAAAATGATGCCAAGACCTCACTCGGAATTACTATTGAAAAAGCCTCTGCAAACAAAGCGATGCTACACCATTTCGCGTCGCTGTTCGAAAAATATTATTACGGCCCTCATTCACCTTTTCGAAACGAAGATATGTATTTGGAAGTGCTTCGACAACTTGTTAAATCGCCCGTTCTCGAAAAAGAAAAAAAATCGATATACGAATTTCAATTGGAAATGATACAGAAAAATCGAGTGGGATCAAAAGCAAACAATTTCGATTATACGATAGCTTCGGGTAAAACAAGTGATTTATATTCCCTTCAAAGCGATTACCTCATACTTATTTTTATCAACCCGGGATGTAACACCTGCAAGGCTGCTATCAATAGCATTCTCACTAACACCAACATTCAATCGGCATTGCGAAGGAATAATGCAAACCGCACTTTTCTCTCGATTATGACGATGTATCCCGGCGATTCCTACTCCGAATGGGCGGAATATTTAAACGAATTACCCGCCGAATGGATCAATGCTTACGACAAAAACGGCACGATCTTCAAAAAAAGATTGTACGATATCCAGGCCACGCCTGTTATTTATTTGCTGGACAAGTCGAAAAAGGTAATTTTGAAAGATGCCTCCGTTGAAGAATTGTCGAGATTCTTTTCCTTAGACAGATAACACACTCCAATACAATGTTCTAACAAGCAAAAATTAACACGAATACATATTTGAAAACATATATTGTAGGATATTTTTTTGCTCATTACGGAATGTAACGTACCTTTGCAAGCAATTTTTTAACAATCGGTCATTGGCGAATGGCCAAAAAAGTATCTCATCCACTGCGTGAAGCATCCGGTGAGATAGAGTATTAATTTAAAATAGAACTATATGAAGTACGTGAACTTTTGCCTCATCGCATTGGGTTCGCTTATTTTGTCGTCAGGGTCAATCAAGACCGACAAGCCTTCCATAGGTTATCATCCGGGAGAAATTCTCCCGAATATCGTATTGCACGATGCGGAAGGGAAAAACATCGACTTAAGCGAATATAAAGGCAAAAAAGTAATGGTAAACTTTTGGGCAGCTTACGACGCCCAATCCAGAGCAAACAATGTCAGGATACATAACTTATTGAAGAACAATTATCCCGACGTCACGCTTCTCTCGATATGTTTTGATGAGAGTCGAAGCGTATTCGAAAAAACGGTTCTCTGGGACCAACTCGAAAACAACTCGCAGTATTGCGACACGAATGGAATCCGATCTGAAATCTACAAAGAGTTTCAGTTGAGCAAGGGATTCAAGAATTATTTAATTGATGAGCAAGGTGTGATTCGGGCCATGAACATTACTCCGGATCAACTGGAAGCCATCCTTTAAAAATCTTTACACACCAAAAAACGGACACTAAAGTTTTTAGCGTCCGTTTTTTTTGTTGGTTTCTTTCGAAGTTATTTTGCCTTTCCCTGATTGGCAACTTCATCCATCAGTTTTTTGATTACTTCGGGATCGCCCAGGAAATAATCTTTCACAACGTTCAAATTGTCATCGAATTCGAAAACATAAGGCACACCCGTCGGCAGATTCAATCCCACGATATCGTTGTCCGAAATGTTTTTGAGATGCTTCACAATGCCGCGCAAACTATTGCCATGAGCAGCAACAATAATTTCGTTGTAATTATTAAGGCTTGGCAAAATAGTGTCGTTCCAATAAGGCAGAATGCGTTCCACCGTATTTTTGAGCGCTTCGGTCAACGGAAGATCTTTTTCATCTACTCCTTTGTAGCGCGGATCCAAAAAAGGTGAACGAGGATCGTCCTTGGCAAGAGGTGCAGGCGGAACATCGTAGCTGCGACGCCAAATCAAAACCTGTTCTTCACCATATTTTTCGGCCGTTTCGGCTTTATTCAAGCCTTGCAACATCCCGTAATGTTTTTCGTTTAGACGCCAGGTTTTTTCTACCGGAATCCAATCCAAATCCATTTCGTCGAGCATGATATTCAATGTTTTGATAGCTCTCTTCAGATAAGATGTATAAGCCTTTTCGAAATGAAAGCCTTCCTTTTTGAGCAACTTGCCGGCCTCGTGAGCTTCCTGAATGCCTTTTTCGGAAAGATCGACATCGGTCCACCCCGTGAAACGGTTTTCCTTATTCCAAACGCTCTCACCGTGGCGAATTAAAACTACTTTTTTCATATTTTTTCGAGTTATTTGTTGATGAATAATCGGTTTTGTGAATGATGACACAAAACTACTCAAAATCATCGAAATTTCCGAATTTCAACCTCTCAAAAATGCGAACAAGACAATTCGTTTCGCTCAAGCAAAGCGAAGCAGTCATTTTTTTGTCATAATATCCAAAACAATTTTGTCGGTTTCGGTCATGCCCTTATTCCCGATCAGTGCGAGATTTCGAATGGTCTGATCAATATCGTCGTCGATGATTCCTTCCTGCGACGAGACCACCTTATCCTCCACTGCCATCAGCGCCGACAAAGTTGCGGTGGAAACTCCACTCGCAATTTTCAGGGCGCAGCTCGGTTTGGCTCCGTCGCAAATCATGCCGGTGATATCGGCAATCATATTCTTGGCCGCATACGTAATCTGCTCATAGCTTCCGCCCATCAGCCAGGCGATGCCGCAACAGGCACCGGTTGAAGCCACCACACATCCACAAAGAGCCGAAAGTCGCCCCAAATACTGCTTGATGTAAATCATGCACAAATTACTCAAAACCAAAGCACGGACGAGTTGCTCTTCAGAGCAATTGGTATTTTCGGCATAAGTCGATACCGGAAGTGTTGCGGCAATTCCCTGATTGCCACTTCCCGAATTGCTCATCACGGGCACCATCGCACCGGCCATTCGGATGTCGCAAGCGGCAGCTGTAGCCGCAACCATACGACTGTGAAGATTATCGCCGAAAATATTCCTCCCTCTTTCGCTCAAAATTGTGGTTGAAACGCTGTGCCCGTAGGCATCATTTTTTGCAGCCTCCGATGCTTCACGATTCATTTTTGCGGCGGCCAGTATGAAGTCAATTTCATTGAGTGGAGATTCGATAGCGAAGTCGTAAACTTTTTTGAATGTTAATTCCAAATCATTATCCGATTCATCCTTGCGTTCGCGCATTGCCGATTTTTCCAATAACGTTAGCCCATTTTTTCCGACAAAAATAAAACTCGTGTGGTCGCCGCAAATAATGGCTTCCGATGAATCCGCCCCCGATTGACATCGAACACGAATAAACAATTTGTCGGGTTCATTCTTTTCAAGGCCGATATGAATTTTGCCTTCGGCAATCATCTTTTTCCCTTTTTCCACATCATCAGCCGTAATGTCTTTGAGTACCTCGAGTCCATAAGCCGATTTTCCGGCAATAGCACCCAAAGCAATCGCAATCGGCAAACCGGTCATGCCTGTTCCGGGAATTCCGACCCCCATTGCATTTTTAACGACATTTGTACTGAGCGACACCTCAATCCGGTCCGGAAAATTTTCGAGCGTTTCTACAGCCCGCGCCGTGCATAAAGCTACAGAAACGGGTTCGGTGCAACCGATTGCGGGAACGATTTCACGACGCATTAGCGCACCGATTTTCATTCTTTCATTCAAAGTCAACATCAGCGTGGTTTTTTTAAAGTACAAATGTACTACAATATCACTCTTGGACAGACAAAATCGAAGTATCTTTTTGAAATGCCGTAAATTCATGCTATTTTTGAAACATAGAAACATTTCGGAAAAAATGACTAACCGCGAGGAACTACTACACTACTGCTGGAAATTTAAACTGTTCGCGTCAGAAAATTTAATTACGACCGATGAACAAAAGCTTGAAATAATTGATCCGGGAACGTGGAACACCAATGCCGGACCCGATTTTTTTAACGCCAAGATAAGGATCGGCGAAACCGTTTGGGCCGGAAATGTAGAGATTCATCGTTCATCGGACGAATGGACGAAACATGGACACCACAAGGATAAAGCTTACAATTCGGTAGTGCTGCACGTGGTAGAGTCCGACAAAGGCGATGTTTTCAACGAAAAAGGACAGAAAGTTCCCCAACTTGTGATACACGTTTCGGAAAAAGTGAAGCAAAATGCCGACTTTTTGCTGTTTAGCGATGTCGTGCTGCCCTGCAGATCACAGCTTACCGATATTCCCAAAAGCCGGACCGACGCATGGCTCACAACACTGGCCATCGAACGGTTGGAACGAAAGACAAATGACATTTACGCACATCTGAAGAGGTTCAATAACTCATGGGACGACACATTTTATGTGTTGTTGGCACGAAATTTCGGATTCGGGCTCAATTCCGACGAATTCGAACGACTTGCTCTGAGCCTACCCTATAGCTATATTCGCAAACATTCCGACAATCTGTTTCAGGTTGAAGCGTTGCTTTTTGGACAAGCCGGCATGCTGGAAGAAAATGTGGCAAACGACGATTATTATTTCGAACTGCAGCGGGAATACCAATTTCTGAAAAAGAAATTCATGCTTAAACCTTTAGAAGATGTCCATTTCAAAAAACTTCGCACCAGACCGCAAGGATTTCCGCAAGTCAGAATAGCCGAATTGGCAGCGATCATCCAACAATCGGATCGATTGTTTTCGGCCATTCTCGAAAAGGAAGACCCTTTGCAGTTGCGAATGTTTTTTCAGATTAAGGCTTCGGAATATTGGCAAACTCATTATTCTTTCGGAAAAACATCTAAGAAAATATCCAAATCACTAGGTGACAATTCGCTCGATGCCATTCTCATCAATTCGGTTGTTCCCCTTCTCTTTGCCTACGGCAAACAAAACGATATCGAAAAATATACCGACAGAGCCATTCACATCCTCGAAGCTCTGAAGCCCGAAAGGAACAGCATCGTCCGGGATTTTCGCGCCGCAGGGATTGAGATGAAAAATGCTTTTGATACGCAGGCGTCAATTCAACTCTACAGGGAATATTGCCAAAAACGAAAATGTCTGTACTGCCGTTTTGGGCATCACATCCTGTCCACCCAATAAAGTTTTGAAAAGGACCTTCCCAAAATCCGATTTTACGATTTTTCAGATATAAATCTCCTAAATCTTTGAAAAACATTGTATTTTTGTGGTCGCTTATATTCAAACACAGCGTCAAAGAGAAGCTTATGCACAATAATCTACTTTCTTTTCTCACGATACTGTTTCTCATAGTGCTTACCATCAGTATGATGCATTCGTGTGCCAATATGGCATCACCGACGGGAGGATTATATGACGAAAATCCACCGGTTGTACTCAAAACCACACCCGAATTCAATTCCATAAATGTCGATAAATCCACCATCGAAATTTTTTTTGATGAAAATATCAAAATAGAGAAACCTTCCGAAAAAATCATCATTACACCACCGCAGCAAAATTTTCCCGAGATCAGTGCCGTCGGGCGAAAAGTGGTAGTCAAACTAAAAGACGATTTGATACCCAATACAACGTACACCGTCGATTTCACCGATGCCATCGTTGATAATAACGAGGGCAATCCGCTTGAAAACTTTTCGATATCGTTTTCAACCGGCGATCAACTCGATACGCTTGCCATATCGGGGAATGTACTCGAAGCCGAAAATTTGGAACCTGTATCGGGAATTTATGTCGGAATTCATTCCAATCTCGAAGATACAGCTTTTACCAAAACACGTTTTCAACGTATAGGCAGAACCGACTCGAAAGGTCGATTCACAGTAAAAGGTATGGCTCCCGGTCGCTACAAAATTTATGCGCTGAACGATCTGAATCGCGACTACAAATACGATAATCCGGCTGAGGCAATTGCTTTTCTCGACAGCATTATCGTTCCTTCCACCGTGCAGGCAACCCGCAATGACACGATTTTCAACAAAAAGGATACAACTCAAATAGACACCATCAAGACGATACAATATACCCGATTTTTGCCCGACGACATTGTTTTAAGATCCTTCCTTAGTGATTTTCAACGCCAATATCTCCAAAAACATGAACGACCCGAACAATATAAGCTCACTATGTTTTTTGCCGCACCCACATCAAAGCCAACATTCCGTTTACTTAGCCCCGAACGAAACGACACCTCATGGTACGTGGAAGAAAGAAGTGTGAACAACGACAGTATCACGTTGTGGATTACGGACTCAATAGTGTATAAAACCGATAGTATCCGCATGTTGGTCAATTATGTCAGAACTGACTCGTTAAACCGGAATTATATTGATACCGATACCCTCAGTTTTAACTTTCGCAAACCCAAAGAGGTTACATCCAAAGACAACAAAAAAGAAGACACCCAATACCTCCACATTACAAGCAATATTCAGTCAACTCACGAAATTTACCAACCGATTCGGATCGAATTGGAACAGCCGGTAATACAATTTGACACCGCGCACATCAAACTCTTGCGAATGGTCGATTCTTCGTATGTTGCCTCACCCTATTCCATTGAAAAGGACTCGCTCAATTCGCGAAAATATGTTTTGCGTACGCGATGGGCTCCCGGCGGAAAATATCGTTTCGAAATAGATTCAGCAGCCTACACAAGCTACTACGGATTGTGGAATAACAAAGTTTCGCAAGATTTCACGGTAAAAAAACTTGATCAGTATGGAAATCTCCTTATAACGATTTCGGGATTACCCGGTGACAAAGACGTGTATGTGGAGCTACTGGACAAAACCGATAAACCTTTCAGAAAAACTCTCGTCAAAAACAATGAAGCAATTTTCATGGATCTCAATCCGGGAACAATTTACGCTCGACTGTTTATCGACGAAAACAGGGATGGAAAATGGACGACCGGTAATTACGAAAAAAAACGTCAACCCGAATTTGTTTATTATTATCCACACTATTTCGAAATAAGGGAATATACAGATCACGAAGAGATATGGAATGTGAATGAAACTCCTCCCGTAAAACAAAAACCGCTTGAAATTACTAAAAATAAACCTGAAGTTAAGAAACGCCGAAACTTAAATGAACAATTGAACGGTCAAAATCGACAAAATGACACAGGGATGAATCCAACCCGAAGTACAGAAAATAATCCCTTTTTAAGTCGATAACAAGAATGGGAAATGTATAAAATTAGAAATCGCAATGAAAAAGAAAATACAGCTTACAATCGCCTTCTTCGGCATCTTTTTCCTCATGGCATTTTTCTCCTCCGCACAGTGCAAAATCGAGAACAAAGCCTTTAAAGAGGGAGAAAAATTGAGCTACGACTTATATTACAAGTACGGGATTATCAACGCCAAAGCCGGCGTAGGCTCACTCAGCACCACGTTGACAAATGTAGCCGGGAAAAGTGCCTACAGAATCAAATTACTCGCCAATACCTCCGGAATCGTAGGAAACATGTACACGGTGAACGACACACTTACCGGTTATGTCGATGCCAATATGGTTCCGCTCCTATTCACAAAAGAAGCTTTCGAGGGGAAAGATTACTCTACGGATCGACAATCTTATTCCTACCGGAACGGAGAAATGAAAATACGCTCCATACGACACTGGAAAGGTAAACTCAGGTTCGACACCATATTCACAACCAACAAATGCTCATACGACTATATTTCTGTTCTTGCTTATGCCCGCAATCTCGACTATTCTGACCTGAAACGGGGCGACAACATCCCCATTCAGTTTGTAACGGGCCGAAAAATTGTAAATATGTCGATTCGTTATATGGGTACGGAATCTGTGAAAGCGAATGATGGAAAAACCTACGATTCCATTAAATTGTCGCTCATGATATTAGACGATGCGTTCGCCGATCAGCAGGAAGCTATGAACGTTGCACTGACCAATGATCTCAATCGCATGCCGCTCATTATCGAAATTGGTCTGAAAATAGGATCGATGCGAGTCGTACTAAAAAATTTTTCGGGAATAAGACATCCTATCAATTAATTTCATAACTCTTCAAATTTTACGCTCTATGAAACAACAATTAATTAAAGTCTTTCTTGCAACAGCAGCTCTTTTATTGACGTATGCCAACGGTGTGAGTGCGCAAAACGACGAAACAGCAGCAAGTCCTGATGGTGTAGTTCTTTTTGTAGAATTTTCGTTCGACGAAAACGACCTTGACACGGCAATCGAGCTAATGACCCAAATGCAATCTCAAGTACTCGAAAACGAAGAGGGTTGCCTTGCCTACGATTTACTGATGAGCGAAGAAGAACCTAATAAAATTTTCGTGTACGAAAGCTACGAAAATCAGGATGCGGTAAAGAAACACAACAATTCTCCTTATTTTAAGGAAATAGTAGGCGGAAAATTAAAAAAACTGATCAAAAATCAAACCGTAAAAACGCTTTATCTGATTAATGCAGAGGAAAACGAAGCGGCCGAAGATTTTATGATAGATGCCGAGCCTTAAAGCAAACCGGCATCGTGAAACATCTTCGCATAAAAAAAGGCCTTTTCTTCCAACGACTTTGGATAAGCCCTTGAGGATGAAGGCATGCGATAAAGACGATACAGTTGCTCATCGATCGGGATTTCTATGAAATTTCCGATCGATGGTCGTTTTTCAACCGAAGGGAATTGTGACAGCAGCGTATCCATAGCTTTTTCTCCCGTAGCTGCCAAAAAACGACAGGAAGGAATTTGGAGAAGGACGGAGCGGATATCGATCGGTGCTACCACTTCCAACTCCCGATCAGAAGCATTCTCCTTATGGCGAATTACTTTATGAGCCATATCGAAAATAGCAATCCCCTTTTCCTCCAGAAAACAAATGATCCGTTTTTTATTGAACGATTTTTTGTCTTCAGTCAAAAAATGATCTTTGTCATTAAAAAACGCTACGCCCATTATTCGCCACATATCGTTCTGAAAATTGGGATAAAAAAAGTCCATCCTCCATTTGGAACGTGGAGGAGGAAAACTACCCAAAAGCAAAAGAATCGCATTGGATGGCAAAAAGGGCTGCAACGGATGAATTTCGATTCGATAATCGTTCATGTATTAATCTTTCCACATGCCTTTTGTGATGCGGACAAAGTGATGTTTATCAAACATTATGGGCAAAACCAACGCCTTTGGATAACAAAGAAATGGATAGTGTCCACTTAAACAAAACCGAAATTAATATAAAATCGTCAAAAAAGCATAACTTTGCAAATCTTATTATCCATTTTGATATGTCCGGACTCTCTTCTTTTCAGTCGATCATTCCCGAGCCAACATTGAGGCGATTGCCTTTGTATTTGGCTTACATAAAACTGCTGAAAAAGCAGGGGGAAACGCACGTGTCTTCAACTCAGATTGGGGAAAAAATCTACGTTTCCTCCACGCAAATAGCGAAAGATCTCTCGTATGTCGATGCAAGCGGCAAAACCCGAGTAGGATATGAACTCGATTCGTTGATTGAAACACTCGAAGAGATACTTGGCTTTAGCTCAAAACACAAAGCCGTGCTTTTCGGAGTAGGGAGTCTCGGGGCAGCGCTCCTGGCAGATTCAGGGCTCGAACAATACAGTCTGAAAATAGAAGCCGGCTTCGACGTGAATCAAGCCGTAATCAATAGAAGTATCGGCGAAATACCGGTATATCATTCCGACGAATTCATCGAACGGAATAAAATCATCAAAGCCGAAATCGGAGTACTCACAGTGCCTTCCGAAATTGCACAACAAGTTGCCGATTATATGATCGAAGGGGGGATACGCGGCATCTGGAACTTCACGCCTTTCCGCATTCGTGTACCCGAAAACATCGTTTTGCAAAACACATCGATGTATGCCGATCTGGCGGTAATGTTTAACAGGCTGAATGTTCATCATTCTTCGAAATAGTTTATCTGTATGAAAGTATTTGCGATAGGTCTCAATTACGGCTCTCACAATCAGGAAATGAAACGCACTTTCGAAAGTCCCAACCCGGTGATTTTCATGAAACCCGACACGGCAGTTCTCAAAGATGGCAAGCCGTTTTTCCTCCCCGATTTTTCGAATGAAATTCATTACGAAACAGAAATTGTGATTAAAATAAGCCGACTGGGGAAAAATATTTCCGAACGATTTGCTTACCGATACTATGACGAGCTTACGGTTGGTATTGATTTTACAGCCCGCGATTTGCAAGTACAACAAAAACAACTTGGCTTGCCGTGGGAAATTTCGAAAAGTTTCGACAACTCGGCACCCATAGGCACATTCGTTTCGAAAGCGTTGTTTCCCGACATCCGGGATATCCCCTTTCATCTCGATATCAATGGAACAACCGTGCAACAAGGCAATACCAAAGATATGATTTTCTCGGTTGACAAAATAATCGCATACATAAGTCGGTTTTTCACTTTAAAAATCGGCGATCTCATTTTCACCGGAACACCGGCCGGAATCGGGCCCGTTCACATCGACGATCATCTCGAAGGATTTGTAGGCGATCAAAAGTTGCTCGATTTTAAAGTAAAATGACCGCTCTATAATAAAAAGCGATTTATTCTGTTTCTACTCTAAAAAGTACATGAGCGATATGAAAAAACTATTTTTCGCAACTCTCTTCCTTCTTTTCACCGCCGGCATCAGCCATTCGGCATTCGGGCAAGATTATAACCCTATACCCATAGCCGTTCCCTCGTTACAGATTGCTCCTGACGCGCGTGGAGGAGGAATGGGCGATATCGGCGGAGCCACATTGCCCGATGTCTATTCACAATATTGGAATGCGGCCAAATATGCTTTCGTACAGAGCAATGCCGGATTCGCCGTTTCATTCACACCCTGGTTGAGTAAACTGGTCAACGATATCAATTTGACCTATGTTACCGGATATTGGAAATTCGGAAACGAAAACCTAAATGCCGTCAGCGCCTCGCTCCGATATTTTTCATTGGGCGATATCGAAATCACCGATTTGAATGGCGAATTTTGGCAAAGCGTATCCCCTTATGAACTTTCGTTTGATGTTGCCTATTCGCGAAGACTGTCCGAAACATTCTCGGGAGCAGTTACATTACGCTACATCCGATCGGACTATTCGACGGGTGCCGAAGAAGACATTACGCCCGGCAATGCATTTGCAGCCGACATTTCGGGATACAACGAATCGTATCTGAATATCGGCCGTTCGGAAGCACTGTTGGGATTGGGATTTAATATTTCAAATATCGGAACCAAGATATCGATGGATGGAGGCAATACTTCGGAATTTATCCCGACAAACCTCCGCTTGGGAGCTTCACTTGCCTATCCTATCGACAATCTCAATACAATTGGGTTCAGTGTCGATCTGAACAAACTGCTGGTTCCGACACCACCCATCAGAGATGAAAACGAATCGGATGCCGATTGGCAAACACGGGTGAACGAGTACCGCGACATATCGCCCATCTCCGGCATTTTCAAATCGTTCGGCGATGCGCCCGGCGGATTCGAGGAAGAGATGCAGGAAGTGATGTGGTCTGTGGGTACCGAATATACATACGATCAAAAATTTTCGGTTCGTGCCGGATATTTCAATGAAAGTGCTTACAAGGGCAACCGAAAATATTTTGCGTTCGGCGCCGGCTTCGACATCAAAAATGCTTTTCGACTCGATGCGGCATATTTGGTTTCGACTGTGCAAAACAATCCCCTCGATCAGACTTTACGGCTTTCAATCGGCTTCGACATTGATGGAATTCGCAATTTAATGTATTAATCGGAAATGATCGTACGCATTGGCTTTGGATATGACATGCACCGGCTTCAGTCGGGACGCGAATTATGGATCGGCGGAATAAAAATCGAACACGAGAAGGGATTGTTGGGATATTCGGATGCCGATGTCCTTATTCATGCCATCTGCGATGCCCTGTTGGGGGCAGCCAACTTGCGCGACATCGGATTCCACTTCCCGGATACGGCGCCCGAATTCGAACAAATCGACAGTAAGATTTTGCTGGCAAAAACCCTTCGACTGGTTGAGGAAAAAGGATATTTACTCGGCAACATCGATGCCACCATCTGTGCCGAACGTCCTAAGCTGAATCCTCACATACCGCTCATGCAACAAACATTGGCCGACATTCTCCATACCGAAATTGACAATATTTCGATAAAAGCCACTACTTCCGAGCGTATGGGATTTGTAGGTCGGGAAGAAGGAATCACGGTGTACGCCGTTGCCCTTATCCAAAAACCATAAAACCACAACAAAGAGGCATCCATGTTCGATCATCTGAAACGGCTACGCAGGGCTAAAGGGTTTGGCGTTCATTCGCCTTTCGCTTTCAACTTTATCACCAACGTCCTCTTCGAGAAATATTCCTATTACGCTTATTTCGACATTCCTCGATATTTTTCCGAAAAACACATCGATGCCCCAATTTCGTCCATCCATCAACTTTCTTTTCGTATCGTGAACTTTTTTCATCCGAAAAACGTATTAATCGTCGGAGGAAAGCAAGATTATGCCTTACCACTGTTCGTCAACGCTGCCTCGCCTGAAGCTCGAATTATCTGCTTGACCGATCAGGAAACAAACAGCAAAATGAGCGAAATTTGTGAAGGGAAAATAGAATTTTGGCACGCATTTCGCTTTGAACAGATGGACGCCATGATAGTTGATATGCAATTGCTGCCGAAAGCGTATGGTATTTCGATAGAAAACCTTTTGAAGATCAGCCACAACCAAACATTTTGGATGATAAGGCATATCGATGCTGACAAGGAGTCGCGAAGATTTTGGAAAGATGTACAAAACGATCCGCGCATCGCACTTACTTTTGACATGCGCCAAGATGGCATTGTTATTCTAAATTCTTCGTATTATAAATTAAACTATCTCGTCTGAGAAGTATCTAATTTTTCGCAAATGAAAAAGAGCTTGATTTATACTAAAACGGGTGACGCGGGTACAACATCTCTGGTCGGTGGCACAAGAGTTGAAAAAACGCATATCCGCCTCGATGCCTATGGCACAGTGGACGAACTGAATAGTTTTGTCGGTTGGCTCGCTTGTGAAATGGAGGACGACGAAACAAAGACATTTTTGTCTTTCGTGCAAAACAAATTGTTTGCGGTTGGTTCCTATTTGGCCACCGAAACCGAATCTGTGGCTCCAAAGGCAGCCAGCATTATTTCGGAGGATGATATTTCAAAAATAGAAATCGAAATTGACAGGCTCGACGAAAAATTACCCAAACTCAACCGTTTTATTCTTCCGGGTGGAAGTGAATCGGCCTCTCGAGCACATGTATGCCGATCGATATGTCGCCGTGCCGAACGAATGATTTATAAAGTAGCGGAAAAGTATCCTGTTGACGAACGCATTACAAGATTCGTTAATCGCCTCTCCGACTACTTCTTCGTATTGGCACGAAAAGAGGTCAACGAAAACGGTAAAGAAGTATATTGGGAAAAATAATCAAATAGAAATTTTACTATATTTGCGCGAAATTTACGAAACAAGAAAAAATTAATCAGATAATAGAATCACCATGTATTGGACATTAGAATTGGCTTCGAAACTCGAAGATGCTCCATGGCCTGCAACCAAGGACGAATTGATCGATTATGCGCAACGTTCGGGTGCGCCGTTGGAAGTGATCGAAAATTTGCAGGAAATCGAAGAAGACGGAGAAATTTTTGAATCCATCGAAGATATTTGGCCCGATTATCCGAGCAACGAGGATTTCTTCTTCAACGAAGACGAATATTAATCGTGCATTCGATTTTAGCAGGTTTATCTGCCGAAGATATCGAGTTTCAATTTTTATAGAAGAGTGTCGCAAAGAAATTTTCGCGACACTCTTTCGATTTTTACCTGTAAAATATACGATATTCCCACGGGCCCAAACTCATCGACTTTTGCGAAGCAACTTCTGCATTGTTCGGAAATGCCTTAAAACCCTGTCCGGGGAAATCCTGTTCGAAATCCACCTTTTGCGTTTTTTTACTGAAATTGAACACACATACCACTTCGTTTGCATCTTTTGTCCGCTTAAAAGACCAAATATTGCGAGCATTATTATTGCCAATCTCAATCAACTCTCCCCCTTTTTCCTGACACATCAGTGCCGGATTACTTTTTTTCAATTTGTTCAACGAGCGATAGAAATCTGTGAATCCGTCGCGATCTTTCCACGAAATGCTGTCTTTTTCGAAAAATTGCAGCCTGCGATTCAATCCAACTTCCTGACCGCTGTAGATAAGCGGCATGCCCGGAAGGACATAAGTGAGCGCAGCAAATGTTTTGGAGGCATCACCCATTCGCTCAAACTCGGTTCCGTTCCACGAGTTTTCGTCGTGATTCGAAGTAAATATCATCGGAATGGCATTCGGCGAGAAATCGGTTTTCATTTTTTGCAGCGCCGCACGCAACGAATCTGCATTGGCTTTGCCTTGCGCAACCAAATTCATTTTGTGATGAAAATTCCACGCATAATAGGCATCAAAAACCGATTCGTTTAATTCGGGCTTTTCGGCTTCGGCCAACAAAAAAATATCGGGCTTCAACGTCTTAAGCGAATCTTTGGCTGCGAGCCAAAAGTCGGTCGGAACTTCCCCGGCCACATCGCACCGAAAACCGTCGATATCGGCTTCGCGAATCCAAAACATCATCGACTTGATCATCTCGGCACGCATATCGGCTTTATCGTAATTGAGTTCGGCAATATCCGTCCAATCGTAAAGCACGGGAATATTGCCCAAACTATCGCGTACGTACCAGTCCGGATGTTGAGTCATCCACACATTGTCGCGCGACGAATGATTAGCCACCCAATCGAGAATCACTTTCATGCCCTGATCGTGTGCCTGCTTCACCACACTCTTGAAATCGTCGAGTGTTCCAAATTCCTTGTTCACTTCCGTATAATTGCGGATGGAATAATAACTTCCCAACGTCCCTTTTCGTCCTTTTTCGCCGATGGTTTGGATGGGCATAAACCACAGAATATCCACATCGAGTTGCTTCAAGCGGGGAAGGTGTTGGGCAAAAGCGTTGAAAGTACCTTCGGGCGTGTATTGGCGCGTATTCACTTCGTAAATCGTCGCATTATACACCCACTCGGGATGAACAGATGTTTTCTGGTCGGCAACGACCGCCGGTTTATTTCCCTGTTTACATGAAAAGAGCAACAGCGGAAGGAGAAGATAGAGAATGTGCGATTTTTTCATCATATTATGCTTGTTTTTTGAGTTTATAAACATCATCACGATCCTGAACCATAAATACCGATACAGCACCCAACAACAGTGAGCAGCCGGCAACAATCATCGTGTAAATGACCTTTCCATCAAACAAATCCTTTGTAATGAATCCCAATACACTTGCTGCCAAAATTTGAGGGATGACGATGAAGAAATTGAAAATGCCCATATACGTTCCCATTTTCTTGGCCGGAAGAGCTCCCGTGAGAATGGCATAAGGCATCGAAAGAATGCTTCCCCAAGTGAATCCGATGCCGATCATCGGAATTATCAGCATCGTGGGATTTTTGATAAAGAAGAACGAGATGAACGAAAGTCCTCCTACTGCAAGAGCAAGCGAATGCGTGGCCTTACGCCCAATTTGACGCGCAAGAACGGGCAAAAGAAAAGCAAAAACAGCAGAAACGCCGCTATATACGCCAAACAGCACTCCTACCCAGTTTGCGCCCTGATTATACAGCTCCGATGCCGAATCGGTGGTTCCATAAATATGTTGCGTAACGGCCGGCGTGGTATAAATCCACATGGCATAAAAGGCAAACCACGAAAAAAACTGAACGACGGCCAATTCGCCCATGGTCTTGGGCATGTGCAGCAAGTCGTTCATAATGTCCGTGATTCCGCGAGGTTGGGGATTGCTTTTCGAAATAAATCCCGAAACAATCAATATCAGTCCAAAAGCAATCAACAGTCCCGAAACGATGTATAACTGTGCATTCAGCTTAAACATTGCAACCAAAGCAGTAATGATCAAACCGGATAAACCCCAAATCAATCCATTTTTAAAATATTGAGCGAAAGTAACCGGCTGCTTGATTTCGTAGGATAATCCGGTTGTTTTCGCTTTATCTTCTTCAAAAGCAGCAAGCTCTTCCGGAGAATATTCCTTCGAAGTGAATACCGTATATAAAACGGCAGCCAGCAACACCACACCGCCAATATAAAACGACAGTTTAACCGATTGCGGAATTATTCCTTCGGGAGCGGTATTGGCTACGCCAAACCAATTCGTAAGGATGTAGGGAAGAATAGAGGCAATGACAGCTCCTACTCCGATAAAAAAACTCTGCATGGCAAAGCCCATTGTTCGTTGTTCGGTAGGCAAATTGTCGCCTACAAATGCTCTAAACGGTTCCATCGAAATGTTGATCGACGCATCCATAATCCAGAGCATTCCGGCAGCTATCCATAAAGATGGCGAATTGGGCATGATGAAGAGAGCAAGCGTTGTAAAAATAGCCCCTATGGTAAAATAAGGCCTACGACGCCCAAATCTGTTCCACGTTTTGTCGCTGAAATGCCCGATAATGGGTTGTACAATCAAACCGGTGAGAGGTGCCGCGATCCAAAGAATAGGAATGTCCTCAACTTTTGCGCCCAACGTTTCGAAAATGCGGCTTACGTTCGCATTTTGCAGTGCAAATCCAAATTGAATACCGAGAAAACCGAAACTCATGTTCCAAATTTCCCAAAAGGAGAGATGTTTTTTTTTCATATCGATTTCAAGTATATCGTCTCCGACACGCTTTCAGTTGTTGGCAACCAACGCGAAAAAGAATGCAAGAGAATTATTTTCAGGTATAATCGGCTCGTGTACGAAAAATATCATACGATATCGATGCTTTCCGATGAAATTAAAACGTGTATGTGGACAAAGATAATGGTTCTTCTTATCGATCTGTTTTACAATAGAAAAAAGATTTGAAATTTTTTATGCAAACGTGTGCATAATCCTCATCGGGTAGATTGACGGATCACCAAATCGGTTTTGATCAAACGGCTGACAACTCCTTTTTTGGTTTCCACTCCTTCGATACGATTGATGAGCAATCGCGCGGCTTCGCGCCCCATTTCGTAGCCATGCTGATCGACGCTCGTAAGAGCAGGATCGGTTACTTCGGTGATATAACCGTTGGTGAACCCGCAAATCGAAATATCTTCGGGCACACTGAATCCGGACGCTTTCACGATTTGCAGACAATAGGCTGCCACCTCGTCATTGATGCAGAAAAAAGCATCGGGACGATTTTCCTCGTCCAGCATTTCGGGAATGACTTGTTGTGCCAGAGCAGTCGTATCGCACACTTTGATCCATTTTTTCTCAACCGGCAATTTATGTTTTCGCAACGCATCTTCGTAACCCATTCTGCGATTGTTCGAAATAGGCAAATGCGAATCGGAACCTAAAAATGCAATGCGCGAGCAGCCGGTTTCGGCAAGATAGTCAACAGCCGTAAATGCCCCCCGATAATCGTCGGCCACCACCTTGTCGGCATTGATTCCGGGACAAATCCGATCGAAAAACACCAAATGTACATCGTCGTCAATAATGTTTTGAAAATGCCGGTATTCGAGCGTATTCTTCGACATCGACGCCAAAATGCCGCACACGCGAGCGTCCAAAAGTGTTTGCACACTTTTCACCTCTCGGTCGTACATCTCGTTGCTGTTACACATGAGGAGATGATAGTTTTCGCTTTCTGCCTCGTCCTGAATGCCGGCCAAAACAGATGAAAAGAAAAAATGGACAATCTCGGGAACGATAACGCCAATTGTGTTGTTTTTATTGGTGCGAAGGCTAAGCGCCAGTGTATTGGGCTTGTATTTATGCTCTTCGGCATACTGCTGCACAAGTTTTCGGGTTTCCTCGCTGATGGCAGGATGGCCTCTCATGGCACGCGAAACTGTCGAAGTGGACAAATCGAGCGCTTTGGCGATATCTTTCAATGTGATCGGGCGTTTTTCCATCGATAAAGCGACTGTTAATCGGTTCAAAAATAAGAAAAATTCTTATCATTCCACTACTTTGCCCGATAATTTACGAGAAAAGCCCATAACAAGACCAAAACATCTTGATATGGGTTTAAATATTGTATTAAGTTCGTTCGTTACTGAAAATGCTTTAAAACAGCTTCAAACGCCGCATTCAATCCGTCCACGGTTTTTCCTCCTGCGGAAGCAAAATTCTTTTGACCACCGCCGCCGCCCCGAATAAATGAAGCTGCTTCTCTGACCATCTTAGAGGCATCGAACCCTTTATCCACCAAATCGTCCGACAACATAACCAGTAATTGGGGTTTTCCGTTGTCATAAGTTGCAGCCACAAAAGCTTTTTTGTCGCCGGGTTCGCGACGAAGTGCAAAAGCGACTTCACGCACCATATCCGACGGATACCCCCCCTGCAAACAATAAACCGTAATCCCGTTGATGATTTTTGGCTCTTCCAATATTTGACGTTTGATGTTTTCGGCCTTCTCATAAACAAACTGTTCGATTCTATTTTTCAATTCGCTGTTTTCATCCAACGACCTTTTGATGGAGGCAATCAAATTGGGAGCATTATTGTAGATTTGCTGAATCGATTTAATCAAATCCTCCTGCCGATAGAGATAGTTTTCGCAATTTTCCGCCGTAACGGCTTCGATGCGGCGAACACCGGCAGCGATAGCCGATTCGCTTACAATCCGAAACGTTCCGATGCGGCCGGTTGACGAAATGTGCGTACCGCCACAAAGCTCGAGAGAAGTTCCAAACCTGACGGTACGAACCTTGTCGCCATATTTTTCGCCGAACAGCGCCATCGCACCGGATCTTTTCGCTTCCTCGACAGGCACTTCGCGATTCTCTTCAAGATGAAGATCGTTACGGATTTTTGCCGTAACCAACTGTTCGGTTCTCCGAATTTCGTCGGGAGTCATTTTTTGAAAATGAGAGAAATCGAAGCGTAACACATCGGGCGAAACATACGAGCCGCGCTGTTCGACATGCGTACCCAGCACCTCGCGAAGCGCTTCGTGCAACAGGTGCGTTGCCGTGTGATTGCATTCGGTGGCGGTGCGCTTTTTTTCATCGATTTTTGCCGTGAACGTTTCATCCGGATCGGACGGCAGTTTTTCGGCCAAGTGTATCGCAAGATTATTTTCGCGCTTCGTGTCGAAAATTTCGATCTTTTCGCCTTCAGGCGAAATCAACCAACCGCTGTCGCCTACCTGACCTCCCATCTCGGCATAGAATGGCGATCGCGAGAGGACAATTTGATAATAATTCTTATTCTTTTGCTTCACCGAGCGATAACGAAGTATTTGTGTTCGGCTCTCCACCTCATCATAACCGGTGAAAACGGATTCGCCATCGTGAATCTTCACCCAGTCGCCCGTTTCGACGGCAGCGGCGTTGCGCGCCCTTTCCTTTTGCTTCTGCATCTCCACGTCAAATCCTTCGGTATCGACCGCCATATCGTGTTCACGAAGGATAAGCTCCGTCAGATCGAGCGGAAAACCATACGTGTCATAAAGTTGAAAGGCAATCTCGCCCTCCAGGATATTATTTCCTGCAGCCTTGAGTTCCGAAATTTTTTTGTCCAACAAGCGGATTCCGGTATCGAGTGTTCGCAAGAACGAATCTTCTTCTTCCTTCATCACTTTTTCGATAAGCGTTTGCTGCGCAATCAATTCGGGATAGGCGTCGCCCATCACATCAATGAGCGTCGGCACGAGTTTGTACATGAAAGCGTCCTTCAAATCGAGAAACGTGTAACCGTAACGTACCGCCCGACGCAATATGCGGCGAATAACGTATCCGGCTTTAGTATTGGATGGTAATTGCCCGTCGGTAATCGAAAAAGCAATCGTACGAACATGATCGGCCACCACGCGCATGGCCACATCCTTTTTGGGATCATTCCCATAATTGAATCCCGAAAGGTCGGAAACTTTGCGAATAATCGGTTGAAAAATATCGGTGTCGTAGTTCGATGTTTTTCCCTGCACGGCCATGCACAAACGTTCGAATCCCATACCGGTATCGATCACTTTCGCCGGTAGCGGTTCGAGCGAACCATCGGCTTTGCGGTTGTATTGCATGAAAACAAGGTTCCATATTTCGATCACGTGCGGGTGGCTTTTGTTGACCAGCGAAAGCCCGTCCGTTTTCGATCGTTCTTCATCCGAACGGATATCGATATGAATTTCGGAGCAGGGACCACACGGACCCGTATCGCCCATTTCCCAAAAATTATCTTTTTTGTTGCCGTCGATGATTCTTTCCGAAGGAAGAAATTTAGCCCAATAGGACGCGGCCTCATCGTCGCGCGAAAGATTTTCTTCGGCACTTCCTTCGAAAACCGTTACATAGAGTCGGTTTTTATCGAGTTTGAGCGTTTCGGTCAGATATTCCCAAGCCCATTCGATGGCTTCCTTCTTGAAATAGTCGCCAAACGACCAATTGCCCAGCATCTCGAACATGGTGTGGTGATAGGTGTCGTGTCCCACTTCTTCCAAATCGTTGTGCTTACCGCTTACGCGAAGACATTTTTGTGAATCGGCCACGCGCGGATATTTTGCAGGAACATTTCCCAAAATAATATCTTTAAACTGATTCATACCGGCGTTGGTAAACATGAGCGTAGGATCGCCCTTGATAACCATCGGAGCCGATGGAACGATTTGATGTCCTTTGGATGCAAAAAAATCTTTGAACGATTGACGTATCTCTTTCGAAGTCATCATAAATTCTATCACTTATTGATCTGAAATTTGGTTTGCAAAGTTACGGCAAAAAGTTTATTTTTGCATGATTACAAACCTCTAAAATGCAAATTGCTCCATCCCCATCATGGCAAAACGAAGAAAACTCATTCAATTCAGCGATAAACGGCTCTACTACTCCATACAGGAAGTGGCAGACCATTTTGCCGTGAATGTATCGCTGCTCCGCTATTGGGAAAAAGAATTCGAAAACATCCGCCCCAAAAAAACAGCCGGAGGCACACGACAATATACCAAAGAGGATATTCAGCAAATCGAGATCGTGTATCATTTGGTAAAAGAAAAGGGAATGACCATAGAAGGCGCCCGACAGACTTTGAAATCGAAAAAGGATGACGAAGAAAAACGTGTCGAAGCCGTTGCCCGTCTCCAGGAAATTCGCAAAGAATTGGCTTCTATCGAAGAAGAATTCGAAATGCTGCATCAGCAACAGAAATATTCGAAAACTCAAATCGAAGATTGAAATGAAACCATTTTTCCTTTTCGTCTCATTTCTTGCAACGCTATCCATGTTTGCACAAATTCCTCCCGTGAAAGTTGGCGCCGAACGCACCGATTGCTATTTGCCGCTTATCGAAGGGAAAAAGGTGGCCGTTCTTTCCAATCAAACCGGCATCGTTGGGAACGAGCATTTGGTGGATGTATTAGTGAGAAACGGTATAAATATTGTAGGGATTTTCTCACCCGAACACGGATTTCGGGGCAATGCCGATGCCGGCGAACATGTCAATAATTCCATCGACGAAAAAACCGGAATTCCAATCTGGTCGCTTTACGGAAATGCGGGCGGAAAGCCTTCGCCCGAGCAAATGAAACAGTTCGACGTCCTCGTCTTCGATTTGCAGGATGTCGGCTTGCGATTTTATACCTATTACATCAGCATGGCCCGCATGATGGATGCCTGCGCCGAAACGGGAAAGAAAATGATTGTGCTCGACCGTCCCAATCCCAACGGATTTTATGTGGACGGACCCATCCTCGATATGAAACACAAATCGGGTGTCGGCTGGCTGCCGATTCCGATCGTTCACGGCATGACGCCGGGCGAATTGGCCTTAATGATCAACGGTGAAGGTTGGCTGCCCGAAAAACGCAAGTGCGACCTGACCGTCATTCCGTGCGAAAACTATACCCATCAAACGTTGTACGAATTGCCCATAGCACCATCGCCCAATCTTCCGAACATGCAATCGATTTATCTCTATCCTTCGGTTTGCCTGTTCGAAGGCACTGTCGTGAGTCTCGGTCGCGGCACACCATTCCCGTTTCAGGTTTACGGGCATCCGCGGTATAAAGGCTCCACTTTTTGTTTCACGCCCCAAAGCATGCCGGGTGCAAAAAATCCGCCGTTGCTCAATCAGCGCTGTTGCGGAGTTGACCTGCGGAACCTTCCACAATCACTTATCCGCAAAAACGGATTTGATTTGTCGTATGTTATCGATGCTTACCAAAATCTTCAAATGGGCGAACAATTTTTCACTCCTTTCTTCGAAAAACTTGTGGGTGTCGATTACATTCGTCGCGACATCATTGCCGGAAAATCGGCTCGGGAAATCAAGGCAAAATGGCAGAATGATGTGACCCGTTTCAAGCAGCAACGCAAACCTTACCTGCTGTATGCAGAATGATGGAAGCAAAAGCTTGAGGACAAAAACCGAAATGCAGATTTCGACCTAAAAGAGGCACACTATCAAAAATAAATTTTCCCTTTCCGTTTTGGGATTTGTCAATTCGCCACACCGAAAACCCCACTCGTCATTTTGCCGAATGACCATTTCACTGCTACATGATGTGGTCTCCATTTTGCGGAACGACCAATCGCTATTCGAAAAGGTTACCGGACTGTTAAAGGAACGATAATTTTCCGCATGAAATTACCGTTTGTTATCACGAGGAACGGCTTTTGTGCACAGACAAAACCTACTTCCCACGCTGAGGAACGACTTTTTACCGGTAAAACACCTCTTCCGCAGGATGCGGAGTGACCTATTTTTGCTACTTTGTCTACTCCGCATTGCGCGGAACGACCTTTTACTATCGAAACAACTCACTCCGCAAAATGAGGAACGACCTTTTTCACCCGAAAAAGGTTGTTCGACGTTAAAAGGAACGACCTTTGTTTGCAGACAAAACTCACTCGTCGCCGCGAGGAACGGGTTTTGTGTCTGCACAAAAGTCACTCCACCTTAAAAATAGTTATCAAAAATGGAGAAACATCCCATAATTTGTTAACGGAGTGGGTCATGTAAATCGTAAAAGGTCGGTCGTCAAAGTGAAAAGCGACCATTTTGGGTTCACAAATGCCATTCCGCATTCAGGAAAGTACGTTTTGTGTGAACACAAAGGTCACTCGTCAAAATGGAAAGTGACCAATGTTATGACACAAAACCTACTCGTCGCGTTAAAAAAGTGTAAAAATCGATATAAAACAGCCGTTTCAGATTAACAACTATGTCGAAATGTAAATGAACGTGAATATATTTACGAATTGAAAAGAATGTGATATTAAATAAATATTGATTGTTGTTTCAGTATATTAACTCTATTTTGAGCGAAAAAAGACATACCGGGTTTTTGGGAACCTGTTCTGTCTCATATATCATCCAAGTTCGAAACCTTACGCTATTTGGTGCCGACAAATTAATGGCGAATGGAGAAAAATGATCGGAAATTTATGAGGCAACATTCATTTTAATTATCCACACTATTTCTCACGGAACACGAATTTTTCTATAGCGTGAATTCACATTTCTCCCTTCTCCACCTCAAGAACATCAGCTGTCTGAAGAAGACATATGAAGCTAATTTTTTAACTTGCTCCGGCCAAAAGGGAAAAAATATTCCATATCTTTGAAAATTGTCCCGATAGATAAGTAGGATGGGAAGAATTATTTCAAAAAAATACTTGTGAAAATGTTCAAGAGGAGAATTGGAACGGAATCATTAACCGAATAAAAATTGAAAAAGAATGCAACTGTACGAAACATTAGAACAACAACTTAAGAAAGAGCCCAACTACGTAACCGACGATGGAGAACTGAAAAAATGGGTAGTGCTGAACAAAGCACAAAACTATGATGAAGAACTTATCGAATTACTGATGCAAAACGATGTGCTGAAAGAAAAGTTTTTTGTGAAGGTAAAAGATGTGCTCGTTTTCAAGCAAAATCTCTTCCTGGATTTTCTGGAGCAGAAAAACTATCTGAATGACAGCTATACGCGCTACAAAAACAAAATCGGTCTTACCATTGATGGCAAATTCCTGAAGCAACGAAACGAGGTGGCATTGGTGTGGCCGTTTAAAGACTGCATACTAGAAGGCGGACAAAGCCGTGAAGAACAGAAACGGGAAGAAATATTCTTTAACGAAATTTTGGCACAGGACGAAATTACCCAGCTTTTAGAGCCAAAAGTGCTGACCAACGCTAAACGCATAAATGCCGAGGGCGAAAAACCGCTTGACCAATTTAACCGAAACGAATACGGCACCATTACCGACAACCTGATTATTAAAGGCAATAATCTGTTGGCACTACACACACTAAAAAAAGAATTTGCCGGAAAGGTGAAACTCATTTATATAGACCCGCCTTATAATACAGGCAATGATGGCTTTAACTATAACGACAGTTTTAACCATTCTTCTTGGTTGACTTTTATGAAGAATAGATTAATGGTGGCAAGAGATTTACTAAGAACTGACGGTGTTATTTTTGTCAGCCTTGATGATAAAGAAGCGCACTATTGTAAAGTTTTAATGGATGATGTCTTTGGTCGAGAAAACTTTATAGCTGATATATGTCATAAATCAAGAGGATCAATCTCTAATGATAAAATAATATCACCTAATCATAATCATATTTTATTGTTTGCTAAGAATGAAAGAACTGTATTTTCTAACAAAGAACAATTTGGAGTTAAGAAGTCTTTAGATGGCTTTAAATTAAAAGATGAGAAAGGAGAATATAAGTTAGTTCCACTTGATGGACCAGGTGGAGCTACAAAAGGAAACCCATATTATGAATTTCAGGGCATTACGGGCTATTGGAGATTTTCAAAAGAAAGAATGCAAACAATGTTTAATGAAGGGTTAATTGTAAAAACAGCAAACGGTCTTCAACAAAAATATTACAAAGAGAAAGCTGCATTATCAAAACAAACTGTAACAACTTGGTGGGATGAAAACTTTCTTACTTCGTCTGCAACAACTGATCTAAAAAAAATGATGGGCGATGATGTTTTCAAAAATCCTAAGAGTGTGAATCTTCTAAAACGGATAGTAGAACTATCAACAAAAGATGAAGATATAATTCTTGATTATCACGCAGGTAGTGGCACAACGGCTCACGCAGTGTTAGAATTAAACAAAGAAGATGGTGGTAAACGACAGTTTATTTTGATTGAACAAATGGATTATGTTGAAACCGTAACTGCCAAACGTGTTCAAAAAGTTATTCAACAAAACAATTCGGGCGACTTTGTTTATCTCGAAATCAAAAAATACAACCAAACCTTTATGGAGCAGATTGAAGCTGCAGATGACACAGAAACGCTTTTACAGATTTGGAAGCAATTGAAAGCCAAGTCGTTTTTCAAATACAGTATCGATTTACAGGCTTTTGAAAACAGTTTAGATGAATTCAAACAATTTGACCTGAAAAGACAGAAAGAAATTCTTTGCGAAATACTGGATAAAAATCAACTATATGTCAATCTATCTTCGCTCAATGATGCCGATTTTGCCTGCACGGAAGAAGAAAAACGTCTGAACCAAGATTTTTATAGTCTGTCTAAACCAAGATTTAAAAAATGACAAGATGGACAAGATGAGTAAAAATCAAGGGAATCCTAAAATCTTGCAAATCCCGGTTAAGACAAAGGAAGAACAGGATAAAATAACGCACAAGATTATCGGGTGTGCAATGGAAGTGCATAACACACTTGGCAATGGCTTTCAGGAAGTGATTTATCAGCGTTGTTTGTCTATTGAATTTAATAAAAATGGGATTGACCACCAAAGAGAAGTTGAAATGCCTATTTTTTATAAAGGTCGGGAAGTGGGTTTGCGTAGAGCAGATTTTTTGGTAATGAATGAAATTATGGTTGAATTAAAAGCAGTTATTGATTTGGAAGATGTGCATTTGGCACAAGCAATGAACTACTTGGAGGCCTATAATTTGCTAACAGGCTTGCTTATTAATTTTGGGGCTAAAAGCTTACAATTCAAACGGATTTTCAATAAATCTTGGCAATCCAAAAATCTCTCTAATCAAGGTTTAGACAATGAATAGCGAAATATTATTATACCAATCCGATGACGGGCAGATAAAAATTCAAGTTCGCTTGGAGAATGAAACCGTTTGGCTCACACAGGCCGATATGGTGGAATTGTTTCAAACCACCAAGCAAAATATCAGTCTTCACATAAAAAATATTTTTGAAGAAGGCGAATTGGACGAATATTCAGTTGTCAAGGAATACTTGACAACTGCCGCAGACGGCAAAAGCTACCGCACTAAACATTACAACTTAGATGTCATCATATCGGTAGGTTACAGGGTGAAATCGCTTCGTGGCACACAATTTCGGATATGGGCTACCGAACGTTTGCGCGAATATCTGATTAAGGGCTTCACCATGAATGATGACTTGCTGAAGCAGGGCGGAGGCTATTTTGAAGAATTGCTGGAACGCATTCGCGATATTCGCTCGTCAGAAAAAGTATTTTACCGGAAAGTGCTTGAAATTTATGCAACCAGTATCGATTACGACCCGAGAGCCGAAATTACTCAACTTTTTTTCCAAACAGTTCAAAACAAGCTGCATTGGGCTGCTCATGGCCACACAGCTGCTGAAATAGTTTTTCAAAGGGCAAATGCCCAATTGCCATTTATGGGCTTAACAACATTTAAGGGTAAAAAACCAACTAAACAGGAAATAGGTGTTGCCAAAAACTATCTCTCCGAAGAAGAATTAGCCGTATTAAACCGCTTGGTTTCCGCATACTTAGATATTGCTGAAATCAATGCCATGCAGCGCAAGCCCATGTATATGAAAGATTGGATTGAAGTTTTGGACGGGTTTATCAAAATGAGCCGACAAGATGTATTGACCCATGCAGGGAAAATTTCAGCAGAGATAGCACAGCGCAAAGCATTGGCAGAATATGAGACATACAAAAGCAAATCGGACAATGAGCTATCGGAAGTTGAAAAGCAATTCATAGCAAGTATTGAACAAGCCGATAAAAAATTGAAAGCATTAAAATCCAACGGTACTAAAAAGAAAGAGTAATGGGATTCCTATACGAAATATTCAATAATTCATTCGTTCAGAAAGCGTTGGCCAAGGTTGTCATTCCCGGCAGCATTGCTGATAACCTGAAATTTGGCATCAGACCTTATCAGGAAGAAGCTTTCAAACGATATATTTTTCTTGACCGGGAAGATTTGGATGAAAAACCGAATAAACCTTACCACTTGCTTTACAACATGGCCACGGGCAGTGGTAAAACACTGGTGATGGCAGGTTTAATGCTCTATTTATACGAAAAAGGGTATCGCAACTTTTTGTTTTTTGTAAACAGTAACAATATCATTCAGAAAACCAAAGACAATTTTCTGAATCCGCAGGCTTCAAAATACCTGTTCAACGACAAGATTGTGATTGACGGAAAAGAAGTCCTAATCAAAGAGATTGACAATTTTGAAGAAGCAGATAATCAGAATATCAACTTGAAGTTTACCACCATTCAGCAGCTTCATATTGACCTTAACAACACCAAAGAAAACAGCGTTACCTACGAAGATTTTAAGGACAAAAAAATAGTCCTGATTGCAGATGAAGCCCACCATTTGAATTCGGCCACCAAAAGCAATGGAACATTGTTTGGAAGCTGGGAAGGCACGGTTTTAGAAATTCTCAATCAGAATTTTGACAATATCCTTTTGGAGTTTACCGCTACGCTGGATTATGAAAGTCGAGAGATAGTAAACAAGTACCAAAATAAGGTAATTTACAAATATGATTTGGCCCAATTCCGTATTGACAAGTATTCAAAAGAGATCAACCTTATTCGTTCTTATTATGATGAACAGGACAGAATCATCCAGGCATTGATACTTAACCTTTACCGGCAGGAACTTGCCACGTCCAACAATATCAATTTGAAGCCTGTAATTCTGTTCAAGGCAAAAAGAACAATTGCAGAATCGGAGCATAATAAAGAGAAGTTTCACAAGTTGATTGATGATTTTTCAGTGGTAATGGTGGAGAAAATACAAAAGACTTCCACTGTTCCAATCGTTCAAAAGGCATTCAGATTTTTTGAAGCTAAGGGAATTTCGGCCAATGAAATTGTGAAACGCATTCAAGCCAATTTTAAACCTGAGAATTGCCTGAGCGCCAACAATGATGCAGAAGCCGAGCAAAACCAAATTTTGCTCAATACATTGGAAGATGAAAACAACGCAATACGTGCCGTTTTTGCCGTTCAAAAACTGAATGAAGGCTGGGACGTTTTGAATTTGTTTGATATTGTTCGACTTTACGAGGACCGGGACGGGAAAAACGGAATACCCGGAAAGACTACTATTTCAGAAGCCCAATTAATTGGTCGTGGTGCAAGATATTATCCTTTTGCATTGGAAGAAGGACAAGACAGGTTTACCCGAAAATTTGATGACGATATTTCCAACGACTTAAAAACATTGGAAGAACTGTATTACCATACCAAAGAAGATAGCCGCTATATATCCGAATTGAAAAGAGCCCTTGTCGATACCGGCATTTATGAAGACGAGGATAACCTGCTTACCAAACAGCTCACCTTGAAATTTGACTTTAAGGAAACAAATTTTTATAAAGAAGGTCATGTATTTTTCAACAAAAAAATACCTAAGAGTTTTAACAACATAAAATCCTTTTCCGACTTGGGTGTAAAGACTACCAACTATCGTCACAAGCTTTCTTCGGGGGTTGGCAGAATGTCATTGGCAATAGGTTTTGAATTGGAAAATCCTACTGCCGAATATGAAATAATAAAATCAAAAGATGTAGAATTGTCCACAATTCCAAAAAATATCATTCGTTTCGCTTTAAGTCAAAATCCGTTTTACTATTTTGATAACTTATCACATTATTTTCCTGGTGTGGGTTCGCTTTCCAATTTCATTGACAGCACAGACTTTTTAGCAGGTTTGGAAATCACATTTAGCGGAACAGCCAACCGATTAAAAGAAATCAGCCATTTCGACTATTTGCAAGCCCTAAACGGATTGTTGCTAACGATCGAAGCCGATATTAAAGGCAATTCAACAGAATACGAAGGTTCAGACTATATTTCAGATCGTATTCTCAATGTATTTAAAGACAAAGAAATAAGAGTAAACAAATATGATGAGAGAGCTAAAGGACAGGAAGAATTGGTAGCCAATGAGCCTTGGTATGTTTACAATGCTAACTACGGAACAAGTGAAGAAAAGAAATTTGTAGAACTGTTTTCCAGACGATTTGAAGGATTGAATCAGAAGTTTGAGAACATTTATCTAATCCGAAACGAGCGAGAAATAAAAATATTCGACAAACTCGGAAGAGCTTTTGAGCCAGACTTTTTACTTTTCTGCAAACAACGTGACGGAGGACATATGACATTTCAGGTTTTCATAGAGCCAAAAGGAAACCATTTGTTAGGACACGACAAGTGGAAAGAAGACTTTTTGAAAGAAATCGGAAACGAACAAAAGACTATCAAAATTCGTACGGACACTTATGTGATAACAGCTGTTCCGTTCTACAATTACAACAACGAAAACGAATTTAAGACGACATTGGAAAATGCATTACACAAATAAGATTTGTTTCGGAAATATATTTAAACTTTCAACCAATGAATTATGAGGATTTGCAATTCGAAGTGCAAAATCAGAGCCGATAAATGCTTTTCATGCCTAACAGGTCTTCGAGACCTGTTAGGCATCCACGCCGAATTGCAATTCTTCGCGACAAAGTCCCTTTTATCCGGAATAAATATCAATATTTCCGCTTCCTTTTCATCTGTCGTTATCTTTCGAAACAAACCTTCAAGACATCGTTGCAACTGATTTTCACTTGTCTGCTTGTCTTTTTTTTGTACTTTTGCACTTCAATCTTAACGATTTATGGAAATTGCAAGCAAATACAACCCTGCAGAAGTAGAAGACAAGTGGTACAAATATTGGATGGAAAACCGTTTATTCCATTCCGAACCCGATGAACGTGAACCCTATACGATTGTCATTCCTCCGCCAAACGTTACCGGCGTATTGCACATGGGGCACATGCTCAACAACACGATTCAGGATGTACTTGTGCGACGTGCACGCATGCAGGGCAAAAATGCTTGCTGGGTTCCCGGAACCGACCATGCCTCTATCGCTACCGAAGCGAAGGTGGTGGCGCGACTTGCGTCGCAAGGCATCAAGAAAAACGACCTCTCGCGCGACGAATTTCTTCGTCATGCCTGGGATTGGACTCACGAACACGGCGGAATCATACTCGAACAGCTTAAAAAACTGGGCGCATCATGCGACTGGGACCGAACCGCATTCACGATGGACGAAATACGCTCCGAAAGCGTGCTGCGCGTTTTTTGTGACCTCTTCGACAAAGGATTGATCTATCGAGGCGTTCGCATGGTGAATTGGGATCCGAAAGCGCTGACCGCCCTATCCGACGAGGAAGTCATTCACAAGGAAGTAAACGGAAAATTATATTACCTCCGCTACCGCGTGGAAGGCGAAGACGATTATGCCGTCGTTGCAACCACCCGTCCGGAAACCATCATGGGGGACACGGCCATGTGCATCCATCCCGACGATCCGAAAAACGCCCGCCTGAAAGGCAAAAAAGTAATCGTGCCGATCATCAATCGCGTAATTCCGGTGATCGAAGACGAATATGTCGATATCGATTTCGGTACGGGTTGCCTTAAAGTAACTCCCGCCCACGATATCAACGACTATATGTTGGGCGAAAAGCATCACCTGCCGTCCATCGATATTTTCAATCCCGACGGCACGCTCAACGAAAACGGAGCCCCTTACACGGGCATGGATCGATTTGAAGTGCGCAAAAAAATCGAAAAAGATCTGCAGGAAGCCGGTCTGCTCGAAAAAACGGAACCCTATACCAACAAGGTCGGCTTTTCGGAACGCACCAACGAAGTGATTGAGCCCAAACTTTCGATGCAGTGGTTCCTGAAAATGGATCAACTTGCCAAACCGGCCTTGGAAGCGGTAGAAAATGATACGATCAAATTCTATCCCGATAAATACAAGAACACTTATCGCCACTGGATGGAGAATGTGAAAGACTGGTGCATCAGTCGCCAATTGTGGTGGGGACACCGCATTCCGGCTTATTTTCTGCCAAAAGGCGGTTACGTGGTGGCTATGACAAAGGAGGAAGCCTACGAAAAGGCAAAAAAACAGGTGGATTATCCGATTGCGATCGACGATCTGAAACAGGACGAAGACGTGCTCGACACCTGGTTTTCGTCGTGGTTGTGGCCTATCTCGGTGTTCGACGGCATCAATCACCCCGACAACAAAGACATCAACTACTATTATCCAACAGACGATTTGGTAACGGGTCCGGATATCATCTTCTTCTGGGTTGCCCGCATGATCATGGCCGGATACGAGTATCGGCATCAACCCTGCTTCCGCAATGTATATTTCACCGGAATTGTTCGTGACAAACTCGGTCGCAAAATGTCCAAGCAATTGGGCAACTCGCCCGATCCGATTGAGTTGATGAACAAATATGGTGCCGACGGTGTGCGCATGGGCATGCTGCTGTCGTCCGCTGCCGGAAACGATCTGCTTTTCGATGAAGCCCTTTGCGAACAGGGTCGCAATTTCAACAATAAGATTTGGAATGCCTTTCGACTGGTGAAAGGATGGCAAACGGCCGAAATCGAACAGCCGGAATCGTCGAAAATTGCCATCGAATGGTTCGAGTCGAAACTTTCGGGAACCATCGTCGAATTGGATGATTTGTTCTCGAAATACCGCCTTTCGGAAGCCCTGATGATGGTATACAAACTTTTCTGGGATGAGTTTTCGTCGTGGTATCTCGAAATTATCAAACCCGCCTATCAACAACCCATCGATAGCCAAACTTATCAATCGACCCTGCAATTTTTCGATGCCTTGCTGCGACTGCTTCATCCGTTTATGCCTTTCATTACGGAAGAATTGTGGCAGGCACTCGAAGAGCGTCAACCGGGCGAAAGTATCATGACGGCGTTGCAACCTCGTGCCCGAAACATTGATAACCGATTGCTTGCCGATTTCGAATCGACGAAGGAAATTATCGCGGGTATTCGTACCGTGCGGCTGCAAAAAAACATTCCGAACAAGGAAGTGCTGACGCTGCAAGTGATTGGTGATTACAACCGCGCCTACGACAGCATTATCCTGAAAATGGCAAATCTTTCGGCTATCGACAGAGTTGATGAAAAAACCGCAGGCGGCATCGGTTTTATGGTCGGAACCACCGAATTTTCGATACCTCTTGCCGAAAAAATCGACGTGGAAGCCGAATTGAAAAAGCTCGAAGCCGAACTCACCTATCAGGAAGGTTTTTTGCAATCGGTTCAGAAAAAATTGAGGAACGAACGTTTTATACAAAATGCCAAACCGGAAATTGTTGAAAATGAACGCAAAAAATTGGCCGATGCCCAAAGCAAAATCGAATTGTTGAAAGAAAATATCAAGGCGCTCAGAAAATAGAACATGGCTTTTTCGTCCATGTTACTCTCCATTTATCCATAGCCTTGCTATGCTATAGCTCCGACGCAACTCCATGGCAACTCCCATGCAACTCCATGTATGCTATAGGTTACATCCATCGAACAAAATGGGAAGACTTGCCTTTCGGACAATTCAGGTTTTCGCTCATTTATTCAAATTCGAGGTAGGGCGTCAATCTCTCGATATCGGCTGTAGTAAATTCGTCGAGCATCGACAATTCGTTGATCGAAGCAATTCTGCCTTTTCTGTCGCGCAGACTGACAATTGCTTTCACTTGTTTGTAATTCAGATAAGGATGGCTGAGCAGTTGCTTGAATTCGAGTTTGTTGATGTTTATTTTCGAATAATTCCCGTCAGGTTTGATATAAGGGCTGATTTTCGAATACAATTCGGCATCGATGCCATATACTTCTTTCAACTGATTCACGGAAGCGAAACCGCCCAATCGATTTCGGTATTTTACGATACGTGAAGCAAAAGTACTCCCTATTCCGGGAATTTTTTTCCATTGTGCCGTATCCGCATCATTTAATGAAATGGTTTGGCCTTCGGCCAATTTTTCTGCTTTTGGGAAAGGGGTATAACCTGTTTCGCGACTCTTCGGTCGATATTCGTTTTGCTGATCGGAATATTTCCTGTCCGCAGATGAAGCGTAATATCGCCGACGATATCCCGAATCGATATTCTCTTCTTTTTCCTGCAACGATTTCTCGAAGGCTTCGAATTCTCTTTGGAGTGAATCGTTCTGAATGACAACAACTTCCTGCCGTTTACGTGCAGATATTACGCCATTGATGATCAAAGCCGTCAAAATAAGTCCCAGCAATATCACAACCGCAATCTTTTGGCCCCGCCGAAAATACAAATAGTCCTTCCATGCCATAAATTAAGGAATTTGAGGCAGCGAAGATACATATTATTCCACCGAAAGCACTATCTTTGAGCAACAAATTCGTACAACCGGTTTCAGCCCCGCACTGAAAAATAATCGTCGAAAACATCGCTTATGGTTCTGAATTACATTTGGATTGCATTTTTTCTGATAGCTTTTGTGGTCGCACTTGTGCGATTGATTTTTTTTGGTGATGTCACTATCTTTACCGAAATCATGAATTCGACCTACGATTCGGCTAAGACCGGTTTCGAAATTTCCTTAGGGCTCACGGGCGTACTTTCGTTATGGCTTGGCATGATGAAAATCGGTGAACGCGGCGGAATGGTCGAACTTTTTGCCCGAGCCGCTGCCCCGCTGTTTTCGAAACTTTTCCCCGATATTCCCAAAGGCCATCCTGCTTCAGCATCCATTCTCATGAACGTTTCAGCAAATATGCTCGGCCTCGACAATGCCGCAACTCCTTTCGGACTGAAAGCCATGAGCGAATTGCAGGAAATCAATCCCAACAAGGAAGAGGCTTCGAATCCGATGATTATGTTTTTGGTGATGAATGCCTCAGGTCTTACGCTCATTCCGGTAACCATCATGGTTTATCGGGCGCAAATGGGTGCTTCCAATCCGGCAGATGTTTTTATTCCGATTATGATTGCCACCTTCGTAGCCACCCTCGTAGGCGTGATGGCCGTGTGCATGAAACAAAAAATCAACGTTTTCGACAAAACTATTTTAGGATTCTTCGGAGTAATGACAGCCATCATTGTCGCTACAATTTTTGCTTTCCGAACGATGCCTCAACAACAAATCAGCATTGTTTCGAGCCTGATTGCCAACATTATTCTTCTGACGATTATCATTGCTTTCATTTTGAAAGCAATGAAGAGAAAAATCAACATATTCGACGCCTTTATCGATGGAGCAAAAGACGGCTTCAAAACCGCAGTCGGCATTATTCCCTATCTGATTGCCATTTTGGTGGGAATTGGGGTGTTTCGCGCTTCGGGGGCTATGGATTTTTTGATGGAAGGTCTTCGCAACCTTGTTGCCTTCACCGGAATAGATACTCGCTGGGTGGACGGGATGCCTACGGCAATGATGAAACCGCTCAGCGGGAGCGGCGCTCGTGGCATGATGATCGACGCCATGAAAACCTTCGGTGCCGACTCGTTTGCCGGTCGTTTATCGGGAGTATTGCAAGGGGCCACCGATACTACGTTTTACATCGTGGCGGTATATTATGGCGCCGTGAACATAAAAAATACGCGCTATACGGTTCCCTATGCCCTTTTAGCCGATTTGGCCGGCGTAATTGCCGCTATTTTTGTGGCGTATCTTTTCTTTGGATAATTTACATCGAAAATAATCAATAAAATCATTCGAACATGGCTATCACTTTTCAAGCCGAAAATGTGGCTCTACCCAATATAAAAAAACGCGCAACTTCTAACTGGATAAAGGCTGTAGCTGAAGAGTACGAAAAAAAGGCCGGAGATATTTCCTACATTTTTTGCGATGACACAAAAATATTGGAAATCAATCAGACCTATCTTCATCACGATTTCTACACGGATATCATCACGTTCGATTATTCGGAAGGCGATCGCATATCGGGTGATATTTTTATCGGCATCGACACTGTACGTTCAAACGCCGAAAAATACGGAACAAATTTCGACGATGAATTGCATCGCGTCATCATTCATGGCATATTGCATCTCTGTGGTTTGAAGGACAAATCGGAAGCAGATAGCAAAAAAATGCGAGAAGCAGAAGATAAAGCTCTATCAATCAGATCAAAATAACTAATCCGAAATCATAATCCTATCCAAGAATCTTCAAGAAAAAGAAATTGCCGGAATCTCATTTTTTACAGATAATTGAATCAAAACATTCGAAAGACGGCTTTTGTTGATCAGCTTGTTATATGCGGGAATCATCGATTAAAGACGATTTCAGGCATAATCCTCAAAGGCATCCTGCATCAATCATTTATTGGGTATCTTCATATTTTGGTAAAATACCTTGAGCGATGCATTGTTATCCTCCATTAACATAAAGTTTTACTGCCAAATTTTCTTTTTTAGTATCTTTGCAAGCTTACAAAAAATCGCAGATGAATTTTAATTACGATATAATTGTGGTGGGAGCAGGTCATGCCGGTTGTGAAGCTGCGGTTGCAGCAGCCAACATGGGTTCGAAAACGCTGCTCATCACCATGGATATGAACAAAATTGCCCAAATGAGCTGCAATCCGGCAGTAGGTGGAATTGCAAAAGGGCAAATTGTACGCGAAATAGATGCGTTAGGAGGCCAAATGGGAATAGTGAGTGACCGAACGGCAATACAATTTCGGATGTTAAATCGTTCAAAAGGTCCGGCTATGTGGAGTCCACGGGTGCAAAGCGACCGAATGAAGTTTATCGCCACCTGGCGCGAGATCATCGAAAATACGCCCAATTTGTATATGTGGCAAGATACCGTAACGGAACTTTTGTTGAAAAACGGTTCGGTTGTGGGTGTAAAAACGAAAATGCAGGTCGAATTTATGGCTAAAGCCGTTGTTTTGACCAACGGAACATTTTTGAACGGATTGATGCATATCGGAAAAGTACAAATAAGTGGCGGCAGGGTTGCAGAGCCGGCCTCTTTCGGATTGTCCGAGCAGCTTCGAGATGCAGGATTCAAAGCCGATCGTATGAAAACGGGAACGCCTGTTCGTATCGACGGACGAAGCGTCGATTTTTCGCTTTTGGAAGAACAAAAAGGGGAAGACGATTTTCACAAATTCTCCTATCTTCCCCATGTTCAACGGCAGCTCATCCAGCGCAGCTGCTGGATTGCCAATACTTCGGAATACGTGCATGAAGCGTTGAGAGAAGGTCTAAGCGATTCACCCCTTTATAACGGACAAATCAAAAGCATCGGGCCTCGCTATTGTCCGAGTATCGAAACAAAAATCGTTACATTTTCGCAAAAAACGAGCCATCAACTTTTTTTAGAGCCGGAAGGTGAACATACCAACGAATATTATCTGAACGGTTTTTCATCTTCCCTACCCTTGCAAACCCAACTAAACGCTTTGCAACGCATACCGGCATTTCGCAATGTGCATATTTTCCGGCCCGGATATGCTATCGAATACGATTTTTTCGATCCTACCCAACTCCACGCAACGCTCGAGACGAAACACATAAAGAATCTGTTTTTTGCAGGGCAAATCAACGGAACAACCGGCTATGAAGAAGCCGCAGGACAAGGATTGATAGCCGGAATCAACGCCCATATCAATTGTCACGGAGGCAATCCTTTCGTATTGCACCGCGACGAAGCCTATATTGGTGTGCTGATAGATGATTTGATCACAAAAGGCGTAGACGAGCCCTATCGGATGTTCACATCGAGAGCTGAATACAGAATTTTGCTTCGTCAGGACAATGCCGATGAACGACTAACGCGCAAAGGCTTCGAAATTGGATTGGCTAAGCACGATCGGATCCAACTCTTGGAAGAGAAGGAAGCTGAAATTGCCAAACTCATCGATTTTATCTCAAATTTCTCGGTCAAAGCCGATCGCATCAATCCGTTTCTGGAAAGAATCGGCACAGCGCCTCTGAAACGTGGCGTAAAACTCATCGAACTGCTTTCGCGGCCACACATCGATATTGAAACGTTAACTGAAGAAATCGCTCCATTGAAAGCACAGGTTGAACAAATTCCGAATCGCCGCGACGAAATCGTAGAATCGGCAAACATAAAAATAAAATATGACGGTTATATCAAACGCGAAAAATTAATGGCAGACAAAATATCGCGACTCGAAGATATTCGGATCAAAGATAAATTCAACTACAACGAAATTCAGTCTTTGTCCACCGAAGCACGACAGAAACTCACCAAAATTAACCCCGAAACCATCGCACAAGCGAGCAGAATTCCCGGCGTTTCGCCAAACGACATTTCGGTATTGCTTATATTATTAGGAAGATAGACACAAAATGTTTCACGTGGAACATTGCTAATAAACAAAAACAATGAGTATAGAAAAACTTACAGAAGCAGTGCGTAATATTCCCGATTTTCCGATTGAGGGAATACAATTTAAGGACATAACCACCCTATTTCAAAATGCAGATTATCTGCAGGAATTATCGGATATTCTTTACGAACGATACAAAGATAAAGGCATCACCAAAGTGGTTGGAATAGAGTCTCGCGGTTTCTTTATGGGACCCGCAACTGCAATCAGACTGCATGCAGGGTTTGTTCCGATCCGAAAACCCGGGAAATTGCCGTATAAGACAATCGAAGAAAAATATTCGAAAGAATATGGCGATGATGTGATTCAAATTCATGAGGATGCGCTCGTTCCTGAAGACATTGTTCTCATTCACGACGATTTGTTGGCTACAGGAGGTACAATGGCTGCAGCTTACCAACTCGTGAAAAAATTGGGCGTAAAAAAAATATATATCAATTTTCTGATCGAATTGGAAGAGTTGAACGGTCGTGCATTATTCAATCATGATGTTGATATAGATACAATATTGAAGTTTAAAATCTAAAGCAATTTTGTGGTGAATTCTGAAATAGAAAATACGCTCAAAATAATTCCTCACAGTCCCGGATGTTACCAATTTCTCGACGAAAACGGTAAAGTAATCTATGTGGGAAAAGCAAAAGACTTAAAACGTCGCGTATCTTCGTATTTCAACAAATTTCAGGACAACCCCAAAACAAGAGTTCTGGTCAAAAATATTCGTCAGATAAAATATATTGTCGTCAATAGCGAAGAAGAGTCGTTTTTGCTCGAAAACAACCTTATCAAGCAACTGAAACCACGATATAACGTGATGCTGAAGGATGATAAAACTTATCCTTCCATAGTGGTCAAAAACGAATATTTTCCGAGAGTCTATAAGACAAGAAACATTGTCAGAGACGGATCCAAATATTTCGGGCCATATACGTCGGTGATGTCCATCAACGCATTGATCGATATTTTCCGAAAAGTGTATCATGTGAGAACCTGCAGGTTGAATCTTACACCCGAAAACATAGCTGCAGGAAAGTTTAAAGTATGTCTGGAATATCACATCAAACGTTGTCAAGGTCCGTGCGAAGGATATCAATCACTCGAAGATTACAATAAAAACATCGAGGAAATTGTTGAAATTTTAAAAGGGAATGTCGGCATTGTAGAAAAACAACTTCAATCGAAAATGCAGCAATACGCAGAAGAACTTCGATTTGAAGAGGCACAGGCCTTGAAAGAAAAATATTTGTTGATACAGAATTTCAGAGAAAAATCGCAGGTTGTCAGCAATTTAAATTACAACTTAGATGTTTTTGGATACGACGACGACGAAAATTCGGCCTTTATTAATTATCTGCATGTTGTAAATGGCGCTGTAGTGCAAGCATATACATTTGAATACCGCAAAAAATTAGATGAAACGCGCGAGGAATTGTTAAGCCTTGGCATTGTGGAAATGCGCCAACGATTTGGGAGCGAATCCAAAGAAATCATCGTCCCTTTTCTGCCCGATCTCACGCTCACAAATGTAGAATTCACGATTCCTCAACGTGGCGATAAAAAGAAACTGCTGGAACTTTCGGACAAAAATGTAAAACAATACAAACTTGACAAGTTGAAAAAAGCAGAAATGCTGAATCCAGACCAACGTGCCACAAGAATTCTGACAACCGTCCAAAAAGATTTGCATCTGAAAGAAATTCCCTGGCATATCGAATGCTTCGACAATTCAAATATTCAAGGGACAAATCCGGTTGCTTCGTGCGTAGTGTTTAAAAAAGCAAAACCCTCGAAAAAAGACTACCGACATTTTAATGTGAAAACCGTTGTGGGACCCGACGATTTCGCATCGATGCGAGAGATTGTGGAAAGACGCTATTCTCGCGCACTTAACGAGGGTTCTCCACTACCACAACTCATTGTAATTGATGGCGGTAAAGGCCAACTTCACGCTGCAGTAGATTCGCTTCAGAAAATTGGATTATACGGCAAAATTGCCGTAATTGGCATAGCAAAGCGATTGGAGGAAATTTATTTTCCCGAAGACCCTATCCCACTCTACCTCGACAAAAATTCGGAAACCTTAAAACTCATTCAACAACTTCGAGACGAAGCTCATCGATTCGGTATTACCTTTCATCGACAAAAAAGAAGCAAATCGCAATTGACTTCAGAATTCGACAATATCAAAGGCGTAGGAACCGAGACGAGAAAAAAATTGCTGACACATTTCAAAAGCATCAAACGATTGAAAGAAGCTGACGAAAAAGAAATCATCGAAGTAGTGGGTGAATCGAAAGGAAAAATTGTAATCGATCACTTCAAAAACCAATCATAATCATGCGGGCACTCATTCAGCGAGTATTATCTGCATCCGTGCATATCGGCGGAAACGAAAAAAGCAGCATAGGAGAAGGAATGTTGATCTTCATTGGTATAGAAGATGCCGATAATCGTGAAGATATTCAGTATATTTGCAGAAAAACAGCAAATCTCAGAATATTCGACGACGAAAAAGGTATCATGAATCAATCGATACTCCAAACAGGAGGTGAAGTGTTGGTCGTTTCGCAATTCACCCTGTTTGCAGACACTCGAAAAGGGAATCGGCCATCATACATACGGGCATCCAAACCGGATTTTGCCATCCCGATGTACGAAGAATTTTGCTCATCGATGAGCCAAATATTGCAACAGGACGTGAAAACAGGAGAATTTGGTGCCGACATGCAAGTTTCGCTCGTTAATGACGGGCCCGTTACCATTTGGATAGACTCAAAAGAAAAATAAAGACAATGACACTGGAAGAAGCTCAACTTCAGGTTGACAAATGGATCAAGACCTACGGCGTTCGCTATTTCAGCGAATTGACAAACATGGCCATACTTACCGAGGAAGTTGGTGAACTTGCGCGCATTATCGCACGTACCTACGGAGAACAATCTTTCAAAGAATCGGACAAAAAATATGATTTAGCCGATGAAATGGCCGACGTGCTGTGGGTTTTGATTTGCCTTGCCAATCAAACCGGCGTAGATTTGGAACAGGCATTTGCAAACAATATCGAAAAGAAAACAAACAGAGATGCCGAACGCCACAAACAAAACAAGAAACTGAATTCAGACAATAAAGAATAAAATATACAATCACAATCACCAAACTGTAATTTTACGAACAAAATGGATATCAAAAGTTATACCGACGTGCTTCGCACGCATTCATTCGATTTGTCCGACGAACAGGTTAAAAGCAAGGTTGCCGAACTGATTAACGAAAAGTATGCAGAAAACAACAACAAACAGGTGTATAAACTTCTATACTCATGCATCGATCTCACATCGCTGAATGGTACAGATACTCGCGAACATATCTGGAAGATGGTTCAGCAAGTGAACGATTTCGAAGGAACAAACCCCGAAATAGATAATGTTGCGGCCATCTGCGTGTATCCCAATTTCGCCAAAACGGTAAGAGAAGCGCTGACTGCAGATGTGCAAATCGCATGTGTTTCAGGAGGATTTCCTACCTCACAGACTTTTACCGAAACAAAAATTGCCGAAACCGCACTTGCCGTCATGGATGGCGCCGACGAAATTGACATCGTCATTAATTTAGGCCTCTTTTTCGGAGAAGAATATGAAGAGATGTGCGAAGAAATCGACGAAATAAAATTTGCCTGCCACGAAGCAAAACTAAAAGTAATTCTCGAAACCGGAGCACTTAAAACCGCTACAAACATTCACAACGCAGCCATTCTGGCGATGTATTCGGGAGCCGATTTCATCAAAACATCAACCGGAAAAATTTATGAAGGAGCAACACTTGAAGCTGCGTACGTGATGTGCCACGCCATAAAATCGTATTACGACAAAACGAAGACGAAAATCGGATTCAAAGTTGCCGGAGGAGTTTCGTCAGTTGAAGATGCCGTAAAATATTACACAATTGTGAAAGAAATATTGGGTAACGAATGGTGCAACAAAGACCTTTTCAGAATAGGCACAAGCCGATTGGCAAATACTTTATTGAAAGCAATTGAGGATTAATTGAATCGATTTTTGCACTCGACGTTCACAGCCACTCTTAGCAAAGAGTTGTGATTTTCTCCCATAATCATACATTTTGACATAGCTTTGGCCAATAACAACCTATTAATTTGATGTTTTATGACATTTTGTCATTTTCAAATAGGTAAACTTTACGAAAATGGATTGGCATGCCATTTGCTTGTTTGATAGTGAAAGTTGAAAAATAAAAAATAAGAAAGGAGGGCACAACTATGGCACTGGTAAAAAGAACAACTAACTTACCGAGCATATTCAACGATTTAGTACCGAGTGTATTCAACGATTTCTTCGGTAACGAATGGCTGACGAGCAATAGGTCGGTGCCTGCAATCAACATTCGTGAAGAAGAAAATGGATTTGTGGTAGAGGTCGCTGCTCCGGGAATGACGAAGGAAGATTGCAATGTGATGGTGGATGATGACAACAACTTGATCATCAGTTTCGAAAAGAAAAACGAAAGTGAAGAAAAAGACAAAAAAGGTAAATACCTGAGACGCGAATTCTCTTACACACAATTCCAAAGAACGATGATTCTCCCTGAAAATGCGGAGAAAGACAAAATAAATGCGAAAGTTGAAAACGGTGTTTTGATGGTAGAGATACCTGTCAAGAAAGAAGATGAAAAAGTTACAAAGGCTAAACGCATCGAAATTCAATAACAGCTTTTAGCCCCGCAAATAGGAAAACGTAATTTTGAAAGCGGGAAAGCGCCATCTTGAAGGGTGGTGCTTTTTTATTCTTCAAAAGCAATTGTAATCAGTAACTTCTCTCTTTTAAATACTTGAACAAAAGTTGCAAGAGCGGCCGATAATCTTCGTTCAAACTTAACGATTCCAAAATGGAATCGGCCTCAGCGAGTAGAGCATCTATCTTTTGATTGGTGTAATCTATTCCACCGTGTGTTTTTGCAAACTGCAAAAGTGTAGCAACATTGGCATCAGAATAAGTTCGAGAACGAATTATCTCGAGCATCTCGTCAGCAGCGGAACGGGGTGCATTTTGCAGCGCAAAGATGAGAGGCAAAGTAATTTTTCCTTCTTTAATATCACTGCCGGTAGGCTTGCCAACATCTTGACTGTAATAATCGAAAATATCATCTTTCAACTGAAAGGTAATGCCAAGAATTCGTCCAAATCTTTCGAAATTATTCACAGTATCACGATCGGCGCCGGAGGTCAAGGCTCCTACTTTGGCACATGAAGCAAGAAGTGAAGCGGTTTTTTTGTCGATAACGTTGAAATATTCGTCCTCGTCAATAATTGCTTCATTAGCAATGGCAAACTGACTGAGTTCTCCTTCTGTGAGATTTTGACCAAGATGAGAGATAATATCAACAATTTCGAGATTCCCGGTCTTAACACTCTCGCGAAGTGCAGTAGATAGCAGATAATCACCACTCAACACCGCTTGATGGTTACCAAAAACCGCATTGACAGAGGGTTGTCCGCGACGGATGGAGGATTCGTCAAGAATATCATCATGAATAAGGGAAGCAGTATGCAATAACTCGATAGTAACTGCACCATAATAAGTTGCCGGAGTGACGCCCCCGCACGATTTAGCTGTGAGAAAAACCAACATTGGACGTATTCGCTTGCCTTCGGCTGATAGAACATGATTAATGATAGCCGAAATCCAACGATTATCATTTTCAACAGATTTTCTAAGAGCAATTTCGAAACGAATCAATTCCGGGCGGAGAGCGTCTTTAATAACCTGACTGAAATCCATAAAACCTATTCTTCCGTACAAAAGTAGAAATATTTCTGCTTAAAGCAACAAATATTTGTAACTTTACGCAGATTAACTCGAATATTAAAGATATTTATGACAAAAAATAAGCTTTTTCTACTTGATGCTTATGCGCTGATTTACAGATCCTATTACGCTTTCATCAAAAATCCGCGAATGACCTCGAAGGGTGTAAACACATCAGCAATTTTCGGATTTGTGAATACATTGGAAGAAGTGCTCCGAAAGGAAAATCCGACACACATTGCGGTAGCTTTCGACCCTGCAGGACCAACTTTCAGACATACACAATTCGAATCCTACAAAGCACAACGGGAAGCTACCCCTGAAGATATAAAAACAGCCATACCTGTCATAAAAAAAATTCTGGAGGCCTATCGCATTCCAATCCTCGAAGTGGAAGGATACGAAGCCGACGACGTGATCGGGACAATTGCAAAACAAGTGGACAAAAGTAACTTCGATGTCTATATGATGACTCCCGACAAAGATTATGCTCAACTGGTGGACGATCATATTTTCATTTACAAGCCCAAATACGGAAGCAACGATTTCGAGATTTTAGACTACGAAAAAGTATTGGAAAAATATAACCTGAAGAATCCTCAACAAATGATTGATTTGTTGGGATTAATGGGCGATGCATCCGATAATATACCCGGTTGCCCCGGCGTAGGGCCAAAAACCGCAGATAAACTGCTTACGGAATTTGGCAGTATTGAAAATTTACTGCAAAACACAAAACAGTTGAAAGGCTCGATAAAGGAGAAAGTTGAAGAAAATAAAGATCAAATACTTTTTTCAAAATTCCTTGCAACCATCAAAACCGACGTCCCACTAAAAATCGAGACGGACAACTTAAAACGTCAACAAATTGACGAGGCGGCATTAAGAGAAATTTTTGACGAGTTGGAGTTCAGAACATTGACAAACCGAATTTTGAATCCGCAAATAAACATCGAAAAAAAGACATCCAAACCACAGCAACCCATGCAAGGCAATTTGTTTGACGAACCACTCGAAAAAATTGCGCCCCGGCCTTCGCTATTCGATCTGCCAAAAGATTTCACCGATATACATTCCACACCACACTCATACGTATTGATAGAAGGTGACGAGAAATTGGAAGAACTAAATCGCAAATTATGCACTCAACCATCGGTATGTTTCGACACCGAAACCACCGGCACTGATCCACTATTGGCCGAATTAGTAGGAATGTCTTTTGCATTCGACGAAGGCGAAGCCTTTTATATTCCCATTTCATCGAACCGCGAAGAAGCGCAAAGACAGGTGAATTTCTTCAAACCGTTTTTCGAAAACGAAAACATTGAAAAAGTCGGACAAAACCTCAAGTACGATATGCTTGAACTCCGAAATTACGGCATTGAAGTAAAAGGGAAACTGTTCGACACGATGATCGCTCACTACCTCCTTAATCCGGAATTGAGACACGGCATGGATTACATGGCAGAAACATTTTTGAAGTATAAAACAATTCATATCGACGAGCTTATCGGACCAAAGGGAAAAAACCAGCTCAACATGCGCGACATCGATCCACAAATTGTTTGCGAATATGCTGCGGAAGACGCCGACATAACGTTGAAACTGAAAAACGTTCTCGAGAAGAAAATTCACGAAAACAACCTCGATAAACTTCTCTACGAAGTTGAATGTCCGCTGATTTACGTGCTGGCCGACATGGAATGGACAGGCGTTCGCCTCGACTTGAAGGCTCTCGAAGAATTGTCGAAGCAACTAACCGAAGAACTTTCGACAATAGAACATGAAATCGTGCAAATGGCAGGAATCGATTTTAACATCAATTCTCCGAAACAAATCGGCGAAATACTGTTCGACCGTATGAAAATAGTGGAAAAACCAAAGAAAACAAAAACCGGTCAGTACAGCACAAACGAAGAAGAACTCGAAAAACTGCGAGGGAAACATCCTATCATCGACAAAATTCTCGAACAGCGAGGCATTAAAAAATTGCTCAGCACCTATATCGACGCATTTCCTCAACTGATAAATCCGCGAAGCGGAAAAATTCATACTTCATTCAATCAGACCGTTGCAGCCACAGGCCGATTGAGCAGTACAAATCCGAATTTGCAAAATATTCCCGTACGGGACGAGCGTGGAAAAGAGATGCGAAAAGTGTTTATTCCGGACGAAGGATGTGTATTCGCATCATCGGATTATTCGCAAATCGAACTGCGCATCATGGCACACTTGAGTGCCGACAAAAACATGGTTGAAGCTTTCATGCACGACCAGGATATTCACGCAGCCACCGCATCCAAAATCTATCATGTCCCCATCGAAGAGGTTACGGCAGACATGCGCCGCAAAGCCAAAACGGCAAATTTCGGCATTATCTATGGCATCACACCATTCGGATTGTCCGAACGGCTTTCGATTTCGCGCTCGGAAGCCAAACAGCTGATCGACGAATATTTCGAAACCTTTCCCGACGTTAAGCGTTACATGGACGAAAGTATCGCCACTGCACGCACAAAAGGATACGTAGAAACCATTTTCGGTCGAAAACGATATTTGCCCGACATCAACTCGCGAAATGCAAATGTGAGGGGTTTTGCCGAACGCAATGCAATAAACGCACCTATACAGGGAAGTGCGGCCGATATCATCAAAGTGGCCATGATAAAGATACACAACCGCTTTGCAAAGGAAAAACTGAAGTCGAAAATGATTCTGCAAGTACACGATGAACTCGATTTTAACGTAGTGGAAGAAGAGCTCGACGCAGTAAGAAAAATCGTGGTAGAAGAGATGGAACATGCCTGCAAACTGATTGTTCCGCTCAAAACCGACTTTGGATACGGCAAAAACTGGCTCGAAGCTCATTGATTTTTATATAAAAGGACACCAGAAATCATGCTCGAGGGATTGTCAGAATATGGATATTGGGGTTTGCTGCTCGCTTCTTTTCTTGCGGCAACGGTGCTGCCATTCAGCTCTGAAGTCGTTTTTGCAGCCCTCATCGCCGTAGGAATGGATATTTGGACATGCATTCTGTTTGCCACGATAGGAAATGCGGCCGGTGGTGCTACCTGCTACTACATCGGAAGACTTGGCAAAACGGAATGGCTCGAAAAATATTTCAAGATAAAACCCGAAAAAATCGACAGCACCATTCGATGGCTGCACGGGAAAGGTGCGGCTATGGGATTTTTCGGATTTCTTCCTGCCGTGGGCGACGCCATTTTGGTAGCGTTGGGATTTATGCGCGCCAATATTCCGACCGTATTGACAACAATGACGATCGGGAAATTCTTACGGTATGTGATTATCGGATTTGGAACCGGTCAGATTGTTTCATGGTTATAACTTAATTTTTTAAACGTTTATGTCAACCGTCCTTTTCCACGAAATTGTGTATGGGCCCATTCATAGCCGGCGTTTAGGCTCTTCGTTGGGAGTGAATCTCCTACCCTACGACGGCAAATTGTGCTCGTTTGATTGTCTTTATTGCGAATGCGGATTCAACAAAGATTTCCGCACCAAAACACACTTGCCCGATCGCCAAAACGTGTGTGAAGCGCTCAACGACAAACTCCAAACGCTTCATCGCGAACAAACCAAACTCGACGTCATCACGTTTGCCGGAAATGGCGAGCCAACCCTGCACCCCGAATTTGAAGGAATCATCGAAGATACCTTGGAACTTCGAAACCGATATTTTCCGAACGCCAAAATCAGTGTACTTTCAAACGGCATGAATGTCGGGAAAAAAAGTGTGTTTGAAGCGCTTACAAAAATCGACAATCCCGTGCTGAAACTCGATTCGGCTTTCGACGATACGGTACGCTTCATCGATCGTCCCAATTCACCCAACTATTCTGTGGCAAAACAGGTAGAGCTTTATCGCAAGTTCGAGGGGAATTTTATCCTGCAAACCATGTTTTTGAAAGGAGAATTTGAAAGAACGCAAATCGACAACACGACAGAACGTGAAGTTTCAGCCTGGTTGGAGCTTGTTGACGCGCTTCGCCCTCGCGAAGTGATGATCTACACCATCGATCGCGAAACGCCCGCCGGCGGGCTTAAAAAGGCCTCTATCGACACGCTCAATGCAATTGCCCGAAAAGTTCAACAATTGGGCATCGCAACAAATGTAGCAGGATAAGGCATAACGAATCACCGACAAAAACATCTATCATATTTTGGAGTTTGTGCAAGGTCAACAAGAGCGAAGTACGGCGCAAATACGGCGATAGTATGATTCGACAATGGAGAATGGAGTCATATAACTCAAGAATATCCTGTGCTCTCCCAAATGTTTATCGAAGTCAGGAAAAGAAAGAAAATCTGTAATACATTAAAAATATGATTAATATAAACCGTTCCTCCATTATTCTACGAAATTGATCCGAATAATAGTTACACAATTGCAACCGGAATCCGGACTGAAAAATAAAAAACCGCCGAAATTCAGCGGTTTTGTTTTTGTGCGAGTGGTCCCACTTGGGCTTGAACCAAGGACTCCCTGATTATGAGTCAGGTGCTCTGACCAACTGAGCTATGGGACCTTTGTTTCAATTATTCATTGAAAGCGGGTGCAATATTACTACTTTTTTGGGAAATTACGAAACAATTGACACAAATATACATTTAAGGATAATTAAAGTTTTTATATCAAGTTAATTATTACTTTTGAAAAAGTGGAATTTAGCCACAATTAACTATAACGTTTTTTCCAAATTTTAAAATTATGGCAGACTCAACATTTCGTGTAAATGCGCATAGCGCAAATCCAACAAAAACCATCGTAAAAGCAAGAAGCTTTCAGATGATTATAGATGAACCGGCTGAACTGGGAGGCACCAACGAGGGCGCAAACCCGGTTGAATACCTGCTTGCAGCCCTTTCGGGCTGCTTAAACGTGATGTGTCATGTTGTAGCAAGGGAAATGAACTTCACGCTACGCAGCGTAGAAATCAAATTATCCGGTACGTTAAACACCGATAAGCTCTTTGGAAAAGAAACAACCGAAAGGGCAGGATACAGGGAAATCAACGTTGAAATTACTCCCGATGCCGATGCCGATAAAGAAACGCTTGCAAGATGGATAAAGACCATCGAGTCGCGTTGTCCGGTCAGTGATAATATAGCTAATCCGACCCCACTTCACATTTCTTTGAAATGAGAAGAAAAAAGGTGGCTTTCCGCCACCTTTTTTCATTTAATTATCATCCGGATCCACCCAATCGCCATTGTCTTTGATTAACCGGATGAGTCGCTCCACAGCATGCTCTTGCGGAATGTTTTTTTCGACGAGCTGTTTCTTTTTGTAGAGTGAAATCTTGCCATGTTCAGCCCCGACATAACCGTAATCGGCATCGGCCATTTCTCCGGGCCCATTAACGATACAACCCATCACGCCGATTTTAAGATGCTTGAGGTGCGAAAAATGCTGCTTTATCAACGCAACCGTTGTTTGTAAATCGAACAATGTGCGGCCACAACTCGGGCACGAAATAAATTCGGTTTTGCTTGTGCGAACACGTGCAGCCTGCAATATGCCGAAAGCGTAAGAATCGATATCCACAGGCGAAATAGTTCCCACATTACTCAACATCACACCGTTTCCAAAACCGTCAAGCAGAACGGTTCCGAAATCCGCACCGGCCTTCACCTGAATATCTTCAGGATCATTCTCGGCATAATGGCGTTGCAAGATGACCGGTACACGACAATCGGCATTGAGCAATGCATGAAAAAAAGCGCGCTGCTCCCCTACCCCATTTACATGGTTTGTGGTTAATATCGCCACCACATTGGGATAGGTTTTCAACATATTCATCACCTCATCCGATAATTGGGGATAAGATATTCGCAGAAAATTGACATTAGCCTCCGAGTTGGGAATTTCGTTCATGTTTTGAACCGTAAAAAGAGGGAAACGATCGATCTCGTTGTGCCATCCCTTATAATCGACAATCGCTTTCATTCCTTTCGGAAAATTCGCGGGAATACTGGCTCCGACATACATAAAATCGGGAATGAAATGTGGATGTATCGTCATATCTTCGGTTTGGCTGCGATCCGAAATAACAACAGGCACAAAATCTCCGCCGATATTGCGAACTGCAGATGTATTGCGCCGATCGGTGGAAAAAGGGTCGAATCCTTCAAAGATTTTTCCTTCAATTTTCGGATGCCCTTGCCTTTGCAGAACATAATCAACCAATTTTCGTGCTACCGGAATTTCGGCTTCAGGATCCTCGCTCAAGGAAACACGAACTGTGTCTCCCAATCCGTCAGAAAGCAATGCACCGATTCCTACTGCCGATTTGATGCGCCCATCCTCACCATTACCGGCTTCCGTAACGCCCAAGTGGAGAGGAAAGTGTATGTTTTCCTTATCCATCCTGTCAACGAGCAAACGGACGGCCTTGGTCATCAACAATGTATTGGAGGCTTTCATCGAAATCACAATATCGGTGAAACCTTCGTCCAAAGCAATACGCAGATATTCCATACACGATTCCACCATTCCTTGAGGGGTATCACCATAACGACTCATGATGCGATCGGAAAGCGATCCGTGATTAACACCGATGCGTACCGCCGTGCCATACTCCTTGCACACGTTGAGAAAATCGACCACTTTTACACGAATTTTCTGCAATTCCTGAAGATATTCTTCGTCGGTATATTCAAGTTGGGCAAATGTTTTTTGTTTGTCCACAAAGTTGCCCGGATTGATGCGAACCTTTTCCACAATTTTGGCTGCAGCTTCGGCGGCACGAGGATTGAAGTGAATATCGGCTGAAAGAGGTGTAGAATAACCTTTGTCGCGAAGCTGCTGTTTGATGTTGCGAAGATTTTCGGCTTCGCGCACACCCTGTGCCGTGAGTCGGATGAGTTGGGCTCCGGCAGCAATAATTCGCTCGCATTGTGCCACACTCGCATCGGTGTCGAGCGTGTTGGTATTGGTCATCGTTTGCAACACAATGGGATGACTGCCTCCCATCGTGATATTTCCGATATGCACATCGATGGTTGGACGGCGATGATAATTAAAAAAATCCATTCTGAATTGATATTAATTTTGAAGAGGCAATATTTCGATCCAGTATCCGTCGGGATCGTTAATGAAGTAGAGACCCATGTCGTGATTTTCGTAACAAACACAACCCATTTCCTTGTGATAAGCCCGAATGGAATCGTAATTGCCCTGCACGCGCACGCAAAGGTGTTGCTCATTATCTCCCATATTGTAAGGCCTATCCCAATCGCGAAGCCAAGTGAGTTCGAGCGAAAATCCGGTAACACCATCGCCCAGATAAACGAGAATAAATGACCCGTCTTCGGCAACTTTTCGGCGGACTTCAGTAAGCCCCAGCGCATCGCGGTAAAAAGCCAAACTGCGATCGAGGTCGAATACGTTGATGTTGTAGTGATCAAATCTGCTTGTAATATTCATTTCGTTTTCAAATTTATAGTTCGAATGACTGACCGGTATGAGTTACTTTAAGATAATTGCAGTTGTTTTGCCGGGCAATGTTTTCGAAAGCGTTGACTTTAGCGTATTGTTCGCCAAAATGCATGGGGAGGAGATACTCCGTAGGAATTCTACTGACAAACTGTTCTGCTCCCCGCATGTATTCTTTACCAAGCCTCGGATCTATTGGAAACATGGCAAGATAAAGATGATTCACGTTTTCGGCAAGCAATTCCAATTCGCAAAGGTAATTGTTTTCGAAAACAAGAGCCTCTTCTTTGGAAACTTCTTCTTTCCAATGCCAGTTATTGAGATCTCCCGCGTGAAAGATCAACTTATCGTTCACATTCACTAAAAACGAACCACCCAAATCGGTCGATCCAAACAGTTGTGCCCAAAGGTTATAATCCTCGAACTTTGCATATTTGGCGAGATAATGCACGCCTGTTCCAATGGTTTGCTTGTTTTCGAGCAGCTCATTAGCAAAAATATAGGTAATATTATTTTTCTTTTCTTTCCACGATAGAATTTCCGGATTGAAATGATCGGGATGAGAATGTGAACAAAATACGTATAAATCCTCAGGTTTTTTCAGCAGATAATCCCGCACAAAATAAGTTCCATCAGATTTCTTTGCATCTTTATAAAAATCGAAAACAATCGAAAATCGTTCGGTTTCGATCACGTAGCCACTATGAAAAATATAAGTTACAATCATAACATATTCCGGAAAGTCTCTATGGAATAATAACAATTTTGTGGCAAAATGTTCATTTCGTTCGACATAAAATTTGATAAAAAGAGGGAAACACTTACTTTTGTGAAAGCGGCAAAAAAAGATGCAAACACTATAATTTACTTTTTCACGAACAAATAATAAGGAGATGATCTTGCACACATCATGCCCTTTAGAAGAAAAAGGATTGTATTGAAAGCAATTGATCAACAATATTTTAAACCACACAACCAACAATTATCATGAGTACCAGACGCAATTTCTTGAAAACGGCCGCCATAGCCGGCGCCGGATTGGCAACAGCTCCATTGGCAAGTGCAGCGCAAAAAGTGCCTATCGTTGCCCCACAAAAACAAAGAATTCCATCAAAAGACGGAAAAATCAGGGTCGGATTCATTGGGACGGGATTTCGTTCGCAAGAACACTTCAATAACGTATTGTCATTCGACGATGCCAAAATCGTGGCGATTTGTGATGTTTCCGACTTTTCGCTCAACATGACCAAAGAAACCTTTAAACGAAAAGGGAAAGAACTTCCTAAAATTTACAAAGGAGGTGAACATGAATACGAAAAAATGCTCGCCAACGAAGAATTCGATGTAGTACTGATTGCCAGTCCGTGGGAATGGCATGTGCCCATGTCGGTTGCCGCCATGAAAGCCGGAGTGCCGTACGTTGGTGTGGAAGTTTCGGCCGCCAACACGATGGACGAATGCTGGGATTTGGTGAACACTTCCGAAGAAACCGGTTCGCAACTCATGATTCTCGAAAACGTATGCTACCGGCGCGACGTGATGGCCGCACTTAAAATGGTTCGCGAAGGCCTTTTTGGCGAATTGATACACTGCCGTTGCGGCTATGAGCACGATTTGCGCGCCGTGAAATTCAACGACGGTAAATCCTATTCGTACGTTCCCGGCACCGAACTGAAAATGGGACCGGGAGCTATCGGCGAAGCCGTATGGCGAACTTTCCATTCCGTGAAGCGAAACGGCGATCTATACCCTACCCACGGTATCGGACCCGTAGGCACGTGGCTCGACATTAACCGAGGAAATCTCTTCGTTTCGCTTTCGTCGATGGCAACCAAGAGTCGGGGCTTGCACAAATTCATCGTCGATAACGGAGGCCCGAATCATCCGTATGCCGACATCGATTTTAAACTGGGCGATATCGTTACTACCATGATCAACACGGTGAAAGGCGAAACCATCATCGTAACACACGATACCAACTCCCCCCGACCCTATTCACTCGGCTTTCGCCTGCAGGGAACCGAAGGTTTATGGTACAATGACGGCGATACAATTTACATCGAAGGAAAATCGAAGCCCCATCAGTGGGACAAATCGAGCGACTGGTTTGCCAAATATGATCACTCGCTGTGGAAAAGATACGGCGATGCGGCGCAAAATGCCGGTCACGGCGGAATGGACTACGTGATGATGATGGACCTGTTTAACGCCGTGCGCGAAAACAAACCCGTTCCGCTGGACTGCTACGATGCAGCAGCCTGGAGCGCCATCTCGGCTCTATCGGAACAATCCATCGCCAACGGCGGTCAATTATTGGAATTTCCCGATTTCACTCGCGGCAAATGGATCAACCGTAAACCCCATTTCGCGATGGAAGGTTAAGAAACTGTCGGTCAACGATTGCATAAACTGTCTGAGTGTCCAATATGATTTGGTCACTCGCTTTTTTGATGTATTTTCTTCGCTTGCACCAATTGCCAACATCTTCATGTTCACTTTGCATCTTAGAGTCTTTGTGGCTGTTTTTTGCCACGAAGACACTAAGACGCGAAGTTGCACAAAGTCACCGCCTTTGCAACATCGCCCGCTCGTGCATTTGCCATATTCCCTTCATACGTGCACGTTTGCAACACATGCATTAGGAAGCAAAAAATTCAATACCCGACGGGAGATGTTAATTAGATCTTCCCCATGCAGCCTTTTTCCTATTTTTCATTTATCAAATAAAAATTGTTTTTTCACTTGTTTATTCTCGCTCCAATGGAAAAAATTACAGTATCTTTAACGCTAAATCAACCTGAGTATGAATATTGATATGCTACAAACCATGAAAGCTGCCTGCAATCTTGTTTGCAAGGCACATAGAATTTTAATGAAACTTAGCTATGAACTCAAAACATAAAAATTATGAAAACAAAAACAACTGTATTTATGATGATTACCCTATTCCTCTTTTTAGGGGGAGGGATCGGGTGCGAGGGAGAGGATGAATCTGAATATTCCGCTTTAGTAGAAGGTTATGTGGTTGGTTCTTTCATTTGCAACGAGGTTGGTTCTGAAGGTCAGGTGACCAGAAACCAAACTCCACAAGGATATTGCATCTTGCTGGAAGGTAGTAAAAATACCGGCTCCCTCTGGCCTATGGATTTTTATACGTTTAACTTACCTGCTGCCCTTTTTGATTTCTCCAAGGAAATAATTCCATCTGAATATAATGGGAATGACTGCGGCCCAATATTCTTTCCTGAAAATCTTAGAAAATCATATAAGATCAAATTCAATTACAGGCTTCTGAAAGAAAATGAAAAAATGAATTTTGCTTGTGGCCCTTGCACTGCGATGGCTATGTCATTTCCTTGGAATGCTTATCATGAAGTATCATTAAAGAATGTTGTTAAACTTGATAATTAGAAGCAATGAAAAAGATTTATTTTATTTATCTGCTAATGATGAGCATTTTAATTTTATTCTTAACGTCATTGACTTTTGAAGAAGAAAAGTATTATTATGCCTTTGATCAAAAAATTCTTCTTGTTGCCAAACCGAATACGGTATTGGTCAAATATACTGACGTAGCCCAACAAAGCAAATCCCTCGAGGCTTTAGAAAAATTATATCCAAATTTAAAGATTAAATGGCATAGTCCTTCAATTGTTGAAATAACCTCCGATTCAAAAAAATCTGCCGATAATATCATAGTAAATTTAAAAATGAATGAAGCAATATATACATGCCAACCACTTTATACATTAAAGAATGGATTGGTTATGGGGGTAACTGATGAGATCTTAGTTCGTTTTTTTCCGGAAGTTACTCAGGAACAGCAAAAAATCCTTCAAAGAAATTTTGAAGTAAAAGTTATTAAAGCCACTAAAATATATCAAAAGCTAAAAGTAAAGGAAAAGGCGGATGCTTTAGAAATAGCCAATAAGATATACGAGTCGGGATTAGTTGAATTTTCAACACCCAATTTTATTTCATATTCTCAAATTAATCAAATAATTCCTAACGACACTTATTTCAGTAGGCAAATAACCTGTCATAATACAGGACAGGTTATTGCGGATGAACATTCCGGCACACCGGATGCCGATATTGACGCACCGGAAGCATGGGAAATAACAGCAGGAAATAGCGATATAGTAGTTGCTGTTTTAGATGAGGGAATAACCTCAAACCATCCTGATTTACCAAATACTCGGCAGATTCGTTTAAATGGAAGTAATTTTGGCGATGGAAATGCTAATGATCCATCGCCTACTGGTAATATGAATCATGGTAATGCTTGTGCCGGTGTAATCGCTGCTACAATGAATAATAATCAGGGTATATCTGGTATAGCTCCGAATTGTAAAATTATGCCAATAAGAATTTTTAACAGTAATAAACAAGGTGTTATACCTGAATTAAATGCAGATGCAATAGAATTTGCTGTTGATAATGGTGCTAAAATACTATCAAATAGTTGGAGTTACGGATCTTCTGACCAAAATTTACATCCTGTTATTGTAGCCGCAATAAATTATGCCATAAATAATAACCGAATCGTAATATTTTCAGCAGGTAATACTGCCAATCATGTTTCGGGCAATAATGGCTACGTGGCTTTCCCTGCCAATGCTAATATTCCCAATCTTATCACCGTTGGTGCTTCTGATAGAAATGATAACCAGGCAAATTATAGTCCAACAAGTAATCTTATTGATATAGTCGCACCCTCCCACCGTGCTTATCCATCGCAGATAGCAGGTGAAACATTAGAAATGTGGAGTATAGATATTCCAAATAATACGGGTTACAACCCCTGGCCAAGTGATCCTTTGTTGCCACATCCCCCAACAACTGGAGAAAATCTTCCAAACTCGGGAACAAATTATCTTGCTTATACGGGTCGTTTTGGTGGTACTTCGCATGCCTGCCCGGTAGTGGCGGGGGTCGCAGCATTGATGCTTTCCATTAATCCATCACTAACGCCCCAACAAATATTTAATATCTTAATGAATACAGCAAATGATGTTGGCGGATATTCTTATTCAAACGGGAAATGCAATGAGATGGGACATGGCAGAGTGAATGCCCACCTTGCTGTTATTGCTGCCATCGAAACAATTCCAATAGTTGGAGCTTCGATGATTTGTAACCAAGAAACTTACACGATACAAAATCCAACGGGCACGGCAGTTCAATGGACAGCAAGTTCAAACATAACAATTGTAAGCGGACAAGGTACTCCGTCGGTAACTGTTTCAAAATCCGCTTCGGGTAATTACGGTGAAGGTTGGATCCATGCCGGAATAATATTAAATGGAACGGAAATAGGTACAGCAAGCAGAATGATCGATTATGTAGGCACTCCGGTGGCAACCTCCATCACTGGACAAACCAATGTCAGGGCAGGCCAATCCGCATCATATACCGCTTATCCATCCATCATTGCCAGTGGTATTGAGTATAAATGGTATGTATACCCTTCAACCGTTTCAACAAGTCCGTGGAACAATACCAACTATATTACTTTCTACAATGCAGGAACTTACAGCGTCTCCTGTCAGATAATAAGTCCATGCGGGTTTGGATCAGCTGCAAATATCCTGGTAACCGTCACCGGAAATGGCGGTTATTATGCCATTTATCCCAATCCCGCTACCGATATGATTACCATCGAAGTGAAGGAAGAACAGCCTGCCGGTACCAATCCCGATCGCAAAGGTTACGGCAAATATGAAATCCAGTTATGGAACAGCGTGGGCATAGTCAAAAAAAGCATCACCGATCAGTCCGTGACCCACCTTTCGATCAGCGATCTACCCAAGGGCCTATACATGGTTCTTATCATGAACGACGGTAAAATCGTATACCGTCAGAAATTAATTAAATATTAACTAACCAATTAAAAATGAAAGGGACAAAACGATGTCACAGTACAACAAGGTTTCCACGGAGATTACTCCCGAAATGAAAAGCAGCGCTCTCGAAAATCTGGCTGCTATCCGCTCGACACTCAGTGAAGTTCTTACTATAAACTCACCCCCGACGAACGCCGCGAGCTGCCCAAGATGGGCGATAAATCCATCGCCTTTGTGAGCAAAGCCTTGGAATTGGCCGCACAAAACCCCATACTTGTTCCGGCTTATCTTGATCTGTCGGAAGCCAAAAAAGACTTCAAACTCACGCAAAACCTGATGCCCATCGAACAAGAACTACTTACCCTGCTCCGGGCCGTGGAAGACGTGATGATGGTTGCCGGCAGCGACGTTCCCGGCGCTCAAGCCGTGTACGACGAATTGAGTTCTCGTTTCCCGCGTCGCGCAAGCAGAACGATTGAGACAGACGAGAGCTAACCTTAGGTTGGACATCAGCCATGCCGGAATGTTGCTCCAAAAGAAAGCGCCTCGATAGCAAATACGATTCTTGATGCAACAACGGCAAAATTTTGCTTCAGCCGAAAAAGTGGCGTTGACCATTTCCGCCGACGCCATTTTTTCGGTTGCTCCATTCTTCCCAAAAAGCCATTAGTGCCTCTAAAAGACCCGATATTCCCTCCAAAAGTATCCACACCGGAACTTCGGAAGTCAACTTCATAGCTAAAAGCATCAACATCCTAGTTCCAAGCATCAACATCCTGGCTAAAAACATCGGCGTCGTAGCTAAAAAGATCGACGCCGACTCTAAAAGACAAAATCACTTCCCAAAAGCCTGCAAACTAACACCACACAGGGCAAACAAAATGTAAAACATTGTTCGAAAACCCAAAAATCAACTCATCGGCCGAACTAAACCCCCGCGGAAATGTTTATATATTGCACATTTTTTGTACTTTTGTGCAGATTTTATATTTAAACACTTCTGTTTTGCAGATTACAAAAAGAAAACTAAAAGATGAATCACAACTTATTGAAAGGCAAACGAGGCATCATTTTCGGCGCATTGAACGACATGTCCATCGCTTGGAAAGTTGCCGAAAGAGCCGTTGAAGAAGGAGCAACCATCACCCTGTCCAACACGCCCGTGGCAGTTCGTATGGGCGATACAGCCAAATTAGGTGAGAAACTCAATGCCGAGATCCTACCTGCAGATGCGACCAATGTCGATGATCTCGAAATGGTATTTTCAAAATCGGTAGAGATTTTGGGAGGCAAGATCGATTTCGTGCTTCATTCTATCGGCATGTCACCCAACGTACGCAAAAAACGGACATACGACGATCTGGATTACGACATGTTCATGAAGACGCTCGATATTTCGGCCATCTCATTTCACAAAATGCTTCAAGTTGCACGCAAATTGGACGCTATAGCAGAGGGAGGATCCGTGCTTGCACTTTCGTATGTAGCCGCTCAACGCACATTTTACGGCTATAACGACATGGCCGATGCCAAAGCACTGCTCGAATCTATCGCTCGCAGCTTCGGATACATTTACGGCCGCGAAAAAGGCGTTCGCATCAACACCATTTCACAATCGCCTACGATGACAACCGCCGGCAGCGGCGTGAAAGGGATAGACGATTTGATGGACTTTGCCAACCGAATGGCACCTCTCGGAAACGCGGATGCGGACGACTGTGCCGACTACTGCATCGTAATGTTTTCGGATCTTACCCGAAAAGTTACCATGCAAAACCTCTACAACGACGGCGGATTTTCGAGTATGGGTATGAGCCTTCGAGCCATGAAGCAGTATAGTAACGGACTCGATGAAGCCCGTGACCAAAACGGACAAATCGTTTACGGATAGTTCTCCTTTCAGGGAGATATCTCATTCGTGCACGCCGATCCTTTGGCAAAAAATAACTCTGAAAGTCTATTCAGAGTTATTTTTTTATACATTTGCATCCGTTATGTTGATAAAAATATATCCCGACAATCCCAATTCCCGCGAAATCGACAAAGTAGTTTCGGTGCTCAGTGACGGTGGAACCATCATTTATCCTACCGACACGCTTTATGCCATCGGTTGTGATGCACTCAACGTTCGTGCCGTGGAAAAAATATGTGCTCTCAAAGGCATCAATCCGCAAAAAAGCAACCTTTCGATTATTTGCAGCGATTTAAGCTCAATCAGCGAATATGCCAAAGTAGATACACCTACTTTCAAGCTGATGAAGCGCAATCTTCCCGGGCCGTTTACGTTTATTTTGCCGACAACATCATCCCTACCGAAAATTTACAAAAACAAAAAAACCGTCGGTATTCGGGTCCCTGACAATAATATTGTCCGCGAAATGGTTTCCCTATTGGGAAACCCTATCTTGAGTACATCGGTGTCGCAAGGCAATGATGAGATAGAATATCTGACTGACCCCGAACTGATCCACGAAAAATGGTCATCGATAGCAGATATTGTGATAGATGGCGGGCCCGGCGGCATAGAACCTTCGACCGTAGTTGATTGTACCGGCGATGAACCCGTAATTATCCGTCAGGGAAAGGGCATTCTGATATTGTAAATAAATTCAATTACATACTTCATATATTTCCTATGAAAAAAATTTTATTTCTCGGCCTCATTGCAGTGTTGTTTTCGTTCATACTGACTTCCTGCGAAAAAGATTCTCCCGTTGACACATCCAATGATGATAAAATAAACCCTGTTTCGCAATTTGTTTACGACGGAATGTCCACTTATTATCTTTGGGCAAATGAAGTTGTAAACAAAAAACCTACGGTTGCCGATACCGATCCTGAAGCTTATTTCTACAGAATCCTGAATAGCACAGACACCCAACACGGTTGGTCGTGGATAACGGATGATGTTCAATCATTGCTCAACGATTTCTCGGGTACTCCAAAAGCATCGGGGGCTCCTTCGTTTACATTTATGTATGCAAATCCGCAAGAAACACAATATTATGCAATTGTCAATTATGTATTTCCCAATACTCCTGCATCAAATGCCGGATTGAAAAGGCTTGACATGATCGGTCAAATTGATGGTCAGCCAATTACCAATAGCAATTACGGAAAACTTTACGGAAGTGATCCGGTAACCTTTTCAATTTATAAGCTTACTACAACCGGCATCGTCAAAGACAGGGATATTTCAATTACGCCTACCACTATTACCACCAATCCCGTGCTTATGGACAGTATTTATGAAATAGACGACAAAAAAATCGGCTATCTGTTTTACACGGATTTTATATCCGAATTCAATAATTCCCTATTCCAAGAATTTTCAAAATTAAAAACGGCAGGTATAACTGATTTGGTTCTGGATTTACGGTACAATCACGGTGGTGCAATTACGGCAGCCACCTACCTAAGTTCGCTCGTTGCCCCTAAAAATTATGTACAATCGAAATCGACATTGGTTAAACTTTCTTACAACACCGATTTGAACAATTATTTTGATGCCCATAAATATAGTAGAAGTTACTTATTGGGTGAGTACGACAATACATCCGAACAAAATCCGCTTACAAATAATCTTGATTTGCCCCGCATCTATATTATTGCCACATACGATTCGTATTCGGCAGCCGAATTGACCATTTTTTGCCTGAAACCTTACATGGAAGTGATTCATATTGGCAACAAAACCGGCGGAAAATATACAGCATCATGGACGCTACATGCCTACGACACTTTGGCTGACGAAAATGGAAATGACAGAGCTGTTCCTATCTACGACAAGAATGAATTAACAAGTGAAGAACAACAATCTTTAAAGAACTGGGCAATGCAACCAATCGTAGCAAAATATACCGATAAGGGCGAACTCGATTTTTCGGCTACCGATGGATTGATTCCGAAACCTGAAAATACCTTAACCGAAGGTTTCGGTTTTATCGATTACTGGACGCCATTGGGTGATACGAAAGACGTGTTTCTGGGTCAAGCTTTATATTTGATTACCGGCGACGATTCATACCAACCGGTACAACCGAAAGCAGCACGAGCAGCTAATTTGCCGATAATTTCGAATCAAAAATTACATAATCCGAAAGATTTCAAGATGCAGTCGGTAATCCTGAATAATATTAAAATGTCTTCCGGCGAATTAAGATCAATCACCGATGAACTCCGGAAATAATACGAAACGAGTATTTAATTGTGCTTGCTAATAAAACTTATTCGATCAAATTTTTCGGGAATTTCGTCCATAATGGCAAACAACTCTTCGATTGTGTTGGCTCGCAACATTGCTATGCGTGTCGGCTTGAAATCGGGAATGCCCTTAAACAAGGGTGTAGCTGCTAAATGACGTCGAATATGCAATATACCTCGTCGCTCGTCGAGTCGTTCTACACTCTGCAAAACTTGTTGTTTGAGGACATCCAAATACCATTTGAATGATTCCGGTGGAAGCCGTTCGCCTGTGGTGAGAAAATGTTTTACTTCGCTAAAAATCCATGGTCGGCCAATGCTTGCTCTTCCAATCATCACGGCATCAACACCCGTTTCCTCGAATCGTTTTTTGGCAACCTCCGCTGAGTCGATGTCGCCATTTCCAATAATGGGAATATGCATTCGCGGGTTGTTCTTCACTTCGCCGATCAGCGTCCAATCGGCTTCGCCTGTGTACATCTGTGCACGCGTTCGGCCGTGAATGGTAAGTGCGGCGATACCGCAATCCTGCAATTGCTCGGCGAGCGAAACGATGATTTTCGAATGTTCATCCCAACCCAACCGTGTTTTCACCGTAACCGGTTTTTTGACCGCTTTCACCACCTTTTCCGTAATTTCGAGCATTAGTTCCGGCGTTTTAAGCATCCCGGATCCGGCACCTTTGCCGGCAACTTTTTTCACCGGACAACCAAAATTTATATCGATTACATCGGGATTGGCTTCCTCACAAATTTTTGCAGCCTCTGCCATCGCGTCGGGATCGCGACCGTAGATTTGAATAGCAACGGGACGTTCGTCATCGCTAATCACCAGTTTTTCCCTGGTTTTTTTTACTTCTCGAACCAAAGCGTCGCTCGAAACAAATTCGGTATAAACCATGTCGGCTCCAAATTGTTTGCACAAAAGCCGAAAGCCTATATCGGTTACATCCTCCATCGGAGCCAAAAAAACCGGAAAACGAGAAAACTCTATTTCTCCAATTTTCATTTCGAAGGTTTTGTCTGTACGTAATTTTTTAATTTATTCCCCCACTCCATTTCATCAAATCCGACCAAAACAAAATCATCGGCTACAAGAATGGGTCGTTTGATCAACTTCCCGTTCTGAGCCAACAAGCGAATGAGTTCTTCGTTCGAAGCCGTTTTGACGATATTTTTCAGATTATGCTCCTTGTAAACCTGACCTGAAGTATTGAAAAATTTCAGAATCGGCAAACCGCTTTTTTCAATCCATTCCGAAAGCTCTTTTTCCGAAGGATTTTCGTCCACAATGTGACGAGAAACAACTTCTATATTATTTTCCTTTAGCCATTTGGCAGCTTTACGACATGTTCCGCACGATGGATATTGCAAAAAGAGAAGCTTCATACTTTTCGGAGATTAGTTGTTTAAAAATATAGCCGGAATTCATAAATGGTTTCCGTTTTAATACACAAAAAACACAGATATATCGTTTTTGTTCATCCGCAAAATCATCGGCAAAAAAATGTTGATAACTTGTCAAACGTATGTTCACGAAAAAATCATATTTCGATTTGCAAAATTCAAAAAAATTTAAAGCAGACCAAAAGTTGATTTTAAGAACAAAAACTGAAAAAATTTATCACGTTTTCATTCATGAGTTTTCAACTGCCACCCGTAACAAAAAAGAAATTAATTATTAACTTTGCGAGATATAAACAGATGTTGATAAAATTTGTAATCGATTGAAATTTAAGTATTAAATCAAAGACAAATTGTTCATTATTTATGAAAAAATTGCTTTTTCTTTTCATAACTTATTTTCTTGGAAAAGTAAAAAAAGTAATCAACAATTTCAACAGGTTATCATATTCATCATCTCTTCTTTTAAATTTTAGAAAGAAATAAATATAGAAGTTGAAAATGAAAAAAGAATTTCTCGTCGACGAAATAAATAAACTCAGAAAAGAAAAAAATGCCATTATATTGAGTCATTATTACCAAGAACCCGAAATACAGGATATTGCCGATTTTGTTGGCGATAGTTTGGCATTGGCTCAATGGGCAGCAAAAACATCGGCAGATATCATTGTTTTATGCGGTGTGCATTTTATGGGCGAAACGGCTAAAATATTATCACCCCAAAAGCGAGTTTTTATTCCTGATACTGCCGCAGGTTGTTCATTGGCCGATAGCTGTCCTGCTGATGAATTTAAAAAATTTATAGAAGAGCATCCCGATCACACAGTAATTTCGTATGTAAATACCACTGCAGCGGTAAAAGCTCTTACAGATATTGTCGTAACGTCGACAAATGCGCGACAAATCGTGGAATCATTGCCCGTAGAAGAGAAAATCATTTTTGGTCCCGATAGGAATCTGGGTGATTATATCAATAAACTTACGGGGAGAAATATGCTTTTATGGAATGGTTACTGCCACGTGCATCAACAGTTTTCGATGGATAAAATTTTGGAATTGAAAAAACGATATCCCGAAGCTTTGTTGCTCGCTCATCCCGAATGTCCAAATTATCTGCTTCAAATAGCCGATCACATTGGCTCTACTTCTTCTTTATTGAAATTTGCAACCCGGTCCGACAGAAAACAATTTATAGTAGCAACTGAGGCCGGGATTTTGCACCAGATGCAAAAAGACAATCCCGACAAACTGTTTATTCCTGCACCTCCCGAAGATTCAACATGCGCTTGCAACGAATGTTTCTATATGAAAATGAATACATTGGAAAAACTGTATGCTTGTTTGAAAAATGAAACTCCTGAAATATTCATCGATGAGGAAATTCGCCTGAAAGCGGTGAAACCCATTGAGAAAATGCTCGAAATATCCGAAAAATATGGTTTGTAAATCCATTGGGTGTCGTCAAAACTAATTGCTTAAATCATTGTTTTTTGCTATCTTTGCAACCCGAATTCAGTAAAAATCAATTATTTTGCTGTTAATGTTTTATATTCAAAAATTTCCGGATAGATGGCTCTTCAATGCGGTATAGTAGGACTTCCAAACGTAGGTAAATCCACCCTTTTCAATTGTTTATCGAATGCAAAAGCTCAAGCGGCCAATTTTCCTTTTTGCACTATCGAACCGAATGTAGGCGTAATTACTGTTCCCGACGAACGATTGAATAAATTGGCTGAATTGGTTCATCCACAACGCATTGTTCCAACAACTGTCGAAATAGTGGATATCGCAGGTTTAGTGAAAGGTGCAAGCAAAGGTGAAGGATTGGGTAACAAATTTTTGGCCAATATTCGCGAAACAGATGCTATTTTGCATGTTCTTCGTTGTTTCGACGACGATAATGTTACTCACGTCGATGGACGAGTTGATCCGGTTCGCGACAAAGAGATTGTTGACGCGGAATTGCAGTTAAAGGATTTGGAAACAATCGATGCGCGCATCAATAAAGTGGAAAAGCAGGCCAAAACCGGAGGAGACAAAGATGCAAAAATTGCATTCGAAGTATATTCCAAAATACGTGAAGCTTTGTTGCACGGCCAATCGGCACGCACCGTAACTTTCGATACCAAAGATGAACAAAAAATTGCTCACGATCTTTTTTTGCTGACCGATAAGCCGGTTTTGTATGTTTGCAACGTGGACGAAAAAAGTATTGTCACGGGAAATAAATATGTCGATGCTGTTCGTGAAGCAGTTAAAAACGAAAATGCCAAAATTCTCGTAATTGCCGCAAAAATAGAATCGGAAATTGCTGAATTTGATTCTTATGAAGAACGACAAATGTTTTTGAACGAAATAGGACTGGAAGAATCAGGTATGAATCGTTTGATAAAATCGGCCTATAAATTATTGAATCTGCAGACTTTTCTCACTGCAGGACCTCAGGAAGTTCGCGCATGGACATTTCATAAGGGATGGAAAGCTCCACAATGTGCCGGAGTTATTCATAGCGACTTCGAGAAAGGATTTATTCGTGCCGAAGTCATCAAATATGAAGATTACATAACTTATGGTTCTGAAGCAGCCGTAAAAGAAGCAGGCAAAATGTATGTCGAGGGAAAAGATTACGTGGTTCAGGACGGAGATATCATGCACTTTCGGTTTAATGTATGAAATTTTAAGGTTGGAAATTTGCTTTTGTATTTTAACGTAAGGGTGTGTTATGATCTAATGTTACGTTGTGTAACTTCATATTGCTGAGCCATATCGATAATAAATATCTCAATAACAATAGAATGCAAAATAAAAACAATAGGTTATTTTTTATTTAATGAGTAAAGCTATAAATCTAAGCTCTTTTTTGTTTTTGGGCGTTTTTACTAGGAAAAGGAATAAAAATTATTTGTATTATTTCTAAATTATAGAAATATGTTGTAAAACATATTAATTTTATTTTCATTAATCGTTTGACTTTTTACTTTTGCATAAAGTTTCGTTATTTTAATAGCAAGGCGTGTGGAAAGAGTTTCTCTAAAAATGATAGCTGAGGAATTAGGAGTTTCTATTGCGACAGTTTCTCTTGTTTTGAATGGGAAGGATAAAAATGGGAGGGTCGGCAGAGATACGGCGAAGAAGATATTGGATAAAGCGGCAGAATTAAATTATGTGCCGAATACGTTCGCCATGGGATTAAAGATGGGACGATCCAAAACGATAGGTTTAATTGTGGCGGATATTTCAAATGTGTTCTTTGGAACGTTAGCCTTATATGTTCAAGAATATGCCGAAAAGGAAGGCTATACCGTAATTGTAGCCAACACAAATGAACATGTCAAAAAGATGGAAAGAATGATTAAACTATTAAAATCAAGGCAAGTAGATGGTTTAATCATCACTCCAACGGAAGGAAGCGAATATCTGATCGAAGATTTAATGAAAGATAAAATGCCGTTGGTACTGGTTGATAGAAGCTATCCGGATTTGCAGGTAAACTCGGTGTTGATCAATAATTATGAAATCTCGTATAAATCGACGAAACAATTGATCCAACAAGGGTGTAAAAATATTGCTTTTGTAACGTACAAGCAGAATCATTTTCACATCAATGAACGAAAGAGAGGGTATTACGAAGCCGTCAAAGAAGTTGGACTTTATAAAGAGGACAATATTCAAGAAGTACGGTATGAATTTTTGAAGAGCGATATCGACCGAGCTATTTCTTATTTGGTAAAGAAGGAAGAAAAGATAGACGGGATTTTTTTTGCTACGAATTCGATTTCCATTGCAGGTGTAAAATCGCTGTATAAACATCATCTAGTTTTACAAAGGGATATCCAGATTATGTGTTTTGATGAGAGCGATGCTTTTTATTTGGTTCCTTTTTCTATTCCCTTCGTCAAACAGCCCATCGAAGAAATGGCCCAACATGCTATACAGATATTGCTTGATCAGATAGAAGAAAGGATTTTGAAAGTAGAGAAATGTTTTCTGGATGCAGAATTGATATTAAGATAATAAATTTTTTTTCTTTAGTAGGTTAAACGTTTAATAATAATAAGGAGTATGCAAATAAATTATCCGAAAATCGGTATCCGTCCCATAATTGACGGACGTAGAAAAGGGATTAGGGAATCGTTGGAAGAAACGACAATGAATCTGGCAAAGAGTGTCGCAACATTATATAGCGAAGTGTTGCGTTATCCGGATGGTTCTCCTGTGGTGTGTGTGATAGCTGATACGTGCATAGGTGGAGTGAACGAAGCGGCTATGTGTGCCGAGAAATTCGAACGTGAAGGAGTAGGTTTGTCGTTGTCGGTAACGCCATGCTGGTGTTATGGTTCGGAAACCATAGACATGAATCCGATGATTCCAAAAGCTATTTGGGGATTTAACGGAAGTGAGCGTCCCGGTGCCGTATATTTGGCAGCGGCGTTGGCAGTTCATAATCAAAAAGGATTGCCGACATTCGGTATTTATGGCAAAGATGTGCAGGACGCCGGAGATACTACAATTCCTGATGATGTCAAGGAGAAATTATTGCGTTTTGGTCGTGCGGGACTTGCTGTGGCACTAATGCGTGGCAAATCTTATTTGGCAATCGGTTCTGTAGCAATGGGGATCGGTGGTTCTATGGTAAATCCCGATTTTCTTCAGGACTATCTGGGCATGCGTACGGAATATGTCGATTCAACAGAAATTCTTCGTCGCATTCAACTCGGCATTTACAATAAAGAGGAATTAGAACAAGCAATGAAATGGACGAGAGAAAACTGCATGTCTCGAGAGGGAGAAGATTATAATCCTGAACATTTGAAAAAAACGCGTGAACAGAAAGACAAGGATTGGGAATTTGTGGTAAAGATGACGATGATCATGCGTGATCTGATGATTGGTAATCCTGTACTCGATAAAATGGGGTTTGGTGAAGAAGCCTTAGGGCATAATGCCATCGCCGGAGGTTTTCAGGGACAACGTCAGTGGACGGATTATCTGCCAGATGGCGATTTTTCGGAAGCGATGTTGAATTCCTCCTTCGATTGGAACGGGATTCGTGAACCCTATGTTTTTGCAACGGAAAATGATCATTTGAATGCTATTAGCATGCTATTTAATCATTTATTGACAAATCGAGCTCAAATTTTTGCGGATGTACGTTCGTATTGGAGTCCTGAATCAATTGAAAGAGTGAGTGGATGGAAACCGGATGGGATATTAAAAGATGGGGCTATTCATCTTATCAATTCAGGTTCGTGTACGTTGGATGGGACTGGTGAACAAACCGATGAAAACGGGAATCCGGTAATGAAACCATTCTGGGAGATTACTGAAGAAGAGGTAAATAAAATGCTGAATGCTACGACCTGGCACCCCGCTTCGTTGGAATATATGCGAGGAGGAGGTTATTCTTCCAAATTTCTTACCAAGGGAGGGATGCCGGTAACCATGTGTCGTATCAATTTGATCAAGGGTTTAGGTCCGGTCATGCAAATAGCCGAAGGATGGACCGCTACTTTTCCGGAAGAAGTTTTTGAAATTATCGATAAACGTACGGACAAAACGTGGCCATCCACATTCTTTGTACCACGCATTACAGGTAAAGGACGTTTCACCGATGTCTATTCGGTGATGAATTATTGGGGAGCCAATCACGCAGCTATCAGTTATGGACACATAGGTGCCGATTTGATTACGTTAGCCTCAGCATTGCGTATACCGGTATGCATGCATAATGTCGATGAATCGAAAATATTTCGACCTGCTGCATGGTCAGCTTTCGGTTCAGATAATGAAGGCGCGGATTATCGAGCTTGCTCAACTTATGGAGCTTTGTATAAATAAAAAATTATTCCAAAAAAATGTATTCATGAAAAAGTTAATTTTAGTAAAACGGCATGTTTTTATCTTTCTTTTTTCAATCCTCGGTATTTCGTTATTTTCTCAAAATGAAATGTCGGGAGAAATGTTCGATCTGGCAAAGATAAAAAGCGGAGTTACGAACAAGCGGATCAGCAGTTATGATCAGACAGGCGGCAACGCCGATAATGTGTCCGGAATCAAACCCGGCGAAAAGCGAACCATTGCCGAAATATTGGGAAAGGGAGTCATCAACCACATCTGGATTACAATTGCCCCACCCCCCGGCGAACTGAGCAGAAACGACATCATCCTGCGAATATATTGGGATGGCAACGAATACCCCTCGGTAGAATCGCCTATCGGTCCTTTTTTCGGTCAAGGATGGAACGAACAGTACAATTATTCTTCCTTTCCGCTGAATGCAGGACCTGTGAACGGTACGGGACTCTCTTGTTATTTTGCCATGCCTTTCGAAAAAGGCGCACGCATTGAAATAGAGAATCAAACCAACCGAAACATCGATGCTTTCTATTATTATGTCGATTATCTTGAAATGGACAAATTACCTGATGGCATGGGCCGTTTTCATGCCTGGTACAATCACAAACTGACCAATGCATTGGCCGATGGGGAAAATGAATGGGGAACTCTTGGTCCTCAAGGGAATAATACTACGGGAGAAAATAATTACGTATTTATCGAAACAAAAGGTAAAGGGCATTTTGTGGGCATCAATTACTATGTACATTCTCCGACCCCGATGTGGTATGGCGAAGGGGATGACATGTGGTTTATTAATGGTGAACAAATCCCATCAATGACCGGAACAGGGACAGAAGACTTCTTTAATACCTCCTGGTGTCCCAAAGAACCTTATACCAGCCTTTTTTTCGGTTATCCGCGCATAAACAATGATGTCGGTTGGCTTGGAAGAACTCATTTGTATCGTTTCTTTATCAACGATCCGATTTTTTTCGAAAACGGAATTAAAGGAACCATCGAACATGGACACAACAACAATCTGACGCTCGATCTGGGATCGGTAGCCTACTGGTATCAGGACAAAGCCATGATGTTACCCTCGGCTCCCACAAAAGAACAACGCAAACTGATGCCGTTTATCGGTCCTTCGGAAATCCATAAATGGCGCGATGCGTGGAGAAAAGCAAAGGGCAATAGTCCTACTCTGTGGGGAAATGAATAATTTATAAATTAAATAATAGATTTACGTATGAAAAATTTTATAAGCAAACTTGTTTTGGTTTGTTTGTTTCTGGAATTTACTGTTTATGTTTTTGCTACACAGTTACCTGACGAGACACAACAGGATAAAACCGTCAGGGGAGTTGTTATAGAACAGAACACAAATGAGCCCTTGCCTGGAGCAAGTGTATATGTAAAAGGTACTACTGTCGGTACCACTACCGATATAGATGGAAGATACCAGTTGGAAGTGTCTTCAGAAGATGCTGTACTAGTTTTTTCTTTTATCGGTAAAAAAACAGTGGAACGATCTGTGAGAGGAGTGACGGTAATTAATGTGGTTATGGAAGATGAAGCAACCATGCTTGATGAGGTGGTTTTTACGGGTTATATGACACAAAAAAAAGCTGATCTTACCGGATCTGTTTCCATAGCAGCAAGCACTGATATTATCAGAAATCCTTCAGCCAACGCAATGAAAGCATTACAGGGAAAACTTCCCGGTGTGTACATCACAACAAATGGGGGAAATCCTGCCGAACACGTTAATATTCAGATAAGGGGGCTCTCTTCTCTTTCGGGCGGTGTAAAGCCGTTGATCGTGTTGGATGGAATGCCTACGGAAAATCTCAATCTCAGAGATATTAATGCCGACGATATAGAATCAATCCAGGTATTGAAAGATGCTGCTTCAGCCAGTATATATGGTGCACGTGCATCTGGAGGGGTTATTTTAATTCAGACAAAAAAAGGGAAAGAAGGAGCCCTATCCATAGAGTATAATGGAAGTGTCTCATTCAGTTCTGTTTTGAACGCACCCAGATTGATGAATGCAGAAGAATATGGAATAGCCGCTTTCAGAGCTCATGCATATGACGAAAAGGTATACGGTGTTCCTATGTCATTGCCCACTCCTTATGATTTTACCTGGCACAGAAACGAAAACGGAATAGCAGTGCTCGATGAGGTGAAGCCGGCAGAGTGGTTAAATCCGGAGAAAACGGTACAGGGCTCGAATACGGATTGGATGGACGAAATTTTTCGTACCGCATTGATGACAAATCATCAGGTGACTGTTTCCCATGGAACGGATCGCTCAAAAAGTCTGTTCTCATTGGGATATTTCAATAATGAAGGTACACAGATTCATACTTTCTTCAGACAATATTCAGTCCGTGCCAATACAGAATACAATTTATTGAATAACAGGTTGAAAATTGGTGAAAATATTGCGTTGTCGTATTTGCAATATAATGATAGGAATGAAACACGTTGGGCAATGATCAATCCTCCTGCCTGTCCTGTTTACGATATAAATGGAAACTGGGCAGGAACTCCGGGTTTTGACGACTTTACTAATCCGGTACGTGTTCTGACAATGAATAAGGATAATATCAATAATTATGTCAAGATAATCGGTAATATTTTCCTTGACCTTGATATCTGGAAAGGGATATCGGCCCGTACGCAGTTCGGGGTAGATTATGGAAATGCTTACAGCAGAATTATCGACGGGAAATGGTCTGAGACAGGGGGACGGAATAGTAATGATGAGAATTACGTTGGAAGTTATCAATCTCACCCGCTCAGCTACGTGTGGACAAATACACTCTCTTATACGCTGAATACAAAAAGACATTCAATTGATGCAGTGTCAGGTATCGAATTTACGCGATTCGTACAAGAAGGATTTTCGGCAAGAAGAGAAGGTATATACTTGGAAGACAGAGATTTTGCTCATATTGGTGTAACTACCGGTTCGAAATATTCACTGGGTAGCTCGGCAGATGAATACACCTATTTTTCACTTTTTGGTAAAGTAAATTATGCCTTTGATTCAAAGTATCTTCTCTCGTTCACGTTACGACGTGACGGATCTTCCCTCTTTGGCCCAAATAACCGATATGGTACTTTTCCTGCTGTCTCGGCCGGATGGAGGATTAATGACGAATCTTTTATGGCTGATATTGAAGCGGTATCAGACTTAAAATTCCGGGTAAGCTGGGGTACGAACGGAAGCGTACAAGGATTGCCGCGTGGATATACTTCTACACCTTTCACGACCGATTATTTTAGTACGTCTTATCCGATAGAGGGTAATGAAACAGGTACTCTCTGGTCTGGTTATAGGAGAGTTTGGATCGGGAACCCCGATCTTAAGTGGGAGACGACAACTCAGACTAACTTGGGTATAGATTTTGGTTTTATGGATCAACGCTTATTCGGTGCGTTAGACTATTATTTTAAAAAAACGAAAGACGTGTTGGTACAAGTTCCTTATATTGCCGTAATGGGTGAAGGAGGAGAGCCGTGGATTAATGGTGCCTATATGAATAATCAGGGTATTGAGTTTGAAATTACTTACAGAAATAACCCTATGGCTGATTTTCAATATGCCATCACTGCCAATATTGGCTCTTATAAGACAAAACTAATAGAACTTCCTGAAAATGTGATTAATAGATACCCTGGTGATGGCATGCGCGATTTTGTGATAGGCAGAACGCCTAATATCTTTTATGGGATGGTGGCAGACGGAATCTTCAAGACGCAGGAAGAAGTGGATAATCATGCTGAACAGACAGGGAAAGCGGTCGGAAGAATTCGTTATAAAGACCTGGATGGTAACGGAGTCATTGATGAGTTGTATGACCGAACTTATATAGGAATTTCTGATCCAGATTTTTTTGGAGGTATTACCTTTGACCTCGGTTACAAAAATTTTGATATGAATATCTTTTTCCAAGGTGTATATGGAAATATGGTAAATAATACCTGGAAACAGGAAAGCGATCTATGGAGTATTTCGGTGCCTGCAGGAAAGAATCACGAAAAAAGAATATTAGGGGCATGGTATTTCGATAATGTCTATTCGGATATTCCTGCTATGTCTAATTCAAATCCAAATAGTGAGCAACGGTTCTCTTCCTATTTTGTAGAAGATGGATCCTATCTGAAGTTGAGAAACATAGAGTTGGGATATACCTTTCCAAAAAAGATTGCATACACAATAATGATGCAGAACCTTAGGATTTATGCTTCGGCACATAACGTTTTTACGCTTAAGAAAAAAGGATATACCAGCTTCGATCCCGAAATGCCTGGGTATGGTTATTTGACGCCATTTACAATGACTTTTGGAATTAATGTAACATTCTAACTTATAGTTTCGGAAGATGTATACAAATCACTATCATTATCAAAACAAGAAAAAAAATGAGTATAGGTTTATTAGTACTTTAGTAAAAAAGTAAAATATTTTAAAGATTATCATATGAAAAAGTTAAAATATATTTTTTTAGTTGTTACCTTCATCGTTACGGCAAATAGCTGCTCCGATTTTTTGGATGTTCCTCCAAAACAGGTATTGGACGAGAGTTTGCTGACTTCTCCAGAAGATATGGAAGGTTTTGTGACAGCGGCATATGCAAGAATTACTGACATACCATCCTGGGACTCTCCCTTTTCACCCTGGTGGTCTGGATCTATGCGGTCCGACGACTCATATAAAGGAGGAGGGGGTGTATGGGATGGAGGTGACGGATGGGGTTTTATGGAAACCTTTGTGAATCTGACTCCAAACGGTTGGCCACTTGATTATCCATGGTATGTTTCTTATCAAATCATTCAGCGTTGCAATACAGCGATACAGAAGCTGAATAACATCTCCGAAAAGGATTTTCCTTTGAAGAATGTAAGAATAGGGGAGATGAAGTTTATCAGGGCTTTTGTTCATTTCAGGCTCAAACAGTTTTTCAAATATATACCTTATATAGACGAAAATGTGGTGGGAGGAACAACTGCATTTGAAGCGATTCCTAACAGAGACCCCAATTATCCCAATGATTTGTATCTTTGGGAGCGAATTCTGAACGATTTTAAAGATGCTGAAGTGTCTCTACCCGATGTACAACCAGAGAAAGGAAGAGTTGATAAAAATGCTGCCACAGCGATGGTAGCCAGAACGCTAATGTTCATGGCATACGAGCAGGACAATAGGCATCAGGTAATCAATATCAATAAAGACCGGCTCTCGGAAGCATTGGTTTACTTGAATAAGCTTACCGAACAGGAAGGAGGGAAGGTAGATCTTTGTGCAGATTTCGGAGAAAACTTTATTCATACATCCGACAACAACACAAAGGAGTCAATCTGGGAAATTCAATATTCTATTAATGATGGCAGTTTCACCGGAGGAAAAATCAATCGAGGAGAAGGATTGAATCATCCATGGAAGTGGGCTGGATTTCAATGTTGTGGGTTCCATCATATCAGTTATAATATGGGGAATGCTTTTAAAACGGGACCTGACGGATTGCCCCTATTTGATGATTACAATAAAGATTGCTATGGAGATTACATCAAGAATGTGGATGGAAGTGATAATATTGCCCTTGTTGATGCAGGAAATCCGGCGTATTTTAATAAATACACTTGGGATCCTCGTTTCAGTCATACTGCAGGTGTTCCTGGACATCCGTGGAAATACGATCCGAATCTGATTTTTGAAAGTAGGGGAATAAGGAACGGAGCTGAATATGGTTGGTTAAAATCGGTGAAAGAATTACCCCACCCGGGTTGCGGTTGTCTCCTCTATGATGGATGGCAGTTCAATTCGATGAATAAGCGGATGATACGCTACGATGAGGTGTTATTATGGAAAGCGGAAGTATTGATTCAGTTGGACAGATGGAATGAAGCTTTAATTCCTATCAATAAAGTCCGTGAGCGGGCTGCTCATAGCGCTGGTTGGTTAATCAATGCAGACGGTACACCAGTTATGAATTATCATGTAGAGATCTATAAACCGGGAGACAATTGTACTTGGAGTAAAGAATTTGCATGGAAAGCAATGCAGTGGGAAAACCGATTGGAAATGGCTGGTGAAGGACGCCGTTTCTTCGACCTGCAGCGTTGGGGTATTCTAGAGGATGTTATGAATAACTATTTTGCCGTAGAGAAAACCAGATTCTCATGGTTGTCTGTTGCCCGCTTTACTGCCGGAAGGGATGAATTTTTCCCCATCCCCCAAAATCAAATGAAATGGGCTAAAGGTAACTATACACAAAATCCGGGATATTAATATTGGAAATTAAATTTATGATTATGAGAAAAATAGAAAAACTGATTGTTGCATCTCTCATCTTAGTTCTATTTACTGAATGTTACGATAGAGATATCCTTGATAGGAAAGATTTTAATCATTCTTTACCTAAAGTAGAGAATATATCTTATACGCTGGAAGGGAATGTGGTTAAATTGTCATGGCAAATACCCGATAACATCCCGCAAGATTTCAAGCGACCACTGGAAGTAAGTATTCAAGTGGTGGAGGATGATATTTACCGGCAAAAGTTCTCCATATTTAATGAAATCAATACAGCAGAGGTTACAGTAGATCCGAATAAAAAGTACCGGTTTATTGTCAAATTACTGGGTTTTCTGACTCCTGAAGCAAAAGAAGAAGGGTTTACGGACAGGGTTTATTCCGAAGGTGTGATTATTGAAATTGAATAACAACTGTTGCTATGTGAGTAAATGAAGGTGTACCGAAAGCAGTTACTTATTTTAGTAATAAAGCTTGGCGGTACACCTATTATCTATCTATTTCTCTTGAGAGTCTCGAATTTGAATTTTTATAGGATAAAAGTTTATGAATGTAGAGAAAAATAAAAACTATCGTATATTTATAGCCTTTTCAATCATTGCATTGAGTGTATCCTTTTGCGGTAAAGAAGAAGGTAGAAATAAGCCTTATATTCCGATTGATGAGATCTCGGTGGCTGAAACAGATCTTATACCCGACAAGAAGACAAAGACTGTTTCTACACTTCTCGAGTTTAAAAATCTTGACAATATTGATTATCTGATCGTGAATAAGAGTGGAGGAGAAAGTTATTCGGAAAAGATCAGTCGGTGTGTGCTTTCATCACCGTATCTTTTCAAATATACGGTAAGGGCTTCCGACCCACATTTTTTCAAACTTTTACTGAAAGCCGTTTATCGGGATGGAAATGTTTCTAAAGAAATTTCACTCAGTATAGATAATAGGTGGGGTTTTTTTATCCGCAATGTGAGCCGAATAGCACGTGTTACGGGAGCTCAGATGTCCGGAGAAACATTCCCCAGTCCCAATAATACTCCATTGAAATGGAATGTTGGTGGAACGGATCTGGGTATTATCTGGGAGATGGGCCCCGATAAATATGGGATATTCTTTGGCGATACTTTCGGCCGTGATTTCAAGCCAAATCCCACCAATCCTGGGCCTAATGGATGTTGTTGGAGAAGTAATGTACTCGCTTTTTCTGAAGATAAAAATTTGGATGACGGATTGACTTTCAGAAGCATGGTGACTGATGCGAGGGGTGATGCTCGAGAAATCATACATGGAGGAAAAGACACATCTGGAAATGGAGACTGGACGTCTATTCCTTCTGCTGCTATCCGTGCTAACGGGATTGATTATGTCCATTATTTCAATATCAGGAACTGGACTGGATGGATCACTAATTATTCCGGGATGTACAAATCGATGGATAACGGGCAAACATGGGAAAAATGTGATGGCATTACATTCTCCTCCGATAGTCCTTTTGGGCAAGGAGGATATTTTAAGAAAGATGGGTATGTTTATATGATCGGTACGCAAACCGGTAGAGACAGCAAAGCCGCTCTTGCCCGTTTTCTTGAATCGGATATTGAAAACAGGGATCAGTATGAATACTGGAACGGCTCTTCCGGTGAGTGGAAAAAAGGAGATGAAAATCTGGCAACTATTATTATTAACGATAAAGTGGGAGAGTTATCATTCATTTATAATGAGACATTCAACAAGTGGTTTATTGCCTATTTCAATGGTGACCGGTATAATATCACAATGCGTACTGCGGAACAGCTTACTGGTCCTTGGAGTGAGCCATATGAATTGGCAGCAGGAAAGGATTATCCACAATTGTACGGGTCCTATTTCCATCCCCTATCGGTAACAGGAGAAAATCTCTATTTCCTTATGTCGATGTGGATGCCCTACAATGTTTTTTTGATGAAAGCCGAAATAGCAGATATGGGTAGCTTTCAGGATTAAAGAAAAGTACAAACGATTATTTAGAAAACAGAGATATGCGACAGTTACTACTTTCTTTATTTTTACTGATACTCCTCCGTTCGGGTGCTCAGCAGAGTTTTTCGGATTGGAAGCAATTGGCGCTACCCGATACGGTTGGCACATGGATACAACCGGTACAGGGAAAACCGGCGATGCCGGTATGGGGCCATGCCAATGGTATAATTGTGGGATTGGCTCCGTTACCGGGCCCCAGAGGATTGATCAGAATTTACACTCCCTATCTGGATTATGAATTTCCTGAGGTGATGAATTTTATTGCTTTTGAGCCAATTCCGAGAGGAGCTGAAGAACGTGGGTATTCGGAACTTGAAAAGAGTAGTCTGGATAAGGATGAATGGGGAAAACGTTTTTGGAGCTTTGACGATGCTACGGCTGTTTTATCTTTAAATGAGCAATACCCGGCAAGAGGGGTAGTGGAAAAGATAGACGGGGAGGAGACGCTTACCTTGTATGTTTTTTCCGAACCTTTTGATAACGGAGCCAAAGTGTATGTTCGCCTTCGTTTCTTCGAATCCCGCCCTTACGAATTTGAGATAACGACGAATACATATAGCGGCTCCGTTGATCTGGATTATTTCATAACGACCGCTACCATGGGAAACAAAGCCCGTTTGAGAACGCTTTTCTTAAAAGACGGAGAAAAATCCTCACTCGATTTGTGGTCTGGTTACAAGGATATCCATTTTACGTCACATGCGTACTTTTCTCAACAAGAGATGATACGGAGTCGGAAGGGGGACGCTTATTTTATTGCTGCACCCAATGAAAAAGACTACAGTAAAGCGGTGTACGCAGCCGAGACAAATGTACATTGGAAATTTACCGGGAAACAGGCAACGCAATATTGGGCACAGAAGAACCCTCAGGAGAAACTTACCGGATTGGTCAACGGGCGTTTTACCTATTGGGCAAGTGAAACCCACATTCCGGGAGGTATTTCAATTGAAAACTTTGAATTGAAATCACCGTTTAAAAATGGAGAACAGTTTGTTTTTGGGATTACCCCGCTCTCACCGCAACAGTTTATCTGGCAGATAAAGAATCGACACCCTTATGACGCCGTAGTTAATGAATTCAATTTAAACAACAATAGTGGAAATGAATAACAATCGCAGGGCATTCCTAAAGAAAATTGGGTTAGGCACGATCGCCGCGTCAAATATCCCCGGCTTTGCATCAGCTGAAAGCTTATTGAAGCAGTCTCCTACTCTCGATCCGCTTAAAATTCAGTTGGAAAGGACGAAAAGAGTTTTCAACGGAAAATACGAGAATGAATATTTAAATAGAATTGCTTTCCCGATAGGAGGTATTGGAGCTGGAATGTTCTGTCTTGAAGGAACGGGAGCTATTTCGCATCTTTCGGTGAACAATCGGCCTGACATATATAATGAACCCTATGCTTTTGCTGCTATAAGTATAAAAGGTATTGAAAGAGGTGCTAAAGTCCTGGAAGCAGTAGTACCAAAATGGAAATTGTTTGGTCCGCCCGGAACAGGGAATGGTGGTGGTAATCGGAATTACGGTTTACCACGCTTCGAAAACGGTTCTTTTTTGGCTCGTTTCCCTTTTGCCACAATTGAATTGCAAGATAAAGATATTCCGCTCGAAATTGAAATCAGTGGGTGGAGTCCTTTCATTCCTACTGATGAAGATAATTCGAGTTTACCGGTGGGGGTATTGGAATATCATTTTAAAAATACCTCGGGGAAAAAAATTGATGCTGTTTTTTCATACAATTCAAAGAACTTTATTGACGAGAAAGGCAATATTTCTGCGTTAAGAAATGGTTTCAGATTGACAAAAGCCGGTAATGGCGGAGGAAATGCAGTCGGTGGTTTTGGGATTTATGTTAATGATGATAAAGCAGTTGTTGATCATTGTTGGTTTAGAGGAGGGTGGTTTGATTCTCAGACCATTTTGTGGAAAAATATTAAAGATGGAAATATCATAAGTCATCCACCAATTGAAGAAACATCTCCCGGAGCATCAATTTATCTGCCCATTTCTCTATTACCTGATGAGGAAAAGGTCATAAAGGTAAATTTCTGCTGGTATTTACCAAAATCCGATTTATCCATTGGACAAGCCATGTTCACCGGTAATGCTTTCGGAGACAAACCATCTAAAGGCATTGCTCCCGGCCAACAGCAAGTTTCGGGATTTGCCGGTAAACAGTTGGTCAATACATTTGATCCTAATGGTGATGGACAGATGGGTATTTTATTCTCACCCGAGTTCAAAATCAATAGAAGGTATCTAAAATTTTTGGTAGGTGGCGGAAACCAAAAAGATAAAACTTCCGTAAATTTGGTGGTCGATGATGAAATTATAAAAACAGCCACCGGTAATCAGTCAGAGGTTTTAAATGAACAAGTTTGGGATTTAAAGGAATATGTGGGTAAAACTGCACGTATAAAAATCATTGATTTGGAGACTGCAGCGTGGGGGCATATTCTTGCCGATCAATTTGTCTTGACAGATGATCGGACAGAAGATCTTTTCGTTCCTTCTTCTTCGGCTATTCTTTTGGCGGATTTTGAAGGTGAAGATTATGAGGAGTGGGAAATCATTGAAGCCGAAGAACAACAAAGCTCATTAGCTGTCTCGGAAAGAGTTTACAGACCCTGGTATGCTTCCCGTTTTCAAAATCTGAATGAACTCATTCAATATTGGGATCGTTTGGCCGTTGAACTCAAACAAAAGAGTGAACTGTTTCGGGACGCTTTTTATGCATCTACTCTTCCTCAAGAAGTGATTGAAGCAGTTTCTGCGAACTTGACCATTTTGAAGTCTCCAACAGTTTTACGATTGGCTGATGGAAGGCTTTGGGCGTGGGAGGGTTGTAATGATAATTCCGGTTGTTGTCATGGCAGTTGTACGCATGTGTGGAATTATGCTCAAGCAATTCCTCATTTATTCCCTGCCTTAGAAAAGACATTGCGTGAAACGGAGTATAAGATTAATCAGAATGAAGAAGGGCACCAGAATTTCAGAGCTAATCTTCCACTTACTCCTCCGCCGCATAATTTTCATGCAGCTGCGGATGGGCAATTGGGCGGTATCATGAAAGTGTATCGCGATTGGCATATCAATGGTGACACGGAGTGGATGAAAAGCCTTTACCCTTACGTTAAATCGAGTCTCGATTATTGCATTCGTACATGGGATCCAAAGCATAAAGGTTATCTTGAAGAGCCTCATCATAATACGTACGATATCGAGTTTTGGGGACCGGACGGAATGTGTACCAGTTTTTATTTGGGTGCTTTAACTGCTTTCATTGAAATGAGTAAGGAGTTAAAAAAGCCCTGTAATGAATATAAAACGCTGTTGTCAAGAGGGAAAAAGTATATAGAAAATGATCTTTATGATGGAGAGTATTTCATCCAAAAAATTCAATGGGAAGGGTTGCTAGCTCCCAATCCACTTGAAGTGCAATCTTTTGGCGGGGCATATTCGGAAGAAGCACTTGCTTTGTTAAAAAAAGAAGGGCCCAAATATCAGTATGGAAAGGGATGCCTTTCTGACGGTATTCTGGGAATGTGGTTAGCGTCGGTATGTGGCCTTAACGAAATTGTTGATCACCAGAAAGTTAAAAGTCATCTGCTTGCTGTTCATCAATACAATTTAAAAACGAATTTAATGGATCATGCCAATCCACAGCGACCTACATACGCTTGCGGAAACGAGGGTGGACTTTTGTTGTGTACCTGGCCGAAAGGTGGTGAACTTTCCTTACCTTTTGTTTACAGCAATGAAGTTTGGACAGGAATAGAGTATCAGGTTGCGAGTCATCTCATGTTTAAAGGAGAGGTGGAAAAGGGATTGGAAATTGTTCGGGAGTGCCGAAAAAGATATGATGGAACGGTGAGAAATCCTTTCGATGAATATGAATGCGGGCATTGGTACGCACGAGCCATGTCAAGTTATGGAATGTTGCAAGGTTTGACAGGTGTTCGATACGATGCGGTGGACAAAACGATGTATATCGATTCAAAAATCGGTGATTTTACGAGTTTTATCAGTACTGCTACGGGATTTGGAACAATTACATATAAGGGAGGAAAGCCTTCATTAAATGTGGTTTACGGGCATATCGACGTGAATAAATTTATCGTTTCAGGCAAAATAGTAAAATAGAAGTTTGAGTATTAATTCACTATAAATTTTTTTTATTATGCAATCTGAATCAATTGTTTACAGCCTTTTATTTATTTTGATTTTTTCATCTACGAATCTTTTGGGACAAAATGAAAGGTTCAACGGATTGAATATGAATATGGGAAATCTGTATCGGCTTTCCGATGCCGAAACAAGATCGATCAGTCCCGAAAACTTTACGGGAGAAAAGGGAAAGGGAGGGATGGCCATTCCTGATCCGGAAGCAACGAGAAATACGGCCAATGCTTCGTTGGCAGCACGAGATCTTGGACAAGGATGGAAGGTTAATCCTTTTATCATTATTAAACCCGGTGAGACAATTACCTTGGCGGAAATTGACGGTCCGGGAGCCATTCAGCATATCTGGATGACACCTACCGGTAATTGGCGATTTTCCATTGTCCGTATTTACTGGGACGATGAAGAGACTCCTTCGGTTGAAGTACCGGTAGGTGATTTTTTCGGGATGGGATGGGGTGAATATGCTCATCTTAATTCGCTTGCCGTTTGTGTCAATCCGGGAAGTGCATTTAATTGTTACTGGCCGATGCCTTTTCGGAAGAAATGCCGGATTACGATGGAAAATATCAATGATCAGGACGAAATGCGGCTTTATTACCAAATAGACTACACACTTACCGATGTTCCGGATGATGCGGCCTATTTTCATGCGCAGTTTCGCAGGACAAAAGTGAACGAAACGTCGGATTATACGATTATCGATAATGTTAAAGGCGCGGGGCATTTTGTTGGTGTTTATCTGGCATGGCAAGTGAATAATAATGGTTGGTGGGGAGAAGGAGAGATCAAATTCTTTCTCGATGGCGACACAAAATTTCCTACGATTTGCGGTACGGGAACGGAAGATTATTTTTGTGGCTCGTACAATTTCGACCGGAATGGAAAATATGCCGCCTTTACCACCCCTTACAGTGGACTTGTGCAGGTAATATCCCCTGATCTGACGTATAAAGCAGGACAGCGTTTTGGGCTTTATCGCTGGCACATCATGGATCCTGTTCGTTTTAAAAAGGATTTGCGCATCACGATTCAGGACTTGGGCTGGCGCCATGGAGGACGGTATTTGCCCCAGAAATCCGATATATCTTCGACTTGTTTTTGGTATCAAAAAGAGCCCCATGCCAAATTTCCACAATTACCCGATTGGCAGCAATTAGAAGTGAATTAAAAAACCGAGGAATAATGAGAAAGATATCGCTGAAAATTTTTCCGGGTGTCGTATTACTATTTATTTGCGGCTTAAACACATATTCGCAAACACACACATTCCAAAAAGAACTGGCGTTACTAAAACGAGTGGATTTGCTTCCCGCATACCGTCACAATCAACTTATAGAGCAAGAATCGAGCTACGATCGCACGTGGGGTAACGACGACGGTTTTTCGGGAAAATATTCATATGTCCGGAAAGAGAACGGACACCTTGTCCTTGCAGAATTTGAAGGGCCCGGTGTGGTAAACAGGATTTGGACCCCTACCCCGACCAGCGATATACTGTCGTTTTATTTCGATGGAGAAAAAACACCGCGTTTGAAAATTCGATTTATGGATCTCTTCTCGGGAGAGGTGTATCCGTTCGTAAAACCTGTTTGCGGAAACGAAATAGGCGGATATTACTGTTACATCCCCATCCCCTTTAAAAAATCACTGAAGGTTGTGTTTGAAGGAGAAAAGATAATGTTCCATCAGATACAAGCTCGAAAACTGCCGGGCATGGATGTGGAAAGTTGGACAGGGAACTTCTCGGAATCCGACCGAGAGCTTTTGTCGGAAATAAGCACGTTGTGGTCCGGCATTTTTCCAACGGTACAAAATTATACATCGGGTTTGTCGGACGGAATTGAAACGGAACAAAAAAGTTTTACGCTGCAACCGGGTGAGGAGTTCACATTTTTCGACAAAAAAACGGCCGGACGTATTGTAGGCTTTGAAATTGATGGAGGAACATCGTTCGAGGGTATTTATAAAGATATTATCCTTTCGGCGAAATGGGACGATGAAAAGGTAGAAGCGATCTATGCCCCTGTGGCCGATTTCTTCGGATATGCTTACGGTAAGCCGGCCATGCGCAGTATCCTGATGGGTCGGCAGGAGACTTCCAACTATTGTTACCTGCCTATGCCTTTCGATCGTTCTGCCTCTATGAAACTTGTCTATAAGGAAAGGGAGGGAGTACGTCAGAATCCTGTACCGGTCAACGTGAAAGTGTATTATAACGATAATGGACGGAATGTGAAGGATGAGGGAAAATTTTATACCATTTGGAGAAGAGAAAAGCCCGAAATAGGGCAGTTTCATACCTTTATGGAGACCGAAGGGAAAGGGCATTACGTGGGAACTATTCATCAGGCACAGGGACTGCGCCCAGGCATGACCCTCTTTTTTGAGGGTGATGATACCACGTATGTGGATGGAAAAATGCGTTTGCATGGCACCGGTTCGGAAGATTATTATAACGGAGGATGGTACGCCTTGCTCGATCGTTGGGACAGGGGAATCAGCATGCCCATACACGGTTCGCTCGATTATTCATTGTCTATGGGGCGCACTGGTGGTTATCGCTTTTTCCTTTCCGACAAATTGTCTTTCGAGAAAGAGATTTATCACGGAATAGAGCACGGCGAATCAGGCAATAATTTTCCCGTGGATTACATATCGGTAGCATTTTTTTATGCGGCACAACCTCTTAAGGAAAAAATGGAACCTACTATTGAATTACGCGAGGTTTATCTGCCTTCTACCCATGTCTATTTTCCGCAGTTGATGGAAATCACTCTCGACAGAGGGATGCAGGCTATTTTAGATAGAGGGCTGATGTTTACTTCTTTCGGGCAGGGTGCGGTAAGAGTAATGCTCACGGATGTGCCGGAAGGAAAATACAAGGTATTGGTCAATTATCACGAAAAACCCGGTGGTGCCGATTTTCAGGTATGGCAACGGCAGAATAGGCTCTCGGATTGGATACCGACTAAAGCAGCCCAAGAGACTTTCAGGGAGAATATCCATGTGGGAGATATTCAACTTACATCCCAGACAAATTCCATCACTTTTCATGTGAGGAGCAATGGAAAATCCGATCAGTTCGAGCTGAATTTGATTACACTCGAAAGAATAGATTAGAACACTTGTGAAAATAGACCAGAAAATGATGAAGAGACTTATTTATAGCGTATTGACTACAGTCTTGGTTTTCTCGTCCCTATTGCAGGCACAGAATGCGGAGATGCAAAATCTGCCGTTGCCAATGGAAGTGAAGTTACCCGGTATGTGGCAAAAAACCATTAGTAAGGTTCAATATGACTTGTTGGGAAATGAAAAGGGAATCAGCCAAATTGAGGTAGTGAACGAGAATTGCCTGCACATACAATTCTGTTTCTCCCTCAATCAAACCGTACGGCAGGATGATTGGCAAGTGGTTGTTACTCCCGACTTTTCCCCTTCATTCCATTGGTCACCCCACCTCACGCCTACTCCCCGGCATATCATTGATCAGCATGTGTTCCGTTCTCCGGCGCTGATTGCTGCAGACGACCGGCAAGTGATTACCCTAATTCCCGATCTGGACATCATGAAAAAGGGAACTCCGGTAAGGTGGTATCTCGATCTCGATGCTGAAAATAATCGCCTGGTATTGGGGATGAGTAACAGCAGGGTCGACGATCATGTCCTGTTTGTCCGTGAATCGGGCGCTGAGTATCCGGCAGGAGAAGTGGAGATCGGATTTTTCCTGATGGTGCATACTGACGAAGCGTCACTTAAAAACCCTTTCAGAAAGCCGCTCGATTTCCTCTGGGATCGTTGGGGACATGATCTTTATCAGGCCGGGAATCCGGTAGATGCCGATTTGGAACGATATGTGGATCATACCTACAACTGGGCGTTCAACAGCTGGGCTGATGCTGTATGGCAGGATTTTGAACTGAATGGAAACAAGGTGGGTGCACCTGTTTTTATTGTCAACGTAACACAGAGCCCCAACTATCCGGGGGAGGTGAATGAACGAGAGTTCCGTTCCGTATGGAACTAGGCATGGTTTAGCTCCCTGCGTTCTGCAGGAGGTCTATTCCGTTATGCAAGACGAACAGGAAATAGCGCGTTGATGGAGAAAGCACAGCTTACCAAAGAGCTGGCACTCTCCTTTCCTCAGAAGAATGGATTTTTCTACGGACTTATTGGCACTGAAATGGAAGAGGAGGAAATAGAGGGAAGAAAATATCGCCGTAGTAAAGGATGGGATACTTATTATTGGGGAAATTCAAACAGGAATCCATATACAGGTGATGCTAAAAAATCCCCTTTCCATCTTCTCGATATGAGTTGGACCGCTCTGCTTATGCTTCGTTGGTATGATGAATTGGAAAAAGACGAACGACTACTCGAATATGCGAAAGATTACGCAAAATCGTTATTGAATATACAATACTCAAACGGTTTTTTCCCGGCTTGGCTTGATTTAGAGACATTAAAGCCTCTTGATTTTTTGAATGATTCACCTGAAACATCGATGTCGGTTACCTTTCTTTTAAAGTTATATGAATTGACGGGTAATAAAGAGTATAAAGAAGCTGCCCTTAAAGCGATTGATGCGGTAATCCATAATATCATCCCTGTAGGGCGTTGGGAGGATTTTGAGACCTACTGGTCTTGCTCACGTTACGGATCGGATCATTTGGTAGGCAAAAAAGTAGATAGAAACAATATCTACAAGCAGAATAATTTTTCCATGTTTTGGACCGCAGAAGCTTTATTTGAATGTTATAGGATTACTAAAGACAAGAGGTATTTACGACATGGTCAGCGAACACTTGATGAAATGCTGATGACACAGGCATCGTGGCAACCGCCATATATGTATATAAATGTTTTGGGTGGTTTTGGAGTAATGAATTCCGACGCCGAATGGAACGATGCTCGGGGAAGCCTTTTTGCTGAAATTATTTTGCAATATGGGGGGTTATTAGGTGTGTCGGAGTATTATGAACGTGGCATTTCTGCTTTAAAGTCATCGTTTGTAATGATGTATTGTCCGGAAAATCCCAGAACAAAAGTGCAAGGGGAAAAGACATGGTCTTTTTTTGGTCCCGAAGATTATGGGTTTACTATGGAAAATTACGGTCACAATGGAAGAACAAGCCCTGAAGGTCTTGGGATGGGAGAATTTACTATTTACGATTGGGGTAATGGAGCCGCTGCTGAAGCTTATAATCGTATTTTGGATAAATTTGGAGAGATTGAAAGATTTATAAAATGATATAACACAATGAAAATGAATTATGTAAATTTTATTTTACCGGTAGCTATGGGGGGAATAATGCTTTTCTCCTGCACAGGCAATAAAAAAACGTCAGAAAATATGAAGAAAACGTATGAAAAAGGAACTTTCGGGTATGATTTGAATTATCTCTCGGAAAAAGACAGCTTGATTGTGCTCAAATCGGATGATGAAAAAGCGCAAATGATTGTTTCGGCAAAATATCAGGCTAAAGTATTTACTTCTACTGCAAACGGATTAGATGGAAGAAGTCTCGGTTTCGTCAACTACAAGGTATTCGATTCCGGCGTAATCGACGAACATATGAATGGCTACGGTGGTGAGAATCGACTTTGGTTAGGCCCTGAAGGGGGTAAATATTCTATTTTTTTCGAACCTGGCGTTGAACAAATTTACGATAATTGGCATACACCGAAAGGATTTGATATCGAAGCTTGGCAGGTTGAGCATGTTTCGCAAAAGGAGGCTATGTTTACCAAAGACATGGAACTGAAAAATTATCAAGGTAACCTACTGAAAGTAAATGTAGAAAGAAAAATATCGTTGCTTTCCGAATCGGTTATTTCTCAGCTACTTTCCCTATCCTTACCGGAAGAAGTAAGTGTCGTTGCTTACACGACCGATAACAAAATTACCAATAAAAACGATTTTGAATGGACACCCAAAACCGGCACCGTTTGCATCTGGATGCTCGATATGTTTCATCCATCAGATTCATCCATCACCATTGTGCCTTATCGAGAAGGCGACGAAAAAGGACTAGGGAAAGTAGCCACGACCGATTATTTTGGCGAAATTCCTCCCGATCGCTTGAGAGATGAAGGCGGAATTCTTTATTTGAAGACGGATGGGAAATACCGCAGTAAAATAGGAATGAATGCAAAACGGACAAAAGGGATAGCCGGTAATTACGATCCTATTTCGAAGCGACTGACAATCGTAACTTTTGACGTTGATCCTTCGAAAATTTACCTCAACCAGGAGTGGAATCCAAAAAAAGATCCACTATTTGGGGATGCCTTGAATGCTTATAATGATGGTCCCCTGGAAGATGGCAGCATTATGGGACCTTTCCTCGAACTGGAAAGTTGTTCGCCTGCCGCATTTTTAAAACCCGGCGGATCGCTCTCACATCAGCATCATGTTTTTCATTTTGTTGGCGATGAACCGGTTTTGTCACCTATCTGTGAAAAATTATTGGGAGTAGGCATCGATAAAGTAAAACACATATTTTGATAGGACATAAAGGATATGAATTCGAATAATCATTTAGAAAAGCATCGGTTGGTTCCCGAAGGGATCGTTTTCCCGTTCATCCTTCTTACATCTCTCTTTTTTATATGGGCCGTTCCCAATAACCTGACGGATACCATGCTCGCGGCTTTCAAGCGCATCATGAGTCTTACCGATACGCAGACAGCATGGATCCAGGTAGTGTGCTATTTGCTCGGTTATGGCTGTTGTGCTATCCCCGGCGCAATTTTCATTAAAAAGTTTACGTATAAATCAGGTGTTCTATTGGGTTTAGGTCTCTGTATAACTGGAGCCTTTTTATTTTATCCGGCAATGTTGACGATCGGCATCAGTAAATTTTTCTGTTTTGCCATGTATCTTTTTGCCATTTTTATATTATTTGCCGGTCTTTCCGTGCTGGAAACATCTGCCAACTCATACGTTTATGCGTTAGGAGATCCTTTCACGGCTACGAGAAGATTAAATTTTTCTCAATCCTTTAATCCTTTCGGTGCTCTTACGGGGGTGATAGTAAGTCAGGTATTCGTTTTATCCCAACTCAACACAATGAGTGCTTCAGATAGGGCAATTTTGAACCAAACAGAACTGTTAACTATACAGCGAACGGAACTTCATGCGGTTACCATGGCATATTTGGCATTGGGACTGGTAATGCTGATTCTCTTTCTGTCTATATTTTTTACAAAAATGCCGAGAGCTCAAGACGAGGATAAAACGTTGAATCTGAAAGCTACTTTTAATCGGTTAAAAAGGAATAAGAACTATGTTGGCGGAGTAATAGCGCAATTTTTTTACGTAGGCGCGCAAATTGCGGTATGGTCGTTTATTATTCGTTATGTGATGCAGCAATTGAATTTCGATGCAATCATTGCAGGATTAGGGAATAATCCTTCTTCCGAGGCAATTATCGGCTCTTTACGTGGTATTGAACCTGTTGCCGGCGCTTTTTATGGTTTTTGTGACTGGATCGGATTGGATGCTCTATTACCAAGGACAGCGGAACAAGCGGGTGCAACATATTATATTCTATCGCTCATTCTTTTCGTGGCAGGCCGTTTCATATGCACGTGGTTGATGAAATACACCAAACCGGTTAACCTCCTTTCTGCTTTGGCGGTACTGGCGGTTATTTGTTCGATTACGGCCATTTATGCTTCGGGTTTTGTCGGAGTCTATGCCCTAATGGGAATATCGGGATGCATGTCGCTTATGTTTCCCACCATTTACGGTATTGGCATGAGAGGCTTGGGCGAAGATACTAAGATTGGGGGCTCAGGCATGGTGATGGCTATTGCAGGAGCTGCTCTTTTGACGCAAATCCAGGGTATTCTTTCCGATCAATCGGGAAACATAAAATTTGCCTACTGGGTTCCGGCTATCGCTTTCATTATTATTACTGTTTATAGTTTCACCATTGCCCGCGAAAAAGAGGTACGGTTTGTTTCCGATGAAAAAAATAAACAGGCATAGATTTCAATATTAAAAAGAGAAGATTCATGGACAAATTAGTCATAGGCATAGATTACGGCACGGATTCCTGTCGTGCGATAGTAGTCGATACAACGTCAGGTAAAGAAATTGCTGACCATACAGCCTTTTATCCTCGATGGAGGAAAGGATTGTATTGCGATGCTTCAAAAAATCAGTATCGTCAGCATCCGCAGGATTATATCGATTCGTTGGAAGAAGTCGTTCACGGGGTATTGTCGAAGCTTACTTCCGACGAGCAACAGCAAATTGTAGCGATGGGCATTGACACTACCGGCAGTACACCTTGTTTGACGGATGAGAATGGCATGCCGTTGGCATTGTTGCCTCAGTATGCCGATGATCCCGATGCGATGTTTATTTTGTGGAAAGATCATTCTTCTATTCAGGAGGCGAACGAAATCAATGAGTTGTCCCATCGCTGGCAAACGGATTTTACTTCGCGTTCGGGTGGCATTTATTCTTCCGAATGGTTTTGGGCAAAGGCATTGCATGTTATACGCACGAATAAAGATATTCGAAAAGATGCCTATTCGGTTATTGAGCATTGTGACTGGATGCCTGCCTTGCTGACGGGAAACTTGAAGCCCGAAAAGGTGAAACGCAGTCGTTGTGCTGCAGGGCATAAATGTATGTGGGCGGAAGAATGGGGTGGTTATCCTTCACCGGATTTTCTTTTGGTACTTGATCCGTTGCTTGGCGATTTTGCAGGGCATTTAAGCGAAAAAACATGCACCAGTGATATGAGTGCCGGCAAACTCACAAAAGAGTGGTCGGACCGCTTGGGATTGCCGCAATCTGTGGAAATATCGGTTGGGATTCTTGATGCTCATGCAGGGGCAATCGGCGCTGAGATCAAACCTTATGCGATGGTGAAGATTATCGGCACTTCTACCTGCGATATTGTGGTAATACCTAAAGAGGATGTTAAGGATAAACTTATACCGGGTATTAGTGGGCAGGTTGACGGTTCAGTCATTCCCGGATTTATTGGGCTCGAAGCCGGACAGTCTGCTTTTGGTGATGTATATGCATGGTTTAGAGATGTTCTATCTTGGACGCTCGATTTACTGCCCGATAATATAAAAAAGGATGATAAAGAAAATGTTATCGGACGAATACTCCCGAAATTGACCGAAGCGGCGGAAAAATTGCCGGTTAATGCCTTTGATCTTGTGGCTAACGATTGGTTAAATGGGCGTCGTACGCCTTATGCCGATCAAAAATTAAAAGGCGGCATAACGGGATTAACCTTGGGGACAACACCTGCACAATTGTATAAGAGTCTGGTTGAGGCTACAGCTTTTGGTTCGCGTGCCATTATGGAGCATCTTGAAAAGGAAGGGGTTAAAATCACGGAGGTTATTGGAGTTGGCGGCATTTCTCTCAAATCGCCTTATGTTATGCAAACGCTTTCGGATATCATGGAGATTCCCATAAAGGTAGCTGCCGCACAACAAGCGGGAGCGATGGGAGTTGCGATATGTGCGGCTGTTGCTGCCGGCATTTTTGAGGATATCATATCGGCTCAAAATATCATGGGGAAGGGATATCTGTCGGAATACCATCCTCGACTCGAAAATCGGGAGGTATACCGGAAACTTTATCAACAGTATAATGAATTCGGCTTATTTCTCGATAAAGAGATTTAGTTCTGTTGAAATAATCTGTGATGAAAGGATTGGGTGTCGATTTTTCTCGGGATCATTTTATTGAAGCCGTCTCACCCGAAAATTGCTTCATTAAATTCCCTGTAATAATTGATGGTTTCTTTGGTAAGAATATCCAGCGGAACGTAATTTTCAACTTGTACGGGATTTCTGAAAACCAAATATTCGATGAGGGTTTTCATTGCCATGAAACCCTGTTGTTCCGGTTCCTGTCCGATCAGAAAATAAATTTTATCCTTTTTCAAAGCTTCGATATTGGGTTGAGTCAAGTCCACGCAAACGAGTTTGATATTATCTATATGATTCTCGTACATATAATTGGCAATGATATTTCCTCGAGAATTTAAAACTACAATTCCTCCCACATTTTTGTTTTCCTTGAAAAATTGCGATAGAAAGAAGTTGTTTTTTTCCGGTTCGAGAAGCGAAAAAGGAATAGAAAGAACTTTGTTATCCAATTTTTTTTCAGAAAGGTAATCCATAAATCCTTTTTTTCGCAATACAGTCGTATTTGCACTTTCGTTACCGATTCTCACGGCTTGCAATATTCCAATATCACTCGATTTCGGTATGATGGAAGTAATAAGTTTGCTCATTAAATATCCACATGTGTAGTGATCTGACGAAAAAAAAGCCAGTGGAAACGATTGCTTTATGGCCGAATCGACAAAAATATAGGGTATAGACCTTTTATCAAGTTCGTTTGTCAATTTTACGGTTTCGGCAGCAAATGTAGGTCCGATGATCATGGCATCGGCTTCCATTTTTATAATTTGATCAAAAATACTACGACAAGAAAAAATATCGTATTGGTTATAGGTAATAATTTGATAATCGACGCGAATATTCTGATATTCTTCCAATGCGCGTAAAATACCATTCCGGATACTTTCCCAGTATTCGCCCGGAAAAATATGAGGCATGGTAATAATGATGCGGTATTTTCGTTTTAAAGACATACCACTGATGTGAATATTGGGCTTGTAGTCCACTTCACTCAGTACCTTTTCTACGGCTTCTCGTGCTTTTTTCGAAACTTTTCCCCGATTATGAAGAATGCGATCTACAGTTCCTGTTGAAACACCGGCTCTTTCGGCAATGTCTTTGATACGGATTTTATTTTGCATGATAGCTGTTTTTGAAATAGGTTTAATACCATCTATAATTATAGAGATAAGTCTTTATCGGAAAACGTAAGAATAAATTATTCTACGACGTAGGCACGTATAATTTTTGCGTCTTTTTTGGGACGATCTCTTTCGTCGGTTTCAAGGTTGGCAATTTTATCGATAACATCCAATCCTTCAACAACTTCCCCAAAAACAGTATATTCTCCATCGAGCGTGTGTACACCACCTAACGACGAATATGCTTCGCGTTTTTCTTCTGCAATTTTTAATTTGCCGGGAGTTTGGGCATAAACAGCATCCACAACCTGTAAAACCGAATAGAGCAAAGCGTTGAAGGCTGAAGGATCGGTAGTTTTAAGTCTTGCCAATTCGTCTTTGTGCGGGTTATAATGTTGTTTGATAATAGTGTTTTTGATAGGAACATTTACCGCCATTTCCAGTGTGTCGAGGCGTCCTTGTGTGTAGGTTTTGCCATCGACAATATAAAATTGCGAAGCATCCGATTTTTTTGGGGGATTCTCTTCATTTCCTCTACGTGGAGCTGCCAGAGCTCCTTTTTTGTGAAAGTGACCTGGACGAAATTCCGGTAAAATTTCCATATCCATTCGTCCGGCCCCGATGGAAGCGCCGGCAGGAGCATTTTTCGAATCTTGTGCCCCACCCTGAATCATGAAGTCTTTGATGACGCGATGAAAAAGAGTTCCGTCAAAATATCCTTGTTTCACAAGTTTCAGAAAGTGTTCGCTATGATTTGGGGTATCGTCGTACAGCATTACTTTCATATCGCCAAAGTTTGTAGAAATCACTATATGGGGATATTTGGTTTGAGCTTCGGTGAACTGAAGTGATGAACAAAGCAGGATGAAAATCCATATCAATTTTTTTGTCATGACGAGTCTCGTTTAATTTGTGAAATTACAAATTTTCTGTTAATTAGGCGCTCTACGATACAAATATACAGCTATTCCTGCAAAAATAAAATTGGGAATCCATGCTGCCAACATTGGGGTCATAACTCCCGAAACGGCAAACGATGAACTGATGGTCATAAAAAGGATATAGGTCATACTTAGCGCCAATCCGATACCGATATTCAGGCCCATGCCTCCTTTTACTTTTCGAGCCGAAAGCGATGCCCCAATGATGGTCAAAATAAATGCCGAAAGAGCCGAAGCAATGCGGCTGTGGTACTCGATCTGGAAAGGCTGAATATTGCCCATGCCACGCTCTTTTTGACTTTGAATGTAGTTTCGGAGTTGCGGTGAAGTCATCACCTGCTGATCGCTCGAAGCAATGATAAAATCGTTGGGGACTATTTGCAATGTAGTGTCAATGCTGTTTCCCCGTGTAATGCTTTCTTTGAGACCATCAAAATGACGGATTTGATAATTGCTTATAGTCCATTGGTAGGCCGAATCGTAACGAATGGACTGAGCAGTCAGACGGGAAACTAAGTTGAGACTGTCGAACTTGTCGAGCGAAAAATTGTATCCTGTATTGGTTTGCAGGTCGAAATTGCCGAAATAGGCAATTGTTCCGGGAGCTACTTTAAACTGAATATCATGATCTCCTATTTTACGTTTGTTGGGATTGACATATTTTTGTTCGAACTCGATACGCGATTTGTTGGCCGGTGGTATGATATAGGCCCCGAAAACAAAAGAGGTAACGGCTATAATCAAAGCCGAAATCATATAAGGTTTCATGAGCCGTTTGAAACTGATCCCATTCGAAAGGATTGCAATAATTTCGGAGTCGTTCGCCATTTTGGAAGTAAAGAAAATGACAGCCAAAAAAACAAACAGCGGACTGAACAGATTGGCGTAATAAGGAATGAAATTAAGGTAATAATTGAAAATGATCTCATTGAGTGGCGCACTGTTTGTCATGAATTTATCTATCTTTTCGTTGATATCGAATACCACTGCTATAGATATGATGAGCAGGATCATGAACACGAAGGTTCCCAAAAACTTTTTGATGATATATCTATCGAGTTTAAGCAATTTCAAAGATTTTTTGTCCAACGCTACTTTCATAATCTACGGGTTACGTTTTCAATCATTTTCGATTTCCACAACGAAAAATCGTCTGCAATAATATGTTTTCTTGCTTCTTTTACAAGCCATATATAGAATGCAAGATTGTGAATGGATGCAATTTGCAGTCCGAGTATTTCGTTCACATTGATCAGATGTCGCAGGTAAGCTTTGCTGTAAAGCGAATCGACGAAAGAAGCTCCATCTTCTTCGATCGGAGAAAAATCGTCTTTCCACTTTTCGTTGCGCATATTCATAATACCGTTTTTCGTGAAAATTTGTCCATTACGACCGTTGCGAGTAGGCATGATGCAGTCGAACATATCCACTCCACGTTCGATGGCTTCCAAAATATTTGCCGGAGTGCCAACTCCCATCAGGTATCGAGGTTTGTCTTTGGGTAAAATTTCATTTACCAATGCCACCATTTCATACATTTTTTCGGTAGGCTCACCTACTGCAAGTCCGCCAATCGCATTTCCGTCGGCTTCTTTTGAAGCAACATTTTCGGCTGCACGTTTGCGCAGATCGGGATAAATGCAACCTTGAACGATAGGAAATAGAGTTTGCCGATGCCCATAGGGACATTCGGTTTCGGCAAAACGTTTCAGACAGCGATCGAGCCATTGTTCGGTAAGTTCGAGAGACGATTTTGCATAGTTGTAATCGGCATTTCCGGGAGTGCACTCGTCAAAAGCCATCATGATGTCGGCACCGATAATGCGCTGGATATCTACCACTTTTTCGGGTGTGAAGAAATGCTTTGAACCGTCGATGTGCGATCGAAATTCGGCTCCTTCGGGATTTAATTTTCTATTGTCGGAAAGCGAAAACACCTGATAACCACCGCTGTCTGTAAGTATTGGCCTGTCCCAACTGTTGAATTTGTGCAATCCTCCTCCCTGTCGCAGAATTTCCAATCCGGGCCGCAAATACAAATGATACGTATTTCCCAGAATGATTTGGGCCCCTATATCGTTTTTCAACTCGCTAATATGAACAGCTTTTACGCTGCCAACAGTCCCAACGGGCATGAATATCGGCGTTTCGATTAGGCCATGATCGGTTGTTATAATTCCTGCTCTGGCACTCGATTTCGCATCGGTGTGTATAAGTTGGAAGTCCAAACTGAATTTTGCTTTGAATTTTGTGGAGGCAAAGATACGGGTTTTGTTTCTACAATTTGAATTGTATTCGTTTAAAAATAGTTAGACAAGTTAACTACGATAATAATTGATAAAATAGGCAGGTTGGCCGGAAAATATACTAAATTTGCAGAATCAAGAATGTTTAATCATTGAAAAAGTCAAAATAATGGAAAGAAAACCCGAATGGCTGAAGATTGCTCTTCCAAAGGGTGAGCAATATTTTAAAACTGAAGAATTGGTCGAAACACGACATCTGCATACAATCTGTGTGAGTGGAAAATGTCCCAATAAAGCTGAATGCTGGGGAAACGGAACAGCTACCTTTATGATTTTGGGAGAAATCTGCACGAGATCGTGTAAATTTTGTGCAACAATAACCGGCAGGCCACATCCGGTAGATTGGAACGAACCCCAAAGGTTAGCCGATACTATCTCAAATATGAAGTTGAAACATTGTGTCATCACGAGTGTCGATAGAGATGACTTACCTGACGGCGGTGCCGATTTTTGGGCAAAGACTATTGAGTGTATAAAAGAAAAGAATCCTCATATCACTATCGAAACGCTTATTCCCGATTTCGATGCTAAACCCGAATTGATTCAAATGGTCATCGATGCACGTCCCAATATAATTTCACACAACCTCGAAACAGTCCGCAGGCTTACACCACTTGTGCGCAGTCGCGCCAAATATGATATCAGCCTCAAAACTATAGAAACCATTTCGAAAAGCGGAACCGTCAGGTCCAAATCCGGAATAATGGTTGGATTAGGTGAAACCGAAGAAGAGGTTTTGCAAACTATGGATGATTTATTGGCAGTTGGCTGCAAAATAATGACGATAGGTCAATATTTGCAACCTACCCGAAAACACTATCCTGTGGCTGAATATGTAAGACCTGAACAATTTGCCAAATATCGCGAAATAGGTTTAAAAAAAGGTTTCAGATTCGTCGAAAGCGGGCCACTCGTGCGTTCGTCTTATCACGCCGAAAAACATGTGTAAGAACAAAACTAAAAACGCAAGTTTACTTTGAATTTCTTGCATATGAACCAAAAAGTAATTTTTCAGGATTTAGGGCGAATTCGATACAAACAGGCTTGGGACTATCAGGAAACACTGTTTGATTCGCTTATTCGATCGAAAGTGAATAAAAGCGGTTGCGGAGATCAATATCTCTTGTTTTGCGAACATGAACCGGTTTACACACTTGGCAAACATGGCGATAAGCACAATTTGCTCATCACGGAACAAATTTGCAAAAGCAAAAATATCGATTTTTATTCTATCAATAGGGGAGGGGACATTACTTTTCACGGACCCGGTCAACTGGTGGCTTATCCCATCATCGATTTGGAAACGTTTCAGATAGGTGTGAAAAAATACATTGACTTACTGGAAGATGTAGTGATAGATGTTCTCAAAAGTTATGGAGTTTCCGGCGAAAAAGACGAAAAGGCAATGGGGGTTTGGATAGATGCAGACAATCCTGCTAGAGCCCGAAAAATTTGTGCGATTGGCGTTCGCACAAGTCGATTCGTGACGATGCACGGATTAGCCTTCAACGTCAATACCGATCTTACGTATTTTTCATACATCAACCCTTGTGGTTTTATAGATAGAGGCGTCACATCTTTGCAAAAGGAGTTAGGCGTAGAAGTTGATTTTCAAGAAGTAAAGAATAAAATGCAACAGTCGTTTGCCAAGATATTTGGGATGAATTTTAAGTAAGATCAATACTGTCATGCACTCCGGAATTTTTCAAAATTCCGGAGTGCATGTTTAAGATATATAACAATCCGACAACCTTAAAGATTTTTAACCCCAAATCTGCCCAAAAGCCCTTTAACATTTCTATTTTTGTAAATCATATCTCCATGCTGAAATTTAACAATCAAATAAATATGAGTCAAGTAGTTGATATCAAAGAATTAAATGAGAGAATTGAACAGAAAAGCGTTTTCGTTCAGACCATAACCACGGGAATGGATCATGTAATTGTAGGACAGAAACATTTGGTAGAGTCGCTTTTAATTGGACTTTTGTCCGATGGACATATTTTACTGGAAGGAGTTCCGGGATTGGCCAAAACGCTTGCAATCAAAACTCTGGCTCAACTGATCGATGCCAAATACAACCGTATTCAGTTCACTCCCGACTTATTGCCGGCCGATGTTGTCGGTACAATGATTTACAGTCAGCGCAACGAAGAGTTTCAGGTGAAACACGGGCCCGTTTTTGCCAACTTTGTATTGGCAGATGAAATCAATCGTGCGCCGGCAAAAGTTCAGAGTGCATTACTCGAAGCCATGCAGGAACGTCAGGTTACCATTGGAGAATCTACTTATCGTTTGCCGAATCCTTTTTTAGTAATGGCTACACAAAATCCGATAGAGCAGGAGGGAACCTATCCGTTGCCTGAAGCACAGGTGGACCGTTTTATGTTGAAAGTTGTCATTGGATATCCTTCGAAAGAAGAAGAAAAGCGCATTATCCGTCAAAATATTTTCGAACCTGTGGGGATTGACAAACCGGTAGTAACAACCGATGAAATTCTTGATGCCCGCAAAGTGGTTCGCGAAGTGTATATTGACGAAAAAATAGAACGGTATATTGTCGATATTGTTTTTGCAACTCGTTTCCCCGAACAGTTTGGTTTGCCCAATCTCAAAGATATGATCGGTTTTGGCGGATCTCCCCGAGCATCCATCAATTTGGCGCTTGCCGCTCGAAGTTTTGCTTTTATCAAGCGTCGCGGCTATGTAATACCCGAAGACATTCGCGCAGTTTGTCACGATGTGCTTCGTCACCGCATTGGTCTTACGTACGAAGCTGAAGCCAATAATATGACATCCGAAGAAATCATCAGTGAAATTCTCAATAAGGTGGAAGTACCTTAATAGAAGACGATGAATGATTTTTTTGTAAAGTCAATCGAAGCAGAATAATGGAAACAACGGAGTTATTAAAGAAAGTTCGACATATAGAAATTCGAGCACGCGGATTGTCGCAAAATATTTTCGCCGGACAATATCATTCGGCTTTCAAGGGACGAGGTATGGCGTTTTCCGAAGTACGCGAATATCAATATGGCGACGACCTTCGCGACATTGACTGGAATGTTACTGCCCGCTACAATCGACCTTACGTAAAGATTTTCGAAGAAGAACGTGAGTTAACCGTAATGCTGCTGATTGATGTATCTAACAGTTTGACATTTGGCACATCTACCATGACTAAGCGCGACATGGTGGCAGAAATTGCTGCAACGCTTGCTTTTTCGGCAATTCAGAACAACGATAAAATCGGTGTAATTTTCTTTTCCGACGAAATCGAAAAATTTATTCCTCCTAAAAAAGGTAGAAAGCATATTCTTTTCATCATTCGTGAGATTTTGAATTTCGAGCCCAAAAGCAAGGGTACTGATATCGACATGGCTTTGCGATATATGACAAATGCCATCAAAAAACGTTGTACTGCTTTTCTTCTTTCAGATTTCGTCGATCAAAGCGATTATAAACAGGCATTGCGTATAGCCAACCGTAAACATGATATTGTTGCCATTCAGGTGTATGACAAAATGAGTACACGACTTCTTCCGGTCGGACTGATGAAATTGCACGATCCCGAAACGGGAGAAGATGTATGGATGGATACCTCCTCGAAGAATGTACGTGACTGCTATAGCAAATGGTGGAACGATCGCCAAACAGAAATGTATAACGCTTTTCGTCAGAGTAAAGTAGATAATGTGTCGGTTTCCACCGATGACGATTATGTGAAGTCGTTACTACAGCTTTTTCAACAACGAAAATAATGAAGTTTACACGTGAATAAGTCACTGCATAAAATATTTTTTTGGATAGGATCTGTCGCGTTATTTATTGCACCTACGATCCTTTCGGCGCAAAGGGCTTCGGTTCGGGCCACGATTCAGCCTTCCGAAATCATGATCGGTCAGCAGGCGCTCATCAACCTGCAGGTTATTACTCCGAAAGACAAAAACATCCAATTTCCTGTTTACGAAAAAGAAATCGTTCCGGGTGTTGAAGTGCTTGCGATGCTCAAACCCGATACCACAATCGAAAACAATGTAATGACACTTAATTTCAAATATGTCGTTACTTCCTTTGATTCGACTCTTTACAATATTCCTCGAATGCCTGTTTTCGATGGCACCGATACCATTTTTTCCAACTCATTCGGGTTGAAAGTAACTTCACCTGTGCTTAAAGACTCCACAAGAACATATTTGGAAAAACTCAAAAACAAAGAAACCGATTCGATCGACTTTAATCAATTGCAATTGAACGATATCAAGCCAATACAGAAACCACCTTTTGTTTGGACTGATTATCTGTGGATTCTTTGGATGATTTTGGGCGTTGGTCTGTTGGCTGCAATTGTGCTTGCCGTGATATATTTCGTATTAAAGAAGAAACACAAAGGATATTTCTTTACTCCGCCCCAAGTGCTTCCTGCCCACGTACGTGCCATACAGGCTCTTGATAAGCTTAAGGCCGATAAACTTGGACGGCAGGAAGGGCGCGAAAAGGAATTTTACACAAAAATTGCGGACATTTTGCGAATATATCTCGCAGAAAGGTACGGAATAAATGCGCTGGAAATGACTTCAGGCGAAATTTTAAACGAAATTCGAAAGTTAAGTGATGCCGATTCGGTTTATGAGAATTTGAAGCAAATACTCTCGGTTGCCGACTTGGTGAAATTTGCCAAATACAAACCATATCCAGATGAGAACGATTTGAGCATAATGAACGCTTACCTTTTTGTGAATCAAACACGTGAACCTGATCCGCTGCCCGATAAATCGGAATCGAAAAAGGATAGGGGAGAGGGTGATTCTGATAATGGATAGATAATTAAATTGATGTTGAAGTTTTTATTCGAAGAAATATATGCAATTTGCAAACCCTGAATATTTGTATTTACTGTTGTTGCTGATCCCGCTTATCGCCTGGTATGTTGTCAAACTGTCGAAGATGCAGGCTTCTTTCAAGTTGGCTTCGACTCAAGCTTTCAAAAAAGTTAAGCCAAATATGAGGGTTTATATGCGCCATTTCCCTTTCGTTTTGCGCGTGATCTCCATAGCACTTATCATCATCGTGATAGCAAGGCCTCAGGCGGTTAATAGTTGGGAAGAAACCGAATCGCAAGGTATTGATATTGTTTTGGCTTTAGACGTTTCGGGATCGATGCTTGCACAGGATTTGCAACCCAATCGGATAGAAGCCGCAAAAAAAGTAGCTTCGGAATTTGTCACAGATCGCAAAAATGATAAGATAGGGCTGGTGATTTTCGCCGGAGAAAGCTTCACCCAATGTCCCCTCACCACCGATCATAAAGTATTGCTTAATTTATTGAAAGATGTGAATTTCGGTATGATCGAGGACGGTACGGCTATCGGGCTTGGATTGGCGAATAGTGTTAATCGCCTCAAAGACAGTCCTTCGAAATCGAAAGTTGTGATTCTCCTCACGGATGGAACCAACAATCGGGGTCAGATTGCACCGCTTACCGCTGCCGATTTGGCCAAATCGTACGGCATTCGTGTTTATACAATCGGAGTTGGAACCAAAGGAATGGCACCTACGCCCGTGCAGACGCCTTTTGGAATGCGTATCCAGAATATGCCGGTAGATATCGACGAAAAAACCTTGACCGAAATTGCATCGCTTACCGGTGGTCAATATTTCAGAGCTGTGGATACGGAAGGACTTCGTGAAGTTTATCGCGAAATAGATCAGATGGAAAAATACCTGATTAGTGTTCAGAATGTTACACGAAAGCAAGAATTGTTTCTTCCTTTTGCTCTGGCGGCATTAGCGCTTATTTTGATAGAATTGATTTTGCGTAGAACGTGGCTTCGAACCATTCCTTGAGTATTGAATTTTGAGAGAATAAAATTAATTTCACAATAAATTAATGGCATAGCCATCAAATAAAATATGTTTCGATTTGGTAGTCCTGAATTTCTTTATTTGTTGATAGCGCTTCCCATTTTGGTTGCATTTTATGTATGGATGAACATTCGTAAACGCAACGATGTGAAGAAGCTGGGAACATTGTCGTTGCTGAAACAAATGATGCCGGAACTTTCCCTAAAACGGTCGTATCTGAAATTTTGGATTATTTTTTTGGTATTTACTCTTGGCATTTTTATGCTTGCGCGACCACAGTTTGGTACGAAAGTAGAAACAGTAAATAAGAAAGGCATTGAATTGGTCATCGCCATAGATGTTTCGAACTCGATGCTTGCTCGCGATGTATCACCTGATCGTTTGTCGCGAGCCAAACAACTTTTGAGCCGCATTATCGATGAACGTAAGGATGATCAGGTGGCACTCATAGTTTTTGCGGGAGAGGCTTTTGTGCAAATGCCCATGACTTCTGATACGCAATCGGCCAAATTGTTTCTGAGTACCATTGATCCGAGCCTTGTTCCTGTACAGGGAACGGCGATTGCGGACGCTATCAATTTGGGGGTGAATTCTTTTTCGAGTGAAAAAGATGTTGACAAAGCAATGATCCTCATCACCGACGGTGAAGATCATGAAGGTAACGCGATAGAAGCAGCCAAACAAGCTGCAGATAAGGGAATCATGATAAATATTCTTGGAATAGGTTCGCCACAGGGTTCACCCGTTCCACTTAATGAAAATAGCAGTGATTTTAAAACCGATATGCAGGGAAATATCGTTTTATCGAAACTTAACGAGCAGATATGTAAAGATATCGCAGCCGCAGGCAAGGGTTTGTATGTGCAAGTGGACAATTCCAATACGGCGCTGCGTATATTGCAATCGGAACTGGATAAACTTCAAACCAAAGATTCGCAAACGCTATCGTACTCGGAGTACGACGAAAAATTTCCGATTTTTGCCTGGATGATTTTGATTCTCTTGATCTTCGAGATTTTGATATACGACAAAAAAAATCCGTTATTCAAAAACATTCAACTTTTCAAATGAAAACCGTGATTTCAAAATATGTGCTGGTGGTGTCGATGTTGATGATTACCTTTTCGTTATCTGCACAAAAAAATGTTCGTAAAAATATCCGACAAGGCAACAAAGCTTTCCAGGAACAAAAATACACCGAAGCGTCCAAATTCTATCAGGATGCAATCGAAGAAAATCCAAAATCGACGGAAGCTAATTTTAATTTGGGGAATGCTTTTTATCGACAAAAACAGTGGGACAAATCTATCGAGCAGATGAATCATTATCTGTCTATAGAAAAGGATGATCCTGCCAAGATGTCGGCTGCATGGCATAATATCGGTAACGCATTGTTGCAAAAAAAAGAAATCGAAAAATCTATTGAGGCTTACAAAAATGCTCTACGATTGAATCCTGATGATGAGGAGACGCGATACAATTTGGCGGTTGCCCAAAAAATTATGCAAGATCAGCAACAATCAGAAAATCAAAATAATCAAGATAAAAATCAGCAGCAACAGCAAAACGAACAGCAACAACAGCCGCAGGATCAACAAAACAAAAATCAGAAACCCGAGCAACCCAACGAGCCCGAGCAAATGTCGCAAAGTAATGCGCGGCAAATTTTGCAAGCTATAGAACAGGACGAAAAAGAAACTCAACAAAAAGTGCAGCAAATAAAAGCTCAGGAGCGTCAACAGAAAGCCGAAGAAAATAGAAGACAAAACAAAGATTGGTAGAGCTTTATGAAAGAAATCAGAAATATGTTACAATTCAAAAACATACTCATCGTTTCGTTGGTTGTTTTTGCTTTTACGGCGCACGCTCAGGTTACGTTTCGGGCCTCTGCTCCTGCCACAGTGGTGAAAGGTCAGCAATTCAGATTAACTTATACGCTCAACAAAGAGGGCAAAGACTTGAGATTGCCATCGAATATGAATGGGTTCGAAATTCTTTTCGGACCATCCGTTTCTACCAGTTACAGTCAGCAAACCATAAACGGAAAAACAACTTCCGAAAGCTCTGTATCCTATACCTATATTCTGGTGGCGGACAAGGAAGGCACTTATACCATTGGTCCTGCTTCCGTCAAGGTAGATGGAGCTACCTACACTTCTAATTCAGTACAAATTAAGGTAATTAGTGAAGAAAACATTCCTAAAGGACAGTCGGGAGGCGGAAATCCATCCACTCGAGGAGGTTCGGCAACGTTGAGTTCCAACGATGCTTTTATTCGAGCCATTGTTTCGAAAAATAACATTTACGAACAGGAAGGATTCACCGTTACTTTCAGACTTTATACCACGTACAACGTTACGGATTTGGGAAAAATTCAGTTTCCGGAATTCGAAGGATTTATGGTTGAAGAAGTAGATTTACCGGCAAATCAGCAAATGCAGATCGAAAATTTCAACGGACGCAATTACTATACGGCCGATCTGCGTAAAACACTTCTCTTCCCTCAAAGATCCGGCAAAATCACTATTCCGAGCGGACGTATCGAGATGGTTTTTTCAGTTCCTTCAGGTCGAAGGATCGAAAGTTTTTTCGGCTCACAGGAAGTAATGGTTGATGTAAAAAAAGCTCTCGTTACCAATCCGGTTACGATCGATGTCAAACCGCTTCCCGCCGATAAACCCGAAAGCTTCACAGGTGCAGTAGGTCAATTCACTTTCCACCCGACCATCACTACACAACAAACCAGGGCCAATGAACCGATTACGCTCACGTTGGAAATAAGAGGAACCGGAAATTTAAAACTGATTCAGAATCCGAAAATCGAATTTCCATCCAATTTCGAAGTTTACGATCCAACAGTTGACAATAAAGTACAAATAACTTCTAATGGCCTTACGGGAACGAAAAAAATACAATATCTCGTTATACCTCGTTATGAAGGCAAATATACAATTCCTGCGATTGAATTTTCTTATTTTGACTTGTCAACTCGAGCCTATAAAATTCTGAAATCGCCCGAATATTCCATCGAAGTTGCCAAAGGTGATCCATCCAAGGCCAATGCCAGCAGTTACATTAATCAGCAAAATGTGAAAGTTGAAGACGATATTCGATTTCTTAAAATTGGTCAGCCAACATTTCATTCCAAAAACGAGTTTTTTGTCGGCTCTTTCGTTTATTGGCTTTGGTATATAATCCCGCTCGCATTGTTTATCAGCCTTTATGTAGTTTATCGAAAACAGGCCGAGCAAAATGCCAACGTTGCCTTGATGCGCAACCGGCAGGCCAACAAAGTAGCCGCAAAGAGACTGAAAATGGCCGATAAGTTTTTGAAGGAGCATCGTAAAGAAGAGTTTTACGATGAAGTTTTAAGAGCCTTATGGGGATATTTTAGCGACAAATTGTCTATTCCTCTAGCTCAACTGTCGAGAGAAAATGTTGGGGCAGAATTGTCCAAACAGGGAGTTGAAGAATCGCTTATTACTACCTTCATACAGATACTCGATGCCTGCGAGTTTGCACGTTACGCTCCCGCAGAAGCCGATCACGCAATGGATCAGTTGTATGACAAGACGATTGAAGCAATTGGAAAAATGGAAAATCAATTAAAAAATAAACGGTAAAAAATAAGTTTATGAAAACGAAAACTATGCATACGGCTTTTACCATTCTTTTGCCTTCTTTTCTTTTTTTCTTCGTTTCGGTTTCGGCTCAAAGTAAAACGGGTGCCGAAGCTGCAGAAGAAGCCTATCGTGCCGGTAATTTCAAGAAAAGCATAGAATTGTACGAAGGAGTAGTTGCCCAACATCTTTCCGAAGGAAAGGAATCGCCCGAAATTTATTATAATCTTGGGAATGCTTATTTTCGTGATGGGCAGATAGCGCAAGCTATACTCAATTACGAACGGGCACTTCTACTGGATCCGGGAGATGGAGATATTCGTCATAATTTACAATTTGCCCGTATGCGCATCGAGGACAAAATAGATGCTTCAGGAACGTTTTTTCTTTCGAATTGGGTTCGTTCTGTTCAAAATATTTTCAATTCAAATCAGTGGAGCAAATTTGCTATCGTTTCCTTTTTCGTTTTTCTGCTGTGTTTAGCCGGATATCTGTTCTCGAGAATGTTATGGCTCAAAAAAACTTCTTTTTATGTCGGTTTATTTGCTCTGCTGCTTACTATCGTTGCCAATATTTTTGCTTTCAATCAAAAAAATTTACGTCTTCATCGCGAAACAGGCATTGTGATGTCGGCAGCCGCTTCTATCAAGACATCGCCCGATATCAATAGTAAGGAAATCTTTCAACTCCATGCAGGAACTAAAGTTAAGATAAAAGGAACAGACGCCAACTGGTATGAAATTCAAATTGCAAATGGGAGTGTCGGCTGGATTCCAAAGGAACTTGTAGAAATAATATGAAATAATATGAATGAACTCATAGATCGATTTCTACCTCTCGAGCGAGATCTTTTTTTCGCGCTCAACGGAAGCGATTCTCCCTTCTTGGATAACCTCATGTGGACATATACTAGACCTATTGTATGGTTGCCTCTTTTTTTGTTTCTGATATTCATGATGTTCTACAAAACACCCTATAAGGAAGCCATTCTAACGCTCGTTCTTTTTCTATTGGTTTTTGGCATATCCGATTTTGTTTCTTCCTCTATATTCAAGCCGCTTTTTCATCGCTTCAGGCCTACGCATTATCCTGGTTTCGAGCAATATGTTGATATAGTCCGCAATTATCGCGGGGGAATGTATGGGTTTGTTTCGGGACATGCTTGTACAAGTTTTGGAATTGCTACCTTTATTTCGTTGCTATTTCGCAATAAATGGGTTACGATTACCTCCATCCTCTGGGCTTCCATCAACAGCTATTCTCGTATTTATTTGGGCGTGCATTTCATTTCGGATATCGTTTTTGGTGCAATTGTGGGAGTTTTGATCGCATTTTTGTTTTTCGAATTATATAAATTGGTTCGTCGCAAATGTTTTCATGTTGAGTTATCCAAGCCATTACAATCCGTTTATAATGAACAAAGTGCAAAAATAATTTCTATTTGCATTCCGTGCTATATTTTATTGATTGTTGTTCTTAGTCCGTTTTTATACCGATAACAAATTATTCTTTTGAATTTTTTTCATTAAATAATTGCTTATATCTAAACTTTTCCGTATGTTTAAAGCGTGATAAAAAATAATTATTATTAATCATAAAAAAATTAAAGAGCCATGGCAAAAACTCTCACATTTAATGAATTACGATCTTTTAAGGACAAATTGCCTGACGGAAGTATGCACAAAATTGCAGACGAGTTAGAGCTTGATATCGAAACAGTACGTAATTATTTCGGCGGTCATAATTATAAATACGGCTCAAGTGTGGGTATTCACATCGAACCGGGTCCCGATGGAGGAATAGTGGTATTGGACGATACAACTATCTTTGACAAGGCATTGGAAATTTTAGGCCTTTCGGATTATCCCGAAACGCCTGTTGAGAAAGATCGTGTGTAGAAAATACAACTAAACTTTTCCGAATCCAATATTGTTCTATTATCAGAAGAATATTGGATTTGTCATTTCTAAATATAACCCCATTATGAAAAACAATGAAAACAACAAGAAAACGGGTGATGAACTTGTAACGGTAGCCATTCATACCTACGGAAAAGCCCAGATTCTGAAATCGATACTCGAATCGGAAGGAATCCCAACAGTTCTGAACAGTGTGAGTATTATTCAGCCAAATCCGGCAGGACAAGTGCGTGTGAGAATCAATTCGAGTGATTTACCCAAAGCATTAGCCATCATTGAGGATGTGGATTTATCTTATTATGAGACATCTTCTGGAGAGAAAGTCGAAGAAGATAATCATAAAACTTCAAAAGAGATTCTTGTGCCGGTTGATTTTTCTGCGCCCTCAATGAAAGCATGTGAGTTTGCATTTAGGCTGGCAAACGATCTCCACTGCCATATCAAATTGATGCACGCATATTTTTCACCTTACTATCCTATGGCTATTCCCTTTGGCGATACTTTCGCTATTCAGGCTCCTGACGAAGAATTGTACAAAAACATCCATAAGAAAGTGGAGGCCCAAATGCAAGAATGGACAAAAACATTGCAAAATAAAATTCAAGCAGGATTGTTGCCGGATATCCATTATTCAACTCTTCTTGTCGAAGGTCTTCCCGAAGAGGAAATTATCAATTATTCTCGCAAGGCCAAACCCACAGCTATTGTGATGGGAACAAGAGGCAGTGGCGAAAGGGATTTGGATTTGATCGGAAGCGTTACTGCAGAAGTGATAGAAGGCTGCAGAACTCCTATTTTTGCCATTCCGGATGATGCGCCGGATAAGCATCTGAGTGAGATGAACAAAATTGCATTTCTTACCAATTTCAGAGAACGCGAATTTGTGGCATTCGAGCGACTGATGAAACTGATAGGAGACCGACAAATCGAAGTTTATATTCTACATATCAGTAAGAAAGATGATCTGTGGAACGAAATAAAGTTATCCGGGATGAAGAATTATCTTAAAGAAAAATATCCTCTTCTCGAGATTCATTATAAGCTACTCGATAGTGCCAATGATAGATTAGAGGTTGCAATAGATAATTTTGTGAAAGAAAATCAAATCGATATGATATCTATGTCAAGTTCGAGGAGAAATATTTTTGCCAGAATGTTTAATCCCGGATTGGCTCGAAGGGTTATTTTCCATTCGAAAACGCCTTTGCTTGTGCTCAAGAATTGACGACGAAAAAAGGAATCCCGAGGGATTCCTTTTTATTTTTAAACCGGAAAACTTATTTTTATTGCAATCCGAGTTTTGTTTTTACAAGTGGAGTTGCATTTTCGGAAGTGTTGTGGATATACACGATCTGTGAAGCCTGAGTCGCTATATCGAAGATGTAAGCATACCCTTTTTCGTCGCCGACAGCTTTGATTGCGTCGGCAATTTTTTTGTTTACTGGAGCAACCAGTTTTTGGTATAATTCCTGTTGTTCCTTGTCACTGTTTTGCAAAAATTGTTGATAACGTTCCTGGATTTGAATCAGCTGTTTTTGCTGGTCCTGTTTCACCGCATCGCTTACAGTAGTGTTGTTAGCAGCCTTGCTAAATTCATCCAGTTTTGTGTTGTACTCTGTTTGGAGAGCTTCAGCATTTTTCTTCACTTGTTCCTGTTTGTCATTCAACTGTTTTTCGATGTCCGGAACTTCGGGCATTGCCATAAAAATTTCCTGTGAATTGATGTAGGCAATTTTACCGCTTTGAGCAAAAATTGCCATAGGGACTAGTGCAGCAATAAAGATAATAAGTTTTTTAAGCATAATGAATTTGTGTTCGTTGTTAAATATTTTGTATTGTCTTTTTAATTGCAAGCAAAGATAAACTATTTATTTTTAATATCCTAACTTAGCTAATACTTGGTCGCTGATATCAATGTCGGGTGATGCAAAAATAATAGGGTTCGCAGAAGCTCTGTCAATGACAATTTTATATCCCGACGAAATCGATATTTCTTTTACGGCGTTATAAATGTCATCCTGAATAGGTTTCATGAATGCTTCGCGTTGTTTAAACAATTCGCCCTCCGGTCCGAAATATTTCGTACGAAGTGTTTGCAATTCTTTCTCCTTAGCTACAATTTCATTTTCTCGTGCGGTTTTTTCGGAAGGGCTTAACTTAGCCAAATCGGCCTGATATTTCTTATACATTGACTCCACTTCGTCGGACAAGGCGTCGATTTCGCTTTGCCATTTTGCAGAAGTTGTTTCCAATTGTTTGTTGGCATTTTCGTATGATGGAATTTTTTTTAGAATATATTCCATGTCGATCAGTGCATACTTTTGTGCAAAAGTATTTTGTAAGCCAAGTACGCAAAAAATTCCTACAAATAAAAGTATCTTTTTCATTGCTGTTGCGGTTAATGTTATTATATCATTCGTTAATTATGACATTGGCAATTGAGTTTTGTTTATTAGCCCATTGTATAAATATAGTTAAACAACTCTCAGATCTCAGATCAGAATTCTTGTCCGATAATGAAATGGAACTGACTTCCACCATAGGATCGCGAGCCGTTTATAGGATCAAATCCATAGGCCCAGTCGATACCCATCAAGCCAATCATGGGCAGAAAAATGCGTGCACCTACACCGGCCGATCTTTTCAAATCAAACGGATTGAATTCGTTCAGCGTCTTCCAGCCATTTCCTGCTTCAACAAAAGCTACGCCGTAGATAGTAGAATTGGGTTCGAGGATGAACGGATAGCGAAATTCCATGCCAAATCGAGTGTAAGCTCGACCCTCCATAACGATTGAATTGTTTTCGTATCCTCTCAGAGCAATATTCTCCGTCGCAAAAGAGCTTGAGTATCCGGACATACCGTCACCTCCAACGTCAAAGGTTTCGAAAGGCGTTATTTTATGCTTGTTATAATGCCCCACGAGTCCCAATTCTACACGCGTGGCAATGACGGGTGTTCGTTTTACCGTAAGCGATGTGAGAGGCGTGAATGTGCGTATTTTGAGTTTCCACTTATGATATTCATTCCACGTATATTTCGAAGGATCTTCATATCCCATTGCATCTGTTTTCATGTTAGCATAATCTTTGCTGTCCCATAACGAAAATGGGGGCGTCAGGTTTGCCGAAAGTGTAAATTGCGAACCGGTACGTGTGTAAATAGGGTTATCGATCGAATTTCGAGCTAATGTGAGGTTTAGTGATATGCTATTGCTCACGCCGGTCAGGAAAGGAAACGAGTTATATCCGTACCAGTTTTTAAGGCTATATCGCTGATAAGCCAGTTCTCCTTGCAGCATGAAGAAATCATCCGGCCATTCAAGTCTTTTCCCATAGCCTGCCGAAACACCGAAAATACTGAATACTTTATCGGGGTCGGCTGCATATTGTGCCATATCTTCATACCCATAGCCTCCGTATCCGTATCCATAACCTCCATACCCATATCCATAGGGATTATACATGCCATAATTGGCCATGCTGCTGGAATAATAGTTGGAATTCATGCCGGTGTAGCGTGAATAATAGACCCCGACAGAGAAGTTGTTTGGACGTTTTCCTCCAAACCATGGTTCGATGAATGAAAATTGGTATGATTGATAATATTGACCGTTAGTTTGTGCACTCAGGATGAGCGTTTGTCCATCGCCCTGTGGGATAAATCCTTTGTATGAACCCGGATTGAGAAGGTTTCTTACGGAAAAGTTGTTCAGTTTTAAACTTAGTTTGCCAACCAATCCGGTAACACCCCATCCGGCAGAAAATTCGATTTGATCATTTCCTTTCGAAGTAAGAGGATAACCAATGTCCACAGTCCCGTCGTCGAAATTGGGATTGATGTCCGGTTGAAGATTTTCGGGATCGAAATGTCCGGTTTGAGCCAGCTCGCGGATCGATCTGATAACGTCTTCCTGACTGTACACTGCTCCGGGTTTTGTCCTTAATTCTCTACGAATTACGTCTTCGTAAAGACGATCGTTTCCGGAAATAATCACACGTTTAATAGTGGCTTTCGGCCCTTCTACAACACGAAGTTCAAGATCTACAGAATCGTTTTCGATATTTACTTCTACCGGTTCGATGTTCGAGAAAAGATATCCGTTGTTTTTGTAGAGATTTACCACTGCATCATCGTCACGAATCAAACGTTCTTGAAGTTTCTTTTGATTGTAGATATCCCCTTTGGACATATTAAGCATTCGACTCAAGTCATACGAGTTGTAGATGGTATTTCCAACCCAGTTGATAGAACGCACGTGGTAAAGTGGACCTTCTTCAACCTTGATATCGATGTTGACGGTTTTTTCGTCATGGTTATATACCGAATCCCAAACTATTTCGGCGTCTCGGTAGCCAAGTTCGTGATATTTTTCGATGAGGTTTTTCTTGTCGTTTTTATACTCTTCTTCGACGAATTTTTTCGTTTTGAACAGATTTTTGAGTTTCCCTTTTTCGTTGGTTTTTTTCATCGCCCCTTTCAGTTTATTGTCCGAGACGGCTGTATTTCCAATTATGTTTATCCTGTGAACGCCGATTTTTTCCTTTTTATCGACGATAATTTCGAGGATGACTTGATTTTTTCCTGATTCATCAGGTTTTTGGTTGATGGTGACAACTGCGTCTTTAAATCCTTTTTCGTCAAAATATTGTTTGATGATGAGTTTTGCTCTGTCGATTTGATTGGGGGTAATCTGATTCCCTTTCACCATCCCTATCTTTTTATCAATATCTTCACGTTCACCTTTTTTCATTCCCGAATACTGTATGTCTGAAATTCGTGGCCGATCCGTGAGTCTTATCTCGAGCCAAACACTATCTCCTTCAATTTTATCGGCCAAAATTTTAATATCGGAAAATAAACCTTGTTTCCAGAATCTTTCAAGTGCATTTGTTATTTCCTGACCCGGAATATTTATTTTGCTTCCTTTTGAGAGTCCCGAAAACCCTATCAGTACGAAACTTTGATCCTGATACATGGTGTTTTCGATGCCGGTTACCTTGATGTCGGCAATGGTATATTGCTTAGGTGTGGCCGTGTAATTGATAACGGGCTTAGCCTCGTCCGATCCGGGCTTGAATTGGTTTGTCTGATCACCAACACCGATATTTATACTGTCTTTGATTTGTTTATCGGTGTTTTGCCGTAAAGTGTCTTGAGCAAACGTAACTGCCTGAAAAGAGATAATAAAAAATATGATAGTTGTGTAAAGCGTTTTCTTCAACATTGCCTTAATGATTGTGTTGAACGTAAAATGATCTTGAATTATGATTTTTTTTCTGATTCTATTTGTTCGCTTGTCTTTCCGAATCGTCGTTCTCTTCTTTGATAATCAACTATAGCTTCGTAGAAGTTTTCTTCGCGAAAATCGGGCCAAAAAGTATCGGTAAAGTAAAACTCGGTGTAAGCTGCCTGCCAAAGCAAGAAGTTGCTCATACGTAATTCTCCTCCCGTTCGAATCATTAGGTCTGGGTCAGGAATATCTTTGGTGGTGAGATATTGAGAAAATAGAGTTTCATTGATATCGTCTTCCGATATTTTTCCGCTTCGAACGTCTCTTATCAATTGTTTTGTTGCATGCACGATTTCCCATTTCGAAGAATAGCTGAGCGCTAGTACAAGCATTAATTTGTCTCCTTTCGAAGTAATTTCTTCACACTCCTCGAGCGCAAGACGGGTTTTTTCGGGCAGACGGTTTGTGTCGCCAATACTCTTTACTCTGACATTGTTTTTTATCAAATTATCTTCTTCCTGTCGAATAGCAAATACCATCAGATCCATCAGAGCGTTTATTTCTTCATCGGGACGGCACCAATTTTCTGTGGAAAAAGCGTAAATCGTAACGAATTTTACATTTGCATTCGATGCCGCTTCCACCACACTTTTTACCGAATTGATGCCCTCCCGATGTCCATCTGCCCTTTCGAGACCATGAACTTTAGCCCATCTGCCGTTGCCGTCCATGATAATGGCAACGTGCTTGGGCGACTTAGATTTGTCTATCTTGTCTAAAAACGACATTTGTTTTGATTCCTCTATTGTTGTTAATTTACATTCCGTGACAAGGATCTTTTTTCAACCCGAATTCCCATGTAAGGGAAACAAGTGTAAGAGAATACCAGTCCTGATTTTTCATAATACCGCTCTCAATTTTGTAAGGTGCGTCAAGATCGAAATTCTGTTTTTGTTCTGTAACGTCCAAATTGTCTGCAAACAGTTTTCTCATCGAGAATTCGATTCCCACATTGATACCCGTTCGAATTTTATACTTAAATCCTAATCCTAATGGGATATTCGCATTAAAAAACATGCGATCGCCCGATGCAAATGTTGCTCCTATTCCGAGCAACAAATAAGGAGTGTAAGGTTTTGTCCTCAAATAGCCATATTTGTCGCTGTAAGGAAAAAAGTTAAATTCAATTTGTGAGCCCAGTTCTACAAAAGTCCTATCGAATGAGGCGATCATATTTGAAGGAAAGACATTTTTTGCATCTGCCGTGTTCCCGGATAGAAATCCTGCTATCAAATTGCCCTTGATTGCCCAATGAAAGTTGACATTATATCGATAAATGCCTCCTATCGTTGCACCGGGATTCAAAAATAATTTTGTTTTGTTCGCATCGCCCATGTATGATGACATTCCCCCGATGATTCCCAATTCGTGAGCATATTCTTGTGAGAATAATTTTTTGGGCAGCAGGATCGCGAGCATACATACTAAAACAGAGAACACTATTTTTCGATTCATTTTTATGAATAGTTTTTTGTGTTCTTAATTAAACGCGAAAATTCGTCGAAAATTATTTTTTCGCTGCAGTAATAAAAAATCCGTCAATTCACGGCCAATCTGTTGAGTCGCCCTCGCCAGACTTCGGTAAACTGAGTATTTGTATCGGATATTCCGCCGAATATCCAAATGCTATTATTGGTATCCACTACAATTGAAGCTTCTTGACGATAAGAGAAATTGTCGGGAAGTGCCTGATTGCTTTCGGCCACATGCCAAGTGTTTCCGATATCCTCTGAAATCATTAGCTTGACTTCTTCATCGTTTCCGGTTGTAAGTAAATATACCTTGTCGTCATATTTAAACAGTGTACTACCTTGGGTTTGAAATGCAGGTTGAACCCACGTCGATGAAATTTTGTTGTCGTCTTCCTGCAGAATCCATATTTTGTCGTTTAATGATCCACTTGCAGTTTTTCCTCCCGAAACGATGTAAGATTTCGATGAATGTACATTCGACTTTGAAAAAGATAAACAGGAAAATTCTGTCGTTGGGAAATTGGCAAAATCGATGTTTGAATTTTTAATGCTGAATGTCATGAAATCATCGTATCTGGTTTTGGCAAATTTCAATTCCCCGTTCATATCAAGGATTGTCAAAACCGAATCGGGAGTATTCGGCGAGACTGCATAGAGGGCTTTTACCGTGTGAGGTGATATAATTTTCTCCCACGAAATTCCGTTGTTTGAGCTATATATATTATTTTCGGTATCGAGGGCATAGGCTGTGTATACGTCTCCGTTCGTAAGATTCGGAGAATATCCGCATAGGATGGAGGAGACGATCGTGTTGTTCGGCAACGATGAGATAGATAAAGTTTGCCACGCAACAGATCCCGGTGAGGTGGTTTGAGCCAATTGAATGCCTGCCGAAGTTTTGTAAAAAGTAAGGAAAGTATCGTCCATTAAAATGGTTTTTTGTTCGACGAAAGGCGACTCGATATAACTTCCCTGTAATTTCGTCCACGTCAGAATATCCGGATCCTGCTGATGAATATTTAATTTGAAATCATACCGTTTAATAGTGGTCTGATCCTGAGCGGTTACCTCAATTGTTTTCAATCGATCAATAGCAACAGAATCGGTCGAATTCCAAAAATAAATACTGTCCGGATCGCTGAGATATAATTTTATGGCAGAGGCGTAAGCTGTAGTAATGGATAACTGTGCATTTTTAGGTTTGAATCCGAATTCAAGCGAGTCGCGATTAAAAATCTGAGAGTTAAGTTGATCGATCGCAAATTTTGCATTTGCCAATGTGCCGGTAGAATCATAAGCAGCCGAGGCCGAAAATGAGTAAATCTGTGCGTCTTGCAATGCGTCGGACGAAACTTGCTCCGAATTTAAACAGGAAGAAAAGAGAGCTATTCCGAAAAATAAAATGCCCCAGAAGATATATTTATAACTCATTTGTTTTAAAAGCGATAATCTCTTAAATATTTAAGTAATGCAAAAGTATGAAGTTTTTTCGCTTTCACCACACTTAAAACGATATTTAAAGAAATTTTCGAGTTATTTTGTTCTTTAAGTGCAGTTGAATCGAACTCAAATATTTATTGATTTCTATTTCGTCACCATAAATTTTTGGCGAAAGAACCCCATCTTCTAACGTTTTTTCGGATATTTCCACAAATGCTTCATCCCACAAATGGCAGTTAATAAACGAATTGAGCAGTCGTGCGCCACCTTCAATCAAAACAGAGCAAATACCCTCGGCGTATAGTGCGTTCATTATCTGCTCGTTTACATCGTTTGTGAAATCGATGTAAATGGGTTTCACATTTTCTTTTTTCACGGGATAATCAGCGCTTTCGGTGAAGACAATGGTTGGCGATTCATCGTCGAAGATGAACGATGACGTCGGTATTTTTCGTTTTCGGTCAATCACAATGCGAGTCGGATTATTTCCAAACCAATGACGCGCAGTCAATCGTGGGTTGTCCATAATCACCGTATTGGTGCCCACCATAATTCCTTGAACGCGAGTGCGGAATTTGTGTACAATGGTGTGTGTAAGCTCATTTGAAATTTTAGCGGGAGCATTTTCGAGCAGAGAAGTGCGTTGGTGATCGATGAATCCGTCTTTTGATTGGGCCCATTTCAAGATGATATAAGGTCGATTACATAGTTGATTTGTGAAAAAAACTCGATTTTGCTCTTTTGCTTCTTTTTCCATCATGCCGACCGTTACGTCGATTCCGGCTTGTTTCATTTTCAAAATGCCGTTGCCCGAAACAAGTGGATTTGGATCGGGAGTGGCAATCACCACACGAGGAATTTTTTTTTGAATGATCAGATCGGCGCAAGGCGGCGTTTTCCCATAATGAGAACATGGTTCGAGTGAAACATACATGGTCGATTCGGTCAAAAGAGATTCATCTTTCACCGATCGGATAGCGTTGACTTCGGCATGCGGGGCCCCATAGTGCCGATGATAACCTTCTCCAATAATTCGATCGTTGTGCACGATGACTGCTCCTACCATAGGATTGGGAGATGTGAATCCTTCGCCTTTTTGTGCCAATTGAAGACATCGATTCATATATGTCGCGGGTACATTCATTTTTTCTTATCTTTGTTTGTTCAACTTTTTTGTCATGCAAGATCCGTCAATCTACATATTCAGCCAATTATCGGGAATTTATCCGAAAAGCGAAATCAATTACCTGATACGAATTATTTTGCATGAAGTTTGCGGACTTTCAACCACAGATATTGCATTGCGCAAATTTAACGATTTATCGGATACCCAACTCGCCAACATTATAGAAATTACGTCGCGATTGCGTAATCACGAGCCGATTCAGTATATTTTAGGCAAAGCGGAATTTTATGATATTCTGTTGCATGTAAACCCATCGGTACTCATCCCCAGACCTGAAACTGAAGAGCTGATCGATTGGATTTTGTCCGAAAAAAAATCTTTTCGCCATATTCTTGACATTGGAACAGGCAGCGGATGTATTGCCATCGCTTTGGCCAAAAATATTCCCAAGTCCGAAATCGATGCATGGGATATATCGCCCGAGGCGTTGGAAATGGCGAAAGCAAATGCGAAAAATAACAACGTCCGAATAAATTTCAGTCAAGTTGATGTTTTGCACGACGAAATTGAATATAAAACGTATGATTTAATCGTCAGCAATCCACCTTATGTTGCAGAAAGCGAAAAACAGGCAATGGATTCAAATGTGCTCGATTTTGAGCCTCATTTGGCACTTTTTGTTCCCGATAGCGATCCTTTGCTTTTTTATCGAAAGATTGCCGATATAGCCATAAAGCTACTCATTTCCGGCGGAGAACTTTTTTTCGAAATAAATCGTGCAAAGGGAAGCGATATCGTTTCGCTGCTCACGCAAAAAGGTTTTGCAGATGTGCAATTGCGAAAAGATTTGTCGGGAAACGAGCGAATGATTAAAGCCGTAAAAAGATGATTGCGCCTAAAATACAATTGTCTGAAGAAAAAATATTTGTCAAAATGGCAACCCTATGTGTCAAGCGTGAAAGTTGCGAATCGGAGATCCGGAAGAAACTTGATCGATATGATTTGCAAGAAGATGCGGTGAAGCGTATGATAACAAGATTGGAAAAAGAAAATTACCTCAACGAAAGGCGTTATTGTCGCAGCTTCATTCATGACAAACATCAGTTCAACAAATGGGGACGCACTAAAATAGAATTTGCTTTGCGGCAAAAACAAATTCCTTCGGAAGTAATTGCTTTAGCTTTTTCCGAATTTCCTGTTTCGTGGTTTGGCGAACCGCTTTTGGAATTGCTGCAGCGAAAATCGAAAACGATGAAAGCAAAAAACGATTTCGAAAAACGTACCAAGTTGATCCGATATGCTTTAGGGAAGGGCTACACTATGGACGAAACGCTGCGTTGTCTGGATCGTTTGTTTGAAAAAAACCAACTTTGAAAGATGAAGTTAGCATCGATATTTGAAGAATTTCTCGGGCTTTTTTTCCCTGAGAGCTGTGTCGTTTGCGGTGAGCCATTGTTGCGGGCTGAGGAAAATATCTGTTTGTCGTGTTTGCTCAAATTGCCGCGAACCAATAATTTTCAGGAGACGGACAATGCTGCCGTAAAGTTGCTTGCAGGCCGTTTCCCTTTCGAACGCATCGCAACTTTCTGTACCTTCACAAAAGGTGGAATTTTGCAACCGATCGTTCACCAGGTCAAATACAACGGAAAGGCTCATCTCGGCGAAACTTTAGGGTTGTTGTTCGGACGTGATTTGGTCGGGAGCGATTTTCTGTCTCCTGTTCAACTTATTATTCCTGTGCCGCTCCATCCTAAAAAACAAAAACAGCGTGGCTACAATCAGGCCGAAATGATAGCGCGCGGAATTTCGAAAGCTACAGACATCCCGGTTTCGACAAACAATCTGGTGCGAATAGTTCATAATCCTACACAAACTAAAAGGAATAAAATGCAGCGTTGGGAGAATGTGAAAGATATTTTTATCGTAAATCACCCTGAAGAGTTTGAAAATAAGCATATCTTGCTGGTGGATGACATCATTACTACCGGATCGACGATCGAAGCTTGTGCTCATGCGCTTTTGGCATCGCGTGGCATAAAAATAAGTATTGCCACCATTGGCGAGGCCATTTGATGAGAAAAATTCATCACACTACAATTTCGGTTAACTTGCAAAATATTTGACCAAAATAACTACTTTTGTGAACAAATTTTCGTTTAAATAGATAAAGAAATCAATGAACACAATTCATCAGTTGACAGCCGAAAAACTGTTAAAGATAAAAGCCGTAAAGCTTCAGCCTTCCAATCCTTTTACTTGGGCTTCGGGTTGGAAGTCGCCCATTTATTGCGACAATCGCAAATTGATGTCATATCCATCGATTCGTAATTTCATCAAAATACAGTTCGCACGCATTATTCTCGAAAAATATCCGCAAGTAGATGCCATAGCGGGTGTTGCTACCGGTGCTATCGCCCCGGGTGCTCTGGTTGCCGATTTGCTGGGACTTCCGTTCGTATATATTCGTTCTACGCCAAAAGATCACGGACTGGAAAATCTTATCGAAGGCGATTTAAAACCCAATCAGAAAGTAGTTGTAGTCGAAGACTTAGTTTCAACCGGTGGAAGCAGTTTAAAGGCGGTTGAAGCTATTCGCCGTGATGGATCGGATGTGTTGGGAATGGTCGCGATTTTTACGTATGGATTTCCAATTGCTCAAAAAAGCATGAAGGAAGTTCGGGTAGAGCTTACGACATTGTGCGATTATGACGCGATTCTCGACGAAGCGCTTCGGACAGACTATATCGATCAGGCTGAATTGAAAATTCTTCAAGACTGGCGAAAGGAACCCGAAAAATGGGGTAACGACAAAAAATCGAAATGATGGCAGAGTTTGTGAGTGATACCAAAACCATACCATACAGCGACAAAACTGTTTTCGCTGCATTATCCGACTTAAGTAAACTGGAACAAATTAAAGGCAAAATACCTGACGATAAAATCAAAGATTTCACGTTCGATAGCGATAGCTGTTCCTTTCGGATTGATCTGGTGGGGCAGGTAAGGTTTGCAGTCGTCGAACGTCAACCAAATAAGATGGTAAAGTTTAAATCCGAAAACTTGCCTTTCGACGTTTTTTTGTGGTTGCAATTGGTTGCCAAGCAGGAAAATGATACGAAAATGCGTCTGACGGTTAAGGCCGATTTGAATCCGATTATGGAATCTATGGTTTCAAAGCCGTTGAAACAGGCAGTTGATCAAGTAGCAGACTTACTTTCGCGATTGCCTTACGATAAAATCTAAAAAACCGAATGCAAATTCGGTTTTTTAGATTAATGTTTTCTTATTCTGAAAGCCGTCTTTCGGAGTGATTTAATGCGAAGTGATTTTTTGCAGAACTGCGCCTCTCAATAGAGGAAGATGCCCACTCAAATAAAATATTTGAATCAAAAACAAGAGATCTTCAGGCATTTCATCGTAAGGGTCAAAGCTCGACATTATGCTTGAGAAACCTTCTAAGTTTTTCTCATAAATAAAGTAGTAGAAACGGAGTAATGCGAGTTCATAAAACTCCCTATATGAAATTGTTTGACGGAAAGGAAAAAGATTGGAAAACTCGAGCCATGTTTCATCCGGTACAATCATTTTGTTTTGAAACTGTTCCATAAGAAATTCAGCCTTCAAAAGAGGGAAATCTGGATATTTATCGAAATATTCTTTAATCTTTTTTGATCGTTTGTCTCCGTTTTCTTCAAGCATAATTTCGTGATAGACTACTAAAGGGATTTTGCCCCATTTCTTGCGCATGTATTTCAACCTTTTTTCTTCGTCGGTATTTGTCAGATAATTCAAATCTTTTTCGGTAAATGGTTGGTCGGGAGTTAATCCGAGTGTTTCGCGACTGATTAAATCGGTAACCTGAATTTTTTGCGATTCTTCTTCCCATTTTTTTACCCATTCATCCACTAAATCTTTGTCAAGGAGGTCTTTTTCTAAAATATCGATGAGAGCGATCAGTTTTGCACTATCCGGTAATGAACTTTTCTCGTCTAACGGATCATCCTCATCTAAAAAATTTGTCAACTCTATAAATAGTTTGGCATTTTCTTCAAAGGTATTAGATAAATATTCGGAATAATTATTTTTAAAATCATCTTCGCCAGGTTCTTCATCGTCGAGTTCTTCATCGTCAAAATCTTCATCCATTTCATATGATAACAGATAATCATAATTGTTCGGCCCGACTTCTTTATCGAGATGATTCAAAATCTGCTTTGCCTTAGCATCCGAATCCATTTCTCCCTGCACATAATAAGGTTTGCCATTTTTACCCCCGCAAGCAATATCGATAAGAGGAATTTTTTCATCGTCTTCTTCGAGCATGTATTGCGTGATTGACTCAAAATCTTTATGAGGTTTAAATCCTATTTCTTCCGCAAATTCTAAAGCAGCAAATATAATGTTATGTACAAGATTGTATTCAAACACTGACATAGGCATGTTTTCCGTATATTTTTTGATCATTTCGTCATATTCCCATTTCGAAATATTAAATCTGAAAAATGTGTCTTTTACGCCTAAACAAAGTAAATCAACCAAATAAAAACATACCGTGATGTTACCATTAATATGCTCTCGTGAGACAATGATATTGGCTATTCCGTTGTCGTTCCATCCGTCGTTGATCAAGCATTGGAATAACGGCAGGTTTCGAGCACGCTGACGGATATAGTTTTCGGGAGATAAAATTTTGGGAGAAGATGTTTTTTTTTGCCATTGAATTGCCAGTTTGGTTGATTTGTTGCAAAGGTACACGATAAATTTTAATCGACATAAAAATGGATAAAAAAAAATAATTTCAAATGGCGCAATTTTATAGTTTTCAATGAGTTAATCCGGTAGAGCATAGCTCAATTAATCAATTAATCAGTTAATCAGTCACGTTCCTTTTTTTTCGCTGCTTTTTTTAATTTTGCGTAGTATTTTTGCTCGCAACCCGATACTCAATCATATAACCCAAAAGTCGAACAAACTATTGATTTGTTTGGAAATATAAAAATTCTTATCTTTAAGCGATTGAAATTTCAAAAAAATTCATGAGTCATTTTGGCTGTGTTGTCTAGTGTACGAAATACGAAACAAAAAATGGTTCCTCACGGAAAATACGAAATTGACTTTTTCCTGCAATGATCCAAAAAAAGAAAAACATGAAAAAATTAACCGTTCTAATTATCGTATTTACTATCGGATTTTTTTCTTCCCTTTCAGGGCAAAATAAATTCGAAATAAAAAGAAAAGAGATGGTGAACAAACAAATTCAGGCACGCGGAATTGCCGACAAAAACACCTTAAAGGCTCTGGAAGTCGTTCCCAGACATTTATTTGTTCCCGAAGAATATCTGGATCAGGCTTACGACGACGGCCCTCTACCTATCGGTTACGGACAAACCATTTCCCAGCCGTATATTGTGGCCTACATGACGGAATTACTAAATGTAGGACCCGATGATGTGGTATTGGAAATAGGAACAGGTTCAGGTTATCAGGCTGCCATTTTATCGCGGATCGTAAAAAAAGTATATACTGTTGAAATTGTTGAAGAGCTTGACCTTGCCGCAAAAGAGCGGTTAAAAGCGCTGAATTACGATAACGTGGAAGTAAAAATAGGCGATGGTTACTATGGATGGGAAGAACATGCGCCCTACAGCGGCATCATTGTTACCGCAGCGTCGGAATATATTCCACCGCCATTGATTAAGCAATTGAAAGATAAAGGGCGTATGATTATTCCGGTGGGCTCTCCTTTCAGCGTTCAAAACCTTATGTTGGTTGAGAAATCAGGAGACAAAATCAGGACTAAAAGTCTGATTCCTGTAAGATTTGTACCCTTAACCCGACAAAGTGCACCCTAACCGCAGCAACCGATTAAGAAAAAATCGTTGAAAACAGGCAAATAAAAAATGGAATCGAACAGCCAACTATCCCTGATTCGCATCAATGTTGCAATCGGATTGATTTCAGCAGCCATCGTTGCTTTTCAATTGATATTGATGCAGATTTTGTCGTATGTTCAATGGTATCACTTTGCCTACATGATCATATCGATAGCCATGCTCGGGTTTGGTGCTGCCGGAACGTTGCTGACAATTTTCCGAAAAAAACTGGAACAAAATTATGAGGCGATTTTCCCTTTTTTATTAATTACTACTGCGATTCTCATCCCACTCGTGGTTGGGATGGCCAATTCGAATGCTATTCGTTTCGATTCCTTACTCATCTTTCAGGATTCTCGCCACATTGGCCGATTAATCCTTACCTATTTTATCTTTTTTCTGCCTTTTCTGACAGGCGCATTGGCCATTGGACTAAGTTTTTCGAAGTTTGCCGACCGGATTGAGAAAATCTATTTTTCCAATCTCATCGGATCGGGTATCGGGGGAATCATTGCCTTAGTTTTCATGCAATGGGTAATTCACGAACAACAACCCTTTTTCGTAGCTTTGCCGGCCTTTTTAGCCGGAATGGTCGCAATTCCAAAAAATGCAAAGCCATTTCTTTGGATTACTCTGCCTGTTTCGGCAATCATATTGTTGATTCTATTCTTTTATCCGCCCAAACTTATCCCGTCCGAATATAAAGATATCAGCAAAACCATGCTGTTGCCCGAGGCCACAGTCGATTACAAGAAGTCCTCTCCCCACGGACTTGTAGAGATCGTTTCATCGCCGGTACTGCGTTTTGCACCCGGGGTAAGTCTTATTTATCAGGAGCCTTTCCCTGTACGAAAAACTGTTTTTAATAACGGAAACTGGGCTGGGAGTCTTCTACCGCAACCCTTAAAGCAAAACCAAACCAGTATCCTTGACTATACCCCGCAAGCCTTGCCTTATCATATCGGAAAAATTAAAAACGCTTTGATCCTTGATGCCGGAACAGGGGAAAATGTGTTGCTGGCATCATCGCATCAGGTGACCCATATTACCGCTAACGAAGCCAATGCAGAAATCTTTCGATTGCTCCAAGACTCTTTCGAAGACTTTTCGCAAGTTCAGCTCCATCAAACCATATCGCGAACTTTACTTATTCCCGATACGATGAGGTACGATTTGATAGAACTTCCGGTTATCGGTTCGTTTTTCGGCAATTCAGGATTGAACGCCGTTGAGCCCCGATACGAATTAACTCTGGAAGCTTTACAAGAAATGTGGCACAAGCTTTCGGAAAAAGGAATGATCTCATTGAGCTGCTGGATGGATTATCCGGTGAGAAACGCTTATCGGCTTTTATCCACGATTAGTCTTCTTCTCGAAAAAAATGAAATCGAGAATTACCGGCAACATGTTGTTGCTATTCGAAGTTGGGGTGCGGTTACTTTTCTGGTAAAAAAATCGCCATTTAGCACGGAAGAGATAATTAACGTTCATCGGTTTTGCGAAAACAGGATGTTTGATCCGCTGATCTTGCCCGAAACTCAAGCGATCGATCGCGATAAATTTAACATGCTTCAGGATACGACTTTTTTTACCAACGTTGACCAACTGCTATCTCCCCATAAAAATACATTTATCCGACAATATCCTTATCGGATATACCCGACCACCGACGATCGGCCGTTTTTCTTTCAGTTTATCCGTTTTAAGCAAATTCCGGCGCTGATTTCTTCCATTCAAGAAAAAAATTTCCCTTTTTTGGATATCGGCTATGTCCTGGTAATTCTTACCTTTATTCAAATTATCATTCTCGCCGCTATTTTTATTCTTTTCCCCCTATCTTTCAGAAAATGGAAAGGTAAAAACAAGAAATGGGTTTTCGTGTATTTCAGCATATTGGGCTTGGCATACATGTTTCTGGAAATGGTTTTTATTCAACAATTTACATTCTATTTTGGCGAGCCTACCTATGCAACAGCTGCAACTCTCACTATATTGCTATTTACCTCAGGATTAGGTAGTTATTATTCATCTGGTCTGCGAAATACCCCAAAAATACGTATGGCATTACCCATCATAGTTGCTGCAATACTCATTTTATATACGTTTGTCTTATCTCCTATTTTGTCGGCTACCATTGGAGCTGCTTTACCTCTTAAAATACTGATTGCAACGATTTTATTGGGCATCTTGGGTTTCTTCTTAGGAATGCCTTTCCCTATCGGCATTGACTATTTGTCAGAAAAAAGGGACGATAATATCCCTTGGGCGTGGGCTTTTAACGGTTACTTTTCGGTAATCAGTACCGTTTTAGCAACCATTATTTCAGTTGAAGCGGGTTACCTATGGTTAGTATGGATTGCAGCTTTCCTTTATGCTTCGGCAGGCATCTCCAATTTATGGCTCAAGGAATGATTTGATTTTGAAATTTTTAGGCTGTTGCCTCGCGGAAAGCAAGATCATCATTCAGTCGTTAAAAGATTTCCACATTTGATAAGACCGGACAGGCCTTCGAATCGTGAATGGTTACTTTTATTTTCTGTGTCTCGATCGGATCGATTTTCAAGATTCTTTTGTAACCGATGGTTGTTCCCTGTGCGATTTGTTGCCATTGATTATTTTTCCAAGCTTCCACGGCGAACGATTTGACGCGTTGTCCGAGTTTGATATATTCCTGCAAAACGATGTATGTAACTTGTTTCGGATCTTTCAAGTCGATTACGAAACTTGCCGTTTTCGTGTTGTCGTCGGTTGCCCAATAGGAGTCTTTGTCTCCGTCAACAAGATTTTTGGCGGCATAAGTTTTGGATTTTCCACGAACATTATCGGCTTCGACGGCAGCATTTCGTGCTAAGTTATCGGCAAATACCGAATCTCGAAGATGTTTGAATCCGAACAACGATTTTACGTCATTTTCATGAATCAATCCACGGCGATCGGGTGGTACATTCAGCAACAACACCGAACCTCTTCCCACAGAGGTCAGATAGATTTCGAAAAGACGTTCGGGAGATTTCACCAACGAATCTTCCTTTTGATGATAAAACCATCCCGGTCGGATTGAAACGTCCACTTCCGCAGGAATCCATCGTGTTCCGTTTTCAGATCCGGTGCTCAAGAGATTGCCAATATCGGCCTTGCCGGGGTAGAGCGTATCGGGAGTAATCGTATTCCAGTTGGTTTCACCCGCAAGACCCTGTTCGTTGCCAACCCATCGAATGTCAGGCCCGGCATCGCTGAAAAAAAGCACTTGTGGTTGTATTTGTCGAACCATTTCGAGTGTTGTAGGCCAATCGTAATAAGTCTTGCGATCAATCTGTCTAACTTCTCTTTTACCCCCATAATAACCGTCGCCTCCGTTGGCACCGTCGAACCACATTTCGAAAATTGGACCATAGCCGGTGAACAATTCTTTGAGCTGATTGCGATAATAGGTGATATATTCGGGCTTGCCATAATCTTTGTGATTGCGATCCCATGGCGAAAGATATACGCCGAATTTCAATCCGAATTTTTTAGCCGATTCGCTCACTTCTTTCACGATGTCGCCTTTCCCGTTTTTATAAGGACTATTTTTAACTGAATGTTCCGTATAAGCCGAAGGCCACAGGCAAAATCCATCGTGATGTTTACAGGTAAGTATTACGCCTTTCATCCCGGCATCTTTGAGCGTCGAAAGCCATTGATCGGTATTCAAGTTAGTGGGATTGAAAATGTCCTCTTTTTCGTCGCCATAACCCCATTCGAGGTCGGTAAAGGTATTTGTCGTGAAATGGATGAAAGCGTTCATCTCCATTTCGTGCCACGCCAGTTGTTCGTCCGTTGGAACCGGTAAAACGGGCGACGGAGGAGCGACTGATTTAGTGGAGTTGCAAGAAGTGTACAAAAATACAATCAGAATCAACAAATTTAATTTGAATTCGGGGAGTTTCATTTTGATAACGTTGAATTTATAAAGTTATACTTCTTTTGAAAGCCCTATTTCCATACCATGCCACGACCACAAAGCAAATCAATGGGAGTATGAACGAGGCATTGACAGCAGGGAAAGATGTCCCGATCGTTCCCATATCAATGATTCGTGCTTGAAGCGGTGGCAAAACCGAACCTCCTAGAATAGCCATGATCAGGCCTGCTGCACCAAATTTGGCATCTTCGCCCATTCCTCTGAGTGCGATTCCGTAGATGGTTGGGAACATCAGCGACATGGAGGCCGATACTCCTACCAGGCAATATAGCCCTTTGATGTCCCGGAAAAATATGACGCCGAGAGTTAAAATTCCCGCCGCAATGGCAAATGCACGAATCATTTTTCCCGGGCTGAAGAATTTCATCAGATAAGTAGCAATGAAACGACTGGTGCAAAAAATGATCATTGCCGCGATATTGTATTTTTGCGACAGCACTTCTGCGGCCTGCTCTTCCATACCCTGTGCCATGAACACACGCGTACCATATTGGATGATAAATGTCCAGCACATGATTTGAGCTCCCACGTAAAAAAATTGTGCGATGACGCCTTCGCGATAATTTGGAACAGAAAAAATTCGTTTGAGTGCTGCACCTAATTTTAAATTTTTGTCTTTATCGGCATTTTTTGGCATACGTACGAGCAAAATGATAAGAAACATCGTCAAAACTATTAATCCTATCACCAGATAAGGCTCAATGAGTATCGACAAATCCGATTGTTTGATTGCCTCGAACTCGATGTCCGAAAGGTTGGCTCGTTCCGCGGTACTCAGCGGGTTGAGCTTTGCCTGAATGAAATTCATGGCCACAAACATTCCCATGAGTGAGCCGACCGGGTTGAAGGATTGCGCTAAATTGAGCCTGCGTGTAGCATTTTCTTCCGGACCCATCGTGAGAATGTAGGGATTGGCACTGGTTTCTAAAAACGACAATCCGCACGTGAGGATGAAATAGGCAAGCAGAAATGGATAGTAGCTGCCTGTCATCTTTGCCGGAAAAAATAGAAATGCGCCAATTGCATAGAGTGCCAAACCCATCAAAATTCCCGATTTGTAAGAAAATTTTTTTATGAATAATGCAGCGGGGAAGGCCATTGCAAAATATCCTCCATAGAAAGCGACCTGTACCAGCGCACCTTGTGTCACATTCATTCTGAAGATCTTCGAAAAGGATTTTACCATCGGATTGGTAATGTCGTTGGCGAATCCCCAAAGCGCGAAACAGGAAGTGATAAGAATAAACGGCACAATATAATTTACCCCATTATGTTTGAGAAGAGGCTGTTTGTTTGTTTCCATCTCATTAGTCTATTTAACGACTCCTTTTTTGAGGATAATGTTTGCATACAATGCTTCTTCGCCTGAGGCCAATACTGCGAATGCGGTTTTTGCTCTTTCATAAAAAGCAAATCGTTCGAGATATCCGATAGCGAATTTTTCTCCGGATTTTTCAAGAATTTTCGTGTATTGTTCCCAAATTTCCGGATTGTAATTGTCTCCCGGAACCACTTCCATCAAATAAATCTGATGCTCTGCGTATGTATCGAGCGGGAACAGTTGCAGGATGGCTTGCAAAAGTCCGGTCCCCGATAATCCGTCGGCCCGAATCACGTTTTTTGAAATCGATTCGCAAGGAAAATTTCCGTCGGCAATCACGATTTCGTCGCCATGTCCCATTTCCATAAGTGTTTTTACTAACTGAGGCGAAAGTATTTTGGGTATATTTTTAAGCATAAGATTAAATTGTTTTTTCGTTTATCGCTATTTGTAAATTGGTCCAAAATTTGCGCAAGCGCGATAGTCGGCTCCTTCTTTTTCCATACCGAATGTGTTCCATGCAGCCGGACGGAAAATTTTATCCTCGTCGACGTTATGCATGCAAACCGGAATGCGCAGCATCGAAGCAAGCGTAATCAAATCCTGTCCGATATGTCCGTAGCTGATAGCTCCATGATTGGCGCCCCAATTGTTCATCACAGAATATACATCTTTGAAAGCGCCTTTGCCGGTCAGTCGGGGTGCAAACCAGGTTGTAGGCCAGGTTTTGTCGGTACGTTTGTTGATGATTTCAAAAATTTCCGGATCAACGTCCACTGTCCAGCCTTCGGCTAATTGCAAAACCGGCCCTTGTCCGTCCACGATATTTACACGCGACATGGTAACGGGCATTCCGCCTCGAGACAAAAAAGTTGAGGAAAAACCTCCACCTCTGAAATAATCTCGATCAGCGGGAGACCATCGAGTTGCTGCCAGACATGCCTCCACTTCTTCCTGCGTGATGTTCCACGGCTCTTTCATCGCTGGTAGGCCGTCCTGATTTTGACGTCCTGTTCCGTCAAGGGTTGTGGCGCCGGAGTTGATGAGGTGGATAATGCCGTTTGCGGCCAACCCGGTCAACTCCTTTCCGGTAACGCGTTTCACGGATTGTGGGCTCCAATAAGTTCTGACATCCGAAAATATCTGGGCTTTATTGGTGAGCAGATGATTGAAAAGCATGGCGACGCCATTCAGCGAATCGTTTTCGGTAGCCAACAGAATAGCTTCTCTGATGCCGTTCCAGTCGAAGGAACTGTTCAGAATAGTTTCCATAAAATCCCCGTTGGGCAAAAAATCGGTCCACTGTCTTTGTCCCTGAAATCCGCCCAAAATGGCATTATGCCCGATGGCTTCTTCCTTGAATCCCATTTCTTTGAGTTTTGGATTGCCTTTGAGCAAATCTTTCACGATAATGGTCATTTTCACCACAAATTCCCAATCTTTATCTTTCTCTTCGCGACTTTTTTGTTTTTCGGGACGATTATAGTCTGTTCCTTCGTTCGGTTTGCAATATTTTTCGACCCAAGTCATCGCTTTTTCGAATTCGGCCGGGTTGTAAATGCCCTCTTTCATGCGGCGAAGGATTTCGGTGGAATCCACCGATTCGTTTCGCATGCCGAGATATTTTTGAAAGAAATCGGGGTTAACAATCGATCCGGCAATACCCATGGCCACACTTCCAATCGACAGATACGATTTTCCGCGCATGGTAGCGGTAGCTTGTGCAGCGCGGGCAAAACGCAGGATCTTTTCCGCAACGTCGTCGGGAATTGAATTGTCGTCGATATCCTGAATTTCGCTTCCATAAATTCCGAAAGCAGGCAATCCTTTTTGAGCATGCGCTGCAAGCACTGCCGCCAGATATACGGCTCCGGGACGTTCCGTGCCGTTGAATCCCCAAACGGCTTTCGGATAGTGTGGATTCATATCCATAGTCTCCGAACCGTAACACCAGCAGGAGGTTACGGTGATGGTTGATCCCACGCCTTCGCGTTCGAATTTTTCGGCGCAAGCGGCGCTTTCGCCAACGCGACCGATGGTGCCATCGGCAATGACGCATTCCACAGGGCTTCCATCGCTGTTTTTCAGATTACTGTTGATGAGATTGGCCACGGCTCCGGCCAGATTCATCGTTTTTTCTTCGAGACTTTCTCTCACTCCGCCCTGTCGTCCGTCGATTGTCGGGCGAATGCCAATTTTTGGATAAGTTTTCATGATGCGTAAAATGAATGATTCGTTATTTTTTTAATTTTGTGTGTTTTAATAAATCTTGATAATATCGGTTCAAATGGAATTTTGTCGATAAACCTGCGTTGGCAAATATTGCTGAATTTTTTCCCCCGTCAACACAAAATCAGCTGCCAGACTGCCCATCAAGTTGAAATCGATGCTGAATGACGGAATGCCGTCTCCGATAATTTCATAAAAAGGATTTTCGTTGTATGCAATCAATCCGAAATCTGTTCCCATCACAAGATTTTGTTCTTTCCCGCGCTTGATAATTTCTACTACATCCATTTGTTTGATGATAATGTAACAGCATTTTTCGCTTATAGACTCGGGTACTTCGTCCAGGATTTCCGACAGGAATCCGTAATCGTAGCAGAATCGGGAAAAATATTCTTTGCTGCTTTGCGGATGTTTGTGTTGTTTATTGAGAATAAAAATCAGTTTTCGATATTTTGACAATTGGTCTTTCACACTTGCCAAAGCGTTGTAAAATCCTTCGTCGAAATCCTGGCAGATATAGGAATATTCCGATTTTTCGAATTTTCCGAAATCGAGCAGCAACAGGCGGTCGGGATCGATTTGTTTGAGTAATGGCGAAAGGACATCGTTTTCGTAGTTCATTACCAAATATTTGTTGTATCGACCATAAGCATCTTTTATGATGGAATTAAACAGTGTTTTATTGTATTGATGAAACCACAAATCGACTTTATAGGATAGAGGCAATTTCTTGATCAAGGTATTATAAAGCGATTCCTTGAAAGGTGTGTATTCATCGAGAAGCAGCAGGATGTTGGATGTGTTTTTTGTAACGAAATAGCTTTTGCCGTGAATGGAATCGATGAGGCCTTTCTTTTTGAGAATTTTGAATGCCTTGAAAACCGTATCTCGTGAAACATGAAATTTTTTACTCAGGAAATTAATCGATGGAAGTTCGTCTCCCACTTTTAGCTCATTGGCCGATATCGAATCTTGCAAATAATCCGAAAGTTGTTGTACCTTTGTGTTTTTGCCATTAAAATTTAATTCCATGGAATCGAATGTTTTACTGTTCTGAACTGTGCTGACAAAAATAGAAAATAGAAACGAATAAGTACAAAATAATTATATGTTTTTCAACATGTTTTGAAGTTAAATTAATAACATACGGGTGGTCAGAAAAACAAAATAATAACCGGCAGCACTCTTCACAGAGTTTTGCCGGTTTTTTTTGGAAAATCAAAAAGTCATATAAGAAATAGAACTAATCAACATTGTTCCGGTTAATAAAATTCGAACGAAGACACAACCGATGTATTTTTTGATTTTGTTGCATTTTCTGTCGAGTTTTCCCCGTATTTGTAAACGATGTCATAAGTGACATCATCGCCCGTATTCCAATCCAATACTTTGATGGCGAATGTAACTGAATCGGTCGAGTTGTTTTGATAGGGTTTCAAATCGAAACACACAAGTCCGTCATATAGGCGGTTACTGGTGCTACCGTATGCATTGTGCCTAAATTCGAGATGAATTTTTCCATCCTGCGGATCAGGAATAAGTGAATTTTCGACTAGGTTGATGGCATGAGGACGAATTCCACCGTAATTAAACGAGAAATCTACATTCAAATAGTGATTTCCGATCCACATATCGTTTATCTTCACCGGATCATTTCCGATGCTGTCGGCATTTGTAGCAGTAAGTACGATGGTTTTTTTTGTCAGAATGTTCCAAATATAGTTGATCCTGATATAATGATCGAATCCATCTTTTTGATCTGAAAGGATGGAATAGTTTAAGAGAATGCGTTGACCTTTCTCGGGTAAATATCGGATATCTGATGCAGCAGGCCACAATGTACTACCATCGTCAAGAATAAACCAATAAGCACTCGAATTGTTATCTGTTTCAACGGTAGCTATATCTACCCAAAAATCGCCCAGCGAATAGTCATCGCCGTCATCGCATGATTGCAAACCGATTGCAACGAACATGGCCAATGTAATCGTCCCTAAAATAAATTTCCTTTTCATGCCTTATCTTTTTTTGGAATTTCATACAAATAAAAGATGATAAACTCCCAAAAACGTTGCATCCAAAGGACAATTATTTTTCGGATTAATCTTTGTTTATCCTTGGGGATAAAGTTTTTGAATCAGGTCGGATCGATTCATTTTTTTAAGTTCGCGAATGATCGCTTTTTTGTATTGTGGATCGTGCCAAAAAAAGAATTGTCGTTGCGCATTTTTTTCTTCTTTAGTTTTGGCCGTATAAATGGGTTCGAGTGTGTAAGGATGCACGCCGGTATAGTAAATTTCGGTAGCCAGCGTCATGGGTGAAGGGGTAAAATCTTGCACTTGCTCGAGCTTGAAGTTCAGATTTTTGGTAATGACGGCAAGTTCGGCCATATCCTCTTCGGTGCAACCGGGATGCGACGAGATGAAATAGGGAATTAATTGCTGGTTGAGATGATATTTTTTGTTGGTATCGTCAAAAATTTTTTTCAGTCGGAAAAACTGCTCGAACGAAGGTTTACGCATGATGTTGAGTGTCTTGTCCGAAGTATGCTCCGGAGCAACTTTCAACCTTCCCGAAACATGGTTTCGGATGAGTTCGACTGTATATTTTTCGGCGGCTGCATTTGTTTTCTCATCTTTGCCGCGATGGAGCAATAAATCATAGCGAATGCCGCTTCCGATGAAGGATTTTTTAATTTCGGGCATTTCGTCCACTGCATGGTAAATATCGAGCAAATCGGAATGATCGGTGTTGAGGTTTGGGCAGATTCGGGGAAAAATGCACGAGGGCTTTTTACATTTTTCGCACACCGACAAGTCTTTGCCTGCCATTCGATACATATTTGCCGACGGGCCGCCCAAATCGCTTAGGTATCCTTTGAAATCGGGCATTGCAGAAATTTTTTTCACTTCCTCGAGAATCGATTTTTTCGATCGCGAAGCGATGAATTTTCCCTGATGCGCCGAAATCGTACAAAAAGCACAACCACCAAAGCATCCCCGATGCGTATTTACCGAAAACTTAATCATTTCGTAGGCCGGAATGTGCTTGTCTTTGTATTTGGGATGGGGTAGGCGAGTGTAGGGCAAATCAAACGAAGCATCGATCTCTTTTTCGCTCATAGGCGGGAATGGCGGATTCACCACAATTGTTGCATCATTCACATCCTGCAAGATGCGGGCTGCATGAATGCGGTTGGATTGTTCTTCGACGATGCGAAAGTTTTTTGCCTGTTTGATTTTATCTTTCGAGCATTCTTCATGTGAATAAAGGCGTATTTCTTCCTCGAATGGGTTTAGTGGAATGGCATTTTTAGGCCTTGCGATCGCCGTTTGGGGAATATCGGTAATTTCACCGATTTTTTTCCCGGTTTTCAACTCGCTTACAATCTGCCGGAGCGGTAACTCGCCCATGCCATACACCAAAATATCGGCGCCCGTATCCATCAAAATACTTTTGTGCAGTTTGTCGTCCCAATAGTCGTAATGGGTGATGCGACGAAGTGAACTTTCGATTCCCCCCAAAACGATAGGTACTTCGGGAAACAGTTTTTTCAAAATATTGCAATAGACAATGGTTGCCCTGTCAGGGCGCATTCCTGTTTTGCCATCGGCAGTGTAAGCGTCGTTCGATCGCAATCGCTTGTTGGCTGTGTAATGGTTGATCATCGAATCCATCACGCCGGCCGAAACTCCGAAAAACAGTCGTGGTACGCCCAATTTGCGAAAGTCTCGCAAATCGTCGCGCCAATTTGGTTGAGGCACAATTGCCACACGCAAGCCTTCACGTTCGAGCAGTCGTCCGATGACTGCCGCACCAAACGAAGGATGGTCGATGTAGGCATCGCCCGAGAAAATGATGGCGTCCAGATAGTCCCACCCACGAAGTTCCATTTCTTTTTTTGTCGTAGGCAACCAGTCGGTGAGTCGATATGTTGTTTTATTTGAAATCAATTTTCTGTTGAATGTGAATTATTTTTCCGGGCAGAAAGCAAACGTGCTCTTTCGAGAGCCAGATGTATATCAGAACATATATTATCATCTCCGATAATGGATGGAATATTCGATTTGTAAAGACTTGAACGAACCTGATCGTTTACACCCGAAAGAATAACCTGAATTTTTTCTTTTCGTGAATTTTTGCAAAGGTCTTCAAGATTCTTCAAGCCGGTTGAATCGATAAACGGTACCTTTCGCATTCTGATTATTCGTATTTGTGGTCTTTCGCCAAGTTCCCTCATCAATTCATCGAACCGGTTTGCTACGCCAAAGAAAAAAGGGCCTTCAATTTCATATATATCCACGTTCTTAGGTAGATATAGGATGTCTTTTTCTGAATGAATTATTTTTGACTCGGTTTCTTTCGAAAGATCAAGCTTATCGGAAATAACAGAAATTCGAGTACTCTCAGAAACTCGCTTGAGAAAAAGAAAAACCGCCAGCAATAAACCTATCTCGATAGCGATCGTCAGGTCGAAAACCACTGTGAGTGTGAAAGTAGTGATTAATACCGCCAGATTGGATTTTGATTGTTTTGCCTGAGAAACAAAAGTTCGCCACTCGCTCATGTTGTACGAAACAACTACTAAAATTCCTGCAAGACAAGCCATCGGAATATGTTTAGTAAGATCACCCAAAAACAAAACAACAAATAAAAGCACAATAGCATGAATGATTCCTGCTACGGGCGTTTTTCCTCCGTTGTTGATGTTGGTCATTGTTCGAGCAATGGCTCCCGTGGCGGGAATTCCTCCAAAAAAAGGCGTAACAATATTGGCTGCTCCCTGTGCTACTAATTCCATATTCGAATTATGTTTTTGACCTGTGGCACCGTCAGCTACCGTAGCCGAAAGGAGAGATTCGATAGCACCCAGCATAGCGATTGTGAATGCTGACGGAAAAAGTGTTCTTACGCTCGTCAAATCCAGTCCGATAGGTTTAAATTCGGGCAATCGACTATCGATAGTGAATCTGTCCCCAATGGTTTCAATTCCTTGTATTCCAAAATATTTTTTTAACAGAAATGCTCCTACTGTCATAATAACCAGCGCAACAAGCGATCCCGGGATTTTATTCGATACTTTGGCAGTTCCCACTATAATGACGATGCTGACAATCCCGATCAAAGCTGCCCACAAGTTGATTTGATTAAAATGTTGAAAATAAGAAGTCCACTTTTGAAAAAAATCGGATGGAATTTTTTCTATTTCCAACCCAAACAAATCGTTTATTTGGGTAGAAAAAATAGTGAGAGCGATGCCTGAAGTAAAACCAATGACAATGGGATATGGAATGTACTGGATAACAGATCCGAGTTTGAGAAATCCCATCAAAAGAAGCATGATTCCCGCCAAAACAGTTGCGATGGCCAGTCCTTTTGCTCCATAATTTTCGACGATTCCGTAAACTATGACAATGAAAGCACCTGTCGGCCCACCGATCTGAACATTGCTTCCACCAAGGAATGATACGATAAATCCGGCGATGACTGCGGTATAAATTCCTTTCTCGGGCGAAACTCCGGATGCGATACCGAAAGCTATCGCCAAAGGAAGTGCCACTATACCGACGATTACGCCGGCAAGCAGATCTGCAGTAAATTTTTCTCGATTGTAATCCTGCAGAGCAACAAACAATGCAGGTTGATATGCTTTCAATATATCTAATTTCATTCGGGCAATATTCTTTGAAAAAAATTGGATACAAAAATACATGATAATTTTCAATTGAGACAAAGACTGATGAAATTCGCCTTCATCAATCAACGAGAGAAAAATTCAAGCAGAAAGTTGCAAGTTTTCGAGCAAAGGTTCGAAGATTGTCAGCGCAGAGCAACGAGAAAATGCCGGTAACCATTATCTCGGAAGAATAGAACCCGATAGCGTTTGAATTCAAAGCAGAGATAACAAAAGGTTGGTCAAAATTGTGGCCTATAAAAAAAGAGCGATTGATTAAATCGCTCCCTGTTCCACCAGAACGCATGCGCGTTCCGTAAGTCGATCTTCTCCGAAGGGATCGTATCTTGCTTTCAGACTATTGCCGAATATATTGGCAAATAAGTTATACGACCATGCTTTGAAACTTCCCATGAAAGCATCGATAATGCCGTATGACGATGTATTTGTTTCGCGGTCAACTAATTTGATTAATAATTGCCCTTGCGAACGTGTTAGTTTACTCATCTTTGGTTTGTAAGCATCGTATAGGTATTTCTCCATCGCTTCCAGATGTTTTTGACGAGCCTTGTCGTTGGGAAGTGTTTCCATGTATTCGTACGTTTCGATAATGATGTTTGATATTTCCTTAGCATAAGGCAATGTCTTTTTTACATCGCGAATGAGTTTGTTGTATTGAACTACTTCTTTCTGAGAGCGGAATCGAACCGGCGAATATTTGATGAAATCGAAAAGTTGCATACATGCCACTGTGTCTCCATCTATCAATACGGCCGGATAGACATTCGGCATGAGATAAACTTTGGAGCGAGTTTTTGTATCCCCCTCAGTATTTGATGCATAATAATACTGTGCCATCGACTTTAGAGGCAAAAGCATCACCAAGAGCAATATCAATATGTAACCTTTACCTTTCATAAGCGATACAAAGATATAGTCAAAGATCCGTACGATGAACAGGTTGCAAGTTAAGTGTAGTTAATTAAACTCCGAGTTTAGAGCTTGTTAAGTAAATTATTTGCAAAAGCATGTCGTAATTGCAACTCGTTATATAACGTAAATCTTTATTTTTGATTCTTACATCGAAATATTTTCGCTTTTCCATCCTGATCATAGCTAAAAGTTCAAGATTAATTCTATCTTTGAATTCGTAAACAGTTATTGCAATGGAAATTCATCATTTGGGAGAAATCGTCTTCAAACAGGCATTGAAATATAAAAAACGTACCGAAATTAAATACCAGTCGGAGGAAGGTAAATGGCAAAATATGTCGTGGTCCGAATTTGCCGACAAGATTTTGAAAACAGCTCGAGCTTTGGCCGAGTTGGGAATTGTTCCGGGCGACAACATCGGCATTTATTCGCAGAATATGGAAAAATATCTAATTACCGATTTTGCGGCATTTGCCAACCGGGCCGTGATGGTGCCGATTTACGCCACTGCTTCGCCATCGCAAGTGGATTATATAACCAATGATGCCGGGATAAAACTCGTTTTCGTGGGTGAACAATTTCAATACAACAATGCTTACAAAGTGCAACGCGACGCCGGGATGATAGAGCGTCTTATTGTTTTCGATCGCAAGGTGGTTTTGCATCCGGAAGATAAAACGTCTGTTTATTTTGATGTTTTCGTGGCGGCAGGCGAAACTTCGGAATCGGAGGCAATGGTGAATATTCGCCTCAAGCAGCTAAAAAACGCCGATTTGGCAACTATCATTTACACATCGGGAACTACCGGTGAACCTAAAGGTGTGATGCTGACACACGAAAATTACTTACAAGCTTTCAAAATTCACGAAATGCGACTCACGGAATATTCCGACAGGGATGTTTCGATGTGTTTTTTGCCTCTCACCCATATTTTCGAAAAAGCATGGACATATCTGTGCATAGAAAAGGGAATTGCAATCGCAATCAACAAAGATCCTTCAAAGATTCAGGAAAATCTTTGTCAGGTTCGACCTACTCTGATGTGCAGCGTCCCTCGCTTTTGGGAAAAAGTGTATGAAGGCGTGCAAGATCAGATTGAATCTTATCCGGGAATTATGAAATGGTTGCTCAAAGATGCCGTAAAAACCGGGCGAAAGCATAACCTCGAATATCGGAACAAAGGGAAAAAAGCTCCGATAGGAAATTCGCTGAAATTTTTCCTGTATAAAAATACTGTTTTCTTCATTATCAAACGTATTGTTGGAATCGATCGCGGGAATTTTTTTCCCGTTGCCGGAGCTCCTTTGTCCGACATGATCAACGAATTTATGCAATCCATCGATGTGCATTTGATTTATGGATACGGACTATCGGAAACTACGGCCACGGTGAGTTGTTTTCCGCATATAGGGTTCATGATCGGTACTGTCGGGAAAGTCATGCCCGAAGTGGACGTGAGAATAGGAGAAAACAACGAGATTTTGGTAAAAGGCAAAACCGTGATGAAAGGTTATTACAACAAACCGGATGAAACCAAAGCCGTTTTCACCGACGACGGTTATTTCAAAACAGGCGATGCCGGTTATCTGACCGAGAACAATGAGATTGTCCTCACCGATCGAATCAAGGATTTGTACAAAACATCCAATGGCAAATACATTGCTCCGCAAATGATCGAAACACGAATAGGCGAGGACAAATATATCGATCAGATAGCCGTCATCGGCAATGAGCGGAAGTTTGTGAGCGCTCTCATCGTCCCCAACTTTGCAGCGCTTCGCGAATATGCCGAAAAACAGGGCATTCCTTATACTTCCGACGAGGATTTGATTGCAAATCCCGACATCGAATCTTTTATCTACGAACGGGTGGAAATGAAACAAGCCGATTTTACGTCATACGAAAAGATAAAACGTTTTACACTTTTAGCACAGCCTTTCACGATGGAATCAGGCGAATTGACCAATACACTTAAACTGCGCCGAAAAGTCATCCTCGAAAACAGAGCCGATATTATCGAAAAAATGTATCAAAACTAAGATTTACAACATACTTTCAAACTGAATTTTCATCCCTCGTAAAAGCCTGATTTTTACTTCTCGAACTTAAGAAGTTTTACTACCTTTGCAGCTGTTTTAAAAAAACTGTTTAGCAATGGAATACAATTTCGGAGAAATAGAAAAACGATGGCAACAATATTGGATCGAACATCAGACCTATAAAGTAACGGAAGACCCTTCAAAACCAAAATACTACGTGCTCGACATGTTTCCCTATCCTTCGGGTGCCGGTCTGCATGTGGGGCATCCACTCGGATATATAGCATCGGATATTTTTTCGCGCTACAAACGATTGCGAGGTTTTAACGTACTGCATCCCATGGGTTACGATGCCTTTGGCCTTCCCGCCGAACAGTATGCCATACAAACCGGCCAACATCCGGCCATTACGACTCAAAAAAATATTGCCCGCTATCGCGAACAGCTGGACAAAATCGGATTTTCTTTTGATTGGAGTCGCGAGGTGCAAACCTGCGATCCCAAATACTACAAATGGACCCAATGGGCATTCATCCGAATGTTTCATTCGTATTATGATAATCGACTTAAAAAAGCCCGCCCGATAAGCGAACTGGTGGAACAGTTTTCGCGACAGGGAACATCCGGATTGAACGCAGCTTGCACCGAGCCACTGGAGTTTACGGCCGAAGAATGGAATTCGAAATCGGAAAAGGAACAACAGCAAATTCTGATGAATTACCGAATAGCTTATCTCGGCGATACGATGGTAAACTGGTGCCCTCAACTGGGGACAGTGCTTGCCAACGACGAGGTGAGCGAAGGAGTTTCCATTCGAGGTGGCTATCCTGTGGAACAAAAGAAAATGCGTCAGTGGTGCTTGCGCGTTTCGGCTTATGCACAACGCCTGCTCGACGGACTTGAAACGATCGAATGGACCGATTCACTGAAAGATACTCAACGCAATTGGATCGGCAGAAGCGAGGGTGCCATCATCCGCTTTAACACTTCGAACGGTTCATCTTTCGATATTTTCACGACACGTGCCGACACCATTTTCGGGGTCACATTCATGGTGCTTGCACCCGAAAGCGAGCTGGTGGGACAACTTACCACCGATGAGTATCGCGAAGCCGTTCAGGCTTATATCGAGAAAACAAAAAAGAAAACCGAACGCGAACGCATTGCCGACAAGTCGGTGAGTGGCGTTTTTTCGGGTGCCTATGCCATTCACCCCTTTACGGGCGAAAAACTTCCGATTTGGATTTCGGATTACGTACTCGCCGGTTATGGAACAGGCGCCATCATGGCCGTTCCGGCACACGACAGTCGCGACTACGCTTTTGCCAAACATTTCGATTTGCCAATCGTTCCTCTTATCGAAGGATGCGACGTATCGGAAGAGAGTTTTGATGCCAAGGAGGGCGTCATGACAAATTCCGGCTTTTTGAACGGACTAACCGTGGAAGAAGCCATTCCGAGAGCGATCGACGAAATACAAAATCGCGGACTTGGATACCGCAAAGTTAACTACCGCCTGCGCGATGCTATTTTCTCGCGTCAGCGATATTGGGGAGAACCGTTTCCGATTTATTACAAGGATGGGATGCCTTATACACTCGACGAGAGCGAGCTGCCTCTCGAATTGCCTGAGGTGGACAAGTTCTTGCCTACCGAAACGGGCGAACCGCCACTTGGCCGTGCCAAAAATTGGAAAACCAAAGACGGGTATCCGCTGGAATTGAACACAATGCCTGGATTTGCAGGATCTTCGGCCTATTATCTCCGCTATATGGATCCGCATAACGACGAAGCATTGGTTTCGAAAAATGCAGACGAATATTGGCGTAATGTCGATCTCTATGTTGGAGGCACCGAACATGCTACAGGGCATTTGATTTACAGCCGCTTTTGGGACAAATTCCTTTTCGATTTGGGTATTTCCTGCGAAGAAGAGCCATTCAAAAAACTCGTCAATCAGGGAATGATTCAGGGACGAAGCAATTTCGTATATCGTATCAAGGGAACCAATACATTTGTTTCGTTCAACCTGAAAGATAAATACGATGTTACCCCTATTCACGTAGATGTGAATATTGTGCATAACGATGTGCTCGACATTGAAGCTTTTCGTAATTGGAATCCCGAATATAAAACTGCCGAATTTATTCTCGAAGGCGGTAAATATATTTGTGGATGGGCAGTGGAAAAGATGTCGAAGTCGATGTTCAATGTGGTAAATCCCGACGATATTGTCGAAAGTTATGGAGCCGACACCTTACGATTATATGAAATGTTTCTCGGGCCATTGGAACAATCCAAGCCGTGGGATACAAACGGCATCGACGGAGTTTACCGATTCCTTCGCCGGTTTTGGAATCTCTTTTTTGAAGGAGACAAACTCGCTTTACAGGATTCGGAACCGACACGCGACGAATTGAAGTCAATTCATAAACTCATCAAAAAGGTTACATCGGACATCGAAACATTTTCATTCAACACCGCTGTTTCAGCCTTCATGATTTGTGCCAACGAACTTTCGTCGCTCAAATGTCGAAACCGTTCTGTACTAACCGATTTTGTGATTTGCCTCTCACCTTTCGCTCCCCACATTTCGGAGGAATTGTGGCATTTAATGGGCAACGAAACCTCGGTGTGCGATGCTGTTTGGCCTTCGTTTGACGAGTCATATCTGAAGGAGGACGTATTCACTTATTCGATTTCGTTCAACGGGAAATCACGATTCACCCTCGATTTTCAGGCTGACGCCACGCAAGAGCAAATCGAAGCGGCAGTTCTTGCTCATCCCAACTCACAGAAATGGCTCGAAGGGAAATCGCCCAAGAAAATTATCGTTGTTCCCAAGAAAATTGTGAATGTAGTGGTATAAAATTAATTTACAACATTTTGCAATAATGGCCAAAGAAACGAATTACCTTAAATCTTTCTATTGGAAAGATTACGTTACGATTACCATCGGGCTGATTATTTTCGCCGTAGGATTCAACGGGTTTATCATTCCCAATCAGATTGTTGCCGGTGGACTGGGAGGCGTGAGCGTATTGCTGAAAGCCGCTTTTGGAATACCGGTATCCATTACTTACCTGGTAGTGAATACTATTTTAATGATTTTTGCATGGTTTATTCTGGGTAAAAATTATGTGATGAAATCGCTTTATGGTGTGATAGGAATCACCGTTTTGATGGGTGTGGCAGAACAATTGATAAAAGGCTCCATTATTCATGCCGATCCGCTAATGGCAAGTATTGTAGGAGCTTTTTGTTGTGGCATAGGACTTGGTCTTGTGTATTCGATGAATGCAAGCACCGGCGGAACCGATATCATTGGAGCCATCATAACCAAGTATAAATACATCAGCATGGGACGTGGACTGCTGTATATCGATTTTTTTATCGTTTGCAGTTCATTTCTGTTGTTTCAAAGCATCGAAAAAATTATTTACGGACTTGTAGTCGTTTCAGTCATGTACTATACAGCCGATATGGTGATTAACGGGGCGAGACAATCGGTTCAATTTATCATTTTCTCACAGAAATTCGATGAAATTGCTTCGCACATCAATACAGAGCTTCATCGAGGATGTACCGTGCTCGAGGGGATGGGATGGTATTCCAAACAACCACAAAAAGTACTTATCGTGCTTGCCCGCAAAACCGAGTCCACGTCCATTTTCCGGCTTGTGAAAAGCATCGACGAAAATGCCTTCATCTCGCAAAGCAATGTTGTTGGCGTTTATGGAAAAGGATTTGACCAGATAAAATAATAATTATCGCTTGTTACATACAAATATTTCGATGTATCTATTTACAGAATCTCATAAAACAGTACCGATGAAAAAATATGCTATTCTTTTCGTTTTATTTCTGTTCCTTTCGTATTCAATTCGCGGACAACAAACCGAAATAATGCTCAACTCGGGTTGGAAAGCCCAAATGGCCTCCAAAGTCCAACCTGACGGAGCAATCCTTACCGATTCCGCCTTCACTCCCGAAGGATGGCTCGAAGCCATAGTGCCCGGGACGATTCTCACGACGTTGCTTCACAACAAATTGATACCCGATCCATTTTTCGGACTGAACAACAAGCAAATCCCGGATGTACATGATGTAGGACGCGACGAATATACCTACTGGTTTTTCAAGGAACTCGAATTGCCCGAAATGCAAAACGACTCGCAAGTGTGGCTCAAATTCAGGGGGCTCAATTATTTCGCCGAAATCTTTTTGAACGGCCATCGCGTCAACACCCAAACGCACGAAGGCATGTATTTGCGTGAAAAATACAATATCACACCTTTTGTTAGAAAAGGTCACAAAAACAAACTTGCCGTCCGGATTGCTCCCCCCAATCCGGTTGGCGATGCAACGCGCGGACAAGGTGGAGATGGTACAATTGCCCGAAACGTTACGATGCAGTTTACCGCAGGTTGGGACTGGATTTGTCCAATTCCCGATCGAAATACGGGAATTTGGGATCAGGCTTCTGTGGAAATTACCGGACCGGTGGATCTTCAAAATCCGTATATCGAAACCTCCGTGCCTGGCATAAGAGTTCCAGGCGGACAACAGTCTCCTGCTTTTGTGAAAGCTTCTATCGAAGTGAAAAACACATCGAAAGAAATCGTTCGGGGAAAATTAGTTGTCGAATTCGACGGAAAAACTTACGACAGCGACGTAACAATCAATCCGTTGGAAATGCGATTGATAGCTATACCCGAAATAACGGTGAACAATCCTCAACTCTGGTGGCCGAACGGAATGGGCAAACAACCCCTCTATCCTATTTCTTTTTCTTTCGTAACAAACGGTAGAACGAGTGATTCGGAAAACGCCAAAATCGGCATTCGTGAGACCGGCAATTATTTTGATACGAATATTAAGGCACAGGTTTTCACGGTCAACGGTCAGAAAGTATTTATTAAAGGTGGAAACTGGATTGCTTCAGATGCTTTGCTCCGATTGTCGAAAGAACGATATGAAGCCGAGATCCGTCTTCATGCCGGAATGAACATGAATATGATTCGCGTGTGGGGAGGTGGACTGACCGAACGTCCGGAATTCTACGAAGCCTGCGACAAATACGGAATTTTGGTTTGGCAAGACCTTTGGATAACGGGCGATTGTAACGGCGAATGGAAAGATCCTACCAAACGTGATTCACAGGCACGTCGAAAAGCTTATCCGGACAATCATTCCCTATTTCTCGAATCGGTATCGGATCAGGTGAAAATGTTGCGAAACCACCCCAGCCTCTATCTCTGGTGTGGCGGCAACGAAACCTATCCTCCAAAAGATATTCTCGAAGCCTTGCAAAACGACATCTTACCCAAATACGACCCAAAAAGATTTTTTCTCGATAAATCTACTTCGCCTCATCTTTCCACAAACTCGATCGGCGGAGTTGGCGATGGTCCTTACGGAATTCGTGAACCCGAAGAAATTTTCAAAACCCGTTCGTTTCCTTTCAATCCCGAGACAGGATCAATCGGGATTCCAAATTATGAAGGTTTAAAAAAGATTATCCCCGCACACGAGATGATTCCACCTATCGATTCGGCTCTCACAGCCACTTGGGATTATCATAAATATCTGCCTTTACGCAATTTTCCCGACAGATACGGTAAAGTAAAAAACATTCGGGATTTTTGTTTCAAAACGCAGATAGTTCAATATGAACAGTATAGAGCCTTGCAGGAAGCCTTCAACTACAAAATGTGGAATTGGCATTCGGGGATGCTTGTTTGGAAAAATCAAAACCCATGGACAGCCTTGCGTGGTTCGTTCTACGATTATTATCTCGATTGCAATGGCAGTTACTTCGGTTACAAACATGCTGCTGCGTCGATACACATTCAATTGAATCTGAATGATTCGTTGATATGCGTGCTCAATCAAACGGCAATGGATGTGTTCGGAGCAAAGGCAACCGTGGAATTATTCGACCTGCACGGACGATTGCTTTCTCGACATAAACACACCGTGAACATTACTTCCGGAAAAGTTGACAACATCGATCAGCTGAAACTTCCCATTTCGAAAAATATCTATTTCCTCCGATTGCGATTGGAGAAAGACGGCTCACCTATCGATGAAAATTTCTACTGGTTGACTAATACTCCTCGTTCATACGAAAAACTGAATGAGCTGAAAACTACGCACCTGTCCCTCAAAATCGATCGAAAGGCCAATGAGACTCGACATATCATTGTTTCAAATCCCGGCAGAGAAACGGCCTTCTTCATTCGTCTGAAAGTGTTGGACGAAAATAACGAGTTGTTTCTTCCGGCTTATTTTTCCGAAAATTATTTCACTCTTCTTCCGGGTGAAAAAAGAATGATTGAATTGGATGTGGACAAGTCGAAATCGAAGAATTGTAAATTGGCAGTCGAAGGCTGGAATGTATCGGAACAATCGGTAAAATTGTAGGTGATTCCGTGAACGATTAGTAGCCCAGCATAATAATTATTAAGGTCTGACTTCTTCCCTCAGGAGGATGTATTTTAACCATTCCTCGCCATTACATCCTGCACCACCAATCCCGAAAGGGTGAAGCCGAAAATGGCGGTAATATGAACCAATGTACCATTGACAGTAGGTTTGTAGAAACTGCCACCTTCTCCAGCATTTTCTTTGACACTGTTTCCCCCACGATTTTCGGCAATCTCGTCGCTATACACGCAAAGGATTTTTTTATGAAGTATTTCTTCGCCTTTTCGGATTTTTTGTCTTAAAGCTGCCGCCAACGGACATCCTTTCACTTTCCAAAACTCGGCAACTCGAATGCGTTGTGGATCGGTTTTCAATGCAGCACCCATCGACGAAAAAACCGTTGCCTCAGTCTTGGAAGCTTCGGTCAAAAGATGCACCTTATGTTGAAGTGAATCGATGGCATCGACGATATAATCGTATTCGTCGAGATGAAAGGACGAAGATGTTTCACTGCTGTAAATTTGAGGAATGGTAATGATTTCGGCTTCGGGATTGATTTCGAGAAAATGATCTTTCAGCACGTCCACTTTCAATCGCCCGATGGTCCGGGTAGTTGCCGGCAACTGCCGATTGATATTTGCCGGTGCGACACGATCGGAATCGACAAGTGTAAGATGCGAAATTCCGCTTCTGACCAGTCCTTCGGCGCACCAACTTCCAACGCCACCTACGCCAAAAAGAATTACCTTTTTCGATTGCAATGCCCGAAAGCATTCTTCACCCACCAGCAACTCGACACGAGCAAAAATATCGTCAGTAGTCATTTGAATTCAATTTTAAAAAGCTAAAGATATGAATTTTAGGGAACTAAAAACGCACCTCCTGTTGAGAGATGCGTTTTTGGAACATTTTTTCACCTGTTAAAAATAAGTGTCGTTCTTCGGTTGGAAATAGGCTTGCGGATGCAAACATGTCGGGCAAGTTTTCGGAGCGGTTTTGCCCACATAAATATATCCGCAATGACGGCATTGCCATTCGATTTCGGTGTCGCGCGTGAAAACTGTTCCGTTTTTCACGCGATCGAGCAATTTAAGATATCGCTCTTCGTGCGTGCTTTCGGCTTTGGCAATCATGCGATACATTGTCGCAATTTCTTTGAATCCTTCCTGTTCGGCTACGTCGGCAAAATGAGGATAAAGTTCCGTCCATTCTTCTTTTTCGCCGGTAGCAGCTTCAGCCAGGTTTTCGAGCGTTGAGCCAATAACGCCGGCAGGATAGGATGCCGTGATTTCAACCATTCCTCCCTCCAGATAACGAAACATTCTTTTTGCGTGCGTCATTTCCTGATCGGCTGTTTCGAGAAAAATTGCTGCAATTTGTTCGTATCCGTCTTTTTGAGCCTGTTTTGCGAAAAATGTGTAGCGCATACGGGCCTGAGATTCTCCTGCAAACGATTTCAAGAGATTCTTTTCTGTTTGTGTTCCTTTAATACTATTCATGTCTTTTGATTGTTTAAAGAGTTGATTAGATACTGTGATTGACAAAAATAACGAAAAGAAGCGAAGTATTACTCAGAGTGAAACAATAAAGCGGCTATTTATATGCTTTCTAAATAGTTGGATTACTCAAATTCGCTTAATTCCAACCAACGGGCAGTTTTTTCGTCTATCAAACGGATAAGTTCCGAGATGCGGTTGGAAGCCTGAATCAACTGATCCGACGAAAGTTGGCCTGAAGATAAATCCGAAGTGAGCTGAGCTTTTTCGAGTTCCATTAACTCAATTTCTTGTTCGAGTTGCTCAAATTCGCGTTTTTCCTTGAAAGTAAGTTTGGTTTTGATGACAGGTGCTTTTCTGTTTTCGCTTTGTTTTTCAGAATTTTCGGACGTTTTGGCCTCCAATTCAGATTTAGACTGAAGGCTTTTCCATGTGCGATATTGGGAATAATTTCCAGGGAAATCCTGAATCTCGGCATTGCCGTGAAAAATGAGCAAATGATCTACCACTTTGTCCATGAAATAACGATCGTGCGAAATCACGATGAGACAACCCTTGAACGATTGCAAATAATCTTCGAGAATGTTTAGGGTTACAATATCCAAATCGTTTGTTGGTTCGTCCAGCACCAGGAAATTAGGATTTTTAATCAGCACTGTGCAGAGATGAAGGCGACGTTTTTCTCCCCCACTCAATTTATAAACATAATTGTGCTGTTTGTCGGGCGTAAACAGAAAATGCTGCAGAAATTGCGATGCGGTTAATCGGTTGCCGTTACCAAAATCGATGACTTCGGCAATATCCTGCACTACATCAATTACCTTCATCTGTTCGTCGAACTGTAATCCTTCCTGACTGTAATATCCAAAATTAACAGTTTCGCCGATGTCGAAACTGCCGCTGTCGGGCTTTTCCAATCCAAGAAGCATCTTCACAAAAGTACTTTTACCGGTGCCGTTGTTACCCACGATTCCCATCTTTTCGTATCGCGAAAAAATGTAATTGAAATCGTGTGTGATAGCAACATCACCAAAGTCCTTCGTAACATGCTTTGCTTCGAAAATTTTGTTGCCTATATACGAACCTTTCGTTGCAAGGCGCATAGATTCTTCCTTTCGACGACGTTGGGCCTTTTCTTCAAGTTCGTGGAAAGCATCGATGCGGTATTTGGCTTTGGTGCCGCGCGCCTGCGGCTGGCGTCTGATCCAGTCGAGCTCCTTACGCATCAAATTGTTGGCCCGATCTGCTTCGGCAGTTTGTGCTGACAATCGTTCATCGCGTTTTTCCAGATAATAGGCATAATTGCCTTTGTAAGAAAATATTTGTTGTTGATCGATTTCCAATATCTGCAAGCATACCCGATCGAGAAAATACCGATCGTGGGTAACCATCAACAAACTAAGTGAACTGCGTGAGAGATAATCCTCAAGCCATTCCACCATTTCAAGGTCGAGATGATTGGTAGGCTCGTCTAGAATGATAAGGTCGGGTTCCGAAATCAGCACATTTGCCAATGCAACCCGTTTGATTTGTCCTCCCGACAATTCTCCCACCTTTTGATCCACACGCGTTATTTTCAACTGCGAGAGCACCTGTTTGATTCGTTGTTCGTAATCCCAGGCTTTCAATAAATCCATTTGTGCGAGCACCTCATCGAGCTGTTCGTGATTGTCTGAAGCAATAATTTGTTCGTAGCGTGCGATAGTCAGAGCTGCCTCGTTGCCGCTTGCAAAGCAGGCTTGCAAAACCGTGAGTTGAGGATCGAAGCCGGGTGACTGATCAAGATATGCCACTCTGATGCCGTTTCTAAAAGTTACACTACCGCTGTCGAAAGGCTCTCTTCCCGCAATGATGTTGAGGAGCGTTGTTTTTCCGGCACCATTAGGAGCAATCAAGCCGATTTTGTCGCCTTCGGCTATACCGAAGGTAATGTCGCGAAACAACACTCTTTCTCCGAAACTTTTGCTGAGGCTATCGATTTGCAGAATGGAAGTTGGCATGAACGAATCTCTATTTTCGACAAAATTACACAAAAAATTGCGAAGCTGAAGATGTTGTTTTCAATTTGGGAGTTAGGAAATCGGAAGGAAGGTAGGGAGAGTTCGATTTCAAAATTGCCATTTCAGATAAGTAAAAATATCGGTGCGATGATTTCCGTCGATTTGTTCCGTACTCGAACCAATCACATTGCGATCGAAATAACGAGAATATCCACCCTTGATTGCTATTGTCAGATTAGCAATCAGCCGATATTTAGCCGACAGCGCCAATCGGATTCCGTTGCCATAGAACGATGGCATGTAAAACGTGTTCAACAGATTTCGTTCGTAGGAATAAACGCGCGAATTGTAACTGTCGGTGTCGAAGTATCCGGCATAAAAATCGCTTTGCCACCTCTTTGAACTCTTATATCCGACATTTTGAGAAATCATCCATCCTCTCTCACGCGGGAAATATTGCACCTGATACATCACACCATCGACATTGGTTCGGAAATTCCAGCCGTCGTTGAGTGTCAGGGAATATCTCATCCTCAGTTTGTGGGTTACATAAGGCAAAACCCAAGTCGAATTTTCATCGGGATAGGTTGTATTTTTTTCTTTTTGTTTGAGTTTATAGCGGAGCTCGAATTGCGAATTACGTGAAAACGAATACTCGGCATCCGCATACAAATCGATAGCACGCGAAGGCTCATCCACATTGTATCGGAGATAAGGATAACGAATGAAATCGATGTAGGTTTGAACGTTTAGTTTTGATATCGGATAAATCGTAGCGCCAAAATAAAGTCCTTGTTCGTTTTGAATGCCGCTTTCGGAAAATGCCTGTCCGTAAAGCGCCTGATAGGATTTGGAATAGTTGCGATACGAAAGCGAAACAGTTCCCAATCGAGGTGAATTTGGCAAATATTGCAAGGAGTTGAGCGTTGCAACGGCGCCATTTTGCGAAAAAGCGGTTTCGCCTCCAAAAACGAATCGAGAAAACCGGTAGGAATAATCGATACTGAAGTTACTGTTTTCACGTCCACGAAAATAATACAGATTGTAATCGCGAGGTGTGGAATTGTAATTTCGATTGTATCGATAATAAATACCACTTGCCCCAAACTGAAAATGCTCGGTTCGATAATTCACGTTGGCCCCCATCACCTCTTCGTGTGTATTGTTTCGCTTGGCGGTATCCAACGGAACGCGATGATATCCGTCGGTTTTCAGCGAAGTTATCTCTCCATCAGAAGAGATGTTGGTGTCGATATATTGATTTGAATAGAAAGCGGTAATCGTGGTATTTCGGATTTCGACGGCAGTAGCTGCTCCGCGAAAATATCCGCTTTCGGCAGTCGAAAAATGGCGCTTTGGTTCCATCGTTCGTGCGATGAGGTTGCCCGACGTCCACGATTTGGGTGTAGAAAAATTGTTGTTCAAAATAAGCCCTTGTCCGAAACTCATCCGATAGTCGCCGAGAGCGAGTGTTTTAACAATACCCATATCTCGGAGCACAAAGTGAAATCCATAGTGATCGTATCCTTTTCTGTTATCGGCTTTGAAGAATGGTTCACCCGCATCTTTTTCGGCAACAAGGCCGGTTTGAATCTTATCGCGATAGGAAAACGAATATTTGAGCGAAGTGTAGAAATCCTCGCCCAGATACTTTCGGTTTGGATACCTGGCGAGAATACTATCCGAGAAATCTCCGTAACCGGCTCGTTCTTCGAGCGTTTTATCGAATCGAAACTGAACTTCGTTTTTACCGTTTTTTATCATTTTGTCTATCGACGGCGACTTTTGTGCCAAAGTTTCGCCTGCATAGAAAAACGGCAATATAAGTTGAATGGTGTTGTAATCGAGACGAGGAACATTTCGCAATTCGTAAACAGAATATAATGGGCGATTCTTTTCGAGGAAATCGGCCAATGAAGTTGCCTGTTCGAACGATAAAAGCGGAAACCGTTCGAGTTGCTCTCGCGATACTGTATTCAGGTTAATCGGATTGTTCTCGAGAGTTGAAAGCTCCTCATACATATTGTCTATAGCTGATTCGGCCAACTCTTCATCTTCCGCAAGCTGAGCCAATTTCTCCCTCCAGGTGTCTTGCTGGGCATATATAGATGGCAAGTTCAATAAAAAAGTAGCTATGAGCGACAAAGTTATTGCTATTAAATGAATCCGATTTTTCATGGATGAATTACTTAGATTGATCTTCTTACGCGTATCGAATAAATTTTTTCTGCAAATGTAGGGAACATTTTTTGCTGTTGAAATGATTTAAAAAAACATTGTGTGATAATTGTGTGAGAAAATAAAAAAGCACCTATCAAAATATATTGATAACTGCCTTAAAATAAATGTGATCCGGTTGGGATTCGAACCCAAGACCCACAGCTTAGAAGGCTGTTGCTCTATCCAGCTGAGCTACCGGACCATCCTTGATGTTTGAAGTTGCAAAATTAAGGCAATTCTCAGAATAAAAAAAATTTGTCGTTGTCTATTTAACGAAAAAAGCGGCGTTGGATAGCCGCTTTTTTTGATTTATTCTAATTATTCCAAAAATGTTTTTTTATAGAATGCCTTGCCCCATCATGGCTTTGGCAACTTTCATAAATCCAGCGATGTTGGCGCCTTTCACATAGTTGACATAACCATCTTCTTCCGTGCCGTATTTTACGCAATTTTCGTGAATATTCGACATGATCCATTTCAGCTTGTTGTCCACTTCTTCGGCACTCCAACTGAAACGTTCGGAGTTTTGAGTCATTTCGAGGCCCGAAACCGATACACCTCCCGCATTGGCTGCTTTGCCCGGAGCATATAGAATTTTATTCTTTTGAAATACATCTACGGCTTCGGGGGTACTCGGCATATTGGCACCTTCCGAAACGGCAAATACTCCGTTGGCAACCAATGCCTCAGCATCATTTTTGTCGATTTCGTTTTGTGTAGCTGATGGCAGAGCGATATCTCCTTTTTCGTGCCAGGGACGTGCACCTTCAACATATTTGCACCCGTACTCCTCAGCATATTCGCGAATGCGACCCCGATAAAGATTCTTGAGTTCCATCACGTATTTCAGCTTTTCTTCGGTAATTCCGTCCGGATCGTAAATATATCCATCAGAATCGGAAAGAGTAACAGGAATTGCACCCAATTGTATCAATTTTTCGCAAGTATATTGTGCTACATTACCCGAACCGGAAACGAGGCATTTCTTACCCTTGATGTCGATATTTTTGGTTTTGAGCATTTCCAACAGAAAATATACGTTCCCGTAGCCTGTTGCTTCGGGACGAATGAGTGATCCGCCAAACTCCTGGCCTTTTCCGGTGAATGTTCCTGTGAACTCGCCCGAAAGTTTTTTGTATTTGCCAAACATGTACCCAATTTCGCGACCGCCGACACCAATGTCGCCCGCGGGAACGTCCATATTTGGCCCGATTACTTTCCATAAACCTTCGACAAATGCCTGGCAGAATCGCATGATTTCGGCATCCGATTTGCCGCGTGGCGAGAAATCGGAACCACCTTTGGCACCTCCCATCGGAAGTGTGGTGAGTGCATTTTTGAATGTTTGTTCGAACGCCAAGAATTTTAGGATAGAAGGGCATACTGATGCGTGAAAACGAATGCCTCCTTTGTACGGACCAATTGCGTTGTTGTGCTGAATACGATAACCCATGTTGGTTTGCACTTTACCGCTATCGTCGATCCATGTAACCCGAAATGAGTGAATTTTGTCGGGAATAACCAATCGCTCAATCAAATTTGCTTTTTCAAACTCAGGATGTTCATTATAAACATCTTCAATCGATTCGAGAACCTCCTGTACTGCTTGGTAGTACTCCGGTTCGTTAGGAAAACGCCTTTTCAATTGAGAGACAACCTCTGATGTCTTCATTTAAATTCAGTTTAATAAATAAATAGTATAATTGAAATCGATCGCAAAAATACGAATTTATTTATAAAACGAAACAAAAATCGCCTGTAAAATATAAAAATGATGGCAAAAGATTTATTTCCTTATATTTTTGTAAACCGGGATAAAGACGATTGCCCCCGAAAAAAGAATGGAAATCACGGTCATGGTTGTAATTTCTGCGTTGAGCAAAATGTAGATGACCAATGCGAACCAAAGAAGAATAATGGATACAATTTGTGTTTGTGATAATTTTTTGCGTGCCATATTTCAAGAAGTTATGGGCACAAAATTACAAAAAAAGGTATGAATGCAATTCATACCTTTTTCGAAATTCACAGAGAGAAAATGAAGAGAGAGATTATTGCTGACTCATTTCGATTGTGATATTGCTATTGTTGCGAACATCGATCTCCATGATAGACGGTTCGTATGAAATGAGTTCTGCTTTTACTTCATGTTTTCCCGGAGTGAGACGGCTCAGTCTGAAAACTCCGTTGAGATCCGTGTACACCTTTTCTCCATCTACATAGACAACTACGCCTGCCAATGTTTCATTGTTCGCCTTGTCAATCACATTTCCGGTAATTTCAAGCGACACAGTCGCAGAAGTGGCTTCTTCAGCTGTTTTTTTTGCTGTTTTGTCATTCGCATCCGAGTTTGCAAAAGTGGTGAACGAAATCAGCAGTGATGCAAAGATTGATAATAATGTTTTCATAACCCGATAAATATGTTTTTTTATTTGTAATCTGTTTTTACGATACAAAGTTTCAGTATAATTGTTACAGAACGGTTACATTATTGTTAAGAAATTGTGAATTTTTCGATGGCTTTCATTCGAAATCAATATTTTTTTTCGTCCACCAGATTTCCTTTTTCGTTCCACATACGCCAAATACCTGTTTTCGCCCCTTCGTTGTAGTTCATTTCATAGCGTTGTGTTCCCAATTCGTCCCAAATTCGCCATGTCCCGTGTTTCTTGCCGTTTTTGTATTCAGCTTCCGAAATTAGTTGACCCGAAATGTCATACGTTCTCCACAATCCATGCAATTTACCATCTTTATATGAACGGATTTCTTTGGGTTTTCGATTTTCGAAATACACCACATATGTGCCTTCCGGAAGGCCATTTTTTATCTGCATTTCGAGCCGAATTGTTCCGTTGTCGTAATATTCTCGGTAATCGCCTGTGTAAAGCTGTGTTTGTTTTGGATCGGCGTAGTAATATCCTCCGTTTTCGTAAATTCGTGGAGACGCTTTACTTTGTATGTCTTGAGCGATGATTATGGCAATAAAGCATGTAATGGCAGTAAGCACGATTAATAATTTTTTTTTCATTCGAACGTATGATTTGAAAAGTCAAGAAATAATTTTTATGTCGAGGCCGTTTTCTATTATATAAAATTTATCATAAAAAGGGATGCCGTACTGCATTCCCTTTTTATGACAATCTGATTTACGAAATTAAAAGTTTGTATATCCTGTCCAGGCGAAGATGTTCGACGCGCAGCCAGTATTGTTGTCGCTGAATGTTACAGTGCCGGTTCCGTTTGTGGTTTTCCCCAATATCGGGTTAGTCAATCGGTTTGTCAAATTTATACTTGAAGTGGCATCACCTGCACCTTTTCCATCGGTGAAGTCAACCAAATCGAGCGCCGCTCCCGTACCCTTAATGAGAGCATTGGTGATGGTTGCCTTTGCGCCGCGACGTATTTTTATAGCATCTTGCATTTGCTTCTTTACGTCAGTTGTATTGTACGGTAACTTCAGATCGATAGTCATATTAACTACTCTAAAGTTAGATTGCCCTTGCTGATCGGGAGTAAGACCATCCCAGTTGCCGTCCGCCTCTATACCGCGAGGATCTGATTCTGAGCTGATATATGCTGCCTCCCAAATGCCGTAAGCGTTTTCGAGCGTGCCGGTGTAACCTTGTGTGAAATCGAACATGTCATCATCCGGATTAACAGCGAGTAGATTTTTCACATTTACTGTTCCTCCAAAAAACTCGATTGCGTCGTCCGCTCCCTCAATTACGTAAATATTCTCGATTATTGTTCCGTTGCCTACACCATTCAGTGTCAATCCATTGTGTTCAACGTCGGCACTTGATTTTGCTCCTGTGAACTCGAGTTTGAGATAGGTGATTGATCCTGAATTGTCTGCCGGAATGTTTCCCCCGTATATATAGGCTGCATTGATTTCGGTAGATCCGGTAGTGTTTCCGGCCAATGGAGCTCTACCATTGATGACGAGACCTCCCCAATGTCCTGCTTCCGCATTTGAGATATCGGCAGTCATTACGACCGGCTTGTCGGCAGTTCCGTTCACGTAGATTTTTCCACCCTGCAATACCAGAATGTAGTTGCTAAAGCCTTTTTCGGCTTTGATGACTGTTCCTGCAGGAATTGTCAACGTGGCGCCATCTTCTACAATTACAGGTCCGGTAATGGTATAGGTAATGTTTGCATCCAATGTTTTGGAGGTTTTAATCGATCCCGATAATTCTGATTCAGTTACGGGAGGCACACTCGGTTCGTTGTTGTCGTCGCTACATGAAGCTAAAACAAAAGGTGTAAGTATTGCCATACTTACCATAAATCTTAAAAATAACTTTTTCATTGTCTGATAAAAATTAGTGAATTAAAAATGAGTAGTCAGTTAATATTCGTTTGTTTATAATTCATAGCTTACGCCTAAGCTAAGATTTTGTCCTTTCTTAAATTCGTTGAGAATTACTTTATCGTCGGTTGTCGAGCTTTTGCGAGTGAGTTTGTAAGATGGATTCAGCACGTTCATCCATTTAAATTTTACGGACAGGTGTTGGTTGAATTTGTACGAAGAAACGAAATCCATTGTCGGTGCGCCTTCTTCGATGATATCTTTAAAAGTTCTCGATCCGATGGTGTGAATCCTTTTGCTGAAATAATTGAAAACGAGAGAAGTCATCCAGACTCGTTCTTGATTTTGTAATTGATACGACACGTCGAAATTTGTGAGAAATGGAGCAGCGCCTTCCAATTGAGTATTTTTTGGATTGGTATTGGCTATCTGAACCTCAAGGTTCGAGTAGGTGTAAGACGCATTGAATCCTGCTGTGAGTTTGTTGAGTTTTGTATGGTCGGCATTCGAAACATTCAGCAGATTTTTTCGGATTTCGAGTTCCATGCCCGCAACAGTAGCATAGTCGCTAATATTTGTGTAGGTCAGCAAACCTGCTGAGTTGCCTTCATCTACACGGGCGATTGGGTGCTTGATATGCTTGTAAAATCCGGTTAGAGAAATCAATTCTGATGCTGAAGGATAAAATTCCCACTTCAAGTCAAGATTGTAGTTATCCGAAGGCTTGATTTGCGGGTCGCCTTGGCTTACAAAGCTAATGTTGACATATTGGTAAGGCGAAATTTCTTTTGATTGCGGCAATGTGTATGTTTTACTCATTCCGAGTCGGAAAATGTTCTTGTCATTTAAATCGTATTTCATATTGACGCTGGGCAGAAAATAGTTTTTTACGATTGATTCACTGCCCGGAGCGGTATGTTGCACACGGTGTTCAACGGTCATGTCAACATAGTCGTATTTCAATCCGACATTAGCCGTCAATTTCTTAAATAGTTGATAATCTGCATCTACATATCCTGAGTGGATGTACTTGGAAACGTGATATGAATTGGGGTCGCCTTCGACCATCACAAATTTTCCTGCATCCATGTTGGATTGATTGTATAAATCATCCAACTTCAAATTTTCGATCGGGAAAGTTCCACTCAATGCATCGAAATAGTACTCTACTGCTTCAAAGTCATCATTTACAAAACGTCCGTTGTAACCTAAACGTATGAACGAGTTTTCGTTACCGAATCTGTTTTTGAGTTGATACTTGATGTTGCTTTTGATGTTAAAGTCGTTTTCTTCGAGAGTCGAAAAGAATCGCTTTTGCCGATTGCTACCCGTTAGGATATAGGAAGTTTCGTTTACTTTCGACAAGTAATTCTCACGTCGATCGGGTTCGAGTCCTTTTACATAGTTGTAGGAACCTCCAAGATTAAATTCGAGTCCTTTTCTCAATTTCCACTTCGAGTTTAATTGGTTTGTTAAGAGAAGATTATCGTTGTTTTGCTGTCTTCGGTAAAATCCCATGTATGTTTCGCTATCCTGAAATTTTTCGGAATTATAACCATAATAATCTCCCACATACTGATCGTTTACGTGAATGAGCATGAAATTATAGGCCAAACGATGATGTTTGTTTAATTCCAAATCTACGTTTGTTAAAATCATTTGATGAATATTCCGGGAATATTTGTCGCCGGTCTGATCCTGAAAGATAGTACCGTCGGTTGTGGTGTTTTTTACTTTTTCTTCGGTAAACGAAAAATCGGAACTATGAGTGGCTACTACAAAAAACGATAAAGGATTACGATTTTCCCCCAATCGAAACATATTTCCCAACGAAATTCCATAACTGTGATTTAGTGGCAGTTTCACTTCAGAAGGATCGAGGCTGTTCGGGAAGTTATATCTCCCGGCTGTTGGTCTTGTGCTGTTTGCAAATCCGAAATAATCCACTCCATCCTGACGAAGAAAATTTTTGTTTGTCGCGCTGGCGTTTATTCCACCCGAAACATCAATACTTAGAGCACGATCTCCAAACAGTTGTTTCGATGTAATGTCGATCACGGCTCCGCCGGCGTCACCTGTATTCGTTGCGCTAAATGCTTTGTTGACACTGATGTTTTGGATAATATCGGTCCCAAAAAAGCCGAGATTGATGTTCTTATATTCAGGATCTTCCGATGGAATCGGAAATCCATTCAGCGCAGTTGCATTATATCGGTCTCCCAATCCGCGTACAAATACATTTTTCACGCCTTCTTGTTTCGATATTCCGGAAACTTGGGTTACAGCGGCTTCAGCGTTTCCAATGCCTTTTCGCGACAATTCTCGCGCACCCACTGCCTGCGTTGCCACGAGTGATTTTTTTTGCTCCAGCAAAAGAATGTTTTCACTCTCGCGATTTGCTTGAGCCACTACTTCTACTTCCTCAAGGGCATATTCGTCCGGCGTTAGAGCAAATTTCAGAATGGTTTCTTCGTTTTGGGTTACCGCTACACCGTTTTTCTTTTCGGGTTTATAAGCAACGTAAGTGATTACGAGAGTGTGTGTTCCGGCCGGAATGTTGTGTATTTCGAAATTTCCATCCAAATCGGCAGCGGCTCCCAAGGTTGTTCCTTCAATAAGTACCGATGCACCTATCAACGGTTCATTTGTTTTTGCATCGACAACGCTCCCTTTTATAGTTCCGGTTTGGGCTGATAATTGAGTAACGAAAACATAAAATACGATGACAATTGATAACCTGGCGTATTTTTGTATTTGATTTGCCATCCAATTTGCGATTTGTTTGTTCATTTATGAGTGCTTGCGAAAATTTCTGTACAAAGGTCAATGTTAAATGTTACAAAACAGTTACGAATGAATTACATTAATGTTAAGATTTAAGCATTAAAAAAACCGGCAAGAATATTCTTGCCGGTCAGCTTCTTAAACAGGTATCTATCGATTAGACAGATCCTTAGGCTATTTCAATCAGTGGAGCTCCCGCTTGTACGCTATCGCCGGAATTAACGAAAACATTGACGACTTCGCCTGTATATTCTGCCAAAATATCGTTTTCCATTTTCATAGCTTCCAATACGAGTACTCTATCGCCACGTTTCACCATGTCTCCCTTTTTAACCTCAACCTTCAAAATAATTCCGGGCATGGGACTCTCCATTTTCCGGCCTTTTTTTGCCGGCTCCGTTGTTTTTTCGGCTTGAGTAGTAGATTCGTTGACTGTTTCGGTTTGTTTGGAAGCCGAATTTTCTTTGAATTCCTTCTCGCGTAATTCTCTCAAAAACTTTGCTGCTACCGTTGGAAAAAGTTCGAGCAGAAGTTGGTCTTTTTCGTTTTTAGCCAAATGAACCCCACCATATTCGGGTAAAACAGGGTTGTCCTGTTTTTTGTAGTTTGAAGTGTCGTAGGGAGTTTCGACAGGCGAGCCCGTTATTTGTTCCCTGAATTTTGGATCGATGGGTACGGGTGTCTTGCCATATTCTCCTTTTACCAAAGCAATGAACTGATTTGACGGATTGGCATACTTGGGACGCCCGTTTTTGATATTCAGTGCGGAAGCAACGGCTTGAGCTCCCACTATCTGACTTGTTGGAGTTACAAGTGGAGGAAGTCCGGAGTCGAGTCTCACACTTGGAATCAGCTTCATGGCATCTTCCAAAATATCCATCGAATTAAATTGTTTGAGTTGTGCAACCATATTGGTGTACATACCCCCAGGAATTTCTGCATTTTTCACCAATTCGTCCGGAGCAGGGAAATTGAAATAGGCCTCGATTTTGTGACACGCATCGAGTAGGGCTTCTTCGTCGTTTCGTTTGGCTGCTTCGATCGCTTTATCAAATTCACGATCGATTTCGGCAGGAAGAGTATCGGTAAGAGGATTGAAAGGTTTGGGTATCTGTTTTACGGCATCAAATGCTTCGAGTTCATGACGTATCGAAAGCAATTCTTTATTGATCTTGGCTACGGCTTCCATATTTACGTCTAATTCAACGCCAAGTTTTTTGCAGAAGATATAAATCAATTCGATAGCAGGAGCAGCAGGACCACCCGCAAAGTTCCATATAACTGCATCGACAATATCAACACCATGAATGATCGCAGAGAGTACTGCTCCAAGACCGAAGCCGGGTGTGCAATGAGTATGAAAATCGATAGGGACGTTGAGATTTTTCTTGAATAGCGGCATTAAAGTGGCTACGCGCGAAGGAGGAATAAGCCCGCTCATGTCTTTAATCGTAATCATGTCAGCTCCCAAGTCAAGCATTTCTTTAGCTTTATTCAGAAAATATTGATCAGTGAAGACCGGTTCATGTGCCGGTTTTTTCTTTGGTTCTTCCTTCTTTCCAAATAATCCTGACAGAAACCCCTTTTTTTTCTTTTCTGTCTCCGGTTCATCTACATCATCGTATTTAGGATCAACCGTGTAGCAAACAGCACAATCGGCCATACCTCCATATTTTTTGATATATTTTACGCTGGCCTTGATGTTATCTACATCATTCAATGCATCAAAAATCCGCATGATATCGAGCCCCGAAGCAACCGCATTTTTGAAAAATCCGTCGATAATTTCGTCAGGATATGGAGCATATCCGAACAAATTTCTACCGCGAGATAAAGCCGTCAGTTTAGATGAATTTCCTACTACAGCTTTAATTTTTTCAAGTCTATCCCATGGGTTTTCGTTCAGATAGCGCATTACAGAGTCGGGAACTGCACCGCCCCATACTTCCATTGCGTAAAAATTGGCGTCTTTGTAGTAAGGTAGAACTTTGTCGATTTGCGATTGATTCATTCGCGTAGCGAATGCCGATTGTTGCCCGTCCCTCAAGGTCAGGTCTCTAATTAAAAGTTTCTGTTTCATACTGTTATGTTGATGTTCTAAGATAGAAATTTTAGATTTGTGTGTACGGGAAATTTATTTTTCGAATTCGTTAAATTAAACAACGCGCAAAAGCTGCTTTTTGTTTATATTTTAATTCATCATACATCAATAGTTCGGTAAATTTTTACGTAATATCCTTTTAATCAGATGATTATATTCTTCATTTTGTAATGCAAATTCACTACTAATAATCAATTAGTTATGAGTAACCTTTCTGAAAAAATACCGAACTGTTGCAAACATTAAATGTTTATAAAAATTTTGACAAATGGTATTGAAAAGCTTTTCAAGCATTGTTTATGCTGCATTTTATTCCCAATATTTTTTATGAGCTTCTCTGACAATGAATTTTTTCGGATAACAATCGACCAAAGAAATTTGAATTACGGATTATACAATAAAATTTTTCTCAATATATTTTTCTTTCCGTTTGTTACTCGCAATTCCTTTTGCAGATAGTTATCGATCGATCCATACTTTTCACGGAGATGATCGAGAGTATAATTCAGATATGCTTGATTAACCGTTAAAACGGCCGTCAATGCTTCTTGAATATATTCGGGGTATCCTTCGGCATTTTCTACAACTTTGGTTATGTCTATAGTGTTATTCGAAAGCATGTATTCTTCTTCGAGCGTATAATCGGGGACGCCAAGCGAATAAAGTATGAAGTAGCTCGCCAAACCGACTCGATCTTTCCCCAATGCACCGGATAACAAAATCGGATAATTGCTTTCATCGATCAGGATATCGAAAAGCTCGGCAAACTCTTGCTTGTAGTCTTCAACAATTCCTACGTACATATCTTGTATGTATTTGATGGCATCGCTGCGACTGAAATTTCCCTTTTCAATTTTTTGATTTACCGTATCCATCCCCATCGACATTGGCAAACTTATTATCCTTATATCATTTCCAAGTCTGTTTGGATGAAGTTGGGCATTTTCTCTCGATCGAAAATCGACAACGGTTTTTATGCCGAGCCTTTTTATCCGTTCTTTATCAAAAATATTCGCGCTGCTGAGGTCTCCTGACCGATAAATTCGGCCCCATCGAATTTGTTCGTTGTTAATAGTAAAATAACCACCTATATCTCTGAAATTTTTGATGTTATCCATCTCGATTATTCGGTTGGCGATGATTCCGGAAGTTGTGTTGCCGGTTTTTAGAAAGAAATATTCCCTTATGCCGGCACCCGTGGGATTGAAGATTGCAAATTGATCAGTGATCTGGCTCGTTTTGACAGGAACAAAATTCGATAATGCACTGTCCGACATGGCCGAATATATATCGATCTGGCCCTCTTGATCGGGGCTTACCTCCCATTTCAAAAGAAAATCGCCTTCCTTGTTCTTTTCGACTACCGATGTAATCTTCACCGTCGAGGCGCATGAACTCAGAAAAAATATAATGAAAATAAGATATATCTTAGTACAATTCCGCATTTTGTACGTTATAAAAACAAGCAAATATAATGAAAACATTTTAGTCTGATGCTTTTTTTACGTGTTCATTAACAATATATAAAGAGTTTTGCTCTATTTTTTTAATACTTTATCCGATATCGGTATAAAGCATTTTGGTGAGTTTTGATAGGTCTTGCGTACGTTATTAACGATATTTAGGATATATTTTCGTAAAATTTTTATGGATAGTTGTATTTTTGTGTACGTGCACGCAGCGAATGGATAGCAAATATTGCAACAGAATATAAAGGAAGCTAAGGTAAATATCATAAATATATTCAATATGTACGATTTATTCAATATTCAGGGAAGGGTGATTGTCATGACCGGTGGAACCGGCGTCTTGGGTACTTCGATGGTGGAGTATCTGGCGGCTCACGGAGCCAAAATGGCCGTTTTAGCTCGAAATAAGCAAAAAGGAGACGAGTTGGTGGCAAAGATAAAATCGAAAGGGGGTGATGCCATTTTTGTGCAAACCGATGTTACTGATGAAGCGGTTTTAAAACAAAATGCCGATCAAATCATTGCGACCTACGGCCGGATCGATGTACTGATTAATGGCGCGGGCGGAAATATGCCCGGAGCAATTATCGGTCCCGATAATACTATTTTCGACCTTAAAATCGACGATTTCAGAAAAGTCGTGGATTTGAATTTGATGGGAACGGTGATTCCAACCTTAATTTTTGCCGAGAATATGGTAAAAAACGGTCGTGGAAATATCATCAACATCTCTTCCGAGTCGGCTTTACGCCCGCTTACCCGAGTAGCCGGCTATGGTGCAGCCAAAGCTGCCGTTTCGAACTTTACCAAATATATGGCCGGTGAGATGGCAACAAAATTTGGCGAAAATTTCCGCGTAAATGCCATAGCGCCGGGTTTTTTTATTACCGAACAAAATCGCACGCTCCTCACAAATCCCGATGGATCTTATTCCGATCGCGGCAAAAATATTATTGCCCATACTCCATTTCGCCGTTTCGGAGTTCCGGAAGATTTGCTTGGTACGCTGCATTATTTGGTAAGCGATGCTTCTAAGTTTGTAACCGGAACTGTTGCCGTTGTTGACGGTGGGTTTGATGCCTTCAGTATTTAATCAGAAAAATAAATATAGATATGTCTTTAGAATTGAGAAAAGATGCACGATATGCGTTGGTTGTACCGACGAGTATGGGTGTTCGCATCACGCCCGTCAATGCACAGCCTGTTCACGTGAGCAAAATGTTTGAAATGCAGGCTACGAGTGCCGAAACCAATGTGGCAAGCATTAGCTCCTATCTGGGGCTCCCGGTAAAAGTTTTGACAACTTTCGTAAAAGATAGTCCGATTGCGAAGTTCATAAAAGCCGATTTAAAAAATCGCTTTATGGATTTTGAAGGTCCGGAAGTAGCACAAGGTGGCCCGTGGGGTTATCGACATCAATTTAATATTGCCGATAGCGGTTTTGGATTGCGTGGCCCACGTGTCCTCAACGATCGTGCCGGCGAGGTGGGTCGCACACTCAATGTGAAAGATTTCGATCTCGATCGGATTTTTGGGAAAGAAGGTGCCCAGATTGTTCATTTATCAGGCCTTATTGCCGCACTTTCGCCCGAAACCGGCCATTTTTGTCTTGAAATCGCTCGAAGCGCCAAAAAATATGGCTCACTCATTTCATTTGATCTCAACTATCGCGACTCTTTCTGGAAAGGTCGAAAAGATGAATTGAAAGGCGTTTTTCACGAAATAGCATCTTTATCGGACATCCTTATTGGCAATGAGGAGGATTTTCAACTATGTTTGGGTATTGAAGGTCCCAAAGCTGGAGGCGAAAATATCGAATCCGCACTGGATGCATTCAAGGGAATGATTCTGAATGCGCCTAAAATCTATCCGAATGTATCGGTATTTGCGAATACTTTGCGCGAAGTGATTAGTGCAAATGAACATCTTTGGGGCGCAATCGTTTATGAAAATGGGAATTGGCATTCCATTGTTCCTCGTAAAATTAATGTGCTGGATCGGATAGGCGGTGGTGACGGTTTTGTAGGTGGTTTGCTGTATGCTATTTTGCGTCAATGGCCGTCCGAAAAATGGATACAGTTTGCGTGGGCAAGTGGCGCATTGGCAACCACATTCCTGACCGATTATGCACAACCGGCTGACGAAGAAATGATCTGGAGCATTTGGGAGGGCAATGCACGAGTAAAAAGATAAAGACATCATAAAAATAAATTATACTCGAAAAATGAAAAAATTAGCAGATATCGGACTCATAGGGCTTGCTGTCATGGGCGAGAACCTGGTGTTGAATATGGAAAGCAAAGGCTTTACGGTTGCCGTTTTCAATCGTACGGTAGATAAGGTTGATGCTTTTATTAACGGACGCGGAAAAGGGAAAAATTTCATTGGTGCGCATTCGTTGCAAGAATTGGTGGCTTCGCTCGAACGCCCGCGTAAGGTGATGATGCTTGTGAAAGCCGGACAACCGGTGGACAACTTCATCGAACAGCTTATTCCGCTTCTTGAACCGGGCGATATTATTATCGATGGGGGCAACAGCCATTTTCCCGATACTATTCGCAGAACAAAGTATGTGGAAAGTAAAGGATTGCTTTATATCGGCACAGGAGTTTCCGGCGGTGAAGAAGGTGCCTTAAAAGGTCCTTCGATGATGCCCGGAGGTTCGCCTGCTGCATGGGCTTACGTGAAGGATATTTTCCAATCCATTTCGGCTAAAGTGGAAGATGGAACACCTTGCTGCGATTGGGTGGGCGAAGACGGAGCTGGTCATTTCGTTAAAATGGTGCACAACGGTATTGAATATGGCGATATGCAAATCATCAACGAGGCTTATCATCTCATGAAGGATTTGCTCGGCATGACTGACGATGAACAGCACGAAGTATTTAAAAAATGGAATACGGGGAAATTGAATTCCTATCTAATTGAGATTACTCGTGATATACTTGCTTTTAAAGATGAGGATGGAAATCCGCTGGTCGAAAAAATTCTCGATAAGGCCGGTCAAAAGGGAACCGGAAAATGGACGGTTGATGCGGCATTAGATTTGGGAATTCCGTTGACGTTGATTGGCGAGTCGGTATTTTCACGTTGTCTCTCGGCACAAAAAGATCTTCGCGTGAAAGCTTCGAAGGAAATTTCGGGCACGAAACCCAATTTCAAAGGAGACAAACAACAATTCGTCGATGATTTGGAACAAGCAATTTATGCTTCGAAAATCATTTCGTATGCTCAGGGCTACGATCTGATGATGCAGGCTGCCAAAGAATATCATTGGAATCTTAATTATGGCGGCATTGCCTTGATGTGGCGAGGTGGATGCATTATCCGTTCGGTATTTTTGGGCGATATCAAAAAAGCATTCGATCAAAATCCTAATCTCGAAAACCTTTTGCTCGATCCCTTCTTTAAGCAGGCAGTGCAGTCGGCGCAGGAAAGTTGGCGCAGGGTTTGTGCTACGGCACTTCAAAACGGAATTCCGGTTCCGGCCATGACGTCGGCATTGTGCTATTTCGACGGATTCCGAAGCGAACGTTTACCGGCGAATCTGTTGCAGGCTCAGCGTGATTATTTTGGTGCGCATCAGTATGAAAGAATAGACAGACCACGTGGCGAATTTTTCCATACCGACTGGACCGGTCATGGAGGAAGCACCGCTTCGTCCACTTATCAAGTATAAATATTTTCATCTCATATTCCCGTCGGAAATTCTTTTTCAGGCGGGAATATTTTATTCTTAACCTGCATCTTTGGCATTTGGTAGCATAACGATGCTGAAGAAATTTTTTTATAAAGATGATTTACTATCAAAACGGTTCACCTCAAAATAATTTATCGAACGATGATCTTCACAGAGGACTGACCGAAGCATTGAATAAGTTGGGTGACCGAAAAAAAATATTGGCGATTCCGCCCGATTATACCCGACTTCCAAGTCGTGCAGGGGAGCTTACCGAAATTGCCTGGAAATATTACGGGGAAAAATTGACCGATGTTCTGCCTGCATTGGGCACGCATTCGCCAATGACCGACAAACAGATCAATCACATGTTCGGTGAAACTCCCCGAAATTTATTTCGCATTCATGATTGGCGTCGTGATGTGATTACGCTTGGTGAAGTTCCGGCAGCATACGTTAAACAGGTCTCGGAAGGTAAAGTCGATTTTTCCTGGCCTGCTCAAGTCAATCGGTTGCTTGTAGAAGGGAACTTCGATTTAATTCTTTCTATCGGTCAGGTTGTACCACACGAAGTGGTTGGCATGGCGAATTACAATAAAAATATTTTTGTCGGTACCGGAGGTATAGAAGGTATCAACAAAAGTCATTTTGTGGGTGCTGTTTACGGCATGGAGCGTATGATGGGCAAGTCGGATACGCCAGTACGCAAAATTTTCAATTATGCTTCGGATCATTTTGCATCGCATTTGCCGATAGTTTACGTTTTGACTGTAGTGGGTGTTAATAAGGAAGGCAATCAGCAAACCTATGGACTTTTTGTTGGCGACGATTTGTCGGTCTTCGATTTGGCTGCCCGGCTTTCGCTGGAAGTTAATTTTGAGATGGTCGAAAAACCATTGGAGAAAGTCGTTGTTTGGCTCGATCCAACCGAATTCAAAAGCACATGGCTTGGAAACAAATCCATTTATCGTACCCGCATGGCCATTGCCGATGGTGGCGAACTCATCGTGATTGCTCCGGCACTCAGGGAGTTTGGTGAAGACAAAGAGATCGACCGATTGATTCGTAAATATGGATATCATGGCACCGAACATACATTGAAAGCTGTGGGCGAAAATGAGGAGCTTCGCGATAATTTGAGCGCGGCAGCGCACCTTATACATGGATCATCCGAAGGACGATTCACGATTACTTACTGTCCCGGGAAATCGCCGGAGAATCTCACTAAAGAAGAAATCGAAAGTGTCGGTTTTCGCTGGGATGATATCGATCGGGTCATGAAAACATATCGGGTTGAAACACTCAAAAATGGGGTTAATACTTTACCTGATGGTGAAGAAGTATTCTTTATTTCCAATCCTGCTCTGGGCTTGTGGGCACATCGAGATCGATTTGGAGAGTAGTCGTATTGTTAAAATTGTAAGGACGTGCAAAGAATTAACTAATTTTATTTGCACGTTTTTTTTGTTGCATATATTTTTGTGCACGTACACAGAGTTAATAAATTTCGCGATATCCTATTTCGGTGGATTTACCGGAAATTTTTGAACATAAGCCATAAAAAACGGAATTAGATTTTCCTTGGTAATTAGTGAAAACGGCAAGCTTTAGGTTCTCGTCTTTGTTTACCGTTTATTCGAAAAATGAATTTATATTTTATACAAATTGAGAAACAGATATTTATGGACAAAAGTATTTTTGATATCTCGGAGAAGATAGCAGTCGTAACAGGTGCAAGCGGCGTTTTGGGCGGAAGCATTGCCGAAAGTTTTGTGAAATCGGGAGTAAAAGTGGTGGTTTTGGGACAAACCAAAAGCCATGTAGATAAAAGAGTTGATGAACTCAAAATGTTAAGTGACAATGTGCTTGGCATAACCGCAAATGTTCTCGATATCCATGAACTTGAGAATGCAAACCAACTTATTTTATCCACATGGGGACGAATTGATATTCTTGTCAATTGTGCGGGAGGGAATATTGCCGGAGCAACATTAGAGCCCGATCAATCGGTATTCGAGATGGATCTCGAACTTTGGAACGAAGTCGTGAATCTGAATTTGAACGGTGCCGTTTACCCTTCGCTGATCTTCGGGAAATCGATGGCGCAGCAACAAAGTGGAACGATTGTCAACGTTTCGTCGATGGCTGCGTTGGCAGCTATGACGCGTGTACCCGGATACTCGGCCGCAAAAGCCGCAGTTACAAATTTCACGCAGTGGCTTGCAATGGAAATGGCTATGAAATATGGCGATCATATTCGGGTAAACGCCATTGCTCCCGGTTTTTTTATTGGCAATCAGAATCGTAATGTCTTGATTAATCCCGATGGATCGCTCACCGAAAGAAGTCGCAAGATTTTGGACAAAACTCCGATGAAACGTTTTGGCGACATCTCGGAGCTGAATGGCGCCGTTCAATTTCTATGTTCCGATGCTGCCCGATTCATTACCGGCGTCATTCTTCCTGTGGATGGAGGGTTTAGTATGTTTAGCGGCGTGTGATCTGCTGAAAAAATTGAGCTATGAAAAAGATATTGTTTCCCTTTTTAATTGTTTTCCCATGTGTTTTGTTTTCGCAACAACAATGGCGCTTTTCTGTACGTGTTGACAAGAGCAGTTTGAATCAGCCTTTATCGATACCGCTCGATAATATTTTACGCGATAGCATTTCGGATAAGCTGAGGTTGTTTGAGATTCTCGCCGGAAAAGAAAATGAGATTGCTTGTCAGCTTGAAACAGGATATTCTTCGAAATTGTGGTTTATCCTGCAAGGTTTGACTTCAGCCGGATCGGAACGCAAATTTGTGCTTAAGGCAGTAGAGAAAAATCGGACGCCACTTCCTCAGTCTTTCATAACATTAACGAAAAACAACGATGAAGTGATAATGCAATGCCGGAATAAACCCATACTTGCCTATCGTTTCAGCACGATAAATCCTCCCGATGGCGTCTCTCCCCTGTTTAAAAAATCGGGATTCATTCATCCTTTGTTTTCACCCGAAGGTGAAATATTGACTCGTATTCAGGCCCCTGATCACTATCATCATTTTGGGATATGGGGACCATGGACATTAACAAAAATCAATCATCGAAAAGTTGACTTTTGGAATATCGGCGATGGTCTTGGAACAGTCAGATTTTCCGATTTATTGTTGCAAGTAACGGGACCGGTTTTCACAGAATTTGAAGTTGCGCAACACCATATCGACTTCGGGAATAAGGGAGAAGATCAAGTTGCTCTGAACGAAAAGTTAGATGTGCGAGCATGGAATTTGTCCGACAAGGTTTGGGTTATCGATTATACTACTACTATTAACACACCTCTTGATAGCGGCATACTGTTCGAAGCTTATCGTTATGGCGGTGGCATTGGCTTTCGCGCAACCGAAAAATGGACAAAAGACAATTCATCTGTACTTACTTCGGATGGAAAAACACGAATGGATGCCGATGGTTCAATGGCTCGTTGGTGTATTGTTGAAGGTCAATCTGAGACTAAATCGGGCCGATCCGGAATTTTGTTTTTGAGTCATCCTTCCAATCGAATGCATCCCGAACCAATGCGTGTATGGCCGATCGATGCCAATGGAGGTAGAGGAGACGTGTTTTTCGAGTTCACACCAATTCGTTATCAGGATTGGAAAATAGAGCCATATCAAAATTACACGTTACGTTATCGAATGGTCGTTTTCGACGGAAAAATGGACAAAGAGACGGCCGAGTTGTACTGGAATTCCTTTGGGAATGCACCCATCATTAATTTTACTGATAAATAAAATGAAACGCTTTTATATTGCTGCTACAATTTGGTGTATTGTATCGATTTCCACTTTTTCACAACCTGTAATAACAGCTGACAAGACTGATGGAAAGATTGATTTTTATATCAATGGAAAACTATTTACATCTTATACTTTTTCCGAGAATGAAAAATATCCATTCTTTTTCCCCGTGAATGGCCCTTCGAATGCTTCCGTCACCTCGATGAGAAACGCAAATTATCCCCATCACAGTTCGTTGTTTTTCGGCTGCGACAGGGTCAACGGCGGAAATTACTGGCAGGAAGGATTGGAACGTGGACAGATTGTTTCTTTGAGGGTCAACATTCTGGAAACAGGAGGAGAGAAAGCCGTTATAGAAAACGAATGCATTTGGAAAAGGGAGCAGGCGGATGCTCCCATAAAGGACAAACGCCGGATTACGATTTCGGCGCCCTCTGCAGCTAAATTTCAGATCGATTTCGATATCACGATGGAAATGCTCATGGATGTGACCATAGAGAAAACGAACCATTCCTTATTCAGCGCAAGAATTGATCCCGATTTAGCCGTGATTAACGGGGGAACCATGATCGATTCGGAGGGAAACAGTGAAGAAAAAGGGACTTTCGGGAAATCGGCCGGCTGGATAGACTGTTACGGAACGCGGATGAACAAGTCCGAAGGAATTGCCATCCTACAACACCCTTCCAATTATTGGTATCCTTCTCCGTGGTTTACGCGCGATTACGGCTTTTTTTCGCCGACGCCGATGTTTTGGCCACCCAATAATAAAAATATGACGCTCAAAAAAGGAGAATCCGTTAAGTTAAGGTATCGGGTTATTGTACATTCAGGAGATCACAAAGAGGCAAAGATAGCCGATGAATTCGAAAAGTATAAAACGGAATAAAAAACAAAAAATGGAAAGAAGAAAATTTATTAAAAACATGGCAGCAACAACGATGGGCGCTATTGTCATGCCGACAATCGTTCCTTCAAGCGTTTTCGGTAAAAATGCACCCAGCAACAAAATACAGATAGGCCAGATCGGATGTGGCCGAATTGCGCGCGATCACGATATGGCCGAAACCATCCGCTACGATCAGGCACAGTTTGTTGCCGTATGTGATGTGGACAGCGAGCGATTGGCCGATGGAAAAAAATACGTGGATGATTTTTACTCGAAAAAAACCGGCAAAACCACTTATTCCGATGTAAAGATGTATGAGGATTACCGGGAGTTATTGTCGAATAAAGATATCGATGCCGTCATCATCAGTACGCCCGATCATTGGCATGCGCAACCGGCCATTGAGGCAGCCTTGGCCAAAAAGGACATTTATCTGCAGAAACCCACTTCGCTGACCGTAACGGAAGGGCGTTTATTGAGCGACGTCGTGCGTCGGCAAGGCGTCATCCTGCAAGTCGGCACCCAGCAGCGATCTTCACCTCAGTTCCGAATAGCTGCCGAATTGGTAAGAAACGGACGAATAGGCAAAATTCATACAGTGAGAATAGGATTACCGGGAGACCCTCCGGGAGGAAATCCGAAAGAAATGCCTGTTCCCCAGAATTTGAATTACGACATGTGGTTGGGCAGCACGCCGGAAGTTTATTATACGGAAGATCGGGTACATCCCCGGCAGGGTTACGGAAGACCCGGCTGGTTGCGTTGCGAACAATTTGGTGCGGGCATGATTACCGGTTGGGGACAGCATCACATCGACTCGGCAGCATGGGGTATGGATACGGAATATACGGGGCCTATTTCTGTGCAGGCGGTGGCTGAATTTCCCAAATGGGGATTATGGGATGTGCACGGCGACTTTATGGTAAAAGCGGAATACGAAAACGGCATTACCATGTATATTAGTCAAGGCTATCCCAACGGCATTCGTTATGAAGGGAGTGATGGTTGGATTTTCGTATCTCGCGGAAGCTATGTTGCCTCGTCAAGCGATCCGGTAACCCAATCCAAAAGCGCAAAAGCACTGGATGCCAGCGATCCGAAGATTCTTACTTCCGAAATAAAGGAAAACGAAATCCATCTCTACCAAAGCGATAATCAGCATGGCAACTGGTTGGATTGCATCAAATCAAGAAAAGAGCCTATTTCTCCCGTAGAAATCGGACACAGAGCTTGCACAGTTTGCCTGATCAGCCATATCGCTATGAAAATTCCGGGGAAATTGAAGTGGGATCCGAAGTCGGAAAAATTCACCAACAACGAACAGGCAAATTCCCTGTTAAGGCGTCCTCAACGATTTCCGTACGGAACGGATTATATAAAAATCAGTTAGATTGCTTTAAAAGAAAGGAGAAAATTAAAATGAAAAGAGAACTTTACCTGTTTGGAATAATTGTTTTTCCCCTGTTCTTCATCTCCTGCAATGCAAACAAAGAGAAGCAAGAAACGCATCAGCAAACGGTTTTCACGGGGAAGAGCGGAGAAATAAAACTGATCGTACTTGATCCCGGTCATTTCCATGCCAGTCTGCTGCTGAAATTTCCGCAAAAACAAATCAACGACACGGTATATGTGTATGCGCCAAAAGGTGAGGAATTGAACCAATTCCTGTCAAGTATAGAAGATTATAATAACCGGCCCGAAAATCCTACAAGCTGGATACCGGTCGTTTATGCCGACAGTAATTACCTCGAAAAAATGATCGCCGATAAAAAAGGGAATGTGGTTATACTGGCGGGAAACAATCAAAAGAAAACGGAATATATTCATCAGGCCATAAGTGCCGGCTATCATGTTCTCTCGGACAAACCGATGGTTATTGATGTTAAGAAATTTCCGGTGCTGGAAGCAGCTTACGACTCCGCTCGAACCAAAGGCGTTTACCTGTATGATGTGATGACCGAACGCTATGACGTTTTGAATGCCATTTCACGGGAATTATTGAAAAACAAAACACTTTTTGGCGAACTCGAGTCAGGAAGTCAAGATAATCCTTCGATCCAACTGGAGAGTGTGCATCATTTCTATAAAAATGTTTCGGGGAACGCTCTTTTGCGACCTGCTTGGTTTTACGATGTTGAACAACAAGGGGAAGGAATCGTAGATGTTTCTACGCATTTGGTCGATTTGATTCATTGGATTTGCTTTCCCGATTCTACCATCGATTATAAAACTAACGTAAGAGTTATATCTGCAAAATATTGGCCCACGAAAGTAACTCAAGCGGAATTTGAAAAATCGACCAAACTGAATGTCTTTCCCGATTATTTACAAAAGGATGTCAAGGACGGTTCGTTATATGTACTTGCCAACGGTAGAATTAATTACGAAGTAAATCATAAAAACGCTCAAGTAACCGTAATGTGGAATTTTGAGGCTCCAAGCGGTACCGGAGATACCTATAACGCTCTTCTCGCAGGAACAAAAGCATCCATACGGATCAATCAAAACGAGGCGACCAAATATATCGAGGAATTATACGTAGAGAGGAACCAAGGAGTTGATCAGCAGATTTTCGATTTGGAGCTGAAAAATGAAATTGTTCGGTTGCAGAAAGCCTATCCCTCTATTTCATTGGAACGGATTAACGACCAAAAATATCATATTGTCGTTCCGATTGAGTCCAGACCAGGTCACGAGGATTATTTCGGCTATGTGGCACAGCAATTTTTTCAATATCTGGTCAATCGGGATATGCCCGAGTGGGAGATCAAGAATACCCTTGCAAAATATTACATCACGACTACTGCCTTACAATTGGTTCAAGATAAGCTGATAGATTAACAACCTTTATTCATATTCATAATTCACTTTAATTTATAAATAACATGAAAGTAAAAAAAAGAAGTTTTAAGGCACTCCATAAACTAAGGAGTGGAATTGTCGATTTAAAACGCCTTATTGCTGTACTACCGATGATTATTCTATTCGCAACTCCATTATTCTCCTCTTCAGCAAAAGAGCCGAACAATTTAGGAATTTCAGAAAGTCAACAGTCAGGAAAAATCATAACGGGTAGAGTAACAGATAACAAAGGGGAACCTCTTATCGGTGTTAATGTAGTGGAAGCTGGCACAACGAATGGTACTGTAACGGATGTTGATGGAAACTATTCTTTAAAATTGACTACATCAAACCCAATTCTAAACGTATCTTACATTGGTTTTAAAACACAAATCATCAACGTGGGAAACAGAAGTGTGGTTAATATTTCAATGGAAGAGGAAACAAGTTTTTTGGATGAAGTTGTAGTTGTTGGTTATGGTACGATGAAGCAAAAGGATTTAACAGGTGCAATTTCTACTATCAAAACTGATGGTCTCAAAGCAGAAAGTCCCCGTTCTATTCAAGATTTGCTTAGAGGAAATTCTGCAGGATTATCCATAGGGTTTGCTAATTCGGCGAAAGGAGATGCCAGCTTGCAAATACGAGGCAAAAATACGCTCAAGGCAGGTTCATCGCCGCTCATTGTATTGGATGGGGTTATTTATGAAGGTTCATTGTCTGATATTAATCCAATGGATGTTCAGTCTATAGATATATTGAAGGATGCCAGTTCAGCCGCTGTTTACGGTGCAAAAGCTGCAAGTGGAGTGGTTGTGATTCTAACTCAAAAAGGAGGAAAAGGAGGTAAACCTCTAATTTCCTTTAATACTTCTTTGGGAGTCGTAACATCTGCTAACCAGCCTGATCTTCTCGGACCTGAAGGATTTGTTGAATATCGTAGAGCTTATGAAATTGGCAAAAATAGTGATGAATATTTGGCAAAATATCCTGAAATGTTCAACGATCCCCGCAAGTTGCAGTCAGTTAATCAGAAAGACTGGTATAATTATGACAAGAAAGACCCTGTTGAAACTTTCACAGAAGAAGATTTGTTGAGGACATGGTTGGCGCGGCTTGACTTTAAATCGCCTGAAATAGATAATTACATGAATAATCGAGTTACGGATTGGGCAAAAAAGGTCTTTCATACGGGATTACAACAAGATTATCAGACTAGTATATCGAATCGAACGGACGATGCATCTTATTATTGGTCTCTTGGTTATTCTGATAGAGAAGGGATTATTGTTGGGAATCGTTTTACTACATTTCGAACACGTTTGAATCTGGAATCAAATATTACGTCTTTTCTCAAGGTTGGATTGAATTCAGGTTTTTCTCAACGAAATGAAGGATTTTTGCAGTGTGACTGGGAACAAATGGTCAGAATTTCTCCTTATGGAGCCGATGAGATTGGAAATACAAGCGTTGACAAATATCTCTGGCGATATCCCACAATGGATGTGACTCCCGTCAATCCATTTTTCGACAACATGTATCGTGACAGAAAAGATCTGTATAATACACTGAATGCAAACCTGTATGCGATACTCAGTTTGCCATTCGATATTGAATATCAATTCAACTATACTCCTTATCTTGAATGGAGAGAATATTATAACCACGATTCCTCTAAAAACTTTGTTTGGGCAGCAAATGGCGGATCTGCAGAGAGAACAACACATAAAATTTATTCATGGCAAATTGATAACATTCTCCGGTGGAAAAAGAGATTAAATCAAATACATAATTTTGAGGCTACGTTTCTTATAAATGCGGAACAAAGACAATATTGGTCTCAGACCATGACTTCTTCCCAATTTTCGCCAAGTGATATTTTGGGCTATCATAGAATGCAGGCAGGCACAGTTCCTCTTAACTCAAGTAATGATACTTATAGGACTGGTGATGCTTTGATGGCACGATTGTTTTATTCGCTTAAAGATCGGTATATGATAACTGCATCTGTTCGTCGAGATGGTTATTCGGCTTTCGGGCAGAAAAATCCGAGAGCTGTTTTCCCTGCTATTGCTCTTGGTTGGACTTTCACCTCAGAAAAGTTTGCGGAGCCAATAACCAGATGGTTTGATTATGGAAAGTTGCGCGTTTCGTGGGGCGAAAATGGTAATCGTGATATTGGAGAATACGAAGCACTATCTGATATGACTTCAGGTCCGCATCCTTACATCGATCAAAATGGGAATGTCTATATCACGTCTCAAGTTTATGTGAATAGAATGTCGAATGCGAATCTAAAATGGGAAAGAACAGCATCATTTAATGTTGGACTAGATTTTTCATTTTTGAACAACAAAATCAGTGGATCTTTAGATACATACTCGGCAAATACCTACGACTTATTAGTAGACAGAGCTTTACCTGAAATAATCGGTTTTAATAGTGTTGCTGCCAATTTAGGCCAACTGCAAAATAAAGGTTTTGAAGCCACCGTTAACGTAACTCCTGTTTCTCAACCAAAATTTACATGGAATATTTCGGGGAATCTTTCTGCGAACAGGAGAAAAATTATTACACTATATGGAGATATGGTAGATATAAAAGACGAAGAGGGAAATGTCATTGGTCAAAAAGAGGCCGACGATGTGAAGAATCGTTGGTTCATAGGCCAAGATCCAGATAGAATTTGGGATTATGAACGTGTTGGAGTTTGGCAGAAAGAAGAAGCTGCTGAAGCTGCAAAATATGGTTTGCAGCCGGGCGATTTCAAATATAAAGATCAAAATGGAGATGGCGTAATGACTGATGCTGATCGCATATTTCAAGGATATAAAACTCCGCGCTATAGATGGAGTTTCAGGAATGAATTTATTTTTAACAAAAACATTTCTCTTTCATGCATGCTTTATTCATATTGGGGACAATACGATACTTTTAATCGTGCGGCAAATAGTTCGAATTTTCCTGATCGATGCTCCGAATATGTACAGCCTTATTGGACACCGGAGAATAAAATAAACGATTATGCGCGCATCGGATCAAAAAACATAGGAAATAATTATGTTGAGAAATCTTTTATTCGACTCGAAAATGTAACTCTTTCGTATGATTTTCCTAAATCAATTATACAAAAAGCTTATATCCAGAATATGCGCCTTTCATTTTCTGTAAGGAATGTGGCTGTTTTTGCACCACATTGGAATTTCTGGGATCCTGAGAACAGCAACCCGTCTCCGCGCACTTTCAATTTTAATTTGAATTTTACACTCTAAAATGGAATTGACATGAAAAAATTAATCAAGCATATATTATTAATAATGTTGCCAGTTTGCTCCTTCATTATGCTATCCGGCTGCAGTGAAAGCTGGCTCGATCCAAAACCTCTTTCTTTTTATACTCCCGAAAATACGTATGTTGATGCTGCCGGATTTTATGCCGGATTGACCACCTGCGAAAGAAATATGAGACATGAATATTTTGGCGATGGAGCTCCAATATTAACAGAGTTCATACTTTCGGACATGGCTGTCGAAGGGACAACAGACAAAGCCGGGCCACAGATGGATTTGGATGTATCTTTACTACCCGATGCAAATCTTAACAGTACCGATTACACTCGCGTAGGCTGGTATTGGTATGAAGGATATAAGGGTATCAAGTATGCGAATGTCATCATTGCACGTATAGACCAAGCACAATACAAAGATGAGGCCGAAAGAAATGCTGTATTGGGCGCAGCTTATTTTCAAAGAGCATATCGATATTACAAACTGACTCATCAATTTGGGAATGTTCCTTATTTAGATTGGGAGATCACAGAACCCAAATACGATTTTTATACGTATGACAGATGGTCAATCTTGGAAAAAATGCTGCCTGAACTCGAGTTTGCTTATCAATGGGTTCCTGAAAAAGTTGACAGAGGAAGAACTTCTAAATCGGCTTGTGGGGTCTTATTAATGAAAGTATGTATGGCTTTAGGCAAGTTTGATCGAGCCATTGAAGTCGGAAAAGAAATAGTTGCTTTACATCCTTTGATGACACAACGATTTACAGTAAATAAAACCAAGGCGCATACAAATTTAATGCATGATTTGCACAGTGTTGAAGCAAAATTAGACATGACAAATACAGAAGGATTAATGTATGTAGTTTCTTATCCTCAAGTTGATGGATCTGATAGAATTCAAACGATGAGAAATGGTGTCCCTTTTTGGAATAGTGGTGCCATTAAAACCCCTGATGGAAAAACAGGTACAAGCGTTACTATCGCAGCTGATGAAACCGATTTCTCACTTGATTTGAACAAAAACTATGGACGTGGGATAGGTCGATTACGTCCGACTTGGTATTACACCAACAAAATATGGACGAATAGGGAAAGAAACGATCTTCGCGGAATTTACAATCGCGACAGTTGGAAAAGTCCTGAAGATTTAAGATACAATAATCCTTCTTTAAAAACATCCAACAATCCATGGTATGGCAAAAACTTTGTGAAATCCCCATCCATGTCGGTTGAAGATACTATTCGATGCTGGTTTTCATGGCCTCATTACAAATTATTTGTTCCGGATCCGCTTCAAACGCAATGGGCTGGAGGCGAAACACCTTGGTATATCTATCGATCTGCTGAAGTTTATCTTATGATGGCCGAATGTTATTATTGGAAAGATCAACCAGACCAAGCTGCGACAATGCTTAATATTGTAAGAAGTCGTGCAGGGGCTGATCCTTTAACAGCTTCAGATATCAATATAGGAGCTATTTTGGATGAAAGAGCCCGAGAACTTTACTATGAAGAAAACCGAAAATCTGAATTGACTCGAATTGCCTATACCTATGCTAAGTTTGGAAAACCTTGTGAAGTTTTTGGCGGTAGAATATACAAACTTGATAATTTTTCCGGACCCGGGGGTACTAGTTCAAACGTAAAGCAGGAAGGGATAAACTTTTATTACGATTGGATAATGAAGCAGTCAAACTTTTACAACAAAGGAGTGAAACATAAATGGGCTGAATATAAAATGAGTGTTCATCATGTTCTTTGGCCAGTACCTGCAAATGCTATTAATACAAATATTAAGGGTGTAATTAATCAAAATATTGGTTATCCTGGAGCTGAAAAAAATGTTGAACCTTTGATTGTACCAAAAGATGGTACGGTATTGGGCCCTAAATAGGCGTTAACAAAAAGAATTCAGGTAGTTGAATCGAAGAGATTGGTTACTACCTGAATTCCATTTATAAACGAGATATGAATAATGGTAAAATACCTTAATTCCCGCGACAAAAATCCTATTTTATTTATCTTTACACATCTCAAAAACGAATAAATTATTTCACAAAATACCATATTATTTTTATGACTACTCGAAGAGATTTTATCAAAAATGCGGCCCTTGCTTCGGCGGGACTTGCTTTGGGCGGAGTTACCACAAAAATGAGCGCAGCAAGCTACAGCCGAGTTGTTGGAGCTAACAAAAAAGTAAATTTGGCGCATATCGGCGTTGGGAATCGTGGATGGGAAATTATCCAGGAATTCGATAAAACAGGCTTGGCCAACGTTGTTGCTGTGTGCGATGTGGATTTGGGTGCAGAACATACTAAAAATGCTCTGGCAAAATTTCCTAATGCAAAACGGTTTAAGGATTTCAGAGAAATGTTCGACAAAATGGGAAACGAGATCGAAGCTGTTGCGATAGCAACCCCCGACTTTTCGCATTTCCCCATTTGTATGCTGGCTCTTTCTCTCGGCAAACATGTGTACGTCGAAAAACCACTTACGCGAACTTTTCACGAATCGGAGCTCTTGATCGAAATGGCAAAAAAACATCCTAATTTGGTTACCCAAATGGGAAATCAGGGGCATTCCGATGCCAACTATTTTCAGTTCAAAGCCTGGAAAGAAGCAGGAATTATCAAAGATGTGACGGCGATCACTGCACATATGAACAACTCACGTCGTTGGCATGGCTGGGATCCGAACATCTACAAATATCCGGCTGCCGAACCTATTCCCGAAACACTGGATTGGAATACGTGGCTTTCGGCACAATTCTATCATGACTATAACAAGGATTACCACTATGGTCAGTGGCGGTGTTGGTACGATTTTGGGATGGGAGCACTGGGCGATTGGGGTGCTCACATCCTCGATACGGCTCACGAATTTCTCGATTTGGGGCTACCGGAAGAGGTTAATCCTATAAAACTCGAAGGACATAACGATTATTTCTTCCCCATGTCAACCACGCTCGAATTTAAATTTCCTGCTCGTGGAAAGATGCCGCCGGTTACTGTTACATGGTACGACGGAATCAACAATATTCCACCCGTTCCCGAAGGATATGGCGTGTCAGAACTCGATCCAAATATTCCTTCGGTGGGCGGAGGAAAAATTCAACCTGCAAAACTAAATCCCGGGAAAGAGATTTACAGCAAGGAACTGACTTTCAAGGGCGGTTCTCATGGGAGCACGCTTTCGATTATTCCGGAAGAAAAAGCGAAAGAGATGGCCAAAAAACTGCCCGAAGTGCCACCAAGTCCGTCTAACCATTTTGCCAATTTCCTTTTGGCTTGTCAGGGAAAGGAAAAAACGCGTTCGCCGTTCGAAATCTCGGGTCCTTTGAGCCAGGTATTCACGCTCGGGGTGATGGCTCAGCGACTCAATCGGAAAATAGTTTTCGATCGTAAAACCAAACATGTTACCAACGATGCCTTTGCCGACGCCTTCCTCACCGGGATACCGCCTCGCAAAGGATGGGAAGAATTCTACAAATTGTAAATATAAAAATATCTGTTTCAAACTATTAAACAATGAAGAAAAGCATTTTATTCGTATTGGCTATGATTGCCGTATTTTCGCTATCGGCACAGGAAGCCAAATGGCAGGATCTGTTCAATGGCAAAAATCTGAAGGGCTGGACAAAGCTCAATGGCACAGCCGAATATCAAGTTAAGGACAAAACAATTGTCGGCATATCCAAACCGGGTACTCCGAATACTTTTTTGGCTACCAACAAAATGTATGACAACTTCATCCTCGAATTCGATTTCAAAGTAGATGACGGACTCAATTCGGGCGTGCAGTTTCGCAGCAACAGTCTGAAAGAATACAACAATGGTCGAGTTCATGGCTATCAGTTCGAAATCGACCCTTCGGCACGTGCCTGGACGGGAGGTGTTTACGACGAAGCGCGCCGTGGATGGCTCTATCCACTCACTTATAATCCCGATGCAAAAAAAGCATTTAAAAACAATGAATGGAATTCGGCACGCATCGAAGCTATCGGCAATTCAATCCGCACGTGGGTTAACGGCATCGCATGTGCCGATTTGTTGGACGATATGACAAAATCGGGATTCATTGCATTGCAGGTTCATAGCATTGGCAATAATCAATCGTTGGCAGGCAAAACCGTTTCGTGGCGCAATATTCGTATCATGACCGAAAATCTCGATCAGTTTAAAACTCCTGAAAACAATAGCATTCAGCAAATCAATCGAATAGCTAACACTATTTCCGAAAGAGAAAAACAAGACGGCTGGCGTTTGCTTTGGGATGGAAAGACTACCGAAGGATGGCGAGGTGCCAAATTGGATGGATTCCCTCAAAAAGGTTGGGTTATCGAAAATGGTATCTTGAAAGTTTTGAAAGGAAATGGGGGCGAATCGGCTAACGGAGGTGATATTATCACAACACGACTTTATAAGAATTTCATGCTGAAAGTCGATTTTAAGATAACCGAGGGAGCCAACAGTGGCATCAAATACTTCGTTGATCCTACGTTGAATAAAGGCACAGGGTCTGCAATCGGATGTGAATATCAGATTCTCGATGATTTGCGACATCCCGATGCCAAACTTGGGGTTAATGGCAACAGAACATTAGGTTCGCTCTACGACCTGATTCCTGCTCCGAAGGACAAACCTTTTTTGCCCGGTTTCTTCAATACTGCTATGATCGTGGTGAAAGGTAATCATGTGGAACATTGGCTAAACGGCGTCAAAATTATCGAATACGAACGCAACAATCAGATGTGGAACGCTCTGGTTGCCTATAGCAAATACAAAGATTGGCCGAATTTTGGGAACTACGAACAGGGATATATTCTGTTGCAGGATCATGGTGACGAAGTTTGGTTTCAGAATATCAAAATCAAAGAGTTGTAATTTATAATCACGATATCGACATAACTAAATGGAAGGACCGTGTCGTATACTGTGAACGGTTCTTCATCTTTTTTCGATGAATACGGCCTACTCGCACTATTACGATGCTTCCTCTCTTTTTCATGGTTCGTTGCTCAATATTATGGGCACTCGTTTGGACGCCGTTTTCATCGAAACGGACAAAGCGTTGTGTGAACTGGTTTGGCAAAGAGTAGTTGCCGAATTATCGCGACTGGACAAAATGTTCAATCGGTTTGACATCGAAAGTGAAATTTATTCCGTAAATTTACGAGCGGCAACCGAAAGTGTGATTGCAAGCGACGAATTGATGTCTGTTTTGATAAGTTGCAAGCGTTATCACAATCTTTCGCTGGGCTTATTCGATGTTACTTTGTCCGATTTCAATGCCGTCCATCTCGATGTGGAACATCAAACAATTTCGTTTTCTGCAAAAAATGTTTCGATTGATTTTGGAGCCTGTGCTAAAGGATATGCCCTCGAAAAAGTGAAGCAAATGTTAGTTGATGCGGATATTAAAGATGCCTTAATCGATTTTGGTAACAGTTCGGTGTTGGCGTTGGGGCATCACCCCTTTGGCGATTGCTGGAAAATCAGTGTCGAAAATCCTTTTCGTCCGGGAGAAATTGTGGATGAAATCGAATTGCGCGACGAGGCGCTTTCGACATCGGGCAATATGCCGACTCATCTGAAGCATATCGTCAATCCCAGAACACATCAATTTATTGAAGACGAAAAAATAGTTAGCGTCGTAACACAAAATTCGTTCGACGCCGAAGTATTGAGCACCGCTTTGATGATTGCCAATCATGAGGAACAGGGAAAAATCCTGTCGCATTTCGACCATGCGTCTTTCAAAGAATACATTCTGTAATACATTTATGAGTACCGATAAAAATACAAAACAAGTAGATCTCGAACTTCGACAGTTTATCAAAAACTTGGGATATATGGCCGGTGGCACGGCATTGCTGACCACTATGCCTTGGTTGCAATCTTTTACGACCGGCAAATTGTCGGAAATAAAAAACGAAAAGGCCAGAGTGGCTATTTTAGGAACAGGTTCGCGTGGACAGTATCATATCCTGAACCTTTTGCGGATACCGCATGCCGAAATCGTCGCCTTGTGCGACAATTACCCTCCAAATCTTAAAGCTGCATCTGATTTGTGTCCCAAAGCCAAAACATATACCGATTATCGGAAGATGCTGGAATCGAAAGATATCGATGGAGTTATTATATGTACTCCTCTCAATTGGCATGCACCGATGGTGCTCGATTCGTTGGCAGCCGGAAAACATACGTTTTGCGAAAAATCGATGGCGCTTACGATGGATGAATGCAGGGCTATTTACGAGGCTTATCTTCATACTGATCGAGTGTTGTATTTCGGAATGCAGCGTCTGTTCGACGAAAAATATATAAAAGGATTGAGCATGATTCATTCCGGGCTGATTGGCGACATCGTAGGCATTCGTTGTCACTGGTTTCGCAACAACGACTGGCGAAGGCCGGTGCCTTCTCCCGAATTGGAACGGAAAATCAACTGGCGTCTTTATTGGGAATCTTCGGGTGGATTGACAACCGAATTGGCAACCCACCAGTTGGAAGTTTCTAATTGGGCGATGAAGCGTATTCCTGAATCAGTTGTCGGAATGGGTGATATTGTTTTTTGGAAAGATGGCCGCGAGGTTTACGACAGCATTAGCCTGACTTATCATTATCGAAATGGTGTGAAAACAACATACGAATCGCTTATCTCAAATAAATTCAATGGCTTGGGAGAACAGGTGCTGGGGCACAAAGGTACTATGGAACTCGAAAAAGGTCAATATTTTTTCGAAGACGTTGCGCCGGCACCCGGCATTCTGCAACTCATCAATAACGTCGAAAAGCGTGTCTTCAGTACTGTGCCGATAGCCGGACCCAGTTGGGTGCCCGAAACGGCATCGAAGCAAAAGCCCCATTATGTAATTGAGGGAATGGTTCATACCACGAGTGGCGGTTCAATGGTAGGCGCCGAAAACGATGGCTCTGACAATTTGATTTCTGCTTTTTGCCAATCGGTGATTACGGGCGAAAAGGCTAAAGACATTGTCGAAGAATGCTATAGTTCTACTATGTTGTGTCTGTTGGGCAATCAGGCGATGAAAGAGCAGCGAAAAGTCGATTTCCCTGACGAATACAAAATTCCCCATTTAAAATTCTGAGTATATGAAAGACATTGTCATAACGGTTCGACGCCAGAAAAAGGAATTGTGCATTTTACTTATATGTTTTGCTTTTTCCTTTTTGCTTAATATTGCTGCGATTATAATCTACAAAACCTCTTGGGCCGAAATAATAACCCAGATCGGATATGTCATTATCATCGCGCTTGCGCTTTATGTGTTGATTGCGATTATCCGATTGATCGTTTATCTGATTTCGAGATTTTTCAAAAAACGAAAGTGAATCAGACGATTGTTTATCTTGTTTCTCAATGATTTTTAAATAATAGGCCTATGAAAAACGAAAAGATTTTGTCGAGAAGAAATTTTCTGGGGACTTCGGCTTTACTCACTGCCGGTTCCTTATTGTCGGTTCATCCATCGTTATTTGCCGCGAATAACAATGTTTCGAATATCACAAAAGCAACTCCAAAGGTTTTGCCCAACTCTAAATTTGCCGGTGTTCAGATTGGAGCCATCACATACAGCTTTCGAGACTTGAGTGGCGGTCTTGAAGCAACGCTTAAAGCCTGTATCGATGCCGGCATTAGCTCGATAGAACTTATGGGAACGGGAGTTGAAGAATATTTGGGTGCTCCCAAAAATCCCGTTCGAAGATTTCCCAATGCTCAAAATCCTTTGACAGAGGAAGAGAAAAAAGCCATTACGGATTATCAATCCGAATTGAAACAATGGCGAAAAACACAAGGCACGGTTGAAAAATACAGGCAACTTCGCAAAAAGTTTAACGATGCGGGTATCGGCATTCATATCTATAAATGGACTGCCGGAAAGTCTGAGGAAGATCTCGATTATTCGTTCAAAGTGGCAAAGGCTCTGGGTGCAATCGGCATTAGTGATGAACTGAACGACGAAAATGCACGTTTGATGGGTCCGGTTGCAGCCAAAAACGGAATGTACGCCATTCTGCACAATCATTTTCAGTTTGCTCAACCGGGTTTTGACGTGGATAAATATCTTGCCTATTCGCCGGCTAATATGTTGAATTTCGACGCCGGCCATTATTTTGGTTCTACAGGTTTGAACCCTGTCGATTTCATCCGCAAATATCACAATCGAATTGTCAGCATTCATTTGAAAGATAAAACGTCTGCCACAAATGAATGGAAGAAAAACGAAAATCAGGTGTGGGGACAGGGTGAAACTCCGCTCGAAGAAATTTTGCATTTGGTGCGTGACAATAAGTGGCCGATCTATTGCGATATCGAGCTGGAATATCCCGTTGTGCCTTGGTCGACCTCAGTTAAGGAAGTGCGAACTTGTATGCGTTATTGCCGACAGATTTTGATTTGAAATTTGCGAATAACCGCTTATAATATCCGTTTGTGCTTTCGGGGACGAACGGATATTTTTCGTTTGAACCACTTTTATCCGAAAATCGTTATCTTTGCATGGATAGTAACGAAATAACAATATGAGTGCACCGCTTGCTGAAAGACTTCGTCCACAATCACTTGACGATTTTATCGGCCAAAAACATTTGGTAGGTAAGGGTGCAGTTTTGCGTAAAATGATCGAGTCGGGTAGGGTGCCGTCGATTATTTTTTGGGGACCTCCCGGCGTGGGTAAAACTACCTTGGCCAACATCATTGCTAACACTGTCAAAGCTCCGTTTTATAAGTTGAGTGCCATCAATTCCGGAGTGAAGGATGTGCGCGAAGTCATCGATAAGGCTCGAAACAGTCGTTTTTTCGAAGCGACAAGTCCTATTTTGTTCATCGACGAAATTCATCGTTTCAGTAAGTCGCAACAAGATTCGTTGCTTCATGCCGTTGAGACAGGAGCAATCACATTAATTGGTGCTACTACCGAAAATCCTTCGTTTGAAGTCATTCGTCCACTTTTGTCCCGCTGTCAGGTTTATGTACTTAAACCGATGGAAAAGCGAGATTTGGAAGAACTTCTCCATAAAGCAATCACCGAAGATGTCATTCTTAAAGACATGAATATTCGAGTAGCTGAAACCGATGCCTTATTCCGGTTTTCGGGAGGAGATGCTCGGAAATTGCTGAATATTCTCGAATTGGTGGTTTCGGCCGAAACATCTGCCGAAATCGTTATCACCGACCAAAAAGTGACTGAGCGGTTGCAGGAAAATCCTGCTGCTTACGATAAAGGTGGAGAAATGCACTATGATATCATTTCGGCATTTATCAAATCCATTCGCGGGAGCGATCCGGATGCAGCCGTTTATTGGTTGGCACGCATGGTTGCCGGAGGCGAGGATCCGGCTTTCATTGCCCGACGATTGGTGATTCTTGCGGCCGAAGATATCGGATTGGCTAATCCCAATGCACTACTTCTAGCCAATGCCTGTTTCGATACCTTACAGAAAATTGGGTGGCCCGAAGGACGAATCGTTTTAGCCGAGACGGCTATCTATCTGGCAACTTCACCCAAGAGCAATTCCTCGATACTGGCTATTGATGCAGCCATGAGTGAGGTGCAACGCAGCGGAAATCTTCCTGTGCCGTTGCATTTGCGCAATGCACCTACTTCGTTGATGAAGGAGCTGGATTATGGCAAAGATTATAAATATGCGCACGATTACGAAAACAATTTCGTTAAGCAGGACTATCTTCCGTCGCAGCTTAAGAATCATCAATTTTGGGAGGCACAATCCAATCCGTCAGAAGCCAAAATGCGCGAGTTGATGCGAAAACTGTGGGGAAAAGGATAAAAAAACCGGTGTTTTCTTAATCCACACATTGCAGGGAGATATAGAATAGAAGAGAAATAACGTTTGAAGTTGCATTTATAAACCGAATTCATCCTATCTCAAAAAATAAAATAAAAAAAAGGAGCTGCAAAAGTAGTTCCTCTTTAAAAGTGTGTATAAATCCGTGTATATACGTTTCGATTCATTGATTTACAATGCAAATTGCGGAAAGCGAGGGATTCGAACCCCCGGTACGGTTACCCGTACACTTGATTTCGAGTCAAGCCCGATCGACCACTCCGGCAGCTTTCCAAATTACGAATTCAACGAACATCAGCCGTTAACTTCTTTTTTATACACCAGCCTAAAATCGTTGCAAAGTTAGCAATAAAATGTTTATTCCTGCAAAAGGGAGCGAATTTTCTGCATCACACAAACATTCGTCCCATGATCTACCCGGTCATTCTATTTTTGCAAAGCGATCAATGCTTCATCGGTAGCTTTCAACAGCGCATTCACCGAAATTTTGTCGCCTACGGCATGTTGCATCCACAATTGAGGGATGATGCGTCCCTGCATGAGCATTCGCGTAACTTCGTCTGCAAAATTTTTGCCGCGAATTTGCTGTTCGATCTGAAAGGCAATCAAATGCCCCATCGGATAATTGGGCAAATAGAGCGGATAATCGATCATGTGCGAATAGATGGCGAGCAGCGTTTCGTCTTTTCCGCCCAAAATGCCGGCATAATAGGAATTCCAAACCTGTTTGGCAATATCGATGACGGCATTTTTCAACTGTGCGGGAGTAGCATCGGGATGCGCATAAAGCCATTCCCAAACCCGAATATCCACCAGCGAAACGCCCATGATTTCGTAAGCCGACCAAAAATTGTCGAGCGCCAAATAATAATTGTCATCCGGATTCGGATTTTTCAACCCGAGCAATTCCAAATCGCGTTTCTGAAACAGAAAGGCGATGGCTTCAGTAAACGCGGTATTGGGAACGCCATTGAGCATGTAGTAATCCACATCGTTCATCGTAATTGTTTGTTCGGTGTTGTGTCCAAATTCGTGCACCGCGATGTTGTATCCTTTGTAATCCATGCCGTTTTCGCCGATGCGGGTACGCAAATGCGCCTTATCGCCACGCATGGCCGAACCCCAGGCATGACCTGCACCACGCGAAGCATCCACTGCTATGAGCGAAGTGATTTGACGAGCTTTTTCGGGTTTCCATCCAAGTTTTATCAGGATATTAGGCAGGTCGGCTTCAACCGCTGCCGCGTTGGGATATTTTTTTGACGTTATCGCAGTCAATTGTTCTTCAGGAATACTTCCACGTGACTTAAAGCCATCATACCAAAGATCGAAGGGTTCGAGATCGCGCCCCAATCGTGCCTTGATAAATGCAGCCACTTGTTTCACTTGGGGAGATGACAAAAGCGTTTTGAAAAGAGTTTCCACATCGCTTTGCGGGATTTCCATTGTACCATTAAAAGCGCGCAACAGCTGTGTGGGATAATGTGGCGAATAGGGGTCGAGCTGCTTCATTGCCTTAAAGTTCTCGAGCAAAACCTCATAGCGCTTATCAGGCTCAGCCGTAGCGGTTACTTCTCGATTGTTTTCATACACTTTGTTTGTTTCGGGATTCCAGGTATATTTTCCGTTGTTGATCACCTGTTGGGGAATGGTTTGGTCGATTATGCGCTGCATCACGCGATAGACCATGCGCTGCTTTTCCAAACCATTCACCGTGTCGGCATAGTCCGATTTCAACTCGTCGCGAAGCCCCCAATGCGAAATCAACTTCATATCTTCCGGGAAAAGAGTTTTACCATTTTGGTTCAGTAATTTCCCCATATAGATATTGTAATCCGAAATATAAGCATCGGCAGCCGTGATGGTTTGCGAAACATGTTGCTGAACATCGGCAGGAACACGGGAAATGAATCGGTCGCCCATGCGTGCATAAGCCCATTCCTTGCGCGACCAGCCGGGACCGAGCTTCGTTTTTTCTTCGAGCGAATAAAAAGGGAAGTTGAGCGTAGTAAGAAAAGCAATTTTGTTGGCAAAAAAATCATCGGCAAGATGCGCCGTAACGTCATATCCGCCAAACATCATGTCTACGGGTTCGATGTCGGGACCGGCAAGGTGCAGCGGTTCTTTCAGTTTCAGATCTATGTTGTTGAAATATCCGCTGAGGATCTCAAAATTGCGCTCCAACTTGGTAAACAATGTATTCAATTTGGCTGCATCGGCAACAAAATTGGTTTTGCAGAACCTCGAGAAGTCATCTTCCGATCCGTCGCTTTCGCGCCACAAATCGGCTACCTGATGCACGCCCCGTTCAATTCGGAAGGCATAGCTTTGTCCCAACGAATCTTTAAGTTGAGCAACCACTCTCTCGGCTTGCTTTTCTGAAATAAATCTTTCTCTATTCATTGCAGTTTGATCGGTTTTCGTTTTGCACGATACAAGGGCAACAAGTAATATTATCGTCCAATAAATATTTTTTTGATGCATGGTTTTATTTTAAAAAAAGGTGAAAGGCAAAAATACATGATAATTTTCAATATACGCGTAAAACAATTAAAATTCGTTCTTGTAAAGGTCGGTGATAGTAGAACTTGATTGCATGTTCGGGCAATATTTCGAAAGGAAATTTAGTCGAAATATCGAATCCATACGGGGTGAAGTTTTTCTGGATCGAAATTTATGAAAGAAGATTTTACCTCATTAAGGTAGATTAGTCTTTTCTTATTGATTTAGGTATTTTTTTATTGAAGGCACGTATTTTGCGTCGCATTCCATAATATGTTTCAGTAGCCATTTCCGAAGAAAAGCTACAATTTCGGATTGGAGTGTCGAACTCCCAAATTGAATAGAAGTTTTGAAGGCATCAATTTTTTGTCGGAAGATTTGATGTTGGATGACGTGTTCATCAATTTCGGCGAAATTGGCTTTTTTCATCAGCGTTTCTTCATTGGCAAAATGATAGTTGCTGTATTTTTCCAATTCGTCGATAATTTTCATGAAATCGTTTGACTCTTTTTGGTCTGCCTTTTCGGACATGCGATTAAAAATGCCAATCAGAAGTCGATGATCTGAGTCTATTTTTTCGATTCCAAACATAAAAGGAAGATAATTAATGTCTTCATGATTGGTGCTACTCTGATTCATAAGAATTTATTTATGTTGTTTGTCATTAATTAAAAAAATCAGTTTTGAGTGTTTGACGATGCGAACCCTTTCCGCTGCATATTTCCCCATGCATGTCGGTTCTTTTTTCTGAAAAAATAATCGATGTTTCCCTGTAACGAAAAAAGCGTATTCATGGGTTGATATACAAACACTTCCAATATCGACAGAAAAAGCGTTGTCGTCAAGTACCTCAGGTTTTTGTACCTATTGTAATAAATCGATTCGAGGAGAACTGCATAAAACGCATACATCACGGCAAAAGTTAATACGAAAAGAGTCATGATAAGAAATACCTTAAAATCCACAAGGCCCAAAACCGTCAGAACAATAACATAAGCAATACCAAGAACCTGAATTAACGGTGCCAACCATTCGAAAGCAATCCAATATGGGAAACTAATCATTCCTATTCTCCCGAATTTGGGATTGAATGTCATTTTCAGATGTTTGCGTATGGTTTCGATGGCGCCTCGAGTCCATCGGTTTCTTTGTCGAGAAAGTACTTTCAACGATTCCGGAACCTCAGTCCAACAAAGTGGATCGGGAATGAAAGCTATTTTGTATTTTTCTTTTGTCACTTCGTGCATATAGCGCCGCATTCTGACCACCAACTCCAAGTCTTCACCCACTGTTTTGGTATCGTACCCCCCGGCATCCAATGCCGTTTTTCGATCGAACAGACCAAAAGCACCAGATATAATCAACAGTCCGTTGATTCTGCTCCAAGCCATTCTCCCCAAGGTGAAAGCTCGAAAGTATTCTATGGTTTGGTATTTCGCCCAAATATTTTTCGGAAAGTTCACCTTCACGATGCGTCCATTTCTTACTTCACATGAATTAGCTACCCGTATAACGCCCCCTGAAGCAATCACCTTAACTTTTGTTTCTTCGATAAAGGGTTTTACCATTCTCAACAGAGCGTCAGGCTCCAAAATCGTATCCACGTCAACGGCAAGAAACAAATCATTTGTGATGTAATTCAAGCCGGCATTAAGTGCATCGGCTTTTCCTCCATTTTCTTTATCGATTATAGTAAGGTGGTTATAAGCATTGTTTTGCGATTTGTAAACCCCTCTAATCTTTTTTGTCTCAATCGTTTGTTCGTATGCCGAATCAGTTTTGACCAGATTGAAATAGGAGATAATTTTCTGAAGCGTCTGGTCTTTACTCCCATCATTGACAATAACAATCTCAAAATTTGGGTACTTCAAGCTTAACAGACAATTGATATTTTCGATGATAGTCCTTTCTTCATTATAAGCAGGTGCGACAACAGATATTGAAGGCAGTTTCGGAAAGCTCAAAATTCGGATAAAATCGGGTAATCTGTTGCGCGTATGATATTTCTTTAATTCCGAAGTCGACATCAGCGCGGTGACAATATACGAGATAAACAGCATGCAAGCATACACGAAGATAAGAGCGTTCAAAATTTTGATGACCAAAGGCAGTTCCATTTTCTTACAGATAAAAGTCGGTTAAATGTTTATATGCGTTTCGAATAGATTCATTTTCATGATTCCTATACTTGAGAGCAAAGCTTATGTCCATTTTAATTAAGTTCGACATTGCTTTGATTTTGATATCCATCGGATATTTCAAAATAAGTTCTTCTAAAAAAGAAGAAACAAAATTCTTTTCATCCACATGCTCCATAACATCGATGAGTTTAAGCTGCAGATTCTTGCTCATATCATCAAAATGAGATATCAATGCTTCAAAGTCTTCTATTTCTGAAGCAAAAGCAATGAGCGCCCCATATACTTCTTCTCTTACTATGGCTGATTCATCATCCATCATCCTAAGAATCGATAGTTTTAATTCTACTTTATTTTGCATTACTGCCAATCTGATTCCTATTGCTCTCACCATTGCATTGTGAGAAGAAAATAGCGATTCGAAATGAATGTTTGGGAAATGTTTTGCTGCATTTACAATCACATTGAAGTCCAATAAGGATAGGCTGAGCGTATAATCGGTCAGAAAACTTAAATCGCTATCAGCATTTACTTTTACATAGGCTTGGATGGCTTCCGATCTGACCATATCATTTTTGCTGTAAATATATTTCGCAATGATTGGATTAAATTCTGATAATTGAAAATCCCCTGCTACTCTTAAGGCAAACATTTTGTCCCTGACATAATGCGACCGCAGGTTTTTTTTCACAAGATCATCGAAATTCATTTCATGAAAAAGTGTAATGCAATCGTCTCTTACTTTTCCTTTGGTAAGAATTGCTATGATTCTTAGCTGGTTGGAAAATAATATTTTTTCGGATTTCGATTTTGTAAGAGTCATGAGCATTCTTGCGTCTGTCGTCGAATTTTCTTTTGTCAAATAATCCATAATTCGATTAAGCGCGTCTCGATTAAATTTTTGTCCTCTTTTGTCGGTGAACAACGTTCGCGCTGTTCCGGTATATACCGAAAAAAGTTCGAGTATAGTTATCGAGACGAACACTAAAATAAGTGCCTGCACCACATAAATCCATCCGCGAGTGTGACTTACAACAGGGTAAGCCGGATTATGAAAGATAAAGTATTGATTGGTTATGTCTTTCTGTCCAAGATAGACGAACATCAGCACAAACACGGATACTCCAATTGCAACCACCACCCATGGAGAAAGATACCTTCTATAAATTCCTGCAAATCTCATATTAAAATCGATATTTATACCCTGCTTCCACCATATATCTGTTTCGATATTGTTTGGTTGCATTTTGATTAATCTGCTCATACATATATCCCAAGCGAATGTTGAAATCGGATATCCTGTTCACTTTGAAATTTTTTTCCACCTTGATGTGATAGGACATGAGTTCGTTGAATGAGCTTTGTGACGTCGTGAGAATATCGTCCGGCGAATTGCCTACACCTGCTTCTATTCCCCAGTAATTCATCGGACTTTTTCCGTAGAGTCGATATTTGAGGACAACGGACAGCGACTGCAAATCGTTTTGCAAAACATAAAATGGTCGTATCGAAAGCCAGTTGTTACCAAAATAATTTCCGATACTTCCGGTAAAAATAAACACATCTTTGTTCGCTGCATTCGGATAATTCATGTAGCGCCCTCCCAAAGATGCTTCCCATTTATCGACCGGCATAAAAAAATATTCGATACCCATGCGATAGCGTGGAAATAAATTAGCATTTGATGCGTAGCCGAAGCCAAGCTGAAGGTAATTTTTTTTGTATATTGTCTGATAATCGTTTAGTTCTATCAACAAATCATTTTTGGAAAATCGGTTTGCGTAATAGAGATCGGCTGTAAATGTATTATATGTCGATATTTTTCTCGAATAACCGATCGTTACGAGATGATGAGGATCGACATTGTCAAACATATCCAATGAATATAAAATGGAAATTAAGTTAATTCGCTTATCGAGTAAGAGGGCAGTATAAAGTTGATCGATAGTATCATTCGCTAAAAATTGCTTATATTTATCCTGTTCTGCAAGTTTAATTCCTTTTTCATATTCTCTTGTTTCGCGATAGGCAATCAGTTGTTTGGTTAGCAGATCTTTTGTGTTTGAATACCCATTTTTTTCGGCTTCTTCTCCCGCTTTTGCTAATGTCTGATAATTGTTCGATCGCAACAAAATATTGAGGTAACTGCTGTAAAAATCATCATTCAGGTAGTTCATCTTCTTGGCTTTTTCTATGAAGATAAGCGCCGAATCGTTTTTGTGAGACCAGGAATATACGTTGGCTGTAAAAACATAAATGTCAGCTCGTGACGAATCGTTTTGCAATGCCCTGCTTGCGTCATTTATGGATTCTTCGTATTTCCCCTGGTGCGCTTTTTGAATCGCAGCATTGAAAAGTGAATCAACATTTGTTTGCGCATTTACAAGTTCAGTGCACAATATGCAAAAGAAGAGTAATAAGGGAGATATTTTTTTGTTCATAGGTTTATTGATTTTTCTTTTATTCATAATGTGCTATAATTAGGGTCTCCTGAATTCGGTCAATCAATTGATATTTAATAAAATAAGTTCGTATTTTCTTGTTATTTTCGGGAAAAAGTCGTACATTTATGGGCAAAACGGCTACATTATGAAATACAACTCGCAA